>OHAB01000001.1_pt1 | contig 457985 bp, 427 predicted proteins | sample 1577031 | NCBI WGS metagenome assembly OHAB01 (sample SAMEA3541477, study PRJEB24748) | human gut metagenome | biome: human gut; feature: human-associated habitat; material: faeces | place: China | collected 2012 | reverse complement strand
TCTTAAACGGACTTGGAAAAGATGCTGCACAGATCATCTCCCGTATCAACGGATTCACATTTGTTGAGACACAGTATGATTACAAAGCAGCAAAATTAAATGTTGTATATGAGAAACCATACTCTAACGGACTTCGTGCAACTGTAAAATGTTACGGTGCTGATGATGTTCAGGAGGGTGTTGCTATCATGCATCATGAGAACGTAGGTGTATCTATCACAGGTAACTCTACAAACCCAACACGTTTCCAGCATCCGGTAGCAGGTACATACAAGAAAGAATGTATCGAGCAGGGTAAGAAATACTTCTCCGTAGCATCCGGCGGTGGTACAGGACGTACACTTCACCCAGATAACATGGCTGCAGGTCCAGCTTCTTACGGTATGACAGATACAATGGGACGTATGCACTCAGATGCACAGTTCGCAGGATCTTCTTCCGTACCAGCTCACGTAGAGATGATGGGACTTATCGGTATGGGAAATAACCCAATGGTAGGTGCTACTGTCGCTGTAGCTGTAAGTGTAGAGGAAGCTCACAAGGCTGGTAAGTTCTAAAAGGTCGAATAATATAAAGATTTGGCAGGTCTCCGGGAAAACCCGGAGACCTCTTTTATATGATATAATTAAATGGGGTATATAGAAAAAATAGAAGGAAATAATAGTCTGAAGGCAGGTGTGGGTATGAATGTAAATGAGCTGAAAAAGATAATTGAATCCGGCGAAAAGATAAATGTTGAATTTAAATTGTCTGAGAATGATTTGACAAAAGATGTGTATCAATCGGTATGTTCTTTTAATAATCGTAATGGAGGGCATATTATTCTTGGCGTAGTTGACCAAACAAAAGAAATTCGGGGTGTAAATCCCCAAAAGACAGATAAAATGCTTAAGGATTTTACAACGTCCGTTAATAATGCTAATAAAATAAATCCACCGCTTTATCTTACACCACAGATATTTGATATAAATGGAAAGACAGTCATTTATATCTGGGTGCCAGAGGGAACACAGCTTAGACGATTGAATGGTCGTATATGGGACAGGACACATGAAGGGGATATTGATATTACAGACAATGCGGAATTGGTATACAAAATGTATGCAAGGAAGCAGAGCACTTATTTTGTGAATAAGGTTTATCCGAAGCTTGGATTGGATTTCCTTGATTTTGATGTGATTCAAAGAGCAAAAAAGATGGCGGTTTCAAGGGTGGATAATCACCCATGGTCAAATATGAATGAAGAAGAAATTCTGAGAAGCACAGGACTTATTTTAGCAGATCCAGATACCGGTCAGGAGGGAATTACGCTTGCGGCAATTTTGTTGTTTGGTAAAGATCAGACCATTATGTCTGTATTACCACAGTATAAGACAGATGCTATTTATCGTGTGAAAAATATGGATCGTTATGATGACAGAGAGGTTATTATTACAAATTTAATAGATAGTTATCGCAGATTAATGGATTTTGGAAAAAAGCATTTGAATGATTCTTTTGTGCTGGATGGTGACCAGAGTGTCAGTGCCAGAGATAAAATATTGAGGGAAATCATTTCTAATATATTAGCACATCGCGATTATTCCAATGCCTACACTGCACAATTTGTGATTGAAAGTAACAGAATTTTTACTAAAAACAGCAATTTGCCTCACGGACATGGTGAATTGAAACTGAATCAGTTTGAACCTTTTCCGAAAAATCCACCAATTTCAAAAGTATTTCGTGAAATTGGTTATGCGGATGAACTCGGCTCTGGTATGAGGAATACCAATAAGTATACAAAATTATATTCGGGTGGAACACCTGTGTTTTTGGAGGATAATATTTTTGAAATTGTGATTCCAATGGAATCTGTTGCGAGTTTGCAGGTTGGACCAGGTGAATTTTACAAGGTAACTGAAAGGGTGACTGATAGGGTAACTGATAGGGTGACTGAAAAAGAGCAGGAGATTCTCGCATTATTATTAGAAAATGCGGGTTATACTATGCCACAGTTGGCGGAAAAATTAAAAATCAGCAGAAAAACAGTGGCAATGCGTTTAAAATCTTTGAAAGAAAAATCAGTGATAGAGCGTGTGGGTTCAGACAGAAAGGGTTATTGGAAAATAAATTAAAAAAGTTGGACAAAAATTTTAAGAATTTGATATTAAAAACTTTCGTGTTGCAAATACTTTCACAATTTGCTACAATAAAGTGGTAGCAAATACACACACGGAGGAGAAAAAGAGTTATGAGTGAAAATTTTAACGAACAGAACGAAAATAACCAGAACGAATATGGCACAAGCCAGAACATTTACGGAAACACCCAGACTACATACGGTGATACCCAGAACTCATATGGCAGTGAAAACAACTATGGAGGTACACAAAACAGTTACGGCGGTACGCAAAATACATATGGCTATAACAATCAGCCACAGTATCAGTCCGGGATGGAAAATCAGCAGCAGGAGCTTGTGCCACAGATGAGTGTTGGACAGTGGATGCTGACCTATTTATTGGTGAACATTCCAATTGTAAATATCGTTATGTATATTATCTGGCTGATCGGAAAAAATCCAAAAGACGCAATCCGCAAAAACTGGGCAAGAGGACAGTTATTTATGGGTCTTATTATATTTGGAATTATGTTGATCTTCACAATTATTGCTTTGACGGTTTCAACGCTGGTCGGTGGAAGTTCGAGTGGCTCCAGCAAAATAGACACAGGCGTGACAAGCGATTATTATGCAGCGGATGATGACGGAGATCAGGCGGAGGACATCTTCAATCACGATTCCGGAGCCGCAACACTTCCAGATACTTCCGAAGACAGACCGGTTGTAGATGCAGAGCCGATGGACGGAACATGGGAGGATATGTCATTTTTCTTTGACGGACATGAGTATTCCCTGCCATTTGCCTACAGTGAGATAGAGGCGAACGGATGGACGTTTGATATAGCGGATTATGGTTACGAAGATGGTTATGTGATGAATGCGGGCGACCAGACTTATGAGTCAATTGAACTGAAAAATCCGGATTATCCAGATGTGACAGTAAAGATTGGCTTTGTAAATCTGGACAGTTCAGCAAAAGATATTACAGAATGTGACATTTATGCATTTTCTTTGGATACCTGTTATGGATTTGATCAGGTAGACGCATTCCCGATTATGTCAGTCAGCGGTGGATTGACGATTGGAATGGATGAACAGTCAGCGGTTGCAATCATGGGAGAATGTGATGATGTATACGAAGCTGAAGAATATAACAGTTATTCTTATCAGGATGAGGAGTACAACAGACATCTTGATTTTGAGGTAAATGACGAAAATGGTATTACATATTTTGACCTTACCTATTATCAATAAAAATCATAGAATACAGGAATGATACATAAAACAGATACTGCAGGAAAGAAAAGAATTTTGTGCAGTATCTGTTTTTCTTTGCCATAATTACAAATAAAGGAAATTGTATGTTTCAAAATGATATATTTAACGTTATAATAATATCTGTTTTATGGAAAAATTTGTGTTTCAGTGATAAAATACGTTATAATTAATAATGGAACTCAAAAAGAGAAATAAATGCAGGAGTACGAGAAAATGAGGACTATTTTCAGGATTTTCAAAAGTGATGTGAAGGGGTTGTGGAGAAATAAGCTTGCGCTTTTGATCGCACTTGCAATCTGCGTGCTTCCATCCCTGTATGCATGGTTTAATATCTATTCGAACTGGGATCCATACAGCAATACGGGAACGATACTGGTTGCGGTTGTTTCTGTGGATAAAGGATATACCAAGAGTGATGGCGAATTTGTGGTCATGGGTGATACCGTTATCGACAATCTGAAGGAAAATGACAAGATTGGCTGGCAGTTTGTAAAGACGGAGGATGATGCGGTCGACGGTGTATACAGTGGTGATTATTACGCTGCGATTGTCATCGGTGAGAATTTCAGTGAGAGCATGTACGGTTTTGCGGACAATGACCTGGTACATCCTTCTGTTACCTATTATGAAAATGAGAAGAAGAATCCAATTGCTTCCAAGATTACGGATACAGCAAAAGGAACGCTGCAGACAAGTATTAATGAAGAGTTTGTGAATGTTGCAGTTTCCACTGTTATGGAAAGTATGAATGAACTCGCAGATGATGCACAAAAGACACAGTATATCACTAAAATTATTGATAAACTGGATTCTGTCAATAAGAATCTGGATGATTATCTTGTGACAATTGATAACCTGATGTCCTGCAACGCAACCCTTGCGTCAAATTTAAAAACAGCAAGCGGAGAGGTTTCCAGCGCGTCCGGTAAATTAAATAATGGTGTTGCACAGGTCAACAAGGCAAAAGCAGATGCACAGCAGACGATCACTACGTTGCAGTCCCAGATGGATCAGGTATACCAGAGTATCCATACTCATTTGCAGGAAGTGAATACGACATTGTCAAAAGAGCTTCCAACGGCGGAAGAGATTGCAAATGCTGCGAATAATGTATCAAATTCCACTCAGCAGATCGAACTGTTAAAACAACTGTTACAGAGTGATCTGATTCCTGCCGGAAGCAACAAGGATGATATCATTAAACTGCTCGACAGCATTGAGCAGACAACAACTGCGGTACAGGGAGTATTGCAGAACCGGATAGGTGATCTTAACAATGCTGTCTCAGGAGATCATACAGCGATCAAAGCGGCAGCCAATCTGATCGATGCGGTCATGCCGATCGTAGAAAAACAGTTACAGGCAGATGTTGCAACGATGAAGGCAAATATTTCTGCTGCTTACAACAATATGGTAGCCTCCTTAAACAGCATGAATAAAGGTCTGGAAGGTACCGGTGTGGCTTTGGGCAGTCTCGGAAACACAGTGAGCAGTTCCAATGGAAGTTTTAACACTTTAAAAGAAATCATAAGTTCTGCGAAAGAGGAGCTGAATACGATCTTATCAGAATTGAATGAAGTGGAAGATGGGGAGAAATACGATCAGTTCATCCGTATCCTGTCCACGGATCCGGAAGTGATGGGAGAGTTCTTTGCATCCCCTGTTACGATTCAAACAGAGAGAGTTTATCCGGTTGAAAACTATGGGTCTTCCGTCACACCATTCTATACAATACTTGCGCTCTGGGTTGGAGCTGTTATTTTAGTTGCGCTGATCAAAGTGCAGGTGGAGGATGAAAAGTTTGCAGGCACCAGATCATATCAGAGATATTTTGGAAGATTTTTACTGTTTTTTGTTTTGGGACAGCTGCAGGCAGCAATCGTTGTCCTGGGAGATCTGTATCTGTTAAAGGTACAGTGTTTGGAACCGGTACTTTTTTATATCGTTGCTGCGTTTACAAGTTTTACCTTTAACCTGTTGATCTATACTTTGACGGTTTCTTTCGGAGATGTGGGAAAGGCATTTGTCGTTGTTGTCATGGTTATCCAGATCGCAGGTTCCAGCGGAACATATCCGATCGAGATTTTGCCGCAGTTTAACCAGAATATTTACAAATATTTCCCGTTCCCATATGCGATCAATGCAATGCGTGAGACGATCGGCGGCATGTATGAGAACGATTACTGGATGTACATGAGCCAGCTGGCAGTGTTTGCAATTGCAGCGCTGATCATTGGACTGTTTGTGAGAAAACCATTTATGAAGATGAATCACTTTGTGGAAGAGCGTATGGAAGATACGAAAATGATGTAAGGAGAAGATGCAATGGAAACAAATTATGAAGAATCTTATCGCAGGATCATGGAATACCAGAATGAAGAACATCTGCGTAACCAGAAAAAAATACGGTGGGGAATCCGTTGTGTCATTCTGATTCCAATGATATTTTTGATGCTGATGTTTTCCATGGACAGTTCGAAAGTAGTATTTCTGGTGCTTTGGATTGTTTCTTTGTTTACAATTTCTGCCTATCTGATCTATGTGGAATATATGGATTATACATTGCAGGAGCGTCTGACAGAACTTGGAATTAAAGAGGATGGCAAAATTGACACGCTTCTTCCAAACAGCAGTATTGACAGCCGGTTAGCAGAGATGGAACGAAAGATCGCTGCCGACCGCGCAATTCTTGCAAAATATTTTGGAGAGTCTGGGATTATGCCGGATGAGGCATTGCTGGAAGAAAAAGAGGAAGAGACAGATGAGGAAAAAGATTCTGACGGATCTTCCGAAGAACAGATATCCGGGAACAGGGACGGTAAGAAGAAAGAGAAGAAAAAAGACAGGAAAAAGGATAAGGAAGATTAGATATGTTGAACATTTTTCGGATTTTTATATCGGATTTTAAAAGGATAAAAACAAATGTTGTAGCGGTTGTTATAGTCATCGGCTTATCGATTCTTCCTTGCTTGTATGCATGGTTTAATATTTTATCGAACTGGAGCCCGTATGGACCGGATGCAACGTCGAATATTAAAGTTGCAGTTGCATCGGACGACAAGGGGATCACGATTGACGACACCGAGTTTAATATGGGTGAAACTGTAATCGAGGGATTGGAAGCAAATACAACGATTGGCTGGGTGTTTACAGACACGACAGAGGAAGCAATCGATGGTGTTTACAGTGGTGATTATTATGCTGCCCTTATTATGCCGGAAGATTTTACGGAAGACATGGTAAGTTTTCTTGCGGATGAGATGGAGCATCCTGAGATCACCTATTACACAAATGAAAAGAAAAATGCGATCGCTCCAAAGATTACAGACAAAGCAAAAACTGCAGTTCAGCAGACGGTCAATACACAGTTTATCTCTACGCTGATCAAAAGCTGCATGCAAGTTTCAGATGGACTCTTAGATTCTTCGGTTCTGGAAGAAGAAACAGGATCTTCCAATGTCATTGATATGCTGATCGGAAAATTAGAGGAAGCAGATGCAGATCTTGCAGTGTATGAGAATTTGCTGGATTCTCTGATGTCGGTATCAGGAAATGCTGCATCTACTACAAATCAGTTTTCAGCTGTATATCCGGACATGAAGAGTGCGATCACAAGTGGACAGAGTGCAATGGGCAATCTACAGAATGTGACGGGAACAGGATTGGCATCCCTTGGAACAATTTCAAAGGGATTATCTGCTACTTTTGGAGGTATCAGCAATGCGCTTGGCTCTATCGCAAAGGCATTGGATACTTCGAATGGAAATCTGTCACAGCTTTCTGCAACATTAGCATCTGCGAATATCAGTCTCTCGGGTACAAAAGATGCGATCACGGATATGCGCGGGGTGATCGGAGGACGTTTGGAGCGTCTGAACCAGATGAAGGGGGAAGAGGGATATGAGATCTTATCTAAATTGTTAGCTCATGACCCGGAAGAGATTGGAAGTTTTATGGCTTCCCCGGTTGAGATCGAGACAGAGGCAGTTTACGAGGTGGACACTTATGGTTCTTCCATGGCGCCATTCTATACCGTGCTGGCACTCTGGGTAGGCGGACTGATCCTTGTTGCGATCATACATACAAAAGTAGAGATGGAGCCGTCCTTTAAGAATGCAAAGCCGCATCAGCAGTTTTTTGGAAGATATATCACATTCTTTCTGATCGCCCAGGTTCAGGCGCTGATCACGGTATTGGGTGATCTGTACTTTATCGGGATCGAGTGCGCACATCCGTTTTTATTCTGGCTGGCAGCATCCTGCTGTAGTTTTGTGTTCGGCTTTTTAATGTATGCATTGACAGCGGCGTTTGGAAATATCGGTGAAGGTATTGCGATCATTATCATGGTCATTCAGGTTGCAGGAGCCGGATGTACATTCCCGATCGAGACACTGCCAAAAGTATTCCAGGTTTTCTATCAGTTCCAGCCATTTAAGTATGCAATGGGTGCAATGAAAGAGGCAGTAGCCGGAATGTACCGGGATGATTATTGGAAAGATCTTGCAATTTTACTGTCTTATACGGTAATCTCCCTGATCGTTGGTCTTGTGCTTGCGGTTCCGTTCCGCAAACTGAACCATATTCTGGAGGAAAGCAAGGAAAAATCCGGCGTTATGCTTTAAGAGCGGAGCGTGCATTCTATTGTTTGAACAGGCTGGGTATGGTATGCAGTTCTATAATTATTATTCATGTAAATATACAAAAGATAGTCATACAGGTTATGACAAATATGCACAAAATATATAGGCAAATATCGTCTCAGACGTTGACAAAGAAATATGATATTGATATTATTTAACTTAAATATGAGTGAGTAAAACTGTAAAGCGCAAAAGACTTTACAAGGAAGAGGTTTTCATTATGAGAAGACAGGTATTATCTCTCTTAGTTGAGAACAATCCGGGTGTTACAAGCCATATTTCTGGATTATTCAGCCGAAGAGGATATAACATTGACAGCTTTTCTTCCGGGGTGACTGCTGATCCGCGGTATACAAGGATTACCATTGTAGCAAGTGGGGACGAGCAGATCCTCGAACAGATCGAGAAGCAGCTTGCCAAGTTAGAAGATGTGGTTGATATCAAGAAATTGGAGCCGGGTTCTTCAGTGACAAGAGAACTCATTTTGGTTAAGATTCGTGCAAAAGACACCGAACGCCAGCCGATTCTTAATGTGACAGAGATTTTCCATGGGAAGATCGTAGACGTCACAAATGATTCCATGGTTATTGAACTTACAGGTCATCAGGACAAGCTAGAGGCTTTTCTGGATCTGTTGCAGGGATATGACATACTGGAGTTAGCGCGCACCGGTATTACAGGACTGTCCAGAGGAACAGCCGATGTAAAAATTATGGAATAATAGTACATAAAACAAGGAGGACAAATCCTCTCCTCATCATGGGATTCGGATTTTTCCTTCGGAAAAACAAGGAGGACAAATCCTCTCCTCATCATGGGATTCGGATTTTTCCTTCGGAAAAACAAGGAGGATTTAAAATGGCAGCAAAAATTTTTTATCAGGAAGATTGTAATCTCTCATTATTGGATGGAAAGACAATCGCTATCATTGGATATGGTAGTCAGGGACATGCACATGCATTAAACTTAAAGGATTCCGGATGCCATGTTATCATTGGTCTTTATGAGGGAAGTAAATCCTGGGCAAAGGCTGAGAAACAGGGATTTGAAGTATATACAACTGCAGAGGCAGCTAAGAAAGCAGATATCATCATGATCCTGATCAATGATGAGAAACAGGCAGATATGTATAAGAAAGATATCGAGCCAAACTTAGAGGCAGGTAATATGTTAATGTTCGCTCATGGATTCAACATTCATTTCGGATGTATCGTTCCACCAGCAGACGTTGATGTTACCATGATCGCACCAAAAGCTCCAGGACATACCGTACGTTCTGAGTATCAGGATGGAAAAGGAACCCCTTGTCTGATCGCTGTTGAGCAGGATGCAACTGGAAAAGCACAGGATCTTGCACTTGCATATGCACTTGGTATCGGTGGAGCAAGAGCCGGTGTCTTAGAGACAACATTCAGAACAGAGACAGAGACAGACCTCTTTGGTGAGCAGGCAGTTCTTTGTGGTGGTGTCTGTGCATTAATGCAGGCTGGTTTCGAGACATTAGTAGAAGCTGGTTATGACCCAAGAAATGCATACTTCGAGTGTATCCATGAGATGAAACTGATCGTAGACTTGATCTACCAGTCAGGTTTCGAAGGAATGAGATATTCTATTTCCAATACTGCAGAGTATGGTGATTACATCACTGGACCTAAGATCATCACAGAGGATACCAAGAAAGCTATGAAACAGATTCTTTCCGATATCCAGGATGGTACTTTTGCAAAAGACTTCTTATTGGATATGTCACCAGCAGGACGTCAGGTTCATTTCAAAGCGATGAGAAAGAAAGCTGCTGAACATCCATCAGAGCAGGTTGGTAAAGAGATCCGTAAACTTTACAGCTGGAACAACGAAGAAGATAAATTAATCAACAACTAAATTTAATTTACTTCATACATAATAAGGAAAGAGGTTGTCAAACTTAGATGACGTATCGTTATTCGAGGGTTTGGCAGCCTCTTTTTTTGTTATGGCGACGGGAAATGCAGCGTAAATTTGGATATGGCAGGAAAGATTTGCAGAGAAAGCCTTTCTTACTATGCAAAAATAGAGAAATCGGATATACTTGAAAGGAATTACAAAGTCAGAAAAATAGAAATGAAAAGGAAATCAGGATGAAAAAGGCAGTATTTTTTGATATTGATGGTACACTATGGAACTATCAGATGCAGATACCGGAAAGCACCGTGTTGGCAATCCGGAAACTGAGAGAAAATGGACATTATGCATTTATCTGCAGTGGAAGAAGCCGTTCGAATATACAAAGTCCAAAATTATTGGGGATTGGATTTGATGGTGTGGTTGCTTCCTGTGGGGCACATATTGATTTTCACAAGGAGACAGTCTATCAGGTGCTGTTAACAGAGAGGCAGGTGACGCATGCACTAAGTGTGTTAAAAGAATATCATATGCCGGTCGTGCTGGAAGGACCGGAGTATGTGTATGTGAATGAGAGTGATTTTCTGGATGATCCTTATGTGATACATTTGCGGAAAGAGCTGGGGGAACATTTGCGAAACATTCCCACAGACCGCAGTGAGATTCAAATCAACAAAATGAGCAGCATTGCACCGACTGTGGATGCCAGACAGTTTGTAAAAGAGATGGGAGAAGATTTTGACGTAGTCATTCACGGTCAGGGGATCATAGAGATTAACCCGGCAGGGATTTCCAAGGCAACAGGTATCCGGAAAGTCTGTGAAATGTTAGATATTCCGCATGAGAATACTTTTGCATTCGGCGACAGTGCGAATGACCTTGAGATGCTTGCATATGTGGCGCACAGCATTGCGATGGGAAACGGAACCGATAAAGTGAAAAATACCGCAGAGTTCGTGACACGTTCTGTGGATGAGGACGGTATTTTGCACGGACTGAAACATTATGGACTGATATAGTGGAGGACAAATTTTATAAATAAAATTACATTTTTCTTCGAAAAACTAGGAGGGCAATATGTCAAATTTAATGGATTATCTGGATTGGCGCGGTGACCTGACATTTCGGGAGGCACCTTTTAATGAGGTGGACAATCTGATACTGGCACAGCTTGTATATGTGGAATTTGCAGGAATTGTTCCGGCGCCGGGGGAAGAGGGAACGATCACGGTAAAAGAAGCATGTGAACTCTTTTTTGCGGCACATGACAGAAAAGAGATCATGGAGCGCGTATCCATGACGAAAACCGCCGCATTTGTGCTGGAGAAGATGGCGCAGACAGAGCGTTTCTGCAATGCGCAGTTATTTGGTTATATCAACGATATCAGCAAAGAGGAACAGTCACAGTTTTCTGTGGTATGTGTCCGGTTGGATGACAAGAGCATCTATGTATCTTTCAGTGGAACAGACAATACGATCGTTGGCTGGCGCGAGAACTTTAATATGGGATATCTGTCCGAGACACCCGGGCAGTTGAAAGCTGTCGATTATCTGAATCATATTGTGAAAGAGGATTGGAAAAAGATCAGAGTCGGGGGACATTCCAAGGGTGGAAATCTTTCCGTATACGCATCCGTCAAATGTGACCGGAATATCCAGAAGAGGATCGTGAAGGTGTACAGCAATGACGGACCTGGATTTAGCGAAGAAATGATCCAGAGTAAGGAATACCAGCGGATGCTGCCAAAAATCAAGACCATTCTGCCGGAGTCCAGCATTGTAGGCATGCTGCTTGAGCATCAGGAAAAGTTTGAAGTGGTAAAAAGTTCCCAGAGTGGTATCCAGCAGCATGATGCCATGTCATGGGAAGTGCTTGGCAGCCATTTTGTCTATGTGGAGGAGGTCGCACCGCAGAGTATCCTGCTCGACGAGACGATGAAAAAATGGATTTTCCAGTTGACGAAAGAACAGCGCGAGGAGATTGTCGATACGGTCTTTTCCATGCTCGATGATGCCAAAATCTATACGGTGGATGATTTTTACAACAGCAAATGGAAAAAAGTGCAGGAGCTGATGAAAGCAAAGAGCAAGCTTTCACCGGAAACACAGGAGCTTTTCTCACAGGCACTGCGCATGTTATGGAAAACCGGAAATCAGACGGTGAAAAAGTCTGTAAAACAGGCAGTTTTAGAGAAAGTGGAAGAAGCCAATTCTCTATTTTCCACCGATAAATCTAAAAAAAGTATGAAATCATCGAAAAAGTAATATGATATAAAAAAGAGAGAAAAAAAGAGAAATAATGAGAAAATACGAAAAAATATAGATATAAATACCTCTAGATTTGGTTGCGAATTCAGAGCAAAAAACATATTATATGACTATCAGTTAGCACTCAAATTAAATGAGTGCTAATAACACATGATAACAATAGAAAGTCTGATAACTTTCTACAATATCAAAAGAAAAAAAGAAAAGAATATATATTGAATGGAGGAATTATCATGAAATTAGTACCATTGAGTGACAGAGTAGTTTTAAAACAGTGTGAGGCAGAGGAAACTACAAAATCAGGAATTATTCTTACAAGCAGTGCACAGGAGAAACCACAGGAAGCAGAAGTGATCGCAGTTGGTCCTGGCGGAATCGTGGATGGAAAAGAAGTTACCATGCAGGTAAAAGAGGGACAGAAAGTTATTTATTCCAAATATGCAGGAACAGAAGTGAAATTAGACGGCGAAGAGTATATCATCGTAAGACAGAATGATATCCTTGCAGTTGTTGAATAAAAAGTTATTTATATTAAAATAGAAAGAGGTAGAAAATCATGGCAAAAGAAATTAAATACGGATCAGAAGCCAGAGCAGCATTAGGCGCAGGCGTTGACAAATTAGCAAATACAGTAAGAGTTACATTGGGACCAAAAGGAAGAAACGTTGTTCTTGACAAATCTTATGGTGCTCCACTCATCACAAACGATGGTGTGACGATCGCAAAAGAGATCGAGTTAGAAGATGCTTTCGAAAACATGGGAGCACAGTTAGTAAAAGAAGTTGCAACCAAGACAAATGATGTTGCCGGTGATGGTACAACAACAGCAACGGTTCTGGCACAGGCAATGATTCAGGAAGGTATGAAGAATCTGGAAGCAGGAGCTAATCCGATCATCCTCCGCCGTGGTATGAAGAAAGCAACTGACAAAGCGGTAGAATCCTTGAAAGCAATGTCATCCAAAGTAAACGGTAAAGACCAGATTGCAAAAGTTGCAGCAATTTCTGCTGGTGACGAGGAAGTTGGTAACATGGTAGCAGACGCTATGGAAAAAGTTTCCAACGATGGTGTTATCACAATCGAAGAGTCCAAGACGATGCAGACAGAGCTTGACCTTGTAGAAGGTATGCAGTTCGACCGTGGTTACTTATCTGCATATATGTGTTCTGATATGGATAAAATGGAAGCTACATTGGATGATCCATACATCCTGATCACAGACAAGAAGATCAGCAACATTCAGGAAATCCTTCCGCTGTTGGAGCAGATCGTCCAGAGTGGTGCAAAATTACTCATCATTGCTGAGGATGTGGAAGGTGAAGCATTAACAACCTTAATCGTAAACAAATTGCGTGGTACATTCAATGTTGTAGCTGTCAAAGCACCTGGTTATGGTGACAGAAGAAAAGCTATGTTAGAGGATATCGCAATCCTTACAGGTGGTCAGGTGATCAGCTCTGATCTTGGTCTTGAATTGAAAGATACAACGATGGATCAGCTTGGTCGTGCAAAATCCGTTAAAGTTCAGAAAGAGAACACGATCATCGTTGACGGTGCCGGTGACAAAGATGCCATTCAGGGAAGAATCAAACAGATCCGTGCGCAGATCGAGGAGACAACATCTGAGTTTGATAAAGAAAAATTACAGGAAAGACTTGCCAAGATGGCAGGCGGCGTAGCAGTGATCCGTGTTGGTGCAGCTACAGAGACAGAGATGAAAGAAGCAAAACTTCGTATGGAAGATGCTTTAAATGCTACAAGAGCAGCAGTAGAAGAAGGTATTATCGCAGGTGGTGGATCTGCATATATCCATGCTTCCAAAGAAGTTGCCAAATTAGCAGATACTTTAGAGGGTGATGAGAAGACAGGTGCAAAAGTAATCTTAAAAGCACTGGAAGCTCCATTGTATTACATTTCTGCAAATGCAGGATTAGAGGGCGCAGTTATCATCAATAAAGTAAAAGAGTCCGCACCTGGAACAGGTTTCAACGCAGCTACAGAAGAATATGTAGATATGGTTGAAAACGGAATCCTTGATCCGGTCAAGGTTACAAGAAGTGCATTACAGAACGCAACATCTGTAGCATCTACTTTACTTACAACAGAGTCTGTTGTTGCAAATATCAAAGAAGATGCTCCTGCAATGCCAGCAGGTAACCCGGGAATGGGAATGATGTAAAATCTGACAACAGAATCAGATAAATGAGAAAAAGACCATAGCCAGAAGAATCGAAGAGATAACTTTTGGCTATGGTCTTTTTTGTGCTCTTCATTGCACACTGATATGTGGTGTGGTAAAATGTGCATAATCAAAGATACGAAAGAAGGGGTGGCACATGGAAATTCTCAAAAAGTTTGATGCACAGAATTATAAAGACACGACCAGTGTTTTTGAAAAATATACCATACGTGGGATTATCGTGCGGGATGGAAAGATTGCAATGCAGTGCAGCAAAGAGGGAGAGTATAAGATCCCGGGCGGTGGCATGGAAGCAGGAGAGACCTATGTGGAAGCTCTTGCAAGGGAAGTGAAGGAAGAAACCGGACTATTTATCATTCCGGAAAAGGCAGTGGGACTTGGCGAGATTTTAGAAGTCCGGAAAGATATTTTTGACGATACAAAAAAATTTATCTGCCATTCCCTTTTCTATTATTGTGAGGAGACCGGGGAGGAGGTTCCAATCCATCTGACAAAGAGTGAGATCGCAAAGGGATATTACTTAAAATGGGCGACACCGCAGGAAATCTACGACACGAATATTGCGATGGAAAAAGACCCATGGATCATCCGTGACACGGCATTTATCAAAATGATCCTCGATGGAAAGATTGCGGCATTACATGGAATCCTCTGATCCATGACAATAGAATGTCCGCAGAGCGTATGTTGTATTGCATATTTTTGTGTGGTGCAATTTGAAAAATTGTGATACAATTTATTTGCGTGTTACGAAAGAACACAGGCACAAATAACAGGTGAAGGAGAAATTCATGAACGATAATTACATAACACTTACCATTGGAAAAAAGAAAAATATCGCGCTTATCGCGCATGATAATAAAAAGGCAGACCTGATCGAATGGTGCGAGCAGAATAAGGATATTCTGACGCAGCATTTTTTATGCGGAACCGGAACAACTGCAAGGATGATCACAGATAAGACCGGCCTTCCGGTCAAGGGATACAACAGTGGTCCTCTTGGCGGAGACCAGCAGATCGGTGCAAAGATTGTGGAAGGAAGAATCGATTTTGTGGTATTCTTCTCGGATCCATTGACAGCACAGCCACATGACCCGGATGTGAAAGCATTGCTCCGTATTGCACAGGTTTATGATATTCCAATCGCAAATAACCGTGCGTCTGCAGATTTTATGATCCATTCTGAATTTATGAATGAAGAGTATGAGCATGAAGTAATTAATTTTAAAAAGAACATCAAAGAGCGCTCTGAAACATTATAGGAGGAAAAGGCCAGGATGAGCAAAGTAGCAATTGTAACAGACAGCAACAGTGGAATTACACAGAGTGAAGCAAAAGAATATGGCGTAACGGTTATGCCAATGCCATTTTTTATTAATGACCAGACCTATTATGAAGATATTGATCTGACACAGGAAGATTTTTATCAGAAGCTTTCTGAAGATGCCAATATTTCCACTTCCATGCCTCTTGTCGGAAATGTGACGGACACATGGGATGCTTTGCTGCAGGATTATGATGAGATCGTGCATATTCCAATGTCTTCCGGGCTGAGTGGTTCCTGCGAGACGGCTATCATGCTTTCACAGGATTATGACGGCAGAGTGCAGGTTGTCAATAATCAGAGAATTTCAGTCACACAGAGACAGTCTGTATTAGACGCAAAGGAACTTGCAGAGAAAGGATACAGCGCAGAGGCAATCAAAGAGATCCTAGAGCGTGAGAAGATGGAGTCCTCCATTTATATTATGGTAGACACACTGTACTATCTGAAAAAAGGCGGACGGATCACTCCGGCTGCTGCAGCACTTGGAACTTTATTAAAATTAAAACCGGTACTTCAGATCCAGGGTGAGAAGCTGGATTCTTTTGCAAAGGCAAGAACGGTAAAACAGGCAAAGAAAATGATGATCGATGCCATGCGCAATGACTTTGACCATCGTTTCAATGATCCGGAAGGAAAGAATATATATCTGGAGATGGCTTATACACATAATCTGGAAGATGCGGAAGCGTTCAAAAAAGAGGTCGAGGCAGAATTCCCGGGTATGGAGATTGTGCTGAATCCGTTATCCTTAAGTGTATCCTGTCACATTGGACCGGGAGCGTTAGCAGTTGCATGTTCCAAAAAGATTCCGGAATTATTAGAGTAGAGACTTAAGAATTCACAAAACCATACGATATATATAATAGTACATTGGATGTAAGAGAAAAATGACCAGGACGGCATATGATTTGAGAGAGAAAAGAATCATATGTCGTCCTTTTGGCATTGATAAAAGAAAATCAGATTTAAAGTGCATATTGGAAATACATCATATTGTAAAAACAGCAGAGTTTGACATGGGTGTGGAGGAGAGTTATGAGTATGGCAAATGTAACAAAGACAACCAGAATACAGGCAATTGCAGAGTTGCAGAAACGAAAAACAGAAATCCAGAATCGGTTACAGAACGGACAATCGCAGGATTCTACAACAATTGGCGGCAATTCTTTTACGGAGGATGAATGGAAAAAAATCATTCAGAAAATGGATGAATATCTGACCGAGGTAAAGCAGGAGCAGAAAGAGCGGTTTGAAAAACGCGATAAGGAAAAGGAAATCCAGCAGTTTTATGAGAAAATGAAAATGGCAGAGCAGTATAAAAAGCCACAGGCGGAGAAATTAACCATACAGAAGCATTTAGATGGTGAGGACATTGCTCCATACTCTTATCTGGCGGAGGATGGAGTGATCACTTATAATGGCGTGTCATTTTTCTGTGATTATGAGAATAATGCGATCACACTTGGCGACATGAGTGATGAAAAGAATGTCATTACAGTGCAGTTAGAGAATGGAGGCTGCCTGAAAGTGAACAGGGACAATATCGAAGATCTGTCAAAAGCGATTGCAATGTTTTCACCGGAGGATATACGGAGAATCTTAGTTGCATTGCAGCAGGACGCAAAAGTCCGCCAGATGCAGCAGGAGATCGAGCAGGACAAGATCAAGCAGCTTCTGGCGGAACGTTAAGCTTATTCGTTATTTAAAAGACAATGCAGCAATCTGTCGTTATCTTCCGGATTCATGATACAGAAACGAATGTACTTATTATCTAAGAATGGGAAGGTGGAACAGTCACGGATCATCATTTTCTCACGGATCGCGCGGTCAAACAGTTCCTGCGATGTAAGATCATTGCGGAGGATACGGACTAACATAAAATTCCCACTTGGTTTGTACACCTTGTAGTCAGGACTTTCACAAAAAGCCTGATACATACGTGCACGTTCCTTTGTGATCAGATCCTTTGTCTCTTTGATATAGGCAGTATCGGAAAACATTGTTTCCCCGGCAACAACTGCAAGCGAGTTGATCGTCCATGGATTCTTTCGTGTGTTGATTGCCTTGATGAGATCCCGATTCCCGGTGATGGCATAGCCAAGGCGGAGTCCCGGTGCTGCGAAAAACTTCGAGGTTCCGCGCAGAATGACAATGTTATTGTAATAGTTTGTCAGCGGTACGGAATCGATCTCTTCCATGTTTTCTGCAAATTCCACATACGTTTCATCGACCATGACATAAATATCGTATTCTTTGCAGGCATCTAAAATATGGCGCATATCGGCACTTGTGATGCAGGATGATGTCGGGTTGTTTGGATTGCAGATGACTAAAAGGTCGATATTCTCATTCAGGTGTGAGATGAAATCATTTACATCCAGTCTGAAATCGTCTTTTTCCCGGAGTGGATAATAAAGGGTTGTTCCACCACCAAGAGAAATCTCACGTTCGTACTCGGAATAAGTAGGGCCGATGATCATTGCCTTCTTCGGATGCTCAATCTGGATGAAAAGGGAGATCAGCTCGGTAGAACCGTTTCCCACGATCACATTTTCATGATCAGTGCCACAGTATGCGGCAATGCATTTGCGGAGCGAGGTGTATTCCCTGTCCGGATAAGTGGTAATGGCATCGATCTTGTCTGCTAAGGTTGTCCGCAGCAAAGGGGATACGCCAAGCGGATTGACATTTGCCGAAAAGCTTACAATTTCCTCTTTTTTGATTCCATAGATTTCTTCTATTTTCTCTAAATCACTTCCATGGAAGTGGTCTTTGTGTTTTATCATTGATTACTCCTCCAAATTAGTTTATAATTTATTATAGTCATTGCTTAAAAAAAAGCAATAAAAATAGATAGGAGCAGGTGTCGGATTGCGGAAAAGGATACAACAGCTTGCAAATGGAAAATTCGATAACAATGGTCCGAAACTATCTCTGTCTACAGAGAAGATAGAGTTAGAGGCATTGGAAGGAAAGGATGAAACAGGCAGTTTTGTCATTACGAGCACGAATCAGGTAAAAATGCGTGGCATCATTTATTCTTCCAATCCGCGTATGGAATGTCTTACACCTCAGTTTGAGGGGGAAGAAGTGCGTATTCGGTATCAGTTTCACAGTGAGGGGCTGATAGAAGGGGATATTCAGAAAGGCGAGTTTTTTATCGTATGTAACCAGGGGGAATATAACCTTTCTTTTGTTGTGTCCATTTCCAGGTTGTATGCGGATTCTTCCTTTGGAAAAATCAAGAATCTGGATGACTTTTGCAGGCTTGCGAAGGAAAATTATGATGAGGCATACCGTTTATTTTATTCCAGCAATTTCAAAAACCTGATCAGGGAAGATAAAGACCGTATTCTCTATGAGGGACTGAGAATGCAGCCGCAATCTGCATTGGTCGTGGAAACATTTCTGATCGCTTCCCATCATAAGAAGAAAGTGGAGGTCACGTTCGAAGAGACTGAGAAAAGTTTTTATGGTGTGCAGGAACAGCGGAAAGAGCAGTTAGAAATCCAGAAACCACAATGGGGTGCTGTCCGTATCCACGTTTCTTCAGATGCAGACTTTTTGATTCCGGGGAAACAGATCATCACAGAGAATGATTTTATCGGAAGTACCTGTTTTTACGAGTATTATATCGATGCAGATGCGATGCATGCCGGTAAGAATTTTGGAAGACTGTGTTTTGAACTCCCGGATCAGTCTTTTCTTTATACCGTTACCGCTTCCTGTAAGGAGAGAGAGGAAGAGCGGGAGGTTTCTGAACATAGGGAAGCCGGACAGGCGCGGACAGAACTTATGCAGCTTTATATTGATTACCGGTTGAAACGGATCGTTACCGGAGTCTGGGCAAAAAGTTCTGTGGAACTGTTGGATCATCTGGCAATTTTAGAGCCGGAAGAACCAATGCACCGCCTGATGAAGGCGCAGGCACTTTTGATCAACCGGCAGAAGCAGGAGGCAAGCTGGATTTTAACAGACTACAAACGGGAATGTCTTGACCGGACGACACCGGTCTGGGGATATTATCTGTATCTATGTACACTGATGGAACGCGAAGAGTCTTATGTGGATCGTCTGACGGAGGAGATCGAGCAGATTTTTCATCATTATCCGGATGATTCCATGTTGTTTTGGATTCTCTTATTTGTAAAAGATGAGTTTTACCGTAATAGTTCCAGAAGATTCAAGGCGATCGAGCAGTGGATCGGGCGAGGCTGCCACAGCCCATATCTGTATCTGGAGGCGTATTATCTGATCTGGCAGGATCCATACCTTTTATCCGGATTAAATAATTTTACATTAAAGATTTTAGGGTGGGCAGCAAAACAGGATGCTATCTCGAAAGATATTGCATTGCAGGTGCGCAATCTGCTGCCGGAACAGAGGGAATATCAGAAAAAATGGTATCCGGTTCTGGAAAAATGTTATGAGGCAGACCCTTCAGAGGAGATGGTCGCAGCGATATGTACTTATCTGATCCGTGGTCAACAGTTCGCCCCCAGATATCATATCTGGTATGAACGTGGAATTGACAGTGAAATCCGGATCACGAATCTGTATGAGGCATTTTTGATCTCCATGGATCAAAATGAGGTGACTGCGATCCCAAAGATGATCCAGTTATATTTTCAGTATAACAGTGGGCTTTCTTACCGTCATATGGCGGTCTTATATGTGAATATCATCGCAGCAAAGGAAAAACAGCCGGATGTTTACCATAAATACCGCAGAAATATGGAACAGTTCGCGCTTGCACAGATGGAAGCCGGACATATGGATGACAATCTTGCGGTCATTTACCGGGAGATCCTTCCTGTCAGCATACTGAATGAGAAACTGGCGCATAAAGCGGCAGAAGTTTTATTTGTACATAAATTATGCTGCGAAAACCGTGGGATCGCAAAGGCATATATCCTGCATTGGCAGTTAAAAGAACCACAGGTTGTGACATTGACGAACGGATGCGGATATTTTAAGGCATATTCCAAAGATTACACAGTCATTCTCTGTGATACCGGGGGAAACTGCTATACCGATGATTATCAGGATGAGGCATTACTTCAACCGGAAAATTATCTGGAAAAATGTATGGAACTTGCGCCGGAGGAATTGTCATATCTCTTGTATTATTTCGATGGCAAAAAAGGATGCGGCGATTTTACTGTGGAAGATGGAAGATATTTTCGGATGCTGACACAGTCGGAGCGTGTCAGTGATGAATATAAAGCTTATCTTATTCCGGAGATCATCCGCTTTTACCAGAAAAAAGGCGAGATGCTTGTGATAGAACCATATCTGAATGAAGTGGATATCCGTAATATGACGCTGGAAAATCAGTGTTATATGGAGGAGATGCTCATAGAGACGCATCAGTTTGATCGGGCATTTCAGCTGGTACACCACTATGGATATGACAGACTGGGAAGCAGGGCAGGAGTGGAATTGTGCAGTTATGAGATCACGGAACATTCATTTGAGGAGAATGATTATCTGCTCGGAATGGCACAGAACTGTTTTTTACATGAAAAATATAATGATGTGATCCTGATTTATCTGTGCAAATTTTTTCAGGGACCAACCAAGCAGATGGCTGCTATCTGGAAAGCTGCCAGAGAATTTGAGATCGATACCTTTGATCTGGAGGAGCGTATTATCACGCAGATGCTTTATTCGACAGATTATGTGGATGAGATCGAACGGATTTATGACAGTTATCTTGCCGGTGGTGGCAGGGAATTAGTCTGCATGGCGTACCTTTCTTATTTTTCCCATTATTATCTGGTGAATGATATGATGATACCGGAACATGTATTTTCACAGATCAGGGAGCGCTATCTTGCGGGGCAGACATTAAATGATGCATGTCTGCTCGGTCTGTTAAAGCAATTGTCTGAAATTTCTGCACCAGATGCAGCTGACCAAAAAATAGCAGACGAACTTTTGATGAAGTATACCGGAAGAAATTTATATTTTGCTTTCTACAAAAAGTTCGGGGAGACAATGATCAGAAAATATCATCTGTATGATAAGTTTTTTGTGGAATATCATACAAAGGCAGACCAGCATGTGCTGTTAAACTATAGTGTAAACGGTGGGGAATACCATAAGGAAGAGATCCCGGAGGTTTATGACGGTATTTATGTGAAGGCGTTTGTGCTGTTGTTTGGGGAATCCGTGTCCTATTATATTTCAGAGAAGCTTCATGGGGAGTGGAAAGTGGTGGAAAGCCGGCAGATTTCAAACCAGAATATGTATGGGGATAAAGACCAGAGCCGGTATGATGTGATCAACAATATTATGTTTGCTTATGCCATGCAGGATGAGACAATGCTTTCAGAGAGCATGCGAAAGTATGTAAGCATGGACGATACCGTAAAGAAGCTTTTTAAATTGCTATAAAAATATTGGAAAGGACGGCACATAAGATGACGCAGCAGTGTTATTATATTGGAATCGATATGGACGACAGGAATGCCGTCATCAGTTATTACAAAGCCGGCATGAGAGAGCCGGAAACACTGAGTACGATCGCAGGAAGTGAGATTTACCAGATCCCGGTGGCGTTGATCAAAAAGCGGGGGATCGGACAGTGGTTTATCGGTGAGGAGGCAAAAAAGATGGCATTGATCCAGAATGAAGATGTGATCGGCCATCTGCTTGACAATGCACTTGCAAAGAAACAGGTAACTGTGGAAAACATCGTGTATGAGGCAGAGGAACTTTTTGCGCTCTATATCAAGAAACTGCTTCTTTTAGCGAGCCGTCTGGGAAATCCGGGACTGCCGGACTGCCTGGTGATCACAGTGGAAGCCCTGTCAAGAGAACTGACGGAGCTGTTCGGAAAGGTGGCAGAAGATCTCGGATTAGGACGCAGTCAATTGATTTTACAGGACAGAAAAGAAAGTTTTTATTATTTTGTATACAACCAGAAGCAGGAGTTATGGCTGCATGATATTTTTTTGTTTGACTGCCGTGGAGATGAAGTGAGATGCTGTGCTACCGTCCGTGATACAAGAACAGTGCCACAGATGGTAACGATCACAGAGGAAGTACATGCATTAGACGGAATCCATAAAGATGAGTCATTTTATAAGATCCTGCTTGACAGTTTTCATGGACATATCTGTTCCTCTGTGTATCTTGTCGGAGATGGATTTGACGGTGACTGGATGAAAATGTCTCTTTCCTACATGTGTAAGGGACGGAGGGCATTTATAGGTAAGAACCTTTATTCCAAGGGAGCCTGCTATGCGGCGATCGTCCGTGAACAGAAAAATCCATGGCCGTATGTCTATATGGGCGACAATGAAATGAAAGTGAATGTCAGCCTGAAAGTGAAAAATCGTGGGAAATGGGAATTTTTGTCTTTGATCAATGCGGGAGACAACTGGTATGAAGCTTCCGGAGACTGTGAGGTGCTGCTGGATGGAGATAAGGAGATTGATTTCTGGCTTCAGCTGCCACACAGCAGGGATGCAAGGATAGAAAAGCTGGAATTATCGGATCTGCCGGAACGCAAGCCGAAAACTACAAGACTCCGGATCAGTGCAAAACCGGTTTCTGATTCCAGGGTAAAGATTAAAATCCGTGATCTTGGGTTTGGCGAGATTGTGAAGAGCTCGGATCTGACATGGGAATATACAATGTCATTGTAAAGAGGGAGTGGGAAGATGGGAGAATTGATTTTATGCAGCCATCCAATTGCTGCTATGCCATACTATATTGATAATATCTCACTCAATGTATATTCGCTGGAGGAACTCTGCTATTATATTGAAAACCATCTGTATCTGATCGAGGCAGATTTTATGAGTGAGGAACTCTGTCTCTGGATCGGGCAGGAACTTGATGAAAAAGATCTGGCACAGTCGCTGCGCAGTGTTTTGCTCGGAAATGGGAGTCTTTCTGATTTTACGGAACTGATCTTAAGAAGCTGCGGATACTGTTCAGAAGACACGATACGCCATATCCGTTCTGTGCTGCTGGATATGCAGAATAAATCTGTATTTGAATGTTCGAAGATCCGGGCAGACCGTTACATGGAGAGTGAAAAGTATGTGAAAGCGATCCATGAATACCGGAAACTGCTTGGAATGGAGGAGGAGTGCAAAAAAAATCCGGTCTTAGAGGGCAATATCAGGCACAATCTTGGAACTGCCTGTGCAGAGTTATTTTTATTTGACGAGGCTGCGGCGAATTTTCTGAATGCATACCGGCTGAACCAGAACAGAGAGTCACTGGCTGCGTGTATGGCAGCCTGCCGTCTGGCAAAAAAAACAGATATTTTAAAAAAATACAAGGAAGAATTTCATGTTTCGGACGAAGCGTTTAAGAGTATGTCAGACCAATGGAATTCTGTTTTAAAAAGTGAGGATATTCTAAAAAAGCAAAGTGAGGCCGAACGTCTCATAAAAGATGCACAGGGACAGCTGGAGGAGAATAAACCGCTTATGGAACAGATCAGGAAATGGTCAGAAGCGTATAAAAAAAGTTGTAGATTATAAGGGATGAGCATATGTTTTTTTTCAAAAGAAGAAAAAAAGAAAAGACACTGGAAAATAAATTTGATGAACTGAATGAAGGCATTCTGAATGAAAAGGACAGGGAGAATCCACATAAAGTGGAGCATTATGTCATTGAACGTCTGGAGCAGATGATCGAGACAACGAAAGAGATCGAGGATGAAAAGGCAGAATACAAAGTGGTCACTTCTTATCTGAATGATATCCAGACTCTGGAAGGGCTGACAGAGGAAGAAAAAAAGCCGATCACAGATATCGCATCCAATATTGTTGCTTTAAATAAAACACGATATGAACTGATGCATTCCGAGAAAAAAATTGCAGATGTGCAGTTTGCACAGATGCAGCAGGAGGAGAGTGATATTCCAAATGCGATCAAACGCCTTCAGTCCAACGAGGCTTATCTGGAGACTATCAGGCGTGACATGAAATACCTGGAGCGTGAGAAGGGAGAATGGCAGTTATATCAGGAGATCCTTTCCCATGACAGGGTAAAAATGCAGAAGTTCATGTATGTGGCAGCAGGACTGTCTGTGACTGCGGCATTGATTCTTCTGATCACGCAGATCATACTGGGGACAGATATGAGACTCATCTGGATGATCCTTATTTTTATAGCAGTACTGGGCATCTGCCTTCCGTATCTGAAAATGATGAATGACAGGACCGAGAGCCGGAGAGCAAAGGCAAATGCGGATAAGGCGATCACTCTTTTGAATAAAGTGAAGATCAAATATGTCAATATGACAAATGCAGTGGATTACGCATGTGAAAAATATCATGTCCGCAATGGAAAAGAACTGGAATATATCTGGGAATGCTATATGGATGCGGTCAAACAGAAAGAGAAGTTTGAACAGAACAGTGATGATATTGATTATTTTAACAACCGTATGATCCGGGAACTCTCCGCATATCGTTTATATGATTCACGGGTATGGATTCCGCAGGCAGCTGCACTGATCGACCACAAGGAGATGGTGGAGATCACCCATAATCTTGTGATGCGCAGACAGAAGCTTCGAAGCCGGATGGAATACAATGCCGGTATCTTAAAAGAACAGCGCACGGAAGTGGCAAAGTTTATGGAAGAAATGCCGGAGATGAGACCTCAGATCCAGGATATACTCGATTCTGTTGACCGGTTAAGCCGGCCGTGATGAAAAACCGGTATGACCGCTAAGATGAGATGATCAGTTGAAAAAATTAAAAATAATAAATTTTAAAGAATGGATTGTTATTTTCTGGAAAAGTGATAAAATATTTAAAAAAAATAAATTACGAAGGGAAAAATAATGGCAGTTATACCATTAAGGGTACACAGGATGAAGAAGAAACTTGAAAAAATGCAGCTGAAAGAAAGACTCATTTACGGATACGGAAGAGTCATTTTGAGGATGATAGTATCCGGTGTGCTTTCTCTTATTGTTATAGGTTTATTAATGGGGAATATGCTGCGTTATGTGGAAAATGTAGAACGTGCAGATGTTGCAGTGAAAATCTGCAGGATCGATGTCAATTCTGCGGCGAGAAATATCCGTGAGATGGCATTAAACAGTGACACATCAACTTACGACAGTTATCAGCAACAGGTAGAAACACAGCTTGCTGAGGTGGATTCAGAACTGAAGGCACTAAAGGCAACAGGAATCATATCGGACGAGCTCTATCAGGAATATGCATCCGCACTTTCTGATTGGGGAAATATCGGCTATTCCATTATGGAACAGATCATGAGTGGACAGACAGAGGAAGCTGCGGATGCTATTATTAACCAATGTACGCCGGCATTAGACAATGCAGTCGCTATTGGGAAAAAGTTAGATGCAGTGACTGACAAGGCAAGCCATCAGGCGGTGATCTTTACAGGCTGCATGACAGTGGCAGGAATTCTGGTGATCATCTTAAGTGTGATATTTGCAATTCTTTTTGTGAAGAAAATAAGTAATGTCGTGGTTGATTCGATTCTCGAACCACTGCATGCGATCGAGGATGTTGCAAAGGAACTCACAGAGGGTAATTTGCACAGTACATTAGAATATCGTTCTGAGGATGAGATTGGAAAACTTGCACATAGTATGCGTAAATCTATCCGCATACTTGGATCTTATGTGGATGATATCGGACGTGCAATGAAATTGTTCTCGGAGGGCAATTTTGATGTGCAGCCGGAAGTGGAATGGAAGGGAGATTTTATAGGAATCTTAGATTCCTTTATGGCATTTGAAAAGAGCATGGCTGAGACAGTCAAGGGCATCCAGAGTGCATCCAATGAGGTGTCCGAAGGAGCAGAACAGGTGGCTGCAAGCTCCAATGATCTTGCCGAGGGCGCTACCAATCAGGCAGCAGTTGTGGAAGAACTGACTGCAACTGTTACAAACGTGGCAGATCAGGTGGCACAGAACGCCCAGTCTGCAAAAGAGATCAGTGGAAAAGTAGGAGAACTTGGAAATGCAATCTTAGAAAGCAACGGTAAGATGCATGAGATGGTTGATTCCATGAATGAGATCAACGAGGCTTCCAAAGAAATTGATAAGATTATCGCAACGATCAATGAGATTGCATCCCAGACAAATCTGCTTGCGTTAAATGCTTCTATCGAGGCAGCCAGAGCCGGCGAAGCCGGAAAAGGATTTGCGGTGGTAGCAGATCAGGTAACAGTACTTGCCGACCAGAGTGCACAGGCAGCAAAAGAGTCAGCAGTTCTGATCGAGACTTCTGTCAAAGCAGTAGAAAAAGGTATGGTCATTGCAGATCAGACAGCAACACAGTTAGAAGACGTAGCCGATAATTCCAGAACGATCACAGAGCAGGTTGGAAATATTGCGGATACATTAGAGACGCAGACAACAGCAATCCATCAGATCAATGAAGGAATCGAGCAGATCAATGACGTTGTACAGACGAATTCCGCAACATCCGAGGAATGTGCGGCTGCCAGTCAGGAGATGAGCAGTGAGGCTGAGAATCTGCGTGAACTGATCCGCAAGCTTCAGGTTGCAAAGTTCGAATAAGACATACATGATCGAATATGTACTGTGAGTATTCGATCGGCATGAATAAATAGTGTATATAAAAAAGACTGTCATACAAAGAACTCGATGAGAGCAGATTTTGTGTGACAGTCTTTCTGCTTTTTGGTCTGCGCCAGTCAGTGCAATGCAAAAGCTGGTGGAACAGTTAAGGTTATCTAATTGCGAGGACAGTTTGGTATATCAAACTCCGGGTTGAATGCATAGAAATTCTTGCTGTCGAGGTCATCCTGAATAATGCGCAGGGCTTCACCGAAACGCTGGAAGTGGACGACCTCACGCTCCCTTAAGAAACGGATCGGATCACATACATCAGGGTCTTTGACGAGCCTCAAAATATTGTCATACGTGGTGCGCGCTTTCTGTTCTGCCGCCATATCTTCAAAAAGATCGGTGAGGGCATCACCCTTGGACTGAAATTCGCAGGCGTTAAAAGGAATACCGCCCGCCGCCTGTGGCCAGATACCACCGGTATGGTCGACATAATATGGTGCAAATCCGGCAGCTTCAAGTTCTTCCGCACTTAAGCCTTTGGTGAGCTGCCGGACGATGGATGCGACCATTTCCAGATGCGCTAGTTCATCAGTACATAGATGTTGGAAATGGTTATATGTATTGGATTTCTAAGGAAAAAACATTCTCCACGTATCGTCCGACACCTGCTTTTGACTCCATATTATTATAATAGATGATTTTGGAAACGCAGGATTTTAAAAACTGGTTCTTTTCCGTGGCGGACAGCTCCGGATCATTTAAGGCATTGATACAGTCACGGAAACGCCGGATTTTCTCCCCATAATCAACGTAGTTTTCTTTTGTCTCTTTTGCAGCAGTCAGAGCAGTGATCGTAGAAGCGATTTCCTGCTGGGTTTTGATATTCCTTTCCAGAAACTCTTCCTTTGAGTAAATTCCATCCTCATAAGCATCTTTCTGTCTCATATCTTTCTCCTGCAATTTTTTGAGACGTGTTTCAAGGTTTGCAACAATACTCTGATTTACAGCCTGTGCGTTGCCATTGTCGGCAAGAAGCGCTAATTCGAAGTCATGTATAGTATTTTCCATAGAAGAGATAAAACGCTCTAAAAAGGCAGAATAAAGCACTGATTTTGTGTGGCAGTATGACTGATGGTTGCATAACATAATCTGGGAAACGGAATTATGGTTCTTATATATCTTAAGAGACATAGCGTGACCACAGGTGCCGCAGTAGAGCAGACCGGCAAATGGATTGCATAATGCCTTATTACGTCGGAGACTTGGATTAGTTCCGCGCCTTGCCATACATGCATCATATAATTCCTGTGAGATAATCGGCTCATGCAGCCCTTTATAATATTTCGCATCCGAACTTCTCGGACGTGATTTCTCCAATTGTCCGTCGTTGATGTATTTTACAACTTTTCTGGTATCCCACCGGATCAGTCCGAGATAGAGAGGATTGCAGAGAATCGAACTGATAATTGCAGGTGTCCAGTGCGCTGCCTTTTTCGGTTTCAGATTCATGCTGTCAAGCTTATGTGCGATATTTGTAAAACCGATACCACCAGGAGTATAAGCATAGAACTCATGGATCAGCCTGACCACATTGGCTTCCTCCGGGACGATTTCCAGGGTGTGGCAGTTGACACCATCTTTTTTAATCACGATCTTGCGGTAGCCGTAAGGATCTACAGAGCCGATATAATGACCTTTGGCAGCAGAGGATTCCCGACCACGCCGTAAGATACGTTTGGTGTATTCCAGATAATCATTACCTCGGGTGATCTCCATCTCAAAAAATTTGCGCTCATATTCTTCCTGGAGGTTAAACGAGTGGGTGAGAGTGAGAACCATGGTATTGGTATAACGCAGGAGATTAATAAGCCGGCCACAATCTTCCAGATCGCCGCGGGAAAGACGCTGTGGCTCTACGATGAGAACAGCTTTTATCTGTGGAGATTCTATTTTCTGCAGAACGATCTTAACCTGTGGTCTTGAGTCTATCGTCTCACCGGATACCACCTCACGGTAGATGTTTTTTTCCGGGATAGGAGAGCCAAAGTGAGTATTGGCATAGTCCTGAATCATTTCCTCATGTTTTTTTAAAACGTCCTCGACAGACATTTCGGGACTATCTGATCTGGATTTACGCAGATAGACAATAATTTCGTCTACACTTAAGGATCCCATTGATTGAGTTAATTCGTACATAGTATCACTCCCTCATAAAAATATATGAAAAATGGGTATAAAAATAACAGCCAGCAAGGAACATTTGTTCCGCTTGCGTTTGGCTGCTCCGAATGATACAATATGCTTGCTTAGGGCTTTTGGTATCATCCGGAAGCATTACCGTCCTGCTTTGGTAGAGTGGGGCGGTTTTTATTTATTTTGAACAACGCTTGCAAGGAATATATCCTTTTTGGATTATGTCAGCTTTTTCAACCTTTTGGGTATTAGTAATGCCGCTACAGTGTGGGTTTGTATGGTATTTGTTTGAACTATTTGAAATCCACACGTATTCATGTTGCTCAATATCCATATTTAATATCTGTGCTAAGTATGTAATATCTTGAGGATATTTTTTACAGTGACGATTTACCTGATCATCTAATACATCTTTCAAGTAAATAAAGGGTGCTTGGTAATTTAGCAGATTCAAAAGTAATAATAATTGGCTGAATCCTTTAAGACTATTTTCAGTAGTAGACTGAAATATTTCTGCTTCCCGTAAGTTATATTTGCATTGATAATTATATGTACGTCCGCCATGTGCAGCAATATTTCTATATTCTAAGCAAATGTATAAAGTATCCATCATTAAAAAGCGCAATGCATCTTCTGGAATAGCAAAATTCTGAAGATTGTATAGTTTTCTTACCATTTCATTTTTTTCATTAGTTTTAAATTGGTCAATGAAATTTACAATAGTACTAAAATAAATGCTTTTAAATAAAATCCAAGGAGGAACAACACCATGTTCTTCTTGATAATGATGAATAGGATTTTTGTCTGTTAATAGAGTATCATTCATTGTTTTTAGAATTCCAGATAATGAAAAACGAGGTTTGCTTTTGCGTTTATTAGCATAATTCCTATAGTTTAGATATTTATCTGGATGAGTGCCGAATGATTTCGCAACAACATCTGCAGCAGCTTCCTTTATATGTTCTTCTAAATCAAGCATAGAAGCAATAACGGCATTTCGTAAATTTTTATCTAGTAAATATAATGAATTCAATTGCTCGAATGTAACTCCAGAGCGATATACTTTTTTTCCATCCATGAAAATCATGTAAGGTTCTCTATAGCTTTTAATTAAATTAGAATATCCATAAGATGACAGAGCTCTTATTGCAAAATTTTCATTTTCAATAATCAGATGTTGACCTTTTAATTTTTCGATTTGTTCTTCTGGTGTACTATATGTGATATTATCCAAATATACCTCCTTAATGCAAAAAAAGCCCTGAAACATACAAGTTTCAAGACTTTTTGCGACCGCACAGCAGTCATTCGCTAATTAGCTACATTATAGCATATGTAAAAGTCTTGTCAAGTATTCCTGTTAATAAATTATCAAAAAATGTAAAAAATTTATTTGGAGCAGTTGCACCGGTGCAATTACATAGTATATTCCATGTCGGGATAAGAGTAGCTATGTAGAAACACCAGCTTCTACGATTTTGTTGACATCAACAAAATGAAAAAAATTAAGTGAGCGTTGCATTATACAGTTCCATGTTTATCTGAATCATCAAGCAACTTAGGAGAAGTAGCATTGAGTGGAGAAATTACACTTTTCCCCAATTGTGCTTCGAGTTCCTTCCGAGCATTTGCCGCAATTTTTCCGCCTGCCAAAGTGGCAGATTTAGCACCTGTGTAGCCTTTTGGATTAGTTGCTTTGGAAATTTCTGTAGTAGAAATTTCTGCAAGTTGATTCAATACAAGTTCTGTATTGGTCATATTATCCCGTAAATTTTCATTTCGCAGACCTTTGAGTTTTTTATACTCACTCACTGTTTTGCCGGACCAGGAAGAAGTGAGGATATTGGTTAGAGCAGCATAGTCTCTTCCAGGAGTAACACCAGCACGTTTCCATTCATCCGTCATTTCCTTGCGAATCTCGATAGAGCGCATTCGTTGAGTTATCCATGCATCTGAATAACCCTTTGCCTGATAAGTAGCTACAGCGCGTTCCATTGCTTTTTCAGGATCAGCAATCTCCTCTAAGCGTTCAGTACCTACCTGTGCAAGCCATTGTTTGAATGGTTCAGCTTTTTTAGATGGAATGGACTGGATGATACGGAGTAATTCCTCAGTGTTAGCGCAATCGGTTTTATACATCTTTCCATCTTTTTTTGACTTCATTTTCAGTTGGTGACAATTTGTCACCGACTGAGCACCTTCATTAGATAATCGTTGCTTCAGCTTGTTCCAATACTTACGACCATCAGAGCTGTCTGTCAAAAATTGGCATACATCCACAATTGAGAAATACCATTCTTCCTTTGTGGCATTCCATACTTTACGTATAGTGTCATCCATAATAAATTCTAAATCCTGTTCATCAAAATCATCTACATTATCAACTGGCACCTGAACAGTAGTGTCAGTATCTTCATCGTAGAAGAAGAAAAAGAAAAAGAAGACAATCACGTCCTTTCTAAAATATAAAAATCAAAGTGCAGCAGTTGCACCGGTGCAACTATAGTATATTTCTGTTTATTCATCATCTGGATCATCATCTAAGGAATAATCTGAACTGTAAACTTCATCAGAAGAAATAGATTGTCTGAATTCTTCTGCAATCATTGTCTTATTAAATTCCGCAGAAGGATCAATTTCCTCAACCAAAGTCTCTAATTCATCGATTGATATCTTGAAAAATTCTTTTCGAAGATTTACTTTATTTACTCGTCTATCGTTCAATATCTGATGCATTTTGTTTTCAAGTGAGACAGCATCATCAGAGAAGATAAAGCTATGTACATCAAATTTAAAAGGAACACTGGCACTTCCAAGTTCATTAATACGATCCTGTGGATCAAGGCGTCTTGTCATACCGATTTTGAATACATCTTCTCCAAACGATCCAAGATTACTGATTATATAAACAGTACCGGCTTTACCATTTTGTAAATTGGTAATTTCTTCTTTTTTAATAATTACTTGTCCCAATTGCTCTTGTAATTCAAGAATCCTTGCTTTTAATTTTTCTAAGTCTGATTGATCAGTGGTTTGAGCAATAGTTTCTTGGATTTTTGAAATTTCATTATTATATTTTTCTTCTTCTTTAGCAATTTTTTTACGTTCATTTTCCAGAGCTTTTCGTTCTTCAGCTTCTTGGCGCATTTGTTCACGTATAGCAAGCTGTTCCTGACGAGCCTGTTCTTTTTTTACATAATAGTTGTATTCAATTTTTACAGCATTTATAAAAAGATATTCAATTTCGCCAATGAATTTTGTTAAAGTACCGGCTATACTTTGGTTTCCTTCTCCTGCAATTTTTAGATATTTCGCCGAAATAGTTTTCACGTCATCGATGGATTTTTCAAGTTTTTCATATTTCAAATTATATAAAATATTTTGAATTTCAGCACGTAAAGCTATGACCATTAGATTGTAAATGGATTTATTTGCTTTAGTTGTATAACGTGAGGAGTACTGGTCGAGTAATTTAGATATTTGTTTTTCATTTTCTTTATATGCTTTTCTTAAGCTTTTCACATCCATACAATGTAATTTTAATGTGACAGAAGGTGAAATAAGTTCTAGATCATCAAAATCTTTGGTGGAAAGCTTACAATTGCTATATGGAATATCTAAATTAAAAAAATTATTAATTGCATAATCAATACTTTTATATAGTTCTTTACATTTTGATACTTTTCGTTCCTGAGAAGCAACTGATTTTTGAAGTTTAGAATTTTTTTCTTCTAGTTCAGAAATTTCTTGCCTTAAATTGAAAATAATTGTGTTATTTGATGCAATATCCGAATTTGTTTTTTCTAAAGAGGTAGAAGCTTCATGTTCTAGTTCTTCAATTTTTTGTTTGGTTTCGTAATATTCATTTACTCCTAGAGAATTTATTTTAGCTTGTAGAGTTGCATTATCAGATTTTAAACGCTCATTTTCCTCTTTTATTTGAGAAATTCGAAATATATCAAGTAATCCCATAAAAACCTCCTAAATAATAATTTTTGTTATATCAATTCCAAGTTCTTTGATGACATCTTCTGATGAAATGAATTTTTTGCAGTCTGGGTTGTTTTTAGCATCGTTTATCATTTTTAAATCATCTGTTTTTAATATATCTAATCATCATTTGGATTGCTAATCATTTTCTTTAATTTTTCTCTATCCCAAACTTTAACATTTAGACTTTCTGCCTCTTCCATACCGTGTGGCGATAAATAGCTATTTGTCATGACAACGGCAATATCTTTTTTAAACATATTTTTTGCTGAAAAGGCAGCTTGGACGGCATCGTTAGGAACGGTATCGTTATAGCGTTTGCACTGAATAGCATATGAAATATCAGATTTATATGCAAATATATCTACACCATGATCGCCACTTCCGGATGTTACCGTTACATTATTAAAATGGTTCTTTTTAAGAATTTCTGCACATGCATATTCGAAGTCGTGTCCTTCCATTTTATCTAAATTTTCTAAATTAATATTTTTAGTTAATTCATTAGATGGTGATGGTATGTACATGCATTTTTCGTGAAATTCTTCCATTGAAACTAATACATCAAATTTATTCATTTCAGAATTATAAGATAAAACGTTCATGTTTTCTAATATTTCAAGATAATCAAGTATGTCATCAGGATCAAATTCTTCATACAATGTGCCTGCTCCATTTTCAATAGCTATCTCACCAATACATATAAGAAGCTCTTTATCGAAATCACTATATTTGCATTTGTATATGGACGGATCATAATGATCAATAAATTTTTCAAAAAAATCCTTTGACATTAAGATATTATTTTCCTTATCCAATATATGTGCATTTTGACCTTCTTCAAGAATTTTGTGCAAATCTTCTTTGGCTAAATGATATTCACGCATTAAGGCTACAGGGACAATTTTATTTGCATCAACAATTTCCCTCATAACACTTATAAAAAGTGGGTGTAATCCCTTTATAATAATTCTATCAGATTCATATGGCGAATTTGGAATAGTAGCATCTTCATCATTTTCATGGTTATGAGCAGCAACTTTCTGAAATATCTCGTGGCAATCGCTATCTACATTGTCTTTTAGGTGCAGATTATTATCATTGGAAATCTCTTGATTTACACGGTCGTTGAAATTTTCAATTATATATTCTTTATTAGTCAGAATACGCTCTAAATCAAAAGAAGGCTTTGAAGAAAAAGGTATTTTATCCTCATATTTTTGCAATTCAGAAAGAATATCAATTATTTTATTCAAAGCAGAATAAAACGCAACATTATCTACGGTGGTATTAATTATAATTGCCAAAGCTTTTGCTTCGTTTATGCGATCTTGAACATATTTTTTGTCTTCATCATCTGGATTAACATATAATTTATCAGATATTTTTTCTTTATGAACAGAGGAATCATTTATTTTAAATTTGTCTAATAGTTTATCAAAAAACATTTTATCACCCAAACATTTTAAAGTTTACCAATTACTTTTCCAAGAGTGGCAGCAGTCTCATCCAGAGGAATGTTCTTGTAGTCTTTATTCAAAGAAATCAATTCCTTTTCACCAAGCTTCTTCACAAAGCATTCATTATTGATCTGGAAGATACCGATGTCTCCAACTTCGATCTCTTGTGTAGCTTCAACGAGGAGAATGTCTCCATCTTGAAATGCAGGCTCCATTGAGGAACCATTTACGCCAATTGCATAGCTGACATTCCTGTATTCCGGTTTATCTGGAATTTCAATATCCTTATCAGGAAGATTATCGATCACAAGCTGACCTGTTCCGGCAGAGGCATTTTTAAAATAGTAGCTGATTAGTCGCATTGGGAAAGAAGTAACAGGGTGAGAAACTTCGCCAAGCTTACCGTATTTTTCAATGCGTTCGGTTTCTTTATTCAGAGTAAAGTTCACTAATTCCTTACCGTGGTCGTCAAGAGCGTGGTATTTTTCTAAAAAAGATAGGTCAACGTTAGTAACCATATCTTTATTTATATCAGAAAATTCTTTCATCATATCGCATTTATAAAATTCACAGAGTTGTATAAGCATTTCTCCAGAAGGCTCTGATTTACCCACTTCCCAAGAACTAAAAGTCGATTGTGGAATATTAAAATGTTCATACACTTCTTTTTGTGAATAGCCCGCGAGCTTTCTTAATTTTTTTAATCTATCCGAAAATTCTTTACTTGCCATAAGGTACCTCACTTTCTAATACCTATTATATATTAAAAAATTAACCAGTCAATAAAAATATTGAATTTTTCGTTAAAAACTATTGACAAACGAATAAGTCGATATTAGTATGGACATAACGAAATATTCGTTATAACGAAAGGAGATGATAAACATTGTCATTAGAACGTAACATAGCAGGATTTATAAAAAAAAGAGGGGTAAATCTCTCTGCCATGTCAAGAGAAACTGGAATTCCATACATGTCACTGTATGACAGCCTTTTAAACGATAAGCGAGAAAGGCAATTAAGAGGAAGTGAGTTGCTTGCGATATGTGAGTTCCTTGGTGCTTCTCCCACAGATTTTGTGGAAAAGAAAGAACCAGTAAAAAAATAGCCCCAAGTGCGGGAACACTTGGGACTATCGAGACTACAGAAGCGCATACGCAGGAGTTCCATTAACATATACGTCCTTTATATAAATGTAGTCATTTTCTTCAAGCTCTCTAATAGCAGTAGTTGTTTCTGTTTTTGAAAAGCCTTTTGAAATCAGTTCAGAATTTGTGAAACTTGAATTTTCAAAATTAGCTTGAAGGATTTTTAAAACTTTTTGAGAAAGTTCACTCATATGTGCCACCTCTTTTCCAAGGCAGGATTTTTCTTGGAAAGCCTTTATTTTTAGAACAAGTAAATTTTAGCACAGAGTTAAAAATATTTTGTGCCAATTAAAGAAGGGAGATAACAAATGGAAAATCAGAAAGTAATAATCATTTCAAATGGAAGAACAACAGACATCATGGCTAACGGCAGGTTATATGGAGATGGAGTTGTAAAAGTAGAGTTTGTCCACGACCACAAGGATAAACTCAATAATGCAAGGCTTCTTATAATGACAGAACAGATTCCGCTGGAAGGAAGTACAAGTAGAGAGGAAAAACAAGGTTTCATGAGAAAAATCGAAGAGTATTCAAAAGAAGAAAAAATGATAAGTGAAAACAAATTAGGACCGATTGTTACGGCTGAGTAAATCCAGTTTTCTAACCATATTAAAAATTGAAAGGATGAAAAAAATGGATGAAGCAGAGATGTTAAAAAAATTATGTCAGCCAATTATTGATTGGCTCGAAAAAAATCATGATCCGTACACGCAAGTGCAAGTCTCGATTGACAGTATTGAAATGGTGCAGAAGACAATGGGGATTCCTATTGGAGATCAGAGAGGAGATGAGTAAAGATGATGGAGAAAGCAGATTTATTAAAGACAGAAAAATTCGCAAAAAACATGGTTTTGGCTGCGATGGAAGAAGGATTAACAATAAAAGAAATTTGCTATGCAGCAGATATGGCGAAAGAAATATCAGAAAATTCAATAGTTGAAAAAGGAAGTATTGAAAGAACTGATTTCCTTTCTAACCATACTGTGGATTAAAAAGAGTGTCACGGACAACTTTTAAAGCATTAGATAAGAACAGGAGGTGCAGTGTATGGAATATAAAAGAGTAATTCAGGAGTTTCCAAACGGAACAAATATCAACCTTATTCCAATCCTCACACCGGAAGAGGAAGAAAAACGGCATCAGCGGTTGAATGATGCGGCCGTAAGGCTTCTACTTGCCCAGGAAAAAAAGGATAAGGAAAAACAGATGAAAGTTGCCACGTAGGAAGTGGCGGAAGGACAAGCTATGAAAAAGAAACTTTTAGAAGGCGTAGGAATGCTTTTTGTGGCAATTGGAAGTTGCGAACAGTTTGTTATGTTTGCATTGATAGGATTTTGTCTGCTTTGTAGAGCGGCGAAAGGAGAAAATTATGAAGATTGCAGCGAAGACGGAGATTAGCCCTCATGAGGAAGCACTGATTCAGGATTTTATAAAGCAAATGAAGCAGGAACATCCAAATTTGGAATTGTCTATGAATGACATTTATGATTCGGCACTTCGTACCGGAATAGACATTGTGTTGGAGCAGATCCGGAAAGACCGTAGACGGAAAATAATGGAGAACTGGATACATGGAACGAAAAGTTACACAAGAAAAAATGATAGCGGAATATAAAACATGGTTTGCTATTTTCCGCAAATGTTTAAGCGAAATAAAGGTTGATGCTCAGATCAAGGCAGAATATACCGAGGAATACCGGCAAAAATTAACAGGAATGCTTGTGCTGATGAATGGCATGAAAGTGATCACAGACGAAGAATATCTGACCATGTATAAAGAAATGGAGCAAGAATTTAATACAGAACGATTATATGGTTTTAAATACCTTATGAGAACGGAGGTGTTCCATGCTGACAATAAACGAGACAGTGGACAAGTTATATAAGCAGCCGGAAAAATTCGAACAATGCATGAAAGCAGGGGACTATAGCAGGGCGAAGTGGTGTTTTATCAACACAGTCTTTGTATCAACTTTCATTGAACTAGATAAGGAAGCAGAGGACAAGCTGTTTGAAATGTTTTCAGAAGAAAAAGTAAGAGAGGCATTTGGAGGAAAGAGAGCAGATGATAAAGGATACAGACCTAGTTAAAAAGCTCAGGCTCCAGGCTGACGTATTCAGACATCATTTTAGCCGGAAGGAATACATAGAAGCAAAGATGGTCCGGGAAATCGCCGGGACGGTAGCACTGTTTATAGAAGCCCCGGAGGATTTTAAAATAGAACTTTTTGGAGACCGACAGGGAGACGAACCGGTAGAAGGATTGTTTGATGAAGAGAAATGCATTAAGGCGGGATTTGAGAGCATTAAGAGAGGCTTTGACATGCAGAGGATGACATATGAGGATGTCATGGCAGTGGTAAAAAGAAAAAGCGATTAAGAAACGGCCATTTCTTAATCGCAGGAGTTTTGTTTTCACACACATAAACTCTGTAATTATATTACCACAAAAAACCTGAAAACGCAAGAAAAACGGGGATTTTTCATCTCCGTTTCAGCCTTGATAAAGATATTAAACTTAGGACACGGTGGGGATATGACAAAGAGGAAACAGCACAGGTTTAAAGGTGGAAAGATCATTGACGTGGAAGAATACCACGATGGGAGATATGGAGCACCGGGATGTAAGAGAGAGAAGAAAAAGAATCCGACCAAAGAGCAGATACAGAAGATCAATGCATGGAATAAGGCAAGACGATGTAGATGGAAGCTGTTGGAGTATTTTTCTCCCGGTGACTGTTTTTCAACATGGACATATGAGGTAAAGAACAGACCGCCGGATATGGCAGGAGCATTGAAAGATTTCCAGAAAGCAATGCGGAGCGTGAGGAAGGAATATAAGAAGCGTGGACAGGAATTGTTCTGGATCAGGAATATTGAAAGGGGAACGAAGGGAGCATGGCATATCCATCTGATTGTGAATGAGATCGGAGAGACAGCGAGTATTTTACAGAGAGCCTGGACGAAGGGCGGCACATGGTCAATCGAGATCAGGAACAGTAAATACTATGATGAAGATTTTTCCAAATTATCAAGCTACATGACCAAGGATGAACATACAACGGATAAGAGATCGGATGGAAGCCCGGCAAAACCACGTATCAGCGAGTCAAATTATAACTCAAGCCGGAATATGCCGCTGCCAGAGCCGAAGGTGGACAAGCTGGTACAGTGGAAAGCAGAGCCGAAACCGAAAAAGGGATATTACATATCACAGATCCATGAGGGAATCAATCCGGTAACAGGATATAAATACAGGAGGTACACGATGATCCGATTGAAAGAAGGTGATAGCGGATGAAAGAAGTGAGCATTTACATAGTGACCGGGATCAGGGGCAGATGGCAGCAGGACGGACATATAGGATATGCGCTGGAATATTACAAGGAAAACAGCAAGTACCCGGCGGTGATCAGGGAAGTTGTACCGGTGCAACAGATGAATGAGAACCGATCGACCTTAGAATCCCTTATCATGGCACTGCACCGGATGAGAGAAAAATGCATTCTGACAGTCTACACGGAATCCAAGTACCTGTACAGCGGATATGAGGATGCCGAGTATGTCAAACGCTGGAAACAGAATGACTGGACGAGGTCGGATGGTCACGAGATCAAGAACCGGGATAAATGGCAGGAACTGGACAGGCTCATGCAGGGCAATCTGGTCAGAATTTTGTTGAACCAAAGAAACGCTTATACCGAGAGTTTACGGCAGGAAATCAAAATGAAGGAGAGATAAATCATGTTATTTGAAAGATTTGGAGAATTTGATTCCGTGGAAGAACTAAACATGACCGCGGAAGGATTAAAGGCAGAGGGAGACCTTGAAAGCCTTAAGGTGCTGGCATTGGAGAATGGACTGGATGCAGCAGACGCAGAGGATTATGCAAACGGAATCGTGATGGAGCTGGCGAATAGTCTGTTGGCCGCACTTGGAAAACTGAAAGTAGAAGTGAAAGAACTGAAACCATGCGAGATCATGGAGGATTGGATCAGTTATATCGAGGTGTGCTGTTCGGAAAGTGAAGAGATGGCTCGTGCGGTCAGATTAAAAAGTAAAAGTCTGGAAGGATGCATTGCAGCAGTGTTGAAATGGTCATTTGCACATCAGTATCCGGTGCCGGACAAGGTAAAAAAAGCAGCAGGAGTTAATGCCGGAAAGGTAACACTCGGTATTCCGGGATCTGCGACAGCAAAGAAGATCATAAGAGAATATTATCTTGGAAAGCAGGTGATCTGATGAAAGCGACAGAAGAGGAAGAGATCAACAGACTGGTGGAAATGACACCGCCATTGCCGGAAGATTTTAAATCATGGTGCGAAAAACAGATGAAAAGACCATTGATCTATTACCGTCGCAATGGAAAAGAAGCAGAGATCAAGTGTGCGGCATGTGGAAAGACTTTATATGCGAAGACAGCAGATATGCCGGAATATGGAACGCTGGAGATCGAGACACCGAGAAAAGAACATCCGGCGAGGTGCGTTTATTGTGGAAATCAGTCATTTTATGAGTGGATGTATGTAAAACGCAAAGAACTGGACGACAAACGGTTCTACCTCTACCAGCTCACAGAAGATAAAAAGTTGGTCATTCGGATTTTTGATTATAACAGGACAAGCAGCGTAGACCGGATAATGGATGACAGTCAGACAGAAGTAGCTCGTTTTTTTCTGGAGTACGGACAGGTGAAAAAACTGATCAGATTGTATACGTATAAAGGGGATGAATATGCGTGGTGTTTGAAGAAAACAGCAGGATATCCGTACATAAAAGTGATCGAAGGAAAGACTTTTCCGGGATGGGAGCAGACGGTAAAGGAATCGGCATTAAAATATTGTCCGCTGGATGAGCTGGTCAATGTGGTAAGAAGCCATTTCACACAGAATTATAAACCAAATGTGGCAGTGATTGATGCCCTGATGACATACGCAAATAATCCGGCAATTGAGATGTACGTGAAAATGCATATGGATAAACTTGTCAGCAGGCTTGTATGGAGAGAGAGCATTTATGGAGCTGTCAACAGAAAAAAACGGACGGTAAACGGACAGTTGAAACTTAAAAAGAAAGAGAACATCAACAGGCTGGTAAAGGAAAAGGGCGATTCGGAGCTCCTGGAGATCCTGCAGTACGAAGAAAAAATGGAATTTCAATGGAAACCGGAGTGGGAAGACCTGTTCAGAGGGAAGTGGGATAAGAATACTGAAAAAAGAATCACAAGAATGCTTAAGCATATGACCATGCAGCAGCTTGTAAACAGGACATGGAAGTATACAGGGGAGCTGACGGATTCAGCAAAAGGGAAGGGAGAATTTTGGCAGACATTTCTGGAATACAGCGATTACCTGAGAATGCGTGAAGAGCTTGGCTATGATATGACAAACGAGGTCTTTATCCATCCAAAAGATCTGGATGAAAAACATCAGGAAATGGTAAAGGAACAGAACGCCAGAAAAGACGAGATGACCATTAAGAAAAAGAATAAGGAATTTGCGAATATCGCAAAACGTTATGAAAGCCTCTGTAAGAGATATCAGGCGGTAGCAGACGGTTATATCATCCGGCCGGCACGAGATGCAGGAGAGATCATCATGGAAGGAAGAATCTTACATCATTGTGTTGGTGGAGATAATTATTTATCAAGCCATGATAAAGGCAGGAGTATGATATTATTTCTCCGAAGCGAGAAAAAGCCTAAAAAACCATATATCACGATCGAGATTAGAGGGACACATATTGTGCAGTGGTATGGGGCACATGACAAAAAGCCGAACGAAGAGTTTTTTAAGAAATATCTGAAAGATTATGAAGATCAGTTGGAGCAGAGAGAAAAGAAAACAGATAAGGTGCTGGTGGCAGCAGGATAGGAGAAAATTATGGAACAGGTAATAGAATACAGATCATATCAGGAATATAAGCAGGAACTGGATACAGAGCTTAAGAAAACCGCAGAGGGATTTGTGCGTATCGGATATTTGTTAAAAGTGGCACGGGATACCAGTATTTTAGCGGAAAGCCAGTATGACAACGTGGTAGATTTTGCACGTGCAGAGTACGGAATTGACAAGACGCAGGTAAGCCGGTTCATACATATCAATGATAAATTTTCCAAGGGGGGATATGCGCCGGAACTGAAAGAGGAATATCAGGGGTTTGGATATGCAAAACTGTCAATTATGCTCTCACTTCCAGACAGCGTGAATGAGGAATTGACACCGGATTTCAGTAAAGCAGAGGTGCAGCAGGTAAAGGACGAAGTAGACGAGGAGAAAAAAACGACAGATATCGAGGTCATGCTGGAAGAAAAGGACAGTGTGCAGCAGTCATTTGACACAAACCTTGAAAAAGCTGTGTACCAACTTGGAAAGGACGCACCGGAAGTCTACAAGAGACTGTGGGAATCCGCAGTAAAGAACGGAGAGTCAGGGAAACGGTTTATCGAGAATCTGATACCGGATGAAAAAGCGATGTATATTGTGCGGATTCCGGGAGCCGGCAGATACATGTTGAGCATGAAAGCGGAAGAGGACATGGTAAAACTGATCAATATCAGGGATTCCTCTGCGAATGAAACCTACACAAAGCAGGAATTAGAGGATGCACTCAAAAAAATGATGCCAGATACAGACACATGGAGGAAAGCATGGGAGAGCCTTTACGGTGAAAAACTTCCGGCAGAGAAAAATGCAGCAGTTGCACCGGTGCAATCAAAGGCGGTACCAAGAAAAGAAAGTAAGGTTATCGTTCCAAAGAAACCGGAACCTGAGAAAAGCGTGCAGAATATCCCGGAAAGCGTTTCAAAAACACAGGAAAGCGTGCCAGAATCGAAAGAAAACGTTTCGAAAACAGTACAGAAACCTGAAATGACATTGAATGATGTAAATCCGGAGATTCCAGCGCCGGATCCAAAACCAGTTGAAGAGGATGTACCGGAAGAAAAGCCGGATGTGCAGCAGGATACCAATGAGCAGATACCGGGACAGGACGAGATCGAGAACCATCCGGAGTATATGCCGGAGAAGAAAACAGACCAGCAGATCATTGAGGATGCAAAGAGAACGATTGACACGATCCGTGTAAGCTTAAGCGGATGGGGGGTGTATACGATACCAAAGAACACTTTGACCGCAGTGCTGGAACGTGTGGATTGTCTGAAAGAGATTCTGCTGGAGCTTATGAAAGGAGAAGCGGATGAAAGTAATGTTTAGGATCAGGCTTTTCTTATGGGCGGCATGGGTGAGGATACCGAAGCCGTGGAGAAAAAGAAAATACAATAAAATATTTGAGCAGATGCAGCAGGCGGTGAAGAAATGAGGAAAAGCAAAAAAAATAAGGTCAACTACAATTTTCCAAAAGAAACCTGTGAACTGATTGCAGAACGGGATGGTAATGAGTGCCTGTTCTGTAACATGCAGTACCACATGGATAAGTGCAGATCAGAAATGCTTTTAGGGATACCGGATATCATGCATTACATAAATAAGAGCCAGGGCGGACTTGGTATTGAGGAAAATGGTGTGCTTGGATGCAGATTTCATCACGGACTGCTGGATAACGGCAACTTAGGACTCCGGCCGGAAATGCTGGAGATTATGAAAGAGCATCTTATGCAGCAGTATCCGGACTGGTCAGAGGACAAGCTTGTTTATAAAAAATGGGATTTTCCAACTTTTAAATAATATATCACGTAACTGTCAACAGAGGATTTCCGGAAGCGTAGCTGGGGCTTCCGGAAGAAAGGAGAATTATGAAACAGCCAAGTAAACCGACAAGAGCACAGAAAGTGATTATTTCTGCACACAAACTAAGACCGGAAAACTGGATGGTCGTATACGAGAGCAAGGACACATTGGAAGTCATCAGTAAAAAGACATCCATGCGGAAGGTTTTGAATAAGTGAGGCGGAATCATGCAAAAGAAATGTAAATATTGTGGGAAAGAATTTGACGCTACGAAATCAAAGCGTCTGTATTGCAGTGATAAGTGTAAAAAGAGTAGATGGAGAGAAAAGGATAAAAAGAGGAAATACGGTGTGCATATGGAAAATCCGAATGCAGCAGTCGTTGATATAGTGGTAAAGGCAAGGGAAGCCGGTATGACATACGGACAGTATGTAGCGAAGATGGGAGACACGGATCATGCGTAAAAACACAAAAAAATATAAAAGAGAGCTTGCAGCAGCAAAAGCAGATATCAAGAGATTACTCACTGAGGAACATTTACCATGTGAATTTTGCAGATATGAGGCACAAATGGATGTACCATGCACGCAGGGCGATAAAGAATGGTGCAGACAGCATGCAGTTTGGAAAGGCGATAAGCAGTTAAATTAGAATTTAGGAGAGGAAAATGAGAGTAGGACTGATAGATGTTGATGGGCATAATTTTCCCAGTCTCCCCATTATGAAACTGTCAGCGTGGCATAAACAGCAGGGCGATACTGTAGAATGGTACGATCCGTTGACTGCATGGATAAATCCGCCGGATCGAGTCTACATGAGTAAGGTATTTACCTTTACACCGGACTATCAGCATCCTGTATGCGCCGGGGAAGTAGTAAAAGGCGGCACTGGATATTATTATCCTGACGGCGGTGATCAGTTGCCGACAGAGATCGAGCATATTTACCCGGACTATAGCCTTTACCCGGATTTGTGTAAGGATACCGCTTATGGATTCTTAACAAGGGGATGTCCACGTGGATGCGACTTCTGCATTGTGGGAAAAAAAGAGGGCAGATGTTCCGTAAAGGTAGCGAATCTTTCGGAATTTTGGAATGGGCAGAAAAATATAGTACTGCTGGATCCAAATATGTTTGCCTGTAAGAACTGGAAAGAACTGAGCCAACAGCTCATTGACAGCGGTGCGTGGGTAGATTTTTCACAAGGTTGCGATATTCGTATCATGACCGAAGAAAAAGCGAAGTACATACGGCAAATGAAGATTAAACAGATACATTTCGCATGGGACCGGTATGAAGATAAAGATAAGATTGTTCCGCAATTTGAAATGTTTAAACAACTTACCAGATGGGATTATCGCAAAATGACTGTATACGTTCTTTGCGGATTTAATACTACCATAGAGCAGGATCTTGATAGAATATACACTTTACGAGATTTAGGATACAGCCCATATGTGATGATCTACGATAAATATAAACTTAGGCAAGGAGATACACTTAAAAAATTGCAGCGATGGGTGAATTCGAGATTTGCCTTTGCAGCTGTGAAAAGATTTGAAGATTATAAATAAGCTAAACTGAACTTTAACGGAGGTATTGAAAACATGGATAAAACAACATTGCATTTTTTAACTGTAATAAAAACGGTGAAGTAAAACATATAGGGAAAAGCATTATCAGACAGCCGGAAATTAAGTATGGCGGTGGCTCAATAAAATGGTTTGACGACAGACTGTTATTAAAAAGATAAAGAAAAAAGAGAGGAGAACAACAATGAAAACAACAGCAAAAGACATCAGGGAACTGAGCAGACGCTTAAAACCTGAAACATGCACGATCACACGTATCGCCGGTGCATACGTGGATGCAGAAAAAAACATCATAACAAGATTCAATGAGACATTTTTGAACATGGAAGATACAGAAATGTTCAAATATTTGAACATTATCAAGAAAATCTACTCGACAAAGATCGATGAGAAAATGCTGACATTAGAATTTGATCCGGCAGATTTAAAACAGACGCAGGAATTTTTGCAGCAGCTCACAAATGGAAAATTGAAAGATGAAGCAGCAGTGGATGAAATGATAGATAAAATCATTTGCAACTACGATTACATGGGTAACTACCTGATCCTCTTGTTGCACGATGCATACGACATATTAAAATATACGAGCGATAACGGAAAATTAGATGAATCAGAGGAAGTTTACGAATACATACAGTGCATCATCTGCCCAGTATCGCTTGAAAAGCCGGGTCTGGAATACAACGAGGAGGAAAATGCGATCACACCGATCAACAGAGACTGGATCGTAGGAAATCCAAATGTAGCATTTATTTACCCGGCATTCATCGACAGGAGCGCAGATAGGGACAGAGTGATGTATTACACTAAAGATGCAACGTGCACACATAAGGAGATCATGAAAGATATCTTAAACTGCAAAGTAGAATATACACACAGTGAGATCCTGAAAGAGTTGGAAGAAACGATACAGGGTGTGACAGAAGAAAGAGAGAAGACAGAGGAATATATGCAGAACATTGCAGCAGTCATTTTAGCACCGGGTTTCGTAAACAGCGAGAAAAATCCCGATATGGATCTGAACACATTAGACATGATATTAAAACGTGCAGACATACCTGAAGTATACAGAAAACTGATCGTGGAAAGACACAAAAAAGTCTGGGGAGAAGATTATAAAAAAATCTCGTTATACCAGGATACAAAGCGGCTTGAGAAGTTCTATGCGAGAACCAGAAGAAATAAAACAAAGAGCCTTATGGCGAGAGCGGCAACGGAATTATTAAGCTATGGACCATCAGAGACAGCGGATGAGATTAATAAGCACATTGAAAGCATGAGGTAGAAAACATGTTAAAAATGATATTGGGAAAAAACGGAATATAAAGGTAAAAGAAAAATCTTGCTGATATAACAGGATGGGAATAGGAGGAAGGTACTTGGATGAAAAAGAAGTATATGAAGTGTGTAACTTAGTAGATGGTTTCATTGCAGAAAGACTAGCAGAATCCATAATACATAAGGTTTCATACGATATGTTGGAGGCTCACTATGGAATATTGCCGATTAGTCGTACTGGCTTTTACAGAAAGCGCAGAACGGTACAAAAAATATTGCACCAGAGAATGATAAGAGTTGAGAGTAAAAAGTAATTGTATAAGTTTAAATTTCAAAAGTGCAGCAGTTGCACCGGTGCAACCAGTTGAATTGCATAAAAAAATATAAGATGTGTAACAGAGTCAAATACACGCAGAGAAAACGTGTATTTGGCTCTGTTTATTTATTTTTGAAGGCGGCAGCAGGGTTTGCTATTTGATAAAGCAAAGATAGTTTGGCACAAATGATATAAATCCGTGATTTATAATCATGCTATCAGAAAAATATCCAGAGTTTTCATTTAAATTATTGTGCTGGGAAGGAAGTGATTAGTTGGCAGCAAGAAAAAATCCACTAGCTGATAGAGCGTATGGACTGTATAAAGGTGGCATGAAGCTGGTAGATATTGCTGACCAGATAGGATGTTCCCCGGCAACAATCCGTACATGGAAAAATAGATATAAATGGGATAATGGCGGAAGCGAAACGTTTCAAAAAAAGAGTGAAACGAAACGCAACGTTTCAAAGAAGAAAATTAGAGATGAGACAACTTTAGATGATGGTACAAAAGAGACATTACAAAATGATGATCTAACGCCAGAACAGCAGATATTTTGTATATATTACAGTAGGACTTTCAATGCGGCGCAGAGCTATCAGAAAGCGTATGGATGTAGTTATGAATCAGCGATTGCAAACGGTTCACGATTGCTAACAAATGATAAGGTTCGAGCGGAAATTAAACGACTGAAAGAAATCAAGCGCCAGCAGATAGTAGCCGATGCAGATGATATTGTGGAATTACAGATGAGGATTGCTTTTGCAGATATCGGTAATTATATGTCATTCGGACAGAAAGAAATCACTGATCCAGAAACAGAAGAAACATATATGGTCAGCACGGTCGATTTGAAAGAATCTCAAAACACTGATACGCAGATGATCCGGGAAGTTAAGCGTGGAAAAGATGGTGTATCTGTAAAATTAAAGGATGAACAGAAAGCCATAGACTGGCTTACCAAGTTCTTTGAAATGAATCCAGATGATAAACACCGGAAAGAATTTGATAAGCGAAAACTTGAAATCGAAATGCTCAAGCTGGAGATACAGACCAAAGAGAGCACAGATGATACACCAGAACAGGACAATTTCTTAGATGCACTAAACGAATCGGCAAAGGAAGCGTGGTCGGATGATTGATTGGACAGAATTTGACCGCAGGGTGAAAAAGGTAAAAGAAAATGTAATGAATAATGCCGTGCTGATGAAACAGAAATACAAGCAGAACGGATTTGAATTCAGACATTTTTCGAAGAAACAGAAAAAAGTTCTTACTTGGTGGTGTGATGCATCGCCGGTAAAGGATATGGACGGAATCATAGCAGACGGAGCAATCCGATCAGGAAAGACATTGAGTATGTCATTAAGTTATGTTCTATGGGCGATGAGTACGTTTAATATGCAAAACCTTGGAATGGCAGGAAAGACAATTGGTTCATTCCGGCGAAACGTGTTGTTCTGGTTAAAGCTTATGCTAAAGAGCCGCGGATATAGAGTGGCAGACCACCGCTCAGACAACATGGTTGAGATATCCAAGGGCGATACAGTCAACTTCTTTTACATCTTCGGCGGTAAGGATGAGCGGTCGCAGGATCTGATTCAGGGTATTACACTTGCTGGAATGTTCTTTGATGAAGTGGCGCTCATGCCGGAATCATTCGTGAACCAGGCAACCGGACGATGCTCTGTGGATGGTTCGAAGTTCTGGTTTAACTGCAACCCGGATAGTCCAAGCCATTGGTTCAAGATAAACTGGATTGATAAAGATGACGAAAAGAAGTTGATTTATCTGCATTTCACGATGGATGATAATTTATCTTTGTCGGAGAAAATCAAGGAAAGATACAAATCGATGTATAGTGGAGTATTCTATGATCGCTTTATCCTTGGTTTATGGGTGATTGCAGAAGGACTTGTGTATGGAATGTTCGATAAGGAAAAGAACATCTTCCACGGCGAATACATATACAGCCAACAATCATCCTATTATCTTTCCATCGACTACGGAACCATGAACCCATTCGCAGTAGGTTTGATGGAGCTGCAGAACAGCGGAAAGGTGCGGATGCTCCGTGAGGGACATTATTCTGGCAGAGAGACAGGAGTGACCATTGATAACGAGGCATATTACAAGATGATTCAAGAAGTTGCGAAAGGTTTTCCAATTACTTCAATTATCATCGATCCGTCAGCAGCAGCTATGAAAGCGACAATCCGAAAGTATGGAGAGTTTACTTGCACAGATGGCAATAATGATGTGCTGAATGGAATCCAAGAGGTAACAAAGTATTTGAATCTCGGTATGCTCCAGATACATGAGAGCTGCACCGAGACGCAGAAAGAGTTTGGTGCGTATGCATGGGATGAGAAAGCTGTGGGAGAGGATCGTGTCATTAAAGAGTACGATCACCACATGGATCTTATCAGATACTTTATATACACGATAGCACGCAGATATAACAGGGGACTTATTTAAGGTGGTGGAACATGGGAATTATATCAACAATAAAAGGATGGTGGAACAGAATGTTTTTTAAATCAGACGCAAAAAGAATCTTTGATGTGGATATCTTACTTTCTGACAAGATGGATTATGAAATCCGGAGATGGAATCAGATCTATGCCGGACACCCGGAATGGGAAGATCGGAAAAATCATGTAAAAACAATTAATTTTGCAAAGTCAGTCGCCTCGGAAACAGCAAGGCTGACCTGCCTGGATCTGTCAATCAAGTTGAGCGGATCAGAGCGGGCGGATTATTTGCAGAGTGTAATTGATAATATGTTTATTAAAATCCGTGAATATGTGGAAAGCGGCTGTGTCAACGGAACGATTATTCTTAAGCCGAATGGAGATGGAATTGATTGCTTTGATCCGCAGCGTTTCCTTCCAACCGAGATAGACGGGAACGGAAATATCAGAGCGGCTATTTTCTTTGATTTTTATGAGCAGTCAAAGAAATTTTACAGACGTTTGGAATATCACAGATTCAAAGATGGAAAGTATCTTGTGAGCAACAGATGTTATGTGTCTGACAGCTCCACGGCTTTAGGTGTTCCGGTAGCAATTGAGAAAACACCGTGGAAGGGGTTGCTTCTAGATGTGTCTATTGAAAATATTGAAAAGCCTTTATTTGCAGTATTTAAAACGCCAATGGCAAATAATATTGATCCGGGTTCTCCACTCGGTATCAGTATTTTTGCGGAAGCATTGGAAGAATTAAAAGATTTGGATATCGCATACAGCCGAAATGCAAAAGAAATATATGACAGTAAAAGAGTAGTGCTTGCAGATGAAAGGTTGTTTGATGGAAAAGCAATCATAGTGGATGGTGAGGTCGTCCGTGTAAAACCGAATATACCGGACTATATCAGGAATGTACTTAGCGAAGGACCGGAAAACTTTTATCAGGAGATTAACCCGAACCTGAATACGGATGTCCGCATTAATGGTATTAACAATATTCTTTCAATTCTGGCTTATAAATGCGGATATTCGAATGGGTATTTTTCCTTTGATTCCATGACCGGCATCCAGACTGCAACCGGAGTAGAGGCATCGCAACAGCGTACTATCCAGTTCATTAAAGATATGAGAGATAAACTGCAAATGACTATGGATGATCTGATCTATGCCATTGAAAAGTATGCAGATCTGTATGACCTGTCTGCGGTTGGAGCATATGAAGTAGAGTATGGCTTCGGAGATATTACATATTCATATGAGCAGGATAAGGCAACATGGTGGGGATATGTGCAGGCTGGTAAAGTTCCATCATGGATGTACTTTGTTAAATTTGAGAATATGTCCGAGGATGAAGCAAGAGCAATGCAGATGGAAATGGATGCAGCGGAAGAAAAGAAAATGAATAAAGGATTGTTTGGAGAGGAATAAGAAAGTCTGTAGAAAAGAGTTGATGTGAATGTATTATGACAAAACAGTCGGGAACGTAAATATAAAGCTTGATACCAAGCGCATGGATGGTAATCTCAGACGTGCACAGGACAAGCTGGATATGCAAGTTCTGAATGATATGATTCCCTATATGCCATTCCAACAGGGAGCAATGGTGGGTGCAACAAACATAATCGAACCAGGATTAATCGAGACGAATACACCATACGCACATTATCAGTATATGGGAGAACTTTATCTGACAGAGGACGGAAGATCATTTGCACAGAAATACGAGAAAAAATATCCGACAGGAACACCATTGAATTATCATGCAGCAGGCACAGGAGATCATTGGTTTGAGAGAGCCAAAAGAGAGCACGGTAGACAATGGATAGACCTTGTGAAAAGAGAGGCAGGAAAAGGATAAATGCTGACACCAGATTATTTTTATGGAAAATCAGATAAATTGGTGGAAATGTACCAGGAACTGGAAGATTGGATCATAAAGGACATTGCTTTGCGCCTGATGAAGTCCGGTGAGCTGTCAGGTACTGCTGATCGCGAATTGTGGAAGCTTCAGCAGATGGGATTGCATCATACGGAGATTATAAAGAAAATTGCACAGGTTACAGGAAAAAGCACCAGTGAAGTGAAGCGGCTTCTTCGGGAGAGTGTCATGACATCGTTTTCGGACGATGCAGAGGTTTTGGGGAAACTTGCAGATATTCAGTCACCAGTAGAGAATAATGCGGTTGTAATGGCAATGAATGCGGAAATGCAAAAAACATTCGGAGAACTAAGCAACCTCACAAGAACAACCATGCAGCAGTCGCAGAGTGATCTGATCAATATGTTAAATGAGGTGGATTACCGCGTGGCGTCCGGTATGCAGTCGTACAGCAGTGCTGTATGTGAAGTGATTGACCAATACGCAAAGAACGGGGTTGTGATTGATTATCCTACCGGTGCGAAAAGGTCACTGGAAGCGGCTGTTCGGTGCTGTATTGTCACTTCCATGAACCAGACGGCGGCACAGGTGACAAATCAATACATAGCGCAAGGCGGAATAGAATATGTCCTTGTATCGGCACATATGGGAGCCAGACACGATAAAAAACATCCGGAAGGACTACAGTCACATGACCATTGGCAGGGAAAAGTATATAAGATTGTTGGAAGAGATGAGGATGCACCGAATCTGTTAGAGGCAACCGGATATTCCATTGATCCGGCCACAGGGAAGGGAAAGGTTGTCAATCCTCTGGGATTGCATGGATACAATTGCAGACATTCGCACAAGCCTTGGGATAAGTCTCTGCGAAATCCATATGTTGACGCAGATGGAAATCCCAAAATTGATGTACATGAGAGCCAGGAATTATATGAAAAGCAACAGCAGCAGAGAGGAATGGAGCGTGCTATTCGGCAGACCAAGCGTGAATTAATGGCAAAGCAGCAGGAACTGAATGGAATCGCCGAAACCGATGTAAAAGAAATGCTACAGCCACAATATGACCAGCTTGCGTATAAGCTTCGTATGCAGAATAAGAAATATCATGAGTATTGTGAAGCAAATGACTTGCAGACACAGGCAGATAGGATTAAGGTTGCAGGATTCAAGAAGAAACAGTCAGCGGTGGCAAATGGCAGGGCAACAGCTTATCAGAATCGGAGAACAGACAAGGCAGCTCGTTCTGTGAATACGGGGGCAAAAGTAAAGTATGACGAAAATAGAACCTATAGGATAGATTTAGAATCATACGATGAAAATATAAACGATAGTCTATCGACAGTTGCAAAAGAACTGGCAAAATTAGGAGATGCGGATGGATTTGAGCATAGCGTGTTTGTAGATTTAAATACTGGGGAAATTGGCAGATATGTTACCGATAGATTGCCAGAATCAGTTGTTCCTGATTATGCATATCTAAAAAAACATAGAAATGTGGCTTTTTTACACAATCATAATGTTGACACAGAGTTATCATTTCCAGATGTCGGATTGATGGTAAATGAAACAGAGATAAATGTTGTTGCTGCGGTTAGAAATGATGGTATAATAACATTGGTAGAAAGTAATGGAATGAAAAATAGTGCATATTTACCGCTAGAATATGAAGAACTTAGAAAGAAAACAGAAATGGATATGCTAGATAAGGATGGATATATTGATCCTTGGAAGGTAGAGATTGCACTGCGAGACAAGGCTATAAAAGAGTATGCAAAGAATGGAATGAAAACCTATGGAGAAAAGATATAAGAATTTTAAAGAGTTTTTGACAAAAGCCGAATATCCGTTTATCCGTACAGACATGTCGGAAGATGAATATGAGAAAGAATATAATTATTATATTCATAATCATGACAAAGTAAGGAATGGAACATATAAGCCGCTTTGGAAACAGAGAGAAGAGGGAGTATAACGCTCCTTCTTTTATTTTGGCACAAATTATTTGTCAACATGAGTTATTATAATATTGTCATAAAAAGTGACCTTTCACAGTGAAAATCAAACAGGCAGACTGCCTGCCGTGATAGTCGGAAATCCCACAGACATTAATAAACTTCTCCGAAAGATGCACCTTGAAATATAGGTGCATTTTTCATGCCTAAAAAATGGCACAAATTTTTCGTTCTTACATGCTAAAATAAAAAAATAAAAGAAAAGTACCGGACAGAATGAAGGAATCTGTTCGCTAACCTAAAAAAATTATAGGATGATGCACGGCACGTCCTATTCGGGCGTGCTTTTCTTTTATATCGGCATTTAATTCAGCGGTAGAATTGTCAGGCTCATATACCTGCAGGGCGTAGGTTCGAATCCTTCAGTGCCGATTGCCAGCTATGGATTAAATAGTAACTCGATCATGCCGGGCTATCCGGAGAACAAATTAGATAAGAAAGAGGAGATAAACATGTTAAAAGTCATCACAGAATTAGAAAAACTCGGTATTGCATTGACGGATGAACAGAAAGAGTCCATTAAGAAGAGCATTGGAGAGGAAGTATATTCCAAAGGTGAACTCGAAAAGAAAGTCAAGAAAGCAGAGGATGAACGTGATCAGTATAAGACACGTGCAGAGACAGCCGAAGAGACTTTGAAAGGATTTGAAGGGAAAGACTTCGACACCATCACAAGAGAACGTGACGAGTGGAAACAGAAAGCGGAGCTTGCAGAGAAAGATTACAATGCAAAAATCGCAGAACGTGAAAAGAACGATCTGTTAAAAGAAGCTTGTGAAAACATTAAGTTTTCTTCTGATTCTGCAAAGAAAGCTATTATGGCTGACATTGCAAAAAATGTAACTGTAAAAGATGAAAAGCTGATCGGATTCAATGATTTGCTGGAAGATGCAAAGAAAAATGATGCAAGTGCATTTGTGAATGAGGAGCAGCAGCATCTTGAACAGAACAAAGCAAAATTCACAACCCAGCAGAAAAATAATACTGGGGAAACAATCACAAAAGACCAGATCATGGCTATGAAAGATCCGGCAGAACGCCAGAGAGCCATTAGAGAAAACATTGGTCTGTTCCAGAAGGGAGAATAAACATGGCAGAAACAAATTTAATTACAACTACAGATCTGACAGATGCGCAGATCAGAGAACTTGATTTTGCTACCAGATTTAATTATTCGGTGGCAAAGTTAATTGAAGCCCTTGGAATTACGAGAAAAATCCCAAAGGTAGCAGGAACGGTTTTAAAGACCTATAAGGCAAAAGGAACATTGCAGAATGGCGTGGTTGCAGAAGGCGAGACAATTCCGCTTTCTAAGTACGTAATCGAAGCAGTCAATTACAAAGAAATCACTCTGAAGAAATGGAGAAAAGCTACTACTGCAGAATCCATCACGACATATGGATTTAATCAGGCAGTTAACATGACAACAGAGGAAATGCTTCATGACGTACAGCGCGGCATCCGTAAGGATTTCTTTACATTCCTTGCAACAGGTACTGGAAAAACCAAGGGAGTAAACCTTAAAAAAGTTCTTGCAAAGAACACAGGTAAATTATTGACACTGTTTGATACAGATGATGTGGCAGCAGTGCACTTTATCAATCCGGTTACTGTATATGATTATCTTGGAGATCAGGAAATCACAACGCAGACAGCATTCGGTATGACATATGTTCAGAACTTTCTTGGATATGGAACTGTATTCATGAATTCATCTGTTCCGGAAGGTGCCGTGTATTCTACAGTATCTGATAATGTGGTTCTGTATTACATTGCAGTGAACGATGCCGATCTCGGAGAAGCATTCAGTTTCACATCTGATGATACTGGATATATCGGTATCCATGAGACACCAGACTATGACAACCTTACAAGCAAAGATACGGTTGTATCTGGTATTGAATTGTTTGCAGAGAAACTTGACGGTGTCATTGTTGGTACTGTAGATCCGGATGCAGCAGAAGATCATGATTACACAGAGGCAGAACTTAATTCGCTCACTGTTGAGCAGATCAAAGGTCTTGCAGCATATAAAGGCTATACGATTACAAAATCTGTGAAATCAGAAATTATTGAGGAATTTTTAACTGCGCAGAGTGCGTAGGATAGGAGGGATTTCTGATGGGATATACCACATTTGAGTTTTACAGAGATTCATATTATGGGGATTCTATCGAGGAATCCCTTTTCCCTAAGTGGGAAGACAGAGCATCTGCAAAATTGAAGCAATTGACCTATAAAAATATCAATGATGATACCAGAAAAGAATTTGACGAGCAGATTCAGAAAGCCACTTGTGCGCTTGCAGACTTGCTTTATCAGATTGATTTTAAGACCAGCCATGCTGCTGATGAAAAAGGCGGCAACATCAAGTCTATGTCCTCAGGTGGACGGTCAATCAGTTTTGGAAGTAATGAAACACTTATTGATAAGGTGCTTGGGGATAAGGTAGCGCAGAACCGGTTATGTTATGACACGGTGTGCGAATATCTGTCCGGCACCGGATTATTATATGCGGGGGTGCAATATGGGATTCTTCGATAACAAGAAAGTCACACTCTTCAATTATTGGATGGATCCGGACACCGGAGAAGAGAAGTATTACCGGACACTGCTTGATGGTGTAGATATCGTTGAAACGAAACAAGCTAATGTTTCCAAGGATGGCAAAGACAGTGCAGATGTTGTGAAACTCTACATCGATATGGACAAAATGCCAAAGCCGTACCAGTCACCGAGAGTGTGGAAAGCTCTGGATGAGGAAGGAAAGAATACGCATATCACATTCACGCCTGCAACAGATTTTTTGGTAAAGGGAGATTGCACCGGTGCAACTCTTCCAGATGAAAGTGTTTATGAATGGATGCGCGATAATTATGATGATGTATACATGATAAACACGGTAGAAAAATACGAGGACATTTTACCTCATTTTGAAGTAGGAGGAGTGTAAATGGCAGAACAGGAAAAACTGACGATCAAAGATGCGGAAAGTGCAGGAAAAGGACTTCTCGCTTTAGTGATGGCATATCCGGAATATCCGCGAGGATTCAAGGCAGACAATGCAAACGTGAGGTGGAGTTCAATTAATGAGGGCAGATCCATTGGCGTGTTTCCGTTGCAGGGAGCGGTATATCTGAAAAAGTATATCAGTGGAAGCTACGAGGCACAGATGCCATTCCAGATACAGTATAAGTGTTCGCCAACTACAAACAAGGCAAGTCTGGATGCACAGGACATGCTTAATAATCTGGCGGCGTGGATGGAAGAGAGTGGGATCGAATTTACAGATCCGCATCTGACGATGGAGTCGATTGCAAGGACATCTCTGGTATTCGGCGGCGGACAGAATGAAAAAACAGCAGTCTATGCTGTGAATATGCAATTGAAATATTTTTATAAAAAATAAACAGGAGGAATCGGTTGATGAAATTAAATTTACAGTTTTTCGCACTCAGTAGAACAAACATGGTCTCACTGTTGGACATTGGATCACTTATGGGCGGTAAAACACCTAAAATCGTAGAGATGGGCGACGGATTCAGCGAGATCATAGAGGACTGGGGACCGAACACAGAACAGAAACAGTACGTAAACATGGACAGCTCAAGCAACTCTGTAAAAGGATATGCATTCAGTACATCCCCGGAAAGAGATCACTTATCTGATGAAATGCAGACAGCGATCAATGATATGTTCAAGAAATTCCCGACAGGGGATGGATGCCAGACATATTATTACAGATATTATAAAACGGATATTACCGGAACAACCGGCGATTGTATCAGAGTTCCGGTCACAGTGTGTCCATCTAGTACGGGCGGTTCTGGTGGAGATACTCTTACATCATCCATCCAGATTAATGGTAATGGTGATGTAGAGCTTGGAACTATCACGATCAGCCCGGAAGGATTTACCTGGGCACCAAAAGATGCAGCATAGGTGTTAATGAAATATTAGCATATGTGGGATGCCTGCCTTTCCTTGGTGTCCCACATTAGGAAAGGATGTTAATTATGAGTGAAGTGATTAAACTTAATACGGGAATAAAAAAATATGAAATCGTTAATGAGGACAATGAAAGGGTGGCGGAGCTGACAATCGATACGAACGACACTCATTTAATGAATCGTTTTATTGAACTGTATGAAAACGGAAATAAAATCAAACAAGCCTGTGAAAAGCGGCTTGAGGATTTAGGTATTGGCGATGAAGATAAGATTACTCTGGAAGATGCAAAAAAGATTCTTGACGTAAATGAATATGCAGTAAAACAGATGATTGAGGAAACGGAAAAATTATTCGGCGAAGGTCTGTTTCATGAGGTATTCAAAGAAAACTACAAGCTGAATCCAAATTTCGTACCAGATGTATCCCTGATCCAGAAATTCTATGAACAGATTATGCCAATTGTGGAAACAATTTTTAAGAAGCAGCAGAAGTATTCACCAGCTAAAAAAGGCAATCACTGATGAGTAATGTTTTATATGAGCCGCTTCCGTTTGTGTGGGAGAAAAACGGAATTGAATATGTGGTTAATACATCTTTCCGGATAGGCGTTCAGCTTTCTTTGTTATTCGAGGATGATGAGGTGACGGAGAGAGAAAGACAGTACTATATGATCGTCCTTCTTTTCGGAAATGATGATGGAAGCATCAGGGAGTTCCCACAGAATCCGGAAGACTTTTCGGAATGTCTGGAATGGTTTATGAGTGGATGGCATCATGATAACCCAAGCCCACAGAAAGAACATAATGAAAAAGTCATGGATTATTTTGTAGATCAGGGAAGAATCTACGCTGATTTCCGTCATGTTTACGGAGTTAATTTAAACGAAGCAGATATGCATTGGTGGGAATTTCAGTGGATGCTATGGAATATGCCGGATGGACAATCCTCATTCATGAACGTTATCCGGATAAGAACACAGAAACCACGGAGGAAAGCAAGTAAAGAGGAATTGGATGCAATCAGCAGAGGAAAATCAATTTATGGACTTGGAAAGAGTAAACCACAGGAATACACGAAAGAACAGGAAAAAGCAATTGATGATTATGATCGCATGATGGCAGAAATAAAGGCAAAAAAAGCGGATGAAGCAAAAATCATCGAAGAATTTAGGAAGAGGTGAGAACGATCGCACAGTATGACGGATCCATAAGAATTAATACAAAACTTTATACAGATGGATTTAACAGTGGAATAAAATCCATGATGGGAAGTCTTGGCGGAATCACGAAAATGTTAGGGATTGCTCTTTCTACAGCTTCGCTCATCAAATTTGGAAAAGAAGCGATTGGACTGGCTTCTGATCTGGCAGAGGTAGATAACGTTGTAAATAAAGCATTTGGGAATATACGCAGTGAAATGGATGCATTGGCAGATTCAGCTATTAAAAACCTTGGCATGAGCCGGCTGATGGCATACCAGACAGGATCTACATTCATGAGCATGGGAAAATCCATGATCGCAAATTCCGAAGACGCTAAAAACATGGCACTTTCATTGACAAAGCTTACTGCAAATATGGCATCTTTTTTCAATGTATCGCAGGAGCTGGCGAGCATTGCATTGAAATCCATTTATACCGGAGAGACAGAAACACTTAAGCAGTATGGTGTTGTTATGACTGAGGTTAACCTTAAACAGTTTGCGCAGGAGCAGGGAATCAGAAAATCCTATGCTGCCATGACACAGTCTGAAAAGGTAATGCTTCGTTATCAGTATGTCATGAACCAGTTGTCTTATATTGGCGATGATTTTATTGATACGCAGGATTCATGGGCGAACCAGACGAGGATTTTATCTGAGCAGTGGAAAGAATTACTGACTATTCTCGGAAGTGGACTGATCACAGTGTTGACGCCTGTTGTAAAAGGATTGAACATGATCGTATCTGCCCTTATTAATGTTGGAAATACGATCAGTAATATTCTGTCCAGTGTTTTCGGTATCCAGATGCAGCAGATGAGTGCAACAGCGGCGGCTGCAGAGAACGTTGCCGGAGGATATGCAGATGCGGCGGATTCAATGGGTGATTATGCGGATGCAACAAAAAAAGCAGCAAAGGCGGCAAAGGGAGCGCTTGCACCATTTGATGACCTGAGTGTCTTACAGAAAGATACATCAAGTGGAAGCGGCTCGGGTTCTGGTGGCAGTTCCGGGATGCAGATTCAGCCAGTAGATCCATCTTCACAAACAAGTGCTATTGATCAGATTCAGAATAAATATAAGAAATTTTTCGATTATATCAATAAGTTGAAAGATAATTTTGTAAAAGGGTTTCAGTCATCATGGAATAAATTAGATGTTTCCTCACAGTTTGAGAATATCAGGAAAAGTGCGGAAAGCATAAAAAATACATTAGCGGATATTTTTACCGATCGATTCGTGCTTGCATCAGTCGATAATTTTGTGCAGACCGTAGCAACTTCTCTTGGAAGCATGGCGGCATCTGTGACCAGCATTGGAGCAACGATCGCAGAAAACTTTGTTGGTGGAATGGCAATTTTCCTTGAAAACAATTCCTGGGGCATTAGAGATTACATTGTAAAAATGTTTGACATAGCATCGGATTTGACAGAACTCGCCACAAAAGGATTGGAAGCATTTGCCAATGTTTTTTCAGCATTTGGAGATGAAAGTGGACAACAGATTACAGCTAGCCTGATACAAATATTTAGTGATTGCTTTGGTATGATAATATCCATTACTGCTGAATGGTGCCGTGATATTATTGATCTTATTATTTCTTCGTTTGTGAATAATCAAGAAGATTTTAAAATTGCGTTATCTGGGTTCCTCGATATTGTATCAAAAGTTACGACTACAATATCCGAAATCATACACCAAATAACATCAGGAATTGTTTCTTTATACGAAGAAAATATTCGTCCATTCATAGAGAATGTCAAAATGAGTGTTTCAGAATTAATAAGTATTTTTTTAGATTTTTGGAACACATATATGCAACCATTTTTGGATGAATGGGCTGAAAAATTTGAGGATACTTATGAAAATCATTTAAAACCAGTGATTGATAATCTGATTGAAATTGTGGGATTAATGATAGATATAATTACTTCTGCAATTATGAATTTCTGGGAAAATGCATTGCAGCCATTGATTGCGTGGATAGAAGAAAATATTTTACCTATTATTTTACCGATTCTTCAATTCCTGTGGCAGAATGTAAAAAATACAATAGATAAAATTTTAGATGTGATTAATTTTGCTTTATCAGCAATAAAACTTGTTATGTCTGCATTGAATATTCTTTTTACGAAAGATACCGATAAGGTATTGCGCCAGACACAAAAATCTGTAAAAGATTTCGTGAACAGTATTATCCAGATGTTCGAAAATATGGTGAACCGGGTTATTAACGGAATTAATTCACTGATTTCTGGCTTTAATAGCATTGGATTTGATTTTCCCGACTTTTTAGGTGGAGGTTCTTGGCATCCAAGTATACCGACAATTCCTACTGTAAAGCTGCCACGTCTTGCCAACGGTGGCGTAACAACCGGAAGGACACTTGCAGAGATTGGAGAAGCAGGAAGAGAAGCTGTCCTGCCGCTTGAAAATAACACCGGCTGGATGGACGACCTCGCATCGAAGCTTGCAAGCAAAATGCCGGACTATAGCGGTGCAAAGACGGTAGTACTGGCGGTGGATGGTAAAGAGTTCGCAAGAATCAATCTACCGTATTTACAGGATGAAGAAATAAGACTTGGGATAGCGGAGGGATAAGATGAAATATAAGTACACGCAAGGACTTATCATTGATGGAATTACATATAATATCCCTTTGGTGTCTATCCAGAGGACACTGGACTTTCTGGAAAAGTATGCAGAGAGGACAGAGGACGGCGATGTTAAAATCGAGAGCATCGGACTTTATAAGAATTATACGATCTCAATCGGAACGATCGATGATGCAGAAATGTATGACAAGCTGATAGATCATATCACGGATTGCGATAACAGATTCCATCATGTATTACTACCGGATGCTAGTAAGCAATTTGATTTTTATGGGTATTTTTCCTCTATTAAAGACGAAGTGGAAAAGGTACTGGACAACGGAGCGCAGTATAAAGGCTTGTCTTGGAAAATGACGAGCAAGAAACCATCAAGAACACCGTAAGGGGGCATTTATGAGAACATATTGCAGGGCAGAAATGAAATTTATAGATGTTACCGCATTATCAGATGCCACGGTTACGACAGATGATAACCAGGGCATAGGTTCAGTTGAGTTGTTTGCAGACCAGACGGAACAGGAAGGTTATGGGACTTTCGAACTGAACCAATTTATACTTGATGGAAGTAAAAGTGTGCTGCCGGACAATCCAAACGATATTGCATTCTGGAGTGATGTAATATCAAAGGATGGCTGCACGTTTGAAACGAATCCAAAAATCACGATCACATTTAAGGTGCAGCATACATCCGCAGCGATCACGCTTTATTTTGAAGATGAGCCACCTGCAGAGTTGAAAATCACATGGTATACGATCGCCGGTACAAAATTAGTCACAGAGACATTTTACCCGGACAGCCTTATTTATGTTTGCAATACACAGGTGCAGAATTACGGAAAAATAGAGATAGAATTTGTAAAGACTACTTTTCCACAGAGATATATTAAGCTTCAGTATATTTTATATGGAAAATATATTGTGTGGGATAAAGACATGATCCAGACAGCCAAGGTGCAGGAGGACATTGATGTGACATCTGCGACCTTGTCTATCAACGAAGCGGATATTTCAATTGTTGATATAAATAATGATTTTGATGCAGAAAACGAAAACGGAGCATGGAAGAGTGTTCAGAAAACGCAGGAAGTTACATTGTCAGAGTCTAAGAACGGAAACATGATCCCTATGGGTGCGTTTTTCATTGACGCCTTTTCCTTTGCAAAGAATATCTCAAAATTTAAGCTGATAGATACAATCGGTTTGCTGGATAAATACATATTTTATGACGGACAGGTATATAACAATGTCCGTGCAGAAGTACTGCTGATTGCGATATTTGCCACTGCCGGTATCAAAAAATATACGATTGATGAAGAAGTCGGCAACATACTTTTAAGCGGCTATTTAGCCATTCAGACGTGCCGTAAGGCATTACAACAGGTATGCTTTGCGTGTGGTGCGGTTGCGGATGACAGCCGGAGCGATACCATCAAGGTTTATAAGCCAGACAGATATGTGAAATCCACTGTCGGGACGGATCGCAAATTTAATGGAAATACGAAAGTATCTCTTGAAAAATATATCTCTGGTGTGAATATTGAGATGAAAAACTATGCATTGGAAGAAAAGACATCTGATATTTATAAGAAAACAATCCCGGCCGGAGATACGAAGATCACTTTTTCGAGCCCATATCTGCCATCATCCATCACAGCAAGTGCCGGCACGTTGAAAGAAGTAAAAACGAATTATCTCATTATTAATATGCCGACTGCCGGACAGTGCCAGATTACAGGTATTAAATATGCAAACACGACTTTTTCCTACGAAAAGAGTGTAGATAAAATCGAAGCTGGGGAAACAGAAAATATAAAGAAATACAGTGGATGTACCATTTATAATGCTGATATATTACCCGATATCGCCGCATATCTTTTGGATTATCATGCCTTGAGAAAAAAAGTGGGGATGAAGTACCTGGTTGACTTAGAGCAGGTAGGAAATTGGGCGAATATAAATTCCATCGGTGGCAAGACATCTACAACATTGATTGAAAGCCAGACGCTTGATTTGACCGGTGGATTTATCGCAGCGGCAACGTGCCGAGGATACTCAATTGTCGTTACCGAGGATGTGTTTGCCGGAACTGAATTATATACGGGAGGAGATGTGATCATCTAATGGAAATGAGACCAATTATATATAGCGCAAAATTGTCCAGGCAGAAAGTCACAACAAAAACTAAAGTAACAATAATGGTTGTGGCAGATGATGTAGAGACGTATTACACAGAAACAAAATATACCAGATCCAGCAATCATGAACTTGTAGCTGGACAAGAGATAGGAGTGATTTAATGGCAATTGTAAAAGTAAGGGTACAGGTTGATGGAGTGTGGACGAATCTCACATTGAGCAATGGAAAATGGGTTGGAACGATCACAGCCCCTGCAACCACATCATACAATCTGGCCAACAAGTATTATCCGATTAAAATCGAGATTACCAATGATGCAGGAACTGTAGTGACGAAAGATGCTACAGATGCCACTCTGGGAGAAGCATTGAGATTGATTGTAAAAGAAACGATGAAGCCTGCAATCACACTGGTATCTCCATCAAAAGGCGCATATGTGACAAACAATAAGCAGCCAATCACCTTTAAAGTCGTGGATGAAGCCGGTGGATCAGGAGCTAAGCTGTCATCTGTAAAAATTAAAGTAGACAGCACTACATACACAACTTCAAGCACAGGGATGGTGAGTAAAGGGATTACAAATGGTTATCAGTTTACATTTACACCACAGACAGCTCTTAAGGATGGAAGCCATACCATCACGATCAATGCGTCAGATAATGACGGTAATGCAGCAACGGCGGTTTCTTCGACATTTACGATTGATACCGTGCCACCAACACTTACGATTTCATCACCTACGGCCGGACTTATCACAAATAAAGCAGCACTGAACGTGACAGGAAAGACTAATGATGCAACATCCAGTCCAATCACGCTGACAATGACTTTAAATGGTACAAGTCTTGGAACAGTGACCGTAGGATCAGACGGAAGTTTTACAAAGGCTGTGACACTTGCAGAGGGAACAAACAGCATTGTGGTGACTGCAAAGGACGGAGCCGGTCAGACGACAAGCATCACACTGAGTGTCAAGCTTGATACAACAGTTCCAGAATTAAAGGGAATCACACTTTCGCCAAATCCGGTAAGCACGAGTGCAAGTGTAGCTATCACGGTTGAGGTAAGCTGATGGCATCCGGAACGATCAGCTTTGAACTGTCGACAGACATCACTTACGTTGCCGGGACTGTAAATGGTGTTGAGACAGTTTTTATCCAGGATGAAGCATATCCGGTGAAGTGGCGTGCAGCGGTAGATGTGGCAGAGGACAGCTTATATCACATTTACCTCGAAATGTACGATGAGGCAGGAAATAAGAGCATCTACGAGAATACGATCGAGTATATTCTGCCGTGGTTTATTTATGACCGCACACAGGCGGATGTAGACCGGGTACAGGCACTTCGGGATATAGGCTGGGAGAATATGACTGGTGATGAAAAAACAGAGTGGATTAACGGCATGAAGGGAGCCTTTAATCTATCTGATGTCAAGCGGAATGAAAATAACTGCTATGTCATTGCACAATTGCTGAATATTTCTCTGGTCACTTGTAAAGATAATCTCCCTGCATATCCGGATAAAACATATTTTGACAGTCTTTTAAAGAATGTGACAGCGCTGCGGAATGCCGGTTATCGGTATGTAGTGACACCGGAAGTTCCGCAACAGCCGATTAACACGTACCAGAAAATCAATGATATTGAGAAAATATTACATGACATTTATGAAGTTTATAATTCAAACTTTGTTCATTACGCAGGCGAGGAAATCTATGCCGGACAGAGCATTGGATTATTATTATAAGAAAGAGAGGATTTTATCATGGCATTTAATTTGAAAACATGGGTGAATCGTATTTCCGAGTACCCGAACAGAAGAAAATTAACACATGAGGACGGCAGCACGGAACTTGTGACGGTAGCAAGGGCAGAGGGACAGATATCTGCAGAGGGAAATGCCTTTTCTGCGGAGGAGATGAATGATCTGGAGAACAGGATCAAGGGTGGATTTGATGAGGTTAACCAGAGTTTAACTAACTTAAATGATTCGAAGAAAACGTATCTTAGATTAGTCCTGCCAAACCTTGCGGCTGATGCAAAAACTGTCTGCGATTATATAAATAAAAATTATCTGCTGGGACAATTATCTCCTGCAACTACAGTTGATTTTGATGTAGTTGCCTCAAACGCAGATTGGTTTACGGGTACTTTGTCTACGGATTCCACTACATTATTCTCCGGAAGGACTGTCTGGGGTATCGTACAGCAACGATCCATGTCAGCAGATAATAGCACAGTATATAAATACTTCGCAGCTGGAGAAGGAGGTGCTGGTTCAGTATCCCCTTTTAAATCATATGACCAAGGCTATGCGCAAGGCGTGACGGATGCGGATAACCGTGCTAATGCAAACAGCACTAATTACAAAACTGGGTATAATAATGGGTATAATGCTGGAAAATCTGATGGAGCATTAACAGGCGTGAGTGGTTGCTGCATTGCAGGATGGCGGTCAATTGATGCTTATAGTAATAATCAATGGGTAAGCGGCTGGACTGGTGTTAATCCTAATTATTTTACAGTAAACGGTTATGGCATAGTTCCGAAACGTAACTTTACAGCAACCGTCTACTGGCAGGGATATAATAAACGTGACATTGATTTTTACTCAAATGGCGTCATGGGACATAGAGATAATGGTACTAGCATGAATGGTGTCAAAATGAATTTTTACGCTGGCACGCAATGCGGCTTTAAAACTAATGATAGTGGCGGCGGATCGTTAGGAGCTGGTTTTATTGTTCTTAATTAATCCCCATTTTATAAGAAAAAGCTGATATTAACTAAATCTCCACCATTCATTAGAACCGTATTTAATATATGTTCTTACGCCAGTAGTGTCAACTTCATAACGTACATGTACCCACCCCATATTAAAAATCATATAACCAATAAGGCTATTATCAATTAAAAATCCAACAGAGTAATCATCTCTAGTATCAGTGCTAGACGATAACACATAAAATGTCATTTTATCAGTTAAACTTATAGTTCGGGATTTGATTGATGATATGCTAGATAAAGGATTAATCAGAAAGATACCGCAGATACCATTGTCGGAGAGTCCTGAACCCTGCAGCATTTTTTATGTATTAACAGAAAAAGGAAAAGTGTTTAATAAAATATAGCATAATAAAAATAAGCGTGATATAATGATTTCAGAGCCTAGCGCCGAACAATTAGCCTTAAAGGGTTAGTTGTCCGGCGCTTTTTGCGTCTTAAAGTTGGCACAAAAAGAACGGCTGGCAGAATTATAATTACATTATCAAAAGGAAAGAGAGGATGATTCATGAAAGAATTTGACAAAGTTAACATGATTTATGGAGCTATTGCAGCAGCAGGTATAGCGATTTTTGGAAAGTACTGGTTCTTGTTTGCAGGCTTCCTGTTCCTAAACGTAATTGACTACATAACTGGATTTATAAAAGCTAAATATTATAAGAAAAATGAATCCAGTGCCATTGGAGCAAAGGGGATATGGAAAAAAGTCTCTTATTGGATTGTAATTGGACTGGCATTTTTTATATCGAATTGTTTTGTTGCAATGGGAGAAGTCATAGGTGTGAACCTGGAATTTGTTCGATTATTCGGGTGGTTTACACTTGCAACATACATGGTAAACGAAATCAGAAGCATACTTGAAAATTTAGTAGAAATGAATGTGAGGGTGCCACAGTTCCTGATCGTAGGTTTAGAAATTACACAGAAATTAATTGATGCGAAAACAGATATCAAAGAAGCGGAGGAAAAACAGAATGAAAAAGTTATTTATCAGTCAACCAATGAAGGACAAAACGGACGAGCAGATTCTTCAGGAACGTGAGAAAGCGATTGCAGCAGCAAAACAGAAAGTAGGAGATGATGTAGAAGTCATTGATTCTTTCTTTAAGGATGCACCACACGATGCGAAGCCATTGTGGTTCCTTGGAAAATCATTAGAGCTTTTAGCATCAGCAGATGTAGCTTATTTTGCACCAGAGTGGGACAAGTACCGCGGATGCAAAATCGAACATGAATGTGCAGTCCAGTACGGAATTGCAACAATTGAAAGTGAGGAATAAATAATGAGAATCGGATTAAATGCAGGACATACATTATCAGGACCGGGATCAGGCACATCCGGTGTAATCGTAGAGAGCGTTGAAACAAGAAAAGTGTGCAGCAGATTGACTGAGATGTTTAAGGCATGCGGAGTGGAGGTTGTACCTTGCACAGTGGACAAGGCTGCGTCGCAGTCAGTATATTTACAACAGGTGGTAAATATGGCGAATCGTACTGATTTGGATTATTTTATTAGCATCCACTTTAATAATGATGCAAAGAAAGCCGGTCATGGCGTGGAAGTGTATACCTATAAAGGTAGACAGTATCCTGATGCAGTAGAAATTTGTGAGCACATCGCAGCTCTTGGATTCACGAACCGTGGAGTAAAAGAAGGTAGCGGATTATATGTAATCAGAAAGACCAAAGCAAAATCAATGTTAATCGAGGTCTGTTTTGTAAACAATCCAGATGCCACAGTATATCAGCAGAAATTTGAACAGATTTGCACTGCAATTGCCTATGCACTTGCGGATTACGTGAAGGCAGCTCCAAAGCCAGTTGCACCGGTGCAACTTCCAGAAAAGAAAAGGTATGTGAAAGTTCTGGTGGATGATCTTGCGGTGAGAAAATCTCCAAGCTGGGATAAGTCAGCAGTAGCCGGAAGAGTACAGAAGAATGAAGTCTTTACCATTGCAGATGGACCTATCAAGGTCAGCGGTGGCAGTATGTACGAACTTAAATCGGGATTGCATATCACGGCAGCAGAAAAATATGTAAGTGTATATGAAAAATAATGAGAAAGCCAGTGATTGATTTCACTGGCTTTCGACATTTTATATGAATTATGATAATAAAAAAAACAAGAGAAAAAGTTTGTTTGTTTTGTACATTGAAATAAGAACGTATATTCTTTATGATAAAAGTAAATAAAAAACAGACTTGAAACGTTGGGACGAAAACAAGTCTGTTTACCTTAATTAAGATAAAAGTATTATAACATATTCCGACATTTTACGTCAAATTATATTGAATAATTAGACCAGTGTAATATAATGGAAGAAAAATGTTGGGAGAGAGAAGAATGGTTGAGTTAAGAAATTTGAAGATAAATAAAGTAGCATTCCATCAGATATTTAAACGTGTACAGAAAGATGAAATTGTCGATCCTTATTATAGTGATTCTTGTGAGATGTTAGACGATCAGATAAAAAATACACTCAACAATAGAATCATCAAAGCATTTGGTAATGATTCACATTGCTTAAAAATGGATATTGCAGATACGGGAGAAGAAAGTGTATATCATAAAATCTGCCAATACTGGAATTCAGAAACTAATGAACAAATGTTTTTATCTTTGTCTAAAAATCTTACAGAGTCATTAGCAATAGCGCAGGATACAAAACAATATACTGGAGGTATTGTTATTGTTATTGAAGGCACTGTTTCGAGAAACGATAATAGGTATATATGTATTATCAAGGCAGATATACACGATGGAATGAATATAAAGGATGTAAATGGAATTAAAGAATTAGACTATATAGATAATTTGTTATTGACTCCGGCACAAAAAATGCAAAAAATTGGTTTATTCATAGATAAGTCGACAAGAGCAAATAGGATTGATCCTAATGAGTTAGATGCATATATTTATGATATAAATACAGATAGAAATTCAACATTAAAAAAGGCAGAATATTTTTACAATAGATTTTTGGGATTAAAAATGTCATCAAATAATGATGTGCTGACCAATAATTTTTATAGATTAACAAGAGATTTTATTAATGAACAAGAAAGGCTACCATCTTCAGTAAAAACCAGATTACAAACTCAATTGATAAATTATATGAATTATACAGGGAATATAGTTCTTAACATAGGAGAATTTTCGGAAGATAATTTTGCAGAAGGAACAATGAGGGATGACTATATACGATTTATGAGTTCTAATTCGATGCCAGAACATAGTATAACTAAGGATATGTCATTGGTGAAAATTAATAAAAGAAGCCTTGAATTCGAAAACAAAATTAAATTGCAGGCTCCTACAGAAGCATTTGCAAGGAATGTTGAAGTTGAGGAGGATGAAGAAGGTAATACAATCGTGAAAATAAAAGGAAGGTTGGTTCGTGAATAGACAAGAGCAAATTGAAGAACAATATGAAAAAGAAAAACCTATGTATTTGGCATGGGGAAAATTTGTGGTGAATTCTATTTTTAGACAACTTGATTTATCACCGGTAGAGTATAACAAATTAATAAAAATACCGGTAAAACCACGATTAAAAGAAACCGCATCTTTAGTCCAAAAGGCATTTTTTAGAAATAAGGCTTACAAAGATCCATATAATGAAATTACGGATAAAGTGGGCGTAAGGTTTGTTGTAATGGTTACATGTCAGATAAAAAGAATCTCTGACGTTGTAGAAGCATCAAAACTATGGAGTTGGTCGAAAGATAAAGATTATGAAGCGGTTCGGGAACAGCATCCAGAAGTTTTCGAATATGAGTCGGTTCACTATATAGTCAAGGCAATTGAAGATTTTAAATATAATAATGTGGAAATTCGGAAAGATACACCTTGTGAAATTCAAATTAGAACACTTGAACAGCATGCGTATGCCGAATTATCACATGATTATTTTTATAAGAGCAATAATGAAATAGAAAACAGAATGAAACGATATTTAGCAAGAAGTAGTGCACTTAATGAAACAACAGATTTAATGTTTGAGGAAGTTTATGATATGATAGAAAATGAGAAGGAAGAATATTATAAACTGAATACATTATTGAAGAGTATATATGACTTTAAAGATTATGACGAGGAGTTAAACAGAAGCATATATAACAGTATTAAAAATATGTATGAAAAATATGTACTAGGAAAAAATGATCTAGCAGAATGGGTAGAGGAAGATATTTTAGAAGATATAAAAAAAAGAAAGAATAATTCACTATACAGGCAACCTATGATTATTTTGTTATATTTTTTGCTTGATACACATAGGAAAGAATTAATTCAAGAGTGGGAGTATGAGAATACAATTGATATGTTAGAACCAATAGCAGATGATTTGGGAATATCTTTAGATGTATAAAGAATGGTCGGTAGATTTTTTATCTATCGGCTTTCTTTATTTCCAACATCTATGCGCTAATTCTTCCGTTCCTATATCCGTAAGCACGCCACATACACGTCTGTCCGGCATGCTGTATCTCTGGGAGAGGTAACGCATGGATGCTCCCATTTCACCGTCTGGTCCGCCATACTGGGACATAATGATCTGTGCAATTTTGGCATTTGGTGTTGTGATATTGATCGGGTACTGCAGTCGTTTTTCATAATTCCACATTATTTACATCCTCCTTCCCATGGCCATGGTTCTGTTGCCCAATTCCAGTGACTGCATGGATCTGCAGTGTCGATGGTCAGCGGACCATATTGGTCAGAGTAGGCCTGCAGAGCGTTGCGTCTGATATCCGAGTAATGATGGAATGCTTTGATCGCTTCCGCATCATCCGGATGGGTGTCTAAAAAAAGAAGAAGGTCGTCAACAGCGAAGCTTACGGTATTAATGAGGTTAAAAAGCTGTTGGCGGTTCATCTGGTTCATTTGGTTCGTCATCTTCGAAAAGCCCTCCTTCCAAGGAATGGTTTATCTAATTCAGGGAAAATGGTTCCCACCATAAGCCCTTTTTCAATATCATATAACGGTCCAAACTGCTGCCATGGAACATATGCCATTGCAACGACAAATTCCGGACTCATATCGCGGACTGATTCGTTTGGACAGACAGGATTCATTCTGTTTTGTGCATTACAGTTTCTCATAGATTCTGTTGCCTTTCTTATTCTTTCTCAATACTTTATGTTCTAAAATTGAAAAGTGTGCATAATAGGACTGCAAAAAATTCCATTTTTGTAGGAAATGACAAAAATGAGAAAAATTATCAAAAACTTTGTAAGCTGCATTGACATAGGAAAATTTGAGCATTAAACTAAGGACAGTTAGGAGATATTAACTGAAAAAAAATTATCAATAATCATACAGGAAAGTCCAGTGAGAGTTCCTGTTTATTACGGAGGATAAAATGACGTTAGACAATTTACCACTTGAAACAGAGGCAGTCATTACGACAGTTGGGGGAGAGGGAGCGCTTCGCTGCCGTTTTCTGGATATGGGTCTGATCCCAAAGACAAAAGTTGTTGTAAAAAAAATAGCTCCGATGGGAGATCCAATCGAGATAAGACTCCGCAATTATGAACTGACGATCCGTAAGGAAGATGCAAAAAAGATTGAGGTGTCTATGGAGGAAACAAAAGAATGATATTTGCATTAGCAGGCAATCAGAATTGCGGTAAGACGACTTTATTTAACCAGTTAACCGGATCTAACCAGCATGTGGGAAATTTTCCGGGAGTGACAGTAGATCAGAAAATAGGTGAGATCCGCTCGGTAAAGAATTGTTCCGTTGTGGATCTGCCGGGAATTTATTCAATCCGCCCATATACCAATGAGGAGATCGTGACAAGAGATTTTATCCTGAATGAGAAACCGGACGGTATTATCAATATTGTGGACGCCACCAATATCGAGAGAAATCTTTATCTGACGCTGCAGCTTTTAGAGATGCATATTCCAATGGTTCTGGCTTTGAATATGATGGACGAGGTCAGAGGAAATGGTGGATCTATTGATTACAGGCAAATGTCGGAGGAACTTGGAATCCCGGTAATCCCGATCAGTGCAGCAAAGGATGAGGGAATCGAAGATCTGATCAAAGCCACTGTCGAGGTCGGTAAGAAAAAGATTCTTCCAAAGGTCATGGATTTCTGCGAGCAGGGACCTGTGCACCGTTGTATCCACGCAGTATCGCATCAGGTGGAGGACCATGCAGCTAATATTGGCATGTCTCCGCGATTTGCAGCGACAAAGATTGTGGAGAATGACGAGAATATTATCAATAAGTTAGAGCTTTCCCAGAATGAGCTAGAAATGATGGAACACAGTATCGAAGAGATGGAAAAAGACTGTGGATTAGACCGGAATGCTGCTTTGGCAGATATGAGATACACCTTTATCGAAAAAGTATGTAATAAGACGGTCAAGAAATGTCATGAGAGTAAGGAACATATCAGAAGTATGAAGATTGACAGGGTTTTAACAGATAAATACCTTGCAATCCCGATGTTTTTACTGATCATGTTTGCAATTTTCTGGCTGACCTTTAACGTGATCGGATCATTTTTAAGTGATCTGTTAACAATGGGAATCGATGCGTTTACTGCAATGTGTGACAGGGCACTGACTGCTTACGGAATGAATCCGGTGGTACACAGCCTTCTGATCGATGGTGTGTTTGCAGGTGTGGGAAGTGTGTTGAGTTTCCTCCCGATTATCGTAGTATTGTTTTTCTTCCTGTCTATTCTGGAAGATTCCGGTTATATGGCGCGAGTTGCATTTGTCATGGATAAACCGTTAAGAAAAATTGGTTTGTCCGGCAGAAGTTTTGTGCCAATGCTGATCGGATTTGGATGTACTGTCCCGGCAGTTATGGCGACAAGAACATTGTCATCCGAGCGTGACAGAAATATGACGATCATGCTGACTCCGTTTATGAGCTGTTCCGCAAAGATACCAATTTATACCGTGTTTGCCGCAGCATTTTTCCCGGGAAAAGAAGCACTTGTAATGATCCTTCTCTATGCTGCCGGAATCATAGTTGGAATTATTTCGGCGCTTGTGCTGAACCATACGGCATTTCGTGGAAATCCGATCCCGTTTGTGATGGAACTTCCGAATTACCGTTTTCCTTCCGCAAAGAGTGTGTTCCAGTTGATGTGGGATAAGGCAAAAGATTTTATCCAGAGAGCGTTTACCGTTATTTTTGTGGCAACGATCATTATCTGGTTCTTACAGACCTTTGACACCAGATTGAACGTTGTGGCAGACAGCAGCAACAGTCTGCTTGCATTGGTAGGAAGATGGATCGCACCTGTTTTTGCACCGCTTGGGTTCTCTGACTGGAGAGTTTCTACCGCACTCATCACCGGATTTACTGCAAAAGAAGCGGTAGTCAGTACATTGAGTGTCCTCACAGGAACTGCAACATCGAACCTGAGTGCCGTATTAAGCGATATGTTTTCCGGTGTGTCTGTTGTGAGCTTTTTGGTATTTACCTTATTGTATACACCTTGCGTGGCGGCAATTGCAGCGGTAAAACGTGAGATGGGAAGTGGATTAAAGGCAGCTTTGGTAGTCGTTTTACAATGTCTGGTTGCATGGGTAGTCGCATTGCTTGTTTATCAGGTCGGAGGATTATTATTGTAATGAAAATTGGAGATTATATTGTCCTTGGTGTGATCTTACTCTGGCTGGTGCTCGCTTTTTGCTGGATGCACAGACAGAAGAAGAGAGGCAACTGCATTGGATGCAGTGGCTGTGCAGGGAAAAACTGCAAAAAATGTGAAAAAAATGACGGCGATGGAATGTAAACCGTGCCTTGTCAGAATGAAAAATATATTATATAATAGCCTGTAGCGACTAAAAATAGCTGCAGGCTATTTTTTACAGGACAATAGAGCGGATGAAAACAAGTCAGTCTATTGGATAGAAAACGTAAGGTTTTATCAAAAAACCAGAAAGAGGAGATTTATGAGTAAAGTTAGAACAAGATTTGCACCAAGCCCAACAGGTAGAATGCATGTTGGAAATTTACGTTCTGCATTATATGAGTTTTTAATTGCAAAGCATGAGGGCGGAGACTTTATGCTTCGTATTGAGGATACCGATCAGGAACGTTTCGTAGAGGGCGCGGTAGATATCATTTATCGTACATTGGCTGAGACAGGCTTAGTCCATGATGAAGGTCCGGATAAGGATGGCGGTTATGGACCATACGTCCAGAGTGAGCGTATGAAAACCGGAATCTACATGAAATACGCAAAAGAATTAGTAGAAAAGGGTGAGGCTTATTACTGTTTCTGTGATAAAGAACGCCTTTCTACTTTAAAGACAGAGGTTGTAGAGGGAAAAGAGATCATGATCTATGACAAACACTGTCTGTCTTTATCCAAGGAGGAAGTAGAAGCAAACCTTGCTGCCGGCAAACCATTTGTGATCCGTCAGAATATCCCAAATGAAGGAACTACGACTTTTCATGACGAATTATACGGAGACATTACAGTGGAGAACGCAGAGCTTGACGATATGATCCTGATCAAATCAGACGGATATCCAACTTACAACTTTGCCAACGTTGTTGATGATCATACTATGAATATTACACATGTAGTAAGAGGAAATGAGTACCTTTCTTCCTCTCCAAAATATCAGAGATTATACGATGCATTTGGCTGGAAATCACCTGTTTATATCCATCTGCCACTGATCACAGACGAGAACCACAAGAAGCTGTCTAAGAGAAGCGGACATTCCTCTTTTGAAGATCTGATCGAGCAGGGATTCCTGACAGAAGCAGTTGTCAATTATATTGCACTTTTAGGATGGAGCCCGGAAGATAACCGCGAGATCTTCACCTTAGATGAACTGATCAAAGAATTCGATTACCACAGAATCAGCAAATCACCGGCAGTATTTGACTACACCAAGTTAAAATGGATGAATGGTGAATACATTAAGGCAATGGATTTTGACAAGTTCTATGAGAGAGCACTTCCATATATCAAGGCAGTTATTACGAAAGACCTTGACTTTAAAAAGATCGCAGCTATGGTAAAAACAAGAATCGAAGTGTTCCCGGATATTGCAGAACATATTGATTTCTTCGAAAAATTACCAGAGTACGATGTTGCAATGTATACACACAAGAAGATGAAGACAAATGCAGAGACATCTTTAGAAGTTTTAACGGAAGTTCTGCCAAGATTAGAGGCGCAGGAGGACTATAGCAACGACGCACTTTATGCAATGCTCTGTGAGTATGTTGCAGAAAAGGGTGTCAAGAACGGATATGTCATGTGGCCAATCCGTACCGCTGTCTCCGGAAAACAGATGACACCGGGCGGTGCAACCGAATTAATGGAGATTCTTGGAAAAGAAGAATCCATTGCACGTATCAAAAAAGGTATTGAATTACTCAGCAAATAAAAGGGTATTTATGGAAAAAAGATACAATGATTCCCAGGTGAAGGCAATCGGACATTTTAACGGTCCGTGCCTTACCCTGGCAGGTCCAGGCTCCGGAAAGACAGCGGTCATTACGGAGCGGACAAAAAACCTGATCACAAAATATCATGTGAATCCGTCCAATATTTTAGTGATTACTTTTACAAAAGCGGCAGCATTGGAAATGAAGACCCGTTTCTTAAGTCTGATGGGAAACGGTTCGTATCCGGTCACATTTGGAACATTCCACGCCGTCTATTTTAGCATTTTAAAGCATGCATACAATTACAATGCAAATAATATCGTCCGGGAAGAACAAAAGTATGCGCTTATGCGTGAACTTGTCCAAAAACACCGTCTTGAGTATGAGGATGAAACGGAATTTGTATCATCCATTCTTGGAGAGATCAGTATGGTAAAAAATACAGGAGTCTCCATCGAACATTACTATTCCACGAACTGTGCTGAAAATATATTTCGAAGAATTTATGGAGAATATCATGAATATCTGCATCAGCATAAACTGATCGATTTCGATGATATGCTCGTTTATACTTATGAGCTTTTCAGGGAGCGAAAAGATATTTTATCGGCATGGCAGAGAAAGTTTCAGTACATCCTTATTGATGAGTTTCAGGACATTAACAAGATACAGTTTGATATTGTTAAAATGCTTGCAGCACCGGAAAATAATCTGTTTGTCGTGGGAGATGATGACCAGTCCATCTATCGTTTCCGTGGGGCAAGACCGGAGCTTATGCTGCATTTTAAAGACGATTATCCGGAGGCAGAGCAGATTTTACTGGATACCAATTACCGTTCACAAAAAGAGATCGTGGAGGCATCACTCCGTCTGATCGGATGTAATAAGGAACGTTTCCAAAAGAAGATTCAGGCGAACCAGGAGGCAGGAGAACCGGTTGAGTATGCAGTGTTTAAAAGCCAGAGGGAAGAGATCGCCAAAATTATCTGGGATATACAGGCGCATATGGACAGAGGCGGCAGATACGAAGATTTTGCCATTCTTTTCCGGACGAATACGCAGCCGCAGATGCTGATGGAAAAGCTGCTGGAATACAACATTCCATTCCGTATGAAGGATAATGTTCCAAATCTTTATGAACACTGGATTGCGAAGGATATCATTGCATACATGAAAATTGCGATGGGAAGCCGTTACCGGAAAGATTTCTTAAAAATCATGAACCGCCCGAAACGCTATATCAGCAGGGACTCTCTGGACGAAGAAACGGTAGCGTTTGATGTCTGGGAGTGGTTTTACGAGGATAAACCGTGGGTGGCAGAGCGCATCCAGCGGCTGGAGTACGATATTAAAATGCTCTCAACCATGAGCCCTTATGCGGCGATCAATTATATCCGCCGTGGGATTGGCTATGATGAATTCTGTGTGGAGTATGCAGATTACCGCAGAATGAATGTGGAGGATCTCTATGAGGTACTTGAGGAGTTACAGAACAGTGCGAAGGGATTCGACACTTATAATGACTGGTTTGAGCATATCGAAAACTATACGGCGGAACTGGAAAAGATTTATAGACAGCAGAATCAGAACCCGGAGAGCGTTGCACTTGCCACACTACACAGTTCAAAAGGCTTAGAATATGACAATGTCTACATTATCGATGTGAATGAAGGAATTATGCCTTATAAAAAGGCTGTGCTTGACAATGAAGTGGAGGAGGAGCGGCGGATGTTCTATGTGGGAATGACGCGCGCAAAAAAGAAGCTGCATCTCTATTCCATTGAACAGTTGAATCACAAAAATACAGACATTTCCAGATTCATAAGAGAATCACAGAAAAAATAAAATTATACACAAAAAAAGAACTGATGTGCAACTTCCAAAAAGCGCATCAGTTCTTTTTTGCTTAATCGTCTAAATCTTCAAATTCTGCCTCGTCAAGCAGTTCATCGAAGCGGTCAGATACGACTTCGTACTCCTCGTCATCCTCAATATTCTCCAGGGAAGGATTTCCCTCTGCATCCTCAGAATAGCGGTAGATAAATACTTCGCCGTCCTCATTTGGCTGCTCGTCCTCATCTACAGGAAGAAGTGCGATATAATCGCGGCCATCTGCCTCAAAGATGGTAAGAATCTGGCATTCCATGGAACTGCCGTCATCTAAGTCGAGTGTTACGAACATGTCTTCATCGTCTAAGTTGTTGAACTTGTTTTTCTCTGCCATTGGGCACCTCTTTCATTCATATTATTAGATAATAGCCTGGACATACAGATCCAGACGACTCTCCAGATTAACGAAGTTACCATTGTCAAGCTGGATGGTCGGGCGTGTAAGCTTCTTGTTGATCAGCACGATCTTTCCCGAAGATCCGTCACTTAACAATACTTCATTGTTGATATAAGTATTAGCAATATGATCGAGAAAAGTCAAGATATATTTTGGATTAAATTGTGTCAATCCCTCTTTTTCAAATATTGCGATCACTTCAAACGGGCACAGACCATCACGGTAACAGCGGTTGGCTGTCATGGCATCATAGACATCTGCAATGGATACGATGGATGTGAAATCATCAATCTCGTTGCCGGTAAGTCCTAAAGGGTATCCTTTTCCATCGAATCGTTCATGGTGTAAGAGAACGGCATTTTTGATACGCTGGTCGATGTCAAGGTTTTTGACCAGATTGTAGCCGATCACCGGATGTTTTTTGATCTCTTCGTATTCGGAATCTGTAAGCTTTCCGGGCTTTCCAATGATCTCATTTGGAATTTTGGATTTCCCGATATCGTGCAGCAGACCACAGAGGGTCAGGGTGTCCATATCCTTCTCGGAAAAATTCTTCCATTTGCCGATCAGACGGCAGATCAGTGCGACGTTGACACTGTGCGCATAGGTGGAATCATCGATCTGTCTCATATTGTGCAGCATATCGAACATGGAGATCGTAGTACTGTTTTCCCCAAAGAGCGTCAGAGTTTCATCCAGAAGCTGATCTACATTGAGATCCTCGTCATTGACGATAAAGTTATTGATATTTTCCTTCATAAAGGAAACTTTTTTTGTATAATCTGTTTTAAATCTTTGAAATTCCGGGCTTCTGCGGATACGTTGGGAATAAGTTTCCAAACGTTGTGCAGTCATGGTGCTTGAATTGCGGTCACCATGATTTTCAGGGAAAATGCTGACAGAAGCAATCTGATAGAACTTTAAGTGTTCGATCAGCTGCAATGTAACAGGAGTATTCTGTTTTGCAAGACATTGCCCATGATAGGAAAAGACATCTTCACTGATGACCATGCCCGGTTTCAGGTTATTAATTGAAACGATTTTCATAAAGCACCTTTCCGTCCTATATTTAGCATTAAAATTCTAGCATAAATTTTTCCTGTTGTGTAGATAAAAAATTCATGAAATGCAAAAAAACATTCTTCTATACAAAGTTATCGGTTAAAGGTATAATAATATTATATGTCGTAACATTTTTTTGAAAAAATACAAGGCTGGTGACAGAATGAACTATACAGTGACAGAAGGTAATTATTTAAGATTTGGATTGCAGAGCGTAAAAGATGGTGTCATTTTTACCTTTGCAGGAGAGAAAGAAGATGTGTGTGCAGTCATATTATATGACAGATCCTTAAAGGTCGCCGGCAGGGTGGAGGCTCCGGCTGCATTTTGCAGAGGGGCAGTCAGATCTGTTTACATACATGGGTTGAAAGCAGATCATTTATTATATAATTATGAGATCAATGGAGAGATAGTGCCGGATCCCTATGCATCAAAGATTGCAGGAAGAGAAAAGTGGGATGACGAGAGAAGGGCAGAATGTGATTTTTTAGTCTGTGGCAGTTTTGAGGAAAAAGAATATGAATGGCAGAGTGCGTGCTGCCCGGAGATCCCGAAAAACGAAATGGTCATGTATAAGCTTCATGTCCGGGGATTTTCCATGGATTCCGGGAAAAAGGGAAAAATGCGTGGGACATTTGCGGCAGTGGAGGAGCAGATTCCCTATCTGAAAGCGTTGGGCGTGACGACGCTGGAGCTGATGCCGGTCTATGAGTTTGAGGAGATCGAGATCCCGAAGAAACAAAAACTTCCGGGGTATATACCACAGGGCAGTCTGCCGGAAAAGGGTTCTGAGACAGAGAAAGAAAAACTGAAAGTCAATTACTGGGGATATGCGAAGGGATCCTATTTTGCGCCGAAAGCCTCTTATGGGTATAGTAAAAATGTGACACGGGAATTGAAACATCTGATCGATACACTGCATCAGAATCAGATGGAGTGCGTGATGGAGATGTATTTTGAGCAGGAGGAGAATCAGAACCTGATTCTGGACGCACTGCGTTACTGGGCAACTGAATTTCGTGCAGATGGTTTTCATCTGATCGGGGAAAATGTGCCGATCACTGCAATCGCCCAGGATTTATACCTGCGGAGAAGCAAGATCTTTTATCAGTATATCCCGGAACAGTTGTGGAAGGAGAAGGAACACTATCCACATCTGTTTGTATACAATGACGAGTATCTTTATACGGGAAGAAAATTGTTAAATCATCAGGGCGGCAGCCTTTTTGAATTTGCCAATCAGCAGAAGAAACAGAACAAAACAGTCGGTTTTGTCAATTTTATGGCAAACAATAATGGCTTTACGCTGGCAGATCTTTTTTCCTATTGTGAGAAACACAATGAGGCAAACGGCGAAGAAAATGCGGACGGTTCAAATTATAATTTCAGTATCAATTGTGGCACGGAGGGTAAAACTTCAAGAAAGTATGTGAAGGAACTTCGAAGAAAACACTTATATATGGCGTTGTCCATGGTGTTTTTTGCACAGGGAGTGCCGCTGCTCCTTGCAGGGGATGAGGCACTGAATTCCCAACAGGGCAATAATAATGCATATTGTCAGGATAACAAAACCGGATGGGTGAATTGGAAGAGGAACACAGGCATGGAGGCGCTGCAGGAGTTTGTACAAAAACTTGCAATATTCCGTAAGGCGCATCCGGTGATACGTAAAGCGGAACCGATGCATCTGAACGATTATCTGCACAAGGGCTGTCCGGATCTGTCCTATCATTCAGATAATGCCTGGACAGCAGGACTCCCGGAAGAAAAGGGGGCATTTGGTGTGATGTACTGTGGGGATTATGCCGTGAATGATGCTGGTGAGCCGGATGATATGGTCTATATTGGCTATAATTTCCATACTGGAGTGAATGAACTTGCCCTGCCGAAGCTTGCCGGGAAGAAGAAATGGTATGTAGTCATGGACACCGCAGAGCAGGAACATGCTTTCCTGCCAGAGGAAAAACTGGCGGAAAACCAGCACAGGATCACGGTCAGACCGCAGTCTGTCGTTTTATTACTTGGAAAATAGGAAGTCAGGGAAATGAATATTTGGAAACATTTTTGCACGATCAACCATCATAAAATGCTTGTGATGAAAGGGTGCTTTCAGGTTGGACTCATTAAGCAGGGACTGCTTCACGATCTTTCAAAATACAGTCCGACCGAGTTTATTGTAGGATGTAAATACTATCAGGGCAATATGAGCCCGAACAATGCAGAGCGTGAGGCGATTGGTTATTCTTCCGCATGGCTGCATCACAAGGGCAGGAACAAACACCATTTAGAGTACTGGATTGATTATGGAATACCGGATAAAAAAGGACCGCATAAAGGGGAACACAAAGGTCTCTGTGGCATGAAGATGCCGGTCAATTATGTGGTGGAAATGTATATAGACCGCGTAGCGGCATCGAAGAACTACCAGAAAGAAAAGTACCGGGACGACAGTGCTTTAGCATATTATATGAACGGACGGCAATTTCATGTGCTCCATGATGATACGAGGGCATTGTTAGAACTTCTGTTGGAAATGCTAGCGATAAAAGGTGAAAAAGCAACGAACCGCTTTATCCGGGAAGAGGTTCTCTCCCATAAAATCCCGTATGAGAAAGAACCGTTACTGCAATTGAAAGAACAGTTAGAAAAAGGATCATAATATCATTTCAGGAAAAAGAGCCTGCATATCTTCCGGCAAAGGAGCAGTGAACACCAGTGGTTTCTTTGTGACCGGGTGGGTGAAACGAAGCCGGTAAGAGTGCAGAGCCTGTCTGTTTATCTTTGTAAAATCAGGATTGTATAAAAAATCACCGATCAATGGATGCCCGATAGATTTCATATGAACGCGGATCTGATGTGTACGTCCGGTCTCTAATTTCAGGGAGATCAGGGAAAGACCGTTTTGATAGGCAAGTCTTTTATAATGCGTGATGGCAGTTTCACCGTGAAGCACATCGATCTGCCGTTCTATCGTGGAACCTTCTTTCCGCCCGATCGGAGCGTTGACCGTCCCCTCATCCTCTGAGAAACCTTTCACAATGGCAAGATATTCCCTGCTTATGCCCCGGACTGACACCTCGCTGTTTAATATTGCGGAACTGATGAGATGTTTGGCAAGGATGGTGAGCCCGGTGGTGTCCCGGTCTAAGCGGTTGACACAGCGGAACGTATAAGGAATGCCCTGTGTCTGGTAATAATGGCAGACAGCGTTGGCGAGTGTGTTGTCATAATTGTTCATGGAAGGATGGATTGGCATATCGGCTGGTTTGTTTACCACTAAAATGTCCTCATCTTCATAACAGATGGAGAGAGGGAGATTGGTGGCAACAATATTTTTTGAGCCATCCGTTTCCTCGAAATGGATGGAAAGACAATCGCCGCCGTTAAGACTTGTACCCATATATTCCCATTTTCCATTTAAGAGAATGCTTTCCGGGATCTTTTTTAACTGCACGGTCACGGCATGGGAAAAACCCTGTTTTTTCAGATAGTCAGAGATGGTCACACCATTGTCCTGTGCGGTTATGTTATATTCTAAATCACGTGTCATAATCGTTCCTTTCCTAAGTCCATAAAACGATTATAGCCAAAAACGCGAAAAAATAAAAGAGGAAAAGCACGGAGAACTTGCCCCAAACATAAGATGTATCAAGAAAGCTTTTAAGGTGCGTTTTGAAAACATTTTTATCTCCGTTGACGATGGAACAGGAAAGCGAATGTCTGAAGAAAATGAAAAATGGTGACCTTGAGGCGAGAAACGAGCTGATCGAGCGCAATATGCGGCTGGTTGCCCATGTGGCAAAAAAATACCAGAGCCAGGAGGATGAGATGGAGGATCTGATCTCCATCGGGACCATTGGACTGATCAAGGCAGTGGAAACATACAAGGAGGATTATGGGAGCAGGCTTGCAACCTACGCGGCAAGGTGTATTGACAATGAACTATTAATGCATTTCCGGGCAAAAAAGAAAACGTCGAAAGAAGTTTCCCTGTATGAGCCGATTGGAACTGATAAAGAGGGGAACCAGATCCAGCTTTTGGATGTTGTGGTCAGCGAGGACGAGGATGTTGTGGAATTGCTGGAACAGGACCGCAAAGTCAGACGGCTGAATGAAATTATTCCGCAGACATTGTCCGGAAGGGAATTGTTTATTATCATAAACCGTTACGGACTCTATGGGAAAAAGACAATGACACAGAGGGAGATCGCAAGAAAACTTGGGATTTCCAGATCCTATGTTTCGAGGATCGAAAAGAGGGCGATTGAAAAACTCAGGCAGGCATTTTAGGTGTATTATAATATAGAAGAAATATTGTAAAATCTGGAAAATGTGCTATACTAAAACTGCATCTGGCAGATGTATGAGGGCTTCTGCCGGATGTCGGAATCTTTTTTATCAGAATCATTGCAGGATTCCCTGCGGTATCCACAGCGTATTTTCGAATACATTTATTTTTGATGCAGAAAACGAAGGAAAGGAAGGTTATTTGTATAGTTTAGTAACTACCTCGATCATCCAGGGGATTAAGAGCATCCCGGTCTATGTGGAGGCGGATGTCTCAGATGGTATGCCGCTTTTTGAGATGGTCGGGTCACTTTCACCTGAGGTAAAAGAATCCAAAGAGCGTGTGCGCACAGCACTGAAAAATACAGGGTATATTCTGCCACCAAAACGTATCACGATCAATTTTATCCCTGCTAATATCAGAAAAACCGGATCAGGATTCGATCTTCCGGTTGTTGCCGCAGTACTTTGTGCCATTGGTATTGTGCCGGAGGAAGCGTTAAAGGACACGATGGTCGTGGGTGAGATCAGCTTGAGCGGGGATGTAAAGCCCGTCAATGGAATACTGCCTATGGTGGCAGAGGCAAAGGAACGCGGCGTCACACGTTGTATCGTACCGGCGGAGAATCAGACAGAGGCGCTGCTTGTAAAAGAGATAGAAATTTTTGCGGTGCGGAGTATTGCAGAAATGATACATATTTTAAACGGTGGTACATACATTGAAAAAGAAATAGGAAAAGTTGTGGCAAAAACGGCACAGATGCTCGATTTTTCGGATATTCAGGGACAATATTTTGTAAAGAGAGCCTGTGAGGTGGCAGTGAGCGGTATGCACAATCTGCTGATGATAGGACCACCCGGTGCAGGTAAGACCATGACGGCAATGCGGATACCGACGATCCTTCCGCCGCTTGATGAAAAAGAGCAGATGGAACTTTCGAAAATTTACAGTGTATCCGGACAGTTTCAATTACGGGAACAATTAATGGAGGAACGTCCGTTCCGTTGCCCACATCATACGATCACAACGCAGGGACTGGTGGGCGGAGGAACCATCCCAAAGCCGGGAGAGATCTCTCTGGCACACAAGGGCGTTTTATTTTTGGATGAATTGCCGGAATTTAAGCAAAATACTATTGAGATTTTAAGACAGCCGATGGAGGAAAAGGAAGTGCGTTTAGTGCGCGTAAACGGCACGTATGAATATCCGGCTGATTTTATCCTTGTGGCTGCCATGAATCCCTGCAAATGCGGGTATTATCCCGATATGCAGAAATGCAGATGTACGGCTGCTTCCATCGAACGTTATATCAACCGTATCAGTCAGCCGCTCTTAGACCGCATTGACATCTGTGTGGAGACGCCGCAGATTAAATTTGAAGAGCTGAACGGGACGAAAAAAGAGGAATGTTCCGATACAATCCGTGCACGTGTGATTGAAGTGCATGCGATCCAGAAAAAACGTTATCAGAACGAAGATTTTCAGTTTAACAGCCAGATTCCGGCTGCACGGATTGCAGAATATTGTGCTCTGTCGAAAGATCAGGAAAAATATATGAAGAAAATTTACAAACAGTTAAATCTGACTGCCCGGTCTTATCATAAAATCTTAAAGGTTGCGCGGACTCTGGCAGATATGGACGCCTCTGAAAACATTCTGGATGCGCATTTGAATGAGGCAGTCTGCTATCGCAATATTGATAAAAGATTCTGGAGGGATTCGTTATGAAATATCAGTACTGGCTTTCGAATATTCCGGGTGTCGGTTGTAAGACGATCCACCGCCTTTTGGGACAGGCAGGTTCTGCGGAAGAAATTTATTTTCTGAAAAAAGAACAGTTAGAAAAACTCTCCGGGCTGTCTGACCGTCAGGTGCATGCAATCACAGAACGGAAGAAAAACTGGGATCTGGAAGAAAAATATGCTGCGCTGGGAGAAAGCGGGATTTCTTTTTTGTCCTGCGAGATGGAGTCATATCCCAGGCAGCTTAAGAATATCGTGGATGCACCCTACAGTCTGTATATCAAAGGAAAAATGCCTGATTTCTCAAAAAGAAGAGTGGCGGTCGTCGGGGCGAGAATGTGCTCGGAATACGGAAGGGCAATGGCAGAACAGATCGGTGGAAAACTGGCGCTTTGCGGGGCGGAGGTTTTAAGCGGCATGGCAAGAGGAATTGATGCTTACGGACATATCGGAGCATTAAAAGCGGGCGGAAATACGTATGCGGTACTGGGGTGCGGCGTAAATGTCTGTTATCCCAGAACGAATCAGAAATTGTATGAGAATATTCTTTCACATGGAGGGATCATCTCGGAATATCCGCCGGAGACTGAGCCGATCGCACAATTATTTCCTGCCAGAAACCGGATCATATCAGCGCTCTCGGATGTGGTCGTGATCGTGGAGGCAAAGGAGAGAAGCGGTTCCCTGATCACAGCTGATTTTGCGCTGGAGCAGGGAAAGGATATTTATGCAGTTCCGGGGCGTGTGACAGATTCCTTAAGCATGGGCTGCAATAACCTGATCCGGCAGGGTGCAGGCATTATAAACAGTGTAGAAGATTTTGTAAAAGATCTTGAATTGTATACATGTATTGACACAACTCAAGAAAATTTTAACAAATTATTACTTGAAAAAGATGAAAGCTTGGTGTATGCTTGTTTGAGTTTACGACCGAAAAGTATGGAAGAACTTTTGAAAAAAACAGGATTTGAAATGCCTCAGATGGCAGATGTCCTGCAGAGACTGATTCAGAAGGACTTTATCACGGAATCTTTTAAAAATTATTATATACGCAAAATCTGAGAGTAAGGAGACAGTTGAATGGCTAAGTACCTGGTTATCGTGGAATCGCCGGCAAAGGTGAAGACAATTAAAAAGTTTCTGGGAAAAAATTATGAGGTTGCAGCTTCCAACGGACATGTGCGCGATCTTCCAAAGAGTCAGCTTGGGATTGATGTGGAACATGATTTTGAACCGAAGTACATTACTATCCGAGGAAAAGGAGATATCCTCGCGAATCTTCGCAAAGAAGTGAAAAAAGCAGATAAAGTGTATCTCGCAACTGACCCGGACCGTGAGGGAGAAGCGATTTCCTGGCATCTTAGCAAAGCATTAAAGCTGGAGGGCAAGGACATCAACCGCATCAGTTTCAATGAGATCACACAGAGTGCAGTGAAAGCCTCTTTGAAACAGCCGAGAGACATTGACATGAACCTTGTGAATGCGCAGCAGGCGAGACGTATCTTAGACCGCATGGTTGGTTATAAGATCAGCCCGCTGCTCTGGGCAAAAGTAAAACGTGGCTTAAGTGCCGGACGAGTGCAGTCCGTTGCGCTGCGTATCATCTGTGACCGCGAGGAGGAGATCAACGCTTTTATCCCGGAAGAATACTGGACGCTTGACGCAGAATTAAAGATTGCAGGTGAGAAAAAACCATTGCTTGCAAAGTTCTATGGAGACAGCGAAAGCAAGATGAACATCTCTTCGAGAGAGGAGATGGACCGCGTGATGGCAGAAATCTCCAAAGAGAAATTTAAAGTGATCGAGGTGAAAAAGGGCGAGCGTGTGAAAAAAGCGCCGCTTCCATTTACGACCAGCACCCTGCAGCAGGAGGCATCCAAAGCGCTGAACTTCCCAATCTCAAAGACGATGAGAATCGCCCAGCAGCTCTATGAAGGTGTGGATGTGAAGGGACAGGGAACGGTCGGTCTTATCACTTACCTGCGTACAGACTCTGTCCGCATTTCCGAGGAAGCAGATGCACAGGCACATGAGTACATCGGAAAAAATTACGGTGAAAATTATCTTGCAACACAGACAACTGCCAAAAAGTCCGGCGCAAAAATCCAGGATGCACATGAGGCCATCCGTCCATCCGATATCAATCGTACACCGGCAATGGTGAAAGATTCCCTTTCCAGAGATCAGTTCCGCCTGTATCAGCTGATCTGGAAACGTTTTGCAGCAAGCCGTATGGCATCTGCGGTATATGAGACGACCAACGTGAAGATCGGTGCCGGAAATTACCGGTTTACAGTATCAGCATCCAAGATCGCATTTGACGGATTTATGTCTGTATATACCAGTGAGGATGACGAAAAGGCAGAAAATAATGTGCTGTTGAAGTCGATCGATGAGAGTACGGAACTTTCTTTGGAAAAGCTTGATGAAAAACAGCATTTTACCCAGCCGCCGGCGCACTATACAGAGGCGTCTTTAGTCAAGACATTAGAGGAACTTGGAATCGGACGCCCGAGTACCTATTCCCCGACCATTACAACGATTCTTGCTAGACGCTATATTGTAAAGGAAAATAAGAACATTTACGTGACAGAACTCGGTGAAGTGGTAAACCAGATCATGAAGGAATCTTTTCCATCTATCGTGGATGAACATTTCACGGCAAACATGGAGAACCTGCTCGACAGTGTCGGCGAGGGGACTGTTAACTGGAAGACGGTCATAGAGAATTTCTATCCGGATCTTGAAAAAGCAGTGGAGGCTGCAGAAAAAGATCTTGAGAAGGTCAAAATTGAGGATGAAGTGACTGACGTGGTCTGCGATGTCTGTGGAAGAAATATGGTCGTGAAATATGGACCGCATGGTAAGTTCCTTGCCTGCCCTGGATTCCCGGAATGCCGCAACACAAAACCTTATCTGGAAAAAATCGGTGTCAAATGTCCGAAATGTGGCAAAGAGATCGTACTCAAAAAGACCAAGAAGGGCAGAAAGTATTACGGCTGTGAGAATAACCCGGAATGTGACTTTATGAGCTGGTCACGTCCGGTAGAAGAGAAATGCCCGAAATGTGGCGGCTATATGGTTGTGAAAGGCAGTAAAATTGTCTGCGCAGACGAGCAGTGTGGTTATGTGACAGAGAAGAAAGAAAAAAATCAGGAATAATTTGAATATATTGAATTTTCTGAATAAATGTGCTAAAATACAAAATGTCATAAAAAACCAGCAAAAAATTATGGGAGGCCGTCAAATGAGCGTTCAATTGTTAGATAAAACAAGAAAAATCAATAAATTGCTGCATAACAACAATTCGTCAAAAGTGGTATTTAATGATATCTGTGATGTGCTTAAGGATATTTTAAACTCTAACATTCTTGTGATCAGTAAAAAGGGAAAAGTGTTAGGAACCGGTCTGACGGATGGTGTGGAAGAGATCCGGGAGCTGATCGTGGATGAGGTTGGCGGATTTATCGATCCATTGCTGAATGAACGTTTGCTTGGAATCCTGTCCACAAAAGAGAATGTCAATCTCGAGACGTTGGGATTTGTGAATGACATTAAGAAATATACTGCGATCATAACACCAATCGACATTGCAGGAGAGCGGCTCGGAACACTGTTTGTGTACCGGGAGAATGATCCTTATGATATTGATGATATTATTTTGAGCGAATATGGGACAACTGTGGTGGGTCTTGAGATGATGCGCTCGGTGAATGAAGAGAACGCTGAGGAGACAAGAAAGGTCCAGATCGTAAAATCTGCGATCAGCACGCTTTCTTTTTCAGAACTGGAAGCCATCACCCACATTTTTGAGGAGATGGATGGCAAAGAGGGAATTCTTGTTGCAAGTAAGATCGCAGACCGTGTAGGGATCACAAGATCTGTGATCGTCAATGCACTTCGCAAGTTTGAGAGCGCAGGAGTGATCGAATCAAGATCTTCCGGCATGAAGGGAACCTACATCAAAGTTCTGAATGACGTTGTCTTTGATGAACTGGAACAGATCAAGAAAGAAAATAACATAAAATAAAGGAATTTACGCAAAAAAGGGATTTTATAGCTTGCTATAGAGTCCTTTTTTTCGCATTAAGCAGGAATTGTCAGGGAAGATGGGAACACAGATTGAAAAAACAAAGCACCATATTGTGCCTGACAGTCAAAAATCTACAAGATATGTCAAAAATGGTAAAAAAAGACTTGTGTTTTTTGATTTATTCTTTATAATAAAACTAGGTTACTGTTGAATTATGTAAATTGGAAGGGGAATGTGTCATGATTACTACGAACGCATTTGACTATATCAATGTGTTGGATAAAGCGGCGGATGCAAGCTGGCTTCGTGAGACTGCGATTATGAATAATCTTGCGAACACAGATACGCCGGGATATAAGAGACAGGAAGTGGATTTTGAGTCTGTACTTCAGAGAGAATTAGGCCACTCCAAATACACAACGCTGGACAAGAAAATCCGTTCCTTAAATGCGGATCTTTCCGGTCTGAATGTATCTACCTATACAGACTCATCAAATTATTCTTACCGTCTGGATCGGAACAACGTGGATCCGGATACCGAGAATGTGGAACTGGCATCGGAGACGATCCGTTATCAGGCACTTACGAACAGCATCACCTCTGATTTTACGAGAATGCAGGCAGTTTTAAAGTAAAATAAGAGCAGGATTACAGGAGGATAAAAATGGCTTTATTTCAGGCGTTTGATATCAGTGCTTCGGGAATGACTGCGGAGCGTTTCCGTATGGATACCATTGCAGAGAATATTGCAAATGTAAATACGACAAGAACAGAAGATGGAACTCCATACCGAAGAAAAATTGTTACTTTTGCAGAGAAGGAAGTGACTTCTTTCTCAAGGTATTATCAGAATGCCAGATCTAAGTTTGTCGGAAATGGTGTGAAAGTATCTTCTGTCAAAGAGGACACAGAGACTGATTTTATCATGGAGTATGATCCGTCCAATCCGGATGCGGATGAGAATGGTTATGTTTCTTATCCGAATGTGAATACGGTCACAGAGATGACGAACCTTATTGATGCATCCCGTGCGTATGAGGCAAACACAACAGCATTCGAGGCTGCAAAATCAATTGCACAGAGCGGACTCTCCATTGGAAAATAAGTAAAGATAAAAGATAAGTAAGGTGGTATGACATATGGATATCAGTTCATTGACAAATATCAGTTCAGATTATCTGAATCAGATCGCACAGCAGAACAGGCTGGTCACGACAGATGATGATTCGTTCAGTTCTGTCCTTTCATCTGCGATGAATATGGTTTCAGAGACAAACGACCTGCAGAACAACGCACAGTCAGAGGCAATCCGTTTTGCATTGGGACAGTCAGAGAACACACATGATCTGTCAACGGCACAGACCAAAGCACTTACTGCGATCCAGTATACGGTGGCAGTGAGAGATAAAATGATCGATGCATACAAAGAAATCATGAATATGCAAATTTAGTGAACGAGGGTAGATGAAAATGCCGGAACAGGTACAAAAGGTTTTAGACAGAATCCTAGAATGGTGGAAAAAATTCAATACAAAACAAAAGACACTGCTGATCAGCATTGTGGCAGTTGTGCTTGTGGCTCTTGCAATTCTTGCGGCAGTCGTTTCCAAACCGAAAATGGTAACATTAGTTACCTGCGAAACAACAGCAGAATCCGGGCAGGTCAAGAACATACTTGACTCTGAGAATATTTCCTATGAACTCTCCGCTGATGGACTTGCATTTAAGGTAAATGAAAAGGATTACGCAAATGCTTCCATCGTTCTTGGAACAAATGATATCCCAACCAGCGGCACAAAGTTAAGCGATGTGTTTGATGGCGGTTTCAGCTCCACCGAGGCGGATAAAACAAAAAAATATAAATTATATCTCGAAGAGTATTATGCTGAGAAGCTTGAGACATTATCGAATGTAGATGCAGCGGCAGTGACACTGGATCTGCCGGATGAAGATGGAACGATCCTCTCCAAAGGTGAACAGGCATATGTGACAGCGATCCTGACGCTCAACGGAACGATGGATGATGAACAGGCAGCCGGACTTGCAAAATATCTTGCAACAAATGTTGGAAATGATGACACATCCAATGTGCTCATCCTCGATAATAGTTCAAATGTTCTTTTCTCTGGTCAGGATGATACGTCTGTGACAGGAAATGCCAACAACCAGTTGTCTTTAAAGACCAAAGCCGAAAATCAGGTAAAAGGTCAGGTAAAAGATGTCCTTGTAGGATCATCACTGTTTGATAATGTAGAAGTCGGCCTGAATCTTGCGATGAATTTTGACCAGACCACAGAATCCACACATGAGTATTATGCGCCGGATGGACAGACAAACGGTATGGTGGGATCAAAGAGTGAATATGAATCGAATGCAGTCGGTGGAGCAGCGGCAACACCGGGAACCGATTCCAATGACGATGATACGTCTTATGTACTAGAAGATAATGATTACACAAGTTCCAGTGTGTCTGAGACGAATACAAACTACCAGAATAACGAGAAAATCACAACAACAACACCGGCAGTAGGAACTGTTAATTATGACGGCTCATCCATATCTGCAGTCGCAACGAACTATGTGATCTATGATGAGGATACACTGCGTGCTTCCGGAACGCTCGGTGACATGACCTTTGATGAGTATGTTGCTGCAAACAGTGAACCGGTAAAGGCGGAAGTAGACCAGGATCTTTATACGCTGATCTCCAATGCAACAGGCGTACCGGTGAGCAATATCACGATCATTGCATATGATCAGCCGATGTTCCAGTATAGCAAAGGAAGTACACGGACCATATCGGATTATCTGCAGATCATCCTTGCAGTATTGATTTTTGCACTGTTAGGTTATGTAGTATTCCGCAGCACAAGAAAAGAGAAAGCAGTCGAGCCGGAGCCGGAACTTTCCGTGGAGTCTCTGCTTGAATCCACGAAAGAATCTGCAGATACATTGCAGGATATCGGATTCAATGAAAAATCAGAGACAAGAGTCCTGATAGAAAAATTCGTAGAAGAAAATCCGGAAGCGGCAGCTTCCTTACTTAGAAACTGGTTGAATGAGGAGTGGGAGTAGAATATGGCAACTGCAGATTACAATGGCGTTCAGAAAGCCGCAATCCTGCTGATTACATTAGGACCTGAACGTTCCGCAGATATTTTTAAACATCTGAAAGAAGAAGAGATTGAGGAACTTACGCTGGAGATCGCAAATACAAGAAGCGTGTCTCCACAGGTAAAAGAAGATATTTTAAATGAGTTTTATCAGGTGTGTCTGGCACAGCAGTATATCGCAGAGGGTGGTATCGGTTATGCAAAAGAGCTTCTTGATAAGGCTCTTGGACAGGAAAAAGCACAGGAGGTTATCTCCAAGCTGACTGCTTCCTTACAGGTTCGCCCATTCGAGTTCGTGCGGAAGACAGATCCGAGTCAGCTTTTGAACTTTATCCAGGATGAGCATCCACAGACGATCGCAATGATTTTATCATATCTGACAGCATCGCAGGCGGCGATGGTTTTAGGAGCACTTCCACCGGAGAAACAGGCGGATGTTGCAAAGAGGATCGCAATGATGGATCGTACATCACCGGATGTGATCAAAGAGGTGGAGCGAGTGTTAGAAAGAAGACTTTCTTCTCTGGTCAACCAGGATTACACGATTGTCGGAGGTGTCGATGCGATCGTGAATATCTTAAATACGGTAGACCGTTCTACAGAGAAGCATATTATGGAATCTCTTGAAATTGAAGAACCTGAGCTTGCAGATGAGATCCGTAAGAAGATGTTCGTATTTGAGGATATCCTTCTTCTCGATGACAGAGCTATCCAGCGTGTTCTTCGTGATGTTGAAAACTCAGATCTTGGTATTGCATTGAAGGGTGCAAACGAAGATGTTCAGAATGCGATCTTTAACAACCTGTCAAAACGTCTGGCTGCCATGATCAAAGAGGATATGGAATTTATGGGACCTGTGCGTATGAAGGATGTTGAGGAGGCACAGCAGAAGATTGTCAGTGTGATCCGAAAACTCGAAGATGCAGGTGAGATTGTAATTTCAAGAGGCGGAGGTGACGAGATTATTGCCTAATCTTTACAAACAATATTTCGTGCACAATGAGCCGGATAAAACACGCGTCATTAACTCAAATGATATTGTAGAAAAGCGTTTAGAGAAGATGGCAGAGCTTAAGCGCATGGAACAAAAAACAACAGACGGAAATGGTTTCTCAGCAGGGATCGTTGGTCCTGACACAGATTATGTGGAGGAGATCGACCATACTGCAGAAGCAAAAAAAGAGGCTGAGAAGATTTTAGCGGAAGCACATGCGCAGGCAGAAACAATTTTAAATCAGGCAGATCAGGAAGCTGAAAATATCCGGGAGAATGCAAAAAATACCGGATATCAGGAGGGAAGACAGTGCCTGGAGAGTGAGCTGGCGGCACAGCGTGAACAGTTACAGAATGAATATCAGAGAAAACAGGAAACGCTTCAGGATGAATTCAGGGAGAAACAAAAAAATATGGAAAAGGATCTGGTAGATGTGATCCTTGAGGTTTTTAACAAAGTATTCCATATTCAGTTTGATAATAAAAAACACATTCTGATGTATCTCATTGATGATGCAATTTTAAATATCGAGGGAGATAAAAAATTCCGCATCAAGGTTGCTAACAGCAATGTGATGTTTCTTGAGAATCATAAAGAAGAAATTCTGGAACGAGTGGGAGCCGGAATCGAGATCGAGATTGTTGCAGATTCCTCCATGGATGGAAATTCCTGCGTGATCGAGACAGACTCGGGAGTATTCGACTGCAGCCTTGGTGTGCAGCTCGAAAATCTCATAAAAGATATAAAATCACTATGCTTATAAGGATGGTTGAAAGTGGACAGCAGGTATAACAAGTATTTACGACTGGCGGAGAATACATATTTTAAACGGCTTGGAAAAGTTGTTAAAATTGTTGGATTGACCATTGAATCCGTAGGTCCGGACGCAAAACTGAATGACTTGTGCAGAATTATCATTGATGAAAATGCTGACACCGTGGTAATGGCTGAGGTTGTGGGTTTCAGGGATAAAAGACTGCTTTTGATGCCTTATGAGAGCGTAGAGGGGATAGGAGTAGGATGTATCGTTGAAAATACGGGGCATCCTTTATCTGTTCCTGTAGGAAATGAACTCTTAGGGCATACCTTAGACGGAATTGGACGTCCAACGGACATTGACAAATTAGAAACACCGTATGAATATCCGGTCGATGCACAGCCTCCGGATCCGATGTCAAGAAAGATCATCAGTGAGGTGCTTCCTCTCGGCGTGAAAGCGGTCGACGGATTGATCACAGTCGGAAAAGGACAGCGTATCGGAATTTTTGCAGGTTCCGGTGTCGGAAAAAGTACACTGCTTGGTATGTTTGCAAGAAATACAAAGGCAGATATCAATGTCATTGCCCTGATCGGTGAGCGTGGCCGTGAGGTGCGCGAATTTGTGGAACGGGATCTTGGAGAAGAGGGTATGAAACGTTCCATTGTCGTTGTGGCGACTTCTGACAAACCGGCATTGATCCGTAAGAAGGCAGCAATGACGGCGACATCCATTGCAGAGTATTTCAGGGATCAGGGAAAAGATGTGCTTCTGATGATGGATTCCCTGACACGTTTTTCCATGGCACAGCGCGAGATCGGACTTGCATCCGGAGAACCGCCTGTAACCAGAGGATATCCGCCGAGTGTATATTCGGAGATGCCAAAACTGTTAGAGCGTGCAGGAACTTCAGATAAAGGATCGATCACCGGATTATATACAGTACTGGTAGATGGTGATGATTTTAATGAACCGATCACAGATACAGCCCGGAGCATTTTAGACGGACACATCATGCTGTCCAGAAAACTGGGACATAAAAACCACTATCCGGCCATTGATATTTTACAGAGTATTTCCAGGGTTATGAGTTCCATTGCAACGCCGGAACATAAAGAACTGGCAGGCAGGTTAAAAAATGTACTTGCCACATACAATGAGGCGGAAGATCTGATCAATATTGGAGCCTATAAGAGCGGTTCTAACAGGAATATCGATTATGCCATCCAGAAAATCGATGCTGTAAATGATTTCCTGATGCAGAAGACCGACGAAAAATTCCAGTTTGAACAGGAGATCGATCTGCTGCGTGCACTTTTTAATGATTAGAGGTTGATAGGATATGGCAAAATTTGCATATCGGATGCAAAGCATATTAGATATAAAAGAAAAAATGGAAGGCCAGGCGAAAATCGCATATGGAGTTGCAAATGCAAAACTCATGGATGAACAGGGAAAACTCCAGCAGATCATGATACGCAAGGCAGGTTATGAAAGCCAGGCGAGAAATTTGGTGAATGGAACCATTGATGTACCTAAGATCAAAGAATGCAAGCGGGCAGTAGATACCATGAAAACGATGCAGCGCAGCCAGATGATGAATGTGCATGTCGCAGAAAAAAATGTAGAGGCTGCCCGGTTGAAACTCAATGAAGTCATGATGGAAAGAAAGACGCATGAGAAACTGAAAGAGCAGGCGTTTGAAGTTTTTAAACAGGAAATGCAATATGCAGAGAATAAAGAAATTGATGAGCTTGTAAGTTACACCTATCATGAGGGGATGACAGAAACCCGGTAATTTTGACAGGGCAATATACGAGAAAGGCATGGACGAGATTATGGCAGAACAAAAGCAGCAGGAAGAATTACAGAAGGAAAATGAAGTTTTAGATAAAAAACAGTTAAAGGCGGCAAAAAAGCTGGAAAAAAAGAAGAGAAAACAGAAAAATCCGGATGATCTGGATGGAGATGAGGAAACCGTTGGAGGCAAAATCCTTGTTTTCTTTGTCACGATTATTATCATTCTGATCTGGCTTGCCATCTTTGCAATGCTGATCAAGCTGGATGTGGGCGGATTTGGCTCGGGAGTCTTAGCTCCTGTGATCAAAGATGTTCCTTATCTGAATAAGATTTTGCCGGATTCTGTCACAGAGGAGGTTTCCACGGAAGACAGCCAGTATGCATACACAAATCTGGATGATGCGATCAACCGGATCAAAGAGCTTGAGATTGAGCTTGCAGATGCCCAGAACAGTGCAAATTCTGATGCAGATTATATTGCACAGTTAGAGGAGAAGGCGAAAGAGCTGGATACCTATAAGCAGAATGAGGCAGATTTTGAGAAGGAAAAAGAAAAATGGTATGAGGATGTTGTCTTTTCGGAAGATGCTCCCGATATAAGTAATTACAAAGAGTATTATGAGAGCATTGATGCGGCAAATGCGGAAGTGCTTTATAAACAGGTGGTAGAACAGACTCTGACGGATGAACAGATGGATGATTATGTGAAGACTTATTCCAGCATGAAGCCGAAAGAGGCGGCAGCTATTTTTGATACAATGACAGACAACCTTCAATTGGTAGCAGATATATTATCCAATATGGACACGCAGTCCAGAGGAGATATTCTCGGTAAGATGAACTCAGATACGGCAGCAAAAGTAACTGAGATCATGGAGCCTTCAGAATAGAGGGAGAGATCTAAGGATCTTTTCCGGGCAGTGCATACTGCCAGACAGTAAGACGATAAAAGAAGAAAGGAGGAAGCATATGGCTGGTACAACAATTTCTGAATTAGGAAAAATGTTTAACCAAAGCACACAGTCTGTGCAGGGGACAGAAAGCAATACCCGGATCACCACTGGAAAAGTAGATTTTGGTTCTATGATGAAACAGTCCGGAAACCGTCAGACAGCATCTTATGCAGGGATTGACCACAACGAAACAGTAAAGACAGCAGCAAATGGCAGTAAGGACACTGTGAAAGCGGCAAATGATTATCAGAAGTATCAGTACAAGGATAATACGATCGCATCAGAGATAAAACAGGTCACATCTGAGGATGTTGTCAAAGAGCAGTTCGAACAGTTTACAGAAGATGTAAAAGAAGTTCTGAAAGAGGAGCTTGGCGTGTCCGATGAAGCGATTGAAGCAGCAATGCAGACCCTTGGCTTACAGTTCCAGGATCTGCTGAATCAGAACAATCTTGCAAATCTTGTGGCAGAACTTACCGGAGCAGACAGCGTACCACAGCTTTTGTGCAGTGAACAGTTTGTAAATGTACTGCAGAGTGTCAATGACATTGGAAAAGATATTTTAAATGCACTTGACATGAGTCTGGAAGAGTTTCAGAGCGCAGTTGCCAAAGTGATGGACGATAATGCCGGATCGTCAGATGCTGTTACCGGACAGGAAACAGAAGCATCTGTGGATGAGGCAGTTGTTACAGATCAGACAGTCACAGAGGATACCAGTGCATCAACACAGAAATTTGTGGTAGAGGATGGAAGACAGACAAAAGCAGCAGAAAATGCACCTGTGAAAGAACAGAAGGTGGCTGCGCAGGATACACAGTCTTCTGAGGTAACGGAAGATATTCCGGAACAGGAAACTGTACAGAATAGGATGACATCCGAAAATGCGGCAGAGGATTCCACAGATCAGAACAATTCTTCTGATACACCCGGCAGGTTCCGTTTTACAAATGAGACAGCCCATACTGCAGACGGGGCGGTTATCACACCACAGAGTCAGGTGGTACAGGAATTTGCTAATGTTGAGACAGTAGAACCATTACCGCAGAGTGTAAATACACAGGATGTGATCGATCAGATCGTAGAGTCCGCAAGAGTGATCCTGACAGAAGATAAGACGAGCATGGAGTTACAGCTGAACCCGCAGAACCTCGGAAAGATCATTCTTAAGGTTACCGAGCAGGAAGGTGCAGTGACAGCAAAGATCATGACACAGAATGCAGTGGTAAAAGAGGCATTAGAAGCCCAGACCGTAGAACTCAGACAGAATTTAGAGCAGGCTGGTGTGAAAGTGGATGCTGTTGAAGTGACCGTTGCAAGCCATGAGTTTGAGAAAAACCTTGAGCAGAATGCAGAAGGTGAAAAACAGCAGGGCGAGCAGCAGGAAAAAGAAAAAGGCAGAACCCGCAGATTAAATCTGAATGATTTAAGTGAATTATCCGGCGTGATGTCGGAAGAAGAAACTCTGGCAGCCAAAATGATGGCAGAACAGGGAAACAGTGTAGATTACACTGCATAAGTTTTGAGAAAGGAGAGAGACAATGGCGTTAATTCAGCAGGTAAAAGATGGAAAATTTGTAGATGAGACTACCGGTAAAAGCAGTACATCAACAAAATCGTCCGAGAAAGATAAAAAGACCAACAAGCTTGGTTATGACCAGTTCTTACAGATTTTATGCGCAGAGATGCAGTATCAGGATCCGTTGGAACCGACAAGTAATACCGAGTATATTGCACAGCTTGCGACCTTCTCACAGCTGGAGTCACAGCTTAGTGTGCAGAGTACGATCGAGGCTTCTTCGGCAAATGATCTGGTTGGCAAGTATGTCATCATGAAAGTGACTTCATCTACAACAGGAGAGACAAGCTATATCGCAGGAACCTGTGATTATGTACTTCACAAAAACGGAGAAACATTTCTTTCTGTCAATGATGGACTTTACAACCTGAAGGATCTGGATACTGTTGCAGACGCAACTTATATGGAAGCAGTGACACTTGCAGAGACAATTAAATCCGCAATTTCATTACTGCCATCCAAAAATTCAATCTCGCTTGCAAACAAAGATGATATTGAGAGCATCCGTAAGATGTATGATGGACTGAACGATTACCAGAAGAAATTCGTTTCCAAAGATTCCTGGAAGAAGTTTGAAGAACTTGAGGCAAGATTAAAAGAACTGATCAAGGCAAACGAATCTGCAGATGGATCTGACAAAACAGACAAATCTGACAAAGCGGAGGGAACAGACAAGACTGACAGCACAGGCAAGACGGACAGTACAGACAAAGCTGACAGCACAGGCAAGACGGACAGTACAGACAAAGCTGACAGTACAGGCAAGACGGATAGCACAGACAAATCTGATAGTACAGACAAAACAGAAGAAACAGGAAGTGCAGGATCAGGAGATACAACCGATAACAGTTCAGACAGGACAGAGTAACAGGAGATGGGGTTATGAATAAAATTAATAACCAATTCACTTCGATTGAACAGATCACGGACCGTTATCTTGGTACCGGAAAAGGAAATTCCACAGTCAATGTATCGGGATTGTCCTTTGAGGAAATTTTAAAACAGAAACAGGATGTTTCTGAGAGCTTGGAACTGAAATTTTCCAAACATGCCTCCATGAGACTGGAGAACAGAAAGATCAATCTGTCAAAAGAACAGAGCGAACGGCTGGAGAGTGGAGTTCAAAAAGCAAGTGAAAAGGGAATTCGGGAGTCACTCGTAATCGTTGATTCTCTGGCATTCATTGTAAATGTCCCAAACAAAACAGTTGTGACAGCAATGGACCGCACGGAATCCGATGACAACATTTATACCAATATTGATGGCGCAGTGATCATATAGCTGGACCTTAGGGGAGCAATCGGTTTCTGACTGACAGAAGAAACCAGACACCCTGCGCCAAAAGAACTTTAGGAGGTCATTTCATTATGATGAGATCAATGTACTCTGCTGTGTCAGGTTTAAAGACACATCAGACAAGAATGGACGTGATCGGTAATAATATCGCCAACGTCAACACAGTAGCTTTTAAATCTTCTTCCGTAACATTCAGTGATATCTTATATCAGACCACTTCGAATGCATCTGGAGCAAATGCCACAACCGGTACCGGCGGTGTCAATGCAAAGCAGATCGGTCTCGGTACAACTGCGGCAGCAACCAAAGTCAGCATCACTTCTGCAGGTGCATCTGAGACAACTGGAAATCCATTTGATATCCGTCTGACTGATAAAAACTCAACAAACTTCTTTATTGTAAACAATGGTTCTGAGAACGTATTTACCCGTTCCGGTTCTTTCTACGTAGACGGTTCCGGTAACTTGTGTATGTCCTCAACAGGTTATACGGTTATGGGATGGCAGGTTGACGAGACAACAGGTGAGATTCGTAAGGATACTGTTTCGGCACTCCGTATCATGCAGGAGAAGAACCTGACTTCTGCACCGGAAGCAACCACACAGGCAACTATCGCCGGTGTGCTGGATGAGAATGATGCGGATGTTAAGAGTGATGCCGGAAAAGTTATGAATCTTAACTTTTACGATAATCTTGGCTATCAGTACACCGCAAAATTTGCGATCAAGGCAACTGCAAAGGATGGAGAGTATACAGTAGAGCTGACATCTATTTTAGATAGCAATAATAAAAATATTACTGAAGGATTCACACAGGCACAGATGAAGGAAATCTTTGGTAATACAGATACAGAGACAACAGTTGCTTCTTATTCAACAACTTTGGCAGGCTGCGGATATACTTATAATCCTGCAACAGGAAAATTAACGGATGATACAGATGGTGCTGAAGTAACAGTTAATGCAAATGGAACGATTTCAAAGGCTGGTGTCGATACTGGTAAAACAATCAAAGATGTGTTTGGTGTATCCGATGGAAATTTAAAAAATATTCAGAAAAGTCAGGATGCCGGAAATACTGATTATGTCTTTAAAGATGTTACAACAACTGTAAATGGTGTACAAACACATTCTTACCAGATTATCAAGACCAGTGCAACAAGCTCATTAAAATTCAATACAAAGGATGGAAAATTTGAGAGCATCGGTGGCGGAACAAATAAGAGTGTAGAATTGAATCTGAACACTACAAGCTTAAATGCAAATGGAAACTTTGCCAATATTACTGTAGACTTCTCCCAGTGCTTAAACTACAGCGGTAAATCCACAATCGGCGCAGATGCCGGAGCAGTGGACGGTACAACCGGAAAAGGACGCAAGCTTGGTGCAATGACAGGTATCTCCATTGATACAAGCGGACGTATCTATGGTACATATGACAATGGTAATACGGAATTGTTGGGACAGATCGCAGTTGCACAGTTCTCCAACGCATCCGGTCTTGAGAAAGTCGGAGAGAGCTGCTACCGCACAACCTTAAACTCCGGTGAATTTGATGGCATCGGTGTGGAGATTTCTGCAGACGGTTCTTCCATGACAACCGGCGAGCTGGAAATGTCGAACGTAGACCTTTCCTCAGAGTTTACGTCCATGATCACAACACAGCGTGGTTTCCAGGCAAACTCCCGTGTTATTACAACCTCCGATACATTATTAGAGGAACTTGTAAACTTAAAACGATAATATAAAACTGAATGGGGGGAATCTATAAAACGTTATAGATTCCTCCTTGAATAGAAATAGTATAAAAAAAGTAACGATTATTTAGTAAATATGTTCCATACTACAACAAGATATGGTATACTAAACATTGTTTCATTGTTTTCATTGTCTGTTAACAATAAGGAAAGGATGAACACTATGATCGAAGTGACAAGATTAAATGGTACACAGATTTTGGTGAATGCGGATCTGATCGAACTTGTCGAAGAAACACCGGATACCGTGATCACTTTCACGACAGGACGAAAAATAATTGTAAAAGAAAGTAGACAACAGATAAAAAGTTTAGTAAAATCATATAAGCGGGAAATTATGGAAACTGGATTTAAAGCAGAAAATGAAAATTAAATTTTAAATATATTAACAAGGATGGCAGGTGGAAGATATGGATATCGCATCTTTAGCCGGTATAATACTCGGCGCAGTAATGTTTGTATTCGGTGTTTTCAGTAATGGTGGATTTGAAGCTTTGAAAAACATGGTTGATCCGGCGTCTATCATCATAACAGTCGGAGGTTCTATCTCCGGTGTACTGGCAGCACACAAGTTACCGGATTTCATTAACGGACTGAAGGGTATTACACTTACCTTCAAGGAAAAGGCAGAAGATCCGGCAGAGACGATCAAAAAGATCATTGATCTCTCGAATGTGGCAAGAAAAGAAGGCTTGCTCGCATTAGAGGAAGCAGCCAATGATATTGAAGACGATTTTATGAAAAAGGGCGTAATGCTTGTTGTGGATGGTACGGATCCGGAACTGGTCCGTGGCATCATGGAGACAAGCCTGTCCTGTATGGAAGAAAGACATAAGAAAGTAATCGCATTCTGGGAGAAATGGGCAGAATTAGGTCCTGCATGGGGTATGATCGGTACGCTGATCGGTCTTATTAACATGCTTAAGAATCTGGAAGATGCATCGAGTATCGGACCGGCTATGTCGGTTGCCCTGGTCACTACATTATATGGTTCATTGATCGCCAACTGGCTTTGTAATCCAACTGCGTCAAAGCTTAAGGTGAATAATGAGAGAGAAGTTGCAATAAAAGAAATGATCGTGGAAGGATTGCTTTCCATTCAGGCAGGTGAAAATCCGCGTGTCATTGAAGAAAAGCTGAAATCATTCCTGACACCACAGACAGCAGGAAGTCTCGGAGAAGGTGATGAAGCCGGAGGTGAAGCATAGTGGCAAGAAAGAAGACAGGAGAAGCACCGGCAGGCGCTCCGGCATGGATGGCGACGTTTAGTGATCTTATGAATTTACTTCTTTGCTTTTTCGTTTTACTGTTTTCTATGTCAACAGTGGATGCTGAGAAGTTTGAGATGGTGATTGCATCTTTGCAGAGCAGCTTTAGTATTCTGCCAAGCGGTGGAGCTTCCATCGGAGATGGTGAGATGGTTTCTTCCGGCGTGAGCCAGTTACAGATGTATGACATCTATTATAATCAGATGGCAAATACGCAGACGACAGATGATACATCAGAAAGTTCAGATGTTGCGGAAGAGTATAAAGAAGAAGCGCTTGCCGAGTCAGAACAGATGGCAGAACAGGTACAGGATCTTGTGGCACAATATGGAATACAGGATCAGGTGGAAGTTGATTTTAATGCGGAATATGTACTGTTGAATTTAAATGGTGCCGTGTTGTTTGATTCCGGAAAATCTGAGATCAAGACAGAAGCCTATCCTTTGATGGATAAGATTGGGAAGATTCTTCAGAGCTATCAGCAGAATATGATTGAGATTGAGGGACATACCGATAATGTTCCGTTCACTCATTCTTCAAAATATGAAAACAACGATGTGCTGTCAATGTACAGGGCATTATATGTGGCAGATTATATGCGGAATATCACAACGATCGATCCGTCACATATCAAGTCATCCGGAAGAGGCGAATACGTTCCGATTGCAGATAATTCCACACCGGAGGGAAGGGCGCGCAACAGACGTGTTGAGATAAAGATATATAATTCATATTATTCCGAAATAAACTAATTAGCAGAAGAAAGGCACAAACAATGAAAAAGAATCTGATGACAGTAATTATCCTTGCATTAGTTCTGGTGAATCTCGTTTTGACTGCAATTCTTGCGTTTACGATCATTCCTCAGACGAGAAAATCAAATCAGCTGATCGATAAGATCGCATCAGCAATTGATCTGGAGCTGGAAGATGGAAGCAGCAAAGATACCGCAGCAGTTCCGGTGGAAGATATTGAAGTTTATGATATTGAAGCCAGCTTTACCGTCAACTTAAGTCCAAGCGGTGATGGAAAAGACCATGTGGCTGTATTTTCTATCGGTTTGTCGCTGAATACAAAGAGTGACGGATACAAGAGCATAGGTACAGAAGGATTGAAAGCGAAGGAAACATTGATCAAAAATGATATCAACACGATTGTTTCCGGATATACAATGGAACAGTTCCGGGAGGACGAGCAGAGCGTTAAAGATGCTATTCTCGAAGATCTGCAGGAGATGTTCGGTTCTGACTTTATCGTTGGGGTAAGTTTCTCCAGTGTAAATACGCAGTAAATTAGAATGCTAGGTGGTGAAAGAGAATGGGTGAAGTCTTATCTCAAAATGAGATAGATAGTCTTCTGCAGGCATTGAGCAGTGGTGAACTTGATGCTGAGGACATGAAAGTAAAAGACGAAAAACAAGTAAAAAATTATGATTTTACCCGTCCAGCAAAGTTCTCAAAAGAGCATTTGCGTACGTTGGAAATCATTTTTGAACATTATGGAAGACTTCTTTCGACGAACTTACCTGTTTATTTGAGAAAAACAGTACAGGTGGAAGTGATGAATTCAGAGGCGGTTACCTATTCTGAATTCACGAATGCACTGTCAAATCCGGTTTTACTCGGATTGGTGAATGTATCGCCTTTGAGTGGCAGTATTATTATAGAACTTGCAGACAATCTGGGGTATGCAATTGTTGACCGAATGCTCGGTGGATTGGGAACTCCGTTAGATAAGCCAAGAGATTTCTCCGAGATTGAACTTTTGATTCTGGAGAGAATCTATAATGTATGTGTAAGTCTTTTGCCGGAGCCTTGGTCGAGTGTCTGTGAGATTTCACCGCGGCTTGAACGGATTGAGACAAACTCACAGTTTGCGCAGATTATTTCGCCGACCGAGATGATCGCACTTGTGACATTACATATCAAGATTGGCGATGTGGAAGGTCTTATGAATATCTGTCTTCCGTATCTGACATTGGAAAGTGTCATGGACAAGCTGAATACGAAGTTCTGGTATTCCAATCTTCAGGAACATGACGATAAGCAGTATACAGATGCGATCGAAGCTTTGATCTCAAAAGCGAAGATTCCTGTAAAAGCGGTTTTGGGAAACAGTACTATTTCCGTGGACGATTTTGTAAATCTTCAGGTTGGAGATATTATCCGGCTGGATTCGGGTGTGAATCAGGATCTGAATATTTTTGTCGGTAATATAAAAAAATTTACTGCTCTGCCGGGAGCTGTCGGCGATAATTATGCAGTAAGAGTTACATCAGTGGTAAGAGAGGAGCAGTAGTAATGGATGGTGTTTTGTCACAGGAAGAAATCAGTGCTTTGCTGAATAACCCGGATGATGCAAATAAAAATGATTTGCTGACAGATGCTGAGAAAGACGCGATTGGCGAAATTGGTAACATCAGCATGGGAACAGCGGCAACAACATTGTTTTCCCTTGTAAATCGTAAAGTAGATATTTCAACGCCGGTTGTATCTTTTGCAACATGGAGTGACATCTGTGATGCATATGAAAAACCGTGTGTATTTATCCGAATTGCATATACAGTTGGTTTGGATGGAAGTAATATTCTTGTTTTAAAAGAACATGATGTAAAAGTCATTACAGACCTGATGATGGGTGGTGATGGTACTAATACAGATGGAGAACTTGGAGAGTTACATTTAAGTGCAATCAGCGAAGCGATGAATCAGATGATGGGTTCCGCAGCGACCTCTCTTTCCTCTATGCTGAATAAGACCATCGATATCAGTCCGCCAGTTGCAGATCTTGTGGATCTTCATGATAATATTGATGAGGGATCAATCGCAGATTTTTTATCCGGTTCGTTTGTTAAGATTTCATTTAAGATGGAGATTGGAGATCTGGTAGACAGTGAGATCATGCAGTTGTATCCGGTTTCTTTTGCGAAGGAGATGTGCGCAAGCATTACAAAGAATATGGAAGCGGATACCAATTCCACATCGAACGAGGCAGAAAAAGCAGTGAGTGCACAGCCAGCTGCACCACAGCCTCAGATGGAACAGCCGATGGGAGGTCAGCAGGTTATGGGACAGCCAATGATGGGGCAGCCGATGATGGGACAGCCGATGATGGGACAGCCAATGATGGCACCGAATATGAATCAAATGTATGCACAGCCGGTAAATGTACAGCCGGCACAGTTTCAGGCTTTTAATCCAAGTATTGCACAGGTTGCAGGAGCAGAGAACATCGGATTGATCATGGATGTTCCACTTGAAGTGACAGTAGAACTTGGAAGAACAACAAAGTCGATCCATGAGATTTTGGATTTCGCACCTGGTACGATTATCGAGTTGAATCGAATTGCCGGTGAACCAATAGATATTCTGGTAAACGGAAAATACGTTGCCAAGGGTGAAGTCGTAGTAATTGAAGAAAGTTTTGGTGTGAGAATCACTGAAATTGTGAAATAAGATAGGAAAGAAGAGGAGAAACAAATAATATGGCTAAAGTAATGATTTGCGATGACGCAGCATTTATGAGAATGATGATTAAGGATATCTTAACAAAGAATGGTTATGAGATTGCTGCAGAGGCAGAAAACGGACAGAAAGCAGTAGAAAAATATCCAGAAGCAAAACCAGATCTTGTATTAATGGATATCACAATGCCTGAGATGGATGGTATTGAAGCATTAAAGAAGATCAAAGCATTAGATCCAGGAGCTAAAATTATTATGTGTTCTGCAATGGGACAGCAGGCTATGGTTATCGAAGCAATCCAGGCAGGAGCAAAAGACTTTATCGTCAAACCATTCCAGGCAGAGCGTGTTCTTGAAGCAGTAAAAAAAGTTGTAGGTTAATATGATATTACTCAGTTCTGCATTAGGCAGTTTTATCCAGCTGTTGGGCGTATTGATCATTTTTCTCTTTGTGCTGGCGATCACCTATTTCACAACAAAGTGGATCGGTAATTATCAGAAAACAAATTTTGCAAACAAAAATCTGCAGATCGTGGAATCAATACGTGTTGGAAATAATAAGTTTATCGCAATTGTAAAAGCAGGTGAGGTTTACCTTGTTGTAGCTGTGGGAAAAGATGATGTGACACTGCTCACACAGCTCACAGAAGAACAGTTGAGCGAAGTACCGGATCTCTCTGCGGCACAAAACAGATTTCCGATGGATGGGAAGGCTGCACAGGAGAATTTCCGTGAGGTATTGAACCGGGTGAAGGAACATTTTCCTAAGAAATAGGTTTTGATTATGACAAGAGTGAAAAAGACATATTGTATGGTGTCACTAATTGTGGCAATGGTGGTACTTGTTCTGACGCTTTCATGGTCAGTGGGTGGAACAACTGTGTATGCAGCTTCCATGGATCCGGACAGTATCACAACATTTGATGGTGACAATTCTGAGGGTGGTGTCACCAGAGCAGCAGAGGACAGTACAAATGGATTGACAATTTCATACAACAATGATGGCGGATCATTGTCGGCACCGGTGAAGATGCTTTTGGTATTGACAATTTTATCACTGGCACCATCGATACTGATCATGCTGACTTCTTATACAAGAATTATCATTGTATTACATTTTCTGCGTACCGCAATCGGAACGCAGACCGCACCACCTAATCAGGTATTGATCGCGTTGGCTTTATTTTTGACATTTTTCATTATGTGGCCGACATTCCAGCAGATCAATACAGAGGCGATCCAGCCTCTTGACAAGGGTGAGATCACAACGGAAGAGGCATTTACCATCGCACAGGGACCGATCAGGGAATTCATGTACGGTCAGACACAGGAAAAAGATTTAAAGCTGTTTGTGGATATTTCAGATGAAACCTATGACAGTTATGATGATGTTCCGATGACGACTCTGATCCCGGCATTTATCTTAAGTGAATTGAGAGCTGCATTTATTATCGGTTTCGTGATTTATATTCCGTTTATCGTAATTGATATGGTCGTGGCATCCGTGCTGATGTCCATGGGTATGATGATGCTGCCTCCGACAACGATTTCTCTGCCATTTAAAATATTACTTTTTATTCTGGCAGACGGATGGGATCTGGTGATCGGAAGCCTTGTAAAAACATTTTATTAGTGGAATCTGAGGTGATGAGATATGATAACAGAGGGACAGGTTCTTGATATCGCAAAAGATGCAATTTATTATATTATTATCTGTAGTGCCCCGGTTTTGATAATTTCGCTGGTGGTTGGTCTGGTTATCAGTATTTTTCAGACAGTCACTTCGATTCAGGAGCAGACACTTACATTTGTACCAAAGATTGTGGCAGTATTTATTGGATTGATGATATGTGGTTCGTGGATTCTGAATCAGCTGTCGGAATTTGTGACGACCTTATGGTCGAACTTCAGTATTTATCTTGGATAGGTTTGACATATGGTGCAGTATTCATTTTCATTGGAAAATTTTGAAATTTTTATCTTAATACTTGTTCGCGTATCCTGCTTTGTATACATTGCACCTTTTTATGGGATGTCGAATGTGCCGAATCAGGTGAAGATAGGACTTTCTGCGATGATCGCACTTTTGGTGTCTGGGTTTGCAGATGTTTCACAGGTTGAATATACCGGGCTTATAGGATATGCAGTCATTGTTTTGAAAGAGGGAATTACAGGGTTGCTGATCGGACTTGCTGCAAACGTTTGTAATTCCATTATTTTATTTGCGGGTAATATCATTGATATGGATATCGGTCTGTCAATGGCAACGGAATTTGATCCGATCAACAACACGCAGGTAACATTAACTGGAAATCTGTATAATTATTTTATATTGATGCTGCTTGTGGTAACCGACATGCATCATTATATATTGCGGGCCTTTGTGGATGCATTTACAGTCATACCGGTCAATGGACAGGTGTTTGACTGGGAGCATCTGATGAAATCCATGACAACTTATATGGGAGACATGTTTGTGATAGCATTCCGTATCATTTTGCCGGTATTTGCATGTATCATGATCTTAAACTGTATCCTTGGTATCATGGCGAAGGTTTCACCGCAGATGAATATGTTTGCGGTAGGTATGCAGATGAAGATTATGGTTGGATTTGTGGTACTTTTTCTGACCGTATCATTGCTGCCAAGTGTGGCAAATTTCATTTTTACGGAAATGAAAAAATTGATGGTACTTTTTATAGAAGGAATGTATTGACTTGGAACAGCAGAAACAGTTACATTTGATCATGGAATGGGATCTTCAGTGGTTTGCAAAAGACGGACCCGGTGGTGAAAAAACAGAACCGGCGACAGCAAAGAAACTGAAGGAGGCAAGAGAGGACGGTAAAGTCGCAAAAAGTAAGGAGCTTACAGCGGCATTTGACCTGATCGTTTTATTTCTTGTCCTGAAAATTTTTGTTTCATTTGTGGGTAACAGACTTATAAATAGTTTTGTTGATATCTATGGCAGGATACCGGATTTTGTAAGGGAGAATGCCGTTGATGTGACGGAAAAATCAGTCGCAGCGCTTATGTCCGATGTACTGATTCAGATTCTGATCGTCTGTGTTCCCTTTTTTGCATTTGGATTTGTTGTGACGGCGCTGATCAGTGTGATCCAGGTTGGGTGGAAAGTGACAGGGAAAACGTTGCAGCCAAAATTCGATAAATTTAATCCAATCAATGGATTTAAAAGAATTTTTTCAAAGGATTCTATTTTTGAACTGATCAAATCTATTCTTAAAATTTTTGTGATCATCTATGTTGCATATACCTCGATCAGGGGCAATGCACAGGATATTTTTATATTATATGAGATCCCGCTGATGCAGGCGATCATGCTTTGCGGAACGGTGATCATCAATGCTGGTTTGAAAATCAGTCTCGTCTATTTAGTCATTGGTCTGGCAGATTTTATTTATCAGAAGTATCGATTTAATGAAGATATGAAGATGACCAAGCAGGAAATAAAGGACGAGTTTAAAAATACAGAGGGTAATCCGGAAATCAAAGGCAGACAAAGACAGCGTATGCGTGAGGCTTCCAGAAGACGTATGATGCAGGACGTTCCAAAAGCGGACGTTGTCATCACGAACCCGACTCACTTTGCAGTTGCGATCAAGTATGATGCTGAGACATCAAAGGCTCCGGTTGTTCTTGCAAAGGGAGAAGATTATCTGGCACAGAAGATCAAAGAGGCTGCCAGAGAACATCATATTGAGATTGTTGAGAATAAGCCACTTGCGCGGATGCTGTATGCAAACGTGGATATCGGACAGGAAATTCCACCCGAACTGTATCAGGCGGTTGCAGAGATTCTCGCAATGGTTTACAATATGAGAGAAAAATAATTTGAGAGAGTGACTAAGGAGGAAAAGGCATGAAAAAAGCGGACATTGGCGTAGCGTTATATTTACTTGCGGCCGTTATTTTTTTCATTGTTCCAATCAGTTCCACCTTGTTGGATGTGATGATCGCGATCAATATTTCAATCGCGTTAATTATATTGTTTAATACTTTGTTCGTGAAGGAAGTACTGGATATGTCTTTCTTCCCGACTCTTTTACTGTTCACGACTATTTTCAGAATTTCACTGAACGTGTCGTCTACCAGACTGATCCTTTCAACAGGAGCACCTGGTAATGTTGTCACAACGTTTGGCCAGTTCGTAGGTGGTGGTGATCTTGTCATTGGTGCGATTATATTTATCGTACTCATTATTATCCAGTTTGTAGTTATTAATAAAGGTTCTGAGCGAGTTGCAGAGGTAACAGCGCGTTTCACACTGGATGCAATGCCGGGTAAACAGATGGCGATTGACGCTGACTTAAACACCGGCGCGATCACAGAGAAGGAAGCAAGAGAGCGCAGAAATAAGATTCAGGAAGAATCTGCTTTCTTTGGTTCCATGGATGGTGCTACAAAGTATGTTAAGGGAGATGCAACAGCAGGTCTTATCATTACGTTTATCAACCTGATCGGTGGTACGGTCATGGGTGTGATGAGTCAGGGATTAAGTTTTGCAGAGGCGATCCAGCAATATGGTATCCTTACCATCGGTGACGGACTTTGTTCCCAGATCCCATCGCTTCTGATTTCTTTGTCAACCGGTATTCTGGTAACGAAAGCTTCCAAAGAAGCAGATTTTGGAACCGTTCTGGTAAGCCAGCTTTTTGGTATTCCGAAGGTACTTTATCTGGTTGGTGCAACGCTTGCATTTTTGGGGATCACAACACCTTTGACATGGTATCTCTTCGTCGGTCTTGGTCTTGTGTTCATCATTTCCGGACGTATGATGGATAAACAGATCCGTGTGGAGAGCATTGAGGAGGAAGTGAGTGAGGCAGAGACGGAGGCAGAGGAGATACGTAAACCGGAAAATGTTGTTTCACTGCTTCAGGTAGATCCGATCGAACTGGAGTTTGGCTATGGTATTATTCCACTGGCAGATGTCAATCAGGGTGGCGACCTTCTTGACCGTGTTGTCATGATCCGTAGACAGATCGCTCTGGAACTTGGTACGGTTGTGCCAATCATCCGTCTGCGTGATAATATTCAGTTGAATCCGAACCAGTATATTATTAAGATCAAGGGTATCCAGGTGACAGAGGGAGAGATCCTTTTTGACCATTATATGGCGATGAATCCGGGGTATGTAGAGGAAGAGATCACGGGTATTCCGACCTTTGAGCCATCCTTCCATCTGCCTGCGATCTGGATCACAGAGAGCCAGCGGGAGAGAGCGGAAAGCCTCGGATATACCGTTGTCGATCCGCCATCCATTATTGCTACACACCTGACAGAGGTGATCCGGAACCATATTGCTGAGCTATTGACAAGGCAGGATGTACAGAATCTGGTCAACAATCTGAAAGAGAGCAATCCGGTTCTTGTGGACGAACTGATACCAAAATTGCTTGGTCTTGGTGAAGTACAGAAAGTATTACAGAATTTATTGAGCGAAGGAATTTCCATCCGTGATCTTTTAACTATTTTTGAAACACTTGCAGATCATGCCGCTGTGACAAGAGACACGGATGTCCTGACAGAATATGTCCGTCAGAGTCTGAAGAGGGCGATCTCAAATAAATTCTTCCCGGCAAATGAGACGACCAGTGTGATCACGTTAGATCCGAAGATCGAGCAGGAGATTATGTCGTCAGTCAAGCAGACAGAGCAGGGAGCGTATTTGACCTTAGATCCTGAACGTACCAAGGCTATTATGGCATCTTTGGAGCAGGAGGCTGCAAAGCTTGAAAATATGGGAAAAACTCCGATCGTTATCACTTCGCCGATTGTCCGTATGTATTTTAAAAAACTGACAGAAGATTATTTCAAAGATCTGATCGTTGTTTCATACAATGAAGTGGAATCGAATATTGAATTACAATCAGTAGGGATGGTGACAGCATAAATGACAATAAAAAAATTCCAGGGAAAAACACAGGAAGAGGCAACAGAGAAGGCAAGACAGGAACTTGGTGCCGGAGTTGTTGTGATGAATGTAAAAGAAATCAAACCAAAGGGACTTTTTAATTTCTTTAAGGGCTCTACCTTTGAAGTCACTGCAGCGATCGAGGAGAAGGAGCAGTTTTTAAATGCTGTCCAGATGGCAGCAATGCAGCAGAAAAAGATTGAAAATATTAATCTTGCTGCAGATGAGAAGATTCAGATTCCGCTTCAGACAGAAAAAACGGTTGAGACAGCATCGGTATATCAGCGTCCGGTAACAACAGAGAAAGAAGCTGCCTTGAATAAAAGCGGAAGCGATATTGAAAAAAAATTAGAGAATCTTTCTAATATTTTGGAAAAAAAGCTCAGTGAAGACGGAGCCAGAGAAGCAGAAATACCGGTAGCACCTAAGACATCTCCAAAAAATCTTGAAAATTTCAAGTTTATGAAGATGCTTTACCGTACCATGTTGAATAATGATGTAAATGAAAAGTATGTCAATCAGATTTTGGATGAGGCTGAGAAAGTTACTAACAGCGGAAGCAATGTTGATATTATTCTTTCCAATGTTTACCAGAAAATGATTTTAAAACTTGGGGAGCCAAACTGTATTGACTTGTCAGGAAAGAAGCCACGTGTTATATTCTTTGTAGGACCTACAGGCGTAGGTAAAACAACCACGATTGCCAAAATCGCAGCAAAGTATAAGGTGGAGCATGAGAAAAAAGTAGCTATGCTGACAGCAGATACCTATCGTATCGCAGCGGCAGAGCAGTTGAAGATTTACGCCAATATTTTAGATGCGCCGGTAAAGATCATTTACTCTGCGGAAGAACTCAATCAGGCTTTGGAGACACTGGCTGAATATGATCTTGTATTTGTAGATACTGCAGGCTTTTCTCATAAGAATGAGGAACAGCGTGAAGATATTAAGAAACTGGTCAATGGTCTTGACCTAAAATATGAAAAGGAAGTTTACCTTGTTTTAAGTGCTACAACGAAGTATAAGGATCTTATGGAGATTGTTGACATTTATAGGGAAATTGCAGAATATAAGATTATTTTTACAAAATTAGATGAAACCACTTCATTTGGCAATATATTAAATATCCGCTTATATTCAGGGGCAGATCTGTCTTATATGACAAATGGACAGAGCGTTCCGGATGATCTGGAAGTATTTAATACCCAGATGGTGGTAAAACAACTGCTTGGAGGAAAGTAACAGATGGATCAGGCAGAAGAACTGCGCAATGTGATCAAAAAACAGAATCAGAGAACAAAGAAGCCCGCCAGGATCATCACTGTCACAAGTGGAAAGGGCGGTGTGGGAAAATCCAACATTGCCGTAAATCTTGCAGTCCAGTTTCAGCGGATGGGGTTGAAAACGATCATTTTTGATGCAGATATCGGACTTGCAAACGTGGAAGTGATGTTTGGAACAATTCCCCAGTACAGCCTGAACGATCTGATCTATCATGACAAAGAGATCGAGGACATCATTACGGATGGACCGGAGGGGGTTAGCTTTATTTCCGGCGGCTCCGGTATTATGGGACTGAGTAATCTGACACTGGATCAGATCAGTTATCTGGTAAAGTCAGTGGAAAAGCTTTCTGCGATTGCAGATATTGTGATCGTTGATACAGGCGCAGGAATTTCAGACAGTGTCATGGAGTTTGTGGCGTCAAGTCCTGAGATTTTACTGGTGACTACACCGGAACCAAGCTCACTTACGGATGCATATTCGCTATTGAAGATGCTTTACCGCAATCCGAAATACGATAAGAATGAATCGGTGATCCATGTACTGACGAACCGTGCTGCTTCCTTTGGTGAGGGAAAGATGGTTTTTGACAAACTGGAATCGGTTGTAAAACAGTTTCTGGATGGCTCTGTCCATTATATTGGGATTATCCCACAGGATGCGATGTTAGAGAAAGCGGTGCGGATACAAAAACCGGTTTCCATCGTGTCACCGAATGCAAGGTCTTCAAAACGGTTTGAGGAACTGGCACAGTATTTAGTGTCTGGCGGAAAGCAGGATTCTTCGGAACAAAATGCTTTCAGACAATTTCTGACAAAATTATTTAACCTTTCATAAGGAGAGGAGCTATATGGCATTTACAGATTTGATAAAGCCTGGTGACAAGATCGATATCAGGTTATTACAACAGGTTGAAAATGAGGAGCGGACTGGCGATACGGTTAAAGTTTACAAAAGCCAGGTTCTTGATATAAATAAGCGTGGCAATCTTGAGATTTCAATGCCTACAGAGGGAACAAAACTGATTCTTCTTCCTCTGGATGTACGTTTGGAATTTGTTTTTTATTCCGGAGGATTCTTATATAAAAGTATCGGACAGATCGTAGAGCGCTTCAAGCGGGATAATATTTATACACTGGAAGTAGAACTTAAAACACGTCTGGAAAAGTTCCAGCGCAGGGAATTTTACCGATATGAGTGTTCCATTGATTTTAAGTTTTTTGAACTGACGGAAGAGCAGGCAGATCTTGCAACAGTGGAAGAGATTTTTGCCCAATTGCGCGATGAACATTTTAATGACAAGATAAGGACAGGTACGATCGTTGACATCAGCGGTGGAGGCATCCGCTTTAATTCAGATACGGAGTTAAAGAGTGGAGATCATATCCTTGCGGTAGCACATCTCGCAAATGAAAGAATGAATCAGGAATTCCATATTGTTGGTTCTGTTATTTCCTGCGAGAAGAAGGAGCAGGTAACGGAAAAGAAATATGTTTCCCGCGTCAAGTTTATGATCAAAGACGACAGAGTACGAGAGGATATTATTCGATATATTTTTGAAGAGGAACGATTAACACGTCAAAAGGATAAAAGGTAGCGATTATGAAAAAAAATATTCTTGTTGTTGATGACTCTGCACTCATGAGAAGGGTTATATGTGATATAATCAATTCAGATGATACATTTCAGGCAACAGATGTATGTCGGGATGGACTGGAAGCATATGAAAAGTTGAAAGTGAATCGTTATGATGGTGTGATTCTTGATGTGAATATGCCAAGAATGGACGGTCTTGAACTTTTGGAACGTCTGCAGAAGGATCACATTAAGACGAATGTGATCATGGTCAGTACCATGACGACACGGGATGCGGATGTAACGATTCTTGCAATGGAGCGTGGAGCAGTTGATTTTGTCACAAAACCAACGAATATTATTGAGGCAAAAGGGGATGCGTTCCGAAAAGAAGTTTTAGGGATTTTAAACGCAGTTTTAAAGACTGAGCGGATAAGCCTAACAGAACGCAAACCTGCTGTGGCGCCTGTCACTGCCGTGCAGAGACGTGATATATCTGGTGGAACGAAATTTAAAAATAAAATTGTTGCACTTGCATGTTCTACCGGTGGACCAAAAGCTTTACAGAGTGTAATTCCTTATCTGCCTGCAAATCTGGATGCTCCAATGGTTCTTGTGCAGCATATGCCGGCCGGGTTTACCAATTCCATGGCGAATCGTCTGGATGAGATCAGCAAGATCCATGTAAAGGAAGCCGAGAATGGAGAGATTCTGAAAAAAGGAACTGTTTACATTGCGCCGGGTGGAAAACACATGGAAGTAAAGAAGTGTCCGGATGGCTCGCATAAGATCGTATTTAACGATATGCCACCGATCGGCGGACTGAAACCATGCGCAAATATCACATATGATTCTTTGAGGACATGTGGATATGATCAGGTAGTGTGCGTCGTGCTTACAGGAATGGGTGCTGATGGAACCAATGGAATCCTGGAATTATCAAAAGTAAAACCAATTTATACGATTGCGCAGGATGCGAAGACATGTGTTGTCTATGGCATGCCGAAAGCAATCGCGGAGACGGGACTTGTAAATGAAGTCGTTCCGCTGACAGAAGTAGCAAATTCAATCACAAAGAATGTGGGGGTAAATTAACATGGATGTAAGCCAGTATCTGGAAATATTTATTGATGAATCAGAAGAACATCTGCAGACATTAAGCGATTGTATCATGGTCCTTGAAAAAGAACCGGACAATAAAGATACGATCAACGAAGTGTTCCGTGCGGCACACTCTTTAAAGGGTATGGCAGGTACCATGGGCTTTAAGAGAATGCAGCATCTGACACATGATATGGAAAATGTGTTTCAGGAAGTGCGGAGCGATCACATAAAAGTCACAAGTGGGATGATCGATCTCTTGTTCAAATGTCTGGATGCACTTGAAGGTTATGTTGACAATATTAAGAGTACCTCCGATGAGGGAACAGAAGATAACGAAGTTATCATCAAAGAATTAAATGATTTTATTGCAAAAACAGAGGGTGCGGAAGAAACAGGGAATACTGAGACTTCTGAAGCAAAAGAAGCAGCACCTGAATCCACTCAGGAAGAAAAAGCAGGACAGGAAAAAATCGAACTGACAAATGACGAGAAGAAGGCAATCCGTGAAGCGGAGTCAAATGGACAGCATATTTACGTCATGACAGTTCATATCCAGAAAGACTGTCTTTTGAAGGCAGCCCGTGCATTCCTTGTATTTAAGGCTGTGGAAGATTTTGGACAGATTCTGGTATACCGTCCAAGCTCACAGGATATCGAAGACGAGAAGTTTGAGTTTGAGTTCAGCTTTTTCCTTGCCTCGGAAGAATCTGAGGACAAGATCGTAGCAGCAGCAAAGGCTGTTTCTGAGATTGAAAAAGTAGATGCGGAAGAGATCCATCTTGATGAATATGTAAAAGAGGCAGAAGCACAGGAAGAACAGCAGGCAAAAGAAGCGACAGCGGAACAGAAGGAAGCACCTGCAGAAGCTCCAAAGGCGGCTGAGAAGAAGGCACCGGCTGCAAATGCCAAGAAACAGACCAATGCAAAACCGGTAACCGGAAGAACTGTCCGTGTAGATATTGAAAAACTGGATGCTTTGATGAATCAGGTGTCAGAGCTTATTATTGCAAAGAACAGTCTGGTCTCCATCAGCTCTAACGAGAGTGGTGAGTATCAGAATCAGTCGTTCCATGAACAGATTGAATACTTAGAGCGTATCACAACGAATCTTCATGAGTCTGTTATGAAAGTCCGGATGGTACCTATCGAGAGCGTTGTAAATAAGTTCCCTCGTATGATCCGTGATCTTTCCCGTAAGTTAGGAAAGAAAATGGAGCTGTATATGACTGGTGAAGATACAGAGTTAGACAGAACTGTAGTCGATCAGATCGGTGATCCGTTACAGCACTTACTCCGTAACTCAGCAGATCATGGTCTGGAAGACAATGCAACCCGTGTAGAGAGAGGAAAACCGGAAGTTGGTTCTATCTTCCTAAAAGCTTTTCAGGAAGGCAATAACGTTATCATTGAAGTGGGAGATGATGGTAATGGTATTGATGTTGCAGCGGTAAGGGACAAAGCTGTTGAACGCGGTGTCATTACAGCAGAACAGGCGGAGAATATGAGCCAGAAAGAGATCATCAATATCTTATTCCTTCCAAGTTTCTCTATGGCAAAGAAGATTACTGACATCTCCGGACGTGGTGTTGGTCTTGATGTTGTAAAATCTAACATCGAAGCACTTGGTGGTGACGTTGAAGTCCGCACACAGCTTGGAGAGGGAACAACTTTCATTGTCCGTCTGCCGCTGACACTTGCGATCATCCAGGCATTAATGGTTGAGATCCGTGATGAAAAATATGCGATCGCACTTGGATCCATTTCAAATATTGAAAGTATCCCGGTAAATGAGATCAAATATGTTCAGGCTCAGGAGGTAATCCATCTCCGTGGCGCCGTTATCCCACTGATCCGTCTTGATCAGGTACTGGATATGGAAGAAAAGCAGGAAGAACCGGAGAATCTTACGGTTGTTATCGTTAAGAAAGGCGACAGCCTCGCAGGTCTTGTTGTAGATAATCTGATCGGACAGCAGGAGATCGTTATCAAATCTCTTGGAAAGTATATCAACAACAATAAGATCATCAGTGGCGCAACCATTCTTGGCGATGGTGAAGTTGCATTAATCCTTGACGTTAATACATTGATGTAATGGAGGAGACGAATATGGAGAAAAATATAGATATCGCTGAAAATGATGCAAAACAGTATATTGTTGTAAAAATCGGCAGCGAACAGTACGGAATTGATATCAGCTATATTGACAATATTGTGCGTATGCAGAAAATCACACGTGTTCCAAAGATCCAGACATACTTTAAAGGGGTCATCAATCTTCGTGGGGAGATCGTGCCTGTTATGAGTGTGCGTAAAAAAATGAATCTGGATGATGATGTCATCACAAATGCCAGCAGGATCATTATTTTAAAGCTTGAGGAAAAAGGAACGATCGGAATCATTGTAGATGAAGTAAAAGAGGTTGTTACTTTATGCACCGATGAGATTGATAAGACAAGCGGAAGCAAGGACGGAAAAGCCATGTTTATCAATGGTGTTGGCAAACATGGGGACGAACTGATATCTTTATTTGAGATCAGTGCGATTGTAGAAGAAAAAGAAAATGCGTAATTCCATAAAGTGAGACCTTTCTTACAAGGTCTCACTGTGTTTATTATGCAGAAACAGATGGAGAAAATAAATGACAAAGTATACGTTGGATGAAGTTAATGATATGTACGTGGACGTGCTCAAGGAGATCGGAAATGTCGGCTCCGGTAACGCAGCGACCGCAATCGCAAATATGGTCGGCACCCGCATTGACATGAAAGTCCCAAATGTAAAATTGATGGACGTAGGAAAATTAGGAAGTGCGATCGGACCGGAAGAAGAGACGGTGATCGGTATTTTTCTTGAGGTATCGCATGATATTGATGGAAGCATGATGTTCCTGCTGGATTTAGAATCCGGACATTATCTTGCGGATAAGCTTTTAATGAAGGAAAATGTGGTTCATGAGCAGATGGAAGTTTTTGATGAAATGGAACTTTCAGCATTGAAAGAGGTGGGGAATATTATTACAGCGTCCTACCTTTCAGCACTGGCTTCCATGACAAATTTAACGATTTTACCATCTGTTCCGTATATCTGTGTCGATATGGCGGCTGCTATTCTAAGTGTTCCGGCCATTGAGTTTGGTCTGGTTGGTGACCGGGCATTATTGATCGAGACAGAGATCTGTGCAGATGTAGCGATCAGAGGCTATTTTATTCTGATGCCGGAACAGGAATCTTATTACAAAATATTATCAGCACTTGGGTTGTCACTGTAAGGAGTTTGTATGGGGAATATCATTAAGGTTGGAATGGCGGATTTGAATGTATGCAAGGCTCCTGACGGACTCACAACACTTGGACTTGGTTCCTGTATCGGACTGACGCTCTATGATCCGGTTACAAAGATTGGCGGCATGGTTCATTATATGCTTCCGGACAGCACAAAAGTGAGCAACAATTCAAATAAGGCAAAATTCGCAGATACAGGAATTGAAGAATTATTAAAAAAAGTCATTGCTGCAGGGGCAAGTAAGACAAGGCTTGTTGCCAAGATTGCTGGCGGTGCGAAGATGTTTGAGGTCAGTGGTTTATCAGATGTCGGAAATATCGGTGCGAGAAATGCAGAAGCAGCAAAGAAGATTTTAAAAGAAAAAGGAATCCGGCTGGTTGCCGAAGACACCGGATTAAACTATGGACGCACGGTCGAGTTACATTGTGACACCGGAGAATTTCTGATAAAATCAGTAGGAAAGCCAATTAAAACTATTTAAAAAATCGTGAAAAACGTTTTTAGTGGAGAGATTATGAAAACAAAAGGCATACCGGCAGTCGTGATGCTGCTTGCAGGGTTTGTCACATGCATCATTGGAATTGTACAGCATATGGAAACGGATGTTTTTATCAAGACATTGCTTGCGGTTTTAATTATTTTTTATTTATTAGGATGCATTGTGAAACTGGTTCTTGATAAAAACTTTAAAGAAATGGATGAACCTGAAGAAAACAAGGAAGAGTCCGGAGAAGAACAGACACAGGAACAGTCAGACTCGGACGGGGAGAAGAAGAGTGAATAACTTGAACCTGGGGGCTTCATATGAAAACGGTAGATAGAGAGAAACTCTGGGAAGAATATCAGAAAAAAAAGACACCGGAGTTGAGAGAAAAACTAATAATAGAATATTCGCCGCTTGTCAAGCTTGTTGCCGGAAGATTGAGCATGTATCTCGGATATAATGTGGAATATGATGATCTTGTAAGTTATGGTATCTTTGGTTTGATCGATGCGATCGATAAATTTGATCTCGGAAAAGAGGTTAAGTTTGAGACATATGCGAGTCTGCGGATTCGTGGAACGATATTAGATCAGATCCGTAAAATGGACTGGATTCCAAGAACTGTCAGACAGAAACAGAAAAAGATTGATGAGGCGATCAAACAGGTTGAAATGCGTACCGGAAAAAATGCTTCTGACGAGGAGATCGCACAGGAATTAGGACTTTCAGAAGACGAACTTACCACATGGCAGTCACAGCTTAAAGTCACGAATATCGTCTCCTTAAACGAGTATCTGGAGCAGGGTGCGGAACCGGTCATGGATGCACGGAGAAATTCCCATTTTATCCAGCCGGAAGATAAGGTTGAGGAAGAAGAACTGAAACAGAAACTGGAAGAATCCCTTGAAGTCCTGACAGAGAAGGAACGTAAGGTAATTCTTTTATATTATTATGAAGATCTGACATTAAAGGAGATCAGCAGCATTCTTGAAGTATCGGAATCGAGAATTTCCCAGCTTCATACGAAGGCTCTTTTGAAAATGCGCAAAAAGCTTGGAAATTATCTTGGAATTCTCATAGACAGAGAGTAGAGGTGATCATTATGTCCATCAGACCAGTTGATTTTAACGGAATGATACAACGCACGCAGGACGTGAGTACTTTAAAACAGAATGAAGACAACAGACCTGTGGTGGAACAGCAGACGATTTTTTCACAGGAAATGAAAAAAGTGGAGCAGAATCTCCATCAGGTGGTTCATGCCCGGGAAAAAGAGAATGCCGGTTATCGTTATGATGCCAAAGAAAAGGGAAATGGGCGTTATGAAAAGGAAGAACGGAAGAAAAAAGACAAGAAGCAGCAAAAGGCTGACAATGTTTATTTGAAGGGACAGACTTCCGGATTTGATATCAAGGTATAAGGAGCAGAAACATGACGATGATTGAAATTATCTTACTTCTGGTTGGATGTGTTTTTATGATTGGAAGTTTTTTCATCAGCGAAAAATTATCTTCTTCAGAGTTGAATAAGATCGCAGAATTAAGTGAAGATGAATTAAAAAAGATTATTGAACGTGAAGTGAATAATGCCGGTACACAGATGGATGAAGTGATCGAACAGAAAATCGAAGAAGCGGGTGAACAGGCAGAGCGTGCCATGGAGAAAGAGTCTAATGAACAGATCATGCAGATTCATGAGTACTCTGAAACGGTTATGGAATCCATGAAGAAAACACATGATGAGATCATGTTTCTTTACAGTATGTTAAATGACAAACATACCGAGATGACATCTATGACAGGAGATTTACAGCGTCTGGCTGCAGATATCCGAAATTTACAGGAAAATCTGTCCGCGAAAGCAGGCACTTCAATCAGGAAACCAGTTGCAGAATCCCATGTTGTGCAACAACCTGTAATGAAGCAGAATGCAGTTGTACAACCGATGACAGAGACGATAGATGTGCAGCCGGAACCTGAAGTTCAGGTGAATCGTTTCCAAGAAATTCAGGAACCTGAACAGAAAACGGAAAAACCGGAAACAGCGGATGCACAGGGCATGTCAAATGATATGATTTTAAAACTTTATGAACAGGGACTGAGCAAAGTCGAGATTGCAAAACAATTGGGACGTGGCCTTGGCGAAGTGAATTTAGTGATCGAATTGTATAAAGGGGACGAAAATCTGTGAAATTAAAATATTATTTAAGAGGTCTTGGCATTGGAATTATTGTCACAACGATTCTTCTGATGATTGCATTTGCACTGCATAAACCTACAATGTCAGATGCGGATATCATTGCAAGAGCAAAACAGCTTGGAATGGTTATGCCGGAGGATGAAGAACCGTTGCAGGACACTGAGACAACAGAGAGCACGGAAGTGACAGCAGTTCCTGAAACGGAAGCTGCACAAATTGAGGAACAGACGACAGAGGCTGCTGCAAATACAGAAGAACCGGTGACTGCAGATGAAACAGAGAATCCGGAATCAGAGATGACAGATACAGAAGTGGCAACAGAAGTATCATCAGAGGCAAATGAGGAAAACAACACAGCCGTGAATGCAGCGCCGTATACATTGGTTGTAAACAGAGGAGATGTGTGCAGAATTGTCTGTGAAAATCTTCAGGCAAACGGAGTTGTGGACGATGCGGAGGCATTCCGCAAGTTCCTTGGACAGAAGGGCTTTGCATCTTCCATCAGTGTGGGAAGTTACTCCATTCCTTATGGATTAGATTATGAGGAAATCTATCAGATTTTAAAACTTGGTCCTCAATAGAAAAAAATGCTTGCATACAGGAAAAGCCTGTGCTATAATCTACAAGGCTCAACTTGGAAGAAAAGAATCTTCCGGGAAAAATCACATGTGCTGACTTACAGACCGGTGCCAGATTTGGTTGTCTGCAAGAATGATACACATGGAAGAAAACAAAACCATGGAGGTAAAAAAATGAGTGTTATTTCAATGAAACAGTTATTAGAAGCAGGTGTTCATTTCGGACATCAGACAAGAAGATGGAATCCTAAAATGGCTCCATACATCTACACAGAGAGAAATGGTATCTATATCATCGACTTACAGAAATCTGTAGGTAAAGTAGATGAAGCTTACAAAGCTATGTCTGATATCGCTGCTGAAGGTGGTACAATCCTTTTCGTAGGAACAAAGAAACAGGCTCAGGATGCTATCAAATCTGAAGCAGAGCGTTGTGGAATGTTCTATGTAAACGAGAGATGGTTAGGTGGTATGTTAACAAACTTCAAGACTATCCAGAGCCGTATCGCAAGATTAAAAGAGATTGAGACAATGGCAGCTGATGGTACTTTCGAAGTATTACCTAAGAAAGAAGTTATCGCTCTTAAGAAAGAATGGGAGAAATTAGAGAAAAACCTTGGTGGTATCAAGGAAATGAAGAAAATCCCAGATGCTATCTTTATCGTAGATCCTAAGAAAGAGAGAATCTGTGTTCAGGAAGCTCATACATTAGGAATCACATTAATCGGTATTGCTGATACAAACTGCGATCCAGAAGAATTAGATTATGTAATTCCTGGTAACGATGATGCTATCAGAGCCGTAAAATTAATCGTTTCTAAAATGGCAGACGCTGTTATTGAAGCAAATCAGGGTGCAGAAGCTTTAGAAGAAGTAGCTGAAGAAGTTGCTGTTGAGGAAGAAGCAGAAGCATAAGAAGGACCTACAATATGCTGTCTGGTTAACCAGACAGCATATTTTTTAAAAACATTTATTCATATTGGAGGATACGAAAATGGCTATTACAGCGGCTATGGTAAAAGAACTGCGTGAATTAACAGGCGCAGGAATGATGGATTGTAAAAAAGCTTTAGGCGAGACAGACGGAAATATGGACGAGGCTGTTGAGTACTTAAGAAAAAATGGACAGGCAAAAGCTGAGAAGAAAGCAAGCAGAATTGCTGCAGAAGGTCTTTGTACAGTAGTTGTAAAAGATGACAAGACAGCAGCTGTTGTCGAAGTTAACTCTGAGACAGACTTTGTTGCTAAAAACGAGACATTCCAGCAGTTCGTAAAAGCTGTTGCAGAGCAGGCTGTTGAGTCTGATGCAGCTGATATGGATGCATTCATGGAAGAAAAATGGAATGAGGATCCATCTAAGACTGTAAAAGATGCTTTAGTAGAGAAAGTTGCAGTGATCGGTGAGAACCTTAAAATCCGTAGATTTGAGAAAGTTGTTGCTACAAACGGATGTGTTGTATCTTACGTACACGGTGGCGGTAGAATCGGTGTTATCGTTGAGGCTGAAACAGCAGTTGTAAACGATGCTGTAAAAGAAGCTTTAACAAACCTTGCAATGCAGATTGCAGCTTTAAATCCAAAATATGTTTCCAGAGATGAGATCAGCGAAGAATATATCGCACATGAGAAAGAGATTCTCTTAGCTCAGATCATGAACGATCCAAAAGAGTCCCAGAAACCGGAGAAAGTGATCAATGGTATGATCGAAGGACGTGTAAGCAAAGAATTAAAAGAAATCTGCTTAGTAGATCAGGTTTATGTAAAAGCTGAAGATGGAAAACAGACTGTTGCTAAATATTTAGACGAAGTTTCCAAAGCAGTTGGTACACCTGTAAGCGTTAAGAGATTTGTTCGTTTCGAGACTGGTGAAGGAATCGAAAAGAAACAGGAAGACTTTGCAGCTGAAGTTGCAGCACAGATGAACGCATAATAAAATCTGATTTTGAAATGCCCTGAGGACGATTATGTTTTCAGGGCATTTTTTGTCGGTAATTTATAAAAATGGCTGTAAAATATTGTTGAAAAAACCTTGCTAAATATTGGAAAGTATCTTATCATGGTATTAATAGAAAAGTTAACATAAGTATTACAAACGTAGGACTGTTGTTACACAGACCAGAAAATAAGAAGGAGTGTTATAGTCATGGAAGCAAAAGAAAAAGTATCATTTATCCACTCCATCGCAACAAAGATCATGTTAATGGTGGTTGTGATGGTGGCTTTATCGCTTATGGCGTGTATTTCTATCGCAAATGTAAGGGCTTCGGCGACAGTCAACAATGTCAACGAGAATTTTATTTTGAGCCTTACGGAATCAGCGGCAAAAACATTGGACAAGATTCCGGCAGAGGTAGATTTTTCCACCCAGTGTGCAGCTGTCATGCAGGATATGCGCATGGAGGGTGTGTCGTCTGCCTATGGATATCTTGTAGATTCTGACGGCACGATGCTTTATCATCCGACTGCAGATAAAATTGGAAAATCTGTGGAAAATGAGGTTGTAAAGGGCGTTGTGAGCCAGCTTCAATCAGGCAATATCCCACAGGATGCGGTTGTAACCTATAATTTTAACGGAACAGTCAAATATGCTGCATATGCACTGACCTCTGACCACAAGATTGTTGTGATGTCTGCAGATAAAGGTGAGATCATGGAACCAATCACCAATATGGTAAGGTTAATGCAGATTACTATGGGTGTCTGTCTGATCATCTGCTGTCTGGCTGCATTGGTTTTGACAAACATGATCACAAAACCAATTCACCAGCTGACTTATATTATTACGAGAACAGCTAATTTTGACTTTACCCATAATGCTAACAGCAGAAGATTATACAGCAGAAAAGATGAGATTGGGATTATGGCAGCTGAAATGCATATTATGCGCAAAAATCTGCGTGATATGGTTGCCAGTATCCAGGATGCAGGACAGAAGATCAATGAGAATGTGTCTGAGTTAAATGAGGTTACGGATACGGTGAACCAGATGTGTTCCGATAACTCGGCAACCAGCCAGCAGCTTGCTGCCGGTATGCAGGAGACAGCAGCGACAACTGTCACAATCAATGAGAATGTGTCCCAGATCAAGGGAGAAGCTGAAACTATCAATACCATGGCAGAGGAAGGTGCAAAGAATTCAGAAACTGTTATGGATCGTGCTTTACAGCTTCGTACCAAGACTGTCACCGCAAGCAATAAGACAATGGAGATTTATAATTCTGTCAAGGAGAAAGCTGAAAAAGCAATTGAAGGCTCCAAAGCAGTTGAGAAGATCAATGAACTGACAGGAACTATCATGGAGATTTCTTCACAGACAGGTCTTCTGGCTTTGAACGCATCCATCGAGGCGGCAAGAGCAGGAGAAGCAGGAAAAGGCTTTGCTGTAGTTGCAACTGAAATTGGAAGCCTTGCAGACCAGACTTCCCAGGCAATTGCCAATATCAGTGCGATTGTAAAAGAAGTAAACGAGGCAGTCGGCAATATGTCGGAATGTCTGGAAGAGACAACAGAGTTCCTTGAGAAGAGCGTATCTGCTGATTACAAAGAATTTGAACAGGTAAGTGAACAATATAAGGATGATGCGAATGTATTTAAGAACAGCATGGAGGGAATCAAGACATCCATGGCGCAGCTTGCAGGTGCGATCGAGCAGATCGCAAGTGCTTTGAGCGGCATCAACGATACGGTGGGTGAATCCTCTGTGGGCGTTACGGATATTGCAGAAAAAACTTCCGGCATGGTAGAGAAGACATCATCCGCAACAGATAAAGTAAAAGAATGTTATCAGTGTGTAGATGAACTGAGAGATATTGTTACTAAATTTACATTAGAGTAACAGATTTGTAATTGGATGCGGAGGGGCAGAGCTGTTTTGACGGCTTGCCCCTTTTAAAATAGGAAAATTCTGACAATAATTGCAATAATTTGAAAAAATCATACGATTATATGCTGTTTTCTGCTTTGAAAAATCAAAAAATGTGTTACAATAGATAGGAGACAAATGATAAGCTTGGGGGTTATTCCATGCAGGATAAAGATACAGAGGCAATAAATAATCAAAGAAAACGAAGAAAAAGAATCGGACGGATTCGGAATGGTATTATAATGACGATTGCCGGATGGATCATCCTGTCGATGATACTGATCATTGTTTTATTTGTGCAGGTAATAAAGATTCAGCATAAACTGGATAATATTGTGACAGTCAGTTCGAAGGAACAGGTTCAGCAGGAAAATGCGCAGAAACCGGAAAGTGCCGGGGAGTCTGTTTATACCGATGTCACTGAAGCAACAGAGACACCAAAAACCTATGAGTCTGTGACACCGCCGGCTACCGGTATTTCAGAAGAAGAGAATCTTGCCGGGGATGGCGATATACATAAGGTTTACCTGACTTTCGAAGACGGACCTTCTGATCATACCGGAGAGATTCTGGACATATTGGCTCAATATGATGTGAAAGCAACTTTTTTTGTGGTCGGCAAAGAGGATGAAGAATCCAAGGCATTGTATCAGAGAATCGCAGATGAGGGACATACACTTGGAATGCATTCTTATTCCAACAAATACAGTCAGATTTATCAGTCGGATGAGGCATTTGAAGAAGATTTTGATCGCTTACGTGATGAATTGCATCAGGTCACAGGAGTGAACAGTATTTACTATCGTTTCCCGGGTGGAAGCAGTAATCAGATCAGTAACGTACCAATGAGTGATTTTATCCATTACCTGAATGAACAGGGAGTTATTTATTATGACTGGAACGTTTCTGCGGGGGATGCAGCATCGAATGCATATTCATCCGAGGAAATAGTTGCGAATGTGATGGATGATGTAGTAAAATATAAAACGTCAGTTGTTTTGTTACATGACGCATCAGATAAGTCAGCAACGGTAGAGGCTTTAGCGCCATTGATCGAGGCATTGAATGAAATGGGCGCTGAGATTCTGCCGATTGATGAAGATACATCAGTTATTCAATATGTGAAGGCAGACAGTATTGACTAACTAAATATAAATGGAGGAAGATTATGGGATTTTTTAAAGATTTTAAAGATGATTTTTCACAGGCAGTGAATGAATTGATGCCGGGTGAGGACAATTTAGAAGATGGCGCAGCAAATGAAGATTTAGTTGTAAACACTTTGGAAAATGAAGTGGATGTTGAATCTGAACTTTCCAAATTAGACGGTCTTTTAGAACAGGTGACTTCACAGACTGCAAAACAGCAGACTTCAGTGCAGAATCAGCCAGTTCCGTCCGCACCGCAGCCACAGCCAGCAGGTGAAACAAAAATCGAACAGCCGGTGATCCCGGAAAATCATGTAAAAAACACTCAGGAGGAAAGAAAAATGGCAGACAATATAACACCAGTTGTCAATGAAACAAAACCAGTATCAGATGAGGTATCTGTAATTACAGAGGGAACGATCATCAAAGGAGATATCGTATCAAACGGATCTTTAGATATCAGAGGAAACGTTCAGGGAGACATTGGATGTAACGGAAAACTTGTTGTAACAGGTACAGTAACAGGTAACAGCAATTCTTCTGAATTTTTTGCTGATGCAGCTAAGATTGAGGGAGAAGTCGTAAGCACAGGTACTGTTAAGATCGGACTTGGCTCTGTGATCATTGGTAATGTAACATCTTCATCTGCAGTTATTGCAGGAGCAATCAAAGGAGATATTGATGTTCAGGGACCTGTTGTTGTCGATACATCCGCTGTTGTTATGGGTAACATCAAATCCCGTTCCGTACAGATCAACAATGGTGCAGTCATCGAAGGTTTCTGCTCCCAGTGCTACTCAGATGTTGATGTTGAGAGCCTTTTTGCTTCCAAGAATAATGAATAATCCAGAAAGGAAATGGATGCATAAATGAAACGAGTTTTTTTGAAATTAAGTGGAGAAGCATTAGCCGGTGAAAAACACACTGGTTTTGATGAACCAACCGTTACAGAAGTTGCAAAACAGGTAAAGCAGATTGCAGATAAAGGAATCCAGATTGGTATTGTGATCGGTGGTGGTAATTTCTGGAGAGGAAGAACTTCCGAGACGATCGACAGACCTAAGGCGGATCAGATCGGTATGTTAGCAACCATTATGAACTGTATCTATGTATCTGAGATTTTCCGTTCTGTTGGAATGGATACAGAGATTTTTACACCATTTTTATGTGGAAGTATGACAAAGCTTTTCTCTAAAGATGAGGCAGATAAATGTTTCAATGAGGGAAAGATTGTTTTCTTTGCAGGTGGAACAGGTCATCCTTATTTTTCTACCGATACGGGAATCGTATTACGCGCAATTGAGATGGAAGCAGAAGGTATTTATCTTGCAAAGGCAATTGATGGTGTCTATGACAGCGATCCGAAGCTGAATCCGGCTGCTAAGAAGTATGATGAGGTATCTATTCAGGAGGTAATTGACCAGAAGCTCGCTGTAGTAGATCTTACCGCATCCATTATGTGCATGGAAAACAAGATGCCGATGTATGTGTTCGGATTAAATGAAGAAAATAGTATTGTAAAGGCCATGAGTGGAGAATTTAATGGCACAAAGGTAACAGTTTAGGAGGCTAAATCCTCTGCTCCTGCATGGGGCAGTCGCATTTTGCTTCGCAAAACAAGGAGGATTATATGGACGAGAGATTAGTTCAATTTGATGAGAAAATGCAGAAAACAATGAACAATTTATCAGAGGAATTTGGAAGTATCCGTGCCGGACGTGCCAATCCACATGTTCTTGATAAATTGAGAGTTGATTATTACGGAACACCAACACCTATTCAGCAGGTGGCAAACGTAAATGTTCCGGAACCTAGAATGATTCAGATTCAGCCATGGGAAGCTTCTATGGTAAAAGAGATTGAGAAAGTGATCATGACATCTGATCTTGGAATCAATCCTACTAATGATGGAAAAACAATCCGTCTTTTATTTCCGGAACTGACAGAGGAAAGACGTAAAGATCTTGCAAAAGACGTAAAGAAGAAAGGTGAGAGTGCAAAAGTAGCCATTCGTAATATTCGTCGTGATGCAAATGATTCCTTCAAGAAACTTGCAAAAGAGGATGTTTCTGAAGATGAGATCAAAGCATTGGAAGAAAATGCTCAGAAGATGACAGATAAATATATTGCAGCTGTCGATGAAGCAGTAGAAGTTAAAACAAAAGAAATTTTAACTGTATAAATAAATTGACAGAATAAAAGAAAGAGTGGGGGCATGAGAAAATCGTGTCCTCATTTTCGTAACTTATAAAAGAACAATATTTTGCAATGACAGCGGAACAAAAAATTACAAAGTTTTGTGCCGTTTGACTGGAACAGAAAGGATAAACAGAGAGCATGAAGATTCCACAACATGTAGCAATTATATTAGATGGAAATGGAAGATGGGCAAAAAGCAAAGGAATGCCAAGAAATTACGGACATACAGTCGGCGCTAAAAATGTGGAGACGGTCTGCCAGGCAGCCCATGATATGGGAATGAAATACCTGACCTTATATGCTTTTTCTACCGAGAACTGGAACCGACCGGATAACGAAGTAAATGCATTAATGAAATTACTGGAATCATATCTGAAAAACTGTATTAAAACTGCGGATAAAAATAATATGCGTGTCCGGGTGATCGGAGATACCACAAAACTCAGTGAGAAGTTTCAAAATCAGATCAAAGAATTGGAGTCTGCATCTGCACATAATGATGGTTTGAATCTGCAGATTGCGATCAATTATGGAAGCCGGGATGAGATGCTCCGGGGCATGCGGAAAATGTATGCAGATCTCCGTGACGGCAAATTGCAGGAAAACGAGATTGACGAGACACATTTTGAAGCTTATCTGGATACGAAAGATATTCCGGATCCGGATCTGTTGATCCGCACCAGCGGGGAACAGCGCTTATCGAATTATCTCTTATGGCAGCTGGCTTACAGCGAATTTTATTTTACGGAAGTTCCATGGCCGGACTTCCATAAAGAAGAATTAGAAAAGGCAGTCGAAGCATATAATAAACGTGACCGCAGGTTTGGTGCACTCTCAGAGGAGGATGGAGAAAAATAATGTTTAAGACAAGATTATTAAGTGGAATCGTGTTAGTGATCGCAGCACTGGTGCTGATCATTACAGGCGGAGATGTTCTGCTGATCTCAACACTGATTATTTCATATATTGGTATGTTTGAATTATATCGCATTTTTCACATTGAAAAAGAGGCGGTTGGAATCATTGGTTATCTGGCAGCGACCGTGTATTATTGTAATCTGAAATTTGCATTTTTGCCGGATACAATGGTGTTTGTATTAGGTGTTTTGATTCTTATGATGTTCGCATATGTATTTACATATCCGAAGTATAAGACGGAACAGGTACTTGCAGCATTTTTTGGCGTGTTCTATGTTGCTGTGATGTTGTCGTATGTGTATCAGACACGTATGATTGAGGCAGGTGCCTACATTGTATGGCTTGTTTTTTTGTGCTCCTGGGGATGCGACACCTGTGCATACTGTGTAGGAATGTTGATTGGGAAACATAAAATGTCGCCAAAATTAAGTCCGAAGAAATCAGTGGAGGGCGCTGTCGGCGGTGTTGCAGGTGCAGCGCTTCTCACGATTATTTATGGCATGATCTTTAAAAGTGCCATGCAGATTGATCAGACACATGTCTGGATCATGGCAGGAATCAGTGCGGTTGGAGCTTTAATCTCTATGGTGGGGGATCTTACAGCATCCGCCATCAAGCGTAATTATGAGATCAAAGATTATGGAAAACTGATTCCGGGGCACGGTGGTATTTTAGACCGTTTTGACAGTGTGATCTTTACTGCACCAATCATTTATTTCCTTGCAGTGAACTTTATTAAATTATAAGATAAGGAAAACATAAAATATGAAAAAAATTGCAATTTTAGGTTCTACCGGTTCTATCGGTACACAGACACTCGATATTGTAAGAGAGCAGCGGGATATTCAGGTAGTTGCAATGGCTGCCGGAAGTAATATCAGTTTGTTAGAAGCGCAGATGAGAGAGTTCAAGCCATCACTTGTCAGTGTATGGGATGAAAAAAAGGCATCAGAACTTCGTACGAATACAAAAGACCTCGGCATAAAAATCGTGTCCGGCATGGAAGGACTTCTTGAAGTATCGGTGATCCCGGAGAGTGAGATTTTAGTGACTGCAATTGTTGGTATGCTTGGAATCAGACCAACGATTGCTGCAATTAAAGCAGGAAAGAAAATTGCGTTGGCAAACAAGGAAACACTTGTCACTGCCGGACATATTATTATTCCGCTTGCAAAGGAATACAAGGTACCGATTCTTCCGGTGGACAGCGAACACAGTGCGATTTTCCAGTCGTTGCAGGGTGCCGGAGATAATAAGATCAGCAAGATTTTACTGACAGCTTCCGGTGGACCATTCCGTGGAAGAAAATCAGATGACCTTAAGAATATACAAGTGGAAGATGCTCTGAAACATCCAAACTGGAGCATGGGAAGAAAAATTACGATCGATTCTTCTACATTGGTAAATAAAGGACTGGAAGTGATGGAAGCAAAATGGCTCTTTGATGTGACTTTAGATCAGATTCAGGTTGTAGTACATCCGCAGAGTGTCATTCACTCTGCTGTAGAGTATGAGGATGGAGCAGTGATCGCACAGCTAGGCACGCCGGATATGAGACTTCCGATCCAGTATGCACTTTATTATCCGGAGCGCCGGAATCTTTCAGGCAGGAGACTGGATCTGTTTGAAATTGCAGATCTTACCTTTGAAAAGCCGGATACCGATACATTCCGTGGGCTTGCACTTGCATATCTGGCAATGGAAAAGGGTGGAAACATTCCGACTGTATACAATGCTGCCAATGAGAAAGCGGTCAGCCTGTTTTTAGACCGGAAGATTTCTTATCCGGAGATCACAGAGTTGATCGAGGCATGTATGGAAGATGCAGAGTTTATCGATCATCCGGATGTGGATGAAATTTTGTGGACAGAAGCAGCTGCTTATGAGTTTATCGAAAAAAAGATGCGTGCAAAATAAAACGCATTTAAAAATACAACAAGACATCAGGAAAGGTTTTTTACATGAAAATTATTATCGCATTACTGATATTCAGCATTATTATCCTGTTTCATGAACTGGGACATTTTTTGCTTGCAAAGGCAAATGGAATCCGTGTCAATGAATTTTCACTTGGATTAGGACCTACACTTTTCGGAATCCAGAAAGGTGAGACAAAATACTCCATCAAACTGCTTCCATTTGGAGGAGCCTGCATGATGGAGGGAGAGGATTCGGAAAGCCAGGATAACAAAGCGTTTAACAACAAATCTGTCTGGGCAAGGATCAGCGTTGTAGCTGCGGGACCAATTTTTAATTTTATCATGGCTTTTATCTTCTCTTTTATCCTTGTCTGCTGCACCGGATATGATCTTCCGGTACTCTCTGATGTGAGTGAGGGTTATGCCGCAGAGGAAGCGGGACTTCAGGCAGGTGATACGATTGTAAAAATGGGAAATAAACATATTCATTTTTACCGTGAGGTGAGTGCATATTCCATGTACCATGCCGGAGAACCGGTGAAAGTAACTTATGAGAGGGATGGAGAACGATACACAACGGAACTCACTCCAAAATATGATGAGACAACCGGAAGATATTTATATGGATTCATTGGAATGGCAGCAAGAGAGAAGACAACCAACAATGTATTCACGCTGGCAAAATACAGTGCTTACGAGGTGGAATACTGGATCTATACGACACTTGGAAGCTTAAAGCTGCTCTTTACCGGAGGCGTTACCGTCAATGATATGAGTGGCCCGGTAGGAATTGTCAGTGCAATCGGAGACAGCTATGAGCAGAGTGTTTCCTACGGCTACTTCTATGCATTCCTGCAAATGCTGTATATCAGTATCCTGCTTTCTGCGAACCTTGGTGTCATGAACCTTCTGCCACTCCCGGCATTAGACGGCGGCAGACTTGTATTTTTGCTGGTAGAGGCGATCCGTGGCAAAAAAGTTGACCCGGAAAAAGAGGGCATGGTACATTTTGCCGGTATCATGATATTGTTTGCACTCATGATACTGATCATGTTTAACGACATTCGTAAGTTGTTTATATAGATTAGAAAAAGTTTCGCAATTATCCAGTAAGAATTTATACGAAAGGGAGAAGAACTATGACAAAAACAGTGAAGATCGGCAACCGCATCATTGGCGGCGGCAACCCGATTTTGATCCAGTCTATGACCAATACAAAAACAGAGAATGTGGAGGCGACTGCCGCACAGATCAATCAGCTTACTGCTGCCGGATGCGATATCATCCGCTGTGCAGTTCCTACGATGGATGCAGCGAAGGCATTAAAGGAGATTAAAAAACAGGTGCAGATTCCGGTCGTTGCAGACATTCATTTTGACTATCGTCTTGCAATTGCAGCAATGGAGAATGGAGCAGACAAGATCCGTATCAACCCTGGCAATATCGGAAGTGCGGAGCGTGTAAAGGCAGTGGTGGATGTCGCAAAAGAGCGCAACATTCCAATCCGTGTAGGGGTAAACAGTGGTTCCTTAGAAAAAGATCTGGTGGAGAAATACCATGGAGTGACGGCTGAGGGACTGGTAGAAAGTGCTTTGGATAAAGTAAAACTGATTGAAGATATGGGATATGATAATCTTGTCATCAGTATCAAATCTTCGGATGTTATGATGTGTGTGAAGGCACATGAACTGATCGCAAGCCAGACCGATCATCCGCTGCATGTTGGGATCACGGAAGCCGGTACGATCATCAGCGGTAATATCAAGTCAGCCATCGGACTTGGATTGATCTTACATCAGGGAATCGGTGATACGATCCGGGTTTCCCTGACAGGTGATCCATTAGAGGAGATCAAATCTGCCAAATTAATTTTAAAAACACTTGGACTCCGCCAGGGTGGTGTAGAAGTAGTATCCTGTCCTACCTGCGGACGAACACAGATCAATCTGATCCAACTGGCCAATCAGGTAGAAAATATGGTTGCCGACATTCCTCTTGACATTAAAGTTGCCGTTATGGGATGCGTTGTTAACGGTCCGGGCGAAGCAAAAGAGGCAGATATCGGAATCGCCGGAGGAATCGGAGAAGGACTTATTATCAAACATGGCGAAGTATTCAAAAAAGTGCCGGAGTCAGAGCTTTTAGAGGCACTCCGCTATGAACTGTTACATTGGAATGAATAATTATGGCAAAACTATTTTTTGATGTCTTTCCGACACTGGATGTGTCCGGGGATATGAAGAAAATTTTATCTGAGATGGAAGTTACCAAGGTCGGGATGAATCATGAGAGAGATCATATCCGTGTCTATCTTCTGGGCAGTCATCTCATACACAAAAATAACATTACGCAGTTAGAAAGATCCATTGAGGAGCAGATATTTAAGGGGAAGCGGATGAATGTCCGTATTATCGAAAAGTATCAGCTCTCCGAGCAGTATACCGCCCGCACGCTGATGGATATGTATAAGGACAGTATGTTAGAGGAGTTAAAAGCCTACAGTCTGATGGAATACAATCTGCTCCGTGCCTCCAAAATGGAATTTACGGATGACAGTCATCTGCATCTTGTGCTGGAAAATACGATCATTGCACAGACACGCTCTCATGAGATTGTGGAATTTTTAGAGAAAATCGTGTGTGAGCGCTGTGGCATGAACCTGATCGTCGACCTTGACTTTGAGGAGCCAAAGGAGAGCAAATACAAGAAAAACAGTGATCTTCAGATTCAGTTTGAAATCAAAAATATATTAAAAAATATCAATTTGAAGGATGAGGACGGAGAGACAGTTGCAGTTGCTTCAGATGCCAATGAAAAAAGTGCAGCTTCCGGTCAGACTACAACATCTGGAGACAGGGGTTCTATAGGTGGTGGAAACGCCGTAAAACCTGCAAAAAACGATGCAAAATCTGCAAATGGTGCAGGAAATACTGCAAAAAAACCATACGACGGACCACGGAAAGAGTTTAAAAAACGTTATGATGGCGGTGGATTTGGCGGAGGTAAAAAATCCGACAATCCGGATGTGATCTACGGTCGTGATATCGAGGATGGAGAGACCATCCCATTGGAGAAGATCGTGGGTGAGATGGGTGAAGTTACCATCCGCTGTCAGGTCATGACGGTTGAGACGAGGGAGATCCGTAACGAAAAGACAATCATTATCATGTCTGTCACAGATTTTACGGATTCCATTGTCCTAAAAATATTTACAAGAAATGAAGACAGGGATGAGCTTCTTGGCAATCTGAAAAAAGGGGCATTCTTAAAAATCAAAGGTGTCACGACAATCGATAAGTTTGACAGTGAATTAACAATCGGTTCGATCGTTGGAATTAAGAAGATTGCTGACTTTACGACCATCCGTATGGACACCAGTCCGGAGAAGCGTGTGGAATTGCACTGTCATACAAAGATGAGTGATATGGATGGTGTGTCCGAGTGCAAGGATATTGTAAAACGTGCGATGAAATGGGGACATAAGGCGATTGCGATCACCGACCACGGCGATGTACAGGCATTCCCGGATGCAAACCATGCACTGAATCCGGATGACGATTTTAAGGTTATCTACGGTGTGGAAGCGTATCTGGTGGACGACTTGAAGGATATTATCACAGATTCGAAAGGACAGAGCCTCGATGAAACCTTTGTGGTGTTCGACTTGGAGACGACCGGTTTCAGCCCCGATAAGAATAAGATTATTGAGATTGGTGCAGTGAAAGTAGTCGGTGGTGTCATTACAGACCGCTTTTCGACATTTGTAAACCCGGAAGTGCCAATTCCATTCCGGATCGAGGAATTGACCTCAATTAAGGATGATATGGTCATTGATGCACCGAAGATTGAGGAGATTCTGCCGGAATTTATGAAGTTCTGCGAGGGTGCGATCATGGTTGCCCACAATGCGGAATTTGATATGAGTTTTATTAAGAAAAACTGCAAGGATCAGGGGATAGAGAGAGAGTTTACAATCATAGATACAGTGGCTCTTGCCAGAATCCTGCTGCCGAACCTGAATCGTTTTAAACTCGATACCGTTGCAAAGGCATTGAATGTCTCACTGGAAAACCATCATCGTGCGGTTGACGATGCTGCCTGTACGGCAGAAATTTTTGTGAAATTTATTGAGATGTTAAAAGAACGCGGTATGGAAAATCTCGATGATGTGAACCATATGGTTTCCACCTCCCCGGAAACGGTCATGAAAATGCCAACCTACCATGCAATCATTCTGGCGACAAATGACATCGGACGTATCAATCTGTATCGTCTGGTTTCACTTTCACACCTCACGTATTATAATAAGAGGCCACGTGTGCCAAAAAGTGAATTTGTCAAATACAGAGAGGGACTTCTTTTAGGCTCTGCCTGTGAAGCTGGAGAATTATACCGTGCGATTGTGGGCGGAAGACCGCAGGAAGAGATCATAAGACTTGTAAAGTTCTATGATTATCTGGAGATACAGCCACTTGGAAACAATGAGTTCATGTTGCGCAGTGACAAGGAGCCGGTGAATACGATGGAAGAGCTGCAGGATATCAACCGCAGGATCTGCAAACTTGGGGAAGAATTTAACAAGCTTGTGGTGGCTACCTGCGATGTGCATTTCCTTGACCCGGAAGATGAAATCTACCGCCGTATTATTATGGCCGGAAAGGGATTTAAGGATGCTGACGAGCAGGCACCGTTATATCTTCGAACAACCGAAGAAATGCTAAAGGAATTCGAATATCTTGGAAGTGCCAAGGCAGAAGAGGTCGTCATTACAAATCCGAACAAGATTGCGGATATGTGTGAGAAGATTGCGCCGGTAAGACCGGATAAGTGTCCGCCGTTTATTGAGAACTCGGATCAGATGCTCCGCGATATCTGCTACAACAAAGCACACAGCATGTATGGCGAGGAGCTGCCGCCAATCGTAAAGGAACGTCTTGACAGGGAGTTAAATTCCATCATTTCCAACGGATATGCGGTTATGTATATTATCGCGCAGAAGCTTGTGTGGAAGTCGAACGAGGATGGATACCTTGTAGGTTCCCGTGGTTCGGTAGGATCTTCTTTTGCAGCGACCATGTCCGGTATCACGGAGGTAAATCCATTGCAGGCGCATTACCGTTGCGAATATTGCAAATACAGCGATTTTGATTCACCGGAAGTCAAGGCATTTTCCGGAAGAAGTGGTTGTGATATGCCGGATAAGATTTGTCCGGTGTGTGGCAAAAAGCTGGTAAAAGATGGATTTGATATTCCATTTGAGACCTTCCTTGGATTCAAGGGAAATAAAGAGCCGGATATCGACTTAAACTTTTCCGGTGAGTATCAGAGTAAAGCCCATGCTTACTGTGAGGTTATTTTCGGTTACGGACAGACGTTCCGTGCCGGAACGATTGGTACACTTGCGGATAAGACTGCATTTGGATATATCAAAAATTATTATGAGGAGCGCGGAATTCACAAGAGAAACTGTGAGATTGACCGTATTGTGCAGGGATGTGTCGGCGTCCGGAGAACGACCGGACAGCATCCGGGAGGTATCGTTGTTCTTCCGGTGGGCGAGGAGATTAATACGTTTACTCCGGTACAGCATCCGGCAAACGATATGACGACTGCAACGGTTACGACTCATTTTGATTACCATTCCATCGACCATAACTTATTAAAACTGGACATTCTCGGACACGATGATCCGACCATGATCCGTATGCTACAGGACTTGACAGGACTTGATCCACAGACGATCCCTTTGGACGATCAGACAGTCATGTCGCTGTTTATGAATACCTCTGCATTGGGAGTAGAACCGGAAGACATCAACGGTATTCCCCTGGGATGTTTAGGAATCCCGGAGTTTGGAACAGATTTTGCGATGCAGATGGTTATTGATGCGAAACCGACCGAATTTTCGGATCTGATCCGAATTTCAGGACTTTCGCATGGTACGGATGTGTGGCTGGGAAATGCACAGACTTTAATTGAGCAGGGGATTGCAACGATTTCTACTGCAATCTGTACCCGTGATGATATTATGATTTATCTGATCGGTATGGGACTTGACAGTGAGCAGTCCTTTACCATTATGGAGTCTGTTCGAAAAGGTAAGGGATTAAAGGAAGAATGGAAGGAAGAGATGCGGGCACATAATGTACCGGAATGGTATATTGATTCGTGTTTAAAGATTAAGTATATGTTCCCAAAGGCACATGCGGCTGCCTACGTTATGATGGCGTGGCGTATCGCATACTGTAAGGTATTCTATCCGCTGGCTTATTATGCGGCATACTTTTCGATTCGTGCGACCGGTTTCAATTATGAGATCATGTGTCAGGGAAAGGAACGTCTGGAATATTTCTATAAGGATTATACCAGAAGAAAAGATTCGCTTTCGAAAAAAGAGCAGGATGTCTACCGTGATATGCGAATTGTGCAGGAGATGTATGCGCGAGGCTTTGATTTCACGCCAATTGATATTTACCATGCACTGCCGGATCGTTTCCAGATCATCGATGGAAAACTTATGCCGGCGTTAAATACGATCGAGGGTATGGGCGACAATGCTGCCATTGCGGTTGCGGAGGCAGCAAAAGACGGAAAGTTCTTATCCAAAGATGATTTCCGTCAGAGAACCAAAGTAACGAAATCTACCATTGATCTTATGGCAGATCTTGGACTGCTGGGCGATATGCCGGAGTCCAATCAGTTGTCGTTATTTGATTTTGCATAAATATTTGTTTTGCGGGATAAAGAAACGCCAGGAAAAAATGAAGTTTCCTGACGTTTCTTGTTTTTATGTGTAAAATTGCATTGTGACAGCGCCTGCTTACGGATTGAAAATCTGTACATTGCCCGGGGCAGCAACAGATGTATAATAAGGGGTTTTGGTCGTAAAATCTTTAAAATAGACATATGTGGAAGTTACATTAATGGCAGTGTAGTTTCCCTTTTTTAATTCCTGATAATTGCTTCCGTCTGTATTGATACAGCAGATGGCCGGATCTGTCTTATCATTTTTCTGGAAGAAAATCTTATCTCCGGCAACGTTGTAGCAGTCGACACGGCAGTCCGTGACCAGCGTTTTTTCGCCATTTGTCAGATCGACTTTGGCAATGCGGTAATCGTTTTCACAGTCCATAAAATAAAGATTGTTTCCGTCTTTCACCGGCATCCAGCAGTTCCCCTCATAGATGACTTTTGCGTGGTCATTGGAAGTGTCCATCTCATAGATATTATGATTGTCTGTCAGTCCGTTATAATAAATATATTGTCCATCGGTACTTGCGGTAAAGTAGGACTGTTTTTCTACCTGCTCTTTTTCCTTGCCATCAATTTTGACTTTGTACAGCGTGGTTGCATCAGTGGTATCATAATGCAGATAGTACAGATAATTTCCAACCAGGGAAGCGTACATACACGGATCATCATCTAAAATTTCAGGCTTTCCTTTTCCGTCAATATCCAGCCGGCATAAGCTGTTGGTATTGACCGGGAGGAAGGAAAATGAATCAGCGCTTTTTCCCTTAAGTTTACAGTAATAAATGTAGTGGTCATCCACGTTGATGTAGCTGACACTCTGATCCTCTAACTTTTTGATGTTTGTGCCGTCCGGGTTCATGGAGTACAGACAGTAGTTGTCGGCAGGGTTGGCAAAGTAGACAATACCATCTTTTTCACAGAAATATCCTTCGTTATACAGATTTCCCGCAGTGTTGCCGTTGACATAACCGTCATTATACCGAATGCGGTTTAGGTACCGGTAGAGGAAAACACACCCGGCAGCAAGAAGGATCACCAACACAAAAAGCAGCCATTTCCAGATTTTTTTCATAAGTAAATCACCTCTTTGATTTATAATCTTTATCTATAAAAAGTATAGCATTTCTGTATACCATGACGCAAGTGTTCTCTTGCAAGCAAACTGTGAATGTAATATATTATAAATAATAAATGGAAAGGCTTGGATTTTTTATGAGAGATTTATTGGAACTAAGAGATGAGATCGATCAGATCGACAGTCAGATCGTGGATCTGTATGAACGCAGAATGGCAATTTCAGAGGAAGTTGCTGAATATAAAATTGCTGTGGGAAAGAAAGTATTTGACAAGCAGCGTGAGGTTTCCAAGTTGGAAACATTGAGCAGAAAAGGAACTACGCCATTTTTAAAACATGGTATCCGTGAACTGTTCGAGCAGATCATGTCCATGAGCCGGAAGCGTCAGTATCAGCTTCTGACAGAACATGGACAGACGGAAAAAACCGATTTTAAAGAAGTAGATCATCTGAATTACAAAAATGCTAAAATCGTATTTCAGGGAACGGAAGGCGCATATTCCCAGCTTGCGCTGAATGAGTATTTCGGGGAGAATGCGGACAGTTATCATGTGGATACGTGGCGGGATGCGATGGAAGCCATCCAAAACGGAGAGGCCGATTACGCTGTATTCCCTATTGAGAATTCATCCGCCGGAATCGTTTCCGAGAACTATGATCTTATGGTGGAATACAATAATTATATCGTGGGAGAGCAGATCATCCGTATCGACCATGCACTTTTAGGTCTGCCGGAAGCAGACATGGACGATATCACCGACATTTATTCCCACCCTCAGGCGCTGATGCAGTGCTCGAAATACCTTGAGAGCCACAGAGACTGGGAAAAGCACAGTCTGAAAAATACGGCGATGTCTGCCCAGAAGATCAAAGAGGATGGAAAAAAGAACAAGGCAGCGATCGCAAGCACCCTGACTGCGGACATTTATGGTCTGAAAGTGCTCGACGAGGCGATCCAGAACAATAAAAACAATTACACAAAGTTTATCATTGTGGCGAACAAGAAGATTTTTGAATCGAGAGCCAATAAGATCAGTATCTCTTTTGAAGTTCCGCATGAGAGCGGTTCGCTGTACCATAAGCTGTCCCATTTTATCTACAACGGAATCAACATGAATAAGATCGAGTCCAGACCGGTGCAGGGAAAAGCGTGGGAGTACCGCTTCTTTGTTGACATTGAGGGAAACCTCAATGATGCAGCCGTACAGAATGCGCTGCGGGGGCTGACAGAGGAGACGATCCGTTTGAAAATACTTGGCAATTATGTGAGTGCAGAAGGGAATGAATAAACTGATGAAAAGTCCAAAGAATTTAATTTTATATAAAGATTTTGAAAATGGAAAATTATTTTATAACATGACCTGGATCATGGAGAATTATGAAAATGAATATTATAATAAAGAGGATGTGGAGTCTCTACTGTATGAGAGTTTGAACCAGTTAATGGAACTGGCAGTGAGTCATGGCTTTGAGGGGAATCTGTGGCACAGTTTTCTGGCATTTCTTCTTGTAAATAATGAGAATGCTTACAGCAAAGCCTGTGAGATCCGCGGAAAAGTGAAGGGCTCTGTCAATCAGATCGTATTGCATGACTTTGAGATCATCAAATCGCTGTTTGATTTTGATTTTGGAAAACTTGCCTCTTATTTTGAGATGGACTGTATGGATGCCATCACCGATTATCAGAGCATGACAGGGAGTGGAAAGATTTTTAATAAGAGGATCAAGGAGCGCATCAATGAGTTGAAGTTAAATCTGGAAGCTTCCACAGATGTGTCCGGATTTAAAGATGCAGTGACGGCATTTTATAAAGATTTTGGCGTTGGCAAACTAGGACTTCACAAGGCATTCCGCATTCAGCACAGGGAAAAGGGAGATGTGGAGATCGTGCCGATCACAAATATTGCCCATGTGAAATTAGACGATCTGGTCGGCTATGAGCTTGCAAAACAGAAACTCATCGACAATACGGAAGCATTTGTCAACGGAAAGCAGGCAAATAACTGTCTGTTATATGGAGATGCCGGAACCGGAAAATCCACCAGTATCAAAGCCATTGCAAACCAGTACTATGACAGAGGCTTACGTCTGATCGAAGTGTACAAGCACCAGTTCTGTGATCTGAATGATGTCATCGCACAGATCAAAAACCGCAATTACAAGTTCATTATTTATATGGACGATCTCTCTTTTGAAGAGTTTGAGATTGAATATAAATATCTGAAGGCAGTGATCGAGGGCGGTCTTGAGAAAAAACCGGACAACGTACTGATCTATGCGACCTCCAACAGACGCCACCTGATCCGTGAAACATTTTCGGATAAAGAGGAAATGCGTGAGGATATGCATACTTCCGATACTGTACAGGAAAAACTATCCCTGTATGCAAGATTTGGTGTTTCCATCTACTTTGGCGCACCGAACAAGAAGGAATTCCAGAATATTGTCAAAGTACTTGCAGAAAAATATCAGGTTTCCATGGATGAGGACACTTTGCTTGCTGAGGCCAATAAATGGGAGCTTTCCCACGGCGGATTATCCGGCAGGACGGCACAGCAATTTATCAACTATTTACTTGGAAAAGAATAAAAAATTGGTATAATAGAGATATACAAAAGAAATGAGGAGGCAGACATCTGGTGATCCATACATTCGCAGCAATTTATATCGGTTCTTATGAAGTAAGTATTAAAATATTTGAGATTTCGGGAAAGAAGAAAATCCGTGACATCGATTATATCCGGAGCAGGATTGAGCTCGGAAGAGATGCATATTCCAAGGGAAGTATCGGATATGAACTTGTGGAGGCGCTGTGTGATACGCTTGCCGAGTACAAAAAGATCATGGACGGCTACCGGGTGGACAGCTACGAAGCGTATGCTGCCGCAGCCTTGAGAAACGCTGAAAATGAACTTTTTATCTTAGACCAGATCCGCATCCGGACAGGACTTCTCGTAAAAGTTTTAAGTAACTCTGAGCATCGCTTTATCAGTTATAAATCGGTTGCCATGCGGGAAGATTTTGAGCGTATGATCCAGAAAGGTGCAGCAGTTGTGGATGCCGGAGGCGGCGGTATGCAGATCACGGTATTCTCAAAGGGAAAAGTAGTCACAACACAGCATCTGGCACTCGGCACCATGCGTATGCGGGAGCAGCTTGCAAGAAAAAGTAACAATCTGGCACAGTATGAACTTCAGGTAGAAGAACTTGTTGACAAGGAACTTGAAGTTTTTAAAGCTATGTATCTTCAGGAGACGAAGATCAAATACCTGATCATCATCGGTGATTATATATCAGAGATCAGCAGAAAAGTAGAAAAAAACAAGGAAGACAATACCATAGAGGCAGCAAAGTTCTTAAAGTACATCAGAAAGCTGGATGAGAAGACATTAGAGGAAATCTCAGAGGAATTGAACCTTTCGAATGAGAGTGATGCGCTTGTCATTCCATATATGATGATCTTTAAATGCATGGCGGAGAGCATCGGCGCAGAGAGTCTCTGGGCACCGGGAACGAATGTCAGCGATGGTATCGCATTCCACTATGCACAGAAGAATAATATGATCCGGGTAGAACATGATTTTGAGGCGGATGTCTTATCTGCCGCAAGAAATCTTTCCGAGCGTTACATGAGTTACACCCCACATATTGATGCACTGACGCAGATGGCAACCCTTATTTTTGATACGATGAAAAAAGTACATGGACTTGGCAGAAGAGAACGGCTGCTTTTGCAGGTGGCTGCCATTTTACATGACTGCGGAAAATATATCAGTTTTGCCAACGGACCGTCCTGCTCCTATGACATTATTATGGCTTCCGAGATCATCGGACTGACACACAAAGAGCGTGAGATTGTTGCAAACACAGTATTATATAATACATGGCCGCTTCCTGACTATGAAGATCTCGCAGATAAACTGGATCATGACAGTTATCTGTCCGTTGCAAAACTTTCTGCAATCCTTCGTGTATCCAATGCAATGGACCGGAGCCACAAGCAGAAGTTTAAGAATGTGAAGGCGGCGGTCAAGGGAAGAGAGCTTGTGATCACAATTGAGACAATGGATGATATTGCTTTGGAAAAAGCACTGTTTGATGCCAAAACGTCATATTTTGAAAATATATTCAGCATAAAGCCGGTGATCAAAGAGAAGAGAGTCTACGGCTGACAGTCAACCAATGGAAAGGCTAGGTTTATCTTATGGAGAAAGAACAGGATTTTAAAAAACCGGAATATTACGAAAACAGGGAATTAAGCTGGCTGAAATTTAATCACCGCGTATTAAACGAAGCGAGAGATAAATCCATTCCGCTTCTGGAGCGATTAAAGTTTGTCAGTATCACTTCGTCAAATCTGGACGAATTTTTCATGGTGCGTGTCGCTTCCCTGAAGGATATGGTACACGCCAATTATAAGAAAAAAGACATTGCCGGAATGTCAGCATCAGAACAGTTAGAGAAGATCAATGAGCGCACAAGAGAGCTTGTCACACTTCAGTACAATACCTATAACCGTTCTCTTGTGCCACTTATGCACCAGCATGGAATTGTTGTGATGGATGCGTTTGAAGATCTGAGTGAGTCACAGGCTGCGTTTGTGGACCGTTATTTTGAAGACAATGTATATCCGGTACTCACCCCGATGGCGGTGGATGCCTCAAGACCATTTCCACTGATCCGGAACAAGACATTGAACATTGCAGCACTTCTTTCCAAGAAAAAAGGAAAATCAGAAAAAGAGGAAATTGAATTTGCAACCGTTCAGGTTCCAAGCGTATTGCCACGACTGGTACATATCCCTTCGGAAGATGGAAATGAAAAGACCTTCATTTTATTAGAGCAGGTCATTGAGCGGAATATTGATAAACTGTTTTTAAACTACGATGTACTCTGCGCATATCCTTACCGTGTTATGCGAAATGCCGATCTGTCGATTGATGAGGATGAGGCGGCTGACCTGCTAAAAGAGATTCAGAAACAGTTAAAAATGCGTCAGTGGGGCGAGGTTATCCGTCTGGAAGTAGAAGATGGCATTGACAAAAAGCTGTTAAACTTCTTAAAAGATGAATTAAAAGTGGCAGAACAGGATATTTTCCAGATCAACGGACCGATTGATTTCACGTTTTTGATGAAAATGTATGGATTAGAAGGCTGTGATGACCTGCGGAATGAGCCTTACACGCCACAGCGTGTGCCGGAGATCATACCGGGGGAAAATATTTTTGATGAGATCCGAAAAGGAGATATCCTTTTGCATCATCCATACCAGACGTTTGATCCGGTGGTTGATTTTATACGTCAGGCATCTGTGGATCCGGATGTACTTGCCATCAAACAGACGCTTTACCGTGTCAGCGGCAATTCACCAATTATTGCTTCATTGGCACAGGCGGCTGAAAACGGCAAGCAGGTTTCTGTTTTAGTGGAGTTAAAGGCGCGATTTGATGAGGAAAACAATATTGTCTGGGCAAAAAAATTAGAGCAGGCAGGCTGTCATGTTATCTATGGTCTGGTTGGACTGAAAACCCACAGCAAAATAGCGCTGGTTGTCCGGAGGGAGGAAGATGGTATCCGTCGTTATGTGCATCTTGGAACCGGTAACTACAACGACTCCACAGCAAAGTTATATACAGACTGTGGTATTTTTACCTGTGACGGTGCGATCGGAGAGGATGCAACTGCCGTATTCAATATGTTGTCCGGCTACTCCGAACCATTGTCGTGGAATGAACTTGCGGTTGCACCAATCTGGCTTCGCACGAAGTTCACAAAGCTGATCCGTCGTGAGACGAAGCATGCAAAAGAGGGAAAACCTGCAAAGATCATTGCAAAAATGAATTCGCTCTGTGATCCGGGAATCATTGAATCCCTTTATGAAGCGTCTGCAGCAGGTGTTAAGATCCAGCTGATCGTCCGTGGAATCTGCTGCTTAAAAGTCGGAATCCCAGGGGTGAGCGAGAATATTGAAGTCCGTTCGATCGTTGGAAATTTCTTAGAGCACAGCCGGATATTCTATTTCTTCAACGATGGAGAAGAAGAACTTTACATGGGAAGTGCCGACTGGATGCCGCGTAACTTAGACAGACGAGTGGAGATTTTATTCCCGGTATTAGATGATGAACTGAAAAAACGTGTCAGACATATTCTGGATGTGGAGCTGGCAGACACTTTAAAAGCACATGTACTGCATGCTGACGGCAATTACGAGAAGGTAGACAGACGTGGAAAAGCAGCATTATCATCTCAGGATGTTTTCTGTAAGGAAGCAATGGAAGCTGTTCCAAAACCATCTCACGGATATCAGGGAAGAGTGTTTATTCCGGCAGAACCTGTAGAATAAATAGCATTACGGTAAGAGCAGTTATTGTGTGAGGGAGGATGGGCTATGAATAATAAAATTTTATTTGCGGATCTGGATCGTACATTATTGTGTGATGATAAGTCGATTTCTGAAAAGAACCGGGCTGCAATACAGAAAATGTTAGAGCGTGGACACTATTTTGTTCTGGCAACCGGACGACCGGTAGAGTCAGGGAGAATTGTTGTGAAAGATCTTGGGCTGACCAGTCCGGGATGTTATATGATCGCCTTTAACGGGGCAGTGATCTATGACTGTGCGGCAGACCGTGTGCTTTATAAAAGTGCACTTCCAATCGAGGTTGCGCAGGAGATTTTTGACCGGGCGTATAAAGCCGGCATCTATGCGCAGACCTACAATACCGTAGACATTGTGACAAAACGGCACACAAAAGAACTGGATTATTATGTTGAGCGTTCTCATATGACCTACAAACTCACAAGAAGAATTTCGGATTGTCTGGATTCGGAACCTCAGAAAGTCATTCTGATCCATCTGGAGGATGATGAAAAATTAAAACGTTTCCAGAAAGCAAATGCTGCCTGGGCGAAAGGAAAATGCAACTCCTTTTTCTCCTGCAAAGAGTATCTGGAGTATTGTCCGGTCGACACGGACAAAGGAACCGGTGCACAGTATCTGGTGAAATTGTTAAATATTCCACATACCAGCACGGTTGCGATCGGAGATGAGCAGAACGACATTCCGATGATCCAATCCGCACATATTGGTATCGCTATGAAGAACGGGATCGATGATATCAAGAAAGCCGCTGATTATGTTACGGAAAATGATAACAACCATGATGCGATCGCGGAAGTGATCGAGAAGTTTATTTTATAGAAAAGCGGATAAACTAAGTATGAAAATTGCAGTAATGGCTGATATACATAGCAATATAGAAGCATTTAAAACCTGTTATGAAGAGGCTGAGAAGCAAGGCGTTACAGAATATATTTTTCTAGGAGACTATTTGGGTGACATGGCAAATCCACAGGAAACATTATGTCTGTTGCATGAAATTCAGACGAAGTATCCTTGCACGTTTGTTCGTGGAAACAAAGAGGAATATTGGATCAATCATAGGAAAAATGCCAATGAAGTATGGGCAACAGGTTCAACGACTACCGGTATGTTAAACTACAATTATGAACGCCTATCAGACAAAAATATTGATTTTTTCGAAAATATGCCTATTTCAAAAGAAATGCAATATGAGAGAAAAGGAATATTGATTGTAAATCCGGGAGCTGTAGGGGTTCCTCTTCATAGTGGTGGAAAGACACAATTTATGATACTTCATGGGGAAGATGGCATTTGGAAACAGGAATTTTTCAGTCTGCCCTATGATGTAAATGTAACATTAAAGAGTATGGAAGATGAAAAGTTGTTCGTAAAAGCACCTGGATGGTATCAGATTACAAAACATTTACTTCTTACAGGAGAAACCTCACATGCTGAGATTGTACGACATGTGAGGAATCAATATTTTAAGGATATAGGAAAATGTGATTTGAAGGATATACCAGAGTGGTATTGGAAACAGGAATTAATTAAAATCTATGGTTTTTTATATCAGTAAGTACAGAGTAAGGAATATACAGATGTCCCCGTCCTCTGCCAAGAGCGATATCCGGTTTGTTTGAGCCGTGGAAATCAGAGCCGCCGCTGATAAGCAGTCCGTTTTCCCTTGCAAGACGTTTCATCTGCTGTTCTTCTCCGGTGGTGTAGGTGGAGTAGATTGCTTCTAACCCGTCAAGTCCCGCCGGTTTCAGCTCATCGATCATTTTCTGGAGATTGGTGTTACTCAGGCCGTAGAGCAGAGGGTGAGCTAAAATGGCAGTACCTCCGGCTTCCTTGATGAGACGCACGGCATCGGTTGAAGCGACTTTCAACCTGCCGACATAGCATTTGCAGTGGTCGCCGATATAACGGTCGAAGGCTTCGCGGACACTCTTGATCTGACCATGTTCATATAGAAAGCGTGCAATGTTCGCGCGGGTAATGACACAGTCCGGATTTTCAGCCACCAGTTCTTCCATCGTAATGGAAAGCCCTTCCTTCTGAAGTGCCTCCACCATAAGTGCATTGCGCTCACTGCGGCATTTCCGGTATTCGGCTGTCTTTTTCAGAAGCTGCTCATTTTCGATATCAATATATAACCCTACGATATGGACTTCTTTTCCGTGATAATCGGTGGAGAGTTCAATGCCCGGTATTAGTTCAATCCCGGCAGAAGTTGCGCAGGGCATTGCTTTGCTGACACCTGAGCAGGTGTCGTGGTCGGTGAGTGCAAACGCAGACAGACCGGTGCGTTTTGCTTCAGTTACCAGTTCTGTGGGTGTAAAAGTTCCATCGGATTCGGTGGAATGTACATGTAAGTCGACAATTCTGTGATCCATAGTTTATGCCTTTCTTTTATAATTTCCCTGTGAATGATGAGTATCGTTTTAACTACAAAATTGACGTATTTTTTATTATCATTTTATTTACTGATATTTTGAAAAGTGATAAAATAATATATATCATATCGTTTGGTATAAGAAGAGTGTACTAAACAATAAAAAAATTTGCAAATAATTATGGATGAATGCTGAAAGGGGGACAAATTTGAAAAAATTTATTTTTGGTATAATTTTATCTGTCATTGGATTTATCTATTCATTTACCTGTTTTGTATACGCAGTTATAAATCCGTGTACTGTAAATGATCGAAGTGGTTTCATGATATCTCTTAGGGCAAATAATGTATTGATTCCGTTTTTGATTTCTACTTTTATTCTTATGATCGGTATACTGATTTGTGGATATGAGGCATATAGGAAAAAGTAAAAGATACAGAAAAAATTTACAAACTGTAAAAAATATACTTGACGAAACAAGTGTGTGTATGTTATATTATCAGAGTTGTTGAAAACAAAGTAGAGTATCCACTCTCACCGGAGCACAAATTTACAGTGTCTCATGGTCTAATACCTCAAACATCGCATATGCGTATTTGATTGATTGTGGATAGTCTGCCTATCCACTTTTTTTATGTGGAAGCATGAAAAATTATTTTGGAGGTGCAATACCATTAGCGAGTTAATGATTAATGAACAGATCAGAGACAAAGAAATTCGTCTGATCGGAGAAAACGGAGAACAGCTTGGCATTATGTCAGCGAGAGAAGCTATGAAGCTTGCTGAGGAAGCAGAACTTGACTTAGTTAAAATCGCTCCAACTGCAAAACCACCTGTCTGCAAGATTATCGATTACGGTAAGTATCGTTATGAACTGGCAAGAAAAGAAAAAGAAGCCAAAAAGAAACAGAAAGTGGTTGAGCTGAAAGAGATTCGCTTGTCACCGAATATTGATTTAAATGATCTGAATACCAAAATGAACGCTGCAAAGAAGTTTTTATCCAAGGGAGATAAAGTGAAAATCACTTTGAGATTCCGCGGACGTGAAATGGCTCATATGAATGCAAGCAAACACATTCTTGACGATTTCGCAGAAAGCTTATCTGACACAGCAGTAGTGGAAAAAGCACCAAAAGTTGAAGGAAGAAGTATCAGCATGGTGTTGGCAGAAAAGAAATAATTATTTTAAGGAGGAATCTATCATGCCAAAAATGAAAACAAGCAGAGCAGCTGCAAAACGTTTCAAAGTTACAGGAACAGGAAAATTAAAAAGAAGTAAAGCTTATAAGAGACATATCTTAACAAAGAAAACAACAAAGAATAAGAGAAATCTTAGAAAACCTGCAATGGTTGATGCAACAAACGTTAAGAATATGAAGAAGATTTTACCATACGCATAGGAATTAAGTAAGGAGGATTAAAAAATGGCAAGAGTAAAAGGCGGTTTAGGCGCTAAAAAAAGACATAATAGAACTTTAAAATTAGCAAAAGGTTACAGAGGCGCTAGATCTAAACAGTATAGAGTAGCAAAACAGTCAGTTATGAGAGCCTTAACAAGTTCTTATGCTGGTAGAAAAGAAAGAAAGAGACAGTTCCGTCAGTTATGGATCGCTCGTATCAACGCAGCAGCAAGAATGAACGGAATCTCTTACAGCCAGATGATGCACGGATTAAAAATTTCCGGTATCGATATCAACCGTAAAATGTTAGCAGAGATGGCTGTTAATGATGCAGCTGGATTTGCAGCACTTGCAGAAGTTGCTAAGAAAGCAGTAGCATAAGAATTTTTAAAACCCCAGAAATCTAGTGTTTCTGGGGTTTTCTGTATCATAATTTTACACCAATTTTTTGCATAAGGGCTTCCTGCAAAACCTGAGAGAAATTAATACCAAGAGCAACTGCTTCTTCGTTCAGCCATTCTGGAATACTCAATGTTTTTTTGACTGCTTTTGAGTTTGTGCGCTTTTTATAAGCAAGCATATCAAATTCTATAATGACACAGTATTCATCTTTATTAACAGCAATCTGGCTCAATTCAGAAGCAGCAGGAATAACCTGTTTTTCCAGTTCGCGGCTGGTGAGAGCGAGACCTAAAGCATCAACAGCCATTTCGTAAGCTTCCTGCATATTATCTCCCTGTGTCATGCATTCAGGTAAATCAGGAAATGTGATCCAGAAACCACCTTCTTCTGCTACATGGAAAATTGCTGGATAAAATAATTTATTCATAGAAATACCTCCGTTCATAGGGCTGGATTTATTTCAACCCAGCCTGTTTCAATATTGCCTGCTCCATCCCTTTTTTCAGGTCTTTGCAGTGATAAGGAACAATTACTGTTTTCCCAGTCAATGGGTTGGACATTTTTACGTGTGAACCATTCTGACTGATAACTTCGAAACCGTTCTTTTTGAGATATGAAATCATCTCTCTTGAAGTCATTGGCATCTTTTGTATCTCCTTTCCTTATCTAAAAATATTGTAACACGTAATAATACGTATGTCAATAAAAATGGGTGATACAGCGTTTTTTGTTTTGAAATTACAAATTATTTATGCAGATTCCGAAACTCCGACGGCGACATCTCTTTCATCTTATGAAAGGTTTTCGAAAAATAAAGTCCATTATCAAACCCGATTGAATTTGCAATCGCCGTAACAGAGAGATCCGAGTGTTCCAGCAGATAGCACGCCTGTTTCATACGAAAATCCGTAAGATATTCCTTAGGTGACTGTCCAAGAACCGATTCAAAGGAACGGAACAACTGGCTTCGGCTCAGTCCTACATAGGACGCAATATCTTCCACTGTGATATGGTAAGAATAATTGGAAGAAATATATTCAATCCCCTTTTGTACATAGCTGTTAGCAGAGTTTTGCGTCGTGTTTGTCGTTGCTCCATGCATGAAAAGTGCAAGCATGGTATAAAGGCGTCCGGTCATTTCCACGGCGTGCTCAAATTCGTTTCCTCTGGCATCATAAATATGGAGAATCTGCCTGTGAATGGATCCGCCCAGTGGTGTGTGCTCGATAACAGGTCTTTCTGTTGAAAAATCTGTCGCTTTTAAGATCATGGAAGCGTCACTTCCGGTAAATCCTACCCATGCATATTCCCACGGATCGGATTCATCCGCAAAATACAGTACTTCCGTGTTCGGATAGACGAGAAAAGAATCTCCTGCCTGCAGCGTGAAAGTTGTATTTTTGATTTTATAATATCCCTTTCCGGAAATGATATAATGAATCAGATAATGATCGCGGATTCCTGGTCCCCACTGATAGAGCGGATCGCATTTTTGGAATCCTACATTGTAGACGGACAGCGATACAAGTTCTTTTTCGGTCACTTTGTAGGAATTTTTATAATTTTGATTCATAAAAAAGATTACCTCCCTGCAGTAAGATGAAAATTATGACAATCGTAAATATTTATTCATAAAATAAAAAGATATTTTCTGTATCATAAGATGTTGTATTTATATGTATTATATAAAGCATGAAATGAACATGCAACATTTTTACATATAATTTACACATTTTAGTCTATACAATTTCTGCCGGGTGCGTTAATATGTATCCATAGGAAAGGTTAATGAAGCTTCGCAAAACAAGGAGGATTATTATGGCAATTTTAGTTACAGGAGGCGCCGGATATATCGGAAGCCACACATGTGTAGAATTACAGAACGCAGGATATGACGTAGTAGTATTAGATAACTTAAGCAATTCATCTGAAAAATCTTTAGACAGAGTAAAAGCAATCACGGGAAAAGATGTAAAATTTTATAAAGGAGATATCTTAGACAGAGATATCTTAAATAAAATCTTTGAAAATGAAAAGATTGACAGCTGCATCAACTTTGCAGGTTTAAAAGCAGTAGGAGAGTCTGTTGCAAAACCTTGGGAATATTACAATAACAACATTGCAGGAACTTTAACATTAGTAGATGTTATGAGACAGCATGGCTGCAAGAATATTATTTTCTCATCATCCGCAACCGTATACGGTGATCCGGCAGAGATCCCGATCACAGAGAACTGCCCGAAGGGACAGTGCACTAACCCTTATGGCTGGACAAAATCTATGTTAGAGCAGATTTTAACAGATATCCAGAAAGCAGATCCGGAATGGAACGTGATCTTACTCCGTTACTTCAACCCAATCGGAGCTCATAAGAGCGGAACAATGGGAGAAAACCCAAATGGTATCCCGAACAACTTAATGCCATATGTGACACAGGTTGCTGTCGGCAAATTAAAAGAACTTGGTGTATTCGGAAATGACTACGATACTCCGGACGGAACCGGTGTAAGAGATTACATTCATGTGGTTGACCTTGCAATCGGACATGTAAAAGCATTAAAGAAAATTCAGGAGAATGCAGGACTTTGCATTTATAACCTTGGAACCGGACATGGCTACAGCGTTCTTGACATTGTAAAGAACTTTGAGAAAGCTACTGGTGTTAAGATTCCATACGTGATCAAACCAAGAAGACCGGGCGATATCGCAACCTGCTACTGTGATCCGACCAAAGCAAAAGAGGAGCTTGGCTGGGAAGCACAGTATGGTATCGAAGATATGTGTGCGGATTCCTGGAGATGGCAGAAAAACAATCCGAACGGATATGAGGACTAATTAACTTGTAAAATCATAAAAAAGTGATTATAGTAGGGGTAACAGAATTCATATATATGTAGTGTGAATCTGTTACCCTTTTTTTGATGAGACAATGGAGAAAATTTACTCCCTTTTCGGAATTGTGTACCTATGGGAAATGAGCTTATAAATATACATTGCAAACAGCAGACATCTATTTTATTATCAAATATAAAAATCGATACTTGTAGATGGAGGTAATCAAAATGAAAGAATATCAACATTTGATTGGAAAGATTATTGTCGCAGTGGCAATTATAGTTGCTGCAATCATTATAGCGCAGGCTATTGGTGGAGCAGGAGAAAGCATTCGTAGTGGCTTGCTGCAATTAGGGGATGCTCTTCGATAACTTCTAGTTTTAAAAAAATCAGAAATTTGACGAAGGAGGTTGATTGTATGAAAAAGTTGATAGCATTAGTTTTAGCAGTGGTTTGTGTGCTTGGCTTGGTTGGGTGCAACAACAAGACAGTCAATATTGATTTGCCTTTTGAGGTAGGTGATGTTGAAAATATAGAAATGTATCACTTTGTTGGAGTACCTGTGTCAGCAGAAAAGAAGGTCATTGTTGCCGAAGAAACCATAAAGAACTTGTATGATATGTTTGAGGGGCTATCCTTGGAACTCAAAGAGGTAGAGGAAACTGCTGGAGCAGAGATAACCAGTTTCAGATTTAACCTTTCTGATGGAACAAGTTATGAACTGATTTATGGCTGCGATGGAGTAAAGAAAGGCAGTCTGAAATCTTCCACAGATAATTTTGAATACTTTACAAGTGCAGATATTAGCTCTTATTGGAGCAACACTGACTTAGAGGCAGTTCCCGTTGAAGAAAGCGAGTTGCCAAACTAAGCAGAACAATTCCAGGTTGAATAAACGTTAGGTAAGTTCAGATTCGATAAACCCATGTGTAAATATGCATTTTACTTAGAGTTTTAAGTAATGGGAACACTATTCCTAAAAGGGAGAATCATTTCTTTAATATTGCAGACATGATTAGAAGACAGGGCGGTGAACCAATAATGGTTTGCTGCCCTTTTCACAATAAAAGACAATGGTACAATGGATTTTTAACTTGTTGTATATGATTCTTTTATGCTAAAATACTTAACAGTGTGTATTTCATCGGATCTTGCAATACACAATTAATTGTAAAAACAGGAAAGAGGAAAATCATTATGGCATCAGAATTATTGAAACGAAGTGAAGTAAGAGAGGAAGATACATGGAAAACAAGTGATATGTATGAAAACACCGGGGCGTGGGAGAATGAATTAAAGGAGATTTCCGCACTCGTAGACAAGGCAGCTGCTTTCGAGGGGAAAGCAGCCGAAAATGCAGACAATCTTTTTGTTGTATTAGAGACACTTGCCAAAGCAGGAGAAAAAATCGAGAAAGCATTCAACTATGCAGAGCGCCTTTTTGACGAGGATCAGACCAACACCACACATCAGGCAATGTCCGCAAAAGTATATTCTCTTTATGCGGCAATGGGAAGCAAAACAGCGTTTGTTGATCCGGAGATCCTTGCAGCTTCCGAGGAGACATTAGAAGGTTTCTTAAAGGAAAAACCGGAATTAGAACTATACCGGAAACAGTTAGCAGAGATCCGCCGCTTAAAAGAGCACTGCCTTTCAGCAGAGATGGAAAAGCTGCTTGCAATGACAGCTGAGATGAGCCAGACACCGGCAGATACCTTTTTCATTTTAAATAACGCAGACCTCGTATTCCCGGAGATTGAGGACGAAAACGGAGAGAAAGTCCGCATTACACATGGACGTTATATTCAGTTCGTACAGTCTGCGGACAGACGTGTCAGAAAAGATGCGTTTGAAAAGATGTATCAGACTTACAAGCAGTACTTAAACACACTTGCCAGTCTTTACAGTGGCAATATCAAACAGCAGAATTTCCATGCAAAAGCAAGAAAGTATGCTTCTTCCTTAGAAGCCGCAGTGGATGAAAACAATGTTTCTCCAAGTGTCTATTACAATCTGATCGACACCGTGAATAAAAACTTGGATAAAATGCATGCATATGTTGCGCTGCGCAAGAAGTGCCTTGGTTTAAACGAAATGCATATGTATGATATTTACACCCCGATGATTCCGGACATGGCGAAAAAAATTCCTTTTGAGGAAGCAAAAGCGACTGTATTGAAAGCGCTTGCGCCACTCGGCGAAGACTATGTCAATAAGGTAAAAGAAGGCTTCGAAAACCGCTGGATCGATGTTTACGAGAATCAGGGAAAGAGAAGCGGAGCTTATTCTGCCGGAGCTTATGGCTGTCATCCGTATGTACTTTTAAATTACAACGGAACTTTGGATGACATGTTCACATTGGCACATGAAATGGGACACGCCATGCATTCGAATTATTCCAACGAGGCACAGCCTTATATTTATGCCGGATATAAAATTTTCGTGGCAGAGGTTGCCTCTACCTGCAATGAGATTCTTTTAATGGAATATCTGTTGAAGAATACAACCGATAAGAAAGAGCGTGCTTATCTTCTGAATCATTATCTTGACAGCTTCAAGGGAACTGTTTATCGTCAGACACAGTTTGCAGAATATGAGATGCTGACTAATAAAATGTATGAAGAAGGCGAAAGTCTGACAGCAGACAATTTAAGCAGCACGTATCTGGAATTAAATAAAAAATACTATGGTTCCGATATTGTTTCCGATGAACAGATTGCGTATGAATGGGCAAAAATTCCTCATTTTTACTACAATTTCTATGTTTATCAGTATGCGACAAGCTATTGTGCAGCATTTTCTGTGGCACACAAGATCTTGGAAGAGGGTGCTCCGGCAGTAGAACGTTATAAAAAGTTCTTATCCGGTGGCTGCTCTATGGCTCCGGTTGAACTGCTTAAGATTGCAGGTGTCAATCTGGAAACACCGGCGCCAATCCAGGATGCATTAAACGCATTTGGTGAGATCATCAAAGAAATGAAAACGCTGGTGGAAGGTTAACCAAAAGTTCTGCAATTTCATTTATGGATTGAAAAAGGTATCATTAAATGCTGGAAAATGCAAGAATGATACCTTTTTTATCATTGTTTTTTTAGATACCGGAATAGCAGCCAGAAAAATTATAAATATTCCCTCAAATCCTGCCGCAGCTTTTCTTCCAGCCGGATCAGATCATCGGTCAGTTTCATTGCAGCGTCATCAGCTGCCGCATACTGGTTTTCGTACCGGCAGAGCGTCTTAATGCCCATATTGCAGCCATCTACAATCAGGTCGGCGATGGTGGCGTCGCTGTCATCCATCATGACTTTGGCGTTGGTTTTCATCCATGACATGCCTTTTGCCAGCATGTTTGGCTCCTTTGTTTCATCCCCGCATTCAGCAAGGATCGCGTGGGTTTCGTCACCGAGTTTTTCGTGCTTTTCTTTGGATTTTTTCAAAATTTCATATAAGTTCTTGTCGGTTACTTTTTCCAGAATCTCATCAATGGAAAAAACAGCCATCTGTATGCCGGAATTACATTCGCGGAGCAGTTTTACGGTATCGCTATCGGACATGTTCGGTTCCTCCTGATTTTGCTTTGTATGAATGATTTTGGTATCAATATTTACTCCTAGTATGACGTCTGCAACAAAAAATATACAGGAAATTCAAAAAACAGTCGATTTACGGAAAAATATTGACGAGCATGAACTTTCGCTTTATAATAAATTTATCTATGCATATAATCATTTTACGAGAAAGGGCATGGTTATTTTATGATAAAAAGCATGACCGGATTTGGTCGATGTGAAGTGACCGAAGGAAACCGTAAATATACGGTTGAGATGAAATCCGTAAATCACCGTTATCTGGATGTGAATATCAAGATGCCGAAGGCGTTGAATTTCTTTGAGAGTACGATCCGCAATCTGCTGAAAGAATATATGGAGCGCGGTAAGGTGGATCTGTATATCACATTCGAGGATTTTTCCGAAGATAATTTCTGTTTGAGGTACAACGAAGAATTAGCCGGTGAATATTTAAAACACCTGACTGCGATGGCAGACAAGTTTGGATTAGACAATGATATCAAAGTCAGTACCTTATCCAGATACCCGGATGTTTTCACGATGGAACAGGTGGAGACAGATGAGAACGAACTCTGGGCAGGACTTGAGAAAGCACTCCGCGGTGCGGCAGAACAGTTTGTGCAGAGCCGTATCAAAGAGGGAGCGCATTTGAAGCATGATCTCTGTGCAAAGCTTGAGAATATGTTGACCTATGTTGATTTTATCGAGGAGCGTTCTCCAATCATTATGAAGGATTACAGAGAACGTCTTGAGAACAAAGTGAAAGAACTGTTGGAAGACAAACAGATCGATGATGCGAGAATTGCCACAGAGGTTACTATTTTTGCAGATAAGATCTGTGTGGATGAGGAAACAGTACGCTTAAGAAGCCACATTAAAGCAACCAAAGATGCACTTGAGGCTGGTGGAAGCATCGGACGTAAGTTAGACTTTATCGCACAGGAGATGAACCGAGAGGCGAATACGATTCTTTCCAAGGCAAATGATCTGGAAATCTCTGATACCGGGATCAACCTGAAAACGGATATCGAAAAAGTCAGGGAACAGATCCAGAATATCGAATAGGAACGAACGATTTTATGGCAAAGTTAATGAATATCGGATTTGGCAATATGGTCAACACCGATAAGATCGTCAGCATTATCTCTTCGGATTCCGCACCGGCAAAGCGCATGATCTCCCGTGGAAAAGAGCAGGAGATTTTGATCGATGCGACGCAGGGAAGAAGAACCAAGAGTGTGATTTTTACCGAAAATAATAAAATAATATTGTCTGCATTGCAGCCGGAGACGCTTGCCGGCCGGTTTAATGGCAATGCATCGGAGGGTGACTATGATACAAAAGAGTAAAGGAATTTTAATTGTACTTTCCGGCTTTTCCGGTTCTGGAAAAGGAACCATTATGAAAGAACTCATGAAGAAATATTCGGAGCAGTATGCGTTGTCCATCTCTGCAACTACCCGTTCTCCAAGACCGGGAGAGACAGACGGTGTGGAATATTTTTTTAAGACAAAAGAGCAGTTTGAGAAAATGATAGCCGATGATGAACTGATCGAGTATGCAAAATATGTCGACAACTATTACGGAACACCGAAGGCATATGTAGAGGAACAGCTCGCTGCCGGAAAAGACGTTATTTTGGAGATTGAGATTCAGGGAGCCTTAAAAGTGAAAGAGAAGTTCCCGGACACACTGTTAATGTTTGTCACACCGCCAAGCGCAGAGGAGTTAAAGAGCCGTCTGGTTGGAAGGGGAACAGAGGAGATGAGTGTCATCGAATCAAGACTTTCCAGAGCAGTTGAGGAGGCGCAGGGAATTGAAGCTTACGATTATCTGATCGTAAACGATAAGCTCGATGCGTGTGTGGAAGAAGTACATTCCATCATCCACAATGAACATTTCCGTGTTTCCAGAAATTTGTCTGCAATTTCTGATATGAGACACCAGTTAACCGCTTTTTCGAAAAAAGATTAAAATAATGTTTGCAAAAACATGGAAAAAAGCTTACATTAGATATCGGAAATCAGATATCTTTGATAAAAATAAATGAAAGTGAATCAGCCGCAAGGCAGAAGAGAGGTAATATTATGATACATCCATCCTATGTTGAATTAATGAAAGTTGTAAATAACAATGTGGAATTTGGTGAGGAGCCAGTTGTTAACAGCCGTTATTCCCTTGTGATCGCTGCTGCAAAGAGAGCACGTCAGATTATCGCAGGAGATGAACCAATGGCAGACAAGATCACATGTCCAAAGCCATTATCCATTGCTGTAGAAGAACTTTACGAGGGCAAAGTAAAGATTATTCCAGACACAGAAGATGAGGAGTAAAGAAAACCCGTCAGGGCTGCCGCACTTTTGAACGCAATTGTGCGACAGCCCTTTTGCCATAATTAATGTAGAAAGAGAGAATCGAATGAAATTATTATTTGTATCCCTCGGATGCGACAAAAACTTAGTAGACACAGAATTTATGCTTGGAATGCTCCGTGATGACGGAATCGAGATCACGAATGATGAGACAGAGGCAGATATTATCATCGTCAACACCTGCTGCTTTATCAATGATGCCAAGGAAGAGAGTGTCAACACCATTTTAGAGATGGCAGAGTACAAAAAGACCGGTCCGTTAAAGGCTTTGATCGTAACCGGATGTCTTGCACAGCGCTACAAGGAAGAGATCAAGACCGAGATCCCGGAGGTGGATGCTATACTTGGAACCAATTCCTACGAGGATATCGTAAAAGCTGTACATGAAGCGCTTGGCGGTACTTTTTATGAGAATTTCAAAACATTGGAGGGACTGCCGTCTATCCATACAAAGCGAAGCGTGACAACCGGTGGCCATTTCGCATATTTAAAGATCGCAGAGGGCTGTAATAAACGCTGTACTTACTGTATCATTCCATATATCCGCGGCAATTACCGCAGTGTACCGATGGAAGATCTGATCGGCCAGGCAAAAGAGCTTGTTGCAAACGGCGCAAAAGAGCTGATTTTAGTTGCCCAGGAAACAACTCTTTACGGTATTGACCTCTACGGTGAAAAATCATTGCACAAATTACTGGACGAATTAAATAAGATCAATGGTTTATTCTGGATCCGCATTATGTACTGTTATCCGGAAGAAATCTATGAAGACTTAATTGATTCCATGATCCGCAACGAAAAAGTCTGCCATTACCTTGATATCCCGATCCAGCATTCCAATGACACAATGTTAAAGCGCATGGGACGGAGAACAAGTCATGACGATCTGATTCGTATCATCACACATTTAAGAGATCGTATCCCGGATATCACATTGAGAACCACGTTGATCTGCGGTTTTCCGGGTGAGACACAGGAGATTCACGAGGAACTCATGCAGTTTATCAATGACATGGAGTTTGACCGGTTGGGAGCGTTCACCTACTCACCGGAGGAGGGAACTCCGGCTGCTGCCTTCGAAGATCAGGTGGATGAGGAACTGAAGAAGGACTGGCAGGCAGATGTCATGGAACTTCAGGAGGAAGTGATCTTTGATAAAAATGAAGAGATGAAGGGCAGAGAACTTTATGTGTTTATCGAAGGTCAGGTAGAGGATGATAATACCTATGTTGGAAGAACCTACCGTGATGCTCCGGATATCGATGGCTATATTTTCATCAATACGGACGAAACCCTTATGACCGGTGACATTGTTAAAGTAAAAGTCACAGGCGCTTACGAGTATGATTTGATTGGAGAAATCTGTCAGTAGATTTCGGAAAGAAGGAAAAATTATGAATTTACCTAACAAATTAACAACTTTTCGTGTAATTCTTATTCCATTTTTTGTATTTTTTATGCTTGCACCAAATATGACAGGCATCAATAATTACATTGCAGTGGCTATCTTTATTGTGGCAAGTCTTACCGATCTTCTGGATGGTAAAATTGCAAGAAAGTATAATCTTGTCACAAACTTTGGAAAGTTTATGGATCCTTTGGCGGACAAGCTTTTGGTGTGTTCTGCGATGATCTGTCTGATTCAGACCGGACAGCTTGCAGCATGGATTGTTGTCATTATTATTGCAAGAGAATTTATCATCAGCGGATTCCGTTTAATCGCGTCCGACAATGGAGTTGTCATTGCAGCAAGTTACTGGGGCAAATTTAAAACTACATTCCAGATGCTTATGGTGATCGTGCTTATTTTAAATATTCAGATGCCATTTTTCCAGATCCTGGGCGTGATTCTTACCTATGTTGCCCTGATTCTTACAGTTGTGTCATTAATTGATTACATTGTAAAGAACAAAGATGTTCTAAAAGAACAGAACTAAGAACGATAAAGCATAATAGATTTTCTGGAGATAAGGAGAACCGAAAAATATGAGAATTATTGCTGGTACAGCAAGAAGCCTGCCTTTGAAAACGATTGAAGGCATGGACACAAGACCGACAACAGACCGTATCAAAGAAACGTTATTTAATATGCTTCAGAATGATGTGCCGGGTTCGTATTTTCTTGATCTGTTTGCAGGAAGCGGACAGATTGGTTTGGAGGCAGTGAGCCGTGGCGCAAGATATGCTGTTTTTGTGGAAAATAACAAAAAAGCGTGTGCATGTATTGAGGACAATATTCATTTTACGAAGTTTGACAGGGAAACAAAATTACTTCAGAGCGATGTCATTTCTGCCATCCGCAGCATGGAAGGAAAGTACAAGTTTGATGTCATTTTCATGGATCCTCCGTACAAGCACGAGTATGAAAAAGAAGTTCTGGAATGTTTAAAAGATTCCTCTATTTTAAAAGAAGATACGCTGATCATTGTCGAGGCATCTTTGGACACTTCTTTTGATTATTTAAGTGAGCTTGGTTTTGAATTAAAAAAATTAAAAACATATAAGACAAACGTTCACGCTTTTATTACAAAGGCAGAATAAATCATCATAATTTCTATCATTGGAATTATGATTTGCAGTCTGGAAAGGCAAATACATTATGAAAAAGGCAATTTATCCTGGCAGTTTTGATCCGCTGACCTTAGGACATGTTGATATTATTAAAAGAGCATCCAGTATCGTAGATGAACTCGTTGTCGGAGTGCTGAACAATAGTGCAAAAAACTCATTGTTTTCTCTGGATGAACGTGTTAGTATGATTGAAGAGATGACAAAAGATCTTCCAAATGTGTCTGTCACATCGTTTGACGGACTTTTGGTCGAGCATATGAAGCAGATTGGCGCTACGATTATTGTACGTGGTCTGCGTGCAGTGACAGATTTTGAGTATGAATTGCAGATTGCACAGACGAACCATGTAGAGAGTCCGGAGGTGGAGACGATTTTTTTGACGGCAAGCCTTCAGTATTCCTACTTAAGTTCCACGATCGTGAAGGAATTCGCATCCTACGGAGGCGATATTTCCAAGTTTGTTCCTGCACAGTTTATAGACAGAATTTATGCAAAATATAACATATCGAAATAAGGAGTGTTTCCTATGGCAAGCAGAATCGAACAGATTATTGAAGAAATCGAAGAGTATATTGACGGTTGTAAATATCAGGCATTATCCTCTTCAAAAATTATTGTGAACAAGGACGAGTTAGAAGAACTTTTAAATGAACTCCGTTCCAAAACACCGGAAGAGATCAAACGTTATCAGAAAATCATCAGCAACAAAGAGGCTATTTTAGCAGATGCACAGGCAAAAGCAGATGCAATTATTGCAAAAGCCCAGGTGAAAACGGATGAGCTTGTAAGTGAACATCAGATTATGCAACAGGCATATGCGCAGGCAAACGAAGTTGTTATGATCGCGACCAAGCAGGCACAGGAGATTTTAGATAATGCGACCAACGATGCAAACAATATCCGTATGGGCGCTATGCAGTATACTGATGATATTTTAAGAAACCTTGAGATATCAATCTCTCATGCAATGGATTCTGCAAAGGCAAGACATGAGAATTATATGTCATCCCTGCAGGAGTTTTATGATGTTGTATCTTCCAACCGTGCAGAATTAAATCCGACGGCAGAGGATGCTGTTTCGGACAGTACAGAGAATCTGCCTAAGATTGACATTTCTTCTGATATGTTAAAATAAAAATACACTGACTGCGACAGCGAGCAGGAAAGTACAGAATGTGAGAAGCAGTTTCACAAGACAGTATTTTTTCATGGAAAGAGAGGTTCCTTTTACCATGGAAGATGTCTGGGCGATACCGCTCAATCCACCGAAGGCGGTGGCGGCCATTGCCAGGATATATTTGGTTTGAATATTCCAGTTTGTGTTAGCGAGGCAGTTGATCCCGTTGGTGATCTCAAGAACGTTTTCCAACAGGATCAGGACAGGCTTTGGCAACGGAAGTTTTTCTACCAGTGAGATCAGAATTGAGAATAGCATGATATATCCACCGATCCTGACAAGTGTTTCGAAACCGTTCATAATGGCGGCATCTATGATCTTAAAAGTTATTTGAGATGGAGATGCCGTTTTTTTCTGCCGTTTTTCCTCTTTTTTCCTGCGCAATAATAACATGCCGAGGATCAGTGCAGGACCGTATAAGATAAAAATACTGATTCCAAACATTCCCTTAAGTTGCAGCTGCTGCAACAAAATATAACTTCCGATAAAAACCGGACTGATGTTATTCGTAATGTAAAATAAAATCTCAGCTTCTTTCGGATGAATTTTATTTGCCTTTAAAAGTTCGGCGCAGTTTTTGCTTCCCATTGGAAAGCCGAATAAAAAACCGCTGCACAAAATAAATACGCCTTCCCCACTGACTGGCAGAAATAAACGGAAATATTTCGTCAGATGCTTTGTAATGGCATCCATGTAGCCGGAATGGATCAAAACATTGGATATTATGGCGAAGGGCAGAAGGGTGGGAAGCACTTTTTCATACCAGAGCATCAGACCATTTCTGGATGCGTTTACAGCATCTGCCGGATAAAGCAGGATATATGCAGTTAAAATAAGAATGGCAAAGCATATAAATTTCTTTTTCATAGTAAAATATATTGTTTTGAATTGTAAAAAATGTAATTTGTTTGTAACTTTCGTAACATTTATCAGGAAAGAGTGGGGGATGTGATTTTGCTGCAACAGAGATTTCTTCGTGATCTGTTACTTTTTATGCTGGTGGTTCTTATTAATGTATATCTTGGGATTTACATTGACAGTGAAGTGCTTAAGAAAAACTGTTTTCCTTATGAAACAGCGTTTGAAAATTTCCGGGATGAAGAAGTATCAGAAGAGGTAATAAATTCTTTTCTGTATGATTCGGAACCTATGGAAGAGAGTGATATTACGGAACAGAAAATCAAATCTGTAAAGTATGCAGACTTCGCAAAGCTCAGTGAATACCTTGCAATGTACTTCGCCTTAAATAATACCTGTTCGGATTCTGATTTATTAGAAGAAAATATTTCTTTTGTGAAAGAACATCAGCCGGAAAAATTTGAACTGATCCAAAGCAAGATTGAAGCGATGTGGACGGATGCGGTTTTGTTTCCGGTAGGAGCAATTGAAAATGAGCCAGATGCAGCCGTGGACTTTGCAAATTCATGGCGGCAGAGCAGAACCTTTGGAGGAGATCGGTTTCATGAAGGCTGTGATATTATGGCGTCTGTGAACCAGCGTGGTATTTATCCGATTTACAGCGTATCGGATGGGATTGTGGAAAATATCGGATGGCTACGGCTTGGCGGTTACCGCATTGGAATCCGGAGCAGGCATGGCGCTTATTTTTATTATGCACATCTCTCGGATTATGCAAAAGATTTCCAGATTGGAGAAGAAGTGAAAGCAGGAACTCTGATTGGCTTTATGGGAGATACCGGGTATAGCGATACTCCTGGTACAACCGGAAATTTTCCAGTGCATCTTCACTTTGGCGTGTATTTTAATGATGAATCAGGGAATGAGTTCAGTGTGAACCCTTTCCCCCTGCTCCGCTATTTAAAATCATTGTAATAAAAAGCAGACCTATGCTAAAATAATCTTATGCATTTTCTGAAATTGCGAATGACCGATCAGGAAAATGCCGGATCATTACGGACAATGATAAAGGAAAAGAATCTATGCGACTTGATAAATTTTTAACAGAGATGGGGCTTGGTACCCGCTCAGAAGTAAAGAAGCTTTTGAAAACAAAACAGATCACAGTGAATGGAGAGGTCGTTACAAAACCGGAAACAAAAGTTGAACCGGAAAATGACCAGATATCTTATAAAGGCGAACCGGTCATTTACTGTGAATATGAATATTATCTTTTTTATAAACCGGCAGGGTGCGTGACGGCAACAGAAGATCATATGCATAAGACGGTTATGGATTATCTGACCGATACGGTGCGTTCCGACTTGTTTCCGGTGGGGCGGCTGGATATTGACACGGAAGGCTTGCTTTTAATCACGAACGATGGGGCATTGGCACACGAACTGTTAAGTCCGGCAAAGCATGTGGAGAAGACTTACTACGCAATTATTGATGGAGTCGTTACCGAAGAGGATGTTAACCACTTTAAAAATGGAGTTGACATTGACGAGGAAAAGCCGACAAAACCTGGCAAATTACGCATTCTGAATAGTGAACCAGAGTCTGAAATTGAGTTAACAATTACAGAAGGCAGATTCCATCAGGTAAAACGGATGTTTGAGGCAGTCGGAAAGAAGGTTTTATATTTAAAACGTATTTCCATGGGACCATTGCAGCTTACCGATGATTTAAAGCCGGGAGAATATCGGCCACTCACAGAGGAAGAGATTACAGCATTGAAAACTGTGAATAAATAAGTTATACTGTTAAGGTTGCTATTTTACAGAAAATTTTATTTTTAGATAGAAAGGTTATCACAAATGAGTCATGGATTTTTACCGATCAGCAAAGAAGATATGAAAGAGGCTGGCATCGAACAGCTTGACTTTGTATATATCTGTGGAGACGCTTATGTAGATCATCCATCTTTTGGACATGCCATCATTTCACGGATTCTGGAGGCACATGGCTATAAAGTCGGGATCATTGCCCAGCCGGACTGGAAAGACAGAGAATCCATTAACCGGTTAGGGGAACCACGGCTTGGCTTTCTTGTTTCAGCTGGAAATATGGACTCTATGGTCAATCATTATTCCGTTTCCAAGAAAAGAAGAACCACGGATGCATTTACGCCGGGCGGTGTGATGGGAAAAAGACCGGATTATGCCACGATTGTATATTGTAATCTGATCCGACAGACCTATAAACATAAGCCAATCATCATTGGTGGAATCGAGGCAAGCTTGCGTCGTCTGTCACATTATGATTACTGGTCAAATAAGTTAAAACGTTCCATTCTGCTCGATTCCGGTGCAGATCTTATCTCCTATGGAATGGGTGAACACAGTATCGTTGAGATTGCGGACGCTTTGGACAGCGGTCTGGATATTAAGGATATTACCTTCATTGATGGAACTGTTTATAAGACGAGAGACCGTGAAAGCATTTATGATGCAATCGAGCTGCCGCATTTTGAGGCTTTAAAAGCAGATAAATTGGAGTATGCAAAAAGTTTTTATGTACAGTACAGCAATACCGATCCTTTTTCCGGAAAACGGTTGTTCGAGACTTACGATGAAAAGCTGTTTGTCGTACAAAACCCACCGGCAAAACCATTGACACAGTCGGAGATGGATTCCGTTTACGCACTTCCTTATATGAGAGATTATCATCCTTCTTATAAAGAACTTGGCGGAGTTCCGGCGATTGAAGAAGTGAAATTCTCACTGATCAGCAACCGTGGCTGCTATGGTGGCTGCAGTTTCTGCGCGCTGACTTTCCATCAGGGAAGAATTATCCAGACGAGAAGCCACGAATCTATTTTAGCGGAGGCAAACAAGATCATCTGGGATCCTGACTTTAAAGGTTATATCCATGATGTGGGTGGTCCGACTGCAAATTTCCGTGCGCCGGCGTGCGACAAGCAGATGACAAAAGGTGCCTGTCCACATAAGCAGTGTCTTTTCCCGAAGCCTTGCCAGAACTTAAAGGTCGATCATTCCGATTATCTGAAACTGCTTCGGAAACTGCGGGAGCTTCCGAATGTGAAAAAGGTATTCATCCGTTCAGGTATCCGTTTCGATTATCTGATCTATGATAATGACCGCACCTTTTTACGCGAACTCTGTGAGCACCATGTCAGTGGCCAGTTAAAGGTTGCACCGGAACACATTTCCGACGCAGTTTTAGAAAAAATGGGAAAACCGAGTGTGGATGTTTATAACCGGTTTGTAAAAGCCTATAAAGATATGAATGAAAAGATTGGCAAAAAGCAGTATCTGGTTCCATACCTGATGTCCTCTCACCCTGGTTCCACCTTGAAGGAAGCAGTGGAACTTGCGGAGTTTTTAAGAGATCTGGGATATATGCCGGAGCAGGTGCAGGATTTTTATCCGACACCTTCCACAATCTCAACCTGTATGTATTATACAGGTGTTGATCCGAGAACCATGCAGCCTATTTATGTTGCAATCAATCCGCATGAGAAGGCGATGCAGCGTGCGTTGATCCAGTACCGCAATCCGAAGAATTACGATCTCGTCTATGAGGCACTGGTAAAAGCAGGAAGGACAGATCTGATCGGATTTGATAAGAAATGTCTGATCCGTCCAAGACAGGGCGAGTATAAAAATCATGGGGAACGCAATATGCACTATGATGGAAAGAAAGGCAGGACAGATCAGAAGCCTGCGAAGAAAAAGACAATCCGAAATGTGCATAACAAGAAAGCCTCTGGAACGAACATGAATAAATCTGCAAAGAACCGTGCGGATCACAGCAATCCTCAAAGACCTGTCAGAAAGAAAAAATAAGAAAGAGAACCTGACCTTATATGAAACAGTTTACGATCAGCCCGAACGAATCCGGGCAGCGTTTTGATAAATATTTAAAAAAATTATTGAGCAATGCATCCGGCAGCTTTGTATACAAGATGCTGCGCAAAAAGAATATTACCTTAAATGACCGCAAAGCAGATGGAACCGAAAAATTAAATGCAGGTGACCTTGTAAAATTATTTTTGTCCGATGAAACTTTTGAAAAATTTTCCGGTGTAGATGAGACAAATTCCGGGTACATGAAGTTAAAGTCCATTGATTCAGGCAGACTTCAGGTTGTTTATGAAGATGATGATGTGATCATTATTAACAAACCATCCGGGATGCTTTCCCAGAAGGCAGTTCCGGAGGATATTTCGGCAAATGAATATATTCTTTCTTATTTAATCCGAAAAGGCTCCTTAAGTGAGGATCAGTTTAAAACATTTAAACCATCCATCTGTAACCGTTTAGACCGGAACACATCCGGGCTTTTGATCGCAGGAAAAACGTTAAAGGGACTTCAGACAATGGCGGAAGCGTTAAAAAAACGTACTGTCCAGAAATATTACCGTTGTATTGTAAAAGGAGAGCTGCGCGAAAAAACGCATTTGAAAGGATATCTGTCCAAAGATGAACAGAACAATAAGGTGAAAGTTGTTTTCCATATCCGCCCGGAGGAAAAAGCGGATTATCTGCCAATTGAAACCGAATACCGTCCGGTGGCAGTTTCGAATGGATATACAGAACTTGAAGTTCATCTGATCACTGGCCGGTCCCATCAGATCCGTGCACATCTTGCGTCCATCGGTCATCCGATTGTTGGGGATGGAAAATATGGTGATCTGAGAACGAACGAACGTTTCCGTAAAGAGGTTCATGTTCGTTCTCAACTGCTTCATGCTTACCGTATTGTTTTAGAAGACGGAAGAGAAGTGATCGCACCGTCCGGCAGGGAATTTGAGGATGCATGGGACTATATACAGACATCAGCCTTTTAATTCCAGGGTTGGAGCGGCATCGATAATATCCTGTAATGGTGTCCATGACATCAGATCGTCGGAACTATCGGAGCCGCTGTCATCGTCTGCTTTTCGTTCAAATCCATTGTCACCGTTGTGCTTTCGCTGTTTTTTCGCATCCTCCGGTGTATCCGGAAGTCTGTGATAAGCGGAAGAGTGATGAAATTCTTTGGAAATCTCATTGAAAGCTGCAACCAGACATTCTTTATCAGGATCATCGTCCGGGATTCCATTTAAAGCTGCGGCAATATAGCCGTCTGCCTCCTGCTTGGATTTTGCATGTTTTAACTGGTTTTCAAGCATTTCAGCCATTTTCTGAATGCGGAGTGCATGCTGATATTCATCCGGATAATTCATCCGCAGAAATTCCATCTCCTGTGCCGTCAGTTTTTTGCCGTGCTTTAATTTGTTTACAATATGCTGCAGTTTCTGCTGCTTTTTATCTTCCGTGTCCGCATTGTTCGTGCCCTGCGTAACTTTTTGCATATATTGTAAAAGTGCGTTATCAGCCGTTGGAACATTTTTTGACAGTAAGGAAGAATGATTGTTCTCTGTGAGAATGTTCAGATTCATTTGCATAAGAATGACCTCCCCGATTCTTTGTATTATATATCGGCACATTCCATAAAATTATGAAAACTTTTATGCATAAATCCGAAAACACAAACACATGTTCCTGGCTTCTGTCAGGGCAGAAAAAAAGTCTCCAGTGAAATATTCCCCCGGAGACTTTTTAACGTTTTTTACTTGGAAACACTGTTTATGTGACGTTTGATCGCTTCAAAACTTTCGGCACTGACATCATGTTCAATCTTACATGCATCTTCTGCTGCAATGCGGGGATCAACCCCAAGCATGACAAGCCAGCTTGAAAGAGTGGTATGACGTTCATAAATCTTCTCAGCTACTTCACGTCCGGATTCTGTAAGGTGAATATATCCTTCAGGGCCTACGGTAATAAAGCCATTTTCCCGGAGATTCTTCATTGCTACGCTGACACTTGGTTTCTTGAAATTCATCTCATTTGCAATGTCAATGGAACGAACATTTCCCAGTCTATGATTCAGCACAAGAATGGTCTCCAGATAATTTTCAACTGATTCATTCATTACCATAAAAATAATACCTCCCACAAAACTTCTGTATTTATCAATGTATGATTCTTTGATAAATGTATATAAAATAATCATATCATACAACCCATTTTTTTACAAATTGGAATTGAATATTTAATAAAAATTTATCATTCGGGATATAAGAAAACAGTCAGGAATGTTTCCTTTTTTCTGGCGTGTCATGCAAAAGTTATGATATAATCATGAAAAGAAGCGAAGAAGGCAGGAAATAGAAATGGCAACGTGGAATTCACGTGGTTTAAGAGGTTCTACTTTAGAGGAATTTATCAACCGCACCAACGAAAAATATTTAGAAAACGGACTGGCTTTGATTCAAAAAGTCCCGACTCCGATCACTCCCATTAATATTGATAAGGCAACCAGACATATTACGCTGGCATATTTTGACCAGAAGAGTACCGTGGATTACATCGGCGCGGTGCAGGGGATTCCGGTTTGTTTTGATGCAAAGGAATGTAACACAGACACCTTCCCACTTCAGAATATCCATGAGCATCAGGTGGTCTTTATGGAGAACTTCGAAAAACAGAGGGGGATTGCCTTCTTTCTGATCAGTTTTACCGCAAGAGATGAATTCTATTATCTGCGGCTTGCAAAACTGCTGGAATTTTGGAACCGGGCGAAAGAGGGCGGAAGAAAAAGCTTCCGCTATGAAGAGTTAGAGCCTGAATTTTTCCTTCCAAAGAGCAGAGGCGTCCTTGTTCCATACCTGGACACGATGCAAAAAGATTTGGCAATGAGGGATTGACAAGCAGATATTCTTTTCATATAATAAATCAAACAGTTTCGTTTGCTACCACATTAGCATACTAAAGTGTTTAAAATGAAATAACTGACAGAATCATCCGTATGGGGTGAACATAAGGGAAAGGCATTAGATTCATTATGAAAAAGCAATTATTACATACACCGGAAGGCGTGCGTGACATTTACAACGAGGAATGTGAGAAAAAACTATTACTCCAGTCGGATTTACTTGGTATTTTAAAAGGGTATGGATATCATCCAATCCAGACGCCAACCTTTGAATTTTTTGATATTTTCGGAAAGGAGATCGGAACCACTCCTTCGAAAGAATTATATAAGTTTTTTGACAGAGAGGGTAATACGCTTGTCCTAAGACCGGATATGACACCGTCTATCGCGAGAGCGGCTGCAAAGTATTTTATGGATGAGGATATGCCGATCCGTCTCTGCTATATGGGAAATACGTTTATCAACAACAGCAGTTATCAGGGCAGATTAAAGGAGAGCACACAGCTTGGAGCAGAGCTGATTGGGGACAGTACCGTGGATGCGGATGCTGAAATTTTATCCATGGTCGTGGAATGCCTGCAAAAGGCAGGACTGAAAGAGTTCCAGTTAAGCGTTGGCCATGCCGATTTCTTTCAGGGACTTGTGGAAGCTGCCGGAATCAGCGAGGAGGACGAGGAAGAACTGCGGGAGCTGCTCGCCAACAAGAACTTTTTTGGCGTGGAGGAATTTGCAGAGACCTTAAACCTGAAGGCAGAGTTAAACGAACTGTTCCATATGCTCGGCAGTCTGAATGTGGACTTAAACGACTTGAAACGCGCCAAAGAGTTAGCTGCATCTTATCCTAGGATTTTAGCGGCAATTCATAATTTAGAAGAACTTCATAAAGTACTTGAAGTCTATGGCATTCAAAAGTATATTTCCTTTGAACTGGGGATTATCAGCAGTTATCAGTATTATACCGGGATTATTTTTTCCGGTTATACATTCGGAAGCGGAGAACCGATCGTAAAAGGAGGACGTTATGATAAACTTCTGACCTATTATGGAAAGACTTCTGCATCCATTGGATTTGCAATTGTCATTGATCAGTTAATGGCGGCATTATCCAGACAGAAAATCAATATTTCTATCGAAACAAATGGTGAGCTGATCGTGTATACAAAGGCAAATCAGACAAAAGCAATTTTGAGTGCAAAAGAAACGCGTGCGGCTGGTACTCCGGTCGAGACGATTTTAAAGGATGACACGAAAACAAACGAAGATTACCAAAACTATGCAAAGCGTAATCGTATCAGAACAGTTACTTTTATGGAGGATTAGAAAATGGAAGATGTGAGATACTTAACCTTTGCATTGGGAAAGGGCAGACTTGCAAAAAAAACACTGGAATTATTCGAACAGATTGGCATTACCTGTGAGGAGATGAAAGATAAAGACACAAGAAAACTTATTTTTGTCAATGAGGAACTAAAGCTTCGATTTTTCCTTGCAAAAGGACCGGATGTTCCTACTTATGTAGAATATGGTGCAGCTGATATCGGAATCGTTGGAAAAGATACTATATTAGAAGAAGGCCGTAATATTTATGAAGTATTGGATCTTGGATTTGGCAAATGCAGGATGTGTATCTGCGGACCGGAGGAAGCACGCGATCTGTTACAGCACCACGAGCTGATCCGGGTGGCAACCAAGTACCCGCACATTGCAAAAGACTATTTTTACAATAAAAAACATCAGACCGTAGAGATCATTAAGTTAAACGGTTCCATCGAGTTAGCGCCGATCGTCGGACTGTCCGAGGTGATCTGCGATATCGTAGAGACCGGATCCACACTCCGGGAAAACGGATTGACAGTGTTAGAGGAAGTGTGTCCGCTCTCTGCCCGCATGGTAGTAAATCAGGTGAGCATGAAGATGGAAAATGAGCGGATCACAAAACTGATCTCTGATCTGAAGAATGTGATCAAAACAGAAAGGAATGCAGTCCAATGAGAATTTTAAAACTGACAAAAGAAACACAGAATAATATATTGGAGAATTTATTAAAAAGAAGCCCGAACTCTTACGGCGAATTTGAGAGCCGTGTGAACGACATTATCCAGAATGTCAGGGAAAAACGCGATGAGGCGATTTTTGAGTACACCTTAAAATTTGACGGTGCCACCATCAATCAGGACAACATCCGCGTGACCGAAGAGGAGATCAAAGAAGCTTATGAACAGGTAGACCCAAAGCTTTTGGATGTCATCCGCAAGGCACTTGTCAACATTCGTGACTATCACGCAAAGCAGAAACAGTACTCCTGGTTTGATTCCGATGAATCCGGTATTATCTTAGGCCAGAAAGTGACACCGTTAAAAACAGTTGGTGTCTATGTGCCGGGTGGAAAAGCAGTTTATCCGTCCTCTGTACTGATGAATGTCATTCCTGCAAAAGTGGCAGGGGTTTCCAATATCATTATGACGACGCCATGCGGCAAAGATGGAAAAGTTTATCCATCTACATTAGTAGCTGCCAAAGAGGCCGGAGTCGATGCAATTTATAAAGTCGGTGGTGCACAGGCAATCGCAGCACTTGCCTTTGGAACAGAGAGTATCCCGAAAGTCGACAAAATCGTAGGACCGGGAAATATCTATGTTGCCCTTGCCAAAAAAGCAGTGTTTGGTTATGTCAGCATTGATTCCATCGCAGGTCCAAGTGAGATCATGGTACTTGCCGATGAGACGGCAAATCCACGTTTTGTAGCGGCAGATTTACTGTCACAGGCAGAACATGATGAGATGGCATCCGCAATTCTTGTGACAACCAGCGAGACATTAGCAGAGCAGGTTTCTGTGGAAGTAGATAAATTTGTTGCAACTCTTTCCAGAAAAGAGATCATCCAGAAATCTCTGGATAACTATGGATATATCCTTGTGGCAGACACGATGCAGGATGCCATTGACACCGTCAATGAGATTGCATCGGAACACTTAGAGCTTGTGACAAAAAATCCATTTGAGACAATGACAAAAATCCGTAACGCGGGAGCAATCTTCATCGGAGAGTATTCCAGCGAACCACTCGGTGATTATTTTGCAGGTCCAAACCATGTCCTTCCGACCAACGGAACCGCAAAATTCTTCTCACCGCTTAGTGTGGACGATTTCATTAAGAAATCAAGCATTATCTCTTATTCCAGAGAAGCGTTAGAGCCTGTATACAAAGATATCGTGCAGTTTGCAGAATGTGAAAAACTGACTGCACATGCAAATTCCATCCGGATTCGTTTCGAAGATTAGAGCCGGCAGCAATTTACAAAGAATTAATAATTACTTAAGTTGAAAAAAGAAGCAGAAAGGTTTAAAATAAAATGGCACGTACAGCAGATTATGTTCGTAAAACGAAAGAGACAGATATATCATTACATTTGAATTTAGACGGTACCGGCAGTTCCTCTATCCATACAGGGATCGGTTTTTTTGACCACATGTTAGACGGATTTGCAAGACATGGCCTGTTTGACCTGAAAGTCAATGTTACCGGAGATCTTGCAGTGGACTGTCATCATACAATTGAAGATACAGGTATTGTTCTGGGCAATGCCATTAAGGAGACCGTTGGTGACAAGAAGGGAATCCGGCGCTACGGAAGCTGTATTCTGCCGATGGATGAAACACTTGTCCTGTGCGCAGTGGATCTTTCCGGAAGACCTTATCTTGTGTTCGATGGAGAATTTACGACCGACCGCGTGGGATATATGGATACGGAGATGGTGAAAGAATTTTTCTATGCCATTTCTTATACTGCAGGAATGAATCTGCATATCAGGGTGCTTTCCGGCGGAAACAACCACCATATGATCGAGGCGATGTTCAAGGCTTTTGCAAAGGCACTGGATCAGGCAACGGTCATTGACCCAAGAATCACGGATATCCTTTCTACCAAAGGAAGTCTGTAATTGACAATTTACATGTATCACGTGCGAAATATGATTAGAAAAGAAGCGGTCTGGCGTATCAAAAATATGTGCAGACCGTTTTGTATGGAAAGGTATGAGTATTAATATGGAACACAAAAATATCGTGGCAACAATTTACTTAAAGGACGGGAAAGCAATCAAAGCCAGAGACAATTACGAGGAATATCCGGATGTCATAGAACTTGCAAAACTCTATAATGACAGCGGCATTGATAAAATCATGATTTTTGACCTGTCCAGGACAGATGAAGAGCATGAGCGCAACATACAGGTTATCCGCAATATCAACCGTAATATTGAGATCAAAGTCTGTGCAGGCGGCAACATTAACCGCATGGAGGACATTAAGAAGTTCATCTACGCAGGATGTCTTCAGGTGATCGTCAACGGCTCAAAACCGGAGAGTATGGCACTTGCTGCTGAGGCAAGCAGGCGTTTTGGAAAAGACCGTATTCTTGTTTCCGTGACAAATGTGGATTTTATCTTCAAACATCAGGATGAGATGGCTGATACATTCCATGAAGTGCTGATCTTAAATAAAGCAGTATTAGATGCAGTGGAGGGAATGACCGATGTTCCTCATGTTGTCTACTTAAACGATGCTGATTATGATGAGATTTTATCTATTTTATCCCGAAAAAATGTCCGTGGAATCGCAGGTTCTCTCATTAATAATCCGAAAACAGATATTATGGAGATGAAATCCCAGTTGTCTGCCTCCGGCATTAAGATGGATAACTTCGAGCCAGCCTTAAAGTGGAGTGACTTAAAGAAAAACTCTGACGGTATGGTTCCTGTCATTGTGCAGGATTACCGTACAGATGAAGTGTTAATGCTTGCTTACATGAACGAGGAAGCATTTGACACAACGATCAACATCGGAAAAATGACATACTACAGCAGAAGCCGGAATGAGCTTTGGACAAAAGGTCTTACTTCCGGTCATATCCAGTATGTCAAATCCCTGACAGCAGACTGTGATTATGATACCATTCTTGCAAAAGTTTCCCAGATTGGTGCAGCCTGCCACACCGGAAACCGGAGTTGTTTTTTCAATGAGATTGTGAAAAAAGAATACGTTGAAAAAAATCCGCAGAAGGTGTTGGGGGATGTCTACAATATTATTTTAGACCGCAAGGAAAATCCGAAAGAGGGCTCCTACACAAACTTTTTATTGGAAAAAGGTCTGGATAACATCCTCAAAAAAGTTGGAGAGGAAAACACAGAAATCATTATTGCAGCGAAAAATACTGACCACGAGCATTTGAAATATGAAATCTCTGATTACATTTACCATCTCATGGTCTTAATGGCAGAGAAGGATATCACATGGGAAGAGATCACACAGGAACTTTCACAGAGAAAATAAAACGACAGGTTTATCTCGACAAACTGCGGGTACTTGCCACGGTTCTCGTGATCGCTGTCCACACGGTCTCACTCGGTTCCACGCTTGTGCCGGAGCGGAGTGCGGTGTGGTATGGATTTGAGATCAGCAATTACTTGTTTTTGTGCTGCAACCTGCTTTTTATCATGATCAGCGGAGCACTTCTTTTGCCGGTGAAAGGCGAATCTGCCGGGCAGTTTTATCGGAAACGGTTTTTGAAAGTACTTGTTCCAATGGTTATCTATTATATTTTATATGTGTGTGCCAAAGAAGGTTTCGTCTGGCTTCTCCCAGATCACTGGGGAGCCATGTTAAAACGTATCCTGCTCGGTGCACCGGAGGAAGCACCGCATTTCTGGCTGATTTATGTGATCATCTGGTTATATGTGCTGACACCGTTTTTCCGCTATGTAGTGCAGCATATCCCGGATTCTGTTTTAAGCGGGCTTGTGGTTGTGATTCTGATTTCCCAGATTCTTGGAACTTACTGGGATACGCTTTATTATAATTCCATTGTCTCCGGGATCCTCGGTTCTTTTGCCAGTGTTTTTATATTGGGATATTATCTGACAAGAGAGCAGGGGCGCAGAAAGTACTTCTTTTATGGAGCCGGAATCCTTTCTGTCTGTCTGGCAGTCCGTCATATCTTCAGTGGGGCACAATATTATCGTTATTTATTTAACAATGCGCCGCTTATGGTATTTTATACGATGGCTGTTTTTCTTCTGGTGAGGCAGATTTATGCAAAAACAGAAACAGAATATTTTTTCACAAAACTGATCAGCCGCTACAGTTTTGGAATTCTTTTAATCCACTGGGGAGTGCTGCATTATCTTGTTAAACAGATTTTTCATGTCAGTCCGACAGATTTTGGGGTAATCGGCGGTTCCCTGCTCATGATCGTGTTGACCTTATTTTTTTCACTGGTAGGTGCAATGGTTCTTGATCGAACGCTGATCCACTGGTGTCTGTCACTCATTGCGTGGATTGAAAAGAAGTTCTAATGAGATACAAGGCTTCATATGATTTCAATGAGAAATCTATGGGGTCTTATTTTATGACCGACGAATATGTGGAAAGACGCAGAGCTTACGTCAACGAGATACGGCGCTCGTTTGACCGGCCGGAGGTGGAAAATGGCACCGCAGAAGAGGAATCACAGCCTTTGGTTCCGTGGATTTTTCTGAAAATCCGCATAGTGCTTGCAGTTCTTCTTATGATCGCATTCCTTCTGTTAAAATATAATGCATATGAATTCCATGGCTATCAGGCAAAAGATGTCATTGACATTATTTCTGATAATCAGTATTATACAATTTTGCAGGATTATGTTATGATAAATGAGCATGACTGATTTCACAGTCGTTTTCAGGAAAAATGAGAAAGGACAAACCGAATGACAAAATTAGCATTATCAGATGAGATACTGATGAAAATCGATAAACCGGCACGTTATATCGGAAATGAGTTAAACAGTATCAAAAAAGATAAAGAAAAAGTAGCAATCCGTTTTGCCATGTGCTTCCCGGATGTATATGAGATAGGGATGTCACATCTTGGCGTTCAGATTTTATATGATATGTTTAATAAAATGGAAGATGTGTGGTGTGAGAGAGTTTACTCTCCATGGCCGGATCTTCATAAAATCATGAAAGAAGAGCATATTCCACTGTTTGGATTAGAGTCCCAGGAACCGATCAAAAATCTTGATTTTATCGGTCTTACGCTCAATTATGAGATGTGTTACACAAATGTGCTTCAGATTTTAGACCTCGGACAGATCCCACTGCTTGCAAAAGACCGTACAGAAGACGATCCACTGGTGATCGGTGGCGGCTGCTGCACTTATAATCCGGAGCCGATGGCAGACTTCTTTGATCTGTTTTATATGGGAGAGGGTGAAATTTCTTTCTACGAACTGTTTCATCTTTATAAAAAAATGCGTGCAGAGGGAAAAACACGCCATGAATTTTTACATGAAGCTTCCAAAGTGCCTGGTATCTATGTGCCATCCCTCTATGAAGTGACTTATAAAGAAGACGGAACGATCGCATCCTTTGAACCAATTTATGAGGATGTTCCAAAAACGATCCAGAAGCAGATCGTACTGAATATGACAGAAGCTGTTTATCCGGAAAAACCTGTCGTTCCTTTTATCAAGGCAACACAGGATCGTGTGGTTCTCGAGATCCAGCGCGGATGTATCCGTGGCTGCCGTTTCTGCCAGGCTGGAATGGTTTACCGTCCGGTCCGTGAAAAAAATGTAGAGCACTTGAAAGAGCTTGCCTACAAAATGTTAAAATCAACCGGACACGAAGAGATTTCTTTAAGCTCTTTAAGTTCCTCCGATTATTCTGAACTGGAAGAACTGGTGAATTTCCTGATCGATGAGTTCAAGGGAAAAGGTGTGAATATCTCACTTCCTTCCCTGCGGATCGATGCCTTTTCGCTGGATGTCATGAGCAAAGTGCAGGATATCAAAAAGAGCAGTCTGACATTTGCACCGGAAGCCGGTTCCCAAAGACTTCGTGATGTCATTAACAAAGGTCTTACCGAAGAGGTAATCTTAAACGGTTCCAGACTTGCTTTTGAAGGTGGCTGGAACAAGGTAAAATTATACTTTATGCTTGGACTTCCAACCGAGACGGAAGAAGATATGAAAGCGATCCCGCAGCTTGCCAATGAGATCGCAGCTCTTTATTATGACACGGTTCCGAAGGAAAAACGGAATGGAAAATGTCAGATTACGATCAGCACCTCTTTCTTTGTGCCGAAGCCATTTACTCCGTTCCAGTGGGCAGGAATGTACACACCGGGAGATTATCTTGCAAGAGCGCGGGTGGTCAATGAGGGTGTGCATGCGCAGCTGAATCATAAGAGTATCAAATATAACTGGCACGAAGCGGATGTGACGGTTTTAGAGGGGATTCTGGCACGAGGCGACCGTAAGATCGGACAGGCTCTCTTAAAAGTTTATGAAAAAGGCGGCATTTTTGATGCGTGGAGCGAATACTTTGACTACCAGAGATGGGAGGACGCTTTTGCGGAATGTGGTATCGATACCGATTTTTATACAATGCGAGAGCGTGATCTGGATGAGATCTTCCCATGGGATTTCATTGATATCGGCGTGTCGAAAGAGTTTTTAAAACGTGAATGGAAGAATGCACATGATGAAAAAGTAACCCCGAACTGCCGTATGAAATGTTCCGGCTGTGGAGCCATGAAATTTGGAGGAGGTGTCTGTTTTGAAAATAAGAATTAAATTTCGAAAATCTGGTGTGATGAAGTTCATCGGACACCTTGATATTATGCGATATTTCCAGAAGGCAATGCGGAGGGCTGATATTGACATCTGTTATTCAGAGGGATTTTCCCCACATCAGATCATGTCGTTTGCAGCACCGCTCGGCGTTGGAATTACAAGTGACGGCGAATATTTAGATATTGAGGTGCACGAAAGCAAGTCCACAAAAGAGGCGATGGCAGACTTAAATGCGACGATGGTAGAGGGTGTGGAGATCACCGGATATGTAAAACTTCCGGACAATGCAAAAACAGCGATGTCCTTAGTTGCCGCAGCCGATTACAACCTTTTCTTTAAGGAAGGTTATGAAGTACCATTTACGAAAACAGAAGCCAAACAGGCGATTTTAGATTATTTTATCACGCCTTCTGAGGTACTTATCACCAAGCAGACAAAGAAAAGCGAAAAAATCATGGACTTAAAGCAGCTGGTTTATGATTTTAAAGTAGAAGGAACCGAGGAGGCACCGGAGTTTTACATCAATCTCTGTACCGGAAGTTCCGACAACTTAAAACCGGAACTTGTGTTAGAATCCCTTTTCGGCTATATGAACATTCCATATAATGCCAATGCAATCCAGATCCATCGTCTGGATGTGTATGCAAAAGAGGGGGACAAATTTGTTTCTCTGCTGGATATGGGCGAGGAGATCGCATAAAGAGGTTCTTTATGAATAAATATATTATCACACATGAAAAAATAAAAATGCAAAATAGGGAAGAGCAGGACTTTATTGTCTCTGCTCTTTATAATCATGACAAAAAAATGATCGAGGTAAGCCTTACACCCCCGGATGAAGACAGTTTACTTGGAAACATTTATATTGGCCGTGTGGAAAATGTCGTACAGAATATCCGGGCAGCTTTTGTGAAAATCTCGCCAGAGCAGACCTGTTATTTGTCCTTAGATGATCTGAAAAATGCAATTTTTACCAAAAAGCTCTCTGCAAGAAAAGTAATTGTGGCAGGAGAGGAACTTCTGGTTCAGGTGGAACGTGAAGCTTTAAAGACGAAAGAACCTGCTGTCACTGCAAATTTAAACTTTGCAGGAAAATATGCTGTTCTTACAACCGGAAACCGCAGGCTGGGGATCTCTTCTAAATTAAATAAAGATCAGAAGGCACATTACAAGGAATTATTACACGAATTCGATACAGAAAGCTACGGACTTATCATCCGGACGAATGCAGCAAGTGTCGCAGATGAAACACTGATTGCAGAAATCCGGAGTCTTGAGATGGAATGGTCACAGATGCGTGAGAATGCCCGCCATAAAACCTGTTACAGTGTTTTGAAAAAAGCAAGACCGGCATATCTCGAAGACATCAAAAACCAGCGGGAAGGTTCTGTCAGCGGGATCATCACGGATGACCGCGGACTCTTCGAAACCATCTGCACGGATTATGGGATCCATCCGAAACAGTTTATGACAAACGGTTCTGTCCCGGTTCCGGTCGATCAGTTTCAGGTGCCGACCATCTCTGGAACAGCAGATTCCCTGACGTTAACGTATTACCATGATCCGATGTTAACGTTATCTTCACTCTACAGCGTGAAGTCCTCCTTAGAAAAGGCTTTAAGGGAACAGATCTGGTTAAAATCCGGTGCATCCATTGTTTTACAGCACACAGAGGCACTTACAGTCATTGACGTGAACAGTGGGAAAAATATCATAAAAAAAGAGATGCGCGAAAATCTGCTCCGTATTAATTTAGAGGCAGCGAAAGAGATTGCCTATCAACTCAGATTGCGCAATATCTCAGGCATTATCATCATCGATTTTATCAATCTTCTTGCAAAAGAAGATGAGGCAGTTCTTTTAAAAGAATTCCGCACATATTTAAAAGACGACCCGGTGAAAACGGATCTGATCGACATGACCAGACTAGGACTGGTGGAAGTGACCAGAAAGAAGATTAAGAAATCTTTGCGGGACAGTTTAAAGATGAACTAAAAAAAGTGAGCAGCCACACTGTAAGGTCTGCTCACTTTTTTAATAGATTTATGCAGATTCAATCTCATACGTAAATCCGGCGTCCTCGATCACCCTGATGGTATCCTCGATTCCCTGACCATCCTCAGTGAGATAACCGGATGCAAAAATAGAGTTTACAACGGACAATAAACGTTTTTCTTCACCTTTAAAGTAAACCTCACGTCCGGCAGCACAGCGGATGTCTGCCTGTGGAACAAGAAGCCTTGCAAGGGCGAGAACCTTAAGACCATATTCAGGGGTTAAGCCTGAGGTATCTTTGTGTGCTAAAGGTGTTCCCTCAATTGGCAGCAAAAAGTTGATTGGGATTGCTTCCGGGTTAATTTCTCGGAGTTCTAACAGCATATCAACAACATCCTCTTTGCTTTCCCCCATACCAATGATCCCGCCACTGCAGATTTCATAACCCAATCCCTGCAGCATTTTGATATTTGCGACACGCTGGTCAAACGTATGCGTAGAGCAGATGTTCGGATAAAATGCACGGCTGCTGTTTAAGTTATGGTTAATACGGTCAAGTCCTGCCTCTTTTAATATGCGCGCCTGTTTTTCTGTCAAAAATCCGATGGAACAGCAGAGGTGTGTTCCGGTTTCTTTCATTTTACGGATTTTTGTAGCGAGTTCTTCAATCTCGGCGTCTGTGAATTTCATGCCGCTTAATCCGATGCAATGTCTTGCGAGATGATTTTTATTTACAAAATCATTGTCACGGTAAAGTTTCTCATCGGAAACCCATTTATATTTCTCAATATCAGCTGATGAACGGCAGGATTGTGCGCAGTAAGCACAGTCCTGGGAACAGTTGCCGCTTCTTGCGTTTGTCAGAATGTGGATTCCGACATTGTCTCCTTTGTATTTGCGGCGCAGTTTCTCAGCGCGTGCAATCAGCTCGTCCAACTGATCATCCGGTGTATTTAAAATTGCAAGAGCATCCTCTCTGGTAAGATATGGATTTTCGGCTTCGGTTGTCTTTGGTTGTGTTGTCATTTTTGTACTCCTTTGTTACGTTTACAAAATTCAAATAAGTTACGGTATGAATTCACAAGTTTCTAAATTCAATTGTTTTTAAAGTAGCACGAAGTATGGTTAATTGTCAACATGCTAACTTATAGAAGTTGACATTTATTTGTAAAAGCTAGTTAACATTAGTATAAATATCTACATATGCAGATATTTCATTTTATTGTACTAATCTTGTGTCTAATATGATATGATTTGAATTAGGGAATTTTGTAAATAAGAAGTGAATCTTCCAAAAGATAAATGGGGAATGTTGAATATGAATTATAACGATTTTTTAACCAGACAACAGCAAATCGAAAAACTGTCTATTGCGGAGCAGAAAAATTTTTATGAACAGCTATTGAAAAAGAAATACGACAAAACCGAAGTGCGCATACTTGCAAGTTTTTATTATGGGCAGCTATTTTATCAGGAAGGAAATTTCAGAAAAACCATAGAGATTATAGAACCAATCATAGTGGACTATCAAAGCTATCCGTATACCCCTAAGTTATTGTCCTGTTTTAACCTGATAGGTGTGGCAACACATTGCGAGACAGAATATAATGTTTCCCGTTTTTTCTATGAAACGGCATTAAAAATTGCCATGGAAAATGATGAAAAATACTATTATGCATTTGAGTATAATAATATTGCATTGACCTACATTGAGGAACAAAACTATGAGGAAGCACTTAAAAGTCTTGCGCTCGCAGAAGACGTCCTGAAAGACTGTGATGAGGAAATGGGTGCTTATATCTATATCAATAAATCTATTTCACTTCAGAAACTGAACCGTTTAACAGAGGCTTTAAAGGCGTTTGAACTTGGAGTGAGCCAATATCATGCAGATACAATCGTTCCGGATGATGTCACCCGCTGTGCAGCAACACTTTATTATAAATTGGAACAGCCAGAAAAATATGAGACTTACAAAAAACAGATCCTTTCAAAAATGGATGAAATGTACGCGGCTGAATTTATGGATGCCTGCCGGGAACTGTTTGAGTGTGGAAGAGATTCTTGTGATGATAACCTTATGAACCACATTTTACGATCCATGAATCAGTATATGGAAAAATATCCGGATGAAATCAAGGTTGGACTTGAATTTGCAGAATTAATATATGTATACGCTGTTGGTAAAATGGACAAAGACGCAATTTTAGAGGCATTAGAGGCGAAAAACTATTATAAAGACCGGATTATTGAATATTCGAAAGAAAACCATATAAAATCTTTACAGCAATACATAGAGATTAATTCGCAGATATCTAAATTAGAGCGGGATGCATTAACGGGATTCAAAACCCGTAAGGCATATTACAAAGATATTGCAATCATCGAATGTGACGAGGAGATGTGTAACCAGCCGGTTGGCATCGCTTTTGCAGATGTGAATGGTCTAAAAAAAATCAATGACAATCTGGGACATGAAGCAGGAGATGAGCTGCTCGCAGCAATTGCGAAAAAAATCATAACCATATTCCAGGAGGCAGGTTGTTACCGTTTTGGCGGGGACGAATTTATCATTCTGTCATTCGATAAAAGCGAGACAGACTTTCAAAATAAGCTGCAAAAGCTTTCAAAGCTATGGACGGCTGAATGTTCGGCTTCCATTGGAAGTGTCTGGTTAGAACATGCAAAGGACATTGAAAAGAATTTGTCAGTTGCAGATGAGAAGATGTATGTGAATAAAAATCATTATTATAAAAATAGGTTTTAACTAAAAAGGTTAGAAAAATTTCAAAAAACCAGTTGACGTAATTCAATTGTTATGCTATAGTAACGAAGTATGCCGCACAGTGAGGTCTCAAATTCTGCATGTTTGCAGAAACCACAACTGGCGAGTAATGATAATAGGAGGTGCCATATGTACGCAATTATCGCAACAGGTGGTAAACAGTATAAAGTTTCCGAAGGTGATATCATTACCATTGAAAAACTTGGTGTTGAAGCTGGTGAGAAAGTAACTTTTGATCAGGTATTAGCAGTTTCTGACAACGGAATGAAAGTTGGAGCAGACGTAGCTAACGCAACTGTAGAAGCTTCTGTAGTGAAAGAAGGCAGAGCGAAAAAAGTTATCGTTTACAAGTATAAGAGAAAAACCGGTTATCACAAGAAAAACGGCCACAGACAGGCGTTTACACAGGTTAAAATCGAAAAAATTAATGCGTAATCGATAGGAAGATTGTTATGACTAAGATAACGATTTTCAGAAACCAGGATCAGGCATTTTTAGGTTTTGACTGTCTTGGACATGCAGGGTATGCAGAGGAAGGTGAAGACATTGTATGTGCGGGAATTTCTGCACTGGTGATCAACACGATCAATTCCCTTGGTGTTTACACGAAGGAAAAATTTTCTACAGATTCTGATGAAGAGACCGGAATGATCACACTCAGGTTTGATGCTCCGGCAGGTCATGATGCTGATTTGCTCATGAAATCCCTGGTTTTAGGCTTGCAAGGAATACAAAATACTTATGGAAATGATTATATCATTCTAACATTCAAGGAGGTGTAAGACATGATGAATATGAACCTTCAGTTTTTCGCTCATAAAAAGGGTGTTGGTTCTACAAAGAACGGCCGTGACTCTGAATCTAAGAGATTAGGTGCTAAGAGAGCAGACGGACAGTTCGTCAAAGCTGGTAACATTATTTACAGACAGCGTGGAACAAAGATTCATCCAGGTGTTAATGTAGGAATCGGTGGAGATGACACATTATTCGCTTTAACAGATGGTATCTTAAGATTCGAGAGAAAAGGAAGAGATAAGAAACAGGCTTCCGTTTATCCAGTAGCTGAATAATAAGATGAACAATGGACCCGACTATTTGTAAAGATAGCCGGGTTCTTATTGTTTTGGCATTGGAGCAGGGCAGCCTGGCTGTCCGCTTAAAGGAGAAAATTATGTTTGCAGATAGAGCAACAATTATTATAAAATCTGGAAAAGGTGGAAATGGACATGTCAGTTTCCGCCGTGAAAAATATGTCCCAAATGGCGGTCCGGACGGCGGAGACGGCGGCCGCGGCGGCGATGTTATTTTTGTTGTCGATGAGGGATTGAATACGCTGACAGACTTTCGTCACAGACGTAAATTTGCTGCTGAAAACGGTGAAGAAGGCGGCAAAAAGAAATGTCATGGGAAAGATGGCGCTGATCTGATCTTAAAAGTTCCGGCAGGAACTGTCATCAAAGATGCGGAATCAGACAAGGTCATTGCCGATATGTCCGGTGACAACAAACGTCAGGTGATCTTAAAGGGTGGTCGCGGCGGACAGGGAAATTCCCACTATGCAACAGCCACCATGCAGGCACCGAAATACGCCCAGCCAGGTGGTGAAGGAATTGAGATAGAAGTAAAATTAGAGTTAAAGGTGATTGCTGATGTAGGGCTTGTGGGTTTTCCAAATGTCGGAAAATCAACGCTTTTATCCCGCGTGACCAATGCACAGCCTAAAATCGCCAATTATCATTTTACAACATTACAGCCAAATCTTGGTGTTGTTGACTTAGATGGTGCCAAAGGTTTTGTCATTGCCGATATTCCGGGGCTGATTGAGGGAGCTTCCGAGGGTGTTGGACTTGGACTTGAGTTTTTACGTCATATCGAGCGTACCAGAGTCATGATCCATGTTGTGGATGCCGCCGGAACCGAAGGGCGTGATCCGATTGCCGACATCAAAGCAATTGACAAAGAACTTGCCGCTTATGATCCGGAACTTCTGAAAAAACCACAGGTCATTGCAGCAAATAAAATTGATTCCATCTACGGTGATGAAAATGAGATCATCAAAGCATTAAAAGACGAGTTTGAGAAAGACGGCATTAAAGTATTCCCAATTTCCGCAGTCAGCGGTCAGGGACTGAAGGAACTTTTATACCATGTGAGCCAGCTTTTGGAAACATGTGGCAGAGAACCTGTCATTTACGAGCAGGAATACGATCCGGCATTGCGTTTCTTCCGGGATGACCCTTACACGATCACAATGGAGGATGATGAGACTTTCGTTGTGGAAGGCCCTAAGATTGAAAAAATGCTCGGTTACACGAATATCGAATCTGAGAAAGGTTTCCTGTTCTTCCAGCGTTTCTTAAAAGAACAGGGCATTTTAGACGATCTCGAAGAACATGGAATCCAGGAAGGCGACACCGTGAAGATGTACGGACATGCCTTTGAATATTACAAATAAAAGAAAGGAATTGGCAATATGAATCTTACAAGCAAACAGCGCGCTTATTTAGGAAGCGAAGCAAGCACAATGAACGCTATATTTCAGATTGGAAAGGCAAGTCTGACCCCAGAGCTTATCAATGGTTTAGATGAGGCATTGGAAAAACGCGAGCTCATCAAGATTTCTGTATTAAAAAACTGTGCAGATGACCCTCGTGAAATTGCTGAGATCATCGCAGAACGTACACATTCTGTCGTTGTGAAAGTGATTGGTAAAAAAATCATTCTTTTCCGTCAGGCAAAAAAGAATACAAAATACGAATTACCTGTAAAATAAATTCTAAAACACTATAAAGGACAGCGATCATGAATCATTTATCAGGCAGGAAAATCGGTATTTTAGGCGGCTCCTTTGATCCGATACACAATGGACATCTCGCCATTGCCAGGGCAGCCTACACAGATTTTGATCTGGACGAAGTCTGGTTTATTCCAGCCGGACATTCTCCGAACAAAAACGAAAGTGGTATGACTCCTTCGGAATACCGCGCCGAGATGGTTGCTCTTGCAGTAAAACCATACCCGTATTTTAAAATGTCTACGGTAGAGATAGAAGCAGAAGAGACAAGTTACACTTATCTGACACTCACAAAATTAAAGAACCGTTACCCGGATACGATATTTTATTTTATCATGGGTGCAGATTCTCTCGACTACTTTGAGGAATGGAAACATCCGGAGATCATCTGTGAAAAGGCAGTTGTATTAGTAGCAGTGCGCGACCACTGGAATATGGAGGATGTCAAAAAGAAAATTCATGCAATCGAACAGTTATTTCATGCAAAGATCTATCCGCTTTCCTGTGACCGTTTTGATGCAGCCTCAAGAAACATCCGCCAGATGATAAAAAAAGGGGAAGATACCGGGCAGTTGGTGCCGGATGCAGTGAGCCAATTTATAAAAGAACATCATCTTTACGAAAATGAGAAATGATTTTTTTAATATTTCCAATCAATTTTTGATAGAGGATAACAATATGGAACTGGTAGAAATACGAAAAAAATTAAAAAAAGTACAGGATAAAGACCGCTACGAGCACACCAAAGGTGTGATGTACACCGCAGGCTGCCTCGCTATGGCGTACGGCTATGATATGCATAAAGCCATGCTTGCCGGTCTGCTCCATGACTGTGCAAAATGCATTCCAAACGATGAAAAATTAAGACTATGTGAAGAAAACGACATTCTTATTTCATCCGTAGAACGTGAAAATCCTTTTTTGCTTCATGCAAAACTTGGTGCATTGCTTGCCAAAACAGAATATGATGTAACAGATCCATTGATTTTACATGCGATTAAAGTGCACACAACGGGCGAGCCTGATATGAATATATTAGACAAGATCATTTATATTGCCGATTACATCGAACCAAACCGCAATAAAGCGGCTAATTTAGATCGCGTGAGGGAATTAGCCTTTCATGATTTAGATGTCTGTATGGCCGAAATATTGCACGACACACTGGTTTATCTGAAAAAGCGTGGCGGAAATATTGATCCGACAACACAGATGACCTATGAATTTTATAAACATTACAAAGAAACGCTCTAAAACAATACGTTATGTGACAATTCTATGCACACCAATGTACACAGCTTTAACTTACATAATTAAACAGAAAGGAACATCGTTTATGACATCAAAAGAACTTACAAAACTTGCAGTAGCTGCTTTGGAAGACAGAAAAGCAGAAGATGTAACTGTTATTGATATCAGCGAAATTTCTCCGATTGCAGATTATTTTATCATTGCAAACGGAACAAACCAGAATCAGCTCCAGGCAATGCGTGACGCTGCCGATGAAGCCTTATACAAAGCCGGCGTAAAAGTCCAGCAGATTGAAGGAAACCAGAGTTCCACCTGGATTTTAATGGATTATGGTGATATTATTATCCATATTTTTTCAAAAGAAGACCGTCTTTTCTATGATCTTGAGAGAACCTGGAGAGATGGAAAAGTTGTGGATGTAAGTGAATTATAATAAAAATACATGAAATTTCTAATTATCTTTTCATAAGTTAGCAAATGCCGATATATCCTGTATTTTAAGGATCATCGGCATTTGCTTTTTGGAAGAGTCCCTGCATAAGCTGGCATTTTACCAGTTAATCAGCTCATTTCTTTTCTTCCAAAGTATTTAACAGAAACACATATCGCAAAGGCTGATATAATTACAGCACACGGTACAAACGAAAATAATGATAGTGTACTTCCTGTGTCTGTCGTTGTTACTGTATGTAATGCGTTTGACACAACATAACCACTATAACAATAAGGATATACTATCCATAAAGGTGTATTAGCAACCAAAACCCCCGGAATTATCAAAAGTAAGTTTAATCCCATAGATAATAGTGGTTTTTCAAACAGTATGGTAATTGCCCACATACAAGAAATAGCTGGAATCATAGTCGTAAATAATTTTAATGTCCACGTTAATAAATAAAAGACGGGAATAGATTCTGTTACATTCATTATTTTAGTAGCGATAATACCTGCAATAACGAATGAGATAAAAAAGATAAGTAATTGGATTGCTAAAAAGCTCAATAAAACAAAGAATTTTGTTAAGGCAAGTTTTTCTTTACTGATGGGTAAAGCAAGCATTTTTAATATACCATTATTCTTTGTTTCTCTGTTAGCAATCATAACGCATACAACTACCATTGAAAACGGAAGTAAATAATAACCAAAAAGCAATGCACTTTGAATAAACATTGCTGACCAAGCATTTGTATATTCTGGTGTCATATACATACTGATACTGAAAACACCAGAAACCACAACTAAAATAGGTGGAATTAAAAGCAAAGGCAGAATCATAGACCTTTTCACTTTCATAAATTCTATTTTTAACAATTCAATAATTGACATATGATTGTCTCCTTTATTCATAATGCTTTATTTTGCCTAAATACCAGCCAACCATGAAGAATATGATTGTTTCAACAAAGCCTAAAATTAAAACTTTCATATCAATACTAGCCGTAGAAGCTACCGCTGGTTTCATCATTAGTACAAATGGGTTAATAAGAAATATGGCTATATCTGAAAGCGACATTGCCATACCGCTAAAAAATCCTGCAACGCCAATACCTAATGTAAACCATATATTTTCACATCGTGATGATACCAAGAGCATAAATGCTAAGACTGGTAAAGTTGAAACAAAGCAATATCCTGTATATTTAACAAGTGTTAATAATTCAAAAGTTCCACTAGGCAAAAATATATTTCCAATAATACACAAAGCTCCGTTCTGCAAGACGATACAAACAGCAAGCAAAACAAACAATATATAAAATTTATTTTTGAAAATAGATGATGTCTTGAAAGGAAGCATATACATCTTTTTAATTACATTTCCTTGAAATTCGATATTATATGTTAGAGTTGTCGCTACGATAATGCCAAACATATTAAGAATCATAATCATTCCGTAAAGCTGTGTCAGCAAAACATCCATAGGTGGAAGCGGTAAGTTTAACAAAACATCTTTGCGAACTATAAAATTTGCAAAAGCGTATAATGCACCAAGAAGTCCAATAATCGGTAAAACTTCCAATATTCCGGTGCGTTTACATTTTTTCAATTCTATGGTCAAATTTCTCATAATTTTAACCTCTGCTTTCTGTTTGTGTTATCCTCATCAATCATGGATAAAAACATTTCTTCTAAATTATCATTTTCAAATCCTGCTTCATGTGCTGTAAATTTCAAATCTTCAAGACTTCCCTCAAATAGTAATCTTCCATGATTCAAAATACCAATATCATCAGCTAACAGTTCAATTTCTGACAGCATGTGTGATGAGATTAGAACCGTACAATCATATCTTTTCGGCAGTGATTTAACGAGATTGCGAATTTCGTGAATACCTGCTGGGTCTAATCCATTTGTTGGTTCATCTAAAATTAAAATGGGTGGTTCTCCAAGCAAAGCGGAAGCAAGCCCTAAACGTTGTTTCATTCCTAAAGAATATTTTTTCGCCAAGCGATTACCAAATTCAGATAATCCTACTAATTCTAACGCGTCATCAACACTTGACTCAGGAAGACCTAAAATTCTACGAATAATATCAAGATTTTCTTTACCTGTTAAGTTTGGATAAAATGACGGGGATTCAATAAAAGAACCAATTTTTTTCAAAATTTGAACACGATCATTCGGAAAAGTCAAGTTATCTATTTGGAATTCTCCATCGGTAGGTGCAGTTAATCCCAAAAGCATTTTCATAGTTGTAGATTTTCCTGCACCATTTGGACCGAGAAATCCGTAAATACTACCTTTCTTAATGTGTAAAGATACATGGTCTACGGCGGTAAACGCTTTGTATGTTTTTGTTAAATTTTTAGTTTCAATCATGTTTTTCATAATTTTTGCTCCTTCTTTCTTCATACTCACAATATAAAACACCTACATTACAGCCACATTCTCTCTACCTTACATTTACCTTACAAATGAGAAAATGACTGTTTAACTTTTTTTAAAATGTTATAATGGGATAAATAAACTGCAAAAAGGGCGTGACAAATAAATGAATGATACATACTTAAAATCAAAAAAAATATTGATCGTTGATGATGAAGAATGTTTAAGAAGTATGCTTATAACCATATTAGAAGATGAAAATTTTTTAAATATTATTACCGCTGATTGTGTAAAAACAGCTTTGGAAATCTGTCAACAGGAAAAACCAGATATAGCTATATTAGATGTCATGCTTCCAGATGGAAACGGTTTTGAACTTATGGAAACACTAAGAAGTTTCACTAATATTCCAGTAATATTTTTGACCGCAAAAGATGATATACAGGATAAATATTCTGGATTTGGGTTGGGAGCTGACGATTATATAACAAAACCCTTTATGCCAAAAGAACTTATATTTCGCCTAAATGCTGTATTACGCAGATGTTATAGGGAAGATAGCCCACTTATAGAATTACATGATTGTAAAATTGATTTAGCTAATGCACAGGTTATATGGGAAGATAAGATTTTACCTCTTACTGCAAAAGAACATGATATTTTAGAAGCGCTTGTACGAAATGCTAACCATATCGTAACAATAGACGCTCTTTGTGAAGCTGTATGGGGCGACAATCCATTTGGATATGGAAATTCGCTGCTTGCTCATATAATCTTACTATCCAAGATGGAAAATATATATTAAATAATAGGTGTCAAAAAGATTTAATTACAAACAACATCTGGGGAATTGTAATAGATAATAGCGGTAATGTAATCTGGCAATACAATCTACCAGAAGAAATACCACTTAAATATTCATTACAAGACGTTGCCGCCTTTTTTAAGGGGTATATCAAAAATTATCCCGTATTCACATGGAAGCAAGAAAATGATTTATTGGTATTAGGTTATCCAAAGAACAGTTATTCAAAAATTGTGACTAACTATCTTCCTTTATCAGCAATGCAGAAAACTCCCATTATTCTGTTTATTATGTTGGTATCAAATGTAACTATTCTGTTTATTGTATATTATTTATCAAAACGAAATGTAATGCTGAAAGTTGCTCCTATTCTCAATGGATTAGATAAGCTATCTCATGGCGAAATGGTTGTCCTTAATATAAATGGGGAATTGGAAGATGTTGGAAAACGTATTAACGAAACATCATTGCAATTAGACAAACAAAATAAAGCGAGAGCAAACTGGATAAGTGGCGTTTCACATGATATACGAACACCTCTTTCCATGATTATGGGGTATGCAGATAGAATAACTTCTTCATTAGATGTTGGGGAAAACACCAGAAAACAAGCAAATATTATCAAAATCCAAAGTGTTAAAATTAAAAATTTGGTTCAGGATTTGAACCTTGTGAGTCAATTAAATTATAATGTTCAGCCAGTTAAACAAACGCCTGTTCATTTATGTAAAATGATACGAGAAATTGTCGTTGAGTATCTAAATAACAATCTAGATAATAAATTTGATTTTGAATTAAATTTAGACTGTAATACAGAACAAATCTCTATTATAGGAGATGAAAGATTGTTATATCGAGCAATACAAAATATTATTTCTAACAGTATCAATCATAATGAAAATGGTTGTACAATCTCAGTTAGTTTAGCTGTAAATGGAAACAATTTAATATTGGTAATCAGTGATAACGGAAAGGGAATATCAGAAGAAAAATTACAAAAAATACAGTCAACACCTCATTATCTGCAAAGTACAGATGAAAGATTAGATTTACGACATGGTTTAGGACTTCTGCTTGTGAAAGAAATCATTTCTATTCATAATGGAACAGTATCTATTTCAAGTGCATTAAATAACGGATTTTCCACGACTATTTCCTTACCCATAAAAAAACAATAATAAAGCCCTGGCTTGTAACATAAAAATAAATGATAAATTTTTGTATATATCAATACAAGCAAAAGGATGAAAATCAGCTGACTGGTTGTCTGTAAAACAACCAGTCAGCTGATTTTCATTTTCTGTTAAAATTATAGAAAACGGAATACGCCAAACACTTTTCCTAAAATCGAACATTCTTTTACAATGATCGGATCCATCGTATCGTTCTCAGGCTGCAGGCGGTAATAACCGTCTTCTTTGTAAAAAGTCTTAACCGTTGCGGAATCATCCACCAATGCCACTACAATATCGCCATTCTCGGCGTTTGGCTGTTTCTTGACAAGAACATTATCGCCGTTGAAAATACCGGCGTTGATCATACTTTCTCCTTTTACTTTTAACATAAAAGTCTCTTCATTCGGCATATATTCAACTGGGATTGGAAAGTAATTCTCAATATTCTCCGTTGCAAGGATCGGTTCTCCGGCTGCGACATGTCCGACAATAGGTACGTTCACAACCTCACGTCTGGTAAGGTTAAAATCGTCATCAAGAATCTCGATTGCTCTTGGCTTGGTCGGGTCTCTCCGGATATAACCATTCTTCTCCAACGTTTCAAGGTGAGAGTGGACAGAAGAAGTAGACTTTAAATCGACTGCTTCACAGATCTCACGGACTGCAGGCGGATAACCTTTGCTTAAAATCTCACCCTTGATATATTCTAAAATTTCTTTTTGCTTTGCACTAATCTTACCTGGCATAAACTGTCTCCTTATATATGGGATTTCTGTAATGATCCAGCAGCTTCTTAACCACTGCTTCTTTATCTATTAATCATGATAACATACCATATATCGAAATGCAAACATATATTCCGAAAATTTGTTCGATTTTTCTATTGACAAACAGATGTTCGAATAGTAAGATACAGTTATGCAAACAAATGTTCGTAACAAGTGTTCGGGGTATTTATAACACAGATTTACAATTGATGATCCAGGGAGGTACCGTTATGAGAAATGAGAGCAATACAATCACAGGCAGAACCTGTCAGATGTCTGGCAATACATCCAGCCGGATGCATTCTGGTGATGTATCCAGAAACAGACGTATCGTTGTCCGCAGGCAGAAGATAGCTTTAGTTTCGGTCGCATTCATTGCATTGGCAATTATCATCTGTATATTTTTATCTGGTGCGGTCCGTACTCAGGCAGCACCATCTGAGATTTCCTGCAAATATTATACAAGTATTGAAGTACAGAGCGGTGATACTTTATGGTCGATCGCATCCGATCATATTACAGAGGAATACCGTGATATGAATGCCTATATTGACGAAGTCTGCTCTATCAATAAAATTTCTCAGAATGAGATCCATGCGGGACAATATCTTACCATCCCATATTACAGCAGTATTGCCATTGCAAGGCAATAAAATAGGACTGCGAATTATTACTGGAACAAGGTGTGAGTGAAAAGCAATGTTTTTTCTTCCTGTGCCGACAAGTTGTCAATTTGCCTGAAATAAGGTATAATAGTCATTGTTTCAACTGTAAAGTATGTTCCATATATGCTATAGGATGAAACAGTAATTATTTGGAGAGAGATTTAGTTCTATGTTACGATTTATATATGTTATTTTACTGAACCTGTTCCGTGCCCCTTACATGATTCCAAAGATGCGGAGGGAAGCTGACCATCCGGAGAAGTATTCAGCAGAAGAACGCTATGAGCTGGCAAGACATTGCATCCGTCTGATGAAAGTTACCGGTGGAATCCATACGAAAGCATATGGACAGGAGAATCTTCCGAAAGAGGGCGGTTACATGATGTACCCGAATCATCAGGGCAAGTATGATGCGCTTGGAATTGTTTACACACACCGTAAACCGTGTTCCATCGTTATGGATAAGGCAAAATCCAATACCATTCTTGTAAAAGAGTTTATTGATCTGTTGGAAGGAAAGCGACTGGATAAAAAAGATGTACGTCAGGCGCTGACCATTATCAATGAAGTATCGGAAGATGTTAAGAATGGAAAATGTTATATCCTGTTCCCGGAGGGTGGGTATGATTTTAATAACCGCAATCATGTCTGTGACTTTAAAGCCGGCAGTTTTAAAATTGCATTAAAGTCCAAAGCGCCGATTATTCCGGTGGCTTTAATCGATTCTTACCGTGTATTTAACAGTTTCTGGCTTGGCCCGGTTACAACACAGGTACATTACTTAAAGCCTATTTTATTCGAGGAATATGGCTCTTTAAAGACACAGGAGATAGCAGCATTAGTCAGAGACCGGATCAATGAAAAGATCAATGATGTATTAAAAATCACTGAAAAACAGGAAAAATAAGTTTTACCTATCTTTTACAAAAAATTTAAATATTGTTGATAGAAAGCAAATATCATCAGGCAGATAATAATACTAAAGAAAACAAAAAAATGTTTTAAAATTTAAAGAATGTCTGGTGATTAGTTTATGATGAGATTATGGAAGTATGTAGATGCAAAAAAATTAGATAACAAAAGCAAAGCAAATATTTTTTTGATCATGAATATTATATTGTGGTCAGGTATCGCTTTTCTGCTCAGCTTTGTCGCAGGTGTATTCTGTGGATACAGTGCTGAATGGGTGGAGTGGACAGTGATCATTACAGGCTATGCAGGAATCGGGATCGGATTCTTTGGAGGAGTTATTTATTATATGCGTCAGGCATAAGGATATTTGTCCGGTTACACAAGAATGCCCAGTCAGGTTTGCAATACAAAATCAGTATTGACAAATCAGGCTGGGCATATTAATTCATTTATCTACGGTTCACGAAGCTTCACATATTTCGCAGCACTTCTGCGGCGGTCATCATCAATAGCAGCATAGTGCTTTCGTGTGGTATTTACATCTTTATGACCTAGCACATCAGCAACAAGATAAATATCACCTGTTTCGCGGTAAAGCGATGTGCCATAGGTACTGCGCAATTTATGCGGGGTAATATGTTTTAGGCTTGTTACGAGTTTTGAATACTTATTTACCATTTTCTCAACAGAGCGCACGCTGATCCGCTTGTTTTGCAAAGACAGGAAAAGTGCATTTACACTGCCATCTGCGGCAGTGATTTTCTGTCGTTCGACCATATATTCCATCAGGGCAGATCTTACTTCTTCACCAAAGTAAACAACAACTTCTGCGCCTCCTTTACGGTGAATTTTGATTCCATTATTTTTAAAATCAACATCATCCATATCAAGACCGACACATTCTGAAACACGGATTCCGGTTCCAAGCAGTAATGTCATCATAGCAAGATCTCTTGTCTTTGTTTTTTCGTGGAATTTCTGCTGTTTTTCTGTGAGACTTTCCCCTGATTCCACCTCATCCAGCAGGTTTGCAACTTCATCGATATCTAACCGCGTGATCGTTTTTTCATGGATCTTTGGCATATCTACCTTCACTGCCGGATCCTGTCCGATCATCTCGTTTTTATATAAATACCGGTAAAAGGAGCGGAGAGAAGCAAGCTTCCGTTTTAGTCCGCGCTCATCATTTGTATGTTCCACACCATCTTTTTCATAATATTTCAGATAGGAGAGATATTCTTCAATATCCATGGGTGCTAAATTGCCCAAAACAGACAGAGGTATTTCAGTGATATCCTTTTTTGTGCATAATGGATTATTTTCATGCAGATAGTCAAAAAAACAATTCAAATCATATGCATACGCAATCCGGGTACGGGAAGAAGTAGTAGGTTCAATACCAATAAAAAATTGTTTACAATACGGCGGCATTTTCTGGAGCAGATTGCGAAGCAATGTCTCATTTTTCACATTTACTTTTTCATAATAGGCCTTTTCTTTCATTGATGTCCCTTTCTTTCGTGTTCTGTTTTTTCTGGCCAGCCGGGAATATTTCCATCCAAAATGGCGGTAAACATTCTCTTTTTAGCACCCGGGTGATCCAGATTGATCTGTCGTACCAGATCTTTTGCATATTGACGTTTTGTGACTCCATCGACAGGACACGGATTTTCCACTACCGGAAGATTGTATTTATTACGAAAACCTTTGACCTCAGCCTCCGATACATACATCATTGGCCGGATCACAGTCAATTCCATACGGTCTAAAAAAGTGACCGGGGAAAAAGAGTAAAATCTGCCCTCAAAAATCATGGATAAAACCATCGTCTCGATCATATCATCCATATGATGCGCATAGGCAACCTTATTGCATCCCAATTCCTTAATTTTCTGGTTCAGTGCACCTTTGCGGAGTTTTGCACAGAGAGAGCAGGGTGACGCCTCATTTTTATCACTGAAAATGATTTTTGCGATTTCAGTGGAAACGATATGATATTCAACATGTAAATGTTCACATAATAGTTTTACCGGTGTCAGATCAAAGCCTTCATAGCCCAGGTCTACCGTAATTGCGATCAGGGAAAATTTTTTCGGATAAAACCGCCTCAAATTTGCCATTGCATACAAAAGAGTGAGAGAGTCTTTTCCACCGGAAATCCCCACTGCAATTTTATCGCCTTCCTGGATCATCTGATAATCGTCCACGGCTTTTCTTGTTAAACTCAGTAATCTTTGTAATTCCATTTCTAATTGCCTTCCCAAATAAAAGACTGTATTTCAACACTGAAATCTATTATAATAAATTTGTATGTAAATTACAAATGAATCGCTCATTTGACTTATAAAATTTGTATGATTGAATACTTCATATTTTATGAGTAAATAAATTGCATACAATTTATCATCAAAGGAGATTAACACACATGAAATTTGTAATACAGCGTGTTACAAACGCATCCTGCACCGTAGAAGGTAACATTACCGGAAGCATTCAAAAGGGTTTTCTTGTCCTTATCGGAATATCAGATCAGGATACCATACAGATTGCCGATAAAATGATCAAAAAGCTGCTAGGAATGCGTATTTTCGAAGATTCTGATGGAAAAACAAATCTGTCTCTGAATGATGTAAATGGAGAATTGCTTTTAATTTCCCAATTTACGTTATATGCAGATTGCAAGAAAGGAAACCGTCCATCCTTTACAAACGCAGGAAAACCTGATATGGCAAAGCAAATGTACGAATATATCATTGATCAGTGTAAAAAAGAAATTCCGGTTGTTGAACAGGGAATCTTTGGCGCTGATATGAAAATTTCGCTTTTAAACGATGGACCATTTACAATCATATTAGATTCCGCTGAAATATGTTAACCCCTTGAAAACAGGACGATGCAAAGCATTTTGTGATATTTATTTTATCACCTGTTGGTGGCAGTATTGAGGCTCTGTAAATCCATTTATTCGCAAAACACAAGTTTAACGAATAGTTGGCTTATTTCAATGTGTTTTCCCGGGGGCTTTGATTCCCGGTCTACACAACGTTCCGCAACGGCTTGTTATTAACGCTCATAATCAAAATCATCTGCGTTATCCAGTTCTAAATAATCACGTGCGTCTTCGATTCGATTTTGTTCATTGGAAATAAGATTCTGCAAGTCTGCATTATTCTTAGTGAGATTTTGCAGATTTGTAAGTTCAATTTCTTGGGATTTTAAAAGCTTACTAATATTACTTTTAAGCTTTTTCATTTCGTTGAAATACTGACTGCACTTACTTTTCGCTGTCTCGAAATCCTTTGTCTTGAAATCCAAGGCGGTTCTGAGACTTTCGTTCTCAGTTCTGAGTTTATCATTCACAGTCTGGAGACTTCGGTTCTCAGAACGCATGTCTTGTAAAGCCGTGTCTAATTCCATCATTTCCATCTGGTTTTCAGTTATCTTGTCAGTCTGTTTTACAATCGTATCACGGTTCTGGTCAATCATTTTATTCTGGGTATCAATTACTTTCTGCATTTCGTTTCTGGCAATGTTAGTCTCACTTTTTAATTCCTCAATGCTTTTGTGTTGAGGGTCTTGATATGTCCGATATGACACTCCGAACTCTTTCAGACACATCTCATCTACCACTTGAGTTGCCCGGGATAAATTCGCCTTGGTCATGAAACCCTTGGCATTAACTCCCTTACCCTCGACGAACGGTGTGGCAACTCCGTGTGCGTGTTCCAGTGACATACATTCCTCGTGTTTCACTCTGTCATAATATCCGTGAACTTCGTCAACGTGGATTTCCATTCCGTGCCAGTTTTCTTCTCCGAAATACTCTTTCATACAGTCGTTGACCTTATCGAAAAACTCCTTGGTTCTACCTTGCTCGGTAATCTCTCGAGGACATGGGATGTTGACCAATAAGACTTCGATTCTGTCCTTTTTGAGACGTTTCGGTGGAAGTACCTTATCTACCTCTTTCAGTCTTTTTTCTGCGTTGTCCATTGCTTCTTTGAAACTTTCACAACCCACATGGAAGTTCCCAGATGATAATTCTGGATTGATGTTCTTGTTTGAATGGGAACGAGTATCATTCTCCTTTACTCTGTCCATGTGGTTTGTTCCGATAATTCTACCCGTTCTGATTTGTTCCTTTTTCAGATTTACACTTGCCATAATTCAGGTCTTCCTTTCTGTTCTAAAGTTTGATAACCTAAATATGGTTTCCATGCACTATAAACTTCGTTTATGGTGTAGCTCCTTATACTTAAGAGTTGTCTTCGCTACGCTCGACCCCTCTTAAGTACTCGTCGCAAGGGGATTCCCCTTGACCCCTTTTCCGGGATTCCGCACCCCGGGGATTTTATTTACCGGGTGTCCATACCCAGTTCTTTGCTTTCTCTTCCGAAGTCTGTTCCGGTGTATGTAAGAATCGTTTCTGAATCTTCTTTTTATCTCGTTTAAGTCTAACTGTATTACTTTTTACTTCAAAAGTTTTTGAACATACTTTATGACATCTTAACTCGTTCAGAATCTCATGAGTTTTTTTCGGATCACAATTTCCCTCGTTCATTTTATAGAACCGCTTAAGACCGTCTGTTTTCTTATAATTCAAAATAAGTTTATTGTACAACTCTTGAAACTCGAGGAATTTAATATATTTATCTCCTTGCTGGTCATCGACTCCTCTGTCTGAATTTCCAGATTGAACGAGTAAATTGTTTTCAGCAATTTCACAAACGTAGAATCGAGACTTTAAAGGCTGAATCTGTTTTAAAGACTGACCACATTCTTTTGCCCATTCTTCAAAACTCAAGTTACTTGTGACTATAACCATATCCCCAGTGAAGTACTGGTCTCCGCTACCTCGGTGATAAACTAATGTCGGTGCGTTATCACATAAATTTAATAATGCAGGTGCTGTCTGGTCGTTAATGATAATAGCTTGTGTGGTCGGTGTCACTTTGTCAAATTTTCCAGTTCCGCAGTTATCTACAGAAATAATTCTCTTATAACCCATCTCGATTAAAGTCATCTTACTCGTATAACTTTTTCCGGTATTCCCTTTTCCCGTTATAAATATACAGAGACGATTTATAAAAGCTTCTGCATCAATGCTTTCTTGAATCCCTTTATTATATTTTTCTCGACAGTGCTTCATTCTAGCATTGCTTCTCAAAAATAGACGCTGATTAAAGTACCAGTCGTCGAAATCTCCAAACTGGCGACCCAGTTCGTAACAGAACTCGTCTACCTCTACAATTTCGCCAGAGGTAACTTTTTTCATTTTATCTGAAACTCGCACATAGCCTTCTCTGATTTTCAGAATCTCTTCGTAACTCATGTTAGAGACGATAGCACTCATATCATAATGCTGTTTTCCGTCATTAATTGCCTTTTCTGTATCATGAGTGAGATACGTCGCATATGCTCCAAAATCGCCAACAGTCTCGATACCGTGATTTGCAATCATAGTAGCGTCTTCTTTCCTAAACACAATACCTAAATCGTTGAGAATTGTACTCACGTGTTTTCCGCTCTTTGAAACGTTCTGTGCGTCTTCCATAACTCTAATTAAGATATGATAATGTGGTTTCTCCGTTGATGGTTCAAAAAAGTCGTCTCCAAGAACGTCTTCATCATGTTTGATTCCCAAGCACTGATATTCTGCTTTTTTAAGTTCCTTGATTCGTTCCTTTAATTTTTCCCAACCGTCTGGAATCTGCTCATCATAAACCTTTACTGCTAACGTCTTAACATTGCTTTTCACAGTCATTTTCGACCCTTTACGTCCGATTAAGTTTGTGGTTTCCTCTTTTTTTCCCATGTCTTTTTCCTCCGTTTTCGAGGTCGGGGCATTAGAAAGTAGCAACTTAGCAACCGGTAGCAACCTCTTTTGCCGTAGCTGAGGTTGCTACCTAGAACCCTTGATTTTTCTGGGTTTATAGCACTTTTGCAACCTCTGCAACCTCGTTTTTATCTTGTGACATGAATAAATATGTTTTTCACAGTTGCAAAGACGTGGCTTTGATTCTTGATATTGTGTCTGTTTGAAATACAATTTACCTTAATTGTTTATTCTGTACATTCAATTAAATATATTTCATATGCGATTCAACCGTTAACAGTTATAAAGTTCTACGATTTAAGACCGTCTGTTAACGATTTCAAGCGCATAATATGCCCTACCGGGCGGTCAACATAGAAAGTTTGTCGGGTTTGTTTAAAAGCTTAATTTGTCTGGTTCAAATGGATAATTTATATCGGCAGTCCTCAAGTACGCTGTCTACAACTGCTCTTATGTCTTCGTTGTTGCGGTTCGACCCTCGTCGCCATCTACTCGTTAAACTTGGAGTTTTTCAAAATCTGGCGACCCACTACGACCGGAGTGAATCCGGTCTCCGTCGCAAGACTGTTCCGCTCCATCGTTCCGAGATGTCGAACCAGATGTCTGTGGACATAAAAAAAAGAGAGGAATCATCTCCTCTCTCTTCCGCTCCACGACGGACTGCAAACCGTCCACCGGACGGTTCTCCGTCTTTCGAAAAACCGGGATAGTTTAACGAATAGTTGGCTTATTTCAACAAGTTTCCCGGGATTACATTCCCAGATTCAGACAACGTTCCGCAACGGCTTTTTATCAAAAATCCCTCATGGAAAACTCCATGAGGGATTACACATTTCAATTCAGATTATAAACTTCATGATTCATTTTATTTCATTGCATCCATCAATTCTCTGAACTTCAGGATCATTTCCACGCAGTTATCAGTGCCAAGCTTACCAGCATCAAGAGAAAGATTATAACTCTTAGAATCTCCCCATTTCTTGCTTGTATAATAGTTATAGTAGCTTGCACGCTGTTTATCCGTCTTATTGATGATATCTCTGGCTTTATTCTCTGTAATATTCAGGTTCCTGCTGACATTTTTGATACGTACATCCAAGTCTGCATGAATAAAAATATTGATACAATCAGGGTTATCAGATAATGCATAATCTGCACAGCGTCCGACAATCACGCAGGATTCTTTTTCTGCAATTTTCTTGATCGTTTCAAACTGCGCCAGAAAAACTTTGTGATTTAATGGCATATCCAAAAACGGTGCTGCAGAATAACCACTGACAGAATATGTATCCATAACTAAAGAATATAAAAAACTGTTTGTCGGTTTTTCGTCATGGTTCTCAAAGATCTCTTCACAAAATCCGCTGTCTTTTGCAGCCTGCTGTAAAAGTTCTTTATCGTAAAGCTTAATACCAAGCTTTGCAGCAAGTTTTTCACCTACTTCTCTTCCGCCGCTACCAAATTCTCTACCGATCGTATATATTTTATTTGCCATATCAATCCCACCTTTACGCAAGTTTTTTATTTATCTTTATTATAGCGTATTTATCAAAAATTGGAAAGATTTATTTTAAATTTTCTAACATTTTTCCATAATATTGTAACTGTAAAAACTTCTTGTCCATTTATATCAAGATAATGCGTAGTATTTTAACGTAAGTCACGTAGTATTTTTTCAAAATATTCCGGCAATGGTGCAGAGATTTCCATGTATTCTCTGGTTCCTGGATGAATAAATCCAATGGTCATGGCGTGTAATGTCTGTCCCTGCAATTTATAGGGACTTTTTCCATTCGAATAAAGCGTGTCGCCTAATAATGGATGTCCAATACTTGCCATATGCACACGGATCTGGTGTGTTCTTCCGGTTTCTAACTTAAATTCCATGTAGGTATATTTGTCAAATCGCTCTAACACTTTATAGTGTGTGATCGCATCTTTTCCATTTTTTTCATTGATGGCCATTTTCTTGCGGTCAACCGGATGTCTTCCGATCGGAGCATGGATCGTTCCCTCGTCATCCCTGACAACACCATAGACGATTCCCCGGTATCTGCGGTTTACACTGTGCTCTTTGATCTGTTCCGCAATAAAAACATGACTCTCATCATTTTTGCAGACGATCAGGGAACCTGTGGTATCCATATCAATACGGTGTACGATTCCCGGACGTATCTCGCCATTGATACCGGAAAGACTGTCCCGGCAGTGATACATAACCGCATTGACCAGCGTACCGCTGTAATGTCCTGCTGATGGGTGTACGACCATTCCCTTTGGTTTATTGACCACCAGAAGGTCATCATCCTCGTACAGAATGTCAAGCGGTATATCTTCCGGAAGGATCTGTGTCTCCACTGCATCCGGGATTTCTACCGTCACCAGATCTTCTGTTTTCAACCGGTAATTTGCCTTCTGGATTTTGTCATTGACAGAGACATTACCATCTTTAATTAATTTCTGAAAAAAAGAGCGCGATTGCTCTGGAAAAAGGATACTTACATATTTATCCAGACGCTCGCCCTCATATTCGTATTCTACTTCAAATGTTTCTTTTTGCATATCACTGATCCTTATTTTTCAGCAGGTCTGCATATTTGCTGTGCAGAACATTAATCATGAAAAATTTTATTATAGTCCTCTTCTTTATAATAAAACAATCCCAGAATGATCATTGCAAATGCTGCGACTGTCACATATATATCCGCTACATTAAAAACCGGAAAATCGATCAGTTTAAAATAAAAGAAATCGACCACGTAATTGCGGAAAACACGGTCAATAAAATTGCCCAATGCTCCGGCAAAAAACAGGATACAGATACCGTCCATCGGACGGAACTTTTTCTCACCCGGTATGCGTTTCAGATATAGATATGCGATCATGCAGAGTACAACCAGCGTAAAAACCACAAAAAAGATCTTCTTTCCCTGTAAAATTCCAAATGCAGCTCCACGGTTTTCCAGATAATGTAACTCAAAAACTCCATCCCAGATCACGAATGGCTGCTGATTCATTAATCCATGGATTGCCATTAATTTTGTGACCTGATCGATCACGATCAGAATGATCGACAGGATGATTCCTGTCAATGCTTTTTTTAAAGTGTTAGTTTTCTTCTCCATAAATATATAATATTCCTTCCAAAATCTGTTCATCGGTCAGATTTTTCTCAATATAGGCATCTCCCGGTGTCTTTAACAGGATAAACTTAATCTGGTTTCCAACCATTTTTTTATCAAGCTTCGTTGTTCTTAATACATCATCCGGATTCTGTCCGGATACACGGACCAGCAGTCCAAAATGTTTTAAGGTCTCCTCGATAGAAGAAAGCTGCACTTTCGTGAGATTTCCCTGTTGATAGGAAATATACGAGGCTGCAACCATACCAAGTCCTACACAGACACCATGTGACAATCCAAAATCCGAAAGCTTTTCTACAGCATGGCCGATGGTATGTCCGAAATTAAGCAGCGCACGTTCCCCCTTTTCCTTTGGATCGCGCTCAACCACATCCCGTTTGATCAGGCAGCTCTGATAGACCATTTCCTCGAGAGTGTTATAGTCTAATGCAAGAATTTCTTTCTCATATGCATTCATCCACAGAAAATAATCGTGATTCCTGATCAGACCATGTTTTAAGATTTCTCCAAAACCAGAGACAAGCTGGTCCTTGGGCAATGTTTTTAACACATTTAAGTTCATATATACAAGTTTCGGCTGATAGAAGGCTCCAACCATATTCTTATACTGCATGAAATCAACGCCGGTCTTGCCGCCAATGCTGCTGTCAACCTGGGAAAGAAGTGAAGTCGGTACCTGTATAAAATCAATGCCGCGCAGATAAGTTGCCGCTGTGAATCCGGTAAGATCACCTACGACGCCGCCGCCTAAGGCGATCATAAGATCATGCCGGTCAAAATGATTCTGAATTAAAAATTCATAAACTCCATTGACGGTATCTGTATTTTTGCTCGCTTCCCCTGCCTGAAATTCATAACAGAAAACGTGTAAAAAGTTTTCTGTTAAAATATTTTTCACCGCCTCTGCGTAAAGTTTTGCAACATTGGAATCTGTAACAATACAGATTTTCTGGTCAGCCTGATATCCAAGGTGCTTTAACTCCTCTGCCAGCCCCTGAAAGGAATCTGTCAGTTTGATGTGATAGATCACCTTTCCATCTAAAGTTACCGGTAAATCTTTTGCCATAACGATAGCCCTCACTTATCCATATAATTTATAGCGAACTTTCATTCTTCCTTTGTTTGTTTCGCCCATCTCCCGCTCAAAAACAAAACGGCCATAACCACGCACCGAGATAATATCTGCTTCCTTACAGCGATAGGATGGATTCTGAACACATTTGCCATTCACAAATACTTTTTCCGCCTTGAAAAATTCCAATGCCTGGCTTCTGGAAAATTTGTAGACACATGCGATCATGCTGTCTAAACGGTTCGAAGTGATTATTCCATCTTTTTCTTCAAATTTCTGCTGCTGTTCTAACGCATCTGCTGACACAGGAGATAGCTTTACAACTGTATGACGTATTTTATCAAGATTCTCCATAAAATAAGGCGCCATGCTCTCCTCACAGATTAAAAAATATTTGTCCTCACAGATTATAATATCGCCTAATTTTGAGCGGTCAACGCCAAGATTCATCATAGAACCTAAAATATCCCTGTGTCCTAATTTTTCTGCAAACTTTGGATAGGATGGAACAATCTCAAGATATGCAATTGGAAACTGCCACTCATAATAAAGAGCATCAGGTATAAATGCAATTATCTGACGCTCTGCAAAAGGAACACCTCCAGAAGCTTCTGTCTTTGTCTCAAAAAACTTTTCGTTCTGGTGGTAAATATTCAGTTCATTTAAATTAAGGAAATCGCTGAATAAAACGATTCCCTTTCTATTTGCCTGTCTGGATAAATCTATTAACTTCTTTTTGCAAAGTTCCTGCTCATTCATAATGTCGTTCTCTACAGTCCTCTGGTTGTATCAAAAGAGTCTACAATATTCAGAAAATCACCTGAAATATCAACCGCTGCCGGAGTGATAATGAAAATATAATTCGAAATCTTCTGAAGATTTCCGCTGATTGCAAAGCAGGAACCAGAGGTAAAGTCAATGATACGCTGCGCAATCTCTACATCTAATCCCTCCACATTCAAAACAACTGTGCGGTTGTTTAACAATGTCTCCGTGATCTCTCTTGCATCCTCAACAGATGTCGGTTTGATCACACATACTTCCATACCGGCGAGATTCTGCTGTTTTTTGGACGGACGGATCGGTGTGACTTTTGGAGTGGTCTTTACCGGTTTTTCTTTGTAATCATCGGTAAAAGTATCCTCTTTTTCACGTTTCTTAAAAGAAGATTTTGGTTTTACTTCTTCCTCTTCGTCATCATAATCATAGTCTTCATTGTAAAAATCGTCATCGTCATCCGGATTCAAACGCATTACATTTAAAAATTTATCAAGAAAACTCATTTTTTGCTGCTCCTATTAAACTGATTTTAAATTCTGCTTCTTTCTCTTACTGGTATCCAGTGCATTATTGTTTGTTGTAATTGCGTGCTCCAAAAATCCCGGTTCCGACACGAACCATGGTAGCTCCCTCTTCGATTGCCACCTCGTAATCGCCTGTCATACCCATAGACAGAATTTCCATAGATACATTATCTATGTTTTTCGCAGCGATGTCAACAGATAAATCTTTTATTTTACGGAAATACAACCGGTTATCCTCTGCATTTTCCACGTATGGCGCGATGGTCATAAGTCCTTTAATGCGGACATTTTCCAGTTCTGCGATCTCTTCCACTAACTGGATCGCATCTTCCTCGGAGATACCGAACTTGGATTCCTCATGCGCAATATTCACTTCCACAAGGATTGGAACAATGATATTTTTCTTCTTTGCCTGAATATTGATCTCCTCTGCCAGACGATAAGAATCAACGGAGTGGATCAGTGCAACCTGTCCGACAATGTATTTTACTTTGTTTCTCTGCAGATGTCCGATCATATGCCATTTGATGTCCTTTGGCATTTTCTCAATTTTATCACAGAGCTCCTGCACTTTATTTTCGCCGAAATCCCTGATATTTTCATCGTAAATTTCCTGCAGCATCTCAACAGGCTTTGTTTTGCTGACAGCGATCAGTGTCACTTCTTCTCTCTTTCTTCCTGCGCGGTCACACGCTGCCTGTACACGTTCTTCTACATTTTTTAAATTATCTTTTAACATTTGATTTTATCTCCTTCGCCGTTGTCTTTATTTGATCAGCTGATTTTCATCAATCTTTGTCCCATCTAACGCAATATGGTCGTATAATGCGATACCATAAGTTGTACCTGTCTTTACGATCGTATATTCCTCGTTCTGATATAAAACATCAATCTGCTTGAATACAGCATAACCCTTGTTAATGTTGTAAACACCCTGTAACGATGCAGTGTCTGTACCAACACGATACGTCTCACTGGAATCCGGTTTCTGTAAGATATCCCCGGAGGACACATACTCACTGTCGATATAATAGGTATCGTCTGTCTCATAATAAATGGTTGGTGTCACAAATTCCGTGGTACTTTTTCCGTCCTTGTCCGTGCGTTCCACCAGAATTCCCTCGTCGCTGGAATCCCCGCCTTTTAAGAAAAAATCGATTGGAACGGTGTAAAACTCTTTCTCGGTGATCGCGGAATTTGGAATTTTAAGACCGGTTTCTTCGGACAGTAAAAGTTCAATCTCCACATAGCGCTCTGACGCATATCTAACCATAGCACTTTTCAGTGAGAGAATCAAATACTGCTGTCCATCACGCTCGACAATGGAATAAGTCGCGTAGGCTTCTTTTGCATCTTTTAAAAAGCGGATCTTAATTGTATCGTCATCTTTTAATGATTCCGCTATTGCATCCGGCACTGGAACAATAATATTCCAATATTCGCTGTCGATCAGCTTGTACTCAGGTGAACCGGCCTGGATAGCCGGGTTTGTTTTCAGATCGTTTTTGGAATAATTGGATTCGTCAAACATTGCGGCCGTAAAATTATCAACCGTAACATTTTCAAATCCGTCCGTATAATAAGTTACGATTCCTGGCACATCTGTGATCACTTTATGAAATGTATTATTGTTCTCCGCAGAAGCAACATAATCCGAGATATCATTTAAGGCGTTTACACTCAATGCCTCACTCAGAGATGCATTGACATTGTCCTTAAAGCTGTATACCTGATAATAGTTTTTTCCATCATAGGCATATAAAAAGTCATTGATGGTTTTCTCAATTTCTGCAAGGTTCTCACTGTCGATGGTACTTCCATCCTGGCTTGCCTCGTTGATCATGTTCGAAACGTCTCCATTCTCATCAACGGAGCAGACCAGATCGCCGTAGGCTACTTTGGAACCCTCTTTTACATAATAATTCACTGCACCGGAATAATCTGAATTGATGATTTTTTCATCGCGCAGGATCAGACCATTGTATACATTATTGACCGCAATGGTTCCCTGCTCCACCTCATAAACAGAAATATGTGTCTCTGTCAGATAACTGAACACATTAAATACCAGATAAATAAAGATGATGACAAATATAATGACACCAATATTAAAATTCATTGGTTTTCTATATTTCACAACATTTTTGTTTTTCTTCAATTGCATAACCTGCCTTGTTTTTCTCACTTCCGCTCATTATAGCATTTTTTACATGGCAAAACAATGCGATTCATGTATAAAAAACAGTTTCACAGGAAAAAATAAACAAAAATAGATGATATCAAAGGAGATATATTCATGAAAACAAATTGGTTGGATTATACTTTACTGACATTGGTGATCATTGGTGCCATTAACTGGGGACTAATCGGATTCTTCCGCTTTGACCTTGTTGCATTTCTGTTTGGAAATCTTTCCTGGCTTTCCCGCATCGTTTATGCACTGGTAGGTATCGGTGGTCTTTACACGATCAGTCTTTATGGAAGAATTAAAAGTGGAGACGAAGCTTAGAAAAAGGTTGAGCTGTTTTGTATGCAAAAAAGGTTGTTGCACTAAATCAAGTTAGCGCAGCAACCTTTTAACAGCAAAGTAATTATAGGGAAATGACAATCTTTGCTTTTGCACACTCAGGTAATTTGGACTCATCTCTTGAAACACTTAAGATAAACTTCACATTGTATTTCTCACTGATGATGTCGAGTTTTTCAATTGCATGCTGGATCTCGTCATCCGTCTCAGCAAATGCAATTGTAAGGAAACTATCAAGATACATCTCTTCGAGATCGTGATCCTGTGAAACAATTCCGCATAAGAATCCAAGGAACTCATCACAATTATCGATTGGATAATCCATCACGTTGATGAGACGAACCTTGTTGTTCAGTTCATACATATGCTTCTGGCTTTTGTCCAGATAAACAATGTTTCCGGATGCGGCTGCAACAGAATGATTTACTTTGGCTAATAATTCTTTGGTCTTACCCTTTCCTTTTTCGCCTGCAATAATTTCTATCATTGTCATTTCCTCCTTATATTCCCTGTTTTATGTATTTTGAATAAAAACAGTAGGTTTTATAAAACAATTATAGTACATATGCACATAAAATACAACTGTTAATTCGCAAAACCACTGAGCATTTCATTCATGAGAAGATAAAGGTTTGACTTTCCGTCTGCTTTTAAAACAATGGAGACGATTGGCTGTCCGGAAGCATTATAAGAATACAGTACCAGACAGTATCCGGCAGCTCCTGTTGTTCCGGTCTTTCCACCTACGACAGTGATCCCCTCCGGCGCTTTTTCCTTACCGGTGAGGTACTGATTTGTATTCTCCCATGTTTTCTCTACGCCCGCACCATTCACATCTGTGTATACAACATCATAACTCATCGTACTGATGATATCGAGAAACGTCTGATTCTGCACTGCATTCTGGAAAATAAGGTAGAGATCATAAACGGAGGTATAGTGGTTTTCATCCGGAAGTCCGTTTGGATTGACAAAATGGGATCTTGAAGCACCCATTGCAAGTGCCTCCTGATTCATCATATCTGCAAAACCTTCCACGCTTCCGCCGATATGCTCTGCAATCGCAATTGCAGCATCGTTTCCACTCTTCAACATCATGCCATATAACAGATCCTTAAGCTGCACCACATCACCTGCTTTTAAACCGCAGACAGAAGAATCGGACGCCTGGTCTGCCGCATTTTCACTGACAGTCACATAATCTTCCAGATTTCCGTATTTTAAGGCGATATATGCGGTCAGAATCTTTGTTGTACTGGCAGGATATAATTTTTCATAAATATTCTGTGCATAAGTTACGGTATTGGTTGCAAGATTGAAGGTTCCTGCTCCTTCTGCCACCTGCGAATCAGTCGTATCATTTCCAATGTTCACATCATCTGCCACACACAGATTCTGTGAAAAATAAGTTTTTTCTGACCCGGCTCCCTCGGAGGCCAATCCATAATCTGCCGATGTGCTGTAGATATCATATGGATTGTCGTAACTTACTACGGTCTGTCCGCACCCGGACATAAAAACAGCTGCTATGCCACACAGACACAGCAGTCTCATTTTATTTATACATTTCACGCCACTCTAAATCTCCTCTGTCTAATGCTCGAATCAAAAGTTCGGCAGTGGCAAGGTTCGTTGCCAAAGGAATATTATGTGTATCACATAATTTCACAACATTATTTACATCCGGTTCATGAGATTTCGGAGTAAGTGGATCTCTTAAGAAAATGACAAGATCGATCTCGTTATGTTCAATCTGTGCACCAAGCTGCTGGGAACCACCCAGATGTCCTGCCAGATACTTATGAACATTGAGATTGGTCACCTCCTCGATCAGTCTTCCGGTTGTTCCGGTTGCATAAAGTTCATTCTTCGAAAGAATCCCTCTATATGCAATGCAGAAGTTCTGCATTAATTTCTTTTTTGAATCATGCGCAATAAGTCCAATGTTCATTATGCGGTTACCTCCCATCAATATTTTTTCGGCTGTAGTCCAACATTCAACACAAGCCCCACCCCTATATATAACGATAAAAGCGACGTAAGACCATAGCTGACAAATGGAAGCGGCAAACCGGTATTCGGAAGCACCCCACTTGCAACCCCAATGTTAACCAGGCTCTGAAAGCCCACCAGTGCAGCAAATCCACAGCAGATCATTTTTCCTGCGGTATCTTTTGCTTTTCTAGCAATTAATATACACTCAATCGTGATGAAAAGCAATAAAATTATAATGATAACCGTACCGATAAATCCAAGTTCTTCCCCCGCTACCGCAAAGATAAAATCTGTCTGGGGTTCCGGGATAAAGTTACCGTTTTTTACCGAGGTGGCATCTGTATTATTCAGCCCTTTTCCCCACAGCTGGCCGGAACCGATCGCCATGATGGAATTCTGCTGCTGGTAAGCATCTGCCGGGTAATCATCCGGATAAAGCCATGCCATAACACGTGTCACCTGATAACTTTTGATAAACGGAAGTTTGTCCTGGATCAGCAACGTAAACAGTATCACTGCTGATGGAATACTGACAGCCAAAACACCTACTACTATTTTATAACTTAATCCCGCAACAAACAAGAGGGCAGCAAAAATTAATGCGGTAACAATTGTCGTTGAAAGATCCGGCTGTTTTAAAATGAGCGCAAGCGGTACTCCCGCGAGTATAAATGACGAGATCAGTACTTTCGGTGTATTAATTTTTTCTTCATGCTTCATAAAAAAGTAGGCGAAAAATAATATAATTAAAATTTTTGCCAATTCAGAAGGCTGGAAACGGAATGAGCCGATCTCAAACCAGCGCTGTGCGCCACCGGCATCATCACCGGCAAACATAACGAGCAAAAGCACACCGATCATGAAAAAGTAGATCAGCCAGGAAAACTTCAAAATAAAGTTATAGTCGATCAGGGAGAGCATCACCATGATCGTAAGCCCGGCGATCATACCCAAAATCTGCTTGCTCTGCACCGATGGCTTGGCACTTCCGATCAGAAGGATTCCGATCACATTTAAGATCATCACATACATGACCAATATGAACTTATAATTTCTCAGTTTGTACTGTTTAAACATTGCAATTCTCTCTTTTTGTATTCTTTTAAAATGACTTTTATCTCAATATTCTCAGGTTCTACATCTACATACTTTGTGATCACATTTCCGATATCGCGCCGTATGTATCCCATCGTTTCTTCGTCTAAGATGTTGTTTTCATAATGGATCATACATTTTAAACGTTCTTTTGCGGCAGTTACAGATTGTTCTCTCATTTTTTCTCCATTTCTGCTATGCACAAAAGTCAGCTATGAATTGATGGTCTGCTTTGCAGGCTTGTTCCAGAAGAATCCGCGGAAACGGTGTTTTTCCTGAAGAAAATCCGGGATTGGAACCGCTTCCCCCACAAGGCGTCTGCAGATGTTCTCATAACATGTCTGGGAAGTGCCTTTCTTTCCCATCATGCTCTCACCGTGATTCTGGGAAATGATAATATGTTCATCTTCCAGTACCACACCCAGAAGTTCCGTGTTCAAAAGTTCGCAGATATCGGAAATCTGAAGCATGTTTCCCTCTTTTACCAACTGTTTCCGAAATGAATTGATCAGCAGATAAGTGGAGATATCTTTTTTCCTTCGGAGCAGGCGCAAGACACAGTCCGCATCATGGACGGCCGCCACCTGTGGCGTTGTCACAACGACTACTTTATCTGCCGCGCAGACGGCAAGGTCAAAGCCGCTGTCAATTCCTGCCGGGCTATCCACAAGGATATAATCATACGACTCCTTTAACTCCTCCATGAGCGTCTGCATCGCCTCTGTCGTGATTGGCGGATGCTCTCTGACACATGCAGATGGAATGACTGAGAGGTTCGGATATCTGCGGTCTCTTATGACAGCCTGTTTCACTCTGCATTTTCCTGTGAGGACATCGACCAGATTATATACAATCCGGTTTTCAAGTCCCATCACAACATCGAGATTGCGAAGCCCAATATCTGTGTCAATCAAAATTACTTTTTTCTCTAATAGTGAAAGTCCAACTCCGACGTTCGCTGTGGTAGTTGTTTTGCCAACGCCGCCTTTTCCTGACGTGAAAGTGATCACTTCACTCATGAAGTAAGACCTCCTTTTACTTAGTCATTAAAGCTGTTTGATGACTCACCTACATTTTCTGCCTGACCGTTCAGCAGTTCTTCTGCATCCTGAACACCAAAATAGTAAGAAAACACATTCTTGGCATATTCTGCAGCATTATGTGATGTATAACCGAATGCGATACGTGTTGCGATCGATATCTCAGGATCACTGTACGGCGCATATCCGACGAACAACGCATGGTTCGGACGGTTTGGACTCTGCTGTGCGGTACCGGTCTTACCTGCAACCTCAATCGGGAAATCATTAAATGTAGACAGTTTTTCCACTACCATACGCATTCCGGTATGAATGGCATTCCATTGTGTGGTGTCTAATACATCCACCGTATTTCTTACTTTTGGCTCATAGGTTTCCAATGTATTGCCATCGGAATCACATACTTTGCTCAACAATGTGTATTCATATACATTTCCGTCATTTGCAATGGCAGATACATATCTTCCAAGCTGGATGGTCGCATAGTTGTTATTACTCTGTCCGATTGCTGCCATGACCGGGTATTCATCTGCAATCTGCGGATCGTTTTCCTCAATCTCCACGCCTGTTGTCTCATCTAATCCAAGAAGCGATGCGTATTCCTGAATTTTGGAAATACCAGTCGCATCATCGTAGGATGTAGAAAAATTATTCGTTGCAAGACGATAACCAACATCATAAAAGAAGTAGTTACAGGAATCACGGAGTGCCTCAGATACATTGATCAGTCCATGCGTGTAACCGTGATTTAATGCCCAGCATCGCGGATGGTTGCTGATATTTTCATACACACCCTTGTCCATGATCTGTGTCGTCGGTGTAATCACACCTGTGGCAAGACCTGCAACCGAGGATACCATTTTGAAAGTAGATCCTGGTGCGGTGCGTTCCTGCGTTGCATAGTTATAAAGTGGCTTGGACAAATCCGTGTTGAGACTTGCAAAATAATCTGCATCAACCGTATTTGCAAGACGGTTGTTATCATATCCCGGATAACTTACCAATGCCAGCAGTTCTCCGGTTTTTACATCCGTGATCACACAGGAACCGGAGCATGGATCCAAAGCAAGCTGTGCCGGTGTGATCTCAATATTCTTGATCTTATCCTTTAAAAAGCTGACCGGACTGACTGCATTCGATTCCAGGGAACTGATCTCCTCTGCATCGTAGGCAAGTACTCCCTGATCGTATAAGATCAGACACAACTGTTTCCCGGAAACAGATCCTGCCTTAATGAGATACTCATAAATAATTTTGGAAAATCCGGTATCTGTGGCTATGTCATCCATAATATAATCGCACAAAGCATCGTAGATTTCTGTCGAATCCGAGTACTTCTCATCAATTGTAAACTGTGTGATGTCGATCCAGTTCTGTGCGATCGCATGGTTTAGGTATTCCTGGGCACTGATCGTACCACTCTGCCACTCCTGATATACCTCATCCGTTTTATCAATTGATTTCTGCAGAAGGATTTTTTTCTCCTTCAACTGGTTGATAATATAAGTAAAATAATCCTGATCTTCCTCTCCGAGTGAACCAAATGCTGCCGGGGATGCCCCCTTCAACTCGCTGGTCACAGACGAGAGGACGGTCTGCTGTCTGCCGGAGAAAATATGCATGACAGCTTTTTCATTTTCGGTTGCTTTTTCATCTGAAAAATGTTCAATATCGATCACATTATTATTTACCAATGCGAAATAAACGTCAGTGATCGGAATATTCATCTCAGAACCGGAACTTTCAATATTGGAATATACAATACCTGCGATCTCCTGCTCTAACAGATCATATGCAGCAATCTGTAAGTTCTTATCGATCGACAGATATACATCATTTCCGGCAGAAGGCTCCTCACGTTCCAAAACCTCCACCGCTTTTCCAAGATAATCGACATAAAGCTTTTCATAGCCTTTTGTTCCCTGCAGGGACGCATCCATCACCTGTTCAATACCGGCTTTTCCGACCACGTCGTTTAAAGTATAGTTGTCGTTATCCGCAGATAAACTCTCGTACTCTTCGGTAGAAATTTTTCCAGTGTAGCCGATAATCGATGCAAAATATTCAGCATCATTGTATTTACGGATCGTATCGTCAATGACTTCCACACCCTGAAGTTTTGATGTATTCTCACTCACGTAAGCAACAGACTCCTCAGAGACATCGCTTGCGATCGTGGTAGCAATATATTTCTGATAGCTGTTTTCAGACATTGCATAGCGCACCACGGTGATTTTATATGCCATATTTTCAGCATAATCTTCACTGATTCCAAAACGTGTCACTTTCAGATAATCCATAACCTGGTCAGCAGTCGCTTCCGCCTGATTGTAACCAAGTTTTTTGTCATACTTCAGATCAGAATAAGATGCCTGACCGAAAACATCTGCAAGAAAACGTTTCAATGAACTTCCGCTCACAGTGAATTCGTAATTTCCATTATCGTTCACTGTAATTTTAAAATTATTGATAATGTCATCCCCATTTTTTTCCAGGGCAGTAATGATATCAGCAATTTCTGCATTTAAAAGTTTATTTTTTTCTTTGGTAGAATCATAGGAACCATTATCCTCGATCGTAATGGAATATGCGAGTTCATTGTAGGCAAGCACTTCGCCATTGCGGTCTAAAATATTTCCTCTGGTACTGTTTAACGTACGTTCCCGGACAATCTTTAACGTGTAATTGTCCTGGTATTCTGCGCCCTTTATGATCTGAAGCTGGAACATCCGGAAAATCAGCACAGAAAACAAAAGAACCATCACGGTTGCTGCGACAAGCAGTCTCGATTTGAAGATCGTACGGAAAAACTCTTTGATATTATCAAACAAATTTTACAGCGCTCCTTTTTTCTATTGTTTCAAGTTTCTGGTTAATTTTTAAAATAATAAAATATAAAAAAATGGTCACAACCATCGTATATACCAGTTCCGGTATCATGATATTTAACAGATAGTATAAAATATCAAACTTTCCACGGAATAAAAATAACAGGAAATAAATGATTAAACTGCATGAGAAATCGCTGACCGCGATCAGAAGCATCGGCAGTTTGATATCTTCCGGGTAAAACATTTTGCGGAAAAATCCGTTGAAATATCCCACATACATATAAAGCAGTGCATAGAATCCCAAAATACTTCCTGTAAAAATATCTAAAAGAAGTCCTGTGAAAAAGCCAATCCACAGTCCTTCTTTTTTTCCTCTCATAAAACCAAATGCAGAGACAACAACAATCATCAGATTCGGAGAGATTGATGCAAAAGAAAGTGCCTGAAATACGGTACTCTGCAAAAGGTAGCAGACAGCTATGATTAAAAATACAGTTATTTTTCTTCGCATGTCATCCTCCCTGATTTAATTTTCCACCGTCTGTTTCTTGTTCAAAATGACAAGTACTTCTTCGATATGCTCAAAATCAACCGCCGGTGTAATAGTTCCTGATTTAGTCAGATTGTTGGAATCTGTCTCGATCGAGCTGATATATCCGATTAAGATTCCCTGCTGATAATTGTAAGAAACCGCGGAAGTGACCACCGGATCATTGATGGAAACTTCATTGTCTTTGTCATTTAAATTATTGAATTCAATCACCATATCTTCGTTCATTTTCTGCAGACTTCCGGACACGATCAGGTTATCCGAAGTAGTCGTAACCATTCCGCTGACTTTGCTGGTGTCATTGATGATTGATGTCACCTTGGCATAATTTGGTCCGACATCTGTGACAATTCCAACAAGTCCGCTTCCTGCCATAACATTCATATCCACTTCAATTCCATCATTACTGCCCTTATCGATTGTAAAAGTATTAAACCAGTTTCCACTGTTTTTTCCGATTACATTCGCTGCAACTTTCTCATAACTCGGGTATTTCTGATCGAGATTGTAAAGTTCCCTTAAGTTGTCTAACTCGTACTGCTCCAGTTTAATTGTATTCAGTTCTGTTGTCAGTTCATCTACCTGATTCTGCAGATCCTCATTCTCTGCCATAACATCACTTAAGTTTTTCAGATTTGCCGCCTTGTCGGAGATCCAGGTGCCAACTTTATTGATTCCCTCCTGCATTGGCACAAAAACATAACCGGCTGCCGCATTCAGCGGACCACCGGATATATTTAAAGTAAAACTTAATAACATGATGATAATACATACCCCTGACATGATCAGAAGAAGGTATCTTGCAGGAAGAAAAAATTTTGATTTTCGTCTCATTCCATTCCTCAATTTCTAACAACGTATGCAGGTGTATCCTGCATTACATTCTATTTTAAGATTTTATTTTTCATGCTGAATGCCAGATGTTTGTACTTCTGGTCACTTACAATCTTCACCAGTCCACGGACAACACACTCTTCCGGCTCCTCACAGGTGTTGATCTCAATGCCTGTGATATCTTTGAACAACTGGCTCAGATTATGTATCTGGGAGCTTCCACCGGTAATGTAAATACCGGAATGGATAATATCTTTTGCAAGCTCCGGTGGAGTTTTCTCTAAGATCATCTTGATGGAATTACAGATGCTGTTTAAGTTATCCTTGATCGCCTCGTAGACAACTTCCCCTGTGATCTCCATCTCAATCGGAAGTCCACTTACCACATCACGTCCTACAATGACCATGGTTTCTGTATTTCCAGGAATACCGGAACCAAGCTTCTCTTTTAATGCCTGTGCGGTCTTCTGACCAATCACAAGATTATAGGTTCTCTTCACATAAGTAATGATCGATTCATCAATCCGGTTGCCTCCGAAATGCAACAGATCACTCAATACCAGTCCGCCGAGGGAGATGACAGAAATTTCTGTTGTATCTGCACCGATGTCCACAACCATGATACCGGTCGGCTCATTGACATCCAGTCCAAGGCCAACGGCATCCGCAATTGGTTTTTCACATAAAAGGACACTCTTTGGTTTTAATTTACTCTTGTAGAACATCTCAAAAAACGCTCTCTTTTCTACATCTGTAATATCAGTTGGAACCGCAACGATAAATTCAGCACCCCGGATTTTTCCCTTCATATGCTCTTCTAAGTACATCTGGAGCATGGTCTGAAGATTATTAAAATCAGCGATTACTCCACTGATCACCGGGAATGTGACATTGATCGTCTCCGGTGCTTTTTCATACATTGCATAAGCAGCATCACCATAAGCATAAATCTGGTCTTTTTTTACCAGAGCTATGGTATTCTTCTCATTTAATATTTTATTGGAAGTCTTGCAGTAAATCTTCATATTGCAGGTTCCAAGATCAATTCCATATACGTTGCTGTTCATTTTCTTCTCCCTTGTGTTGTTTTCCATAATCAAAGAATCCGTTGTAGTTTCACGGAGTATTTCATAACGGTAACTTCCCATTATGTGAGATACCCGGCTTCCCGGTAACTGAAGTAAGTACGGTCACCTATAATAATATGATCTGACAGCGCAATGCCTAATAATTTTCCGGCTTCTGCGATCCTTGCAGTCACTGTATTATCCTCTCCGGAGGGAACTGCCCTGCCGCTTGGATGATTGTGTACCATCACAATGTGTACTGCCTTTTTCTCCAATGCACAGATAAAAATCTCTCTCGGCGGAACAATCGAGGAACTGACACTTCCTGTTGTGACAACAGAGTCTCCCAGCCATTTACATTTGCTGTCAAACATGCAGACGATCAGCTTCTCCTGCTGCTCGTGCCTTAGCTGTTCCATATAATACTCTGCAACCGTTGCTGCGCTCCTCATCTGAATACCCTCAAAATGTCTGGTATTGGCAATCCGCGTGGAAAGTTCCGCAATGCATTTTAACTGCATCGCGATCACATCTCCGATTCCGTGGATCTTTTTCATTTCATCGTAAGACATCTCATAAAGATTCATGAGGTTTCTGTCTTTCTGTGATAAAAAACTTCTTGCCACATCCACGGCAGTCATTTTACTGCTTCCTGATTTGATCACGATCGCTAAAAGTTCTGCATCGCTTAACGCTGTTGCACCGTATTTCCAGAACTTCTCATACGGTCTTTCGGATTCCGGTAATTCTTTTGTTGTGAATGAGTGATTCATAAATTCCTTTCACTCTCCCTGAAAGTGTTTTATGTCAACTCAAAAAACTCTTTTTTCATTTTAGCATAACAAATCTGTATTAACAAGATTCCGTTCCTTAAGTTTTTGTAAAGACATCAAAATTCCTAGCTTTGCATGATACCAGGTCAGTCCACCCTGAAAATAGACAGCGTATGGAGGCTTGATCGGTCCATCTGCACTGAGTTCAATGGAAGATCCCTGTACAAAAGCTCCGGCAGCCATGATGACATCACTGTCATATCCCGGCATTGCCCATGGTTCCGGTGTTACATAACTGTCTACCGGTGCGGCTGCCTGGATTCCCTCACAAAATGCGATCATCGCATCCGGGTTATTGAAGGTAACTGCCTGAATGATATCGTGGCGGCTCTCTGTACCGTCCGGAATGACGGAAAAACCTAATTTTTCATATATATTAGCAGCAAAAACAGCTCCTTTTAATGCACCGCTTACCACAGTCGGTGCCATGAAAAATCCCTGATAAAAAGACTGGATCACACCGAGAGATGCTCCAACTTCTTTTCCAAGTCCCGGAGAAGTCAGACGATATGCTGCATTTTCCACGCACTCTTTTTTGCCGACGATATAGCCGCCGATCGGTGCAAGTCCGCCGCCCGGATTTTTGATGAGGGAACCAACGATCATATCCGCGCCGACCTCTAACGGCTCTTTTTCTTCCACAAATTCGCCGTAGCAGTTATCTACCATGCAGATTACATCCGGTTTGATATTTTTGATAAAGGAGATCAGCTCACCGATTCTTGTTACGGATAACGTAGGTCTTGTGGCATATCCTTTGGAACGTTGGATCGTCACCAGTTTCGTGCGGTCATTGATTGCTTTTTTGATATTCTCATAATCAAAACTTCCGTCCGGCAATAAATCAACCTGACGGTAAGTGACACCATATTCTGCCAGAGAGCCCTTGGATGGACGGATTCCGATCACTTCCTCTAAGGTGTCGTATGGTTTTCCAACCGGAGACATAAGCTCATCCCCCGGTCTTAAGTTCGACATTAAAGCGAGTGCAAGCGCGTGGGTTCCACAGGTAATCTGTGGTCTGACCAGTGCATCCTCTCCCTTAAAACAGGAAGCGTACACTTTTTCCAGCGTATCCCTTCCAAGATCATTATATCCATATCCCGAACTCATATTGAAACATTCTGCGCTGACGCGGTTCTCCTGCATCGCTTTTATGACTTTCATCTGGTTGTATTCTGCTCTTGCGTCGATCTCTGCAAAACGCTCCTTTAAAGATTCCTCGATTTTTTCTCCAAATTCGTATACTTCCCTGGAAATTCCAAGATTTTTGTATTGTTCTTCTAAAAACTGGTTCATTGCTGTTTTTAATCCTCTCTATGTTATTTAAGCGAAACTCTTTTTGGGTTGTGATAAATTGTTCAAAATCAACAAAAACATTCAAGACACGCTCTCGCTATGTGTCACTCGCAGCGGTTCCCCAATGTCTTTCATGTCTTTTGTCGATTTTTCACAATTCAATTTACGTTTTTGTGAGTTTCGCATCTATTTTATGGCAGATAATTTTAAAATTAAAATTGTTAATTTATGATAGTCTTTTCTTTTAAAATATTTATCATACTGTCTAAGATTTTTGCATCCTGATAGTCATAGGTCTGTTTATCAAGCCAGATGACGTCACGCTCACGGCGGAACCAGGTGAGCTGTCGTTTTGCAAAATGTCTGGTCTCACGCTTGATGATGTAGATGGCTTCTTCTAAAGTGGTTTTTCCATCCAGATAATCTAAGATTTCCTTGTAGCCAAGTCCCTGCATGGAAACCATATCACGGTGAAAGCCCATATTTTTTAATTTCTGCACTTCATCCACAAGTCCCTGTTCTATCATAAGATCAACCCGTTTGTCAATATTCGCATAAAGATGTGGTCTCTCATCGGTGAGCACAAAATATGCAAAATGATAAGGGGATGTTTTCTCCCGCTCTTTTTCGTTGTGTTCTGAAATCCGCTTACCGGAAAGATGATAAAATTCCAATGCACGGATCACGCGCTTGATATTATTGGCATGAATGGCATCTGCGGACGCCGGATCGACTTCACGCAGCATGTTGTGCAGATAGTCTGCACCTTTTTCTGTCGCAAGCTGTTCTAATCCTGCCCGGTATGCCTCATCACACTCCTGCTCTGTAAAGTCAATATCATAGAGAAGTGCCTGAATATAAAATCCTGTGCCGCCTGCAATGATCGGGATTTTTCCCTCTGCATATATTTCCTCTAAATGCTCTTTCGCACGCTCCACAAATTTTACCACGTGGAATTCTTCATCCGGTTCAAATTCATCGATCAGGTAATGTCTGACACCATTCATCTCCTCCGGCATCACCTTTGCAGAGCCGATATCCATATGCCGGTATACCTGCATGGAGTCTGCGGAGATGATCGATCCGTTGATTTTTTTTGCAAGCTCGATGGACAAGGCTGTTTTTCCAACGGCTGTCGGTCCGGTCAAAATGACCATCGGTCTTTTTTCTGTCATAATTTTTATACGATTCTCCTGAATTTCTTTTCGATTTCATATTTTGTCATGGAAATGATCGTTGGTCTTCCATGAGGACAATTGTATGGATTATCCAACTCTAAAAGCTCATCAATCAGCGCTTCAATCTCCGGTCTGGAAAGATGATTGTTTCCTTTGACTGCTGCTTTACAGGACATAGACGCCACTTTTTCCATAATCAGATTCGGTGCGTCTTTGCCGGAAATATTGGCAAAATCATCCAGCATTTCAATAAACATGGTTTTCATGTCGATATCTGTAAAATCTGCCGGAATTGCAGTAATTGCATATTCTTTCCCACCAAAAGGTTCAATTTCATATCCAAACATCGAGAGCTGCGCTTCATAAGTTTCCAGTGCCTGCACCTCATCCTGATTCAATGTCAGGATGATTGGCGGACTGATTGTCTGCGATGTAAATGTTTTCTCTGAAATCTTTTTCATCGTGCGCTCGTAAAGTACTTTTTCATGTGCGGCATGCTGGTCGATGATAAAGAGTTTATCCTCGTATTCAATCAGCCAGTAGGTATCGAATAACTGACCGATGATTTTATGTTTTTTTCTTGCATCTTTCGTCAGAAAATGAGAGTCAAGCTGTTCTAAATTCTGCTGCTCATAGATTGGAGCGGTTTCCTGCGATGTAGATTCTATGTCATGTATTTCTGATGCGATTTCTTTAAAATTATTTTCTAATGTAGGTTGTTCAGAATTTATCTCTGCTATTGGCTCTTTGGAAGTATTTGTTTTCGCTTCTGCTGCAAGCGGCTTTGCAAATAAATTTTCTTCCTGCACAGTCAATGGACTTGCACTGGTCTGTTTCATTTTTTCAAAGAAAGCATCCTGATTCCGACGCTTGATCTCGAAAGGCTCCGGTGTATGTTTTGGAACCGGTGGGATTGTTTCTTTCTTTTCTTCCGTTACCGGGACTTCCGGTATAAAATCCCGGTGAGCGATTGTATCCCGGATAATTTCAAATAAGGAATGATAAATTTCCTCATTCTGACTGAACCGCAATTCCATCTTAGTCGGATGTACATTGACATCTAAAAGTTCCGAATCCATCTCAAAATAAAGCACACAGAACGGATACTGGTGCTGCATCATAAAACCTTTGTATGCCTCCTCAATGGATTTGGCGATCAGTGCACTTTTGATGTAGCGGCCGTTGATAAAATAGTTCTCATAGTTACGGTTTCCTCTGGAGATCATTGGTTTTCCAATAAAACCGCGAAGCTTAAACAGATCGGTCTCATGTTCTACCTTCAGAACCGCAGATGTAATATCTCTTCCGTAAATATGGTAAATGAGGTCTTTTTCATTTCCATTTCCTGATGTGTGTAGTTTTGTCTGGCCATTGTTAATAAATTTAAAGGAGACATCCGGGTGGGACAATGCCATGCGCTCCATCAGGTCACTGATATATCCAGCCTCTGTCTGGGCGGTCTTTAGGAATTTTCTTCTGGCAGGAACATTGTAAAAAAGGTTTCTTACGATAAAAGTCGTTCCTTCCGGCGCCCCGATCTCCTCGTTTTCAACTTCTTTGGAACCTTCGATCACATATCTGGTTCCTGTCAGTTCCTCGTAAGTCTTTGTGATCAGCTCGACCTGCGCAACTGCTGCTATACTTGAAAGTGCCTCACCGCGGAAGCCAAGGGAATGAATACTGAGCAGGTCTTCCACACTGCGGATTTTACTGGTAGAATGACGCAGAAAAGCAATCGGCACCTGTTTTTTCGCAATTCCGCATCCATTGTCCGTAATACGGATAAAAGAGATACCGCCCTCTTTGATCTCGACGGTCACGGCAGTCGCTTTCGCATCTATCGCATTTTCCACTAACTCTTTTACAACAGAAGAAGGTCGTTCTACCACTTCGCCCGCTGCGATTTTATCGATTGTCTCCTGATTCAGTAACATGATTTCCGGCATTTTCAGACACTTCCTTTCTTTCAGTCAAAAAGCTGCTCCTTACCAGCGGTTTTTGATCTTATTCTGTAATTCGTATAATTTATTCAAAGCATCGATTGGCGTCATATTGCTCAGATCGACACTCTTCAATTCCTCTAAAATATCATCATCTTTTACCGTGTCAAATAAAGACATCTGTGCAAGATCCACTTCGTCTAATTTTTCTTTTTTCTTTTTCGTTCCGGTCTCGACGGACAGATTTTTTGTGACTGCGGTAATGTCATTTGCACTTAATTCTTCCACGATCTGTTTTGCACGCTCAATGACGGAATCCGGCACACCTGCCAGTTTTGCCACCTGGATACCATAACTCTTGTCGGCACCGCCCCGGACGATCTTGCGCAAGAACACGATATCGTCGCCCTTTTCTTTGACTGCGATACAGTAATTGTTCACATTGTGCAGTTTGCCCTCCAACTCGGTCAGTTCATGGTAATGTGTTGCAAACAGTGTCTTGGCTCCGAGCAGCTTCGGATTGCTGATGTGCTCAACTACCGCCCATGCGATACTCAGGCCATCAAATGTGCTTGTGCCCCGCCCGATCTCATCTAAGACGAGCAGCGAGTTGCTGGTGGCGTTGCGCAGGATATTTGCAACTTCATTCATCTCTACCATAAACGTGCTCTGTCCGCTTGCAAGATCATCTGACGCTCCAACCCTTGTAAAAATACGGTCAACAATTCCGATTTTTGCTGAAGATGCCGGAACAAAGCTTCCAATCTGTGCCATCAGCACTATGATCGCCGTTTGACGCATGTAAGTGGACTTACCCGCCATGTTCGGTCCCGTGATAATGGAAATACGGTTGTTGCCGTTGTCTAAATATGTATCATTTGCGATAAACATATCGTTGTTCATCATCTTTTCAACAACCGGATGTCTGCCGTCTTTGATGTCAATCACACCATTTTCGTTAATTTTCGGGCGGCAGTAATTATTCTGGTCTGCCACCACGGCAAGAGAAACAAAGGCATCAAGCTTTGCTACCGCTTTTGCTGTTTTCTGGATGCGGACCACTTCCGCTGCGATCCTGTTGCGCACTTCACAGAACAGATCGTATTCCAAATTGATCAGCTTGTCCTCTGCTCCTAAAATCATATCCTCAAGCTCTTTTAACTCCGGTGTGATATAACGCTCTGCATTGGCGAGTGTCTGCTTTCTCGTAAAGTAATCCGGCACGAGATCCTTGTAGGAATTTGTCACTTCCAGATAATATCCAAATACTTTGTTAAATTTAATTTTGAGGTTTTTAATCCCGGTCTTTTCACGCTCTTTTGCCTCTAACTCTGCAAGCCATGTTTTTCCTTCGGTCTTTGCGTGACGGTACTTGTCTACATTTTCGTTATAACCGTCTTTGATAAGACCTCCCTCGCGCACAGAAATCGGAGGTTCTTCCATGATCGATGCATCAATTAACTGATAAAGTTCTTCTAACGAATCCATATCCGCCTGAATTTCTTTTAAAAGTTCCGTATCAAAATCTTCCAGCAATGTTTTGATTGGCGGGAGCATTCCAATGGAATTCTTAAATGCGATCAGGTCCCTCGGATTTGCGGACATATAAGTCACACGGGTGATGAGACGCTCAAGATCGTAGATTGGATTTAAGTACTCACGCAGTTCCTCTCTTGTGATCATATGTTTGTTGATATCAGCGATCGCATCCTGCCTTTTTTCAATCTCTGCCTTATCGATCAGCGGCTGTTCGACATAAGAACGAAGAAGCCTTGCGCCCATGGCAGTTTTGGTCTTGTCCAATACCCAGAGCAGTGAACCACGTTTCTGTTTTTCACGCATTGTCTCTACCAGTTCCAGGTTTCGTCTTGTGGAACTGTCAATGATCATAAATTTACCGGTCGAATATGGATGTATGGCAGAAATATGATCCAGATTGTTTTTCTGTGTCTCGTAGAGATATTTTAACAATGCCCCTGCCGCGATCGTTCCGTAAGCATAATCGTTTAAACCAAGCCCCTCCAGACTATTGACATGAAAATGTCCTTTTAAGGTTGTCTCCGCCGTCTCGTCGCTGAAGTACCATGCATCCAGAGAATAAATGGTAATTCCAAGACGATGACGCATGTCTTCCAGATCCACGCCACTCATATAAAAGCTCTCATTGCAGACAATCTCGGAAGGCGCAAATTTATTGATCTCATCGATCAGCTTCCGCTCGGAATCCACTTCCGTGACATAATAGTCGCCGGTGGAAACATCCGCAAGGGAAATCCCATATTTATCTGCCAGATAGACAATGCACATAATGTAATTGTTTTTTGATTCATCCAGAGCCTGGATGTCCATATTCGTTCCAGGCGTTACAACACGGATGACCTCTCTTTTTACAATTCCTTTTGCAAGCTTCGGATCTTCCACCTGCTCACAGATCGCCACTTTATGTCCATTGGCTACCAGACGGTTTAAATATCCTTCCACTGCATGATATGGGATACCGCACATCGGCGCACGTTCCTCCATACCGCAGCTTTTTCCGGTTAATGTCAGCTCTAACTCTTTTGACACTAACACGGCATCATCAAAAAACATCTCATAAAAATCACCGAGACGGTAAAATAAAATACAATCTTTATATTCTTCTTTGGTCTGCAGATAATGCTGCATCATTGGTGTAAATTCTGCCACTTATGTTACTTCCTTCCATTGCGCCTGTTTATCATGCGCAATTATCTGATTCTTCTGACTGCGATTTCCTTATTTGAAAGGCTGATATTTTCGAATGACCGCCTCCGCCACTTTCATGCCGTCCATTGCCGCAGAAGTGATTCCTCCTGCATATCCGGCTCCCTCTCCGCATGGATAAATGCCTCTGATATTTGCCTCAAACACCTCATCCCTGCGGATGCGTACCGGTGAGGACGTCCGGCTCTCCACACCGGAGATGATTGCATCTTTCCGGTCAAAGTCCGGGATGTGTTTTGCAAAGGAATGCATTCCCTCGATAAAAGACTGCTCCATCTCATCTGAAAACAGGCCTCTTAAATTTGCAAAAGCAGTTTCGCCTCTTGTCTCCGAAGAAAAGGTTCCATATGCTGTACTTTTTTTATTTTCACAGTAATCGCCAAAAAGCTGCTGCGGGATTTTCCCGTTTCCAAGTGCAAACGCTTTTTCTTCGAGTCTGCGCTGGAATTCTACACCGGAAAGTGCGTCCGTTCCGTCAAAATCGTCCGGTGTCACAGAGACGATGATCGCGCTGTTTGCATTCTTGCTTCCACGGTCGGAATAACTCATTCCGTTGATCGCAAGACGTTTTTCCTCCGAGGAGGCATTCACAACATAGCCACCCGGACACATACAGAAGGAGTAAACCCCCCTTCCATTTGCAAGGTTTGCGGTCACTTTATAAGGTGCTGCCTCAAGCAGTTCTGCATATTTTTCTCCATACTGGCTGCGGTTGATGTCCCTCTGTGGGTGCTCCACACGAAAACCGATTGCAAAGGCCTTTGGCTCCATAAAAAGCCCGGTCTTATGAAGCATCTCAAACGTATCGCGCGCACTATGCCCAAGTGCGAGCACACAGACTTCCGTTTCCATCCAGGCATTGTGGTTGATCTCAACAGCTTTGATCTTCTGGTCCGCCACCCGAATATCTGTCACACAGTTCTCAAATTCGAATGTGCCACCCAGCTGAAGGATCTCTTCGCGCATTGCTGCGATAACGTCCGATAAAATATCCGTTCCAATATGCGGCTTGCTCTCATATGTGATTTTCTCCGGCGCTCCAAAGGATACAAACGTATCTAATACGAACCGGTTGCGCCCAAGAGGATCTTTCACCAGAGTATTCAATTTTCCGTCTGAAAACGTTCCTGCACCGCCTTCGCCAAACTGCACGTTAGACGTCGGATCCAGTACGCCTGTTTTCCAGAAGTGTAAAACATCTTCTGTCCGCTCCCCGACTTTTTTTCCGCGTTCGAATACGAGAGGTCTGTATCCTTCCCTTGCAAGCAGATACGCGCAGAAAAGTCCTGCCGGACCGGCTCCGATCACCACCGGCCGGTGGTTGAAACGCTCTGTGCCATGTTCCGGCACTTTATATTTTTTCTCTTTGACGCAGACTGCATTCTTATTTCCAGAGTGTTTTAAAATCTTCTCTTCCTTATCCACCCATACATCTACGGAATAGACAATGGAAACCTCCGGTTTCTTCCTTGCGTCGATTGATTTTTTTACAATCTGTAACTTTTTGATCTGATCTCTTTTTATTTTTAAACTTTTTTCAATTTTCTGATAGAACTGCTCCTCACTATGTTCTACGGGCAGTTTTAACTGACTAACTCGTATCATTCTTTTTTCCTGATTTTCCTGCATTTTTGTAATTTCATTCCCCGGTCATTTTTCCGTGCACCTGACACAGAAATGTGTTCTGTATGATCCTGCCGCATGTATGCCTGCCACATAGCCGCTCGACCATGCCCACTGTAAATTGTAGCCGCCACACATACCGTCAATGTCAACCACTTCTCCCGCAAAGTAAATGTTTGGAACAAGTCTCGACTCCATTGTCTTTGGATCGATCTCATCCGTATGTACACCGCCCGCGCAGACCTGTGCCTGTTCAAAAGACTTACTTCCTGTCACGCACACTTCCATGTGCTTACACTGTTTTACAAGCTGCAGCAATTCCTTTTTCGTGATCTCCTCTGCCGGCTTTTTCAGCGAAATGTGCGCTTCCTTTAATAGCACACCGCTCAATTTATGATTCAGCAGCCCGACCATTGCCTCGTCTGCGATCTTGCCATGCGCATATTCCCGGAAACGCTGTTCGAACAGTTGTTCTGTTTCCTGTTCATTCAGCCTTGGGAGAAAATCGATCTGTGCTGTAACCGCCTGCTTTTTCTTTAACGCTTTTGTTGCAAAACGACTGACCTGAAAAACCGGAATGCCGGAAATTCCATAATCCGTCAATTGAAGTTCGCCACGCTCGGAAATGATGTTCTCTCCAGCTATAAAAAGAGAAACTTCTGCCTCTGTGCGGATTCCCGCAAGCTGTCTGAAAAAAGATTCCCTGCACTGTAATGCAGTTAACGCCGGAACAACATCCGAAAAACGATGTCCAAATGCCTTGATCAGAGGAATTGCGCTTCCATCACTTCCCGTTTTTGGTGCAGCCAGAAGACCCGTGGCAAAAATGATTTTTTTTCCAGAAAATCTTCCTTTGTCAGTCTCTAACAGAAAACCGTTTTTTTTCTCTGAAATATTGCGAAGCTCACACTCGGTTACCACAGAGACATGGCGGAATGTTAATTCCATACGAAGCACATCTAATACAGATGCCGCCTGCTCGCTTGCTGGATAATAGTAACCATTCCTGTTTTTAGGATAAATCCCAAGTTTTTCAAAAAAAGAAACTGTCTCTTCAAAACCAAATTGTTCCATGACCGGCAGCACAAATGCAGGGTCATCTCCGCGATAATACGTGACACCCTGCAATTCGTTCGTATAATTACATTTTCCATTTCCGGTGGATAAGATTTTCTTCCCCACACGGTCTTTATGCTCTAAGATCATCGTGTCTGCCCCATTGGATGCGGCTGTGATGGCAGCCATCATTCCTGCAGCGCCACCGCCGATCACAATGACATCAAAGCTTTTTTTCTCATTTATATTCATGATTCCTCACATTGTATTTATCCGGGTAATTGCTAACCTTTAACGTTTCTGATCCCCATGGTCCAGAGTTATTGAAAACCTTTTTTATATTACCATAAGTAAAAGTAACAATCAAATAATTACGAGGAATAATTCTCAAGAAATTCATATAATTCCTCATCCGAATAAAGTGCAATCCCATCTTCTAAACTGCTTTGAAGTTCCTCCGGGAGATGTTCCACCCGGATAGAAGTCTCACAGTAAACAGTCTCATGATCCGCCTGACAGATGACCACATAGCCTTCTGAAGCGTGGACGTAATATTTTGTATAAGAGAGATGTGACATGCTCTCTGTCATTTTTTCCGTATCACTAACCATTTCTTCTGCCACCTCTTCCGGCTTTGCTTTCTCGGAAGAACGCATTGTCTGGTCTATCCATAAAGAACCTGCCAAAAGCAATACAAATAAAAGGCAAACACTTATCATTTTTTTCAATTTCATCACCCCTGATAAGTATTTGCCATTTTTTACATTCTTAAACGAAAAATTTTCATGTCAGTAAATTCGTTTTACTATTTATCGCAGCAGATGCATTTTTCTTGCCAGCCTTACAAGCGCAGCACCTTTCGGAAATTTTAAAATCTCCTCTTCTGTCAGTCCTTTTAGCAGCAAAAGAACCACTGCATAGACGATCACACCGATAAAAATGCTAAATACGGTTGCAATCGCATTCACACGAAAGAGATATAATGCAAGCTGATACGACAGATAAACTGCAACACCCATAATGAGCGCAGAAATGCCCGGTATCACAAAGGTACGTCTGATCTCCTGCCGGTAGCCGCTGTATTTTTTCACAGAGTATGCATTTAAGACACACATCAACAGACCAAAAAATGCATTTGCATAAACAACTGCGTAAATATTTAACTGAAAGGCATACATAAGGACGACAAGCAGTCCAATATGAAGCACCAGTGCGATCAATGCATTTTTTACCGGTTCCCGCATACGGTTAATCCCCTGTAACAAACCATTTGAGAGTGTTGACAACGAGAAAAATACAATAGAAACAGCACCAAGCTGTAACATACTCGCTGCAAGTTCCGAGGAATCACGGAACAAAAGCTGTAAGATTGGAGATGCAAGAACACCCATTCCCACTGCACACGGGAACGCAACCACCATGATAAAACGGATGGCTGTGTTGATCTGTGAGCGGACCGCCTCTTTCTTACCATTCGTGTAAGCCGCAGTCAATGCTGGCACGGAAGATGCTGCCAGGGCAGATGCGATCGAGATTGGCACATTGATCAGGGTTTTATATTTACCGGTATAAATACCATTCCACTCACTGATATCATTTGCAGAGTATCCCTGTAAGTTTGCAATGTTTTTAAAAATTGCCTGGTCTAAAATTGCATTACAATTGTAGATTGTAGTACTCATCAGAACCGGTATGATGGTGATAAATAAAATTTTAAAAATATACGAATAGCTGTCAACCTTTGCCCGGCGTTCCCGCTTCATCTGACGCTTAAACACACTTAAATATGCGAGCAGCACAAAGGCTGCGAACAGAAGTCCTACCACAGCCCCGGTTCCCGTACCAAGCGTTCCTCCGGCAGCGCCGTAGGCTGCCGCATAGTTTTCTGTATTTCCAAGCACCGCTCCCACTTTGGTTCCGTAACTATAAAGCACATAGGCTGCCCACACACTCACGATCGCATTTGCAATCTGTTCTAAGATCTGTGAGACTGCGCTTGGCATCATCGTTCCGAGTCCCTGAAAAAATCCCCGCATAACGCCGAGCACCGCAACTACGATCAGTGTTGGCACCAGCACCTTCACTGCAAAAATACTGTAAGGTGTCTTCATGATCGTTCCTGTAATAAACTCAGCCCCAAAGAATAGGATCAATGCAGCGATCGTGCCGGACACCAGTCCGAAGATCAGCGCACATTTCAAAATACGGTATACATTCTTCTTTCTTCCAAGTGACATATCTGCGGACACAAGCTTTGATACTGCAAGTGGCAGACTGTAGGAAGAAATGATCAGCAATATATTATAAATCTCAAAGGCACAGCCATAATAGTCATTTCCTTTATTTCCGATGATAGCAGTCAGCGGGATACGGTATACAAGACCGATAATCCTGCTGATGATCGATGCCATTGCAAGAATGGAACCCTGCACTAAAAAACTGGTGCTACTCTTTTTATTACTCATATTATTCCTCAAAATTTCTTTATCTTGTGATGTTCATCTCATCAAGAATCTGTTTTTGTTTTGCTTCCATCACCGCAGCTTCCTCCGGTGTCATGTGATCATAGCCAAACAGGTGTAACATGCTATGTACGATCAGAAATGCATACTCTCTTTTTGTGGTATGCCCGTAACTCTCTGCCTGTTCTAAAACCTTGTCCACCGAGATCACAATATCTCCAAGCATAATTTCTCCGGTATCCGGGTTAAAATTATCATCATAATCATCTTCCAGTTTTGAAAAATCTCCTGCATTTTCATAGGAAAGCATTGGAAATGATAAAACATCCGTAGGACGGTCAATCTCACGAAATTCTTTGTTAATGGCATGAATCCCCTCATTGTCTACTAATGTGAGATTTACCTCAGGTTCATATGGGAAATCTTCGTGTTCCAAAGTAAAGTTGATCACTTCCCCTGCTAAAGCTTCCACATCAAAATCAAATGGTACGTTTACTTCCGCTTCAAAGTTCAATGTCATAACAGTAAAGCCTCCTCTTTTACCAGATATTCTCTGATTTTTAAAAACATATTCATACTAAGTCCAGATTGGTCGTAAAGTCCCTGGGCAGAGAACTCATTCAAGGTCTGATAGATCACCATTTCCTTGTTCCAGCCACCGGCGATTTTGCTTGTCTTCTCAAGTGCTTCTAACTTCTTGATCATCCCGTCTACAATCTGTACAATCGCAGATTCAATGGTGGACGGCATCTTTTCAATCCCATAATACTCTGAGAGGATTTCCGTCACCTTTTCCGGAAAGCAATGATTCTGCGCTCTTGCAACCCCGTTTTCCACCATAGGATCGCCATCTAAAATCCCAATACGATAATAAAGACCAGCCGCTTTACAGACAGCAGCATCTGCCCCTACAATATATGCACATTTTTCAGCGATTCCCGACACACGAAGGGCATGTCTGTATTCCTGCCGTGAAAACTTCTTCAGTTCACGCAAAAGACCATAATCCTCTTCTGTGATATCCGTTAAGAAATTATCAATCTCAGCCTCTTTCTGCTTTGTGAGAAACGGATATACAAATGCTGCTGCAAGATCCGTCAAGGCAGCTCCAATTGCTGCTTTTCCCAGAATATCATAATGCGGTTCCTGATAAAAAAAGTACGAAAAAAGCACCGGAACCAAAACAGCCACTGCAAATATAAGAATCAGATACCAAACTTTATTTTTGGTATCCTCCAACATATGTGCAATCACCAATCCAAACAGAAGCAGCATCGTGCAGCACAGGATCTCATAGGACTGACAGCCCTTCGCCATCTCCAATACGGTACAAAAGAAAAAGGAACTGCACACAGCAAGCTCATACGTTCCGACCGCCGACATTAAAATCGGCAGGATCATGACCGGACTTGTAAACTCCGGCAGGAAAAGAAAGATCACTGCAAGAATTGCGGTCAGCAAAAATCCCTTAAAAATTTTACCATAATCCGTCTCGCGATTATGCGATATTCTTTTCCGGTTTCTCTCATAAATCAAAAGAAATGCAAACAAAACCATGAACAGAACTGTCAATGCTCCAATTCCAAGAAGCTGGTCTAAATACATCCTGCCCATCCTGCCGGCAATGACAGAAAACCCAATTGCAACAAGAAAAATCAATCCTATATTCACGATCCTCTTTGCCACAAACTGTTCCTTCATCTATCGTTTCTCCCACTTTTTCTTCTGCTCTGCCGGTTTCTTTTTATTGCGATTTTCATAATCTTCATATGCTTTTACAATTTTCTGTACGACCGGGTGACGCACAACGTCCTGGCTGGTCAGTTCACAGATGCCGATCTCATCTACCTTTTTTAACACTTTCAGTGCAACATCCAGACCTGAAGTTGTTCCGGGTGAGAGATCTTTCTGCGTTGCATCACCTGTGATGACTGCTTTAGAACCAAATCCGATGCGGGTTAAAAACATCTTCATCTGGGCAGGTGTTGTGTTCTGTGCCTCGTCTAAAATAATAAACGCATTATCTAAAGTCCGGCCTCTCATGTAGGCAAGAGGGGCAACCTCGATCAATCCTTTTTCCATATTCTTCTGGAAGCTCTCAGCTCCCATGATCTGATAAAGCGCATCATATAACGGGCGCAGATACGGATCGACCTTGCTCTGTAAGTCTCCCGGCAGGAATCCAAGTTTCTCGCCTGCCTCGATTGCCGGTCTGGTCAGAATGATCCTTCCGACCTCCTCATTTTTAAACGCTGTGATCGCCATTGCCATTGCAAGGTATGTTTTACCGGTACCGGCAGGTCCCATTCCGAAGACGATCATCTTCTGGCGGATGGCATCCACATAATTCTTCTGTCCAAGCGTCTTTGGCTTGACCGGTTTTCCGTTGATCGTATGACAGATACAGTCCTTATCGATCTCGACGATCGCAGATTCCTTCGCTTCCGCCGCTAAAGACAAAGCATAATTCACATTCTGCTCCGTGATGACATTTCCCCTTTTGGACAACTCCAAAAGCTGCATAAACACATTAGAAGCACTCTTGATCTGACGTTCATTTCCAATCAGTTTCATGGAATCTCCACGAACGACTACCGTCACATTAAGAGTGCGCTCAATTTTCTTTATATAGGCATCAAACTGTCCAAAGACATTTGCCACATGCTCGGTTGGTATATTTAAAGATATTTCAGTCAGACTCATTCGGTTGCTGCCTCTCTTCACTCGTTATTTCCAGAATCTCTGTCGGCTGATATGAAACGATGGATTCATAGGCATCCACCGTCCCTGTTACCACATATTTCTGATCTGCTTTTTCTATCATAACATTTTTTTCCAGAATTTGAATACCTTTTTCCTCTAAATTTGCAAGATATTGCTCAAAACGGCTCTGTGCAATTGCTGCTGCCTCTGTTTTACTGTACGTTTTTTCCTCTGTCTGACATTCTTCATACAAATAGGTTTCATAATAAACCGGAAGATAAAAATTGTCGGTAAAATGCAGCTGGCTGGCATGCTCCGTCAGATCAAACTGCTCATAGTCCTGCCGGAAAAATGGATTTTTCAGGTGATAATCAAAGAACCTGATCCCATAATCTTTTTTTGCCCTGCCTGTTTTTATTTTATCCTGATACGAAATATTTATTTCATCCTCATAATAAAAATTTACTTCTGCAATAATATCTGCGTCCGCTCCCGGATAAATATATTCCGCCACTTCACCGTCGTCATTCAAGATTTCTGCCCTGCCGCTGACAAGGATATCTCCCTTTTTCACTTCCATATCTGCGGTCACAAGCGGTGTTCCTGTCCTCGTCACCATGAAAGCAATGACACCGTCTTTTTTTGCAACGATATCTTCCGGCGTGTCATCCTTTGCCTCGTATTCCTCCTCCGGCAGCAGATTTTCCTGAAGTTCCACCGTCATTTTCGTGCCGTAGACTTTTACCGAAGTCCAGATGACTTCACTGTATGCAGAACGCAGTTTTTCTTCCAGTTCTTCACAGTTGATATTTCTTTTTGGCACACCGAAGCCTGCATTTTCGTTCTGCAAAAACGTGAGGATTGTCTCCTCTGACAGATAAGAATTGCCTTTTACTTCAATATTCCAGACAAAACCGGAACAGTAAAAGAGCAAAACAGCGGAAACGGCGATTCCTGCCGCAAATACTTTATGTTTCCGGTAGCGGAACAGTTGAAACGGCACACCGTATTTTTTTAAAATGCGCGCCTTTGTCTTTGTTTTTTTTAAGATTGGCTTTAAACTGCGGTAACCATCCACGCTGATATAAAAATAGTACCCATCTTCCGTTGGTTTTAAATTCCAGATTAAAATGTTGCGGCTGCCACATAAATTCAGGAAACGCTCTGTGGCATATCCGGTAAGATGCACATACACATATCCACGAAAAAATTTGATCCATGATAAGACAAACATTAATACTCGTAAGAAACGGAGTCGATCAGACCGACAATTTTCATTTCCTCATTCGTGTAATACTCCACCGTCAGATGAGCTCCTAAAATCTGAAGTCTGCAGTTCTTTGTCTGAATTTTCACAAGTGAATCCTCCAGTTCAATGATTCCTTTATAATTCTCGACCAGAACCTCTTTCCGCCCGGTAATTGTGACAATTGCCGCTCCAAGCATAAGGTCTTTGGGGAGTTCTAACTGACTTATCATTTTTTCATGGATTGGTTTTTTACTGTTTTTACTCATATATAAGCTTATGAAAAAAGCTTATCTGATATGCGCAATAAATCCTCTCTCGTATCAATATCCAAAAACTGTGTTTCTTTTTCTGTGTGAAAACAAAACACATCCTCTGCGTGCTGTTTCATCACAGCTTTTCCGCCTTTGTCCGCCGAAAGCTGTAATAATTCCGGACGATAGCATGCATCAAATACGTTTGGACTGCGCCAGATATTTTTACATTCCATCGTACCGATTTTTTTGTTCTGCGATGCATATTGGTTCAAAAACATCCATACCTCATTTTCGTCAAGTCCAGGCTGGTCTGCTGTAAAGAAAACATCTGCCTTTCGACTGCCCTCCACGGCACACTCCTGTGTCTCCAGATATTTCACCGCTTTTTGAATAGAGGACGCAATTCCGGTATTATCTGTTCCGTCATTTTTTATCACGATAACGCTCTGTTTTCTGCAATATGCTTCAATCTCCGGGTAAGATGTCACGACAAGAATGGTCGTATCTCCAAGTTTTTCCGAGAGCTTTCTTATTTTATCCAGTGAAAAGCGATAAAGCGGTGTTCCATTTATCTCTGCCAACAGCTTTCTGTCTCCAAAACGTCTGGAATATCCGGCTGCCAGCAGAATCAGATTCCATCTCAAATCACATGCATTCCTTTTAAAATCTTCTCCGGGGTGATTGGCAATTCATTCACCCATACACCCGTTGCATTGTATACTGCCTGTGCGATTGCAGGAGCCGGCGTGTTGATTACAATCTCACCGATTGATTTTGCACCGAAAGGTCCGGTCGGCTCGTAACTGCTCTCAAATTCCACGCGGATTTTATCAAAGTCAAGACGGGTCGGAATCTTGTACTGCATAAGGGAGTTTGAGAGATTCACACCCTTCTCGTTGTACCAGACATCCTCATACAGTGTCATACCGATTCCCTGCAGTAAGCCGCCCTCTGTCTGTACTCTTGCAAGATTCGTATTCACAACCGTTCCACAGTCCACACATGCCGTGTAATCCAAAAGTTCGATGGCTCCGGTTTCCGGATCGACTTCCACTTCTGCACAGGCAGCCATAAACGGTGGCGGCGAAACCGGGGAACTGTGACTGTAGGTAACTTCCAATGCAATCTCATTGTTGATCATGGATGCAGTTGCAAGATCAAACAGCGATACTTCTTTTCCGGTTTCTTCACAAAATACACGTTTGCCGTCAAACTCCAGTTTTGTGATATCTTCCTCCAGAATTTTTGCCGCAAGCTGCAGCAGTTTTTCACGCATCTGTTCTGCCGCTTTCACTGCAGCCATACCGGTCAGATACGTGGTACTCGAAGCGTAGGAACCGGAATCGTAAGGTGAGGTATCAGTATCTACTCCAAATACTGCAATGTTGTCAATGTCCGTGTCCAGACTGTCTGCCACAAACTGCGCAATGATCGTGTCACAGCCGGTTCCCATATCAGTACATCCGACGATCACATTGTAAAATCCCTCATCACTCAGTTTGATTGTGACAGAGCCGACATCACAGTTTGAAATTGCAGAACCCTGCATTGCCATTGCCGTTCCAAGTCCACGGATCTTTCCATCCGGCATAACCTGACGCAGCGGTTTTTTCTCCCATCCGATCATATCCGCCGCTTTTCTCAGACAGTCTTCAAGCTTGCAACTATTTGCGGTCTCTCCGTAATAAGCCGGCATGACATCACCTTCATGTGTCATGTTTTTATAACGGATTTCCAATGGATCCATGCCAAGTTTGTCTGCCAGCCGGTTTACCATGGATTCCACTGCAAAAATTCCCTGTGTTGCCCCATAACCGCGGTAAGCGCCTGCTGACATATGATTCGTGTATACAACATCATACTGAAAACGAAATGCCTCCGTCTGATACATCGGGATGGATTTGTGACCACTCAGACCTACAGTTGTCGGTCCATGCTCTCCGAAAGCACCTGTATTCGACAGAGTATACAAGTCTAATGCGCGGATCGTACCATCTTTCATTGCGCCCAGTTTCACGGTCACTTCCATCTCATGCCGCGGAGACGATGCAATTAGGGATTCTTCCCTGGTATAAATGATTTTGGCAGGTTTTCCGGTTTTCATCGTCACAATTGCCGGATATACCTCGGCTACCACGGTCTGTTTTGCTCCAAAACCTCCTCCGATTCTGGGCTTTATGACGCGGACTTTTGATTTTGGAATGTCCAGGGCATTCGCAAGGATTCTTCTCACATGAAATGGGATCTGTGTAGAAGATAAAATGTTGATTCTTCCATAAGTATCCAGATAAGTAGCTGTGCGGAAGGTTTCCATCATACTCTGCTGCATTGCCTTTACATGATAGGTTCCTTCCATGACAATGTCACAGTCTTTCATGACACCATCCACATCTCCGTCACTGTCCATGCCTGACGCACAAAGGTTCCGTTTATTGTCTGCACCAACCGGACAGAGTGCCTTCCAGTCCTCCTCCGGATGGACAAGAACCGGGTTATCTTTTGCTGTATGATAGTCAAGCACCGGTTCTAACACCTGATACTTCACTTTGATAAGCTTTAATGCACGGTCAACTGCCGCCTCGTCCTCCCCGGCGACAATCGCAACCGCATCTCCGACAAAACGGACACGCTGGTCTAAGATATAACGGTCGTAAGGACTCGGTTCCGGAAAGGTCTGTCCTGCCATCGTAAATCGACGGTGTGGAACATCTTTATAAGTTAAAATGCATTCAATTCCTTTTTGTTTTAATGCATTGGTGATATTGATCTCTTCGATCAGGGCATGTGCATGAGGACTTCTGAGTACTTTTACGATCAGACAGTCTTTCGGTGCCACATCGTCCATATACACTGGTTTTCCCGTCACAAGCGCCATGGCATCTTTTTTCATCACGGGAGCATTTACATATTTCATATCGTTTCTCCTTGCATTTATTCTACTCTATCAGATAATTGCGAAACTCTTCATTTGCCTCTTTTAATTGTTCAAAATTAACAAAATTTTCGAAAACACGCTCTCGCTACGTGTCGCTGGTAACGGTACTAAGAAGCCAGTCACGATTGACATCGCACCTGCCTTCTAAGAACCGACCGCTCCCCAGTGTTTTCTCAAGCTTTTGTTAATTTTTCACAATTCAATTTACGTTCTCATGAGTTTCGCAATTATCTAATTCTACTCTATATCCCGGTTACGGTTCAGGTAATTTTTGATCGCACGCAGCTGGCTCTCATAGCCGCTGCAGCGGCAGAGATTTCCGGAAAGATATGCCTTGATCTCCTCCTCGGTCGGATTGTTCAGTTCATCCTCCATCGCCAGAACGTTCATGATAAATCCCGGATTACAGAAGCCACACTGCTCACCGCCCTGGTTTGCAAGATAAGTTCCAAATTCTGCCGCGCGTTCCTGCACACCCTCTAAAGTTACAATCTCTTTTCCATCTGCCCTTGCTGCGAGTACCGAACAGGAAAGAACCGGTTTTTTGTTCATCCACACGGTACAAAGTCCACAGTTCGATGTCTCACAGCCACGTTTTACGCTGTAACATCCCTTTGTTCTGACATATTCCAATAAAGGCATATCCGGTGAGATTTCATCAGAGATTTCTTTATCGTTCAGCCATAAATGTATCTTCATTTTCTATCCTCCTGCTGTTCATTTGCCGCACAGGCTCTCTTTACAAGCACTCCTGCAATATGGCGTCTGTAATCTGCACTGCCGCGCCGGTTGCTTCCAAACGAAAACTGTTCCTGCACTTTTTTTACCAGATGTTCCATATCTGCTTTTTCTGAAAGGTCAAGTGTCAGTGTCTCTGCCCTTACCGGTCTTGCACCAATGCTGACATGCAGTTTTTCGTTATATTCTGAAACAGCAACTGCAATTACCGGAAAATCCGTTGCTGTGTTTCTCTGTGAAAGATAAGTGATCTTCACAGGTGTTTTTACAATATGTACTGCCACAAGAATATCATTATCATAATTCATATGGATAAATTCCTGAATTGGAACATTTCCACCCTTATATAATTCCACATAGCAATCCAGTGCCGCAAATAAAGTCAGTACATCTGAAAAACCAAATCTTCCATAAATGCTTCCACCAACGGTTGCACAGTTGCGGAACTGCACTCCGACGATATGACAGACACTCTGTTTTACCGCGCCATCTGTGTATGCATTCAATCCCGGATGCACTTCTAAATCGCGGAGTGTTGCCATGCAGCCGATCACAAACTCATCCTCTGTCTCACTGATCTGATCTAATCCAAGACCGCTTAAATCTATGGCAGTCATAAGATTCCGATCTCCTATTTTCATCCAGAGTCCGCCACCTATGATACGGTTCGTTTTCTTCTGATTGAGTTCGTAGGCTTCCTCTAAGCTTTCCACCCTGCGATACTCTCTGATTCGTAACATAAAATACAATTCCTCCTCTATGTTTGTTATGATTATAATTTTTTGTTTTTATCGTCTACTTATGATATGGCTCATGATTGATAATGCGGTAACTGCGGTAAATCTGCTCTGATAAGATGACACGCATAAGCTGATGCGGAAATGTCATCTTTGAGAAACTAAGCTTATAGTCTGCCCGTTTTAAAATGCGTTCCGCAAGTCCCAGCGAACCGCCAATCACAAAAATAATATGGCTTGTACCGGATGTTCCCAGAGAATCAATTTTCTGCGACAGTTCCACAGAATCTAACTGTTTTCCCTCAATTGCAAGGGCGATCACATAGGCACCTTCCTTCAGATACTTCTCCATGCGCTCCGCTTCTTTCTCCTTGATGAGAAGCTCCATATTCTCGCTTGCATGATCCGGTGTCTTCTCATCCGCCACCTCAGTCACTTCAAATCTGCAATAGCGGCTCAGACGTTTTTCATATTCAGCGACCGCATCCCTGTAAAATTTTTCTTTAATTTTTCCCACACATAAAATTGTTATTTTCATACAGAAAAATTATATCATATAACCGTTGCCCCGGTCTAGTAAATCAAATATAATTATAACAAAGTAAAAAACGAAAGTGAGAATCATTATGAAAGTTTATGTTTCAAAGGAATCAAAAAAAGAAGAGACGAAATCCACTGCCTACTCTTTCCTGTTAGTAAGTATTTTAGGTTTTATCGCACTTATTTTATTTGCCACCGGAGTACTTCCTGTCCATGTCGCTGATTATATGAAGATTATGCTCTGTATCGTTATGGGGGTCATGCTCCTCATCTTCTTCGTGATTGGCATTGTGTCGTTGCGGCAGTTGAAAACACTTGGCACGCAGGCAGAAAAAGAAAATGATTTATCTTCTGAAATCATTTCCTGGTTTACTTCCACTTACAGCGCAAAAGATATTGATGAGAGCATGGACGAGGAAGTTTTTGATCAGGATCTTTACTTTAAACGCTATGAGATCATGACCCGTTTCCTCTCAAAACAGTACCCGGATTTAGAGGAAACCTTTCTGGATCATCTGGTGGAAGAACTTTACGGGAATTTATTCGAAGAAAACACGAAATAGTCTTTTTTTCACACTGTAATTGTGCTACAATATGCAAAATAAAGAACGAACAGAAAGATCCGGAATCTATATTTTATCGTTCTAAAAATATAACAATACATATTTATGAGGTGACATAGTGAAAGAACTTGAAGAAAAAATCTTAAAAGAAGGTCATGCTTTATCTGAGAATATTCTCAAGGTAGATAGCTTTATCAATCATCAGGTAGATCCTGTTTTAATGCAGCAGATTGGCGATGCATTTGCAGGACATTTCGGAAATAAGGGGATTACCAAAGTTGTTACCATCGAAAGCTCCGGGATTGCTCCGGCACTCATGACAGCTCTCTCTTTGAACGTTCCAATGATCATTTTAAAGAAACAGCCTTCTAAGGTTTTAAATGATAATCTGCTTCAGACCGTTGTGACTTCCTTCACAAAAGGCACAAGCTATGAACTGACATTATCCCATCAGTTCATCGAAGAAAATGATAACGTTCTGATCATTGATGACTTCCTTGCAAACGGAGAAGCCGCAAGCGGTGCCATCCGCTTACTGACTGAGGCCGGTGCTTCCATCGCAGGTGTTGGTATTCTGATCGAGAAATCCTTCCAGCCGGGACGCGACAAATTAATTGCACAGGGTGTGGATGTATACTCATTAGCTCGTGTTTCCAAGCTTGCCAAGGGTGTGATCGAGTTCATTCCGGAGGAATGTTAAATCTATCATTGATTATGTTTCATTTATAAAAATGAATCTCGCTTGCGAGATTCTCCGCCTGCGGCGGGTCGCAATATGCGACATACTTCTTATCCGCCGCAGTGCGATCCTTGCGGAGCTTTTTTATGTAATGGAAACGAAGTTTCCTATTACATAAAAAATGCCATTGAGTTTTAAATTCAATGGCATTTTCTTTATTCACTTCGTACATAATAAAAGTTACAACGTTCCGCTACTCTTCAATCTCAACTTCAGGCTGGGCATGATAGATAAAGTTTGTCCGGTAGATCTCACTTGTAAGTTTTGTCTTATCATTCACAACAATAATAGATAAGATATTGTTACCTTCCGGTACTTCGATTGGTTCTGTGTAACGTGCAGATGTATCTGTAGGATCTGTTCCATCCCACGTGTAATAAATACTGCATCCCTCATCTGCAGTAATCACTACAAACGTAATATCATCCATGGTACCGCCATCCGGTGTTACTTCCGGATAATCCGGGGCTTTCGCTTCGGTCTTATATTTACAGGTGACAACATCACTGTAAATTCCCTTATCGTTTTTGCAGACTGCCTTGATAGTATACTTTCCAACATCGTCTAATTCAATTCCGGCATCGGTATAAAGAATACCATTTTTTTTCGGATCTGATTCATCTAATGTATAATAGATATCACATTTTTCAATGGAAAAAATGGTAACTTCCGTATACACATCATATGTTCCCTCATCCGGATAAAAGACCGGTTCAGCGACAATATACCCGGAAAACAGTTCTAATAAATCTGTATCTGTCACAGTAGACGCCAGCTCTGTAATTTTATCGTACTGACCTTTTGCCTCATAAATCGTGATCAATCCCTGATAAGCCTCTTTGTTCTTTTTATCGAGGTTGATGATCTCCATCTCAAGCACTAATGCAGAATCATATTCTTTTCTTGCAAGATAGATTTCCGCCATGGCAGCCCTTGCATTGATGTCATTTGGTGATAATGTCAGCGCATTTTTATAGTAAGAAAGCGCCTTCTCATAGTTTAAATCCACCAGTTCCTTTTCTGCCATCTCAATCTGGTAATCGTACGAATTGTTATTCTGATAGCGCACGTAAGCAATTGCTCCGATTGCAATGACGACAACCACTGCAGCAACGCAGCCTAAAACAATCCACGGAGTCTGTTTTTTCTTTTTATGGTGTCCCTCTGCTTTTTTGTTCTGGTTTTCTGTTTCTTCTGACGATGTATCTTTGGATGCTTCATCTGTCAAAAGAGCTTTCAGATAATCTTCCTCCAAAACAGAATAACCATTTACCATTTGTGCTTCATGGCCGCATACCGAACAATATAAACAGCCTTCTTTTAACTCAGCTCCACACTTTGCACATTTCATATGAAACCCTTTCTATCTCTACCAATCTTATTCTCTGTTCAGACTTTCCACGCAATTGCTCATAAGCATGGCAATTGTCATTGGACCTACTCCACCCGGAACCGGTGTAATCGCAGAAGCTTTTTCTGCAACTTCCTCATATCGTACATCTCCGCAGAGTTTATTATTTTCATCTCTGTGGATTCCAACATCAATCACTACAGCTCCCTCTTTCACATAATCTGCTGTAATAAATTGTGGTTTTCCAATGGCAACGATCAAAATATCTGCTGTCTGGCATAATTCTTTCAGATTTTTTGTTTTTGAATGGGCGATCGTGACCGTAGCATTCTCACGAAGCATCAGAAGCGCCATTGGCTTTCCGACAATATTGCTTCTGCCAACTACAACACAGTTTTTTCCGGAAATTTCAATTCCAGAACGTTTCAGAAGCTGAATGACTCCGGCCGGAGTACAAGATACAAAGCCCTCTTCACCGATCACTAATTTTCCAACATTCTGTGGATGAAAGCCGTCTACGTCCTTTTCCGGCGAGATTGTGCGGATGATTTTATCCGGATCAATATGCTTTGGAACCGGAAGCTGAACTAAAATACCGTTTACAGTTTCATCTTTGTTCAGTTTTTCAATCAGCTCGATCAATGCATCTTCGGTTGTCTCCTCCGGGAGTTCATAGGATAAGGACCGGATACCAATATACTCGCAGGCCTTCTTTTTGTTTCTTACATAGACAGAGGATGCCGGGTCATTTCCGACCTGGATCACTGCAAGTGCAACCTCCGTTCCTGTATCTTTTAATGCTGTCACTTTCTCTTTCAATTCATCTTTGATGTCCTGTGAAATTTTCTTTCCGTCAATAATCTGTGCCATAATTCCTCTCACTCTGTTCTTTCTACTGCATTTCTTTTTTAGAATAAACCGGTGATCACACCTTCGTCATTTACATCAATTCCATATGCAGCAGGTTTTTTTGGCAGACCAGGCATTGTCATGATCGCACCTGTTACAGCAACCACAAAGCCTGCTCCTGCTGATACATATACTTCTCTTACGTTAATGGTAAATCCCTCCGGACGGCCAAGTTTTGTCTGGTCATCGGAAAGAGAATACTGTGTTTTTGCCATGCAGACAGGGAAATTGGAAAGCCCCATATCTGTAATTCTCTTTAATTCTTTCTTTGCTGCCGGTGCGTAAGTCACGCCGTCTGCACCATAAATCTCTTTTGCGATAGTCCCAATCTTTTCTTCCAGAGAAAGATCATTCTCATATAATACCTTGAAATAGCTTTCTTTTTTCTCTAAGGTCTCAAGCACTTTGTTTGCAAGTGCAATACCACCTTCGCCACCTTTTTCCCAGACTTCGGAAAGTGCGAACTCGCAGTCTCTCTCATGGCAGAACTGCTCTACATAGTCTGTCTCTGCCTTGGTATCTGTCACAAAGGAGTTTAAAGTAACAACCACCGGTACTCCGTATTTCTGAAGATTTTCGATATGTTTCTCCAGATTTACAATGCCCTTTTTCAAAGCTTCCAGGTTTTCCTCTGCAAGATCAGCTTTCGCAACTCCTCCATTATATTTCAAAGCGCGGATTGTTGCAACTAAAACTACTGCATCCGGTTTCAGATCTGCTTTTCTGCACTTGATATCAAAGAATTTCTCTGCGCCAAGATCCGCTCCGAATCCTGCCTCCGTGATCACATAATCTGCAAGTTTTAATGCTGTCTTTGTGGCACGGACAGAGTTACATCCATGTGCAATATTGGCAAATGGACCACCATGCACAATGGCAGGTGTGTGTTCTAAAGTCTGGATGAGGTTTGGTTTCAACGCATCTTTTAATAATGCAGCCATTGCTCCGGTTGCCTGAAGATCATCTGCTGTCACCGGCTTTCCATCATAAGTATAGGCAACAATAATGCGTCCTAATCTTCTTTTTAAATCGTGCATATCAGTTGCAAGGCAGAGAATTGCCATAATCTCGGAGGCAACGGTAATGACAAAGTGATCTTCTCTCACAACACCATCCATTTTGCTTCCAAGTCCAACGACAGTATTGCGGAGCACACGATCGTTCATATCAAGACAGCGTTTCCATACGATCTGTCTTGTATCAATGCCAAGTTCATTTCCCTGCTGGATATGGTTATCAAGTAAAGCAGCCAGCAGATTATTTGCAGAAGTAATGGCATGGAAATCTCCTGTAAAATGAAGATTTAAGTCTTCCATCGGAACCACCTGGGCATAGCCGCCTCCTGCGGCACCTCCCTTGATTCCAAAACATGGTCCTAAAGATGGTTCACGCAATGCGATCACTGCCTTTTTTCCCAAACGGCCAAATGCCTGTCCAAGTCCGACACTTGTCGTTGTTTTTCCCTCTCCAGCCGGAGTTGGATTGATTGCTGTCACAAGAATCAGCTTTCCATCCGGCTGATTTTTTACCCGCTCGATCAGTTCATCGGATAATTTAGCTTTGTATTTTCCGTATAATTCGAGGTCATCCTCTCCGATTCCAAGCTTTTCTGCTACTTCTTTGATTGGGAGCATTTCTGCTTCCTGTGCAATCTGAATATCACTTTTCATTCCAAAACTCCATTCCTGCGATTCTCTTTCGCATATTGTATTTGTCCTACACAGGACTTATAAGTTGATATTATAATACAAGTCTTATTGATAAGCAAATATCAATTACAGATATTCTTCTTCATACTGCTCAAATTGTTCCGGCGACATCAGTACTTTTCTTGGTTTTGTACCTTCCTCCGGTCCGACAATTCCGGCTTCCTCCAACTGATCCATAATCCTTGCTGCGCGGTTAAAGCCGACCTTAAAATACCGTTGCAGCATTCCGATCGAACCCTTTTCTTTGTCGATCAGAAGTTTTGCTGCATCTGCAAAATAAGGATCTCTTCCGTCCCCAGTCTGTCCGGAGTCAATGCTTACTGTCGTATTCCCGGATTCGATGCTGTTCATCTGCTCTTCCACAGATGAATTGTAACTCACCTGTCCGTTTTCTTCTTTTATGTAAGCGACGACATCCGATACTTCTTTATCCGATACAAATGCACCCTGAACACGCAGTGGTTTCGGTACGCCCTGAGGATTAAATAACATGTCACCTTTTCCGAGCAGTTTTTCTGCACCATTCATATCGAGAATGGTTCTCGAATCAATTCCGGATGTCACCGCGAAGGCGATTCGGCTTGGCATATTCGCCTTGATCAGTCCGGTAATGACATTGACGGACGGACGCTGTGTTGCGATGATCAGATGGATTCCACAGGCTCTTGCAAGCTGTGCCAGACGACAGATGGATTCCTCCACATCACTCGCCGCAACCATCATTAAATCCGCCAACTCGTCTACAATGATCACGATCTGCGGTAGTTTTTCCGGCTTGTCCTCTCCGTCCGGAAGCTCATCAATTTTGGCGTTGTAGCCTCTTAAGTCACGGACATTTGCCTCTGCAAACTTCTGATAACGGTCCGTCATCTCTGCGACTGCCCAGTGAAGCGCACCTGCCGCTTTTTTCGGATCTGTCACAACCGGAATCAGTAAGTGTGGAATTCCGTTATAAATACTAAGTTCGACCACCTTTGGATCGACCATGATCAGTTTTACATCTTTCGGATCTGCTTTGTATAAAATACTCATAATAATCGTGTTGATACAGACAGATTTACCGGAACCTGTTGCACCGGCAATCAGTAAATGAGGCATTTTTGCAATATCTGCAACCGTTACATTTCCTCCAATATCTTTTCCGACGCAGAAAGAAATGTTGGATGGATGATTTTTAAATTCCGGCGAATCCACAAGTTCACGGAAAGAAACCATCAGTGTCTCTTTGTTCGGGACTTCGATTCCAACTGCCGCCTTTCCCGGGATTGGTGCCTCGATTCGGATGTCAGCAGCTGCGAGATTCAGTTTGATATCATCTGCCAGATTCACGATTTTACTTACTTTAACACCCATTTCCGGCTGAATCTCATAACGTGTGACCGATGGTCCACAACTGATATTCGTGATCGTAACGTTAACGCCGAAATTCTTTAATGTCTGCTGTAATTTCTGTGCCGTCTCCTGAAGATGCTGTTTGGAATCTCCCTGCTTATTGCCTGGCGGTTTTAACAATGATACTGGTGGGAACACATACTTTCTTTCCTTCTGTGCCTCCAGATGAATCTCTTCCTCGATGGATGAGACATCATTTTGAATATCTTCCTCCGTAGCCTTAAGATTTTTCTTCGGTTTTTCTGCGGCATCATGCGGAATAGATTCTTCTACTGGATGATGTTCTTCATAAGCCGGCTCTGTATGGATACTCTCCTGATATGCCGGCTCTGTGTGAAAGATTGATGCATCCTCTTCCAGCTCTTTTGCCTCAAACGCTTCCTCAGAAAATGCGGACGGAGCAACATACGGTTCCGTCTCCGGTTCCATAGCAGGAAGTTTTTGATATTCTGCGCCTCCGGCTGTGAGTGTCACATGCTTCTCCTCCTTGATTTCCGGCAGATTGGCGTTCGACTGCTCCAAAAGTTTGTCAATATTAATTTCACTGACTTCATCCGAACCCATAGGCTCTGCCTTCCTGTCCGGAAGAACTCTTGTGTCGACTGCCACGCCTTCCACCTTGCGGTCCATGCGGCGCAGCTCACGTTCCTCACGTCGCTGTTCTGCAAGTTCACGATGACGTTCATTGCTCTCTTTTGCCGTTTCATAAACTTTACGGCTGCCTTTCTGCACACCCTTCAATGCGGAACGTTCTGTGATCAGCACCAGACAGATAATCATTGCCACAACATCGATCACATAAGAACCGAGGAGTCCAAAATTTGGACAAAAAATCCCGGCAAGAAGACCACCTAAAAATCCTCCGCCAATTTTATGTACCGAACAATACTGATAGGCACCTGCCGCTCCGGCAACTTCCGCGCCACAGCGCACAATCTCGATAAACATACATAAAAACAGAACAAAAAAGACAGCCGCAGCAATTTTTACCGTTGCGATCCGATTGCCTTTATTGGATGCTGCAAAAAAAGTACCGATCACCAAAACAACCGGAAAAATATATGCAATTAAACCAAATACGCCAAAAAAGAAACTGCTGACAGCATTTCCAATCGCCCCGCCGATTCCAAAATTACTGATAAAAAGTAAAATGGAGACTGCAAGGATCACCCACAGAATCACTTCCTCTGTAAAGCTCTCCTGCTGCATATCATTCTTCTTACGTCCTGAATTCGTTTTTCTGCCAGAAGTTTTTCTGCCAGAGGAACTCTTTCTTTTCCCTGTTGCCAAAATATTACCTCCAAAAAATATCTCCTATAATGTATAGAAAAATCCGCCGATTGAGAGCAGTCCGACAATCAGACAATAAATTGCAAAAATACGGAATTTCCGATTGCGCACAATGACAAGCATTGTTTTAATACAGATATATCCGATCACTGCAGCAATCACCATACCAACAATATAGCAGGTAATATCCATGCCACTCACGGACAGATCTGCAAAATCTTTTAACTCTAACACCATGGCACCTAAAATCGCCGGTATCGACATAATAAACGAATATTTCACTGCAAACTTGCGGTTAAATCCGCTGAGCAGACATGCTGTGATCGTTGTTCCGCTGCGGGATAGTCCCGGCAAAGTTGCCACGCCCTGAGCAATACCAACGACAAACGCATTGGTGTATGTAATGTCCTTCGGAAGCTTGTCTCCGCCCTTGCAGCGGTCTGCGATAAAGAGCAGAATTGCGGTTGCGATCAGACAGATGCCCGGCACGATCAGAAGTTCTGATGCCTGCTCTACCACGTCTTTTCCAACAAAACCAATGATTCCGGTCGGAATGGTTGATACCAGGATCAGCACCACAAACTTGCGGTAACTGCTGTTTACAATTCTGCGGTACGGACTGTAATCAACATGATCTTTTCCTCTGTCACGGATCGATAGAAAAAGGTTTTTTATAAGTGCTGCAAAATTGATCAGCACATCTCTCACGATACAGATTCCCTCCACAAAAAGCCTGACGATATCTTTATAATAAACTGCGCAGATCGCGATCAGAGTTCCAACATGCAGCAAAACATCAAATAACATTCCTGTATCCGTCTCAACATGGAACAGGATTTTAAAAAGTGCAAGATGTCCGGAACTGCTGACTGGAAGGAACTCTGTCAATCCCTGTATGATTCCCATCAAGACCGCCTGTAATAAAGTCATAAGCTTTTTCCTCCGCTGTATCGTATCTCATATTTTCTAAAAAATATCAGTTTTTTCCATAAGTCACCTATTTTCATACTTGCTAAGTATACCATATTTCGTTTTGATTGTCATTAAAAGCTTTTTTTGCCACAAGATTTTGCCTCATGGATGAGCTGATGCAATTTTGCAAATGCCTCATGGATTCCACCGATAGAATCAATGAGTCCTTCCTCGACTGCCTGTCTTCCAACCAGAATCGTTCCAAGGTCTTTTGTGAGGATTCCCGTATTCATCATAAGCTCCTCCAGCCGGTTCTGTTCTGCTTTGGAATGCTGCACAACAAATTTTAAAATACGATCCTGCATCTGCTTAAAATAATCATACGTTGGCTGCGCCCCGATCACAGTTCCATTCATCCGCACCGGGTGGATCACCATCGTACCGGATGGCACGATAAAAGAATAGTCCGTGGAGACTGCCAGCGGCACACCGATGGAATGGCTGCCACCGAGTACCAGTGAAACCGTTGGCTTATCAATGGATGCTACCATCTCAGCAATGGCAAGCCCGCTCTCCACATCCCCGCCTACCGTGTTTAACAAAAGCAGTAATCCATCCACATTTTTATTTTCTTCCACCTCTGCGAGTTTTGGAAGCACATGCTCATACTTTGTCGTCTTTGTCGCCGCCGGAAGGCACTCATGCCCCTCAATCTCTCCTATGATCGTCAACATGGAGATCCTGTCTTCCCCATGCTCTAACTCCACCTGACCAAAATCCCTGATCTGCTCATTCACAGCCTTCTCTTTCTCATTTTTTTCTGCCATACAATCTCCCTTCCCTCATAAGACTGAAAAAACAGGATAGATTTTTCTACCCTGTTCTTTAGTATTGGAGATTCTTTTTATTTTATACAGTATATCCAAGCAGATAATTATAAAGCCCTTCGTATTTTCCTTTGGAAGACTTCCATGAATAATCGTTTGCCATGCCCCGTTCAACAATCTGATTCCACTGTTTTTTCTTATCAAAATAAATATGCTTTGCATAATTGACAACACCGAGCATCTCTTCCCCATTATAATTTGCAAAAGAGAATCCATCACCGGTATTTTCGTATTCGTTATATGGTCTGACTGTATCCTTAAGTCCTCCGGTCTCACGGACGATTGGAACCGTACCGTAACGGAAAGAGATCAGCTGCGTCAGTCCACATGGTTCAAAGCGGGATGGCATTAAAAATGCATCCGCAGCGGCGTAAAGTTTGTGAGCCAGGTCATCAGAATAACAGATATTGGCAGAAACTCTGTCTCCGTATTTCCATGCATAATGGCGGAACATGTTCTCATACTGTGGATCGCCGGTTCCAATCACAACAATCTGTGTGAAATCATCCACCAGGCGGTCAATCACATAATTGATCAGATCCAGACCTTTCTGATCGGTGAGTCTTGAGATCAGTCCGATCATGAACTTCTTCTTATCGACAGTCAGATCCAGTTCCTCCTGTAATTTTAATTTATTATTGACCTTCTTCTTACGGAAGTTTGATGCGTTATAGTTGGTATAAATTTTCGGGTCTGTCTCCGGATCATATGTTTTGTAATCAATACCGTTTACAATGCCCTGCATATCAAAGTGTCTGGCGGCAAGCAGTCCATCCAGCCCCTCGCCATAGTAATCAGTCTGGATCTCCTGTGCATAAGAATCGCTTACAGTTGTAATATAATCTGCATATACCAAACCACCCTTTAACATGTTGGCATCCTTATGAAATTCCAGTTTATCCGGTGCAAACAAATCTGCTGAAAATCCTGTCAGCCCCTTCATCGTCTTCACATCCCATACACCCTGGAACTTCAAATTATGTATGGTAATGATTGATTTCATCCCCCAGTAAAAAGAGTCTGCCTGAAATTCATTTTTCAGATATACCGGGATCAGACCTGTCTCCCAGTCGTGACAGTGGATCAGATCCGGACGGAAATCGATCTGTTTTAACATGGATAAAACAGCTTTATCGAAGAAAACAAACTTCTCAATGTCATAACGGATATCCCCATATGGTGTATCACAGGTAAAATATTCCTGATTATCAATAAAATAGTAGGTAACCCCATCCAGTTCATATTTTAAAATTCCAACATATTTGTTCTGGATATAATTTCCTGCACACATATAAAAATGTGTTACATACTGAAACTGGTTTCTGAATTTTTCCGGAATACAGCTATAATTTGGAATCACGACCCTGACATCCCATTCCTCTTTTGAAAATTCCTTAGGTAATGCACCACACACGTCCGCAAGTCCCCCAGTTTTTATAAACGGAACGCACTCTGACGCTGCAAAAAGAATCCTCTTCATGAATTATACCTCCTCATCATCCTTGTACTATTTATGATATAACATTTTCCCCCGGATTTCTACCACTTTATTGTAAAAAAGTGTCCATATGAAAAAACTCTGTTCTTGGATTGCGCCAAAAACAGAGTCTGTCTCATATTATTTATTCATCCCAGTTGTGGTAAACCTGCTGAACATCATCATCATCATCCAAAAGATCTAAGATACGGTTGATGTTTGTGATATCTTCGTCTGCAGATAACTCTACATAGTTCTGAGGAATCATGGTTACTTCTGCTTCTGCCATTGGAATGTTCTCAGCTTCCAATGCGCTTCTTACAGCTTCAAAATCATCTGGAGATGTCAATACTTCAAAGCAGTCCTCCTCCTCATTAAAATCTTCTGCGCCTGCATCTAAAGCGATCATCATAAGATCGTCTGCATCCATCTCACAGTCTTCTTTTGCGATGATGATCTGTCCTTTTTCATCGAACATGTAAGATACACAACCCTGTGTACCGATGCTTCCATGACCTTTTGTGAATGCATTTCTGACATTTGCAGCAGTACGGTTTTTGTTATCTGTTAAACATTTTACAATGATAGCTGTTCCGCTTGGTCCATATCCTTCATATGTACAGAATTCGTAGTTGACGGAGTTTCCATCACCGGCAGCTTTCTTAATACCACGCTCAATCGTATCGTTTGGCATATTGTTGCTCTTTGCCTTTGCGATCACCTGTGCAAGTTTGAAGTTATTGGATGGATCCGGGCCACCCTCTTTTACTGCAACTGCGATTTCTCTACCGATAATCGTAAAGATTTTACCTTTTGCAGCATCATTTTTTTCTTTCTTATGTTTAATATTGGCAAACTTTGAATGTCCTGACATAACTTTATCCTCTCTTTTTCTTGTATTTTCGTCTGTCAAACTTTTTATATGTTTTGTGTGTTTCTCACACAATTACAAAATCTCTCAGAAATATTATTCTAGCACCGTTTCTTCTTTCTGACAAGAGTTCTCTTCCTTATCTGTGGAAACGCCCTCGGCAAGTTTTGTGATCTTCACTTTTTTGATCATCTTATTTTCCACCTGTAAAACTTCGAAATGATACCCGAAAGCATCTGTCTCAAACTTCTCATCATCATTTGGAATACGGTCTAACAGAGAGATCAGTATACCATTTAACGTTTCAAATTCATCTTCCTCCGGAATATGAATTTTCAAAATTTCAAGTGCCTCCTCAGCAGAAGTCATACCATCCATCAGATAACTGCCATCTGGCAGTTTCTCAATCATCTTTTCTTCCTGGTCGTGTTCATCCTCGATGTTTCCTACGATCTCCTCAAGGATATCTTCCATTGCAACAATCCCGGAAGTCTGTCCATACTCATCCACCACGATGACCATATGCGTCTTAGCATTCTGCATCATCGTAAATAAGGTATTAATATTTCTCGTTTCCGGAATAAAATCAACCTCACGGATCAATCCCTTAATATCTTTGATCGCCGTGTGATAAATCTCCTGTTTCTGGCACAGTGCAAGTACCTCCTTAATATGAAGCACTCCGATTATATTATCAATATCATCTATGTATACTGGATATCGCGAATAGTTATTTTCAATCGTGAAATCCAGCATTTCAAGGAACGTCATCGTTCCATCAATGGCAATGATATTCTTGCGGTGCACCATAATATCCTTTGCATCTTTGTCTCCAAATTCAAAAATATTATGGATCATCTCCGCTTCATTCGCCTGCAGGACACCCTGCTCATGTCCTTCATTTACCATTGAGATAATCTCTTCTTCTGTCACATCATCGGTGTCTACTCCGAACAGCTTCATAAGCCTGTTACTCAACTTTTTCATCCCGGTAGTGGGACTGCCACCATCGTCCATAAATCCTCCTAATTTATATCGAAATTGTATTAAAACATTTGAAATAATACCATTTTGCTCCAGAATAGTCAAGTTATGTAAGAAGCTCTAAGCTTATTTCCAATGCCTTATCAATTTTGATCAGTATCTGATTGTCAAGATGACATACTTTATCTTTCAGCCGCGTCTTGTCGATTGTGCGCAACTGTTCCAGTAAAACAACGGAATCCTTCACCAGTGCATACTTGGTGCAGTCTAACTCCACATGGGTTGGAAGTTTTGCCTTGTTCATCTGGGAAGTGATTGCTGCACAAATGACCGTAGGACTGTGTCTGTTTCCAACATCATTCTGTATAATAAGAACCGGGCGGACTCCACCCTGCTCAGAACCGACCACTGGTCTTAAATCTGCATAAAAAATATCTCCACGCCGAATTAACATATGCTTTACACTCCATAATCTTACTCAGTATTCTCTCTACTGTTGTTTCTTACGGATAGTATTTCCATATTTAACGGTCGTATTCTGTTTTCAAAAATATTTTTCCAGCCTATTCCTCGTCAAAATATTCCTGGCTTGCAATTTTTTTTCCATCCCGATAAAAAACACGCGGAATGCGTTTTCCAAGCACGCAGACAAACTCATAATTAAATCTGCCGGAAAGGCTGCCGACTTCTTCCATGGTGATCACTTCGTCACCATCCCTGCCGATCAGTGTCACTTCATCCCCAATTTTCACATCCGGAATATCAGTCACATCTACCATGAACTGATCCATACAAACTCTTCCGCAGATTGGCGCACGTTTTCCGTGGATCAGGACACTTCCTGTATTGGAAAGTCCCCTGCAATATCCATCTGCATAACCAACCGGGATCGTTGCGATGCGGCTGTCGCGCTTTGTGATGAAAGTTCCACCGTAACTGATCGCTCTTCCAGCCTCTAAATCCTTAACGTAAGCCACATGTGTTTTCAATTCCATCACCGGTTTTAAATCAAGGGAATTCTGGTCGACTTCTTCCGATGGCCATAATCCATACAACGTGATTCCCGCTCTTACCATATCCATATTTGCCTCGCGGATTTCTGCGATTCCTGCGCTGTTGGAACAGTGCTTGACGGGAATCGAAACACCTCTGTCTTCCATCATGGCAATCATTTTTCTGAATTTTTGAATCTGTTCTTTTGTGAAAGTTTTATCATACTCATCTGCTTTTGCAAAATGAGTAAAAATCCCCTCCACTATCATATGCGGAAGCTTTGCAATCTGCGCCATCTCATCTGCGGCTTCTTCTGTCACCTGATACCCGATACGGCTCATTCCGGTATCCACTGCAAAATGCATCCGGCAGTCTTTTCCAACTTTTTCGGCAGCAGCAGAAAGCTCTTCTGCCATCTCAAGTGTAAAAACACTTGGACAGATTTCTGCCTGGATCACTTCCTCATACTGATCCGGGAAGATATAGCCAAGAATCAAAATCGGTTTTTGGATTCCATTATTTCGAAGGATCATCCCTTCCTCAACCGTTGCAGCTGCATACCCATAAACATAATCTAAATGTTCAATCTCCTTTGCAATAGGAACAGCCCCATGACCATAACCATCTGCTTTGATCACCGCCATAATTTTCGTATTCGGATCAATGTTCTGATGCATGGCTTCCATATTGTGCATGATTGCACTCAAATCTATATTCGCACACACTCTGCTGTGTTTATTCATGTTATATCCATACCTTTCTATCGTAATGAATCTTTTTTATAATTGATTTTCTGCCAGAAAATCTCTCAAACCATTTACAATGTCGCCTGCCATCATACCACGAAAACCACATTTTTTCAATGCAGTATCTCCGGAAAGTCCGTGAAGGTAAACGCCAAGCGCTGCCGCAGTCTCTGTGTCTGCCCTCTGTGCCAGAAGTGATCCTATGATTCCGGTCAGCACATCCCCACTTCCCGCCGTTGCCATTCCATGATTTCCGGAGAGGTTCAGATAAGTCCTTCCATGTGGAGTGGCAACGACCGTGTGTTCATCTTTCAGAACACAGGTGACATGAAATTTTCCTGCAAACTTATCCGCAATATCAATCAGCCGTGTCTGGATAAAGGCAATGGAATCCCCGGTCAGACGGCTCATCTCACCAAGATGCGGCGTGATCACAAGTTCTGTGTGCGCCAAAAGTAAAACACTTGTGTCCTCTGCAATGATATTTAATGCATCTGCATCAAGGACGACCGGAACAGATGCTTTTTGCAGCACTGTTTTAACAATCTGATGTGCTGCATCCCCGGTTCCGATTCCCGGTCCACACACAATCACATCTGCCCATTTCATTGCTTCTGAAAGTTTTGAAGCATCTAATTTTTCAGGGTGATAAGTAGTCAGAACTGCCTCTGGAATACTTGTCTGCAATGGAATGCGGTTTTCCTCAGGCGTAAACACACGCACCAGACCACAGCCTGCCGTATACGCTGCCTTTGCACTTAAAACAGCTGCGCCAGCCATATCCACACTTCCAGCGATCAGCAGTAATTTACCGAAGCTTCCCTTATTAGAATGTGAAGCTCTCTTTGGAAGGAATCTCAGATCTTCCATCTCGAACGCCATAACACCGGGCATTTGTGTCAGAAAACTCTCATCCGTGATTCCAATCTGCTTTGTCACGATCTCCCCGACATATTCATTTCCCGGGAAAAGATGCATGCCGATTTTTTCATAGGCAAATGTGATCGTGCAGTCTGCACGAAACGCACATTTTAAAACAGCCCCTGTGTCCGATGAAATTCCGGATGGCATATCAAGTGCGATCTTTTTTCCTGGTATTTCGTTCATTTTCCGAATTGTATCAGCAAAAATGCCTTCAACATTTCTCGAAAGCCCGACTCCAAAAATGGCATCCACTATTACATCATATGCGGTGTTCTCCGGAATGGCTTCCAATACCGGACATCCATAGGCAAAAAGGATCTCCAGCTGCTTTTTGCACTGGTCTGTCTCCTTCTTCCGGTCACCGATCAACACCGTATGCACCTCTGCTCCGTCCAAAAGTAACAGCCGGGTGAGTGCAAAACCATCTGCGCCATTGTTTCCCGTTCCGCAAACGATCAGAAATTTTTTGCTGCATGGGTACTGCCTTTTGATTTCATCAAAAACTGCAAGTGCGGCCCGCTCCATCAAAAGCAGGGATGGCACTTTAAAATGTTCTGTCGTGTTCGTATCATATTGTTTCATCTCTCTGCTGTTTACCAGATACTTCATAACCTTCTCATCCCCTCAGGCATATGGATAAGATAGAGCTGTCGTGCATTAAAAAATGCATGCGGCAGCTCTATCGATTTCATCCATTATTTATTCTGCTTATTTTTTACGATATTATAGGACAACTGCATCAGGCTGTCAGAAAGATGTACATTCTCAACAACCACATCTTTGTCGATCAGATCAAGGTCCACATGGGCAAAATTCCAGATTGCCTGAATTCCAAGATTGACCAGACGGTTTGCAATGGCATCAGCCTTCTCCTTCGGCATGGTAAGGGCTGCAATATCAACAACGTGATCCTTGCAGTAATCTTCCAGTTCATCTAACATGTGGATCTTAATTCCGCGGACTGTCACACCCTCTAACGCCGGATTGACATCAAAAAGTGCTGTGATCACAAAACCAAGTTTTTCAAACTTCACATAATTTGCCAGTGCCTGACCTAAATTACCGGCACCGATGACAATAATATTATGTTTCTGGTTTAATCCTAAAATCTTACCAATCTCTTCATATAAAAACTTTACATTATATCCATATCCCTGCTGTCCGAAACCGCCAAAGTTATTCAGATCCTGACGGATCTGCGAAGCAGTGACATTCATTCTTTTGCTTAGATCATTGGATGAAATACGTTCCACTCCATCCTCCAGCAATTCACCTAAATACCGGTAATATCTCGGCATACGACGGATTACTGCCTGGGAAATTTCTTTTTCCTGCATTTTTTGCCCCTCCCGAAGTATCTCTCTTTCACGGCTCTTTTCTTCTTATGCCGCGATGCATCATTTTTATTATAGTAATTTCAACTGTATCTGTCAATCTGTTAAACTTTTAACAGAGTAAATTTATCTGCCGTATCACCACATTTTCCAGATTTTTACGCGTCCAGCTCCATGGAAAGTTCTTCCCACACTTCATACTGCTTTTCTAATTCTTCCTGATACTCACTCTGCTGTTTCGTCAGTTCTCCTAACTTTGCAGAGTTCACAGCCACTTCCGGCTTTGCACATTCCGCATCGATCGAAGCAATTTTCTCTTCCAGCTCCGCAATCTTTTCCTCTGCCTTTTTCAGGGCATTCTCTATCTTGCGGATCCGTGCCTGTTCTGCCTTCTGTGTCTGCCAGTCCACCTTCTGGGCAGTCTCTTTCACAGAAGCCTCTGTCTGTGCCTCATCCTCCGGCTTTTTGACATATAACGCAACCATCTGGTCATGTTTTTCCAGATAATAATCATAGTTGCCGATATAATTCACAACCGTCTCTCCGGTCAGTTCCAGAATACGTGTTGCAGTCTGATTAATAAAATAACGGTCATGCGATACGAAAAATACTGTTCCAGTATAACTTTTTAGTGCTTCCTCTAAAATTTCTTTTGAGGTGATGTCCAGATGGTTGGTCGGCTCATCGAGGATCAGAAAATTCGCATCGGAAAGCATTAATTTTGCCAGTGCAACACGTCCTCTCTCACCACCGCTCAAATCCTCAATCCGCTTATAGACATCATCATCTGTAAATAAAAAAGCTGCCAGAACGTTGCGCACTTTCGTGTTATTCAGATTTGGATAATCATCCGCAATCTCATCAAAAATGGTTTTCTCCATGTGAAGCTGCTGATGTTCCTGGTCATAGTAACCAATATGTACATTGCTTCCAAGTGTTACCGTTCCCGCATCCGGGGAGATCAGCTCGTTGATAATCTTAAGGATCGTTGTTTTACCAGTTCCGTTATTTCCAATTAATGATACACGCTCCCCGCGTTTCACTTCGAAATTAATTCCCGAAAAAAGCTGTAATGGCGGGAATGCCTTGGCAAGCCCTTCCACTTTTAAAACATCATTTCCACTGACCACATTCGGCTCTAACACGATCCGGATATCTGTGTTATCCTCGGTCGGCTTCTCAATGCGTTCGATCTTATCCAGCAGTTTTTCACGGCTCTCTGCCCGCTTAATTGACTTCTCGCGGTTAAAAGATTTCAGTTTTGCGATCACTTCTTCCTGATGCCTGATCTCACGCTGCTGATTATAGTACTGCTTGATCATGGCTGCACGGATTGCTGCCTTTTTCTTTGCATAATCCGAATAGTTCCCCTGATAAACATAACCCTTGTGCTGAAAAATCTCCACCACTTTACTCACGACGCGGTCTAAGAAATACCGGTCATGCGATACGATTAAAACAGCTCCCTTGTAATTCATCAGAAAAGTTTCCAGCCATCGGATTGACTCGATATCCAGATGGTTGGTCGGCTCGTCTAAAAGCAGGATGTCCGGCTTTGTCACAAGCAGTTTTCCAAGAGATACACGGGTTTTCTGTCCGCCGGAGAGTTCGCTCATTTTCTTGTCGAACTCCTCCTCAGTAAATCCAAGCCCCTTTAAAATACCGGTCACTTCACTGCGGTATGCATATCCGTTCACCTGTTCAAATTCATGGCTTAATTTATGGTAAGTATCTAAAAGCTGCTCTAATGCTTCCCCGGAGAGTGTGTTCATCTGCGTTTCCATATCACGCAGCCGTTCCTCCATCTCGATAATGTCGCGTTTAGAATCTAATACTTCCTCATAGATCGTATGGTGGCCGGAAACATCCTGATATTGGGCAAGATAACCGATCGTTTTATCTTTTGCGAGCGTCACTTCCCCCTCGTCCGGATTTTCCTGTTTCATAATTATTTTAAGCAGCGTAGATTTGCCGGCACCATTGATGCCGACAACCGCTGCTTTTTCATTTTCTTCAATATGAAAACTTACATTTTTTAAAATTTCGTCAGTCCCGAATGACTTTGAGATATTCTGACAAGATAAAATCATAATGATAACATTCCTTCTAATGTGGTTCGGATTGCCTTGATGAAATCCTCACTGTTTAACACAGTCGGATGCTCTAATGTTGTAATGAGCGCAAGGTCTTTTGTCATTTTACCACTCTCAATGGTAGATATACAAGCTTTTTCTAATTTATCTGCAAAATCCTGCAATTCTTTGATGCCATCGATCTCGCCACGTTTTCTCAAGGCTCCTGTCCATGCAAAAATCGTTGCGACAGAGTTTGTGGATGTCTCCTCACCCTTTAAATGTTTGTAATAATGGCGCTGTACGGTTCCATGTGCAGCCTCATACTCATAATATCCCTGTGGAGAGACAAGCACGGAAGTCATCATTGCAAGGGAACCAAATGCACTCGATACCATATCGCTCATGACATCCCCGTCATAGTTTTTACAAGCCCAGATATAGCCGCCCTCCGATTTCATGACACGTGCAACCGCATCATCGATCAATGTATAGAAATAGGTGATTCCAACCTCTTCAAATTTTTCTTTGTATTCCGCATCAAAAATTTCCTGAAAAATGTCTTTGAACGTATGGTCATATTTTTTTGAAATGGTGTCTTTGGTTGCAAACCACAGATCCTGTTTTGTATCCAAAGCATAGTTGAAGCAGCTTTTTGCAAAACTTTCAATGGAATTGCACAGATTGTGCTGTCCCTGTACCACACCCGCTCCTGTGAAATTATGGATCAGTTCTCTCGTCTCTGTTCCATCCTCAGCAGTGTATACAAGCTCACATTTGCCAGGTCCCGGGATTTTCATCTCAGATGCTTTGTAAACATCACCATAAGCATGACGTGCGATTGTGATCGGTTTCTTCCAGTTTTTCACACACGGTTCAATTCCTTTTACAACGATTGGTGCACGGAAAACTGTTCCATCTAAGATTGCACGGATCGTTCCGTTCGGACTCTTCCACATTTCTTTTAAATTATACTCTTTGACACGTGCTGCATTTGGAGTGATCGTTGCACATTTTACGGCAACACCGTATTTCTTTGTTGCATTTGCGGAATCGATTGTAACCTGATCGTCTGTCTCGTTACGATACTCTAATCCCAGATCATAATAATCGGTTTTAAGGTCGATAAAAGGGGTTAATAATTCATCTTTGATCATCTTCCAGAGAATTCTGGTCATCTCATCTCCGTCCATCTCTACTAATGGGGTTGTCATTTTAATTTTTTCCATCGCTTATTTTTCCTTTCTGCCTTGTTTTCATGAATCTCACAAATGTTACTTTTTTAACAAATTATCCCAGCCATAGTGATCCATATTCTCAATGGTCTTCATAATATGCTGGTTTGCAAGCTTTTCTGCCAGTTGTGCATCATGCTGTTTTAATGCCTCCACAATCCTGCGGTGTTCATTATTCGAATCCACTGCCCTGTTCTTATCGGAAAGAGTGATCTTTCTGACGCGCTGGGCATAGTGATGAAAATCGGAAAGCACATGCCGTAATTCCCGACTGCCACTTGCGGTATATAAAATCTCGTGGAACTTATTGTCCAGCTCAACCATCTGTTCTGCGTTTCCTTTTGTTGCATGAAAGTCAGACAAAAAAATATTTTCCTCCAACTCATCCAACTGTTCTTTCGTGATATTCTCCGCAGCCCACTTAGCACACAATCCTTCCAGACGGCTTCTGATCTCATAAATATCTTTGATATCTTTCTGGGATATGCCAACCACATAAGCGCCTTTATTGGGAATGATCGTGACCAGACCTTCGAGTTCCAGCTGACGCAGTGCCTCCCTCACAGGGGTTCTGCTGACGCCGAGTTCCTCACCGATTGATTTCTCCTTCAGTTCCTCATCTCTCTCATATTTGCCGGAAAGAATGTTCTCCCTTATCATATGAAAGACTCTCGAACCCAAGGAGTAATTGTCTTCTCCCATAATTATCTCTCCAAAGTATCTATCTTTAATTTCTTACAGCACTTACCGATCTCTTCTACCAACTCATTGTCTGTCAAAACGGTCACACGGCCTTCCTCATACTGCTTGTCTACCCATACTTTTACCATCTTGACAAGTTCTGAATTCTTATCGACGCCTTTTTCCTTTGGCAGATGATAATAAGAATTGATCCATAATGCAATTCCTGCCAGACCGGATGTATTGGATACGGATACAAGTGGTGGTCTGTTTAAAAATTTTCCCGTATCAAAAATGTTGTAAATTTCCTCATTTTTCAACAGACCGTCTGCATGGATACCGGCTCTTGTGACATTAAAGTTACTTCCGACAAACGGTGTGCGGCTTGGCTGTACATAACCTAATTCTTTTTCAAAATACTCTGCAAGCTCTGTGATCACCGTTGTGTCCATGCCGTCTAAGGTGCCTTTTAACTGTGCATACTCAAATACCATTGCCTCCAGAGGGGTATTTCCGGTTCTCTCTCCGATGCCAAATAAGGAACAATTGACACCGCTTGCACCGTAAAGCCATGCAGTAGTAGAGTTGTTGACTGCCTTATAAAAGTCATTGTGTCCATGCCATTCGATCAATTCAGACGGGACACCTGCATGTGTGGTAAGTCCATAAATGATTCCCGGTACGCTCCGCGGAATTACGGCACCAGGGAAATTGACACCATAACCCATCGTATCACAGGCACGGATCTTGATCGGTATCTTATATTCATCCATCAGTTTCATCAGCTCGACACAGAATGGGATCACAAATCCATAAATATCGGATCTTGTGATATCTTCGAGATGACATCTTGGACTGATGCCTGTCTCTAAACATTCACGGATCACACTTAAGTAGAGGTTCATAACCTCACGCCTTGTCATTTTCATTTTATAGAAAATATGATAATCGGAACAGCTTACCAGAATACCTGTCTCACGAAGTCCGATATCTTTGACTAACTGGAAGTCCTGTTTGCTCGCACGGATCCAGCTTGTAACTTCCGGAAATTTATAACCGCGTTCCAGACATTTGTATACGGCATCGCGGTCTTTTTTACTGTATAAGAAAAATTCGCTCTGGCGGATCAGACCTTTTGGTCCGCCTAATTTATGTAAATAATCGTAAATGGTCACGATCTGTTCCGTTGTATAAGGAGCCCTTGACTGCTGTCCATCACGGAATGTCGTATCTGTGATCCAGATATTTTCCGGCATATTATGCGGCACGATACGGTCATTAAACGCAATCTTAGGAATCTCATCATAAGGAAACAGATTGTGGAATACATTTGGTTCCTCCACATCCACTAACTGGTAGAAATGTTCTTCTAACTGCAATAGATTTGTCTTTTGATTCATGATTACTTCTCTCATAACATCCTCCTTATAGTAAACGGATATATATGCAAAATATTTGACTATTTTTACATGCATAATTGTATACAATTATACTTTCTTTATTTTAGACACTCTTGCTGCTATTTGTCAATGCATAATATCTTATATTTATTATAACAATTAGTTATGGTTCGCTTTTGGGTTATGAATCCACTCTATGATTTCTGCGCTCAATCGCACAGTTTAAGATATATCTGTTTTCTTTTTCCAGGGAAACCGTACGATATACGATACTGTCCGTAATTTTTTCTGTCAGATCCATAATATCTTTGTGACATTCCTGATTCTCTCCGGTGTAAATGATCTGTCCATTTTTATCGAGATTCTGCGAATAGTCACAACTGAAACGTACCACAAAAAACTTTTCAGATGCCGTCTCCATGGTAACCGAAACAGCATATTTACCCAGAATCTGCCTGCATGCTTTTGTGAGTATCATCAGGAGGAAAAGAATCTTCCGGAAAATCTCCGGTGGGATCTCGCAGTCTTCTTTCTTTATCATATGGAAACTTTGTCCGGCATCCTCATGATGAAATTCATTTTTTAACCGGTTATACCCCATCAGATAATTACCATTTTCATGGATCATTGTCTCCAGATAATATCCGAGCAGATCCCTCAGATAATGTTCCATCATGTATTCTCCCACGGAATCCATCTGCCCTATCGTCAAATGCTGCTTCAGCATCGTCATGACAACCTCTGCTGCCTGCTTATAGAGCATGACATTCTCCTTTTGTCTCTCTTCAATTCTCTCAAAATCCTTCTCCGAGAAAAAGAGATTCATATTTGCCTGCTCAAGATCTGATTCTGCCTGTTTTTTCAGACGGTGATACTCCAATGCCGCATTCACCGGTTCGATAAAATCAGCAAATGACGCACACGGTTTCATGATCAATTTGTAGATATCACATTCATTCAGAAAAGAGAGGATGTCTTTTACATGCTCTGCACTCGTCATTGCCACACGGACCGTATCCGGCGAGATCATTTTTGCCATGGTGAAAAATTCTCTTCCACTGAGTACGGAAAGACTCGTCTCACATACTAAAACATCTGTTTTCTGATGTTCTAATATATCCAGTGCCTCCTCCGGTCTCCCTGTAATCTGATAAGAAAAAGAAGGCTTTTCTGTCTGGAAAACTGCCTCAAGTCTTTTTCTCCCCACCTCATCCGGCTCTACGATCATTACAAATTCCATCCTCATCCTCCTGTGTACGTTGTGATTCTATATCATTATTTTATACTTTTATTGTTATGATTAACTTAACTATAGCAAACCCATTTTTATATCTCAATAGCAAAAAAAATTTATTTTTCAAAAACTGTAACACATTCTCCTCTGTTCCATAAGATACAGTGTAAGAAAAATTTGGAGGATTTAACATGAGTGATTTAGCTGCAACAAACTGTGGTGGATGTGGATGTAATGAGGGAGGATGCAACTCTATTCTCTGGATCATCATTTTATTGAGCTGCTGCTGTGGTAATAACGGCGGATTCTGTGGCAACAACGGATGTGGCGGTGGAAATGACTGCTTATGGATCATCTTACTTCTTCTCTGCTGTGGCGGATGTGGTAACGGAAACGGCTTCTGCTAATCGCAGGCAGACATCAATGGGGGACCTAAAGTTCCCCTGACCGGTAAACCACCCAGACTTCACGGTCTGGGTGGTTTTTTGTCGTTTACTTTGGTTTTTCCGTTTTCTCTTTGTTCTTTGCCACTTCCCGCTCTCTGACAATCTTCTTGTATACCTCACATTCCTCTGGCACACTTCTTCTTTTGAGACACTCTTCATCTATCTCATAAACACTGTTATTTTCCACCACTAACATGACATTTTTCCTCCTCTCTCTATCCTATGCTTTGAAAATTCGTTTGCGACATATCTGGCATATTGTTTCTTTTCGCACATAAAATAAAAGAAAAAGGCAATTCTTATGGACGAAGCTACACCACTTACCCCTTTCGATACTATGACGCAGACGAGAGAGATTCAGATGCTAAAAACCGTAATTCCATACATGAAAAGTTCACAAAAAAAACAATTTGCCATATTAATAAAGTATATGGAACTTCAAAATACGCTTCATATCTTTTCACAGGAAGAGCAGGTCTTATCCATGTGCTCTCTGCCGGAAGAGGAAAACAACCCACAGTCACTTTTAAACAGCCTCCGCCCTTTCTGTACCCCAAAAGAGCTTGAGACGATCGATATGCTGACCAATATGTTTTCCATGCTTGAAACCTATGAAACAATTTTTGCAGGATAACACCATCAGCCTTTATTTGTTGTAAAAAAAATCAGAGAGGATTTTCTATGGAAAATGATGTTTTTAAAACCAATCCGGTATTTCAGAATCTGTCACCGGAAAAGCTTTCTTTTTTAATGAATTTTGCAAACAGTAAAAAACCTACCGAAATGAAAGACATGATGCCATTTCTGCTCGGCACGCTCTCCTCTGCCAAAAAGCAGAATATCCAGTTCACAAAGCCTGAAACAGAACTTATGATTTCGATATTAAAACAGAGCATGTCACCGGAGGAAGCAGAAAAAGCAGATAAAATCATCCGGCTCATGAAAGAAAGAAGCGGACAGTCTCAATAGAGGCCGCCCGCTTCTTTCTCATACACTTTATGATGCATGTTTCCATCTGGCAATTTCTTACCAGATAGTTGCAACATTCACTTTTAGTACTTTATCAATTGGTGCTACACTGGTTCCCTTGCCATCTGTACCTTCAAAATACTTTGAGCTTGCAGACTCAAACAAAACATAAAGGTTATTGTCCACAATTGCGATTTCCTCGGAGCACGGAGGCATCTCCACCTTAACCGATGGTGTTGACGGGCTCTGGTTCAATGCAATCAGAGAAGAATATACTTTCAGGTAAGAAGAATTGCTTCTTCCAAGCGATGTACTTAAGTATACGGCACCCTGTGAATCAAATGCAATTCCCTGCACTTTGCATGGAATATTGTAATTACTCAATGCAACCAATTTGTCTAACTGTGTGTCATAGGTGTATGCATACATTTTGGAGCGGAACATCTTATTGTAAGTTGCGACCCAGATACGGCCACCATAACAGGTAATGCAGGAAGGTGTATTTCTCAGATAATATTCGTCTGAAATTGCAGATGCATCAATACAATAACCAGGTGCATCTTCCGCGATCAGCCTGATATATTCATAGGAGATACGCTCTAGTGTATTGGAATTAGAGTGACATACCCATAAATTTTCTCCGTCAAAAGCAACACCACCAAGGTGACTGTCTTTTTTCATTCCAAGTGTCACAAGATAATCTCCGGTTTCCCGGTCAAATACCATCAGGGCTCCCGGTTCATTTTTATCCTCAGTGTATGCTGTCATGATCACGTAATCCGGTGTAAAACAAAGTCCCTGCATGCACATATCTGCTGTGTTGATATAGTTGTTTACATAATCTTTTTCTCTGGTGGAAGGCATTCCCGGAATGGATAATTCATCCATAAAATTATAACTGCACTGTCTTAATTCTTTCTGGTTCATCGCAAGCAGATTTCCGGTGTGATAAGAATACATCTCAACGTTCAGATAACTGTCGATTGTCTTTGTCCATTTTGCAAAAAGAACAAGTTCAGAAGGACTTTTCTTTGTGATCTCTGTCACCTTCTTTGTATAACTGCTGTCTGTATACCATCCGGCAAAATTATAACCTTCCTTCACCGGGACATCCAGTGTCACCGGAAGTTCCTTTTCGTGATAGACCTCACGGTTGGAAATGCTGTTCTCTCCTCCATTCAGAATATAGGTAATATGATATGCCTTCTGACCGGTTTCTTCATACGGATCAACATAAACAGGTTTGTTTTCAATGATACCCGCCTGAGAGATTCCGATTCCTTCGATCGTATGGGCACGTGCGACCTGTGGATCGTTGATCACAAGAAGTATTGCATATAAAATTATGAAAATATTTCTTGTGATCTTCATAAATCCACATCTCCTCCTTTACTCGTCGAGTTTCTCTACTTTGCTTGCTCTTGCAGCAATCTCTTTCTCCTGTATATCAGACGGAGCCTGCTCATATCTTGAAAACTCATAAGAATATGTACCGCTTCCACCTGTCATGGAACGAAGATCCGTGTTATAGCCAAATAATTCCATATACGGAATATCTGCAACGATCTCCTGATAACCATGATCTGTCGGGTTCATTCCAAGCACACGTCCACGCCGCTTGTTCAGATCTCCCATAATATCTCCGGTATACTTATCCGGCACGACCACTTTCAATGATGCGATCGGTTCTAAGAGAACCGGGGAAGCCTCTAAGAAGCCTTTCTTAAATGCCTGCTTTGCAGCGGTTTTAAATGCCATCTCTGAGGAATCTACCGGATGATAAGAACCATCGTATAAAACTGCCTTCACACCGACAACCGGATATGCAGCGACAGGACCTTTCAGACAGGATTCCTGAATTCCCTTTTCTACTGCCGGGAAATAGTTCTTTGGAACTGCTCCGCCAACAACCGTCTGTTCAAATACATATGGCTGTTCCAGATCGCCGGATGGTTCAAATGTCATCTTGACGTGTCCATATTGTCCGTGACCGCCGGACTGCTTTTTATACTTGTACTCCACATCTGCTTTCTTGCGGATCGTTTCCCGGAATGCAATCTTAGGCTTCTTCAGTTCGACTTCCACTTTGTAGCGGTTTAAAAGTTTGCTGACTGCAACTTCCAAATGCTGGTCTCCCATTCCATAGAGGAGTGTCTGGCCATTCTCACTGTCATTGACTGCTTTCAGTGTAAGGTCTTCCATCATGAGTTTCTGGAGAGCCTGTGAGATTTTATCCTCATCGCCCTTATTCACTGCCTTATATCTCATGTAAGTATATGGTGTGGAGATTGAGGTCCGAATATACAAAATCGGATTTGCTTTTGTGGAAAGGGAATCCGTGGTTGCCGGGCTTGCTAATTTTGCCAAAGCACCGATATCACCTGCATGAAGTTCTTTTACTTCCTCCGGTTTGTTTCCACAGAGCACATACAGTTTTCCGATTTTTTCTTCCACATCTTTGTGATGGTTATATAACACATCATCCGTTTTCAAAACGCCTGAATTCACTTTGATCAGGGAGTATTTTCCAATAAATGGATCTACGATCGTCTTCCATACATAAGCTGACTTTGGTTTTGCAAAATCATAATCTGCACTGTACACTTCATTCGTCTTTGCATTGATACCGGTACAGGAACGTTTTTCCGGACTTGGCAGATACTTCACAATATCGACCAGCAATGTATACATTCCTCTTGCCAGTGTGTTGGAACCCATCAGAACCGGAACAATGCTGCCGTCTGCCACATTCACGCGGAGTGCCTGACGGATCTCATCCTCCGAGAACTCTTCGCCGTTAAAATAGCGTTCCATAAACTCTTCACTCGTCTCAGCGACAGCTTCCATCAATGCTTCCCTGCAGATATTTAAGTTGTCTTTGGAGTAATCCGGAACATCAGACTTTTCTACGGTTCCATCTTCTTTCCATCTCTTGGCTCTCTGCTGCAGCACATTGACATATCCTACAAACTGTCCATTCTCTCTGACCGGAAGATGGAACGGTGCGATGCGCTTGCCGTACATCTGCTGAAGATCTTCCACAACCTGCCGGTAGCTTGCCTCGTCAATATCCATATCCGTTACGAATACCATTCTCGGAAGTTTGTATTTCTCGCACATCTCCCATGCTTTCTTCGTTCCGACCTCGATCCCTGCCTTACCGGAAACTACAATGATCGCCGCATCTGCCACGCTCACTGCCTCTTCTGCTTCCCCTACAAAATCAAAATATCCGGGTGTATCAAGGATGTTGATCTTCGTATCGCCCCAGACAACCGGGATCACGGAAGTGTTGATGGAGAAAAGACGTTTTGTCTCTTCCTTGTCGTAATCACTGATCGTGTTGCCGTCTGCAACTTTTCCCATACGGGTTGTCATTCCTGCAAGATAAGCCATTGCCTCGACAAGACTTGTCTTGCCGGATCCCCCATGGCCTAAGAGAACCACATTGCGAATTTTGTCAGTTGTGTAAACGTTCATAGCAAATCCTCCCATACATTTTTCATTGATGATTTTGTTTCGTTGTCATCGAATGTTTTTAATGGTTATATTTTACTAAATTTTTCAATTTTTTACAATATATTTATTCATATTTACTAACTATTATTATATTATCATTGGATTGTTTATATATTATGTATGCATTTTGAACATTTTTAGCAATTTCCATTTGAATGTTTACACAATATTCACAATTTGTACATATTCGAAGAAAATGTTCTGTTTTCCTTTTTCATGATATAACTAATCGCTTTTATGCTTTAACCAATCACTTTTATACTTTAACGTGTTGACTTTTTCATAAAATGTGGATATGATGTATAAGACTTTCTAAATATACAAAAATGACTTATGGGGGAACATGATTTGTTTCAGAAAATAGGATTTATCGGACTTGGTTTGATCGGAGGGTCCATTGCAAAAAAAATTCATACACTTTACCCTGATGTAACCATTATCGCAACTGCCGGTCATCAGGAAACCATTACAGAAGCTTACGGAGAACATCTGATCTCCAATCAGAATTTATGTGAGATCAAAGATTTTTATGACTGCGATTATATTTTTCTGTGCACACCGGTAAAAAGAAATATCGAATACCTGCGCCAGTTAAAGGGAAATATCAAAAACGGATGTATCATCACAGATGTCGGAAGTGTCAAAACAGATATTCACGAAGAAGTGACTGCCCTCGCAATGGAGGACTGCTTTATCGGCGGGCATCCGATGGCCGGCTCTGAAAAAACAGGCTTAAAAAATGCAAATGAATATTTACTGGAAAATGCATATTATATCCTGACACCCACAACGAAGACATCACCGGAACGCTTAGAAGAATTTCGTTCCCTGGTGACCCAGTTAGGTGCTGTCGCCCTGGTATTAGACTATCATTTACACGATTATGCCACAGCTGCCATCAGCCATCTGCCGCACATCATCGCATACAGTCTCGTCAACCTTGTCAAAAAATCCGACGACGCAGACGAGACGATGAAGACGATCGCTGCCGGGGGATTTAAAGATCTGACCAGAATCGCTTCTTCCTCTCCTGTTATGTGGCAGAATATCTGCCAGTCCAACAGTGAACAGATCGTGCGGTTGATCGATGCTTATGAGGAAATGTTAGAGAAAACCAAACATGATATTTTATCTTCTGATGCAGATGCACTGCTTCAGGATTTTCAGTCCGCCAAAGATTACAGGGATTCGATTGCGATCACGAACAAAGGTCCGATCAAAGAAATATATGAACTGTATTTAGATCTGTTAGATGAAGCCGGCGGGATTGCAACTGTCGCTACAATCCTTGCCAGCAATCATCTGAGTATTAAAAATATCGGCATCATTCACAACCGTGAGTTTGAAGATGGAGTATTACGTCTGGAAATGTATGACAGAATATCATTAGATGCAGCAGTACAGTTGCTTAGAAAACATCATTATACAATATATGAGCGGTAATCTGCCGCTCATATATTGTATACACAGTATCAATTGAAACAGGATAACAATTTCTCAACCTCTTCCCGTTCCGGCATTACGCGGAGTGCGCCTTTGCGTGTAGTGATAATGGATGCCGCTGCATTTGCAAAAGTCAGCATCTCTTTCAGGTCATTCTCTGTAAGATCGGTAAGTCCATGCTCTAAAATATAATGGAGAACACATGCACAGAAGGTATCTCCGGCTCCGGTTGTCTCAATTGTATTCTTCTGTATAAAAGGTTTCACTTCTACAATAAGATCTTTATAATAAGCACGGCTTCCTTCCCTGCCCATGGATACAAGGATCAATGGAATATGATATCTCTCAAGGATCCAATGTACACCCTTTGTGAAATCTTCTTCTCCGGTCAGCCACTGAATCTCGTTATCAGAAATCTTTAAAATGTCACACTGTCCTAATCCGTAAAGCACCTGTTCTTTTGCTTCATCTAAGGAGTTCCAGAGCGGCTCGCGCAGATTCGGATCAAAGGAAATGACAGCACCAGCTTCTTTTGCAGCACGAAGTGCTTTTTTTGTTGCATTTCGTACACCTTCGTGTGTCATGGACAGTGTGCCAAAATGAAAGATTCGTGTTCCCTTTATCAACTCTTCCGGTACTTCCGCTTCTGTCAGCATCATATCTGCACCAGGATTTCTGTAAAACGAAAAATCCCTGTCTCCATCCGGATAAGTATGTACCAGTGCTAACGTTGTATGTACGTCATCATCTTTCTGTAAGCCTGATGCATCAATCCCGACTTCCATAATCGTCTGTTCCAGCTGTTTTCCGAAAAAATCATTTCCCACTTTTCCGATAAAAGCTGTCTTATGTCCGAGCTTTGTTAACATTGCCAGTACGTTGCATGGAGCACCGCCCGGATTTGCCTCAAATAATGGATTTCCCTGACTACTGATCCCATTCTCAGTAAAATCAATGAGTAATTCGCCTAAAGCTACAACATCCATACTTTTTCCTCCGTGTCTGATAGTAGTTTTTGTTTTATAATTTTACTATATCGTGATTTCATCACTCAATAATTTCGTCGTTCGCCGAATGCATAAATGCATTCTTCTCACTTGCACTCATTATATCATACTTTTCAACATTAATATGTATTTTTTTGTCACTGTAAAAATGGATTTCCTGCGCTTCCAACGGCGTGCAGATGGCTGTTGTCGCAACCTGTTCCCCATCGTTCAGGAATAGTTCGATCGACTGACGATCCAAAATAAATCTCATTTTCTTAAGCCCTTCCGGATTTGAAATCTTCAGTTTCCGCACGCAGACAACATCTTTTGTCACACCGCAATAAGTGCGATCGATCTCAAGCATATTTTCAGCCTTATGATAAGTAAAGCTTGTTTCATATTCCTTATTTGCGGCAAGTTTCATGGAAAATGTTTGAAATTCATCCTCTTCCAGTAAAACGGTAAGGTCGATCGTCCGGCCTTCAATTCCACACAGTGTTGTTTCCTGATTTATTTCTGCATGATCATATCGACATGGATTTTTATGATACTTTTCAATTTCACGCACCGGTGTCTGCCAGATTTTACCATCTTTTAATTCCAATTCCCTCGGCAGAGTCATCATTCCCTGCCAAACCTGTGAATTTGGAATCACACATGCATCCCAGGATTTCATCCATGCGATCATAATACGTCTGCCGTCCGGCAGTTCAGTTGTCTGCGGTGCATAAAAATCCATTCCATAATCAAGTGCATGCGGCAATTCTTTTACAAATGTATGTGTTTTTTCATCATAGTCCCCAAGAAAATAAACACTGTTATGTCCATTATGAAACTCATATTTCTGCGCTTTCATATCCTGCGGTGAACAGATCAGCACTCTTTTACTGCCCAGCTGAAAGAAGTCCGGACATTCCCACATTGTACCAATTTTTCCGCTTTCGTTTGAAGCAAGGATTGTTTCAAATTTCCAGTCAGTCAGATTTTTGCTTGAACATAACACAACCTGTCCGATCTGATTTTCATTTTTATTGCCAACGATCATATAATAGGTATCATTTTCTTTCCAGATCTTCGGATCACGGAAATCTACCCTGTTGCATCCATCTGGAAGCATTTCTCCGGTCATGACAGGATTTTTGTCATATTTCTGATAATCTTTTCCATCACCAAATGCAATACACTGATTCTGACGATCCTGCTCACTTCCGTCAGGCTGTTTTATTCTAGTTACTCCTGTATATACAAGTACATGTTTACCATCTGCTTCGATCGCACTTCCTGAAAAGCATCCGGCTTTATCATATTCTTCATCCGGAGCAAGTGCCGCTGGAAGCTGTTCCCAGCGGATCATATCGCACGTAACGCTATGTCCCCAGTGCATTGGTCCCCATTCCCTGTTATATGGATGATATTGATAAAACAGATGTATCTGTCCATCGTAAAACGAAAATCCATTTGGATCGTTGATCCATCCGGTTGGAGCAGAAACATGAAATAAAGGTTTTGTCTGCGGATCTGTAGCAGCAATTTTTTCTGTCTCGTATTTTCTGGCTTTTTCTAACATATTGCTCATATTATTTCTCTCCTGATTATTCTGATAATGATTTCTGATAGTTGTCAAAGTATTTCTGCTTAATGGAAAGATAATCTGATAATCCATATTTTTCCATTTTTTCAAGATAGGAATCCCATTCCTTTTCTATGCCGCCATTTAAAATCCAGTCGGCTTTTTTCTGTTCGGCATATTTTTTAATATCTGTGTCATATTGCGACACCTTATTCGTGTCTTCTATACTCATAAATACATTCGGATAAACGTATTTACTGTTCATATCTGCCAAATATGTCTCATGCATATTGTCAAGTCGCCATTTTGCATCTTCCGGCTGTGTTACATACTCACCATAATATTCATTTAAGATGGCAAGCGGACCATTGACTGACTGTGCCTCGCGGACTTCTACCGGAGACTGGTCGCCTAAATCCATATGCTTTAACATCGGATCGCCTTTTTCGTTTGTAGATAATTCAAAAATATTAAAGGAATCTGTCTCTCCATAACTGCCCCAATTATTCTGTGGAGACTGTAATGGTGCATACATCTGATCGATCCATGCTGCTGCCAGTGCAGTATTTCTGCAACTGGTCGTAAGTACACAGCGTCCTCTGTCAAAACCACTGGTCTCACTATTGTTCTGTCTTGTGATATTCCGCACACCCGTCGGACCTGTAAGTGCAGGGAGCATTACATAATCAACATTGTTATCAATATTTGCAATATCCCAGGAGAAGCAAAGACCATATCGGTGGTTTTTTCCTTTTGCAACATAGGTAGACCATTCCTGCGTGAACGCTTCCGGATCTATAAGATCTTCTGTTACTAATTTATGCAGCCATTCAATGCCTTCTTTATACCCTTCCTGAACAGCTGTGTAAATGACCTTTCCTTCATCCGTCACTGCAAAATGATCACCGGTATCACCATAGCCTTCTCCAAATCCATTGATCAGAATGGCGGGATCCTGATCTCCATTGTTGATAATAAAGGACATCGGTATCACATCACCTTCAATATCAAATTCTTCCTGCAATTCATCCGCGTGATCCCGGAATGCAATTAATACCTGTTCCAGTTCATCCGTTGTTGTGGGTATTTCCAATCCAAGATAATCCAGCCATTTTTTATTGATATATGCGATATCTCCGATGGCCTGTATGGCTTCTTTACCGGCACCAAGCTGTTCGATCCATGGAAATGAATATATATGTCCATCCGGTGCGGTACACATGGTACGGTATTCCGGATATTTTTCAAATACAGCCTGAAGATTTGGCATATATTTATCGATCAGATTTTCAAGAGGAATAATAATCCCCTGCTTTGCATAACGAAGCAGATCGTAATCACTCATTCCGGCATTAAACAAGCCATCCGGCAGATTGCCAAATTGTGCTAATGCAAGATTTTTTTTATCAGAAAACTGATCCGATACAAAACACGTCCATTTAATATGCACATTCGTCTGTTCCTCAAGTCTTTGAAAAATGATCCTTTCATTCGGATCCTGCGTTGAGGTTGCCGGTGCACTGGTAATAAAGGATAATTCCGCAGTTTCTTTTAACGGAAACTGTACTTCGGAAACCGGAGTGTCCGGATCTATCTCTGCCTGTGGCTGTGCATTGCTTCCGCAGCCGGCTATACTAAACATCATGATCAGTGCAAGCCCGAATGACAACATTCTATTTATTTTTCTACGCATATAGGAAGTTCCCCCTTCTTTAACCTTTTACAGATCCAACCATAATTCCTTTATCGAAATATTTCTGGAAAAATGGATACATAATTAATAATGGTAAGCTTGACACAACAATAGTCGCATATTTTAACTGTTCCGCTACTTTTGCCATCTCAGCCGTACTCTGGATATCAGCGATCATTCCAGGCTGTGGTGTATTCTGTACAAGAATGGAACGAAGCACAAGCTGTAATGGCTGCAGATCTGCATCATTCAAATAAATCAGTGCATCAAAATAGCTGTTCCACATTCCAACAAAAGACCAGAGTGCCAGTACGGCGATGATTGGTTTACACACCGGAATCATAATTTTGAAAAAATGCTGGATTTCATTTGCACCATCAATGGAGGACGCCTCTCTGAGTTCCTTTGGTATTGACTGGTAATAAGTTCTTGCAAGAATCATATTCCATACATTGAATGCTCCGGGTATTAAAATAGCCCATACAGTATTCACCATATGTAAACGGTTGATTAATATAAATGTCGGAATCATTCCACCGCCAAAAAACATAGTGATCAGAAAAATTACATTAAAAAAATTTCTGCCGACAAACTCTTTTTTTGACATCGGATAAGCTGCAAGTAGTGTTATAAAAACAGAAATTGCAGTAAACGCCAGCGAGTAGAAAAATGAATTAAAAAATCCTCTCCATATCATTTCATTCTCTAAAACACGCCGGTATGCATCTAATGTCCAGTCTTTTATCCGAAAACTCAGTCCCTGATTATTTAAAACAGTCGGATCCATAAAAGATGCCAGAACTACATATATCAAAGGTATAACAATCGAAAGAACAAACAAACCGAGAAGCGCATATGCTATACCTAAAATCAGACGGTCAATTCTCGAATATTTTATTTTTCTTGATGTTTCCATCTTTTCATCCTCCTATAATCCTTCTCCATCGTTTATTTTCTTTACTACAAAATTTACGAAAATCAATAAAATAACATTAATGACAGAGTTGAACAATCCGACAGCCGTTGAGTAGCCATAATCTCCGTTCAGAAGTCCGATCCGATACACATAAGTTGATAAAATCTCAGATGCCGGAAGGTTCATATCCGTCTGTAATGCATATGCTTTTTCAAATCCGATACTCATAATGTTTCCGGCCTGTAAAATAAACTGAATTACAATAATATCTTTAATGGCCGGCAACTCGACATACCAGATTTGCTGCAGCAGATTTGCACCATCCATAACAGCCGCTTCTTCTAATTCTTTACTGGCATTGGCTAAAGCTGCCGTGTACATGATGGATGCCCATCCTGCTCCCTGCCAGATTCCGCTTGCAATATAAATTGTCCTGAAGGCAGTCGGCATTGTCATCCAATTTGTAGTGATACCGAGAATACGGTTCATCGGACCAACCGGTGATAAAAACATACGTACCATACCGCAGAGTACGATAACGGAAATAAAGTTAGGTGCATAGATTAAAAGCTGTATTTTCTTTTTTATACCTTGCTTACGGATCCGGTTCAGTAATAATGCCAGGATAATTGGAATTGGAAAACCCCAAAGCAGTCCATAAATGCTGAGTTTTAATGTGTTTAACAGATAACTCATAAAATCCGGTGAGGATAAAAACCGTTTGAAGTATTCAAGCCCTACCCAGGGACTTCCAAAAACACCTTTGATTACATTATAATCTTCGAATGCGATGAGCAGCCCACCCATCGGAAGATACTTAAATATAATTGTTAACACCAATGCCGGCATCAGGAAAAACACATACAGCTGCCAGTTCCTTTTGACATAGGAAACTTTACTTACAAGCGTTTGTCTGCCTGTAGACTTTTTTTGTTTCAACCCTCTTTTCATACACTATTCCTCCATATAGTCTTGTTGTATAATCGGTAAAGTAACCGGTTACTTTATAATTGGATAATAACCTATTTTCCAATAGATGTCAACACTTTTTTAAGTTAAAGTAACCAGTTACGTAACCAGTTATTTTTTATTGATATTCCAGAACTTAATTGCTATACTATGTGTAATATGAAACTGTAACGAAACGATTCATATTTTAACATACTGATAAATACAATAGACAATGCGTAAAGGAGACAGATACTTATGGCGAAAAAACAGGTGACATTTGCTGACATTGCAGAATACACGCATTTTTCCAAAACTACAATTTCAAGATATTTTAATCATCCGGATTCACTGACACTTGAAAATCAGGAAAAAATATCTCAGGCTCTTGAGGATTTAGGATATAAAAAGAACAAACTCGCAAAAGTGCTCGCAAATGGGAAAAGTGAATTTATCGGGATTATCGTACCAAATCTTTACCTTCACTACTACTCAGAAATGCTTACCCAGCTTCTTTCCAGCTACCGTGATTATCATTATAAATTTCTTGTTTTTGTCAGTGATAACGGACCGGATGAGGAGGAGCAGTATATTGAAGAATTGATGTCTTATCAGATCGAAGGCCTGATCGTATTAAGCCATACGCTTTCTTCCGAAAAGCTTGCTTCTTATCAGATTCCTGTCATAGCAATTGAACGTGAGGCAGAACATATCTGCAGTGTCACAACTGATAATTATATGGGAGCTCTGCAGGCTGCATCACTTTTGATCCGTGACCATTGTGATGTGCTGATTCATATTAATGCAGATGTGCCAAAGATTATTCCTGCCTACAACAGAATTCGTGCATTTGAAGACACCTGTAAAGAACATCATGTGCCTTATGAATTAAATCTTAATGTGTGTGGAGATTCTTATCAGGAGCTCTTTTCACAAATGAAAATCATCTTTGCTGATATCGATGAAAAATATCCCGGTCAAAAAAAAGGTGTCTTTCTTGCGAACGACACCTATGCAAATATGTTCCTGAATCTAATCTTTCAAAAATATGGATGTCTCCCTGACACATATGAACTGGTAGGGTTTGACAACTCTCCGATTGCCAGTGAAGCTATTTTGCCGATCACAACCATTGGACAGCAAATCGATGTGATTGCACACACCTCCATGGAATTATTAGTGCAGCAGATGGAAGAACGTAAAAAGAGAAAACCAGTTCCGCTGGCAGAACCGATCCATAAACAAATTACGCCTATCCTTATCCGCCGGGAGACAACAAATTAAAAATATTCTCTTGACCGGTCAACATCAGACAGATCACCGGTTCACAAAGCCCAGTATCAGCACAAGAATGAGCATGTGGACCGGATAGAATGCATAGCAGAAATACTGGAATGGTTTGCTGTGATATCCCTGTCGTCCACGATACAGCCAGATTGGCACTAATGCAAGCAATGCAAGACCCTGCTGGCAAAGTTCAAACTCCATGCCGAACAAACGGACCGGATACATTAATCCGCCAAGCAATTCCACATTTACCCAATAAAGAGCCACAATTTGACCAAGCAGACACCACCATTTGCGTCCGCGGAAAAAATAGAAAATAAAAACAGTCAGTACACCGATTCCATAATAATCCACCATTGTCAATGTTCCGAGTAAACCTCCGGCAATCGTAACCAGTATGGCTGTCAGTACAAAAACAGGTGTTTTCTTTTTCTTTCGCACTGTTTCCATTATATGGATTCCTAAAAGACCAAGGACAAACGTCCATATCACATTCTGGTGGACCGGATAAAACCATGTTCCACCATACATCAGATCGAACGGTATCTCTGAGATCACTGCAAAAACCAGCATTCGCAATAAGTACTTTTTGAAATTATGGGTATGAAAATAACCTTCTACCGACATAAATGCAAAAATCGGAAATGCGATCCTGCCAACACAGGTCAGCCATTCCTGCGCCGGAAGAAGTGTTGCCCAAAGGTGATCCATCAGCATGAACAGCATTGCAATGATATGCAATGCTGCTGTGCTGATATCAAAACACCGTGATGTAGATGATTTTATTTTTTGAAACGACATAGCGATATACTCCTGCATTGTAGTATCGGATCCCCGGTTCTTTTACAGATCATTAAATATCTGGTAAATATCTATCTTGAGTGCGTCAGTATCCGTCATCCCAATAAACCTGCATCCATATTTATAACCGCCCTCCGGCAAAGCATCTCTCCGGACGATTTCAATAACAGCATCCACAACTTCTTTCGTCCAGATCTGAATCCTTGTATCGTAATAGCTCCCAATCTCAAGATCTGCCTTCGACTTAAATCCGAGACCGCTTCTTGAAATATCTGTCACCTCGACATGGACATATTTCAAAGTGGTCACGCTTTCTTCATCTAATCGTTCTAATTCAACCATGACTTCCAGATCAAGTCTCTTATGCTTTCTCCGCTCCTCCATACCTCACTTCTCCTTCATGAAATATTTAAGATAATTGTATAACAAGTTCTTTGCGATTACAAGTAGTTTTAAGACTCCCGGTCTACAATAAACATCGCATCGCCAAAACTGAAAAAGCGATATTTTTCTTCTACTGCGGTCTCATAGGCTGCCAGTACATGTTCTCTTCCGGCAAGTGCGGATACAAGCATTACCAGTGTGGATTCCGGCAGATGGAAATTAGTGATCAGTGCATCGATGACTTTGAACTGATATCCCGGATAAATAAAAATTTCTGTCCATCCGCTTTTTTCTGTGAGGAAACCATTCTCGTCCGCAGCAGACTCTAAAGTTCTGGTGCTTGTTGTTCCCACTGCAATGACACGGTGTCCTTCTTTTTTCGCTTTATTGATCTTATCCGCTTCTGACTGTTCGATTTTATAAAATTCAGAATGCATATGATGCTTTAACACATCTGTTTCCTTGACCGGACGGAACGTTCCAAGTCCGACATGCAGTGTTACTTCCGCAATTTCTACCCCCATGTCACGCACCTGCTGCAACAGCTCCGGTGTGAAATGAAGTCCTGCTGTCGGAGCGGCAGCGGATCCGTCATATTTGGCATAAACTGTCTGGTAACGGTTCTTATCCTGAAGCTGATGTGTAATGTACGGTGGCAGCGGCATCTGTCCAAGCCGGTCTAATATCTCTTCGAAAATCCCCTCATAATGGAACTGGATGAGCCTGTTGCCTTCCTCTACAATATCGACAACTTCACCGGTCAAAATCCCTTCGCCGAAAACAATTTTCGTTCCGATCTTGCATTTCTTTCCCGGTTTTACAAGTGTTTCCCAGATATCATTTTCTTTTCTTTTTAAGAGAAGGATTTCGATTTTGGCCTCGGTACCTTCCTTCACGCCATAAAGACGTGCTGGGATTACCTTTGTGTTATTAATGACAAGGCAGTCGCCCGGTCTTAAATACTCTATAATATCCTTAAAATGTCTGTGTTCCACTTCTCCTGTGATCTTATCTAAAACCATCAGTCTGGAGCTGGAACGATCCTCCAATGGATCCTGTGCAATGAGTTCCTGTGGAAGATCATAATAAAAATCTTTTACATCCATGATTATTCTCCATCTATTAGCATTTTCTGTACATAACAAAGAGCCGCTGCTGCGACTCTTTGCCATGTTTCTATCATATTATGCACGAAGCCTGATATCAAGTGTTTTCTCTAAGTTCTTTAAGATTTTCTTGACAAAACCTTCCACTCTTTCCGTTGTGAATTCTTCGTCAGCCGGAGTAAATACAACTGAGAATGCCATGCTCTTCTTATCCGGTCCAAGCTGGATTCCTTCGTAGACATCGAATAATGTTACATCTGTGACATAATCGCAGGCCTCTTTGATACCATTTTCAATCTGCGCACAGGTGATAGCTTTATCTACAACAAACGCAAAATCACGTTTTTCTTCTGCAAATTTTGGCAATGGAGTAAAGATCTGCTCTTTTCCATACCATTTTTTCAGGGATGCAAGATCAATCTCCATGACGTAAGCCGGTACACGCATATCAAGTTCATCCATGATCTCATAGGAAACTTTTCCAAGATATCCGACTTTCTCGCCCTCACAGAAAATCTCTGCTGTCTGATACGGATGAAGGAATGTATTCTCGGCTGCCTCGTATGTGAATGCAATATTCAGTGAATCTGCAACCGTCTCGGCAAATCCTTTTAAAGTGTAGAAGGATTCGTTCTCACCGAATAATCCAACGCACAGTGTCTCTCTCTCATCCGGATACTCCGTAAGTGGGAGATCTTTTGGAATAAATACATTTCCAAGTTCAAAAATTCTTCCCTCTAAAATTGCTTTTTTCTGGTTTCTTGCCATCGCATGGATCATCTGCGGTGCAAGTGTAGTTCTCATCAGTGAAAGATCAATATTAATTGGATTGATCAGACGGATTGCATGTCTCTCTTTTGCATCTTCCGGCAGTCTTAACAGATCCAGATCAGACGGTGAGAAGAAGGAGTAATGAATTCCCTCATAAGCTCCTGCTGCACAGAGTGCACGTTTGATTTTAAGTTCTGTCTTCTGTTTTAAGTTTAATCCACCTAATGTCACTTTCGCAGTCGGCATAAAGGTTGGGATTACATGCTCATAGCCATACATACGGATCACTTCCTCCGCCACATCCGGGTAAGAATCCATATCTTCACGGTAAGCAGGAATCTGCAATGTCAGCTCATCGCCGTTGATGACCGGTGCAAAATTTAAAGCAGTAAGAATACGAACGATGTCAGCATCTGGGACTTCGATTCCAAGAACCCCATTGACACGTTCTACGCTTACCTTCATCTCTTTTGGCTCGATGGAGTTTCCGGTAGAAACTTCAATATGTGTTGAGGAAACTTTTCCGCATCCTAACTCTTCTACTAAATGAAGGGCACGTTTCATTGCCATAACGGTTGTGTATTCGTAAACACCCTTTGCATACATTGCACTGGAGTCAGAGGACTGTCCAAGTGCTCTGGAACTCTTACGGATGTTGTCTCGGGCAAACTTTGCAGCCTCGAACATCACTTCTTTTGTAGTATCCTGGATCTCAGAATTCAAACCACCCATAATACCAGCCAGTGCAACCGGTTTTTTTCCGTCACAGATGACAAGATTTGAATTATTTAATTCAAATTCTTTTTCGTCTAATGTTGTGATCTTCTCGCCATCATCTGCACGTCTGACATTAATCTCGTCACCTTCTAAGTAAGAGTAATCGAATGCATGCATTGGCTGACCTAATTCTTTTAACACGTAGTTTGTGATATCTACGATATTGGAGATACCACCGATTCCGACTAATGCCAGTCTTCTTCTCATCCATGCAGGAGATTCCTTGATCTCAACATCATGAACATAGTGTGCGATATATCTCGGGCAGAGATCTTTCGCAGAAACAGTTACATGGAAATCCTTCTTTACATCTGTCTCTGTGAAATCAAGTGCAGGCTCTTTGCATTCTTTTCCGAGAACGGCTGCTACTTCTCTTGCGATACCGTAAATACTCTGGCAGTCCGGGCGGTTTGCGGTGATCGCAATGTCAAAAATCCAGTCATCCATTCCAAGGATCGGTTTTACGTCTGCTCCAACTCTGGCATCTTCCGGTAACACAAGTAATCCGTTGTATCCTGCACCCGGATATAAATCTTCGTTTAATCCAAGCTCTGTTCCGGAACAAAGCATACCAAAGGATTCATATCCGCGGAGTTTGCCTTTTTTAATTGTCATGACACCTTCGATCGTGACATGGTCTTTTGCAGTTGCATAAACTGTTGCGCCTACGAGTGCGAGTGGGAATTTGCCGCCTGCATGGACATTGTCTGCTCCACAGCAGATCTGGAAGGTTCCATGCTCGCCGGCATTTACCTGGCATAAGCTTAAATGTGTATCAGGAATTGGTTCGCATGTCTCAACCAGACCTACGACAACGCCGCTTACATCTTTTCCAACCTCGATCAGTTCCTCAACTTCAAAACCGCAGGAGAAAAGCTTTTCTTCTAACTCCTTTGGTGTAACATCTATATCTACATAATCTTTTAACCAGCTTAATGGTGCTAACATGATAAGTCTCCTTTTCTTTTCTCTTTCTCAGTTTTTAGTCGTCAATCTGTTTTAATACACGCATATCAGACTCAAAGAGTAATTTGATGTTGTTGATACCGTATTTTAACATCGCAATACGCTCAATACCGATACCAAAAGCAAATCCACTGTATTCATTCGTATCAATATCACAGCCCTCTAAAACTTTATTGTTAACAACACCTGCTCCTAATACTTCGATCCATCCTGTACCTTTGCAGAGTTTGCATCCGCATCCGCCACACTGGAAACAGCTTACATCAACTTCTACGGAAGGCTCTGTGAATGGGAAGTAGGATGGACGAAGACGTGTGGTCGTCTCTTTTCCGAAAATCTTCTTTACAAGTTCATCTAACATTCCCTTTAAGTCGCAGAGTGTAATTCCCTTATCTACCACAAGACCTTCCATCTGTGTAAACATTGGGGAATGTGTTGCATCATCATCGGAACGGAATACCTTACCAGGGGAAATAATCTTGATTGGTGGTTTCTTTGCTTCCATAACATGTATCTGTCCTGCAGATGTCTGGGTACGGAGCAGGAATTCCGGTGAGAGGTAGAAAGTATCCTGCATGTCTCTTGCCGGATGATCCTGAGGTGTATTCAAAGCTGTGAAGTTATAGTAATCTGTCTCAATCTCTGTTCCCTCATAAACTTCAAATCCCATAGAGGCAAAAATATCAATGAGCTGGTTACGGACCTGTGTCACCGGGTGCAGATTTCCTTTTTCATGCTTCACTGCCGGCATCGTAACATCGATTTTCTCTGCTTCATATCTTTTCTTTAAGGCATCTGCCTCTAATTTTTTCATTTTCTCTTCGAGAATTGTCTCGATTGCAGAACGTGTATCGTTTACCCACTGTCCTACTTTTGGTCTGTCTTCAGGTGCTACATCTTTCATTCCTTTTAATACTGCTGTAAGTTCACCTTTTTTGCCAAGCACTGCCTGTCTGACTTCGTTCAGACGCTCTAATCCGTCAGATCCCTCGATCTCTGCAATTGCTTTCTCTCTGATCTGCTGCAATTTGTCTTTCATTTTCATTTCTCCTTTTTCATAAACAACTTCTAGGCGTTTGCGAAACTTTCCTAATCTTCTCTCAATTGTGAAAAATCAATAAAATTTTCGAAAACACGCTTTCGCTACGTGTCGCTGGTAACGGTACTAAGAAGCCAGCCACGACTAAAGTCGTATCTGCCTTCTAAGTGCCGACCGCTCCCCAGTGTTTTCTCAAGCTTTTATTAATTTTTCACAATTAACTTTACATTATCTGAGTTTCGCAATTGTCTATAAACATCTTTCAGGACATAAAAAAGGAACCATTCTCCCTCACTTAGGGACGAATGATTCCGCGGTACCACCCTGATTCTTCTCTTCTTTATCCGAAGAAAAGCACTTTGTAGATACGTAACGTGTATCAGGCGTCATCTGCTATTTACAAGATCTCCTGCGTTCACAAATGCGGCTCCTGTGTGAAATTCGATTCCTATCTTACCTTAAGCTGGCTCTCAGCCGGTGACCTGCTCTCTCTTTAAAAAGTATAGTGCTCTACTGACACATTCACAGCCTTTTCCTATTTCTGATGCCCATGATCAGCATCAAATTCAATTGCTATTCTATCACAGGGTTTTCTAAAACTCAACCCCTTTTTTTCTTTGTCCGGTCACGCTTAAGCCATTTGCGGAAACTTTCATTGAAGATCACGTTCACTTCTGCACTCATCATCATAATATACATGCAAAAATAAAGCCAGAGCATGATCAATGCGATGGTTGTCAGACTGCCATACATAGAAAATCCATTAAAGTAATCCACATAAATGGACAAAGCAAACGAAAACACATACCACGCCACCGCGCAGATCGCTGCACCCGGAATCTGGCTTTTAAACGTCAGTTTTTTGTTTGGCAGCATGGTAAAAATAATATCAAAAAATACAAATAAAATTCCAAAAAGCACAAAGCCACGAAGTCTTACGATCAGATCCGTCAGACTCTGCAATAGCGGAATATACTCTACCGCAAGATCATGCAGCGTATTTCCAAAGACCAGGACAACCAGTGTAAATACAACCGCAAACAAAAATACGATCGTATAGACGATTGCCCAGAGTCTTAACACAAACCAGTTGCGGTTTTCCTCCAGGTCATTGACCGAATTCAGTCCATCTGTCATATACTGGATTCCCTTGGCAGCAGACCAGATTGCCACGATCGCCGTAATGGAGATGATCCCAACCGAACGGTTATATACTTCATCCGTGATTGAAATCAAAAAAGCTGAAATGTAATCTGGCAATGCAGTCTGATACATTTTTAACAAAGTCCCCTCCGTGATCGGTGTGTATTGAAGAAGGGAAGAAAACACCATCAAAAATGGAATTGTCGATAATATAATAAAAAATGCCGACTGGGCAGAATATGCATTGATCTTATCCCGCTTACATTTATCAAAAAAAGATTTTCCGTTTCCGATAATCTTCCAAATCAATTTTCTTTCCTCCATTGTTACTGCGATTTATTCATCATCCTGATTCGCAAATTCACTTTTTTCTGTCAGACTGGTAATCGAGACATCTTTATAGAAGAAATGCAAAATATCTTGATAATTCATCCCGGTTTTTGCCAGACCATTGGCACCATTCTGGCTCATGCCAAGTCCGTGTCCGTAACCTCCGCCATATAGAGTGTATGTTTCGTCTGCTTCGTTCACAAGACTGGCAAACGCACTTGGCAGAATCGTCACCTCAGCACTCTCACTTCCATCCTGATACGCAATGTTTGCCGCGCCAAGTCCTAGTACTTTACGAATATTATACTCGGAAAAAACTTTTACCATACCATGTTCATAGGAAAGCCGTAACGTCAGGATGGAACCTGACGCACTCCGTTTCTCCACTTCGATGCCTTTCAGCTTTCCAAAATCTGCCATGGAGTCCGTCTCATTTTTACCATTAGATTCATAATATATCACGTTCCTTGGAGAAATGGAATGCCTGTTTTCCAAAATTTGCCGGATTTCGGCTTCTTTTCCGTTAAAATCCGCCTGTGCACTCCAGCGATAATACTTGATCTCACTGTCAAATCCTGTCTGTGGTTTCCGGATATAATCTAAAAATGTTTTCTCATCTGACAGATCAATATCTGTCTCCGGCGTATTTAAGCATACTTTTTTCAGGTACCCATAGTTTTCCATCTCTTCCGGATTCCATACCTCTGCGGTGTCCGTGTAACCCATAGACGTCGAGAAATAATATGCTTCGATTACTTCGTCCGCATAAGTCATTACCTCATGTTTTGTCTCCTCCACCGCCTGTCTGGATGCCTCGCCCGCCTCTACTTTATTATAAACCTGATAGGACGTACTGTCGTTGATATGCGCTCCGAAAGCCGCCAGATCTGCCCTCATAAGCTGAATATAGGCATAGCTTCTCGCACAGACTGCCTGCGCCTTTAATGCCTCTTTTTCATAGGTAGATGGCATCTCACTTGGAACCACTGCGGTAAGATAAGTTTCAAACGGAACACTGTTCACAACGGTGTAGCCCTCCTCGTAACGGCGCACCTCCACACTGCCGGAATATCCGTTTGAGATGGTATTTCCCGCTTCATCACACAGAAAAATCTTCCCATTTTCCGTTGCAGGCTGAATGGAAAATGTATCATCACGTTCTGTAAACCATGTACTTACATCAAGCAGCGTTCCCGCCGCATAGTCCGACACAGTTTCACCAAACTTAATACTTGCATCAACATCTGCTTTCAGATAAACTGCGGAGCGGAATTTTCCACCATCGTCTGCCAGTAACAGAACCCGGATATTTTCGATTACTGCCGGTGTCCTGATCAAAATTGCACAGACTTCTTCTTCCCCGATCACATAGGATACTTCCATGTTTCCGAGAACCACTTTCGAAATCGAACTCTCCGTGACATCTTCCCCTTCTAAAAGTTCATAAACCGGGATCTTCCCGGTATGGGAGATTCTTCCATAGCCTTCAATCTCTATCGTATTTTCATCATAGGACAATAATTTTCCACCGATCTCCTGTTCTTTTTTTCGCACGATCTGGAGCTTTCCATTTGAAAAAACAAGATCCGCCACGCCTTCTGTCACATCTTTTTCCGATGCATCCATTGTAATCTCATATTCTGCACCACCGGATAAAAAAGTAAGTGTTCCATCTTCGACAGCCTTGATATAAGTATTATATACCTCTGCTTCCTCTCCACTGATTCCCGCAATTCCAACACATTTACCATCTAGCAAATACAATCGGTAATTATCCCATGCTGTGAGAAAATGTTGTCCAAACTTTGATGGATAATCCCCCTCATTTGTGACCAGAATGCATCCGCTGTCCGATTCAATCACATCCATCAGCAACAGATCCTGTGTTGTAACTGTTTTTTCATCATCGAGATAAGCAAGGATTTCTGTATAAACAGCGTTCCACTCCCCGCGGTCTAGCGCAGCGTTCTCACTTTTCTCTGGAAGTTGTATGTAATCCTTTAATCCAAGAAACTCTAAAATTTCGCTGGCAGCCTTTTTTGTCAGATACTCCTGTTTCTGTAACAATATCTGCTCCCAGTCCATCTCCTTATATATAGAAAAAGACAGTTCATCCTGCACCTCTTCTACCGGAACATAATGCTCTGAATAAACGTCTTTATGATACCCTTTATTCGTTCCTGCCAATAGCATGCCGCACAATATGAGTAACAAAATGACAAGCAGTCCGATTTTTCTTTTCAAACGCACTTTCCCCCTCACGCACTACCTAAAAAGAAGCTGCTTTCTAAGAAAGCAGCTTCTCGCTTTTGTATCTTCTGTTTTATTCTCGTGTGTATCTTCTATCTTCATTGGTACTTTTATGATTCTTTTGTGTCTCAAAAATGCTTTTGTACTTTCGGAATCTTTTGTACCTCACTATAAATCTTCTGTGTCTTGTGAACGCTTTTGTGTCTTCAAAACTTCTTCTGTACTTTATAAATTCTTTCGTACATTCTATCTTTTGTAATACCCAAAATGCCGTTTCCTACAATTTTGACTCCTAGCCAACGCTAGGTGGGTAACCTCAATCAAGCTTTTGCCTTCCCCCGCCGCCGTAGCGAATTACTGAGGCCTGGCATCCAATTGAAAATGTTGGAATCCCGTTTAAAGTAAATGTAGGTTCAAAATAGTAGGGTGTCGCACATCCCAGGCTGTTTTTTGATAGTCTTATTATACTTTAATGTTCCCTGATTCACAAGCAAAAATTAATGCCGGAACGTAAAAAATACTACCAAAATTACTACTATTTTCTTGTAGTTTTATCCATTGACAAAATGGCAAAAACATGTTCCACCTAGTAAACTCTGGCTTTTTCTATATCGTCCTTTGTGAATGCACCCGGAAACAATTCCCCAAGCGTATACTCCCGATATTCTCCATTCTTTTTGGAAACAAAAATTCGAAACGTATCCGGCTCGCAGAATTCTGCCATGACCTGTCTGCACACACCGCACGGATACAGATAATCGTCTCCATCTCCATTGATCGCAATTGCTGCAAACTCACGCTCTCCCTCATAGACTGCCTTAAAAAATGCTGTACGCTCCGCACAGTTTGTCGGAGAATATCCTGCGTTTTCAATATTGCATCCCTGATAAACCTTACCGCTTTTTGTTAGAAGTGCCGCTCCAACCCGAAAATGGGAATATGGGACATACGCATGCTCCTTTGCCTCCATAGCTGCTTTTATTAACTCTTCCGCTTCCATCCTGTCAAACTCCTGTTTTTCCATTTTTATACTGTTTTTTTCCAACAAACGACATATTATTTACATTTTTTATTGTAATCTAATATCTCCTGAAAGTATAGGAATAATTAAGAAGTTTCATGTTTATATGTAAACTTTTTCTAAAAATTTTTTAAATTTTTTTAAATTTGGAACAATTTTCTTGTATTAATTTTAGTACATATGCTATTATAAGTTAACGTGATAAATTGAAGGAGGGCTTTAAATGACAAAAAATAATCCATTTTGTGAGATAACACCGGAGTTAGAGCATCTGTCTGAGTTAAGTGCCAAATGTTCTGTCATTGATCCGGAATTATATAGCAAATACGACGTAAAACGCGGGCTGCGTGACATAAACGGTAAAGGTGTGCTCGTTGGACTGACCGAGATTTCTGATGTATGTTCGACAAAGATCGTGGACGGAGTATCCCATCCAGCAGACGGCGAACTCTATTACCGCGGCTATAATGTAAAAGATATTATTGCCGGAATTGACGAGAACAGCCATTTCGGATTTGAGGAATGTACCTATCTTCTTCTGTTTGGCAGTCTTCCAACAAAAGACGAACTAAAAGAATTCACTAACATGCTGAGCAAATACCGCACACTGCCTACCAGTTTTGTACGTGACATCATCATGAAAGCGCCAAGCAGGGATATGATGAACACCCTTGCGCGGAGTGTGTTGACACTTTACTCCTACGATGACAGGGCGGATGATATTTCTCTTCCAAATGTATTGAGACAATGTCTTCAGTTGATCAGTTTATTCCCATTGCTTTCTGTTTACGGTTATCAGGCATATAAGCATTATCACGATGGTGCCAGCTTATTTATCCATCCTCCAAAAGAAGAATATTCTACTGCAGAAAATATTTTACATATTCTCCGCGCTGACAGTAAATTCACACCACTGGAAGCGAAATTGTTAGATACCGCCCTGATCTTGCATATGGAGCACGGTGGTGGTAACAACTCCACATTCACCACGCATCTGGTATCTTCCTCCGGAACCGATACCTATTCCGCGATTGCAGCCTCTTTAGGTTCCTTAAAAGGACCGAAACACGGTGGTGCCAATATCAAAGTTGTAAAAATGTTTGATGATATGAAAAAACAGGTGAAAGACTGGTCAAACGAGGATGAGATTGCAGATTATCTGACAAAATTGTTGCATAAAGAAGCATTCGACCACGCTGGTCTAATTTATGGTATGGGACATGCGGTTTACTCACTTTCCGATCCACGAGCTGTTATTTTCCGCTCTTTCGTAGAAAAACTCTCCGAAGAAAAGGGCTATGAAAAAGAATTCAAACTCTATGCAACGGTCGAGCGGCTTGCCCCTGAGATCATTGCAAAAGAACGTAAGATCTACAAGGGTGTCAGTCCAAACGTTGACTTTTACAGCGGCTTCGCCTACAGCATGTTAGGACTCCCGGTAGAACTTTACACACCGATTTTTGCCATTGCACGAATCTCCGGCTGGAGTGCACACCGTCTTGAGGAAGTGGCACACAGTGGCAAGATCATGCGTCCTGCATACAAGAATGTTGGCGAACGAAAAGCTTATGTTCCTATGGAGGAACGTTAAAATAAGAAAACAGTTGCCACTGGGAACACACCGGATATTACCGGTTCCGGTCTGTTTCCATGACAACTGTTTTTTATGTAACTCATATTATAAATGTAAAAACTTTTCTCTCGCTTTCGCCAATGAATTCTGAAACCAGATGAAAGCTGCAAGGAAAATGATCACTTCCAGGATACTTGCTTTTCCAATCGGCATAACGGTCTCATTTAAGACTCCAAGAACCCCAACGATCAATACCAGCGCACCAAACAACATCTCCCGCCAATACAAAAATTCAATGAATCCCTTTGTATCTTTCACTTTTTTTAACTCTTCCTGTGCCAGTACCATGGAATTAATCTTACCACTCTTCTTCATCTGAAGTGCTGACCATATCATATAGGCACCGAATAACGCAACCACCACGTTAAATACAAGCATTACATCCATCTTCTTTTACCCTTCCATTTCTGATTTTACATAATTTTACAAAGATGCACTCATTATAATCTCTCCATCCTTAAGATTCAAGAACAAAATCAATCCATATTTTGCGTTTTTTCGAGAAAAAACAACACGAATTTTGTATATTACAATTGCATGCCCATTTTTTTTAGTGTAAAATAGGTTCTATAAACAAATTAGGAAAAGGGGATTTACTATGAGACTAGACAATGCAAAAATTCTTATTAGTGATGATTCCATACTTGCACGAAAGCAGTTAAAAGATTTTATTTCAAAATATGGTACACCAACTTTTTTCGAGGCATCCAACGGACAGGATGCAATTGATATCTATAAAAAGGAAAAGCCTGATTTATCTTTTCTTGATATCGTTATGCCAGTAAAAGATGGCAATGCAGCAATCCGTGAAATTATTGATTTTGACAAAGATGCAGAAATCATTATCGTTTCTTCTGTCGGAACACAGTCACAGCTGCGTTCCGCCATTGAAGCCGGTGCAAAGGATTTTATCCAGAAACCTTTAAATCCAGAGCAGCTGCATAGCATCCTTACCTCAAGATTTGAAGGGAGATAAAATATGTACGCACAGTTTTTTGGAACATTTTTATTATCTCACAATGTAGTGACAAAAGATCAGCTGCTCAGTGCCCTTGGCAAAAAATCCTCCCAGCATATGAAGCTTGGCACTCTCGCCATTATGAAGGGATATATGACTGCAAATGAAGTAGATAATGTCATCATTTCACAGACACATAATGATTGTCGGTTTGGCGATTTAGCTGTCCGCGAGGGATATCTGACACAGGAACAGGTCGATGAACTTGTCAAGACACAGTATCCTGATTTTCTGTTATTAGGACAGACACTTGTAGATGAAGGTTATATTACGAATACGCAGCTGGAAACACTGATCGTTGATTATGAATCCGAAAATGAATTAACGGATTTAGATTACAGCAACGAAAAACAGGATAATCTTGACCGGATTCTTGCAAATTTCTTCCATACAACTGATGTAGCTGCAGACGAATACAATGCTTCCTATATGCGATTGCTGTTCAATGATCTGACGCGTTTTATCGGGGATGATTTCACTCCGCTGTGTTTTAACCCATGCAAAGAGTATCCTGTAAATTACTGTGTTTCGCAGACGATCCATGGCGATTTATCCGCTAAAGTTTATCTGGATATGCCTGAGACAACCTGTATCAGCTTTGCATCCAGATACGTAAATGAGGAATTTACAGAGTTTGATGAATACGTTCAGGCTTCTCTGGAAGATTTCTTAAATCTTCATAACGGATTATATAATGTGAATATTTCAAATACACTCGGAAAAGAATTAACATTAGAGGCTCCTGAAGTTGTTTCTGACGAATTGATTGAATTGTCCAGTTCATCTTATTTACTTCAGGTCATGTATCCGTTTGGTGTTGTTAATTTCATTTTTGAATTGAAGAAATAATAATGGAATTGTATCAATAGAAAATCAATTTTCAGGTCACAAAAATAAGGCTGCTGATAGTTTTATCAGACAGCCTTATTTTTTCTATTATCGTTTTAATAAGATACAAATGCTAAAAATCTGCACGATCATTTCACGTTCAAAAATTCTTTTACAACCTTTGGCATCTCATCCACTTCACATACGGTCTTATGTCTTACCTCTGCGGTACGGATCTCTTCGATGGCATTTGGAATCTTAACATTTCCAATTTTGCTCAGTTCGTCGACAAGTTCAAAATCTGTCATTGCATCATACTTCTTATCAATCGCATCCATCACGCTTCTTGTAAACTTGAACGGACTTGCAGTAGATGCGATCACGGTCTTGGTGTCCGTGTCTTTGGTATCTTTTAAATACTTATGGTATACACCTGTCGCAACTGCTGTATGGGTATCAATAACATAACCTGTCTTTTCGTATAAGTTCCGGATCTCTTCTGCTGTTTCTTCCTCACTTGTATAATTTCCATAGAAATCTGCAAGCTGTTCTTTCATTGCAGGCGTAATCTCATACTTTCCGTTTGTATTTAATGCTTTCATGAAATCTGCATTCTTTGCAGCATCATTTCCGGCAATACGGTAAATCAGACGCTCTAAGTTACTGGAAATCAGAATATCCATGGATGGAGAGCTTGTCAGCATAAATTCTCTGTTCTTATCATAAGTTCCAGTTGTGAAAAAGTCGTAAAGGACCTTATTCTCATTGGATGCACAGATCAATTTTGCAATTGGGATTCCCATATTCTTCGCATAAAATGCTGCCAGAATATTACCAAAGTTACCGGTTGGAACTACGACATTGATTCTCTCATCTTTTCCAATAACACCATTTGCATATAATTTTGCATATGCATATACATAATAGACAATCTGTGGCACCAGACGTCCAATATTGATGGAATTCGCGGAGGAGAACTGATAACCTGCAGCTGCTAATTCCGCTGCCATTTCTTTATCACCAAAAATCTTCTTCACACCAGTCTGTGCCTGGTCAAAGTTACCATGGATACCTACAACAAATGTATTATCGCCCTTCTGTGTCACCATCTGTTTTTCCTGAATTGGGCTGACACCGTTCTTTGGATAAAATACAATGATCTTTGTTCCCTTTACATCTGCGAATCCGGCTAATGCTGCTTTTCCGGTATCCCCGGAAGTAGCTGTCAGGATTACAATATCATTTTTCACCTGATTCTTTCTCGCTGATGTGATCATTAAATGTGGCAGGATGGATAATGCCATATCTTTAAAAGCAATCGTTGAGCCATGGAACAACTCCAGATAATACGCTCCGTCCGCCTGAACCAATGGTGCGATCTCTTCTGTATCAAACTTGCTGTCATAAGCTGCATTGATACAATTCTTTAATTCTTCCTCCGTGAAGTCTGTCAAAAACTTCTTCATAACTTCATAAGCTGTTTCCTGATAAGTCATTCCTGCAAGTTCATCTACCGTCTTATCCAATGTCGGAAGCTGTTCCGGAACAAATAATCCTCCGTCCTCTGCAAGTCCTTTTAAAATAGCCTGTGAAGCTGTCACTTTTTCATTTGCATTTCTGGTGCTTGTGTACATCAATTCCATTTTCACAATCCTCTTATCCTTTTTCTCTCTTTCGCTCATTATAGATAAAACGTTCTCTCATGTCAATGCATTAAAGCATTAAATTGTCCGAAATCCCCTGAAAACGATCTGATTCTGCTTTCAACTGGTCACTGATCTGCTGGTTTGTCTCCATTTTCTTCTTGACCTTTTCCATGTTTTCTACAAGGATATCGGTATTTTCCGCAGCATTTGCGATTCCTTTCGCACTCTCCTCAATCGCCGTGGAAATATCCTCTACTGACTGTTTCATCACAAGGACAACCTCTTTCAGACTGTTTGCACGCTCCTCGAAGTGATCCATGGTACTATTGACATAAGTTGCATCGGTCCGGTACTGCTCGCCTGTTTTTACGAAGCTGTCATAATCCGGCATGATCGTATCATCAATATAGGTAACAAGCTGGTTTGCGCTGTCAGAAAGCTTTTCCACCGCATCTGTGACCTGTGCGTTGATACTCTGGATATTATTCGCTGTCTCTCTTGTGGAATCTGCAAGTTTCCGGATCTCATCTGCCACAACTGCAAATCCTTTTCCTGCCTCTCCCGCTCTTGCCGCCTCAATAGAAGCATTTAACGCGAGAAGGTTTGTCTGGCTGGATACGCTTAAGATTTCTTCCGTCAGTTCATTGACATGTCTGACACTGGTACTCTCCTCGATCGCTGACTTCAGCGACTCGATGATGCCGGCGATCATCCGGCTTGTATTTTCCTGATTGTTTACTGCCTTCTGTTTTAACTCTTCGGCACGCTCCTGCATAGTGGATGCATAATCATTCATTGCCTTCGAATCATCCGCAATGCTGATCACTTCATCATTTACATTTGAAATATTATCGGTCACGGTTGCAGCGGAAGACGAAACTTCCTCCATCGTTGCAGAAAGTTCTTCCATAACAGCAGATACATCATAAGCATTCGTATTGGCTGTCTCCACACTCCTTCCGACATTCTGGACGACATCTCCGATCGCATTGGAGTTTGTTGCGATTTTTCCGAGAACTTCCTGTAAGGTGTCAAGGAACACATTCATACCGGATGCAAGTTCTGCGATCTCATCATTTCCCTTTACGGTCACACGCTTTGTCAGATCTGCATGACCGGACTGCATATCTTTTATGATCACTTTCAGTTCCTTTGACGTCTTCCTGATCGGACGAACTACTTTAAAGATCGTTATATACAACGATGCGATCAGACTCACAACAATAAGTCCGATAACGATCAGATTTGCATAATTTCCACTGTCATATACCGTACTCTGGTTTGCAACCACCCGGTCTACATCTGCATTGTAAAATTCAATATAAGACGCAAGTTCATCACTCAATTTATTTGCCGCTTTAAAAAGTTCAAGATTACAGTATTCCTGTGCCTGTGTCTTATTACCATTCTCAATACTGTCCGTCACCTTCTGGTATGCATCCGTAAAGCCCTGATAATAAGCGGTGATATTCTGCACCCTGCTCTTCTCATCCTCTGTCACTGCCATCTGATCTAACTGTTCCAGCAGACCATTGATCTCTTCCTTGGTTGCTGCGCTCTGTTCGAGCATACTGGCACGGTCATTTGTCGACTTTGTCACACACATACTGTAAGCAAGGATCTCCATTTCCTTAAATTTGTCCGAGATCTCATTCAACTGTGCTGTTTTTGTCATATAAACACTTGTGATCTCATTGCTCGCCTGATACATGGACTTTAAATTCCGATGTCCGATCACAGCAGATATAATTGCAATGATCACAAGACAGATAACAGGGATCAAAACTTTCCGGCTCATCCGGCTCTGTAACTTTACGCCTCCTGCTTTTCCGTTTTTCTTTTGTTTTCCGTTCGTTCTTTCGCTCATGTTAGTTTTCCCCTTTTCAAATTCCAATTACAATTTTGATCAGAAAATCACTTTGTAATATTATACCAAATTCTTACTTACGAAACAATATTTTACAGCATATCAAATTTATATTTTTACCATATTCTGAATCACTTTCTTACACAGCAAAACAGCAAGTGTTTTTCTGCTGAGCGAACAGTCACCATAATTTTCTTGTTCTTCCTGTTCTGTCATGTTAAAATAGCATATATCATCTCATAAGTGTAAAGTAATCATTTGATGGAAGGAAAACTATAACATGCAAACTGGAGTTTATTCTGCCCAAAAAAAGGACGGAACCGTCTATTATCGCGCGAACATTACATACCAGACAAAACACATCAGTCTCGGCAGTTTTTCATCGGAAGAAGATGCACACTCTGCCTATTTAGAAGCCTGTAACCTTTTGGAAAATGAAGCAGTCACACTTTTTAACATCCACAGTCAGATTCGCCATCTGTCCTTTGACAAAGCAGTATGTCTTTTAAACTTCCGGGATAATCATCTGTATTTTCATAACCCTATTTATCTGCGCAAAGGCTACTTCAGTTATTTTCTTTCCGATGATATGGAACTGAAATTCGACATTGATGATCTGTTTTATTATGCCGGCCACCGCATCCAGAAACGGCAGGGACATTTATTTGTAAGCGATTATGGCATGCAGTACTCCATTTTGTCCCGCTACGGGATCAAACCCTATGCAGTTACCGGCAGAGACTATCTGTTTTTTAACGGTGATACGCATGATTTCCGTTATTCCAACATTCTGAACATCAACCGTTATCATGGTGTTTTCAGCTATGAGAAAAACGGATCCACACATTATAAGGTTTTTATCCATATTAACGGCAATTACAAAATCGGAAGCTATGCCAGCGAAGCCAGTGCTGCCGTTGCCTATAATAAAGCTGCCGATCTTGCAAAAGCTTGCGGTGTGACAAAGCAGTTCCCGGAGAACTATGTAGACACACTTGATCCAAGCGAATATGCCGACCTCTACACCCACGTAAAAATCTCAAAAAAATATACAGATTATCTGAAAACATTAGTTTAACCGCAATGCCTGAAATACCTTTGCAGCCACTGCGCCACATACAAAAAGACCGCCACACAAACCTGATCGTTTATGCAACAGTCCTCCTGTTTCTAAGATGTATTTTGAAATTATTTCTGATTGATATAGTTGACCAGACCCTCGCAGTCGATAATCTTCTGCATGAATGGCGGGAACGCCTGCCCCTGATAGGAAGTTCCCTTTGTCTTATCTGTGATGACACCTGTATCAAAATCCACTTCCACCTCATCACCGGCTGCGATCTCTTTTGCTGCATCCGGGCACTCGATGATCGGCAATCCGATGTTGATCGCATTCCGGTAAAAAATTCTCGCAAATGTCTCTGCAATGACACAGCTTACGCCTGCCGCTTTAATTGAGATCGGTGCATGTTCTCTGGAAGATCCACAGCCAAAATTCTTATTGGCTACAATAATGTCTCCCTCTTTTACATTTTTCACAAAGTCTTTGTCAATGTCTTCCATACAGTGTGTTGCAAGTTCCTTCGGGTCTGAAGAATTTAAGTATCTTGCCGGAATAATAACATCTGTGTCGACATTGTCTCCATATTTAAATACATGACCACATGCTGCTTTCATATAATCCTCCTTGTTTTGCGAAGCAAAATCCGAACCCTCTGGTGAGCAGAGGATTTAGCCTCCCTTGTTTTGCGAAGCAAAATCCGAGCCTCTTTAGGCGAGGAGAGGATTTAGCCTCCTTTTGTCTCCCTTGTTTTACATAACCTCTTCCGGGCTGGAAATCTTACCTGTGACTGCACTTGCCGCTGCAACTGCCGGGCTCGCAAGATATACTTCCGAATCCACATGTCCCATACGACCTACAAAGTTCCGGTTTGTTGTGGACACACACCGTTCGCCTGCCGCAAGGATTCCCATATATCCTCCAAGACATGGTCCACAGGTTGGTGTGCTGACAACCGCTCCTGCCTCGATAAAGGTTCTTAACAGTCCCTCTTCCATTGCCTGCAGATAAATCTTTTGTGTTGCCGGAATCACGATCACACGGAGTCCTTTTTTCACTTTCTTGCCTTTTAACACGGAAGCTGCAATCCTAAGATCATCCATACGGCCATTGGTACAGGAACCGATCACAACCTGATCAATTTTCACATCTCCGACTTCATCGATCGTTCTTGTATTTTCAGGTAAATGCGGAAATGAAACGGTTGGTTTTAAGGTGCTTAAATCAATCGTATATTCCGCATCATATTCCGCATCCTCATCTGCTTCATAAACAACGTAAGGACGTTTGGAATGTTCTTCCATGTACTGTTTTGCAAGATCATCCACAGGGAAAATACCGTTCTTTCCACCTGCTTCGATCGCCATATTTGCAATTGTAAAACGATCATCCATCGTCAGATACCGGATTCCATCACCCACAAATTCCATCGATTTGTAAAGTGCACCATCCACACCGATCATTCCGATAATATGTAAAATAATGTCTTTTCCGCTGATCCACTTAGCCGGTTTTCCAGTCAGATTAAACTTCATTGCAGACGGAACTTTAAACCATGCCTTTCCGGTTGCCATTCCTGCCGCCATATCCGTACTTCCGACACCGGTAGAGAAAGCTCCAAGTGCTCCGTAAGTACAGGTATGGGAATCTGCACCAATGATCACATCACCTGCGACGGTAAGTCCTTTTTCCGGGAGCAGTGCATGTTCAATCCCCATCTCCCCTACATCAAAATAGTTGGTAATGTCATGTCTGCACGCAAATTCCCGCACGCATTTACAGTGCTCTGCTGATTTAATATCCTTGTTTGGAACAAAATGATCCAAAACCAGTGCTACTTTATCTTTATCAAACACACCGTCCACTTTCATCTTATCCATCTCATGGATAGCCACCGGTGATGTAATGTCATTTCCAAGAACTAAATCCAATTCTGCCTCGATCAACTGTCCTGCTCTTACAGATGGAAGCCCTGCATGTGCCGCCAGGATTTTCTGCGTCATTGTCATTCCCATGATAAAATCCTCCTTCACGTAATTATTCCGATTCCCTGCTGTTATCATAAATCCTCAAAACAATTACTCTGTTTATATTCCCGTGATATTCTCATTTCTCACGGTTCCTTTTACTTGTATTCATTATAGCATAGGTAATATTATAATACAAATACATAATAAACATATTTACCATAACTATGTTTTATGATATACTATATCCATCAGATAACAAAAAGGAGTTTTTATGAATCAGAATTTATCCTCTTACCGTATTTTTTATACAGTTGCAAACACCGGAAATATCTCAAAGGCTGCAAAGGAGCTTTATATCAGCCAGCCTGCGATCAGCAAATCCATCCAGAAGCTGGAGGAAAGCGTTGGCTGCAAACTTTTTTCCAGAAGTTCCCGCGGCGTTGTTCTGACCGATGAGGGAAAACTGCTCTATGAGCATGTCAGTGAAGCGTTTGAGACCCTGACTATGGGCGAAGAAAAATTAAAACGTTCCATCGAGCTCGGTGTCGGACACTTAAAAATCGGTGTCAGCTCCACGCTCTGCAAATATCTGCTTCTGCCTTACCTGAAAGAATTTATCCGGCAGAACCCGCATATTTCCATTTCCATCTCCTGCCAGTCCACCAATGATACCTTAAAACTGCTGGAAGATAACAAAATTGATATCGGTCTGATCGGGAAACCGGAAAATCTGAAAAATATTCATTTTGACTTTTTGGAGGAAATTGAAGACATTTTCGTTGCAGCCAAAGATTATCTGCGAAACCTGAAAGCAAGAGGGATTCAGAAAGATCATATTTTACAGAGTTCCACGCTCATGCTGCTTGATAAAAACAATATGACAAGACAGTACATTGATGATTATTTACAGGAAAATCAGATTATCATCAAAGATTCCATCGATATTTCTGACATGGATCTTCTGATCGATTTTGCCCGCATCGGTGTCGGTGTTGCATGTGTCATCAAGAACTTTGTCCGGGAAGATTTGGAAAACGGAACTCTCATGGAAATTCCACTTGGCTTTCCAATCCACAAACGTGAAGTCGGTTTTGCATACAAGACAACAACCAAGCCTTCTAAATCACTTGCGGAATTTATTCATTTTTACAAGACTTACCGGTAGGACGCTGATGCGCGCAAGCTTTAGCTTGCATAATTCTTCTGCGCATCAGTCGCATCCTTGTGGAGCATTTTTCTTGCATAGGAAGCAATTTCCTATGCAAGAAAAAACGCCGTGGCAGCTGCCACGGCATTTTTTCTTATCTCATAACAATATTCACGATACGTCCCGGTACATAAATCTCTTTTACGATATTTCCCGTGAGTTTATCTGCAATCGCTTCTTTTGCTTTTGCAATGACATCCTCTTTTGCATCGTCTTTTCCAATGGAAAGTGTTCCCTTGGTCTTGCCATTGATCTGTACTGCGATTTCCACAGAACTCTCAACGGTCTTAGCCTCGTCAAATTCAGGCCAGGCTGTCTGATAAACTTTTCCTTCGAAACCTGCAATCTGCCATAACTCCTCAGTGATATGTGGAGCAACTGGGTTCAATAAAGTAATTAATGTTTTAAATTCTCCCCTTGTAATCGCATTTTTCTTATAAAAGTCATTGATAAGTGCCATCATTGCTGCAATTGCAGTATTATATTTCAGATTTTCAAAATCACTGCTTACCTTCTTGATCGTCTGATGCATCTTTGTCTCCATATCAGCGGAGTAACCTTCTTCGTCAGTCATAAGATCCTGTAATTTCCATACACGCTCCAAGAAACGACGGCAGCCTTTGACGCCATCTTCCGACCAGGAAGCGCTTAAATCGAAAGCTCCGATGAACATCTCGTAAGTTCTCAATGTATCTGCACCGTATTCTCTTACAATATCATCCGGATTTACGACATTTCCTCTGGATTTTGACATCTTCTCACCGTTCTCACCGAGGATCATACCGTGGGAAGTTCTCTTCTGATATGGTTCCGGGCAAGGAACAACACCCTCATCATAGAGGAATTTATGCCAGAATCTGGAGTACAGTAAATGTAAGGTTGTATGCTCCATACCACCGTTATACCAGTCAACCGGCATCCAGTATTTTAATGCTTCCGGGCTTGCAAGTGCTTCATCGTTGTGTGGATCGGTATATCTTAAGAAATACCAGGAGGATCCTGCCCACTGAGGCATGGTATCGGTCTCTCTCTTAGCCGGTCCGCCACAGCAAGGACAGGTTGTATTTACCCAGTCTGTCATAGCTGCCAGTGGTGACTCGCCGTTATCTGTCGGCATGTAGCTGTCAACTTCCGGTAACATTAATGGAAGTTCACTCTCATCGATCGGAACATATCCGCATTTATCACAATGTACGATTGGGATCGGTTCACCCCAGTATCTCTGGCGTGAGAATACCCAGTCTCTTAATTTGTAATTTGTCTTGGCAGTTCCGATGCCTTTTTCCTCTAAGAACTCGATCATTTTTGCTTTGGCATCTTTTACTTCCAGTCCGTTTAAGAAATCAGAGTTAATGAGAACACCTGTTGCGACATCTGTAAATGCCGCCTCATTGATGTCTACTTCCTCTCCGTTCTTTGCAACCACCTGGATCATCGGCAGATTGAATTTCTTTGCAAATTCCCAGTCACGCTCATCGTGTGCCGGTACTGCCATGATCGCACCTGTACCATAGGACATTAATACATAGTCAGAGATCCAGACCGGAATCTCTTTTCCGTTTACAGGGTTTACTGCTGTCAGACCGTCAATGCATACACCGGTCTTGTCTTTTGCAAGTTCTGCACGTTCAAAATCAGATTTCTTTGCAGCTTCCTCGCGGTATGCCACGATCTCATCCCAGTTTTTGATCTCACTCTGGTACTTATCAATAATCGGATGCTCCGGGGATACAACCATGTAAGTAACACCGAATAATGTATCGCAGCGGGTTGTGTATACACGAAGTTTATCTTCTTTTCCTTTAATAGAGAAATCAACTTCAGCACCCATGGATTTACCGATCCAGTTCTTCTGGGAAACTTTTACACGCTCGATATAATCCACATGATCTAATCCTTCAATTAGTTTCTCTGCGTAATCCGTGATTTTTAACATCCACTCACTTTTTACTTTGCGGACAACCGGAGCTCCACAACGCTCGCAGACACCGTTTACAACCTCCTCGTTTGCAAGACCTACTTTACAGGAAGTACACCAATTGATCGGCATTTCTTTCTTGTAAGCCAAACCTGCTTTAAAAAGTTTTAAGAAAATCCACTGTGTCCATTTATAATAATTTGGATCTGTGGTGTTGATCTCTCTGTCCCAGTCAAAAGAATAACCGAGCGAATGAAGCTGATCTTTGAATCTTGCCACGTTCTTCTCTGTTACGATCTTCGGGTGAATCTTGTTCTTGATCGCATAGTTTTCAGTTGGAAGTCCGAATGCATCCCATCCCATTGGATAGAGTACGTTGTATCCCTGCATTCTTCTCTTTCTAGCTACAATATCAAGTGCTGTGTAAGGTCTCGGATGACCTACGTGAAGTCCCTGTCCTGATGGGTACGGGAACTCAACTAATGCATAATATTTTGGTTTGGTAAAGTCATTGGTTGCTGCGAAAGCTTTCTCATCATCCCAGACTTTCTGCCATTTTTTTTCGACTACCTTATGGTTATAAAGTTCTGCCATGGTATTCCTCCTTCTTTTTTATCAAGCATGATTCATGATTTTGTGGATTTTGTGGTAATAGAACAAAGTTTCCTGTTACATAAAAAATCTCCGTCTCCAAAAAGAGACGAAGATATCTGTTCACTCCGTGGTACCACTCTCATTCGCAGGATGAACGGTTCATCCAAATACGCACTCACATTCTTAACGCGAATCACACGTTCTGACCTACTTATTTTTTCATTTCAATCAGAAAACTCAGAGGCGAGTTGGGAACTTCCAAATACTGTCTTGCACCATCCGACAGCTCTCTGACACTTTTTCGTTCTTAATACTCCTCGTCAACGTCATATTTTATGCTTTTAACATGATTTATTTTAACATATGAAATTCATTTGTCAATATTTTCAGAGCATATCCCACTTTGAAAAATCTTCGTGATTGTCTTTTGCAAAAATAGCAATTGCAGTCATCAGTAAAATTTTCAAATCCAGAAACAGGGAATAGTTTTCAATATACATCAGATCCCATTTCAGTTTGTCCAGAAAACTTGTGTTATAATTTCCCATCACCTGTGCATATCCGGTCAGCCCGGCTTTTACCTTCGTACGAAGTACAAACTCTGGAATATCCTCGACTGCTTTTGCAATAAATTCCGGACGTTCCGGTCTTGGACCTACAAAACTCATATCACCTTTTAAAATATTTACAAGCTGTGGCAGCTCATCTAACTTCGTATTCCGAAGGAAACGTCCTACCCGTGTCAGCCGTTTGTCGTGCTTTGTGGCAAGCTGCGGTCCCCTGTTTTTCTCCGCATCCGTGATCATGCTGCGGAACTTGTAAATTTCAAATTTTTTCATGTCTCTGGTACAGCGGACCTGCCGGTAAATCACACTGCCGCCGTCCTCGCACTTAATGCAGATTGCAATAATCAAAAACAATGGAGAAAGAATCACCAGAAACAACACCGAAAAGACGAGGTCAAAGCATCTTTTTACCGCACGCTTGGAAATTTCCATTCCAAAATGGTTACAGAAAAAGACCGGTGAATCGTGATACTGTGTCAATCCTGAACCGCGTATCATAATATCCGATAATTTTGTGTTGCAGTAAACCTGCCTGTCCATATAGTAACAGAACTTGAGCAGTTCATTCCGCTCGTCAGACGGCAGATCTTCCAGAAAAACAGAATCGTGCACCCTTATTTTCTCTTTTGCATCCTCTAAAGTATCGGCTCTGGTGATCACACATGCGGTCGTGATCTGAAAATGCTCCATGATTTTCTTATAAATCTGAAAAATACCTGCAAATGTAATACACTGGATCGTACTGAGCAGGATCAGCTTCCATAAAACCAGAAGAATGCCTGCAAAATGCACTGTTTTTGCTCCCACAAACAGATACCAGACTACATTTACAGCGGTCAGCCTTCCCCACAGTTCCATATAAATCTCATAACGCCGGTTATTGTTATTTCCGAGTTTCCGAACCACACACAGATAAAGTAAAAAGAGGTACGCAACAAATACCCAGGGATCAAACCGCATCTGAAACTGATGTTTCAGGAACCAAATATATTCGCATATCCAGCCACCCCACAAAACGGTCTGCATCAGGATATAATTAATCTGTCGTTTCATAATACATTTGCCTCAAATTCAAATTTCTTCTTCAGTGCTTTCAAATAAGCTTTCTTGTTTCCGCTGGCTGCCAGAATCGGTGCGTAGGCATCCCTTCCGCTCACACAGAACAGATATGGATACCCGGAAAAATGTTTCTGGTAATCACGCACAAAATCCAGAATACCACTCTGGATCTCTTTCATTCCCTCCGGATTTGCATCCACCTTTCCGAATAAATACGAAACCTCCCCGCTCGCTTCATCCAGTTCAAATCCAAGGAACTGCGGTGTCGGCGAGGCGAGCAGCAGTTCAAAAAAGATATTGTCATCCGTGTTTGGATCATGTTTTTTCCATAAGTCTCGATTGAACGACTGCGCATACAGATATGCTGCGAGTTTTCCATTCTGTAAAAATATTTCGCTCGCATCGACTTCAAAATTATGAACGGAATTAGTGCCCGCGACCGCCCCGGTAATGCTGCACGGAAGCTTCCACACGTTCTGTACCAGATAGTCCAGCGCTATCGCCCCACTCCCTGCCCAGCCGATATCCACCGCAAGAGCATTCCGGCTGTCGCCCAGTACTTTTTTATAGTATAATTCCGCAGCTTTGGATTCCCTGTCATAAACGGCTGTCACCTCCTGCCAGTTTGCTTCCAGAAAACGTTTTACCTGTCTGACGTTCCCACTTGTCAGATATGTTTCATTGGGTAATTGCTGTAACAGACGATCCAGCAGAAATTCCAGCCGCATGGATTTTAAAATCTGCTCTAAAGTATAAGTTCCATCCGCTTTATGATACAGATACCGTCTGAAAAAATCATAGCGGTTATAACGCGCCATCAGTTTTGTTGCCGCAGCTCTCGACCAGTAAACATATTCTGTTTTCTCCTCCGGGAACAGCACCGCATATGCCTGTCTTAAAATATCCCCATCTCTGGACAAAAACAGCAATTTATCAATCCCATGCACTCTGGCATATGTATGAATAAAATTGCAGTACCCAAGCACAAACAATCCGCCATAAATATAGCCGTACTCATACTCCATCGACAGCTGCTCCGTTCCATTGTATAGCTTATTATTTACAATTCCGCGATACGCACCACCGACAACTGCCGACATATCATATGCCCGGTACAAAAGTGCATTGCGGTTCACATTCGGATAATAAAACACCTCAAATCCGTGTTTCTTCGCATTTTTCACATCGCTCACCGGATTGTCGCCCACATGGATCATAGAATCCGTGTCCGGGTATGCCCTTTTTACAACTTCATATAACGATCCATCTGCCTTACTCTTTTCATATTCACAGGAAACATATAGTTCCTCATATCCTTCATATCCGTTTTTTTGCAGCAGCTCCGATAAAAATGCTTTTGATAAATACATGTCCGAAGTGATCACGATCCGCTTCCCATGTTCCCGCAGCTGTGTAAACACTTGCTGCATAAATGGATTGGCATAACAGAACTCCATTTCCAATGCCTGCTCCATCTGCATTCCCTGCTCTTTTATGACACCGATTTCATTCTGTAACCTGCTCCATATGTCAGAAAGCTTGATTTCATAATGCTTCTCTTCTTTATACTTTTGTGTTCTTGCCTCTGCTTCTGCCTGCATACGTAGTCTCTTAAAATCAAGGATTTCCAGTTTTTCACCAAGAAAGAAAAATAAATCTGTCGGCTCCGAAAACGGTCTGAAAATGAGCGTATCAAAAATATCAAACGATATAACTTCATACTGCATCAAAAATGAAACCGTTTCCGATACACTCCTACGGTCACGGTTTGCCAGCACGGACTCACTCTCTGCGCACGGCGGTTTCTTTTCCTCGTAAACTGGAAACTCTGTCTGTTCTCCAAGAAATCTGCAAAACAGTACATAATAACAGAAATTCAGCCACAGCAGATAAAACCATGAAACCACCTTCTTCATCCCTGTCGTTCCATCATGAAATCTGTGGTAACGCTGCCTGATCCCCGGTTTTCTGTTCACTAAAAAATGATATATCTTTGCTCTCAATGTCTTCTCCATGGTTTGTTTAAATAGTATTTTCTGTATACGTTTTAAACATGACTTTTGAGTTACATTGTAGCGCATAGAGGGGGAGATGTCAATTTGTGGAAACTTGCATGTAAAAAGTCAAAATATGCGCTTCAACTTTACCAGCTTCCAACTCTTAAATTTGTATAAACAAACTTCTGTATCTCTTGTTTTTTCTTATCATATATTGTAAATTTAATCCACGCATATCGCTCTCCCGGTATATTACCGATTTTCCTCACATATAACTAATATTTATTTATTCAATTTCTCCATTACACATAGGTCATCTCACAACTCCAGTATTTGACAAGTTTTTTTTATTATTTTTATGTATCCAATTGAAAAAATCGCATATATGTAATATTATAAGGAGTGAACATGAATACAGAAGACATGCTGAAAGAATTAGCTTCTTTATTAAATTCTTTTTTTATCCATCCAAAATTTTTAGAAGAATTAAGAACACTATTAAAAACAGATTTAAAAGGAAAAGAATCTATATTTTTTAAAATTTTAACTACACAATTAAGCAATATAAAAAATTTTGGTTCAAAGATATATACGATAGACAGCAATGAAATACTTCAAGGTGCAGATGGACATTACTATTCCATTCATCTACAGAAATCTCAATTTAATGTTCGTCTGATTGTATATATAAATGATGAGAATATACCTTACTTTTTATGTGCTTTCAATGAACGTTCTGGAAAAAATCGTACTAATTACTCAACCTATACTACTGTTATGAAAGAACGTATTAACTACTTTTTAGGAGATGATAATTATGAATAAAAAAAAGACACCCAATAATATTGAAGATTTACTCTCTCTGTTTTCAGAAACATTAACACCCGCAGATGTCCTCTCTGCAAAGTTAATGGCTCAATTTTCTAATGCCATTACTTCCGAAAGACTAAATCTTAATATGTCTCAAAAAGATTTTGCGAAACATATAAATGCAACCCAATCATTGATTTCCCGTTGGGAATGTGGAGACTACAATTTTTCAATTAATAAAATTGCTGAAATTGCAGCCAAACTAGATTTGAATGTAGATTTTAAAATAAATAAATGCCATTCATCTACAGATACTTCTAGAAATGACAATATGGTTACTACCGAAGTTCCATGTAAGATTATTCAATTTCCAAATCCATATGTGAAAGTTGACGAAGAATTGGAGGAAATGTAATGTTAAATATGATTAGTATAAATTTGGACTCGATTACAACTCAGGAAGCATTTATTATTAATAAAGCTCCGATAGATGGAAAAGAAATGAAACTTACACTTTCACGAAAGTGTACTCCAACAAATGATGCTCCAAATAAATATATCGGCTATTGCTCTGCTGAAATGAGATTTGCAGATGAACTTGATGTTGATATGCTAGATACCTCTTTCCTTGTAAAAGTAGTATTATCTGCCGAGTTTAGTTCTCCAGATTGCTCTACAAAGTTTTCAACGGATGAATTAACCGAATATGCTCTATTACAAATGTTTCCGCATGTTCGTGCCACTCTTGCTTCCATCATGGCGTCCGCCGGACTTACACCTTATTTGATTCCTACAAATGGCATAATTCAATGATAAAATATTACAACACATAAACAAGCCCTGCTTGAAACATCCAGCAGGGCTGAGTTATCATTCCATTCTTATCTGCCTTTCTCTTTATTCCTCACTGATATCAAATCCGAGTTCTTTAAACGTAGTTCGAAAATCCTCTTTATAGTGTGCTATTTGATTTTCAGATACAAAGACTGTCAGCGTCTTTTTTGCTCTGGAGCATCCAACATAAAATAACTTATATGCCAATAGAATATTCTGTATTTTACTTGTTTTCGAAAATTCCTGCATATATTTTAACACGGCTCCCTTTTTTTCTATTACCTTATAACTATCCTGATATATATATTTATAATAATCATTATCCTGCAATTGATTATTTATTTCATCTATATGTGGTTTTATTTTAGGAAAACATTCTTTGTAAACTTGTGCACTTTCTAAAAAATTCTTTCCGACCACGCAATACAGGTTTTCAATTTTTTTCTTATAATCATAGTAAAAATCCTGAAAAGATTGAAATTCCACAGGAATCTTCGTTAGCATTTCAAAAAAGCCATACATATCTACATTCAAATAAGAATTATCCTCTGCTATGAAAAATACATTATTATGTCCCTCTCCCTTAACTCCATGCTGCGTCGAAATTATTTTCGCATCTATTGCTCTGAATAAATTTAAAAATTCTAAAACATCCACACTTAATATATCTTGATACATATCCTCCGAGAAAAGCATCGGATCAATAATTCTTTTTACGCGCAAAAAATTTAATAAATCTAATACTGATTTTTTCTGATTACCCGTGTAAATTTCATTTATATTTTCTAATGTTTCCTTAAGTTTTTTCTTATCTTCATGAATTTTGATATCCAACGCTGAAGTTTTAAAAAATTTATCTTTGCCACCATCCCTATTACGCAATATCTGTATAACAGCACCGTAATTTTTCTGTTCATAACACTGTAAAATTTTATCTAAGATCCACATAAATCGAAATAAAGCTTCAGGATTCTCCTCTTCACTTGCAGTCATGACATCTACAACGGAATACTTCCTTCTCATTGTATATAATTTATTTCCATCCTCGTCTGTTAAATTTTCTACCTTCCGGAACAGATCTTCAGCATTAATTTTTTTAAAGCGCTCTCGGTTAGTGATATATAACTTTAATACTTCCCCAGCTATTTTTGCTTCTTCTCTTTCAACACATTCATCCATCTGTTCCGTAATAATCAATCTTGGTTTTTCATTTTCAGATACCATTTTCTCTTTATCTGGTATCTGTCTATATTCCGGATTATTATAAATATTATTTAATAAATCAATGATTGCGGGTGTTGACCTATAATTTATCCTTAATTTCTCTGAACTGTCAAATTCACCAAATTCTTTTTCAAATGATCCGTCATATTTATTATAAATCTGCTGCATTCTATCTCCAAATAAATATAATCTGGTATCACTATCTTTTACACAGCTATAGAAAAATTTTAAAACATCCGCTGAAGTATCTTGATATTCATCAATAAAAATATGTTTATAACACTCTGTCAATTTTGTTCCGACAATTGGATATGTTTTTATTACCTGTAATGCAAAATACAATAATCCGTCATGTCCAAGTCCCCCATAATAATATCCGTTAAACTCCCGTTCATTATAATAAATTCTTTCTATATTTTTTTCGACTGTTTCATAAACGAGCAATCCATATTTTTCAATAAATTTATTCCAATTTTTACTTTCTTCTCTCTTTTTATTATCTTTCAAAATTTGATTTTCTATTTCATTTTTATATATTTTCAAATATAATTGTACAATCTTTGGATTACCAAAATACGGTTTCATAAATTCTGCTAAAAAGGCATGTATAGTCATAATTTTAACAGAATACCCCTCTAATTTTCTTTGCAATTCCTCCACTGCTCTTCTGGTATATGTAATGCATAAAACAGATGTACAATTTTCATCTCTTACTAACGTTTCAATCCGCTTAAAAATTGTTGTTGTCTTACCACTTCCTGCCGGAGCATTAATCAAAAACAAATTATTTTCTATTCCGTCAGCCATTCTAATCCCTCCTTGATGTAGTATGGTAACATCTCTTCCTCTTTTTGATTTAAAATAACCGAATACATAAAATCCGTTTTATGATTACTTGTTGCCTTTAAAATTTCACGTACTCCTATTTCAACCTCTTGTTCATCTGCTAATTCTGTATCCACTGCATCATTACCGATATCTAAACTTTCTTTTTTATCACATTTCGGAATACTAAACGCTAGTTTTTGTTCCTTTTTCTTCTCCTTCCATTGTTCTATCGTCATTTGGGTCTCAACTGTTATCCCTAATAATTTTGCAATCATAGCCTCTTCAAGCGTTCTGGAATATCCATCCTGTTCCCCTTGAAAACTTAACATTATATAATCATTAATAATATTCTCTCTACTTGCTTGCCAGCTATATAAATCTTTGATTAATAATTTTTCAGATTTATCAGATACAATTTTCTTCTGCTCATAATAATAATCTTTGATTCCACCATTACTTGTATAGCTTTCTTTAATAATTTCGATATTATTATGTTCTTTCTCATAATCAATATCTGTTAAGATTAACGTTTTTATTTCAAGGAACTCAATAAGCTGACGATACCAATGCGTATACGCACCACCTACTTGAACAAATGCTATATACTGTTGTTGCAGTTTCGTATAAATTTCTTTCTGTAACAGACTCCTTAAATACATACGTTCCGTATCGCCTTCAAACATAATAACCTTATCTGCAAAAATAAGATCCGCAAAATTTATTTTAAACAAAATATTATATTCCTGTTCTATATTGTCTGCCAGATCCTTTTTTTCAGATTTCAAATTTTCCAGAAACGCATGCATATCACATATTCTTTTTTCAAATGGTTCACTTCCTCTTCTCACAACTCGTACTCTTTTCATACCTGCCACACGTACTACCTCACTTGAATGTGTAGTGATCATTCCTTGCATTCCCTGATTTTCATACAAATCAATCAGATAACTCACAAATGCTTTCTGCATCTGTGGATGCATATGTGCTTCCGGTTCCTCAATTATGAAAAAATTCACCTTTTTATTCATTTCCTCATCTTTTAATTCATTCGTGTACTTCTGAAGCTGCAAATGCATATATATCATATTAGAATAACCTAATCCCTGCGTTTCTTCGTCAAATTTATATTCCCCAATTTGATATTTTGCATTAGATACATTTTGAAGTAATTCTTTTATTGCATCATATGTAACATCTGTATCAACAACCAATTGTTCCTTACGTCCGCCATTTGTGGCACTTATGCTCTGAATAACTGTGCTAAGCTGTTGTAACGAACTCTCAGTGATTTTTTTGACAATGTCATCCTCATCTATCTCATTCAGTAACATATCGGGCCATTTTTCAAATATATTTTCCCATTCATTATTGCCTATAAAATCAATCATTGCCGAACTGATTGTTTTTTTCTTTTTGTCCCCTTTTTCATCTGGCATATCTCTGCTTGCCCAGATATGTTTATAATGAAATAATTTTTGAAATTCTTTTTCATCTTCAATCTTCTGTAAAACTGAATACTCTTTGTCGGCATAGTAATACCCATGCTGATAACTCTGCTGCAATATACTATCAAGAAATACCAGAATTTTCTTCTCTGCAATTTGCTGTTCTCTGTCTTCTGTAGCAGTTTGCAAATGATCTAATATCTCTTTGCATTTATTAAACTGTTTCTTTAGTAAATTTATAAATTTATTCTTTATAAACTTATATTCATATACAAAATAAAAGCTATACGTTTTATTATCAAGATCCATTAAATATGGTGAAAACAATTCTATTATTTCCCCATCTTTATAACTGACCTCAATTCTGACTTTTAAACTCTTCTTTTCTACTTCTTCATCAAAATTTTCATCAAATTTTTTCTCTAATTCTTCTATAAAGGATTTTTCATCGCCAATGATTTCATAACACTCTTTAATTATATTTAGTAATTGTTTTAACCAATCATGATATTCGATCACTGGCAGATCATTTGCTGATATTTTGGTTTTTGACTCACCCAATATTCGATTAAATAATTCAATAATAGATGTTTTCCCACTATTATTAGCACCTGCTATAAAAGTAAGATTCTCTTCCAAATAAATTGATTGACCATTAAATTGTCTATAATTGTAGATATCTACCTTCTTTATTTTCATACTGTGACCAACCTCCGACCTTTTCTTTTTATTGTACTCTCGGTCAAATATTTTAACCATTCGATTCTACGTAATTTTCAGAAATTGCGTCAGATAATCCATATATATTTTTTCAACTCTTAAAATTCTGTAAACAAACAGCCCCATCTCTTGTTTTTCCTTATCATATATTGTAAATTTAATCCATGCATATCGCTCTCTCGGTATATTACCGGTTTTCCTCCGAATAATACGAACTCTGTGTAACTTTCCCATTACACAAGAACGGGAGGATTTAAAAACGACTACTTGCAATAACTTAAAACCAGATACCATTCTAAAAAACTTCTGGAAAAACAATGAACACTTTGCAGACCTGTTCAATGCCGCTCTTTTCAACGGCTCACAGATCATCAAACCGGAAGATTTATCGGAAGCAGATACCGATGTTTCTTCTTTGTTAAAGTTTAACAATCATGCTGAAACCATCCAGAGGATCTGGGATGTTGTGAAAAAGACAGCTTATGGTGTTGATTTCGTTATCTGGGGATTGGAGAATCAATGTAAAATTCATTATGCAATGCCGCTTCGCACTATGCTTGGCGATGCATTCTCTTATCTTAAAGAATATAATGAAATTACTGCCAGAAACAAACACGAAAAAGATTTTTCATCTTCAGATGAATTTCTTTCAGGTCTTAAAAAGACAGACCGTTTACACCCTGTCATCAGTCTCTGTGTTTACTATGGCGAAGACGAATGGGATGGGCCTCTTTCCCTGACTGATATGCTATGCATTCCAGCACATCTCACACCTCTGGTATCAGATTATAAAATGAATCTCATTCAGATCCGAAACAGTGATTCCCTGATTTTTCATAACAACGAAGTTCACACTGTATTCGATCTCAGCAGATTGATTTATAACAAAGAATTTGATAAAATCCAAAGTACATACATGAATCAGAAGTTTGACACAGAACTTAGTCTGGTAATTGGTACGATCACAAATACCAAGTCATTTATTAACCATGCGTTACAATCCGATTCGGAAGGAGGTTCGATCAATATGTGCAGAGCATTTGAAGAATGGCAGGAAGAATGCATTCAGAAAGGCGTCCAGCAGGGCATTCAAACTGGAATTACACAGGGTGAAATTATAGGTACCCTTAAAACCTACAAAAAATGTTCTTTTTCAAAAGAGGACACTCTCAAAAATATCATAACCGATTTTTCTTTATCCGAGGAAGATGCACGGAATTATATGGAAAAATATTGGTAAAATGACAGATCAGCCCTGCTAAGCTAATGCTTGCAGGGCTGATAGCTATTATTTATTCTCTCTTCTATATGCATTTTGAATTTTCTTATAACAAACCATCAAGCGTACATAAATAACCTTAAGATACCACCACGCTTTCTGTCGATTGGTTCTGCTGATTCGAGTTTTTAATCGATTATGATGTTTTTCTATATCTTCTCTATAAAAACGCCGTGTACCCATTACAAAATCATACAATCCCAAAATCGTAGCATAATAATATTCCAGATTGCCCTGTTTCAAATAATCTGTTAATTTCTGTGTCCATAGCGCCCATAAATCTCTTCTTCCAATCGAGCAGCCACATATTGCGTTCGTTATAAGGCTATTACGAACATCATAATATGTAATTACCGGACTCTGGCGATACTCATAAGTTTCATGCCACACCTGAATGCCATTCAATGCCATAGGAACCGTTCCGAGCCGAAGACCATATTCCACATCATCGCAATGAAGGAAAAACGGCAACGGCTTTTCCTTTTGCACAAATTCCATAGGAAAACATGCAAACCACCATCCCGAATACTCTCCTTCCTGCAAATTCATCCAAGGCAGACATTCCACCTTACACATGTCCTGCATCCATCCTGTATGCAATATCTCGCTCCGATTCCAGATTTCCGTTTTCGTGTATTGAATGTATTTCTTATCTGCACGAAACATTCGTCCTGCTACTACCCTATTCTGCATCTCATTTTTTCTCAAAGCTAATAATGCATACATTCGATAAAACGATTCCATATAAAAATCCACATCATCATCCATCAGCAAAACATTGGTAATACCATACTCCTTATGCTGCCTTATATATTCCATTCCCTTCGAAAAGCCACCTGAACCGCCCGTGTTTGAATTATGACAGATTACCAGCGATTTCTCGTTTTGTTCCGGCAAAGAAGATGCATTGTCAATCACGCACAAATTTAATTTGCCAAAATACTCTGTTCCTTCTTTGAAAAAGAGAGACGCTTTCACTTTTTCTAAATTTTGAAGAAGCTGTTTTTCCCTGTGAAAAGTACATATCACAGTGCCAATGCATACTTCTCTTTTCGATAAAGCTTCTGTAGAAAAAATGGCTCTTTTTAACCTAAAATCGTCTTTTGCTTCTATCTGTAAATAGTACAATGCATTTCCTTTTTCTTCAAAAAAAATGTAATCACTTACGTCTTCACGATCACAGATTTCTTTGAACGAAACCAATGTTCGTGTCCCCTCATAAAAACGATACAAAGAAATTCTTCCATTTCCACATGCCTCGAAAGAAATCTTCCAATTTGTAATGCCTGTATATTCTCTCCAGATCCCGGCGTCAAACACATTCATATAAGTGTCAAAAACAATTCTTTCTCCTGCCTGCAAATGTAAGATACCATTTTTATCTGTCAATGCATTTCCCCGGAAAAATAATTCTTTTTCTTCTTCAGAAATTTCCGGATAGATTATATTCTGAACGATCATAATTACAATTCTTTCTCAGCCATATTTAACGCTGCTGCAATCACCTGATCCATGTCATAATACTTGTACTCACCCAGACGTCCACCAAAAATCACTTTATTTTCCGTTTCTGCCAGACATTTATATTGTTCATAAAGCTTTCCGTTTTTCTCGTCATTTACCGGATAATATGGTTCATCACCCGGTTTCCATTCAGAAGAAAATTCTTTGGAAATTACTGTCTTTGGCAAATCCTGTCCATCTGCATCCTTACCAAACTCAAACCATTTGTGTTCAATAATTCTTGTCCACGGTGTCTTTTCATCTGTATAATTTACCGCAGCGTTCCCTTGAAAATTTGGAACATCTAACAATTCGGTTTCGAATCGAACAGAACGATACTCTAACGTTCCAAGCTTATAATCATAAAATGCATCAATGGCTCCTGTATAAATAATTTTATCCGCTATCGTATCATAGGATTCCTTATTTTTCAGATAATCGGCATTTAGCTGAACTTCAATGCCTTCCAGCATATTCGCAACCATCTTTGTATATCCGCCAATTGGGATTCCCTGAAATAGTGCATTAAAATAATTGTTATCAAATGTCAAACGTACCGGCAATCTCTTAATAATAAAAGCCGGAAGTTCCTTACATGGACGTCCCCACTGTTTTTCTGTGTAACCCTTGATCAGTTTTTCATAAATATCACGACCAACAAGTGATATTGCCTGTTCTTCCAGATTTTTTGGTTCTACAATACCGGCTGCTTTTTTCTGTTCTTCGATCTTTGCTGCTGCCTCTTCCGGAGTTACAACACCCCACATTTTATTAAAAGTATACATATTAAAAGGAAGTGAATATAATTCACCGTTATAATTTGCAACCGGAGAATTTGTAAAACGATTAAATTCTGCAAACTGATTTACATACTCCCATACCTTTCTATTATTTGTATGAAAAATATGGGCTCCATACTTATGTACCTGAATACCTTCCACTGCCTCCGTATAAACATTTCCTGCAATATTCGGTCTCTTATCAATTACCAGAACCGATTTTCCTGCCTTCTTTGCTTCATGTGCAAAAACTGCTCCATAAAGTCCTGCACCTACTACTAAATAATCGTATTTCATATTTATCTGCTCTCCTTTGAAATTTATAACGGAATGCAGGAAAATCTCTTGCATATTTATTCCTGCTACATTATACTAGTTGTGTGATATATTATTATTTTTTCTATCTGCATATCGTTTTTCAACCATGTAACTTATCATTTATTTCGTGTATTTCCCCTCTGCACGTTCCATCATTAGTGAGGTATTCAATGAACACAATAAAACCAACTACATCTTTATCTTATTTAAATGCAACCGGTCAGATTCCCTATGGCATGACAAACGATTACATGTTCCGAATCATCCTTGAAAAAAATAATTATGTTCTGAAAGGGCTTATCTGTTCTCTTCTTTCTCTTAAACCAGAAGAAGTTGTTTCGGTTGAAATCCAGAATCCTATTTTACTCAATGAAGCTGTCGACGACAAAGAATTTATCTTAGACATAAAAGTTCTCCTGAATAATTCTGCAGTCATAAATCTCGAAATGCAAATGGCATACCAGCTCAATTGGAAAGAACGCTCTTTAAGCTATCTCTGCCGGGTTTTTGATCAATTATCACATGGACATCTCTATGGTGATATCAAACCTGCCATCCACATTGGATTTTTGAATTTTGATCCTGTTTCCAGCGAGCATCCCGAATTTTACTCAAGTTACAGGTTATTAAATGAAAAAACTTACATCCCTTATAGTGACAAATTTATTCTCCGTGTGGTAAACTTAAGGCAGATAGATTCTGCAACCGATGAAGACCGTGCCAACCGAATTGATTACTGGGCACGACTCTTTACCGCAACTACATGGGAGGAAATCAAAATGCTTGCCAAAAACAATGAATTTATTGCTTCCGCTTCACAATCCCTTTATGAATCAAATGCGGACGAGATTACAAGAGAAAAATGCCGTGCCCGTGAAAACTATATATGCCTTGAACGTACTCTGGCAGAACAGGAAAACAGATTAGCTGAGCAGGAAGCTGCATTAGCTACTAAAGATGCTGCGCTTGCTGATAAAGATAAAATTATCGAAAATCTTAAGAAGCAGCTTGCTGAAATTCAGTCTGCTAATAATTAATATTGTGGGTTCAAATCCCACCACCTTGAAAGTGGTGGGATTTTGTTTGGTCTTATATTATAATCGCAATTGAGAACCAAGCAACCTATTGGATGATGTGATTATGAATAGTTCCAGACCAAATAGTTGAAACCTCCGCAACCTCGGACAGCAAATCGAAAACTATTAATTTATAATTCGACCTATATCAATGTTTTCCTCACACATATCAAGTGCAGACGCAATAACAGCATCCATATCATAATACTTATATTCTCCAAGACGCCACCAAAAATAATATTCTTTTCATTATCAGCAAGCTTCTTGTACTCAGCATACAATTTACCATTTTTATCATCATTTACAGGATAATAAGGCTCATCCTCTGGTATAATTCTGCTTTGGTAACATAAGCTTGTATTGGCTTCATTTGTCAAGCTCTTGCCGCGTAAATGGTGCAATGCTTTGCAAATGGAGACAATGCAAGCAGGATGCCACCAGAAGCAAAATTATGTCGTGTCAAATTTTCCTATGACCGGACAGTCAGTGAAATATCCACCGGAATATTCATTTCACCTATTCTATTTTGTATTTTTATTAAACACAATATAATTTTTGATTCTTTCACAAGTAATCATTTTACTTTCTTATCATCCGATAAATGATAACAAGGAATACCTGTAGCATGTGTATCAAATACAACACTATCTATCACCTTAAAATTCTGTGTATCAAATACAACAATATTTAAGCCTCGTCTGTTTACTGCATAGTCTACTCCATCTATCATGATACGAGCTGTATTTTCATGCTTGAAAATACTGCTAAATACTTCTACACAATGTAATCCTATATTCTGTTTATATTCTATACTTTCTCCATCATCATTCATTTTTTCATATAACAGGACACCATTCACAGAAAGCATAACATAACTTCTCCAATGTTTACCAACAAGATTATAGGTATTTCCAATTTTCTTCATATATGTATCAATTGAATTATTATATAGAAGACCACTAGTATCTTTTACCGAAATGACTATTCCTACCCTCTCTTTTATATTATTTAGTACATTTAAGTACGAATAAATATCAGTAACATAATTAAGTATATTATCTGTTCTAGCTACATTACATACATTTTGCAATTTCATTTCGAGCTCATCTATCTTTTTACTTTGTAAAGATAAAATTCTTCTTAAATAGTCCCTATCCGTTATTTTATCTAGGGTTTTTCTATTAAGTTGTTCAAGAAGCCATTTTTTGCTAAAATCAACCTCATCTCTTATTCTATTTGTAACCTTTGTATAGTCCATTTCTTTTAATTGTCCATATCGTTGCTTAACATCGTCAAACGATTCAACTATTCTATCCATAACATTAAGCTTATGTCCTATGGAGTAAAATCTACTCGCTCCACGCGCAGTATTAACTATAGATATAAACGGTTTACCCATAATTAATGCAAAACATGTACCATGAAATGAATCTGTTACAAAAAAATCACATTCCATTATGCTTTTTAATCTTTCTTCAATTTTAAGTTGAACTACATTTAACCCTTCAAGAGGTGCAATATATTCATCTGAATATCCAAGTTCCGAATAAACTTCTGCCTTTAATCCCCTTTTTTCCTCGACAAATTTTATAATATCACGTTTTTCTCTTGTAGGATCAAGTATATATGATGCAATATATGGCTCACTGTGTTCTCTCTTAACATTACTAGCCAAATCTTCATACACTTTTTTATCACATAGAAATACAGGATCCATTACCCAGGCAACATCAATTCCAAAGTTCTGCTTGCAAATATCAATTGCATCTTCCTCTCTTACTGAAAAGGAATCGAACCTACTTATCCCATATTTCATATTCTTCAGCACATCACGATCAATGTATAACTTCTTATGCCCAAACGAAGCTGCGTATGCTATTTTTTTCTTATTATCATCAACCCAATCCAACGAAGTAAATTCGCCTAATAACCTAAACAACTCGGCCTGAAATAACTGATCTGATCCAACGACAAAAGTATTACAAACATCATTAAGCTCTGACATCTGCCACTTTGTACCATAGGTTTTACATATGTCCTTTTTAGGATATGGATTTTTTAAATATATTTTTTCCAATGTTTTCGTTATTGGTTTACTTGGCGATTCCTCAGGATGTTCTATCATAAGCACAGTATTTCCATTTTCTCTAAGAAAATTATATAGTGCCAATTGAGTCAATGAACCTCCAAAATTACCAGCATAAAAATTACTAACTAACCCCACATCATATTTGATTTTCTGTTCTTTTTCTTTTGAATCATTTACACTCAATACTTTATTCACAGATGCACAATAGCTTTCTGACTTTGCAAACTCACGCATAAATCTATCTCTATTTGGATTTTCTTTGTATAAAGCCTTAAACCTATTTGGTAACAATAATGGTTCCACATCTTCCTCTTTAAAGCTTAAACATTTTTTCTTTAATATTTCGACAAGTTCCTTTCCCTTCTCGCTATTTGATACAATAATAGAAGTTCCTTTTCCATCATTCTCTCCCATGTCAACTGTATCAATTCCCCAAAAATCTCCAATCGAAATATCACCTTGCCTAGGAAAATCAGAGAAGGAACAATTATGACAACATTTTCTTAATATGACATTTTTCAAAAAGCCCTTCACGTACTCATCACTGTGAACATTTTCTACATAAGATGTTCCATCATCAAATACTATTTTTATGTAATCAGCTCTCCATCCAAATTCTTTATCCCTAAATTGGATATCTATGGTATTCTTTCCGCTTGATTTTTCTTTAATATATCTTTTTAGCATCTTCTGAGATGGTACTCCATGACACAGAATATCAACTGTTATTAACCTTGATGTATCTATATTTTTCAAAAAAAGATTCAATGCTGCAACCTGGCAAGGAGTTCCAACAAATAGAACCCATTCATTTTCTTTTATCTTATTCCTGACAGCTTTATAAATATCACACATATTGCTTTGAACATACTTAGAACCCCGCATTTTCTCTAATGTGTGTTCATCATAAGCAATGCCATGCTTCAATGTCATATCTTCATCAAAATATGCCCCAAATACACATCCGCCTTTTTCAAATATTATTTCAGCAAGTAATGAAAAAACTCCTCCAGATGAACTATTCCTTCTTACATTATCATTTGCTCTGGCAGCATATATTTTGGGTTTTGTACTGTTCTCTTTAATTCTATTAATCACTGGACAAATATCCACGCATTTTCCACAATTAACACACTTATCTGTGATAATATGTGGTCTTAAGAATCCTACTTCATCTTCACACATTTCTATCGCATTAACAGAGCAGATATCATGACACGCAGAACATCCTGTACATCTATCCTTTTCGATGATATTTACCACCGTATCTTTTTCCATCTCTTGTTCTCCATTTTCTCTATATGTTTTATAATTTTCTCATTTTCCTACTTCCAGTTACTATTTATATTTAAATATTTCTCCCAGAATTTAATTCCATTTAAAAGTTCTTTAGCATTCATATACTTTTCTTTTACAGAATCATATTTTTTATTAACATTCTTTTTTAACTTAAAATAGGCTTTTAATAATTCAATTTCTTCTTTTTTATTAAAATATGTTTCAAATCCTTTTCCGCTCACTGCATCATAATTCACTGCCCCATAAGCTTTATAGAAGTATGCAATATGAGGATTTTGCACTGGAACACATACTGCCTTATCATGTTTTCCAAAAAGACCATTCAGAGTCAACTTTCTCTTCTTCTGTTCCTTAGGTTCTTCAACAAAATTCAGCATCTGCTCATATTGAGGATATTCAAATGGAATTGTCAGCTCATTTAAATCAGAAAACTTATATCCCGCTTGCATAACAGACATATTAAGTTCTTCTCCGTCCTGTTCCATTAACCACTCTGGTCCTTTAAGAAAGTCAAGTACACCATTTAAAAGAAGCTGTGCATTTTTATATCTTAATGTAAATATTTCTCTAAAGTACTGTTCCCTAAAATCTGCGAGGAACTGTTCTTTAGAATATTCAATTCCACGTACAGCATTATCAATCAAACGATTTCTAAAAATATAATAGTACATAGACGAGCTATATTTATTTTCAAATGGTTCATGCCATACACAAATTCCATTCATAAGAATAAGATGTTTCATATTTCTTAAACCAAATTCAACATCATCTCCCCTAATAAATATTGGCATCGGGAGGTTATCCTCTCTCACTACACTAATTGGCATTGTACAATACCACCATGCATTAAAATCACATTTTTCTTCTACTTCGTTGTATAAACAAGCATCAAGAACCCTCAAATCCAAGCCCTGTTTATGACTTACTAACTGACCGGCATTCCATGTTCCTCCTGCTTCTGTCTGGAACCATTGGAGATCAGTTCTAATCATTGCTCCACCTACAAATGAATCTTTGTATTCATCCTTCAATAGCGACAAAATCCTATATGTCCTATAAATTGATTCCGGCTGCATTACAACATCATCATCCATCAGAAGAACATGTGTTAGATTACAACTATCCTGCATTTTTTTACTCTCAATCAGACATCTTGTGAATCCACCGGCACCACCAAGATTCTTATTTTCATACACTCTTATATAATCACTTTCAAACTGACTTGTATCAATTGTTTTTGCATTATCAGAAATATTTACATACAGTCTGCCATTTAACTCAGAATCTTTATTCAGTAGGAATTCATCCTCAAGCATTTTCATATTTTTATATACATACTTTTCTCTCTTAAAGGTACATATATTAATTGCTAAACCGATATCTTCTGGCTGGCAATCCTCTGCATAATAATACCCACCATAAAACTTTGTATCATCACATATAGACAAAATACTTACGCAATACATACCTTTTGTAAACTCTGTTTTATACTCTTCTTCAAAGAATTCTCCGTCTATCTCTGAATCAAAATATGTTTCACATATGCATTTTTCTAATATTCCAGAAGGAGTTTTTTCTTTGTAAAGTAAAGTTATCCTTACCTTTCCTTCGATTTCAAGATGCACTTTTACATTATTAATTTTCGTATATTTAAACCATTTACTAGCTGACAATCCATTAAAATATGTATCGAAATTAACTATGGCATCATTCCTTAACTTTATGTAAGAATCTGCAAGTGAGTATTCTACCCTTCCCACTCTTCTGAAATATAAGCTCTCCTCTGTACAGTTTTTCTCTTCAGGCATTAAGAAATGATGTAATATGCATCTTTCCTTATCTATTGTCTTCGCTTTCTTTTTGCTAAAATAATATCCATACCATGCTGACTGCTTTAATGAATTAATTTTTTCATGCCATACACATAATCCATTAAATTTTATCATTGGGATTCTTTTTATATTTTCTACATCTGATTTTTTTAATCCTTTTTGCATAACCTCATATGGAACAATCGCACACCACCATGCATCAAATTTCAAGACACTAGTACTTATGTTCTCAAGACACTGCTCCAAACATCTCATATCATCTATCAAACAATTATCAGCACCATTAAATACCTTCCACTGCAAGTCACGTCTAAAGACATCACCTTCAACAATGATATTTTTATTTTCATCCTTCAAAAGGCTTAAGAATACACAAATATTATCAATCGCATTTTCCTGAACTATCACATCGTCATCAAGCAACAATGCATATTCATTCCCAGATTTGCCTTTTAGTAAAGATTCAAGCCACTTATCATTTTTTTCACTTACATCTATAACCGAAACATTCTGTGATTTAAAGTGTCCCTCATCCAATGTCTCTCCATCATTTAAAACAAATACTTTATAATTCTTCCCTAATCGCTCCACATTCTTGTATATATAGTTATTATGGTTATTTGCCTTAATCCACAAATTAACCTTTGAATCGCTAGCATAAATATTATCATCTGTATAGTAAAATCCAGAAATAAATTCAGCTCTTCCATTAACGCACAAAATTCGCACTGAATACATTCCAATCACAAGTGTATCAAAAGCGGCGTCAAAATAGTCTCCATCAACTTCTGAGTTGTAATATGATTCGTATACACATTTCTCATTTATCCCATCTGCAGTCTTTTCATGAAGGAACAGTGCAACTCTTACTTCACCTTTGATTTGTAATCTAACCCGAACATTTTTGACATTTGTATAACAAAACCAGCTATCAGCAAAAAAAGCATTGAAATATGTATCAAAGCCCAATATTCCATTTTTCTTTATTGTTATGCAGTCATCTGCCAATGAATACTTTACCTTATCGTTCTTCCTAAAATACATTCTCTCCTCTGTACAATCTTTTGTTGAAGGCAATATTATACTCTGCAATTTAATCATGTGATTTACTTCCTTTCATCCCTTATTCATTCATTTTCCTATACTCTTTACAAATCAATCTCGACTCACCAATCATCTTCAATTTTCCCTTTTCAATCCATACAACTTTTGAACAATTTTCAATGATAGTGTTCATGTCATGTGAAACTATTAATACTGTTGCTCCTCCGTGGATCATCTCTTTCACGCGCTTCAAACTCTTCTTTCGGAAAAATTCATCCCCGACCGAAAGCACCTCATCTAAAATGAGGATCTCTGCGGTTTCGCCGATTGTTGCGATTGCAAAGCCAAGACGGCTGACCATACCGGAGGAAAAGTTTTTTACTTTCTCTTCCATAAAACCTTCGAGTTCCGCGAACTTGACGATCTCGTCATATTTGGAATCAATAAATTCTTTGGAATAACCGATGATAGCACCATTTAAGTACACATTTTCCTTGGCGGTCAGTTCCACATCAAAGCCGGTTCCAAGTGTCAGCAGCTGCACTTTCCGGCGGTTGCACTGCACTTCGCCGCTGCTCGGTTTTAAAGCTCCGGACACAATTTTAAGAAGAGTACTTTTGCCGGAGCCATTCGTTCCGATGATTCCTACCACTTCGCCCTTGTATACATTGAACGACACATGATCTAACGCGAGCAGCTCCCGGTAACTGATCTGTTTTTTCAAAAGCTGGATCACATACTCTTTGATACCGGAGACATTGTTCATTGCAATCCGGAACTGCATCGTAACATCCTTCACTGCAATGACAGGTTCCTCTCCTGCACGTTCCTCCGGCACAGCCGTATTGGAATACTTTTCAGCAGCATTTTGTCCATCAGAATTCTTTTTATCGGGTGAATTATCATCTCCGTCAGACTGTTCCAGCTCCGCCCGCCATGCGCGGATCTCCTCCTCGGAGATATCCAGTGCCAGATCTTCTATCTCAAAATCCTCTGCCGCATTTGTGTCAGAGAAGGCTTCGGATTCTCCATGTTTTAATTTGTTTTTTCTGGTTTTAATCCGATTGTTTGTTTTCCCGGATACAGATGTACCATCCTGCCTCTGTTTATTTTTATCCATATGGATAACCAGAAGAATTGCAAGAAACATGATCACTAATGTCACAGCCAGAATGATGATTAATATTTTCATCTGATTCTGAAAGTTCTCCTTCCCTTCATTCGGATTCCAGGTTTCCAGCTTATTTCCGGTCGTGATCTTATAAAATCCGGTCTGACCTTCCATATCTATCGCATAGACGATGGATTCGCTCTGGATGATGTCAAGTGTCAGTTCCTGTGGCCACTCGCTGCACACATACGGAGACATGAAGTAATATTTTTCTCCGTTGACTGTGATGGAATTGCAGGGATACAGTTTATCTTTTTCACTGCTGTAAGCGTACAGGTAAAGGTTTTTTTGACTGTCCGCCAGATACACAAAACTGATATCTCCATTTGCTGACAGATATGCAGCTACTTCTGTTCCCTGATAGGTGATGGTTCCGGTATCATACTGGAAATCGATGTTCTCCGGCGTGTACTGAGAGAGATCTACCAGATAGTAGGTCTGCTCTTCCACCGGCACTTCCATCACAGTCGGAATATCCGAAACCGGATTTTCTTCTTCAGTTTCCGTCTCCTGACTTTCCTCCTGCGGAGCATCCCCAACCGTATCTTCACCGGAAATCGTGACATAGGTTGATGCCAGAGTTGCCACATCAAACTCTTCTGCATTCTCTCCGGCAGTGTGGATCACTGCACTCTCTATTTTTATATCTGCCGTTCCACCGCTTCGTGTCTGGAACTTTAACATGTATTTGACCTGCGCATTGACTCCGGTTCCACTTAACGTGATAACTCCGTTTTCCTCGGAATCACCACCCCCGGTGTACTCCAGACGCCTGTTATCGTAGGATATTTTGACCTCATAGGTTCCGATCTTCGAATCCCCGTTCAGGTATACGCCGATTGGAAATGTCTCATTGTCGGTTGCCGTATAATAATTAGATCCGAACGTGACCGTTGCATTTTCCGCACGGATTTCCCAAGGCATTCCGATTGCCAACACAAAGAATGTGCCCAGGAGTATTATCCTTTTCCATTTTTCCCAGATTTTTAATCTCACTTTTGTATCTTCACTCCAATCTCTGCTTTTTCCTTGTACTGTTCCTTCATGGATTTTATCTTCTGTATCTAACCATTATATTTTCTGCATCACATTGTTTTCTTTTTTCGAGAACACGTAGTAACCGATCAGAAAACTTACAATGCCCCACAAGATCATTTTGATCCATAGATCCGTCTCCGGCCATTTCTGATACATGACGCAGTCCCTCGCAAATGCAATGTAGACAAACACCGGATTGTTTCCGATGACTTTCTGCATCATCAGCGTTGTGCTCTCATACGGATAAAAGATCGCCGACATGTACATCCAAAGTGTCAGGACGATTGAATACAGATATTTGATGTCCGCAAAAAACACGTATAGGATCGAGAGTACGTACCCGATTCCCATGGAGAATAGCAGGCAGAAAAATACATCGATCGGAAACAGTAACATCGTCGGGCTGATTTTGATCTGAAACACGACGAGCATGAGCACATAGGCGACACAGGTGTATCCAAAGTTGGTCAGTGCGGTATAGATCCTTGCCAGAACAAATGTCTGTTTCGGAAGTTTTACTTTTAACAGCAGCGTCCGGTTATCGACGAGCGCCGTCATTGCGGAGTTTGTCGCACCGGAAAAGAGCTGCCAGAAAATCGTTCCGGTCAGATAGTAGATTGGATAGTTTTCAATCGTACGTTTAAAGATTGTGCTGAAGATCATGGACATAACTGCCATGGTCATCAGTGGATTTAACACACTCCAGATCACACCGAGAAAAGATCTCGCATATTTTCTTTTAATCTCTCTGTCTACAAGCTGTTTGATGACAAAGTAATATTGTTTCAGTTCTTCCTTATTCTTTCTCACGACTGTAATTTCCTGTCTGTTTTTTCTTCTCTATTTTCTTTTGAGCTTTATCTTCTAGACTTTGCGGTCAATTTCTTCTGCAATCTGATAATCTGATTCAGGCTGTAATTTACCTGCCATGAATCATATTTTGTTTCATCCACTTGCGGATATAAATAATGTATTTATAAAAAACGGCATGCAAACGGTTTCTCGCCCTGCCTTTTTCATCAAGTGTTTTGCACGATGCGATGCTGCCCTCGATCCACGCACTCTCATGGAGTACCTTTTTCCGGACGCCTGTCATGATGAGCAGACGGTTGAGCAAATGATGGTTTTTGATTTCCTGCTCCGAAAAATCTGCGGACACTTTCTGATTGTCATCCTCTCTCACATCATCTGAGAAAAGCAGGCTTCCGTATGCCTCTGCCTCAAACTGTGTCGGGTTTCCCATAAAGGGTGATAGAAGTTCCTCCACATACCCGCTGTCCGCCTGCGGCAATGATTGCTTTTTCTCCTGCAGAAACTCTTCCAGCCAGCAGATATACCGGCTGATGCGTTCCCGGTTCAGGTTCTCCCTGCTGTCTGTCACCGGAACATAGATGATTTTATCCTTCTCGCCCTCTGTCCTGTAGGATAATGTCATGCCCTCCGGTGCAGAAAACACTGCCTCAAACAGGCTGTTGCTGAAATGCACTTTTCTTTTGATCTCACCCCACGGCGTGAAGTAAAAACTGTGATATTTTTCCCTTCCCTCCCCTTCCGGGATCTCATACAAGCCAAAATAGTATCCTTCGAGCTTTCTGTCCGGCTGTTTCTGACGGAGCAGATGTTCAATGCTCTGCTGGATCGTACCGATCCAGCCGCTGTCTACCAGTGCATAAGAAACCGGTTCCAGCAGTCCTTCCTGTGTGAGATAGCCGATTGCCGTCCCATAAGCTTCCTTCGAATGGCTGTCTATATAATGAAATAAGAGCGGTATCTTTTTTAAGCAGTCTTTCAACTGCATGACCTCGTGATAATTGATGACTTTTCTGTAATTCTCCGTGTACCCGGCAAGCGCTGCGATCTCCTCTGCCTCTTTGTCTGTCAGTGCTGCACGCTGCATGATTTTTTCAAAGGTCACATCGATCCCTCCGACACAGATGCGTTCCAGACAGCGTTCCCCGAGAAGATGATATTCCGGCACACGCACCGCATATCTCGACACTTTGAGATATCTGCACTCGATGTCCAGATCATATTGTTTACAGAGCTGCTGTGCGGCAAGATACATCTGATAACCGTCCCTTGCCAGAAAGTAAAGCCGTTTTTTTCTACTTTGTAATGCCTCCTGCAAAACCCACAGCACAAACTCATAAAGTGTTGGTGCAAGCACACGCTCATAGATTTCTTTCTCGGATCTGGCTTTTTTATAAGATTGTAGTCTCTGTTCTCTGCGGTCGGTCGGATTCATAACTGCTATACTCCAATCTGGCATTTTCGGGTAACTGTTCTTTTTTGCACTTCCACCACGTCTCACCGCGTTTTAATAACGCAACGATCCCCGGCGGGATCAGACCGCCCACAACCGGACGGATCACATAGAGCCAGCCCAATGGAAACAACAGATGCATGGCTTTAAAATTCCGGTAGCGGAGTTTTGCCTCGTTGATCCGGAAGTGAAATCTTCGTTTCTGAAAAGACTGCTTGTCCTCCCGGTACGCAAACAGATATTGCTGAATGTTGTACCCCTGATAACCGAGCTGATGCAGACGCATGAATATCTCATAATCTTCACAGCGCAATGTTTCCGGAGAAACATGATAGCCCTCATTTTTTTCAAATAGTTTTCTGCGGTACATGACTGTTGGATGTATGAAGGGAGAAAACGGCAGATAGTCTTTATCGGACGGAAGTTCCGGCATTTTGCGTTCTCCCCAGACACCGTTTTCATCAAATAATCTCGTATTGCAGCCACACCACGCATACTCTTTGTGCTGCTCCATAAAATCATACTGCACCTGCAGACGCTCCGGCAGTGCGATATCGTCTGCATCCATGCGGGCAATGTATTTTCCTTTTGCAGCGCCAATACACATATTTAAGGAAAAAGCCAGACCGTGATTCTCCTCTTTTCCAATCAGGACAATCCTCTCGTCAAGCTTTTCTAATTCTCTGATATAACCTGCCACCTCCGGATCAGAACCGTCATCGTAAATGATGAACTCGAAATCCGTGAGTGTCTGGTTCAATATGGACTTTACTGCCTTTTGCAGTGCCTCTCTGTTCCACTGGTTGTAAACTCCCATGATCACAGAGACTTGTTTTTCAAACTCTGCCCCCATACGCTTTTATCGCTTTCTTTCCTGCGTCACGCTGATTTCCTGATAGACACGGCGCATTATTTTATCTGTTGCCTCTATGCTGAATCTTTCTGCTGTCCTTCTCCCATGCTCTCCCATTTCCCTGCGTAGCTGCCCGGACTGTCTCATACGGCAGATCGCATGCATGAAATCTGCCACTTTATCTGCCTGACAGACAATGCCATTTTCCGTATGGCACATGTACTCCCTGCTTCCGCGGTTATCTGATGCGATCACCGGGACTTCACATGCCAGCGCCTCGATGGCTGCAATCCCAAGTCCCTCTCTCTTAGATGGAAATGCAAAGCAGTCTGCACTCTGCAGAACATCCTGCACATCATTGCGGTAGCCTAACAGTCTGACCTGTTTTTCCAGATGATGTTTCTGGATCAGATGTTCTAATGTTTCCCTGTAAGGGCCTTTGCCACAGATACTGTAATAAATATTTTCGTCATGTAACCGGGCAACTGCCTCGATCACGACTGCATGATTTTTATTTTCCACAAGTTCTCCCACCGAAACGATGTGAAATCCATCTGGCGGGATGTCCAGTTCTTTTCTTTTTATTTCTCTCAGTTCCGGTTTTTTCCGAAACTTCTCTATATTCACACCGACGCCCGGAATCTGTTCCACACATCCATGCTCTTTTAAACGAAAGCGGTTTGCTCTCTCATAATCTTCTCTGTTGATTGTAATGATCCGGTCGGTAAATGCTGCCAGAAACCTCTCTGCCGTATAGTAGAGCAGCCAGTTTTTCTTCGGTGCCCCCTCATAAAAATGAAACCCATGTGCCGTGTATACAACATATGGTTCTCTTCCGGAAGCTTTTGCGGCAAGCCTTCCCACCACGCCACCCATTGGATTGTGGCAATGTACCAGACTGATCTGTTCTTTTCTGATGATCTGTTTTAACTGTAAAAATGCTTTTGTATTTTTTGTGATCTGAAACGGACTTTTTCTGATATCGATATGATGTAAAATCAGTCCGTCTCTTTTCAACTGGGTTTGATCGATATTGTAAATCGGATTTTCAAAATCGGATGCATAATGAACCGTATAACCATTCTCCTGTAAGATTCTCACATCATTCATTTCAAATTGCGGTACGAATCCGCTGATGGTTGTGATTATTAATGCATGCTTCATTTTACTTCATCCTGTCAGTTCTTTTTCCGGCGGTCTGCATGACACAGACCGCCTGTTATTCCTGCTTTTGCAGGAACTACCACATGTTCATTCTTTTCTTTTTATAAATCTTAAGATTCATAAAATTAGTTGTTAAATTTAACTTTTGCTCCGCATACTGCGATACCTGCTGCACAGATAAGCACAATAATTGGTAAAACAGGTGTTGTTTCTCCTGTCTGAGCTGATGCATTGTATGCAACAAATGCGATTGGAGAAAGAGATGTAAATGTAGCTGTTACAATTCCGTTTCCAACTGAATCCGGGTTGATAACTTCCCAGCTTCCGTCATGTTTCTGATGTAAAACAGCGATTTTCTGTCCTGCTGTCACACCGTTAACAGAGAATGTCAACTGTGCTTTCTCGAAAGAAACAGGAAGAGTTACATCGATCATCTGTAAAACTTTAGCTGTAGGAGCTACGCTTGCAACTGCCTGTGTCTGAGCTGCTTCAACCTGAGCTGTTGTAACAGCTTTTACAGTTGGAGCTGCTGTAGAAGCCACGCCATCGATCACGATGCCGTCTGCTGCTACTGTAACGTTAGCATAAGCAGTAGCCTCTGCTGTAGTTGTCTCAGATGTTTTGGTTGTTGGGCTTGTTGCAGCGAAAGCTGTTGTTCCCATAGCCATAACCATTAATGCTGTAAGTACGACTGCGATTTTTTTCTTCATAACTTGTTTTCCTCCTTTCCTCACGTATTCCATGTGGTTTCTATATTAAATAAGGAATTTCCTTACTTAATATCCTCTGATTCTACCGGTTCGTAGAACACGTCAATGATGAGCTGGTACAGCGCATCATCATCGACATAAAATTCCTCATATTTATCTCCCATCAGTGTCTCACCCTGCATGGTGTACAAATGGCTGATATCAAAGTTGTATCCCAAAGCCTCAGAAGCGAGGTATGTAAATTTCGTAATGTCAATGTCTGTCACCATATATTTGGATATGGTGTTGTATAAATCTACCGCAATGGACGGATTTGTGATTGCCTGGTTTTTTGCCTGTGCAATAAACGTGGTCAGGAACTGTTTCTGGCGCTCTAAACGCAGGGAAGAGCTGTTAAACACATTTTCATTTCTTCCGCGCACATACCAGTAAGCCTGATGTCCGGTCAGCGTCACTTCATCCCCCTGATGGAGATCCATATCGTATTCCGGGTATATGACATCATCTAAAACTGTCACCTGCACACCGCCAACCGCGTCGTTTAAAGCCGGGATAGCTCCCATGTTGATTGCCGCGTAACCGCTGATCGGAAGATTGTAAAAAAGTCTCGACACTGCCGCCACACTCCGCTCACAGCTTAACTCCATGCCGTCGCCGTAACCGTGCTGTAAAGTAATCTGCTTGGTATACTGTCCCATGTAAACACCGTCCTCATCGTAGACATCCACGAGTGCCATCGCATTGCGGTTGATTGCAATAATGGAAACGGATTTATCGTGCGGATTCATCACTGCCAGAAACATTGCGTCAGCCTGTCCGCCGCTCAGACCGTCTTTTGCCTTTTTTACAACATCGTCATTGTCAACACCCATGACGAGAAATGTCATGATATCTTCGTTGTAGGCATAGATCTGACCATTATAGCGGATCCATCCGTCCTGCCAGCCCTCTTCGGTTGATTCCGTGGATTCGAGTACCGGTGCTTCGCCGGAAATATTTTTTCTGATTCCACTTTTTCCAAGTGCCCTTAACACTCCAAATGCAATAAGTACAAAAAGGATTAGGCATATCAGTACAATCCCCACAATCTTTATGATTTTTATCCATGTTTTCTGTTGTTTTTTTGTCTGTTCTGTACTTTTTTGTTTATTCATTCAGTAAAACTCCCTGTACAAGATAACGCATGTTTTTCTCACCGGAAACACAGGTCGACAATGTGACAATGCGGTTGTCTGCATTGACCGTAACATCCCGTCTGATGTTCGCACTCATATCACGTACCTCAAAAATCTGGTCGAGGTAATTCTGAAAAATCTCCGGATTATCAAGATCAAAGTTGTAGATCAGATGGATTGCATTGTATTTGTAAGCGGCAAAAATTTCATACACATAGGTTTTGTCTTCCGTATAGATATAGAAATAAGGGTTTTCCTCAAACACCTGCTGGTCTTCAAAATTATGCAAAGAAGCAAACATGCTTCCGTTTTTCATGTTGTGACCGTATAAAACAGTGTTCGGATCCGTAAAATCTTTCGTGTTCACGCTTTCCGTGTAAATGCAGCCTGGAAACCCTTTTGAGCCGTCCATATTGTGTTCCAGATAATAGGTATCATCCTCCGGGTGCTGTAATACCGGGTAATCGACATTGGTTCCCGGCACATAGATCCAGGCATACACATCGCTGTTCTCTTCTTTTAATGCTGCGAAATCAATGTCTTTTTCCGGGATTTCAATTCCAAGGCTTTTTAAAACATCCGGTGCTTCTTCCGTTTCCGGCTCTGGCACCTCCTCAGTCGCCTGCGGTTGACTGCCTGCATTTTCCAGTAAAGTTTCGTAATACTCCTGCTGCTTTTTCTGCTGATATTTTTGGATTCCAATGATTATGAGACATATGATAAGAACGATACTGAAAATGATAAGCAGTATCTTCCATATGATATTTTTCTGATTTCTTTTGTTTTTCATAATTTTACCCTTATGCGTTATAAACATACTTTGTTTTCGTGTTTTAAACATTTTCTATCATACACATGTCCGTTGATTATGTCAACAGAAGAAACTTACAGTTTTCTGACATATCTTACTTGTTTTTTGTTCAATATCACATTTAAAACGTATCTCGCACATACCTTTTAAACTCACTATTAAATTACGTTTCCATTGTGTTTTATTTCTACGTTTTTTTCGCAAGAATATGATACAGAGAATCACACACAATAAGAAACAAATGAGAAAGGGGAGTTTTTATGAACCGAAAAAGAGAAGCATATGACCGTTTAGCCGTTGGCGACCGCATTCGAAAAAAAAGAGTCCAGTTAGGATTTTCACAGGACGAGGTTGCAGAGAGAATAGACCGTGCACCGAAATACTGTTCAGACATCGAGCGTGGCACCTGTGGAATGTCCACAGAAACAATGCTTGCGATTTCTGAGTGTCTCGACATGAGCCTTGATTATATGATGTTCGGGGAACAGACAGACGAAGAGGCAAGACGGCAGGAAAATGATGAACTTGCAGTGATCCATATTCTCTCAGGCTGTTCAAAGCAACAGCGTGATTATGCGATCCGGCTTTTGAAATTATATATTGCATCTATGCAGATTTCGTAGAATCCGTTATAATGAACCATGTGCCCGGTAATATCAGGCAGATTTTTATGGATAATCGCAGCATATACAGACTCATCCACAGCATTGCAATTATCCAGATTATTCAGAATAAAAAGAGGTACACAAAATGGCTCTTGATGGATTTGTGATTTCCAATATCGTATATGAATTAAACCAGACAATTTTAAATGCAAAGATCAGCAAGATTGCGCAGCCGGAAAACGACGAACTGCTCTTCACCTGTAAAGGAAGTAACGGACAGTTCCGCCTTGCCATGTCCGCAAGCGCATCCCTGCCATTTCTATATCTGACCGGTCAGAATAAACCAAGCCCTATGACTGCGCCAAACTTCTGCATGGTACTGCGCAAGCATATTGCCAATGGCAGGATCGTAAAGATTTACCAGCCGCATATGGAGCGTATCATTCACTTTGATATTGAACATCTGGATGAAATGGGCGATCTCTGCCAAAAAACCCTGATCGTAGAGCTGATGGGAAAACACAGCAATATCATTTTCTGTAACAGTGACGGAAAAATTATTGACAGTATCAAACATATCTCATCGATGATGAGCTCCCTGCGTGAAGTGCTCCCGGGACGCGACTACTGCATCCCTGCCACACAGGATGACCGCCTGAATCCGCTGGAAGTCACGGAAGAAGCCTTTATGGATATGGTTATGAAGAAACCGACCTCCATCACAAAGGCTCTCTACTCTTCTTTTACAGGCTTAAGTCCTCTGCTTGCCTCCGAAATCTGCCACCGCAGTTCCATTGACGGAGATATGCCGGTCGACTCGCTGGATGATGATGGCAAAAAGCATTTATTTAACAATCTCACATGGATTGCAGAGGATGTAAAAAATCATACCTACAAACCGAACATTATTTTTAAGGGAAAAGAACCGATTGATTTTTCCTGCGTTGAACTCACACAGTTTTCGGATTACGAAGCAAAGAATTTCGATTCCATCTCACAGGTTTTGGAGGAATATTATGCTTCCAAAAATGTGTATACAAGAATCCGGCAGAAATCCGTTGATTTGAGAAAGATCGTTTCCACTGCCCTAGACCGCAACCGCAAGAAATACCAGTTGCAGGAAAAGCAGTTGAAGGACACGGAAAAGCGGGACAAATACAAGGTATACGGCGAGTTAATCCACACCTACGGCTATGGTTTAGAGGAAGGTGCAAAGAAGTTAGAGGCACTGAACTATTACACCAACGAGATGATCACCATTCCGCTCGACTCTCAGTTAGACGCCAATGGAAACGCGCAGAAATATTTTGACAGATACAACAAATTAAAGCGTACTTATGAGGCACTCACCAAGCTGACAGAGGAGACAAAGACGGAGATCGAACATCTCGAAAGTATCTCCACGGCTTTAGACATTGCCCTGACGGAAGATGATCTCGTACAGATCAAAGAGGAGCTGATCGAATTTGGCTATATCAAGCGCAAAAAGACGGATAAAAAAGCCAAAATCAAGAGCAAGCCGTTCCACTACCGCTCCTCCGACGGCTATGATATTTATGTTGGGAAAAATAATTACCAGAACGATGAACTCACTTTCAAGTTTGCAACCGGAAACGACTGGTGGTTCCATGCAAAAGGAATGCCTGGTTCCCACGTCATCGTAAAATCCAACAATGAAGAATTGCCGGACCGCGTTTTTGAGGAAGCCGGAATGCTTGCCGGATATTACTCCAAGGGACGCGAAGATGAGAAAGTGGAGATTGATTATTTACAGAAAAAAAATGTCAAGAAACCAAACGGGGCCGCGCCGGGATTTGTCGTGTACTACACAAACTACTCCCTGACTATCCATCCGGATATTTCAGGGCTGACGCTGGTTTCGGATTAAAAAATCGCAGGGGTACAACCCCTACGATTTTTTTATTTCCAGAATACCTTTCCTCCGAAATCTTCTGCCATTTTGGTACATCCCTTATAGGAAGCGAGATCATGATACTCATCCGGATTGTGTGCGTCTACGCCGACAATAAATTCATTTCCGTTTTCCACACCAAGTTTCACAAACCTGCGATCTGGATAATTGCACAACTCCCGGAAACCATTCACATTAATTTCAATTGGAATCTGCTCGTCTTTTAATCTGTCTGCAAGCTTTTTCATGTACTTTGTATACAATGCTTCATCTCCGGTGAAGTTTACGATATCCGGGTGTGCCACCATATTAAAATATCCGGTATCCAGTGCATTTGTCAGCAGATCTACATAGCTTTTCAGATGCATTTCATCCGTCCAGTTTTTCCTTACACTGATAAAACTTTCATTTTCATAGAAAAAATGCTGTGCCAGAAGCAGATAATCCATCGGATACTGCCGGATTTTCTCGATTGTCGGCTCGAAGATTCCCGGAAAATATTCCATCTCCAATGCCAGAAAAATCGTGATGTCATCCCGATATTCTTTTTTCAATGCCTCAATGGTTTTTACATAATCTTCCAACTGTGACATTGTCATACGAATCCTTGACACATATCCATTTTTGAATAAATAAGGGGAATGGTCGGAAAAGCCGATCACCTCAAAGCCTTCCTTAATTGCCTCCTCGACATATTCCCGCTCTTCTCCCACTGCATGCTGGCAGCGCACCGTGTGCGAATGAAAATTACATTTTTTGTCTTTATAATCATTCATGTCAAAATCAAAATAACGTTTCATTCTACTTTACTTCCTTCATATTGATTTATCGAATGAGCAGTTTTGCAGTGACATTGTTCAAAATGGCGTGCTATTTTTTCAGGCGGAGCATCTCTGTATAGGCAAGCAAAAATGGTCCGACACCTTTGGCGTCATCTTTGACAACCGGCTCTGACATATAATAATCATAGGTTCCCGGCCGTCTGTTTGCGCCGCCTAAGCCTGCCACGAGACAGATTCCGCCCAGATGGAGGTTTCCATTTTCATCCGTGGAAAGATAGTTATCACAGATTCCATGAAAAGCCTTCTCACCGTATGCGCGATAGCTTTCCGACAAAAATCCAAGACGGACACCTTTTAAAAGTGCATATGCCATAATAGAGCTTCCACTTGTTTCGAGGTAGTTTTTGTCCATACCGCCGAAATTCACGACCTGATACCACATACCGCTCTCATCCTGATATTTTAACATAGCATCCATGAGTTCGACAAATATTTGTTTTAATTTTTCGTAAGATTCTCCTGCAGCCGATGCGTCTGCTTTGTCTAGTGTATCAAGCAGTGCCATGGAAAACCAGCCCAGTGCGCGCAGCCAGAAGTTCTGGCTCAACCCGGTGACTTTATCGCACCAGAACATTGCTCTGGATGAATCATACGCATGATAGTATAATCCGGTCTTTGGATCCCTCATATTTTTTTCAACATTAAAAAATTGCTGGAAAATATCGTCATAATTTTTTTTATCATGAAAACGGGTCTCATATTCCATATAAAACGGCTGACACATATACAACCCGTCCAGCCAGACCTGATCCGGATAGATATTTTTGTGCCAGAAGTTCCCCTCTTTCGTGCGCGGCATCTGTGCAACCTGACTGTAAACAAGATCAATTGCTTTTCTGTATTTTTCTTTTCCTGTCAGGTCAAAAAGCTCAAACAGTGTTTTTCCCGCATTCACATTATCAATATTTAATTCATTGACATCATACCCCTCAATTGTCCCATCTGCATTCACTTTGCAGTCAATAAAATCATCTGCAAATTTCAGATACTTATCCTCTTTCGTGATCGCATACATTTCCAGAATCGCTTTGATCATACATCCATCAATGTAATTCCATGTGGATTTTAACCCCTGCATGATTTTTTCGATGTTCCAGATGGGACGATCCGGTGTACTTTTTTCCATTAGTTCCTCAATATACTTTTCGATTTGATCCATAGTTCTTCTCCTTTTTTAACCTTCTATATCTAGGCGTTTGCGAAACTCATCTACTCTTCTTTCAATTGTTCAATTTAGATTTTCATGAGTTTCACAATTGTCTACCTTCTATATCCATCATAATCAATGTTCTCCTGTTTGTAAATATATTTTTGTAAGCGCTTACATATTTTAAAGAAATAATTGGCACTATTGCAAAAAACTGCATGTGTATTCCATATAAAAAATCACATACTATCACTGAACAAACAAAAAGAAATTTTTGAATGTTCTTAAAATAAACCAGAGCAGAAAAAAGACCTAAAAAACAAAGGAGGACTTACTATGTCAAATCGTTCATCTAACAGAGCAGCCGTTCCAGAAGCAAAGAGTGCCTTAGACCGTTTCAAATATGAGGTGGCAGGCGAGATCGGTGTACCATTAAAAGATGGTTACAACGGAGACTTAACTTCCAGACAGAATGGTTCTGTCGGCGGCTATATGGTTAAGAAAATGATTGAAGCACAGGAACAGCAGATGTCAGGGAAATAAAGTTTCCGAAAATAAATTTCCCTGAACAAGAAAAGAACCTTGGATTGATATGATCCAGGGTTCTTTCTACGTGTTTTATGAAGTTTTTACTGCTTCATTTGTTATAAATTTAATTTATTTCTCTGGTCTGACAAAAACAGTTCCAGATAGTCTTTCAGGTTTTTATGATCCTCGCTGGAAAGTTCCGGGTCTTTTCCTAAAATATCCGCAACTTCCTCGCTTGCGCGCTGCATAATATAGGCATCCTGATAGATATCCGCAAGCGCAAACTGCATTTCACCGGACTGCCGGATACCAAAGAAATCCCCGGGTCCGCGCAGTTTCAGATCCTCACTTGCAATCTTAAAGCCATCGTTGGAGTGATTCAAAATATCCAGACGTTTCTGTGACTCCTTGGAGTTGCTGCAATTGACCATAATGCAGTATGACTGCGCATCCCCTCGTCCGACACGACCGCGAAGCTGGTGAAGCTGTGCAAGGCCAAAATGTTCCGCATTTTCGATCATCATAACCGTTGCATTCGGAACATTCACTCCAACTTCTACAACCGTAGTTGATACGAGCACCTGTATCTCATTTGCTGCAAACCGTTCCATAACGTCATTTTTCTGTGCAGGTTTCATCTGCCCATGTAAAAGCCCGATTTCAATCGTATCCGTCAGTTCCTCTTTCAGACGCTTCGCATAGTCTGTGACATTCTCTGCCTCCATGTTCTCGCTTTCTTCCACCAACGGACAGATCACATACGCCTGATGACCGGCAGCCACCTCTTTTTCGATAAACTGATACGCCTTCGGACGGTATCTGGTGTCCACCACACAGTTTTTGATGGGCAGACGTTTTGCCGGCACCTCATCTACCACGGAAATGTCCAGATCACCGTATAAAATAATGGCAAGCGTCCGTGGAATCGGAGTCGCACTCATGACAAGAATATGCGGCTTTGTTCCTTTTTCTGAAAATGTTTCCCGCTGTTTTACGCCAAACCGGTGCTGCTCGTCTGTGATTACAAGCGCAAGGTTCTGATAAATCACCTTTTCCTGTATCAGCGCATGTGTTCCGATGATCAGCGCATCCGGATGATCTAAAATCTCCTGATATGCCAGCTTTTTCTGTTTTGCAGTCATGGAACCCGTGATAAGAATCACTGGAAAATCCAGTCCAAATATCTCGCACATGCTCTGAAATGATTCGTAATGCTGTCTTGCAAGCACCTCCGTCGGTGCCATAATCGCAGACTGACAGCCATTGTGCGCAGTGTCTGCCATCGCCAAAAAAGCAATGATCGTCTTTCCGGAACCGACATCTCCCTGAATCAGACGCTGCATGACGTAGTCACTCCGCATGTCCGCCCGAACCTCTGACAATGCCCGCAATTGGGCATTTGTGAGTTTATAAGGCAGTTTTTCGATCAGTTGCTCCACAAAATCATCCGACTGGAAAGAAAACTGATTTTTCTCTTTTTCCTTCTTTTCCTTCTGATATTGCAGGTTTAAGATAAATAAAAAGAGTTCGTCAAACACAAGCCGTTTTCTTGCCTCGATCAACGTCTCCATATCGTCCGGGAAATGAATCTGTTTGATTGCATAATTATACTCACAGAGCTGATGCTTTTCCCGCAGTTCTGTCGGCAGATAATCCCGGAATAAATGTTCTTCCTCCAAAACAGACCGCTCTGCTTTCAGCATAAGCTGATTTGATAATCCTTTCGGCAGGGTGTAAACCGGAAGCAGCAAATGTTCCATCGCCTCATATTTTTCCGGCGTATAAATTGCCGGCTGCTCCATGACAAACCTTCCGTTTTTGTGTTGTACCTTGCCGTAAAACACATAATTTTCGCCCGAATGAAGGCTGTTTTTGATGTATGGAAGACGAAACCACACCAGTTCCAGGCGTTTTCCCATGCCGGCAATCGAAGTCACCGTGATCTGCATGCTGCGCACTCTCTTCACAACCGGAGTCTGCCGGATCTGCCCTATGACTGCCGCAGTCTCCCCCTCCACCACTTCGTCAGGACGTTTGATCTCCGGGAACTGCACATAAGTTCTTGGGAAATAGGAAATCAGATCCCGGATTGTCTCAATATTTATTTTAAGAAAAAGACCGGCTGTTTTATCGCCGATCCCTTTCACTTCTTTTATGGATGAATTTAATCTCATACTTTTATTCTACGGAAATCACATAATAGTAAATTGGCTGTCCACCGTAATGTACTTCCACTTCTACATCTGGATATTCCTCTTCCACTTTTTCTGCGATCTCGTTGGCAGAATCCTCGTTCATTTCCTCGCCATAGTAAATACTTAAAATTGCAGAATCCTCATCGATCATTTCACCGATCATCTCAAGAACCGTTTTCTCCATGTCTGTGCCAACGGAAAGGATTCCCTTGTCACCGATTCCCATGTAGTCATCCTGTTTGATCTCTTTGTCATCGATCACAGTATCACGGACTGCGTAAGTCACCTGACCGGTCTTGACCAGCTGGATTTCCTCACCCATGCGCTCCGCATTGTCTTCCGGTGTGCTGTCCGGAATATAATTGACAAGTGCTGTAATACCCTGTGGAATCGTCTTGGTAGGAATTACAATAATGTTCTTATCCTCTGTCAGGGAAGCTGCCTGATTTGCTGCCATAATAATATTTTTATTATTCGGAAGAATGAAAATATTCTTCGCATTCACTTTCTCGATTGCATTGAGCATATCTTCCGTACTTGGGTTCATGGTCTGTCCGCCTTCGATGATATAGTCCACGCCCAGTCCACGGAAAATCTCATTGATACCCTCTCCGATGCTTACAGAAATGAATCCCATTTCTTTTTCCTCTGCTGGAACTTCCTGCTCATTTTCCTCTGCTGCCCTGATCTCGTTCTCTGCATTTGCAGTGTTCTGCATCTCTTTTTCTTTCATTGCAGAAATCTTCTCATCACGCTCTAAACGCATGTTCTCAATAATAATAGTTGTAAGGCTTCCGTAAGTAAGACCTCTCTGCATTGCCATACCCGGATCATTGGTATGTACATGTACTTTCACGATCTCATCATCTGCAACTACAACGATAGAATCACCGATGGACTCTAAATAGCTCTTAAACTCTGTCTCCTGATTCTCCGTGAACGGATGCTCTAACATGATCAAAAACTGTGTGCAGTAAGTAAAGGTGATCTCCTGCTCTGCCTGTGCGTCAATATAAGGATTAGAAGCTGTGCCCTGACTGCTGCTTCCTGTAGAAACTGTCTCAACCTTGTAATCCACTTCTTTGCCCATAAGAGCATCAAATGCACCTTTTAATACCTGCATTAAGCCCTGTCCGCCGGAATCCACAACGCCTGCCTGTTTTAAAACCGGAAGCATATCCGGTGTCTTGCTCAGAACATGGTCACCCTCTTTGATGATCTCCTCACAGAAATATGCGAGGTCGTCTGTCTCCTCTCCTAACTCGGCAGCTTTATCAGACATTCCTTTGGCAACCGTAAGTATTGTTCCCTCTTTCGGTTTCATAACTGCCTTATATGCAGTCTCGGTTCCCTTCTGAAATGCATCTGAAAGAATCTGTACGGTCAGTTCATCATATTCTGCGATCACCTTTGTAAAACCACGGAATAACTGGGATAAAATAACACCAGAGTTACCTCTTGCCCCACGTAATGATCCGGAAGAAATTGCTTTTGCCAATGAAGCCATGGTTGGATTCTCAATCGCTGCAACTTCCTTTGCTGCTGACATAATTGTCATTGACATATTCGTTCCGGTATCTCCATCCGGAACAGGGAATACATTCAGCTCATTGATCCATTCCTTCTTAGCCTCTAAGTTGTTAGCTCCTGCCAGAAACATTCTGGCAAAAAGTTCAGCATTTATTGTAGTGACTTCCACTTTTAAAATCCTCCTTAATCAATGACACGTACGCCTTCAACGTAAATGTTAATCTTCTCAATTTCCATTCCAGTGAACTCCTCCACTTTGTATCTGACTGTCTCGATCAGATTATCGGTCACTGTACTGATGCTCACACCATAAGAAACGATCACATGAAAATCGATTGTAATTTTATTATCTTCATTCACAGACACGTTAATACCATGTGTCAGGTAATCTTTCTTCAATAATTTTACCAGTCCGTCTTTCATATTGACAGCAGCCATGCCTACGATTCCGAAACACTCTACCGCAACAGAACCTGCATATAATGCAATTACTTCAGGGTCTATCGTAACCTTACCTAATTTGGTCTCCATCTGTCCATTCATACTCATTAACCATGCCTTTCTTTATATTTGTAAGAAAGCCACTGACTGACCAGTTTTCTCTCTCACACATAATAACGCTAGTTTAGTGTCTATTATAACCGCTTTTTTCCAAAATTCATAGTCATAAATTACATTTTTTATATTTTTTTTAATTTTCACTTGCAATATCTTTTTTTTTCTGATAGAATAAATCATGTTGTGAGCCTGTTTATACATATAGGCTTAGAAAGATGCGAGGAGGTGCAAAGCAAATGGCAAATTGTGCAGTTTGTGGAAAAGGCAATCATTACGGAATTAAAGTAAGCCATTCACATAGAAGATCAAATAGAGTTTGGAAATCAAACATCAAACGTGTTAGCTGCAAAGTTAACGGAACACCTAGAAAATTATATGTATGTGCTTCCTGTTTGAGATCCGGAAAAGTTGAGAGAGCTTAGTCTTGAAACGTAGAGAACTGCATTGCAGTTCTCTTTTTTTAATCGGAAACCTGCAACGTAACTTTCCGATTTTTAAAAATGCTCCGCAAGGATACGAATTTCAAATTATTTCATCCCATAACCGTCACTGTACACTGCTCTGTTCATGTACGGAAATCCAACGATACCGCACACTAGTACACCGAATAATAAGTTTCTGATACATTGACGCCGGATGAATTTATTATTCGGTGTACTAGCAACCACAAAAAAGATAATATCCAAGCAGGATACAGCCGATCATAATTAAAATCCCACAGAAATCGCCCGGGATCAGAAACATCGCAAGCATTCCAAGCCCAAAAAAGAATAACGCAAAGCCTATGATACGTTTCATACGGACACCAAAAAAGACATATATCACTATTAATATATGCCTTTTTGTATACTCATATCCTACTACTTTTGTATTAATTTTTTATTTTCAATATATATTACACTGTCTGCCGCCTCATCCAATTCATCACTATGCATGACAACCAATATTGTTTTTTCTCCTTTCAATTTCCGAATGTATGCCACCACATTCTCCTGTGTTTTCTTATCCAGATTTGACAAAGGTTCATCTAAAAAAAGAATCGGGCTATTCAAGCCAAAAACTCGTAACAGCGCAAGTTTTTGCTGCTGTCCGTAACTTAAATTCACAGGATTGCTTAAAATTTCCTTATCCGAAAAATCTACCTGTAATAAATGCATAAGTTCTTTATCAATAGGAATCTCATACATGTTTTTCATAAAATCTCCATCAACTGTAAAGATTGGATAGGTTAAAAATGCTGCCTCATCCATTTCATCGGTAAGTATGAACCCACCTCGTGAAAAAGATAATTTAACGTTTCCAAACAGTAAATTCAAAAACATACTTTTTCCGCTTCCATTTTCTCCCTTTATTACATATAACCCACCCTTTTTTATTTTGAGTTTATCAATATGAAACAGAAAATCTGTTTTTTCCTTTCCTTTATAGAAATCATACTTTTCTGTGAAAAAAAGATTTTCTGTATTTGTCATATATTTTTTTGTTTCTTTCGGAATCTTTGCATCATCTGATAATTTATCAATACGTGCCACATGTACCATATTTGCCCTGTATCTCATCAAAATAGCACATGCTGTAGTAATTGGATCAGAGAAATACGCCATATATTGATACATCATCAGAAATTCTCCAATCGAAATCTGTTGATTCAAAACTAAATTTCCTCCTATAAACAAAAACACCACTAAACACACCTGATCCAATATATTGGGAGCCTGTCGGCATAAACATTCTAAAAAACGATACCTTAAAACATGTTTTTCATACGGAACAATATTTTGTTTATATTCATCTGCAAAGAATTTTTCTCTATGTAACGCATTGATTCCAATTTTATTTTCGATAATATTTCGAATACCATTTAAATATCTATCCTGCTTTACCATAACATTTTTTTGCATATCAAATAGCGGTTTCGAAATATTAAGGGAAACAATTATTAAAACGATTCCATATACGATAAAAAAAATGCCCAGATAAATATTGGTCATAAAAACTACTGCAAGGATTCCACACACGTAAATAAAACAACTAATTAAATTCAGATGTATTTCTTCATATAAATCTCCATAAGCAGCACAACTGTTTGAACACACATTATAATAATATCCTTTGTCCTCATCTGCATATACAGACTGATTCATATTTAATATGTCTTTTGCCGCCTTTATCTGCAATCTAAATGTATTTTTTATTCCAATCTTAATCGGGTTGTATGTAATAAAGTAAAACTTCATTATCATCAGCAGACTTGTAACTCCGAACGTAATCATAAACCATGGCAGTATCTTTTCTTTATTATTCGCCATTAGAATATCATCTATAAGGTAACTCAGCAATTTTGGAATTAACAATGTCAAAAAAGATGTCAGTGTCATCATCAGAATTTGCAGCGGATATTTTTCTAATTCTTTTGTTTTCATTTTTCACAGGCTCCTTAAGCTTTCTGGATTTATTTAAGAAATATGTTTAATATAAGAAATCAAAATATTCTTTAATTCATATTTTTCATATGTACATGCCCCAGCTCTCAAATTGTATTGTATTATGCACCCACCCAAACATAATGGTAATATATTGCATTTTTTGCATTCTTTGCGAACAGAAAACATTTTTTTATTTTCAATATCGACATCAAAAAAATATTTTTTCTCTTGATCCATAGAGCCACTGCAAAAAGTACAGTAACCTTCTGGACTAATTGCATATGCATTTCCATATGGAAATTTGCATGGTGTACTTCTAGGAACTGGCAGTTCGAATTTTCCTTTTTGTTCAGACCATAATAATTTTATTTGATATGCCACTTCTGCATACTCTTGTACAGAAAGCATTTCAAATGAATCATCTTGATGATATTTAATTGTACGATTTGGATTAATTTCAATTCTTTCATTACCAAACTTCTCAAATATATATTTATGTAATGCTATGATTTCATCTTTATTTTCTTTGCAAATATTAGTCCGAAGCAAAACTTTTGCTTGTGAGAAATTCATTATATTCTCAATAAGTTCAATCTCCTCTTTAAAATGGAAATGGTCGGACACTCTAAGTCTATCATGTGTTTTTTCAAGTCCGTCAAACGTAAGCTGTATTGACGAAAACTTTACTTTTTGTAATAATTCTTTACTTAACATTGAACCATTAGTAGTTAAAAATGCCTTATACACAATTCCAATTTTATCTGTAATCTTTTTAATATTTTCATCCAAATAAATTAAAACAGGTATATTTAACAACGGTTCTCCACCAAAATAATGAATATTAATCCCCTCAAATATGTTATCATTTAAAATTCTGTCAATCTTTTCTATAATCATGTTTGCAACTTCTGTAGTCATCAATTTTTCATTTTTATTCTGATAACAATATACACATGAGAAATTACAATAATTAGTTAGTGCAATTGTAAGTTCTAACTCTTTCTGTCTCTTTTGAATATTATGATTTATTTCTCTTTCAAGCAATGCAATCTCATCTTCATTATCATCAACCCAAAATCGGTTTACTCTTAAATATTCTCTTTCTTCTTCCGTAAATATGTCATTGTTTATTTGTATTAAACCGTTGTTATTAGTATTAAAAATGTATTTTTGATTTTCATATTCAAATCTATAATTAAAAAGAGATTCTTTCATTTTTTTATTGCTCCCAAAATTTTTAAGGGATTCCAATATATTAGAATCCCTTCTTTTTTATTAAAACTGTACACCATTGCAACACAAATCTATATGTTTTGAATCAGGTTTTTCTTTGATGACCTCATTTAAAATCTTCATTCTGCTACCTCCTTTTTTATTTGTTAAGCTTAACATGTGTATATATCAAAAAAACACGTCAGAATTGGAAAAAATATATTTTCCAATTCTGACGTAGTTTTTTTTAATTATCAGCGTTAATATTAGTAAAAAATTTAATACACAAAGGAGAACATGTTAAATGAAAAAATTTCAAAAATTAATATTTACACTTTGTCTTACACTATTTTCACTTAATATCTTGTTATCATTTTCTTCAAAAAAATATGAAGATATTCCCTGTCCAACTCGTATCGAAAATGATGTTGATATAAATGAAATAGCCTAAACAATCTCAATATCAGACTGATAAAACCTCTGATATCCATTTTTCAGTTTTTCTGCCAAGATGTTATCCTTGCGTGCCAACGCAAGATAATACGCCTGGCGATACTGCTGTTTTCCAATATTATAATATTCTTCTTGTAATTCATTTTCATATAAATTTCTATAAATCCAGCTCATATCATTAATTGCGATACATAATTTATACCCATAATCATATTTTAAGGACAATTTTTTTACACATTCAGTCATTTTAATTGCAGCATGATACTTTTCTTTTCTTCCTAATGCATATGCCAGATTACGTAAAATTGTAATTTTTAATTGAATACATTTTTCACCACTGATATAACCATTCTGAAAACACTTCAACAGCATATTATAAATTTGGATCTCGCCCTCCGGATTGCCTGTTCTGGCATTACATGCCGCAATATTCATAAGAATAATTATTTCATGCTCTGTATAGGGATATACTTCAGCACAACTTTTATGTAAAAAAATTTTATAATCCGGTACTGTCAGCATCAATGCATGCTCCAGATATAATTTTTCTGTCTCAGCGCTTATTTTTCCATTCCCATGATCAATAATCGCTTTTATGCCCTCTACATACTGTTTATTTTCCGGTGTATCTCCAATGTTCTCCCTCACATTCCCCAAAATCGAATCAGCAAGCTGATAATCAAACTTTGCAATCGCATTTTCAATTGCAGCCACATCATCCAGCAGATCAACATCTTCCCCACTACACACTGCATAGAACTTGTCTGTGTTTCGTTCCAGACGCTCCATAATTTTTTTATAAGTGTCACCCTTTATCTTCGTTTTTCCTCTTTCAATTCTAGAAAAAGTTTCCACTGAGCAGATGCCCTCACTTATAGCTTCCTGCGAAAGTCCCACTGCTTTTCTTGTCAATCTGATAACATCATTTGCTCTGTAATTTGCCAATTTAATTTCTCCAAACAGTATTTGTAGATTTCTTCTTTTTCTTCTTTCTTCCCCATAACGCCAAAAACAACATATGCCATAAAACATTCTCTTTTACATTCATCTTGCCATTCACGATTCTTATCTATACTATTCTGGACACAACTCAACACCTGTGCTTTTAAGAAATGCAATTCGCCAACATATTGCATACTCCGACCCACTGAAATAATGTCCAATGCTCTTTCTATTGATGCTAATGCCCTATTATATTTTTCTAATGCAATCTCATATTTTACACAATCTACCAGAAGTGGAATTTCTATTTTTTCCTGTTGTTTTAAACTATAAAACTCTGTCACAAAATCCATAATTAAAAATAATTCCACTTCATTACATTCGCATTTTCGGTCATTATATGTTATATGCATACGAATCAATTCTATTTCAACAGGACTATACAACCTTCTGCTGACACAATTTTCCAATAAATAGTCTGGTATCGTATAACGTATCGCCCGCAATAGCAATGCTGAAAGTTTCTCTGTTATTTCATTTTGAGCAATTAATATCCGGCACTCCATATAACAGCAAAATTGTTCATGTACTTTTCCCTCTGCTGGCATATGTTGTCTGTATAAATTAATTTTTTCTTTTGCCTTTATATAATTTTTTTCTTCAATATTCTCATTAATTTCAATTCGCAATTGATTCAGATAATAATCTTCCGCATTTAAAATCAATTCAAAGCGTGTAACTTCACGTCCGATTCTGCCAAGCAGCATTTCACTTGTAAGCGAATCTAATTCCCTGCTTCCCTGTTCAACGCGCGACAAAGTCGACTGCGAACAAATCCCCGAGCACACATCCAATAAACTTAAGTGTTTTTTCTCTCGTGTACGATATAACAAAACACCTAATGTTTGAAAATCCATTAAAATTATTCCTCTTTATTGACAGAATCACTTAAAATCTGCTCCATCTCTTTTGCTGCTGTTTTCTTTGCAACTGAATCATCTTCTGATTCTTCCACAACATTCTCTTTCTCACCTTTTGATGTGAATTTGTTCACAAAGTCCGGCACCATATCCAGCACTTTCGTAAGTCCATCCTGATTTTTGATGTTGACAAGCTTGGTTGTTCCATTCTGGATCACTAACACAGCGCTCGGTGTGATCTTTCCGCCCATACCACCGGCACCATTGTTTTTCTTCTCCTGGCTGAACGCTCCGGCTGCCACGCCAAAGGAAACATCCACCAATGGTAAAATAATGGTATCACCGATATGGATTGCATCACCAACCACCGTTTTTGTTGTAATAAAACTGTCCATTCCCTTGAATAAAGATTCTACTGTTGTATGAAAACTATTGTCTCCCATTGTTACTGCCACCTTTCTATTTTTGTTCTATTTGTAATGATAAAATATTATGTTTTTGTCTGTCCGGTATCTTCACCGTTACTGATCTCTGCATAAACGTTTCGTTCTTCCGAAACTGTTTATCTCTTATCCAGTATTTTTTTCAAAAAACACCTCAGATCCTTATCTGCCACAATTCGAATAAACGTGATCAGCAGGAAGATCAATTGGATTCTGCCCTTCATATCATAACTGCCCCTGATATAATATGATTCAGACTCAAAATCAGGGAATATATGAAAGTCATACTGATACAAAAAAGGCATCATGCACAAAATACCTAACACCTGTCCGGTAAGCGCCGGATCAGCCAGCGCAAACGTCAGTTCTGTATGGATTTTCCGAAAGCCAAAATGTTTGAGCAGATATAATAATTCTTCCCACAATCGCCTCACAGCATACTGATTTTTCGTGTCCGCCACAATCTCTTTGACTTTTACCACGAACTCTTTGAAACTGATCAGCCTCTTTTGTATGCCAATGAAAAAATTCTTGATTTTTTTCATGAAGCTTTTTATTTTATCCCACATCCGCATGAAAATATTTTTTCCGGATGGTCGGGAATTTTTATCGGATGATTTTCTGTTCTGCTTACCCTTATGAGAATCTACCTCTTGATCCTGCTCTGGCTTAATCGGAGTTTTCTCCGATTTATCTTCTTCCCCGGCAGCGGAAACAAGATCAGAAACAACCTCTTCCACCCCGTCTTTTACTTCAGGAACAGCTTCCTCCTCCAGCTCTTCTTCCGATATTCTCTCTTTTTTCTTCGGACGAAAGCCAAATATCCGGACTTCGCCGTTCAAGTCCTGCTCCTGAAACGTAAAATCATATCGGAATATCGAACATAACCAGCTTATTTTGCCCTCTGCGGTAATATTGTTATCGACTGTTCCTTTCACGGAATAACGTACCGGTACAAACAATAAGACTGCCAGCAGAAAAAGTATGATTCCAAGAATCACCAGCAGCACAATCCCAATGATTTTTAAGATTGTGAGTAACACGGCGGTCATTCTGCTTTTCTCCTCCTTTTTTCCCTGAGATATGAAGCAACCTCGAATGCCCCGGTCTGGCGGTAAACTTCATCGATCACAGACGCAGCGACTTCCACTGCCTCATCATATCCTTTTGCCAATCCAATAACATATAACTGCTTCTTCGGGTAGCCCTTTTGCAGCAGTTCATGCGAAGGAATGATATCTAATAAATTCTTCTCACCTGATGCCAAAGTGATCACGTAAATATTAATCTGCCCTGCATTATGACGAATTTTCCATTTGATCTTATTTGTCTTATGTACGATGCTCTCGCCTACATATAAATCGTCATACCATTTCATGCGAATCCTCACATTAAAAGTACTTGTGGCTGCCCCACAAATTATTTTTCTTCAACTCCAGATATTCATTATAAGCTTTCTCTAAAATCTGCTTCTCATTCGCAAATTTAAGCAGATGATAAGCCTCATGATATTTGTAATATCCGGAATCAACAAAATATTCCTCACGCTGTGGTTTGCTGTAATAACTGTCTGCCATCATCAGATACCAGTGTACTTCCTTCTCCACGGTATCCTCCGGCACGGTAAACGTATACTGGCTCTTTCCAATATACTTAATGATACTTGCCGCCGCTCCTGTCTCCTCTAACACTTCACGAGTTGCAGTATCCCTGAATTCTTCCCCTTCTTCCACAGTTCCTTTCGGAAGAACCCAGCCCTCATATTTATTCTTATAATTCTTATATAAGAGAAGTATCTTACCCCGGAATATTACCACACCACCACAACTTGTTGCCTCGATCATTGCAATACCTCCTGATGTGGTTTTTTGTTATAAGTATAATACTTTTCGTTTTTTCATGCAACCAATACTGAAATATCTTTCCTGTCCCATTTACTGATAATATGCATCAAAAATCTTTTTTGCGATTGGAACTGCATACTCACTGCCTGATCCGGAATCCTCCACGATAACCGCAACTGCGATATCTTCCTTGTCCTCACGGTGGGCATAACCCACAAACCATGCATGGGAAGCCTTTGAGGACGTTGAAAACTCTGCTGTTCCTGTTTTTCCTGAGGCAGCATAGCTCTGCCCCAGAAGACGCTCTCCGGTTCCATCCTCCACAACTTCTCTCATGAAGGTCTGCATTAAAGATGCATCCTCCGTTGACAAAAGTGTTCCATATTCTGTCGGTTCATATGCATCAACCACGATACCATTATAATTTTCCGTGTGATCGATCAGATAAGGGTTCATGAGTACTCCGTCATTGGCGATCGCTGACACAACAAGCGCCATATGCATCGGTGTCACCAGCGTTTTTCCCTGCCCGATGGACGTCTCTAACACCGTAGACACATCTGCATCCGCATCCAGCGAGAAACTGCTCTTTGAGGATTCAAACCTGAGTGGAAGGCTCGTATTAAAGAGCATGCTGTCGCACAGCTCTGTAAAAGAATCCGGATCCAGAGTAAGACCTAACGATGCAAACGAAGAATTACAGGAATCGGCAAATGAGCCGATCAGATCTTCCTGTCCGTGTCGCTTGTTTTTGTAACAGTGAATGACAGAATCCCCCTCTGTGAATTTACCATTGCAGTCAAAGGAGTAATCTTCATAATCACTGTTTTCATGTACATATTCCAATGTCGTAAAAATTTTAAACACAGACCCCGGCGGATAAAGTCCCTGCGTCGCACGGTTTAGCAGCACAGAGCTCTCACTGTCTTCTGCTGTCAGTTCATCCCAGTCTTCTGCGATATTATTTGGATCGTAATCCGGTTTTGACACCATGGCAAGTATTTTCCCGGTCGATGGCTCCATCACGGCAATGGCTCCATCATATTTTCCTAATGCCTCGTATGCCGTATCCTGCAGATCATAATTTAACGTTGTCACCACATTGTCACCAATGTTCTTCTCTCCCTGAAGTTCATTGACCACTTTCTCCAAAGTCATCGTGTGGGAGCGCAGCAGGTTAAAATTAGCAATCGATTCCAGTCCGGACTTTCCGTTGGTAGAGAAACCAACGACATGCGCAAACATATTGGCATACGGATAATATCTTGTCTCGGTCCCATCCGTATCTGTGATCGTTTCTGCGAGTATGCGGCCATCGGCAGAAATAATTTCGCCGCGCGTCACCTTCCTTGCAAAAAGATCCTGTCTTTTATTATAAGGACTATTGATAAAATCTTCACTTTTTACAAACTGGAAATATGCAAAATATCCCATCATGCAGACAAAAAGTACAAGAACTGCATAGGTAATGACCGTAAATTCCCGGTTGTTTTTACGAGAGTTTTTCGATGTCTGCGTTTTCGAATCCGGTTGTCTTTTTTCTGTTTTGTCTGTTTTTCCTGCTTTTAGACGCATTTATCTCTCCTTCATCCTGTCTCAAAATATACAATCCCTGGATCACTGCAAAAATGATCATAGAACTTAACAGGGAACTTCCTCCGTAACTCACAAGCGGAAGTGTCACTCCGGTAGACGGAATAAACTTTGTGACGCCTCCGATCGTCAGGAATACCTGAAATGCATAAATCGTTCCAAGTCCGAGTGCCACAAGTTTATAAAACTGATCTTTCATCTGCATCGCAATATTTAAAAACATCAGAAAGCAGCTAAAACATACCATGATCAGGCACAGTGCAAAAATACCGCCAAGTTCCTCTGAGACTGCTGAAAAAATAAAATCCTGTTTTACGACCGGTATTTTATCCGGCAGACCCTGATATAATCCCATTCCAAACCATCCGCCTGTTCCAATGGCAAACAGTGACTGCGAGATCTGGTATCCCTCCTTATCGATATATGCCAGCGGATTCTGCCATGCTCTCACCCTCACCCGGATATGGGAAAAAAGATGGTAAGCCACCACAGAAGCTGCGCTTCCGGCGGCAAGTCCGCCCGCAAAATAAAGCACTTTTTTCGTTGCAACATAAAGCATGACCACATAAGTCACGAAAAACAACAGTGCTGCACCGAGGTCGCGGGATGCCACAAGGATCAGCACATGGATCGCAGCGATCACCGTTGTCACACACACACGTTGAAAAGAAGTATCCTGATATAACATGCCCGCCACAAAAAATACAAATAAAATTTTTACGAACTCACTCGGCTGGATCGAAATTCCTGCAATGGAGAGCGAAATTTTAGCTCCATAACTTGTATTTCCGGCGATCGTCACAACCAAAAGCGCCAGGATCCCAACGATTGCAAATAACCAGTATAATTTCCGCACAAATCCAACCCGGTTGATCAATACCGGGATGATGAGCGAAAATATCATCGACACCAGTGCTATAAAATATTGTTTTCTGGCGCTGTCAAAAGAAAGCCTTGTCAGCATGATAAACCCGATCGTCAAAAGCATGCACAGATTGTTCGTCAAAAGTCTCGATGATCTGCTGTAAAACAATTGATAACAGGTCTGTATCATCGCCAGAAGTACCGCCTGCGCCGCATAAAAAATCAGCATACTGATGTCCTCCGTCACCAGATAGATCACCACAAAGGCATCAAAGTGGATCAGAAAGATTGCTGCGCACTGTCTGCTTAAAATATGTTCTCTTTGTTCCGGTTTGATTTTCTGACGAAATGCCGCAAAGCACTCGTACGTATAAAAAGCAAACATAAAGATCATGAAATATTTTGATATTTCTATGATAAGATTCGTCATGTTTTACTCTACTCCTCTTTTATAATGACCATTGGTATACTCCCCCTGGTACACATCTGCGAGGTTTTTTCCTCCCTCATAAAATACAGTCTCATAAATCGCAAGGATCTGCCGCACTTCCTCCTCACTCTCCACCGTAAAGTTCAGTCTGAAGTTGGAAAAATCTGCTTTTTGCAGCTCCTTCCCATAGCCAAACAACATCAATGGCGTCGTATTATAAATGGTATTATAACATTCCATACAGTTATTTTTGACCGGGAAAAATTTTCCATAGCGGTCTTTTAAATATGTTACTACAGATGTCGTATCACATTTTCCGGTATTGGCATGCACACACTGCGCCGATGTCATCAACGGGAGATATCCGTAAAGTACCACCTCGCTGTCTGTATTATCCCTCTTTTTCAGTTCACCACGGTTTAATTCGTAAGGCGCCGTCATACGTATCGGACAAAATTCACGCAATATTTCCTGTGCCCTGTGATTGTAAGTATATAGCCCCTGATCCAGGATCATTGGCATCTGCGGCAGATACCTGTGTACAAACCAGACTGCATCCAGACTCTTCACCACCACTCCATCCACAGAACAGCCGTTCAGTTTTTTCAGGGATCCCAGATAAAAATCTGAGGCATTTTTCCGAAAAACAGATGGAAACACATAATATGCCTTTTTCCCAGCCGCATGAATTTTTGCAGCATCCTCTTTTACTTCTTCCCACAAGTCCTTTCTTCGGTAGCAGCCCTGATCCAGATAAATATCAGAAACCAGTTCTGACTCTAAAAGCGGCTGTAACTGACATCTCTGCTCTGTCAGGGCAGACAAATATTTCTCTGATGTACCTGCTTTGCTCTCCTGTGCCTTTATTCCGGCACGATCTGCCTGCTCCACCTCCCTGCGGAACTGTTCCACACAAAGCTTTTCCAGTCCTTCTAACGCATCTCTTCTGAGCTGGTTTAAGGATTTCATCGGAAGGAAAATAGCATCTCTCATCGCAATGGTAAGCTTCTCAAACTCAAACGGTGTGTTTCCTGTTTTCTCCATGTTCTCACGTACCTTTTCCATGGATAATGGCTGCTTTAATGCAGGCTGTACCACATCACCGCATGCTATATAACGAAGATCGCCCAGTGTCACGTCCAGTATAGCAGACGAATCTTGGGATAATATTAAATTTCCATTGATTTTTTCTTTTATTTCACCACGGCAGAACTCTTCCCTTACTTTCTCCTGAAGCGCTTCATTTCCTTTTGCATGGTTTGGTTTCTGGAACGTGATCATATCTTTTCCATTATGTTTCTCATAATAACCCTTCGTAAAACCACTCCGGTTTCCAAAATCATAAAGCTTTTGCATATCCTCTTTGGATACATGATAGTCTTTCGCCCCATATTCGAAATATCGATCTATATATCTGCGATAGACAGACACAACACCGGCAGCATATTCTGCCTGTTTCATTCTGCCTTCGATTTTAAACGAGAAAATACCGCTCTCTGCAAGCTTTGGGATATCCTCGATCGTGCAGAGATCTTTCGGACTTAACACAAATGGCTCACAGGCAATTTTTTTCCGCTTCGCATCATAAACTTCATAGGGAAGCCTGCATGGCTGCGCACATCTGCCGCGGTTTCCGCTCCTGCCTCCAAGCATACTGCTGAGCAGACACTGTCCGGAATAACAGTAACACAATGCTCCATGCACAAAACTTTCGATCTCGATATCCACATGATCGGCAATATCCTTAATCTCCGCAAACGACATCTCACGCGCTGTCACGACTCTTGTTGCGCCAAGCTCTTTCATCATTTCTGCGCCATAGCGGTTACAGATAGTCATCTGGGTACTTGTGTGAATATCCATTTTCGGAAAATACTCACGGATAAACTGAAAAGCCCCCATATCCTGCACGATCACGGCATCTAATCCCTGCTCATAATATGGGCGCAGATAGTCATATAACTGAGCTTCTAACTCTTCTTCTTTCAACAGCGTATTTACGGTAAGATAGAGTTGTTTTCCATGAATATGCGCTTCGTTAATTGCACGGAGCAGTTCTTCCTCGGAAAAATTATTGGCATATGCCCTGGCGCCGAACTGTCCGCCACCCACGTACACAGCGTCTGCCCCTGCATTTAGTACCGCCCTGAAAATATCATACGAACCGGCCGGTGCTAATAATTCTAACTGATTTTTTTTCATCTTTTCACCTGTTTATTTTCAAACCTGAACATTGTCTATAAGGAAAAAGGGACGATAAAATCGTCCCCGTATCTATTCTTCTTTTTTTGCGTTCTTTTCTTCTCCGTGCTTCTTTGCACCAGGAACTTTTCCAAGCAGGGCATCCTCTAAAGAAGCCTCCAGTTTTGTTTTGTTTAACAGAAGTTCTTTGTTCGCAGCCTCTAATTTTGCTTTGCTCAACAGAAGTTCTTTATTCTCAGCCTGCAATTCTGTCAGAGTCTTCTCATCGCTCTCAGTTTTAATCTGGTTTGAGATCAGATCATGCTTCAGATTATAAATCTCACGATCCTTCATCTCAATATCCTGTTCTAACTTCTCCACCTGTGCTTTTGCCTTAAAATAATCATCCGCAATATTCAACTGTAACAGAGTTGCCTTCATATCCGTTGGAAATCTCCGATAGTCTTCCATGGAATCAAACTCATTTATTTTATTGTTGATATAAGCCGCTACTTTCTGTAGGTATTCTTCTCCCTCATAGCCGCTTAAAGTATAAACTTTACCGCCAATGATCACTTCAGCACTGGACTTCTCAGACATAACGATCTCCTCCCGGCAGGCTTTTGCCTTTCCCAATATACGTACAAGCTATAGTATATGTTATATATTATATAAGCAAGATATTGTAAAAGCAATAACAACTTGCACTATTTTTCAATTCCAAAATGCTGATAGGCAAGATCTGTTACCATTCTGCCCTTTGGTGTCCGGATCACAAAACCGTTCTGGACAAGATACGGCTCGTAGACATCTTCGATCGTTCCGGAATCCTCCCCGATGGAAGCTGCCAGTGTATCCAGTCCCACCGGTCCTCCCTGAAACTTTTCAATAATTGTCATCAGGATATTCCTGTCATTCTGATCAAGACCAAACTTGTCGACTTCCAAAAGATCTAACGCAAAAGAAGCAACATCTTTTGTGATCTTTCCGTCATATTTCACTTCCGCAAAATCTCTGACGCGTTTTAACAGCCGATTTGCAAGACGAGGTGTTCCTCTTGATCTTCTCGCAAGCTCGTAGGCTCCATCCTCGTCAATCTCAACACCTAACTTCTCTGCCGAATGGATAATAATGGTTTTCAATTCATCCACCGTGTAAAATTCAAGATGATGGATCACACCAAACCTGTCCCGGAGCGGTGCAGACAAAAGACCTGCCCTTGTCGTTGCCCCTACCAGTGTAAACTTCGGAAGGTCAAGACGGATGGAACGTGCGGTAGCCCCTTTTCCGATCATAATATCGATCACGTAATCCTCCATAGCCGGATAGAGCACCTCTTCCACCTGACGGTTCAAGCGATGAATCTCATCCACGAACAGAATATCTCCCTCCTGCAGATTGCTTAAGATTGCCGCCATCTCACCCGGCTTTCCAATTGCAGGTCCCGAAGTGATCTTCATGTGAGTTCCCATCTCATTTGCAATAATGCCCGCCAACGTTGTCTTGCCAAGTCCCGGAGGTCCAAAAAACAGGACATGATCTAAAGACTCTCCACGCTGTTTTGCCGCTTCGATATAAACCTTTAAATTCTTCTTGGCTTTCTGCTGTCCAATGTAATCATCTAACGTCTGCGGTCTTAGATTTTTTTCAATTTTAATATCCTCATCCTGAACCTGAGTGGAAATTACTCTCTTTTCCATGTTACCTGTCCTTTTTTACATAAAAGCCATATTTTTCAATGCAGCCTTTAAGATGTCTTCCACATCGGTATCATCTGTAATCTCAATACCGTTTAATGCTTTTAATGCCTCTGAGGAGGAATAACCCAGCGCAACCAGTGCCTCGATAGCCTCATTCTTGGCTCCTTTGGCTTTGTTTTGAACCGGGTTGTCATTCTTCGCTAACTTCTGTTCAAACGCATCCTCAAGGCTCAATTTATCTTTTAATTCCAGAATCAGACGCTGTGCCGTCTTTGCTCCGACACCCGGTGCTTTTGCGATTGCCTTTGCATCATCGCCAAGCACAGCAAACCGGAGGTCATCTGTCGTCATGACAGAGAGGATCGCAAGTGCGCCCTTCGGTCCGATCCCGCTCACTCCAAGCAGGAGTCTGAACACAAACAAATCATCCTTGGTGAGAAAACCAAATAAGATCATCGCATCCTCCCGCACATGCAGATAAGTATAAACTTTTACCTCTTCCCCCATGGACGGAAGATACTGAAAGGTCTGACCGGTCGTAAAGATCTGATACCCGATCCCGCCAGCCTCGACCACGATATAATCTTCACCTGTCTCTTCTAATGTTCCTTTTATATATGCATACATCCTTTTTTATCCTGCTTTCACGAATCATTAAGCAAGTCTGCCAATGTAATAGAATCCTTTACATTCCTCAAGCACAACATTCTGAATCGTTCCAATCATGTCCGCCGTTCCCGGGAAATGTACCGTTGAATTATTAGTCAGTTTTCCAGTGACAAGAGATGCATCCTGTCCGTTCACTTCCTCAACTAATACCGGAAGTGTCTGACCTGTAAGTTTTCCCGCTTTCTCAGCAGAAATTGTCTGAACCTCATGCAGCAGACGGTCAAATCGTTCCTTGATCACCTCTTCCGGAATCTGGTCATCCATTGTCGCTGCCGGTGTCCCGGTTCTCTTGGAATATATAAACGTAAACGCACTGTCATAGCGGACTCTGCGCACAACATCCATCGTCTCCTCAAAATCTTCCTCGGTCTCTCCCGGGAAACCTACGATAATATCGGTTGTAAGTGCAATATCCGGCACTGCCGCCCTGATCTTATCCACTAATTCCAGATAATGTTCCTTGTCATAATGACGGTTCATGATTTTTAAAATGCGGCTGCTTCCAGACTGCAATGGCAAATGAAGGTGATTGCAGATTTTTTTGGAATTCTTCATCACTTCGATCAGTTCATCCGATAAATCCTTCGGATGGGAAGTCATAAACCGGATACGCTCCAGTCCCTCGATCTTTTCAATCTCCTGCAAAAGCTGTGCAAACGTCATCGGATGTTCCAGATTCCTGCCATAAGAATTGACATTCTGTCCCAGCAGCATCACTTCCACAACGCCGTCCTGCACTAAATGTTCGATCTCACGCACGATCTCTTTCGGCTCACGGCTTCGCTCACGTCCACGCACGTAAGGAACGATACAGTAGCTACAGAAATTATTGCAGCCGAACATGATATTCACACCAGATTTAAAGGAATACTTCCGCTCGACCGGAAGGTCTTCCACAATCTTGTCAGTATCTTTCCAGATATCAATTGTCATGGAATCAGACTCCAGTGCTGTCACAATCAGTTCTGCAAATTTATAAATATTGTGGGTTCCAAAAATCAGATCCACAAACCGGTAACTGTTCTGTATCTTTTCAACAACGGTTGGCTCCTGCATCATACATCCGCAGAGTCCGATCATCATATATGGGTTCTTTTTCTTAAAGCCATGTAAGTAACCAAGTCTGCCGTAAACCTTATTATTGGCATTCTCACGAACAGTACAGGTATTATAAATGACAAAATCGGCCTTTTCATCCGGTGCTTCCACATAACCGATTTTTTCCAGAATACCGACTAATTTCTCGGAATCCCTGGCATTCATCTGGCACCCGAACGTCGTCACGCAGAATGTGAGCGGCGCTCCCTTCTGCTCTGCTAATTCTGCAACATATTTTTTTGCAATATCCATGAAATAATACTGTCTTGCCGGCTCCTCGGAAGGAATCTGCTTTTTATCAATAATGGTAATGTTTCTCTTTTCTTTCATTGTGTTATCCTATCTTTTCTTAAATTATAGCATACTTTTATTGTTTTGGCAAACATATGTTCTGTTTTTTTATAGAACATACCGCAAGTCAGTATTTTATCATTTATTTCCGGATCTGTCCATTCCCGTAAATAATATATTTTGTGCTGGTCAGGGCGATCAGTCCCATCGGTCCTCTCGCATGGAGCTTCTGTGTGGAGATTCCAATCTCCGCACCAAATCCAAACTCAAATCCGTCCGTAAAACGTGTCGAGGCATTCACATAAACACATGCTGCATCAATCTCATTTAAGAACTTCTCCGCATTGGAATAATTGTTTGTGATGATCGCCTCGGAATGGCCTGTGTTGTATTGATTGATATGGGCGATGGCCTCATCAATGGAGGAAACTGTCTTCGCAGAAAGTTTGTAATCCAAATACTCTCTCCCCCAGTCCTCCTCAGTTGCAGGGATAAGCAATTCCCTTTTCATGCAGCCTTCACCTGCAATCCGCATCACTTTTTCGTCTCCATGGACTTCCACGTTCTTCTCTGCGAGACGCTTCATTAATTCCGGAAGAAATGTATCTGCAATTTTTTCATGGATGACAAGCGATTCACATGCATTGCACACACCAATCCTCTGTGTCTTGGCATTTAATATAATATCCATTGCCATATCAAAATCCGCAGTCTCATCCACAAAAATATGACAATTTCCGGTTCCTGTTTCAATGACCGGGATTGTTGCCTGATTTACAACAGCTTTGATCAGCCCTGCTCCGCCTCTTGGAATCAGTACATCCACATATTCATTCATTTTCATAAAGGCTGCTGCTGTCTCTCTCGACGTATCCTCGATCAAAGCAATTGCCTGCTCCGGAAGCTTCTCATTTACAAGTGCTTTGCGGATCGCCGCCACGATCGCAATATTGGAATGGATTGCATCACTACCGCCTTTTAAAATCACAACATTTCCAGTCTTAAAGCAGAGGGCAAATGCATCTGCCGTCACATTAGGTCTTGCCTCATAAATAATTCCGACAGCGCCGAGCGGTACACGTTTCTGACCGATCATAAGTCCGTTTGGTCTTTTTTTCATTCCCAGGACTTCCCCGATCGGATCATCCAGCGCTGCAACCTGCCGCAGTCCTTCCGCCATCTGTGCGATCCGCGCTTCTGTCAGGAGCAGACGGTCAAGCAGTCCTTCCGGCATATGATTTTTCTTACCATTCTCAATATCAATTTTGTTGGCATCCAAAATGGAATTTTGTTCTTTCACTAAAAAATCTGCTACTGCAAGAAGTGCCTGATTTTTCGTGTTTGTATCAAGTATTCCAATTTTTGGTGCAATTGCTTTTGCCTGTTTACAAATTTCCAATAATTCCATTCTATACTCCCTTTCTGATCACTTCTGTCTCGGTATATATTTCATGCATTTCGACATCATAAATATCGGTTACCAAAGATTCTTCTAACTGGTTTGCATAACAGACCGCATATCGTTTCAGCTTCGGATTTTTTGCAAAAAAGCGGTCATAATAACCCTTTCCATATCCATAACGGCTGCCGTCCCTGCCAAACACGCTTCCCGGAACAATGACCGGCTGTTTGTCCGGAACTGCCCTGACACAGTTTTCCATTGGTTCCATCACATGAAATGCGCCCTCTTTCAACTGCATAAAATCATCTATATAGTAAAAATCCATCTGATTTTCTTCCCTTGTTCTCGGAAGTGCAATCTTTTTCCCATCTGACCATGCCTGTAAAAACAATGCACGGCAGTCCACCTCATTTTTCAACGGATAATAAGCAAAAATTTCCTGCGCATTTTGATACCAACCGGTTTGAAGCAGCCTCTTTACAATAATACCGCTTTTTTCCGCTACCTCTTTCTCTGACATTGCATTTCGGATTGCAAGATGTTCCTTACGAAAGCTTTTTGGATTTGTTTCCATATTTTTCACCAAGGTTTTCTATGGTTCCATCCTCATTTTGGATATCAATATTATTCAACTGTGCCATGAGATTCTTCTTCACATCCGCCACAAATTGTTTGCGCAGAAGCGCCTGTTCCTTTTTTTCCGCCTCGGTCAGTCCCTCGGCTTTTGATTTTCTGTATAACTCATTAATTCTGTCGATTTTTGATTGTTCCATTATCCTATTGTCTCCATTATAAAATCTGCGATATGAAAGCTTTCGCTCTTATCGGCTTTAAAAATTGTTCCTGTAAAATCATCATCAATAATATGATGTAAAATGCAGACATCCACGCCATTGGCAATGACCATATCTGCACCGGAAAGCGTTGCAATCTTTGCCGCGGTGAGTTTTGTCGCCATGCCGCCGGTTCCGACATCACTTCCAGTAGAACCTTTCGCCATGCCAAGCAGTTTCGTGTCTATCTTATCTACTACTTTAATTAATTTTGCGTCTGGATTTTTATGCGGATCATCCGTAAACAAACCATCGATATCCGACAAAAGGATCAAAAGGTCTGCTCCTACCAGAGAAGAAACGATTGCTGACAATGTATCATTGTCACCAAACTGCATTTCATAAGTAGAAACTGTATCATTTTCATTTACAATCGGGATTACCCCAAGCCGAAATAGCTCCTCAAATGTATTCTGGGCGTTTTCTCTCGACACTGGGTTTACCATTGTATTTTTTGTCATCAGGATCTGTCCTGCGATCTGGTTGTACTCTGCAAACATTCTCTGATATGTCATCATGAGTCTTGCCTGTCCAACCGCCGCACATGCCTGCTTTGTGGAAATATCCTTTGGCCGCTCATTCAGACCGATTGTCTGCCGCCCCACTGCAATTGCACCGGAACTTACCAGACATACATCCATTCCGCGGTTTCTCATATCACAGAGTTCACGCACCAGATGTTCCAGTTTCGTAAAATTCAGATTTCCGGTTTCTCCTCTGTTCAAAGAAGAGGAACCGATTTTTACAACTACTCTTTTTTTCTTAGTAAAATCAAATTCTTTCTCGCTCATGCTGCCCCTCTTTATGCTACCGTCTATAGGCAATTGCGAAACTCATCTTAATCTTCTTAAATTGTGAGAAATTAACAAAAACATTCAAGTTAGTTTTTTATGAGTTTCGCAATTGTCTATGTAACTTCCATTTTTTCCGGTGAAGTTTGAATACACAATGCTTTCAAACTTATATAGGTTTTTCGAACTTCACGTCAAATATAACTTTAACATATCTTTTTCCAAATATCAAAATACTTTTTTCATTTACCACAGCAAAGTGCATATTTTAATCCGACTAAAATAATTCATATGTCATAATAAGCTTAAAAAGGTTGCTATATTAAGTCTGACCTAACATAGCAACCTTTCCCAAGTTCTTTGAAATCTAATATTTGTGCTCTGTCTTATTATCCTAGAGAATGATCTTCTTCGGACATTTCTCAGCACAGAGACCACATTTTGTACATTTTTCCTGATCGATGTATGCAACATTATCCACTACGTGAACTGCATCAGCTGGACAGTTTTTCTCACATAAGTGACAGGCAATACATCCAACAGAACATGCCTTCATAACATCTTTACCTTTGTCTTTGGAGCTGCACTGTACGATATGTTTTGCGCTCACTGGTAAAAGCTCGATCAGATGTTTTGGACATGCAGCAACACATTTGCCACATGCTTTACATGCATCCTTGTCAACAACTGCAACACCGTCTACGACATGGATCGCATCGAATGGACATGCTTTCACACAGTTACCAAATCCAAGACATCCGTAGTTGCAGGATTTTGGTCCACCATTTGGAACAAATGCCATAGCGGCACAATCCTGAACTCCTGTGTACTCATAGTCCTGATTTGCTTTTTCACAGGTTCCGGCACATTTTACAAATGCTGCTTTGCGCTCGCCTTCCTCTGCTTTGACACCCATGATCTCACCAATCTTGGCTGCAACAGGTGCTCCACCAACCGGACACTGATTGACTGGAGCTTCCCCTTTTACGATAGCGGCTGCAAGTCCGGAACATCCGGCATATCCACAACCACCACAGTTATTTCCAGGAAGAGCCTCTGTAACGGCTACTTCTCTCTCATCTACTTCTACTTTGAATTTTTCTCCGGAAACACCAAGGAAAAATCCAATTAAAATACCAACACCGCCGACTACAACGGCTGCAAAAATAATTGCTGTAATGTTCATCGTCTTTTTCCTCCTAAATCATTCCTGAGAATCCCATAAATGCGATTGACATCAGACATGCTGTAATTAATACGATCGCTGTTCCCTGGAAAGGCTTTGGAATATCATTGTATTCAATCTTCTCACGAAGTCCAGCCATAATTACGATTGCGATCAGGAAACCAAATGCAGTTGCAAAACCATTTACAACACCCTGAAGAATATTATATTCTTTGGTAACGTTTGTAAGTGCAACACCTAATACGGCACAGTTTGTTGTGATCAGTGGTAAGTACACACCCAAGCTCTTGTATAAAGCTGGCATGGATTTCTTTAAGAACATCTCTACAAACTGTACTAATGCTGCGATAACAAGAATGAATACGATCGTCTGTAAATAAGTAAGGTCAATGCCCTTGCTTAACAGATATTCATTTGCAAGAATATATTTATAAATCAATCCGGTTACAAAAGATGAAATTGTAATAACGAATACAACTGCGCCACCCATTCCGGCTGCGGTCTCAGTTTTCTTGGATACACCTAAGAATGGACAGATACCAAGGAACTGGCTTAATACAACGTTATTTACAATCGCAGATCCGACTGCAATTAAAATTAATTCTTTCATCTGTATCTATCCTCCTACTCTGTTTTTTCAGCTGCTGCTGATACCGGTTTTTTACCGGTACATGTTGCAGACATTCCACATCCTGCACAATCACCAGTGATACATCCGGATGGTTTTGCAAGTGGCTTGCCTTTTGCTTCCATCTTAGCTCTCACGATATTCATAATCGCCACAAGGCAGGCAAGTACAAGGAATGCACCAGGTGCCATAACGAAGATTGTGATTGGTGTGAACCAGCTTAAAGAAAGAACCTGTGCGCCAAAAATCTGTCCTGCACCGAGCAATTCACGGAACAGACCGATCAGTGTCAGGCCAAGTGTAAATCCAAGTCCCATACCAAGTCCATCGAAGATAGAAGGAACAACCGGATTCTTGGAAGCATAACTTTCCGCACGTCCTAAGATGATACAGTTTACAACGATCAGAGGAATATACACACCCAAAGAGTCAGAAAGACTTGGTGTATAAGCCTGCATCATAAACTGTACAACTGTAACGAGTGAAGCAACGATCACAATGTAAGCCGGCATACGCACACCGTTTGGGATGACCTTACGGAATGCTGAGATCAATAAGTTGGACAATACCAATACTACAGTTGTAGAAAGCCCCATACCAAGTCCGTTGATAGCAGATGATGTAACCGCCAAAGTAGGACACATTCCAAGCATCAGAACGAAGGTCGGGTTTTCTTTGATAATACCGTTATATAAACGTTCTACATTTTTGTTCATTAGTTTGTACCTCCTAATACATTCTGGAAGTATGCGATGCAGGCATTCACACCGTTTGCCATAGCTTTGGATGTGATCGTTGCACCTGAGATAGATTCGATCTCACTGTCAGAAGAAGGTGCTGCTTTTACAACAGTGAAAGAATCAACGTTCTTTCCTTCGAACTGGCTATAGAAAGCTTCTTCCTGTGCTTTCATACCAAGTCCAGGTGTTTCTGCGATATTTGTAATAGAATAGCCATTTACAGTGCCATCATTCTGGATACCAACAGAGAAGGTAATACTTGCCTGGCTGGCGTCTTTTGCTGTAACGGTCAAAACATAACCGATCACATTGCCGCTTGCATCGAGTGCTGTATTCACACTGTCGATCTGGTCAGAAAAACCTTTTTCTGTCATGAGTGCTGCTGCTGCGTCTGCATCAAAATCACTGTATTCCTCAAAAGATGCTGCATCTTCAAATACCTGTTTGTAGGCAGCCTGTGTTTTTTCGTAATTTACCTGATCAATGGAAGGTTTGGTAATTCCATAGACAACTCCTAGGATCAAACCAAGAACGACTGTAAATGCGAATAAAACCAAAGCGTCATGTACGATCTTTTTATTCATAATTTACTTTGCCTCCTTTTCAGGTTTTGTTTTCACAACACCAAAAGCGTTTGGTACTGTGTATTTCTCGATCATAGGAACTAAAAGGTTGCTTAAGATGATTGCAAAAGAAACTCCCTCTGCATTGGCTCCGAAGCAGCGGAACAGTCCTGTAAAAATACCACAGCAGATACCAAAAATGATCTGTCCTCTTGGTGTGATTGGAGATGTAACATAGTCTGTCGCCATGAAGAATGCACCAAGCATTAATCCACCGCCGCAGAGCTGCGCTGTCACATAGTTCATGTCAAATCCATGTCCACCAAACAGCAGAATGAATACAACAAATGTAATAATATAGGAAGCCGGGATTCTAAGGTCGATAACGCCCATTAAAATCAGGAAAATAGCTCCAATTAAAATTGCGATTGCAGATGTCTCACCGATCGTACCTGCTGTCTTACCGATCAGCATGCTCATGGTGTTCACTGCTTCCCCATTTCTCATCTGTGCAAGTGGTGTTGCTCCTGAGTATGCGCCTACAGTGAAGTTTGTCATATCCGCTGCAAATGCGATCAGTAAGAAACATCTTGCTCCGAGAGCCGGGTTCATGAAGTTCTGTCCAAGTCCACCGAACATCATCTTAACAATGACGATTGCGAACACACCGCCGATGACTGCTTCCCACCAAGGAAGGGATGCCGGAAGGTTTAATGCAAGAAGTAAACCTGTTACAACGGCACTTAAATCATTGATGCTGTTCTTTTTATGTACGATCTTGTTGAAGATCCATTCGGAAGCTACACAGCTTGCGATAGTTACTAAAATTAAAATTAACGCTCTGATACCAAAGTTATAAATACCAAACAAACTGGTTGGCAGTAATGCCATGATCACATAAAGCATAATTTTGCTTGTTGTGTCTTTCGAGCGTACGTGTGGTGATGATGAAACATGATATAAATCACTCACGGGATCCACCTCTTTCTTCGTATTTTTTTCACAATAAAATCTTATAAAACTCTCTTTATTGTCTGTTTATTTTTTTCTCTTTGCTGCAAGAACCTGTTTTTTCATGGTCTTGATGGACTGTGCCAACTGACGTTTTGCAGGACATGCGAAACTACAGCTTCCGCACTCGATACATTCCAGTCCATGCCATTTTTCAAACTCATCTGCTACACCATGATCTGCCATCTTTGCAAGTCTGGATGGGACCAACTGTTCCGGACACGCTTCCACGCAACGTCCACAGTTAATACATGGAGATGGTTCTGCTTTTGCAACTTCATCCTCTGCCAAACACAACAAGGAAGAAGATGTCTTGGTTGTCGGGATATCTAAGGAGAACATAGAGAATCCCATCATAGGTCCACCGGAGATAATCTTCTCTGGCTGTACTTTGAATCCACCGGCAGCTTCTACTAATTCTGCATAGTTGGTTCCAATGTAATATAAGAAGTTTCCAGGATTTGCAACCGCATCACCTGTGATTGTTGATACACGGTTCATAACTGGTTTTCCTAATTTTACTGCATTGTAGATTGCAATGATTGTCTCTACGTTATCTACGATACATCCTGCATCAGCAGGTAACATTTTGGAGTTGATTGCTCTTCCTGTAACAGCGTAGATCAACTGACGCTCACCACCCTGTGGGTACTTTGTCTGTAATGGACAGACTTCCATACGTGGTTCGTCTTTGGTTAACTCCTGTAATTTTACGATACAGTCCGGTTTATTATTTTCAACACCGAACACACCTTTTGCTTTATCAAAGATCTGTAAAATAATCTTCATTCCGGCAACTAACTCTTCCGGATTTTCAAGCATTCTGCGATAGTCAGCCGTCAGATATGGCTCACACTCTGCGCAGTTTGCGATAATGTACTCAATCTTCTCCGGCTCCTTTGGAGAGAGTTTTACATGAGTTGGGAAACCGGCACCACCCATTCCGACAACGCCTGCTTCTTTTACTTTGTTAATGATTTCTTCCTTGGAAAGAGCTGTCACATCCTCACATGGAGTGAACTCAGCTTCCTTATACTCTCCATCATTCTCAATGACAATGGAATTCACCATATCTCCAACCGCTACACGGCGTGGTTCAATGGCTTTTACGGTACCGGATACAGATGCGTAGATTGGAGAAGAAACAAAACCTCCTGCTTCTGCAATCTTCTGACCTCTTAATACGGTATCACCTTTCGCTACAATTGGATTTGCTGGTGCGCCGATATGCTGGGATACCGGATAAACCAGATCGCCCTTAGGCAAAACTTCCTTGATTGGCTGATCTTTTGCCAGTTCCTTTCCTTCATAAGGATGGACGCCACCTTTAAATGTCTTTAAACCCATTTTTGTGCCCCGCTTTCTCTTATTTAGTATTATATTTTGCGCTAGAATCACAAAATATCATCAGCATGATTATAACACAGCTCTCTCAGATGAAATATGTTTTTTTTGTATTTTTTTTAGAACCTTTTGACAAGTTTTTAACAATAATATACATATTTTTTAGAATATATAAATAATTTTTACATAATAAAATCTATGTATTCTTTTCGCCGGATATGGTAAACTGTGGTGGAAAACACGATAAAGGAAACGATATACCTATGAAAATCTGGAACAAAACACACCATCTTACCGATACAAATTTAATTTTAAATGAAACATTCACAGAAGACGCATTTTTCTTTGATATTGAAACGACCGGTTTCTCTCCCTCCTATACTTTCCTCTACCTGATAGGCTGTGCGCACCGTGTGGGTGACGATTTTATCATCACACAGTATTTCGCCGAGACAAAAGAGGAGGAAGGCGCGATTCTCTCTGCCTTTCTGCAGGAACTCTGCCACTATCAGACCGTCATCTCCTTCAACGGACTTGGATTTGATATTCCTTATTTAAAAAAGAAATGTGAAAAATATGGTCTTACACACCCTTTTGACGAAAAAGACTATATTGATATTTATAAAGAAGTTTCTGGCTTAAAATTTTTGCTCAAACTGCCAGACTACAAACAGAAAACCATAGAACGTTTCCTCGGTCTCTCCAGAAATGATACTTTTTCCGGAGGTGAACTGATCGAAGTTTACCAGAATTATTTAAAAACTCCCGATGAGCAGGCAATGTTCTTTCTGAAACAGCACAATTACGAAGATGTGCTTGGCATGACCGGACTGATTGCCATCCGCAGTTACAGAAAGCTTTTTGACGGGGCTTTTACTGTGAATTCGACAGAAACAAATATTTACAAAGACCGCAATGGCATCCCTCAGAAGGAGCTGATCCTCACGCTGCAAAACCAATACCCGATCCCACAGCGTGTCTCCTGCCAGACGGATGCATTTTATCTGATCTGTGATGGCATGCAGTCCAAATTGCGGATTCATCTGTTTGAGGGCACATTGAAGTTTTTCTTCGATCACCCGGAAGATTACTACTATCTTCCGGCAGAAGATATGGCAATCCACAAAAGTGTCGCCACCTATGTAGACAAAGATTTCCGTAAAAAAGCAACTGCCGACAACTGTTACACAAAAAAAGACGCTATCTTTGTTCCACAATACGAAACATTGATCACGCCTTTTTTCAAAGAATCAAGCAAGGACAAGCTCACTTATTTTGAACTGACCCGGGAGTTTCTGGATTCTGATTCTCTTCTGCGCCAGTATACCAGTCATGTTTTCCGCCATTTTCTTGCCGCAAAACATTAGCTTTGCTCTGCGTCTGTCCTTTCTTCTTTTTGGATCTGGCAGAACTCAATCGCAAAAATAACCAAAGACATCACCGCGGTCATAATATTGCTGACTGCCATCACAATGCCTGCGCTCACGTTGCCGAGATCTGTGAAATGCTGCAGTCCCCATAACACCGGAATTCGAAAAACAAACACTCTGGAGAAATTCAAAAGCAGTGTCAGTTTTGTTTTTCCATATCCATACAAAAATGCCATGACCGCAGCGCTCGCGCCAAGAGGAATCGTTCCTAATGCTTCCATTCTGTATATTTCCATGATCCTGCCCGCAAATTCATGATCTCCATTGGCAAACAGATCTGCAATCTGATGCAGGCAGAGCAGAGAAGCCGACATCAATACCACACTGAGGGTAAGGTTCATAACAAGTACACACCAGAAAGCTTTCAATGCCCTCTTTTTCTTTCCGGCACCAAGATTCTGGCTGATGATCGCAGAAGCACCCTCCTGAAATCCATTCTGTGGATTTGTCGTAATGCCTCCAATATTGTTCGATATTCCAAGTGCCCCGACTGTGAGTGTACCATAGACGGTACTCATGGAATTGACTACAACTTTTCCCAGTGAAAATGCCATTTTTTCAACGATCACCGGAACAGAAAGTTTTATCATAGGCGCGACTACCAATTTTCGGAATGAAATTGCCTTCCAGGAAAAGCCGAAAACATTTTCTTTTGCATTCATATAAAACACTGCGACACCGAGCAGCGCCAGCTGTGAAACAATCGTCGCAATCGAAATATAATTAATCCCACCTTTTAACACATAAACAAAGAAAGCAGTCAGTGACAATTTAATTCCGATCACCATCATATTCAAATTTAAGATGCGTTTGGAATTTCCTCTTGCCCGCTCAATTGCGATATACACATTATTAAAAAAGATGATGACAAGACTGACTAGTTCCAGAATAAAATAGACAGTCCCCTCCTCGATAAATTCTTCCGGCGTATTCGCCAGTCGTAAAAATTGCGGAGCAACCGGGATCAAAATTGCAAGAATTGCCATGCCAAGCAATCCACATAAAGCAAAAAGTGTGCTCACACGTCTTTTGACCAGTTCAAAATTTCCTTCTCCATAGGCTTCACTGATCTTAATGCTCGCTCCAACCGCAAGTCCACCGCCCAGAGCAGAAATCGCCATGTTGATCTGTGACAGATATGCGACCGTTGACACTGCATTTGCACTGATGTGCGCCGCCATCATCGTGTCCAGTATTTTAAAAAGCTGGTTCAGGCTCTGATAAATTGCAAGTGGATAGCATACTTTCCAAATCACTTTCCACATAGATCCTTCCAGTGCAAATTCCCGGAATTTCCGATCCTTTTCCGATAAAGCAACGTTCATTTCATCTTCTCCTCATGTAAATAACTTTACTTTTTCTATAGTTCCATGATATAACTTTAAAATAAGTATTCATACTGTTTTTATATGCTGTTATTTTATTTTTTACTGATTTTTTGCCATATACTTTCAAAAGGAGAAATTTCATGGAAGAGATTCTTTTATCAGATAAAATCAAAGATTACAAAATTGACTTTGCAGAACGCGATGCTGATTTTCATATGGATCGATTTCACTACCATCCATATTACGAGATTTATTTTCTGCTTTCCGGAAAATGCAGTGCACTGATCAATCATTCTATTTACCACCTGGTTCCGGGAGATTTTGTTCTGATTCCGCAATCCACCATGCACCGTTTTGTGTATGACTGCAATTCGACAGTAAAACGCTACAATTTATTTTTCACAATGGACTTTGCCGCTTCGCTTTTTCATTCTGGTACAAAGGATATCCTGGAGCATTTATTTCATTATCCTGTGCTTCATCTTACTTCTCTGCTTCAGGGCAATGCCACGCGCTTATTTGATACCTTATATCAGGAAACCGTAGGACAGGACTCCTGCAGTCAGGCTGTGATTCCCGCTTATATTTCTCTGATTCTCTCACTGCTTGTAAGAAACAGAGATCACATACAGCTGCAGGATCTCGATTCCGCAGAAAATGCCATTCAGGCATCCGCCCGTTATATATCCACGCATTTTCAGGAACCTGTATCTCTGCATATGGTCGCAGATTATGTACATATGAGTCCAACTTATTATTCCAAAAAATTCAAACAAATTACCGGGGTAGGTTTTAAAGAATACCTGACAAAGACACGCCTCTACGAGGCCACAGAATTATTGACACATACCAGCCTGAACGTGACAGAGATTGCCATCCGCTGTGGTTTTAATGATGGGAACTATTTTGGGGATGCTTTTCGGAAAGAATTTGGTCTCTCACCACTGCAATACAGAAAAAGACGAAAAAACCTTTTGTGATGGTTTTTTCGCCTTTGTAATTCTATTATTCTTTTTCAAAGAAGAAAGATTTATCCCGGACAAATCCAAGTTCCTTATAATTCATAATCTGTTCTGTGCTTCCGATAAAGAGAACTCCTCCCTTTGTCATGCACTGATTGAACTTTTTATAAATCTCATCCTTGGCTTCCTCGGTAAAGTAGATCACAACATTTCTACATACGATCAGATTACAGCCAGTCGGATATGGATCTTTCAGCAGATTGTGTTCTTTGAATTCCACCCTGCGTTTGATCTCATCTGAGATCTGATAGGATGTTCCAATTTTCTTGAAGTATTTATCCTTTAGATCCTTCGGAACATTCGCAATACTCTTCTCATTGTAGAGTCCCATTCTTGCTTTATCCAAAACCTGCTTGTCAATATCTGTAGCAATTACTTTGATATTAGCAAGTGGTATCTGTCTCGACAATGCCATAACTAGAGAATATGGTTCGTCTCCGGTAGAACATGCTGCACTCCAGACTTTCAGATTCTTTCCATAGGTTTTGATCAGTTTTGGGAATACCTCCCCCTCTAAGATCTTCCACTGCTCCGGATTACGATAAAATTCAGAGACATTGATGGTCAAAAAGTTGACGAACTGTTCGAATTTTTCCTTATCCTTTTTGATCAGATCCACATATGCATCATAGGAAGTGATCCCATTCTTATTAATAAGCGTATCAATTCTACGACGCATCTGTTTTTCCTTATAACAGTTCAGATCGATCTTAGTTAACGCATATACATCTTTTTTGAATTTTTCATAATTATCAAGCATATTATTCCTCTGTATGAACTTCAGCAGCTTCTACAGCATCCTCTTCCGGTGCCTCTAAGGCTTTGATCGATAAGCTGATCTTCTTGTCATCTTCATTGAAATCTACCACTTTTGCTTCGATTTCCTGTCCGATCTTTAATACATCAGCCGGTTTTTCTACATGATCCTTGGAGATCTGGGAAACATGAAGTAATGCATCAACACCTGGAGCAAGCTCAACGAATGCGCCAAAATCTGTCATTCTTGCAACTTTTCCTTTTACAATATTGCCAACTGCAAACTTCTCTGCTGCTCCGTTCCATGGATTCTCAGAAGGGAATTTCATGCTGAGTGCGATCTTTGTTTCGTTGATATCTTTGATGAATACTTTTACAGTATCTCCAACATTAAATACTTTCTTAGGACTTTCTACTCTGCCCCAGGACATCTCTGAAATATGAAGTAATCCGTCTGCTCCGCCTAAATCAATGAATGCACCGAAGTCTGTTACATTCTTAACAGTTCCTTCCATGACATCACCGACTTTGATCTTTGCAAACAGTTCTTTCTGCTGCTCTAATTTCTTCTCAACTAATAACTGTTTTCTGTCACCGATGATTCTTCTGCGTTTTGGATTGAACTCGCTGATCACAAACTGGATCTCCTGATCTTTGTATTTGGAAAGATCTTTCTCATAAGAATCAGATACAAGGCTTGCCGGGATGAACACTCTCGTCTCATCAACAACAACACATAAACCACCATCTAATACCTGGGAAACTTTTGCTGTTAAAACTTCTTTGTTCTCAAAAGCTTCCTCTAATCTCTTGCTTCCTTTTTCAGCAGCGAGACGTTTGTACGTTAAGAGAACCTGTCCCTCGCCATCGTTTACTTTTAATACTTTTGCTTCCATTGTATCACCAACAGAAACCATAGTTGTAAGATCTGCGTTAGACTCGTTTGTATACTCATTGCGAGTGATGATTCCGTCTGATTTGTATCCGATATTTAAAACGATCTCATCAGGTTTCACATCGATAACGGTACCTTCAACTACCTCTCCATTTCTTATTGTTTTAAATGATTCCTCCAACATTTGTTCAAAACTCATTTCTGACATTCTTTTGAACCTCCTCAATAATATTGTTTGGGGTAGATGCCCCTGCGGTAATACCTACGTTATCGGTGGATTTTAATCTGGTCAAATCAAGATCCTTTATTGTTTGTATATAGTAAGTATTTTCACATTCTTTTTTACAGATTTCAAATAACTTCTGCGTATTAGAACTAGCCCTGCCGCCAATGACGATCATGGCATCGACTTCTTTTGCAATACGTTCTGCTTCAGTCTGTCTTTCCTCTGTAGCATTGCAGATAGTATTTAAAACAATAATATCATAACCTTTTTCGTTCACAATTTCAACTAATTCTTGAAATTTATTGTAATTAAATGTCGTTTGTGATACAATACACACTTTTTTTTCGGATGAAAGCGTAAATTTTTCTGCCTCCTCACATGTTCCGATCACAGTTGTCTCCGTTGGATCAGACCATCCTTTAATGCCTTCCACTTCCGGATGTGTCTCATTTCCAATAATAATAATATGATATCCTTCTCTGCTGTACTGTTCCACAAGACGGTGGATCTTCAACACAAACGGACAGGTTGCATCTACGATCTCAAATCCCAGTGCCTTGATCTCATCATAGATTTTTCTCTCCACACCGTGTGATCTTATGATCACGGTTCCTTTTGGCCTGCCCTTTAATTCATCGGTCGAATGGATGACCTGCACACCTTTTTTTTCAAGATCTGCAACAACCTCTTCATTATGGATGATCGGTCCAAAGGTATAGATCGGTGTCTGATTTTTTTCTGCCTCTTTGTATACCGTTTCCACGGCTCTTTTTACGCCAAAACAAAAACCGGCACTTTTTGCTAAAATAATGTTCATAAATCATTCCTTATCTATTCGTTTTCTGATTCCTGCTTCTTTCAGCCGTTTTCCTGTTAACAGCCTTTTTTCTCTTCATAAATAGAGCGGATTGCCTCCACCACCTGATCGATATTCATCTCAGAAGAATCTACCAAAACCGCATCCTCTGCCTGTTTCAACGGAGAAGTCTCACGGTGCATATCCCGGTAATCACGGTCGATGATATCCTTCTCGATCTCATCAAAATCACAGGAAACACCTTTTGCAGTCAATTCATCGTATCTTCTCTGCGCTCTTGTCTTAGAACTTGCGGTCAGATAAATCTTCACCTGCGCATTTGGAAGCACGCATGTTCCGATATCTCTTCCGTCCATGATAACGTCCGTGCTCTCTGCAAGCTTTCTCTGCAGTTCCACTAATTTGGTACGGACAACCGGATATACGCTTGTCGCAGAAGCCATATTACCGACTTCCTCCGTACGGATAAATCCGTTTACATTTTTACCATTTAAAATAACCTGCTGTTCATTATTTTCATAGGCAATGGTCACATCCACATTCGGACATGCTTCCGCAATTTTTGTTTCATCCGAAGAGGCGATTCCGTTTGTCAGGAAATAATATGCCATGGCACGGTACATCGCACCGGTATCTACATAGATAAAACCAAGCTCCTTTGCCAGTTTCTTTGCGATTGTACTTTTTCCAGCTCCTGCTGGTCCGTCGATTGCAATATTCATACTCATAATATATCCATTCCTCTCATTTTTATCTGTTTTTCATTACTGTTCACTCGTTCCAGTAACGATTTTTCTATTCCACACACATCCCGGCGAGATGTCCGGTAGACCATGCGATCTGGAGATTGAAACCACCTGTCACAGCATCTAAATCCAACACCTCTCCACAGAAATATAAATGTCTGACAAGTTTTGACTCCATCGTCGATGGATTCACCTCACTGACTTTGACACCGCCTTTTGTGATAATTGCCTCATTAAAATCACGCAGTCCATTTAACGTTAACGGAAAAGCCTTGATGAGCCGCACAAATTTCAGTCGCTCCTCTTTTGTGATCTCGTTTACTTTTTTATCCGGATCGATCCCGGATAATTCAATCATGACCGGGATCATTTTTGCCGGGAAAAGCTTTCCAATGGAATTTTTGAACTGTTTGTTCTTTGCTTCCTCAAAATCTTTCAACACACGCTTGTCTAACTGTTCTTCCGTCAATGCCGGCTTTAAGTCGATCTCCATTGCAAGAGGCTCTTTTGCGATATCCGGCCTGATCATCGCACTTGCAGTCAGAATCAATGGTCCGCTAACGCCAAAATGCGTAAATAGCATTTCTCCGAATTCATCGTAAAGTACCTTCTTTCCATGGTAAATACGGACATTGACATTTTTTAAAGAAAGTCCCTGCATCTCCCTGACATAGTCTTCTTTTGCGTTAAACGGCACAAGGGAAGGTCTTATCTCCGTCACAGTATGTCCTGCCTCTTTTGCAAAGCGGTAGCCATCCCCGGTTGATCCTGTTGTCTGGTAGGAAAAGCCTCCGGTGGCAACGATCACATCATCCGCCTGGATTTTCTCTCCGTCAGAAAGCCGCACACCAAATACCTTTTTGGATCCCTCTTCCCCGGAATCTTCATATAATAATGTGTCCACTTCACTGTGAAGTCTGATCTCCACCTGATCTTTTTTTAATACACGCTGCAGTGCTGCGATCACGTCCGAAGAATGATCTGAAACCGGGAAAATGCGGTTTCCGCGTTCATTTTTTACCGGCAGCCCAGCCTGTTCAAAAAAACCAATGACCATCTGGTTATCATATGCGTAAAATGCACTGTATAAAAACTTCCGATTGGTCATGACACTGTTAAAAAGTACATCCATATCACTGGAATTGGTAATATTACACCGGCCTTTTCCTGTGATAAAAAGCTTCTTTCCCAGTTTCTCATTTTTTTCCAATAATGTTACATGATGACCATTTTCTGCTGCAGCGATTGCCGCAAACATTCCGGCAGGTCCTCCGCCGATCACAACTACTCTACTCATTAAATTCGGTATCTCCTATTTTTCCATATCGCATTTTAATGGAGTCATCAATATAATTGATCTCATCACTCTCATATACCTGATATTCATCCCAGATATCTTCCAGCATCTCCAGCGTTTTTGCAACTTTTTTGCGGTTCTTCATGCAAAGTGCAACGATCAGCGCATTGATGACACTGAGCGGTGCTACCAGAGAATCCACGATCGAAGCCATATCACTGTCCGCAATCAGATTGCAGGAGGAATACAGATTCATCGGGGAATGTACACTGTCTGTCAATGTGATTACTTTTGCATTGCGGTTATTTGCAAATTCCATTGCCTTTAAAGTCCGCATGGAATAGCGTGGGAAACTGATCCCGATAATCACATCATCCTTTCCAATCCGGACCATCTGTTCAAAAATCTCACTGGAGCTGCTGGTCTGAAGTAAATGCACATTATCAAACATCAGGTTAAAATAGAATGCCATAAAGGATGCTAACGGCGCACAGCTCCGGATTCCAATAATATAAATGTGCTTTGCGTTTAAAATGGTATTCACTGCGATCTCAAATGCTTCCTGATCGATTTTCTCCAACGTGGTATTGATCTTGTCCGCATCCGAGTGCAGGACCGATTCCAATATTTTCGACTGACTGATCCTTCCATAGGTCACTTCCATACGCTGGATCGAATTCAGCTTGTTTCTCACAAGTTCTTCCAATGCATTCTGGAATTCCGGATACCCTTTGTATCCCAAATGTGTTGCAAAACGCACAACGGTTGATTCACTGACGCCAACTACTTCACCTAATCTGGCGGCTGTCAGAAAAACTGCCTTATCATAATTATCTGTGATATATGTAGCTAATAACTTTTGTCCCTTGCTTAATCTGCTGTAAGATTCATTAATACGATTACTCAGATCACGCGTATTACCCATAGTTCCCCATCCTGTTATCCAATTTCTGTCCGGCAGCTTTTACATAGTATCTGCTGCTTTCGGAACATTTTCAAAATTCCAACATTTTAATTATAGCAAATAGGAACTTTTTTGCAAGAAAAAAGAGGCTGAAAACCAGCCTCTTTTCTGTCCTGTCTTATACCGGATATGCTCCGTTCTTAGTATCTGCTACTGTGGCATCTACTTTTTTCTGCTGAGCTTCTCTATATTTAAAGAAGTCTGTGGCAACCTGTGGGAATAAAGCGTAGGTTAATACGTCTTCATCCTGCTGTTTCCACTGTTTCATCTCAGCTTCGATCTTGTCTAATTCAGGCTCAAGCAAGTCTGCATATCTGCATGTGATCGCATTCTTCTTTTCCTCGCCGAGTACCTTATCAACAACCTCTGGATTGAAAGGTTTTACTGTCTGACCATACTTTCCAAGTAAAACGTCTTTTGTCTCCTTTGTGGCAACTTTGTAACGCTCACCCATCAATACGTTAAATACAGCCTGTGTACCAACGATCTGGGAAGAAGGAGTTACAAGAGGCGGTTCACCAAGGTCTTTACGGACTCTCGGGATCTCCTTTAATACTTCTTCGTATTTATCCTCTGCATGCTGCTCTTTTAACTGGGAAACCATGTTGGATAACATACCACCTGGTACCTGGTATAATAAAGTCTTAATGTTAACGCCAAGTACTTTTGTATTCATCAGACCGCTCTCTAATGCTTCTTCTCTCATTGGTCTGAAGTAATCAGCGATCTCTGCAAGTAAGTTCTGGTCTAAACCGGTATCAAATTCTGTTCCCTTGAATGCCTCCACCATAACTTCTGTTGCAGGCTGGCTTGTTCCCATAGAGAAAGGAGAGATTGCAGTATCAATGATATCGCATCCTGCCTCTACTGCTTTCATGTATGTCATGGAAGCAACACCGGAAGTATAGTGTGTATGAAGCTCGATCGGTAAAGATGTAGAATCTTTCAAAGCCTGAACTAACTCTGTTGCTTTGGAAGGAACTAACAGTCCGGCCATATCTTTGATACATAAAGAATTAGCTCCCATATCTTCTACTCTCTTAGCCATATCCATCCAGTATTCCAGTGTATATGCATCACCTAATGTATAAGATAATGCAACCTGCGCATGTCCGTTCTCTTTATTGCAGGCTGTAACTGCTGTCTGAAGATTACGGATATCGTTTAAACAGTCAAAAATACGGATAATATCAATACCGTTTGCGATAGATTTCTGTACAAAATACTCTACAACATCATCTGCATAAGGACGGTATCCCAAGATATTCTGTCCACGGAATAACATCTGTAATTTTGTATTTTTAAAGCCATCTCTTAATTTACGAAGACGCTCCCATGGATCTTCTTTTAAGAAACGAAGGGATGCATCGAATGTAGCACCACCCCAGCACTCAACAGCGTTGTATCCGACTTTATCCATTTTATCAACGATCGGAAGCATCTGTTCTGTTGTCATACGTGTTGCGATCAGGGACTGATGCGCATCACGCAGAACGGTTTCTGTTATTTTTAAAGGTTTTTTAACAACTTCTGCCATGATTTTCTATTCCTCCTAAATTCCAAAGATTGCCATGAATACACCGGCTGCTACTGCAGTACCGATAACACCGGCAACGTTTGGTCCCATTGCATGCATAAGTAAAAAGTTTGTCGGGTCTTCTTCTGCTCCGACTTTCTGTGACACACGGGCTGCCATTGGAACGGCAGAAACACCTGCAGAACCAATCAGTGGATTGATCTTGCCCCTTGTGATCCAGCATAATAATTTACCAAATAATACACCGGCCGCAGTACCAAACATGAATGCTACAAGACCAAGGATAACGATCTTGATCGTTGTCCAGTTTAAGAATGCCTCTGCACTCGTGGAAGCACCAACTGATGTACCGAGTAAAATTACTACGATATACATTAACGCATTGGATGCTGTCTCTGATAACTGACGGACAACTCCGGATTCGCGGAATAAGTTACCAAGCATTAACATACCAACCAGTGGAGCTGTTGTAGGAAGGATCAGACACACCACAATTGTCACCACGATAGGGAATAAAATCCTCTCCAGCTTTGATACCGGACGCAGGTTCTCCATCTTGATTGCACGCTCTTTTTTGGTTGTAAATAATTTCATGATCGGAGGCTGGATAATAGGAACTAACGCCATGTAGGAATACGCTGCCACTGCGATTGGTCCCATCAGGCCTGACTGTCCTAATTTTCCTGCAAGGAAAATAGAAGTAGGTCCGTCTGCACCACCGATGATAGAAACAGCCGCTGCTGCTTTATCATTAAAACCTAATAAAATTGCAAGGAAGTATGCACCAAAGATACCAAACTGTGCCGCTGCTCCAAGCAGGAAGCTGATCGGGTTTGCGATCAATGGTCCAAAGTCTGTCATCGCACCTACACCGAGGAAGATCAGTGAAGGCAGGATCGACCATTCATCTAACGTGTAAAAATAATGGAACAAACCACCGACACCATTGCTCATCATTTCCGGTTCTGCAAAAATATCCGGGTAGATATTTACAAGCAGCATACCAAATGCGATCGGAACCAGAAGCAATGGTTCAAATCCTTTGGCGATTGCAAGGTAAAGGAATACACAGGCAACAAGGATCATGATGAAATTTCCGACTGTCAGGTTAAAGAAGGCAGTCTGGTGAAGGAGATTGTCCATTGTCTCCATAAAATAACTCATAGTTATCCTCCTAAAATACTAGTTTAATGTAGCAAGTAAAGCGCCTGCTTCTACCATATCACCAACATTTACATTGATACTTGCAACAGTACCATCCTGTGGTGCAACAACTGGTGTTTCCATTTTCATGATCTCTAAAACAAGGACAGCATCACCTTTTTTCACTGCCTGGCCTACAGAAGCTTCGATCTTAAATACTTTTCCTGCTGCTCCTGCCTCAATCTTAACGCTTCCTGCGCCACCTGCCGGTGCTGCTGCCTTTGGAGCTGCTGCCGGAGCGGCTGGTGCTGCTGCACGTCTTGGTGCTGCTGCCGGAGCACTTACGCTTCCGTTCTCTTCTACTGTAACATCATAAACATTTCCATTTACGGTAATTGTATAGCTTTTCATTTAATAAATCCTCCTGATCATAAAGGTAATCAATATCTTTTATTTCATATTGTGACTGGTTCTTTTATCTTCTGTGGATAGAACGAACGACAAAAGAATCTGTGGATGTTCCTTCGCTTGCTGCGATTGCTGCAGAAATAACAGCTACAAGTTCAAGGTCATCTGTAAGGTTTTCATTTACTGTCTCAACTGCCGGTGCTTTTGTTGCTTCTGTTTTTGCAGTTTCTTTCTTCGGAGCACCAACTTTTGAAATAAACTTAAAGCAGTAAATGATCAGACTGATAAGTATTAATACACAGAATACAGTTCCCATTCCCATCAAAGTATTGAGAGCTGCCTTTTCTAACTTCTCGCCTAATGTATACACGATATCTGCTGTTGCATCAGTCATCTCAATCTCTTCTGTCAGATAATTGTATTCATAGACGAATGTTACGTCCACATCTCTCTCAGAAAAATTTACGATCTGGTCAACGGTAACAGTATCGCTTGTCTTATCAATAGAGAACTCACCCAGACCAACAAATGTACCCACATCAGATGTCGTGTCCAGCCATGACTGTAAAAGACTGATCACAGCTTCTGCCTCTGTGTATTCTCTTCCATACTGTTTTGCATACTGCTTTGCATACTGCTCATTTGTCTCAATTGCCGCAGATAACTCCTCCTCAGAAGATGCTGCAATTGAAGTTACCAAGTTCTGTGCGCTGCTCTGTAGATCAGAGTAACTCATTCCGCCGTAGTCAACATCCTGCGGATCAGCGGATCCACAAGCTGCGAGTGTCAGCGCCATGATGCAAAGACAAAGCATTAAAGATAATTTTTTCTTCATAACTTCACCTTTCTATTTTGTTCCATGTTTCTTATCCGGTGTGCATACACATTTTGTGTAAAGCATCTCAAATGCTGCAACAAGATATTTTCTTGTATCTGCAGGCTCAATGATCAGATCAACATAGCCTCTTCTTGCGGCAGTCACTACATTTGACTGTAATTTTTCATATTCTTTTGCTTTCTCAGCAAGAACATCTGCGGAAGCGTCTGCATACATAATTTTAGCTGCAAGTTCTGCATCCATCATACCGATCTTGGTCTCCGGCCATGCATATACTAAATCTGCTCCGATCGATTTGGAGTTCATGGTCACATAAGCACTTCCAAAAGCATCGCCTGCGATCAGGTTTACTTTTGGACAGGTTGCAGAAGCAAATGCAGAAGTCATGTGGGCAAGTGCCTTTGCAAGACCTTTTTCTGCACACATGCATGCCTTGAATCCTGTCACATTTGTGATAGATAAAACAGGGATCTCGAAAGCATCACAGAAACGGATGAACTCAGATGCTTTCTCGCATCCTTTTACGGTAAGCGCTGCCTCAAAAGTCTCTGCTGTCTTTCCCTCTTCATCATGGATCTCTGTACAGTTTGCAACTGCACCGACAGTCATGCCATTTAATTTGATAAATCCTGTCACCATGTTCTTTGCGTAATCAGCTTTTGTCTCAAAGAAGGCATGTCCGTCTGAAATCTCGCTTAAGAGATATCTTGCATCACCCTTCATAACATCCATGCTTGCACATGCGCGGTTTAAATCGTCCTCACATTCCTCTGTGTAAACATCTCCCTCATTATTTAAAGGAAGCATGGATACTAACTCACGGATCTGTGCGAGGATCTCATCCTCTGTGCCGACATAGTCAACACAGCCTGTCTCTTCGCTCTGGAATTTTGCTGCGGATGTATCGCATTTTTCAATTCTGTTGCCCTCGATCGCATTTGGGGAATTGATGAACATCTTAGCCTTGGTTTCTTCCATAAAAGCGAAATCAGATAAAGCTGGAACAACTGCAAGACCGCCGCCACAATTTCCAAATACGGCACTGATCTGTGGAATCACACCGGATGCCTCGATCTCTTTGGCATAAATCCTGCCAAATCCGTCTAATGCATCGACAGACTCCTGTAATCTCATACCTGCACAGTCAATAAAACCGATGACCGGTGCGCCCATTTTCATTGCCATGTCATATACATTGGCAATTTTCTTTGCATGCATCTCACCGATTGTTCCGTTTAATACGGATGCATCCTGGCTGTAAACATATACCAGATTGCCATCGATCAGACCATACCCTGTGATAACACCGTCGGATGGTGTGTCTGTGTCTGCAAGATTAAAGTCTGTATTTCTTGCTGTTACAAGAGAACCGATTTCCATAAAACTGTTCTCATCGACTAACTTGGTAATACGCTGCATTGCCAAGCTATCATTACTACTACTCATTCTTTAGCCCTCCATCTATAAAAAATTAACAAATTTCGCTATGATAATATTACCTCTTTTCCAAACAATTTTCAAGTGCATTGTTAATTTTTTGACAGAATTTTTTCCAGATCTTTACCACATATTGTCAGACAGCGAGTTTTAACACCTGTCTTAAGCACCACTCAAAATCCAATTTCTCCATATCTTCTGTGGTCTCCACCTGATATTCCCGCAATACCATGCCGCCCAGTTTATAATAGATGGCTCCGGCACAGCTTCCCTTTTTTACCGGTGCACTCAGTTTTTGTGCGATCCGATACTCCACTGTCACCTGTTCCCCCTCTCTGAGCAGTACGTGGGAGAGATCTTTTTTCAGGACGGCATGCAGTTTCATGTACACCTGTCCTCCGATTCTGCCGCCCTGTGCATGTTCAATGGGAACCGGTGCAAATCTGCTCCCGTCCAGTGCGATATCGTCCAGATCGCAGCGCTCATAAGCGGCAAGCCCATACTCCATAAGCTTTCTCGTATCCGACCATTTATAAGTTCTATTGTTCGGCCAGCCGCATGCAAGCAGTGCCACAATATATGTTTTTCCATTTTGTTCCAGTGCACCCACATAACAGTATCCGGCGTTTCCCGTAAATCCCGTTTTCCCGGAGACTGCCCCGTCCATCATCTTTAAAAATGCATTATGGTTGTAGCAATGGTAGGCATATTTTCCACTCACATCCGTAAACGTATACTCTGCCTCCCCGGTGATTTTCAAAAACTGGTCTGCCTTTGGAGATTCCTTAATGCAATAACGCATGATCTGCGCAAGGTCTTCCGCAGTCGTGTGATGAAACTGACTGTCCTTCTGTGCGTCCAGACCATTGGGTGTTATAAAAAAAGTGTCCTTACACCCGATCTTTTTTGCATAGTCATTCATCAGCTTTGAAAAATGCTCCGTTGTGCCGGCAACCTGCTCTGCGATCACGACTGCACAGTCATTAAAGGACTCTAACATCATCGCATAAATGAGATCTTTCATCCGGAATTTCTGTCCTGCCGGTGCTCCCAGATGCACTTTCGGCGCTTTCGCCGCCTGCACGGACACCTCTGTGATCTGCTCTAAATCACAGTTTTCCAGTGCAATGATGCAGGTTAATATTTTGGTGGTACTCGCATTGGCAAGTGCCTCTGATCCGTTTTTACTATATAAAATACGTCCGGAACCGCCATCCATTAAGACTGCCGCCTTTGCGAAAAGCTCCGCTTCTTCCGGCGGCTCCTGCGCTGCCATCAATTTTGTTGGATATGTAAATAGAATGATAAGACATATGATAAATGAAATTGCTCTTTTCAAACCCAGAACCCATTTTTTCTCTTCACTCATCTATATGCAGAAATGAAATATGGTATGCTTTTTCCCTTATATATCCAGTTTTACTTTCATCTCTTCTTCCGCTTCCTGCTTAAACTCCTCGATCTGAACCTGATCTAACATTGGCAGTTCATCCAGGGACTGCACGCCAAAGCTTCTTAAGAACTCCTCCGTCGTTCCAAACAAAAGAGGCCGTCCCGGTGCATCTAATCTGCCAAGTTCCTTCACCAGATTGTACTCGACTAACTTGTTGACCGCATGGTCGCAGGAAACACCGCGGATCTTCTCAATCTCCACCTTTGTGATTGGCTGCTTGTACGCAATAATGGAGAGTGTCTCTAAAAGTACATCTGTGAGCACATGTTTTTTCGGCTGCTTAGCAATCCGTATCAGGTACTCATACATTTCGCTTTTCGTGCACATCTGATAGGCTCCGTCCAGCTCGATGATCTTCATGCCAATGCTCGGCTTCTCATATTCTTTCATGAGATGCTCAATAATTTTCTTTGTCTCTTTTTTATCTAATTCCAATGCAGCGGCAATTTTTTCCAGTTCCACGGATTCTCCCATGGTAAAAAGGATTGCCTCCACAATCGCTTCATAATTCTTTTCTTCCATTCATCTATTCCCTATGCCGTCAAGACCTGTTAAGCGGCCATTTTCGATTCTATCTTAATATCATCAAAAGTGTGTTCCTGTGAGATAAAAATCTTTCCCACCTTCATCAGCTCTAATATTGCCAAAAAAGTAACAATCACTTCCACCTTGCTCGCCTGCGCTTCCAGAAGGTTGCGGAAGCTGAAATTTCTGTGTGTTTTGCAGAAGTCCTCCACATACAGCATCTTATCCGAAAGTGAAACTTCTTCCTTCTCGATCTTACCAAACTTCGAACGCACCGGGTCAATCTTATCCACCTGTTTTTTCATAATGGACTTAAAAATCTGATCGAGCTTTGCCAGATTCATATCCCCGACTAATTCTGCAAGATCTACCGGTTCCTCATACTCTGCAACTTCCGGTGGGATCGTAGGTTCCTTAAAAAACACCTGCTCCGCATCCATCTGTCTGTCCCTGAGTTCATAAGCCATGCACTTGTACATCTTGTACTCCAGCAGCTGCTGTACAAGTTCTGCCCTCGGATCTTCCTCCTCTTCCTCCTCGGATTCTTTCTTCGGAAGCAGCATCCTGGACTTAATATCGATCAACGTGGCAGCCATGACCAGAAATTCACTCATGACATTTAAGTCATTCCGCTTCATCTCCGCGATATATTCCATGTACTGATTCGTGATCTCTACAATCGGGATATCATAAATATTCACTTTATTTTTTTCCAACAGATGTAAAAGCAGATCCAGTGGACCTTCAAACACCTGAAGTTTTACCGTCAGCTCCATATATGATAACTTCCTTGCAACGTTTCGTCCGGTCTGCCATGACACAAACCATAAGAAATTAATTTGTAAATCGCAACGTATCAATTTTATATGGAAACCGAAAAAAAAGCAAGCATAATGTACAGGTTCTCCGGCTAAAATGAAGTAGGAACGTCGCAGGCTGCGCCTTTTTGCAGATATGTGACACTGAAACCCAAAATTTTCGGAGGTATCCCAAATGCGCTTGTTATGCTCTGCCCTTCTTTCTGCAAACCTGCTCCTTGGAAGCAGTTTTCCCCTCCTGTCACCGTACCATTTTTTGTGTCAGGACAATATTTTCCCAAAAAACATTTTTTCCTTTGAGAGAACATTTGTTCTTTCCGAGACACCGGCGGAATCCACTCCGGCGGCTGATTCGTCTGACGTTCTCAATCTGTCTGCCCCGAGCGTTCTTCTCATGGAAGCATCTACCGGAACGATTCTGTATGAAAAAAATTCCCATACAGTCCTCCGCCCTGCAAGTATCACGAAAATCATGACGCTAATTCTCATTTTTGACGCGATCGAATCCGGTCAGATTTCTTTAGAAGATACTGTCACCGTGTCAGAATACGCTGCCAGCATGGGTGGCTCGCAGGTCTTTTTGGAACCGAATGAAACGCAGACCGTCGACACCATGATCAAATGCATCAGCGTTGCAAGTGCCAATGACGCATGCGTTGCCATGGCGGAATTTATCTGCGGCAGTGAAGCCGCTTTCGTAGAAAAAATGAATGAGCGTGCCAAAGGACTTGGCATGAACGACACTACATTCGTAAATTGTTGTGGTCTTGACGTTGACGGACATATGACAAGCGCCTATGATGTTGCCCTGATGTCCCGCGAGCTGACCACGAAATACCCACAGATCCATAATTATTCTACCATCTGGATGGATACGATCACGCACGTCACAAGACGCGGTTCGGAGGAATTTGGTCTGACAAACACCAACAAGCTGATCCGGCAATATCAGTATGCAACCGGGCTTAAGACCGGCTCGACGAGCCTTGCAAAGTACTGTGTCTCCGCCACCGCAGTAAAGGACGGCATGGAACTGATTGCAGTCGTCATGGCCGCCCCGGATTTTAAGATCCGGTTTGCCGATGCAGCCACACTTTTAAATTACGGTTTTTCCAAATGTCGGATTTATTCGGATGAGAACACCGACACACTCGCCGCACTCCCATTAAAAAAAGGAATTTCCGATGAAGTCTCTCTCTGCTACCGCTCCCCATTTCAATATGTGGTTACAGACGGTTCCGATCTCTCCGGTATCACAAAAGAACTGGAACTGCCGGAATCTGTGGAAGCCCCGGTTGCATCCGGTGATGTCATCGGGCGCGCTGTCTATAAACTGGGCGACAGGGAACTTGGAACGGTCGACATTTTATGCAGCGAGGATATTGCCGCCGCTGTCTACAAAGATTATTTTATGGAATCACTGCAAATGTACCTGCCATAAATCTGCGAATTATTACCGGAATAAAGTGTAAATAAACTGTATCAAAAAGCAAAGGGCAGCGAAACCTCTCACCGGCTCTCCACCCTTTGTTACCATTTTACAGCAACGGTGCAAACAGGCGCATCATGCCCTGGAAAATACGAATGAACACATTCTGGCCTCTGCAGAATTCCAATGTCATTTCCTCGGAAGCCGCAAAAGTATCCATACAGTCCTCTTTCAACTGCATCAAGGCTTTCGTTTTATACATAAACACACCACACTCAAAATGCAGGAACAGACTGCGGTAATCCAGATTGATACTTCCCACAGTTCCAATCTTATCATCACAGAGAAAACTCTTGGCATGAATAAAACCAGGTGTATACTGATAAATTTTTACACCACATTTGAGCAGCGGTTCATAATGGGACTGCGTCAAAAGGAAAATCATTTTCTTATCCGGGATTCCCGGTGTCACAATCCGCACATCCACACCACGCTTTGCAGCGTTGCACAGGCTCACCAGCATCTCATTGTCAATGATCAGATACGGCGTGAAAATATATACATACCGCTCTGCATGGTTGATAATGTTCAGATAAATATTCTCTCCTACTGTCTCATGATCTAACGGTGTATCACCATAAGGCTGTACAAAGCCGTCTCCCTCAAAAGGTTCTTTCTGGTATACCTGTGGCATGAACTGTTTGTAATCCTCAGAGGAATGGTTGATGTAATTCCACATTTCCAGAAACATCACAGTCATACTCCACACAGCTTCGCCCTCTAAACGGATTCCGGTATCTTTCCAGTAGCCAAACCGTGACGCCACATTAATATATTCGTCCGCAAGATTGATTCCTCCGGTAAATCCAACTTTTCCATCAACCACAAAAATCTTCCGGTGATCCCGGTTATTCATAACAACGGACATGATCGGGCGGAATGGGTTAAATGCTGCACACTTAATGCCTTTTGCCTGCAATACCTTATAATATTTTGGCGGCAGTGTATTGATGCAGCCGATATCGTCATAAATCAGCCGGACATCCACACCCTCTTTGCTTTTTTGCTCAAGTACCTCCACGATGCGGTCAAACATCACTCCCTGATCTACGATAAAATATTCCAGAAAAATAAAATGTTCTGCCTTTTCCAGATCTGCAAGCATATCCGGGAACATCTCTTCTCCACAGCTGTAATATTTTGTGGACGTATTATGATAAAGCGGAAATCCTGCCCAGTCATTGATATATCTGGACTGACGATAAACAGAAAGATCCTCTCTCTCTAACTGTTCTTTGATCTCCGGTGTCTGATAAAGGCATGCACTCACCTCCCGGTTCACGGAATCCATACGTTCCTGTGTTTTCTTCGTAAGACTTGATCTGCCAAAAATCATATATAATAAGAGTCCAAGCACAGGGGACAACAGGATAATAAATGTCCACGAAAGTTTATTTGCCGGATTCGTCCAACGGTTTACGATCACCAGCACCACAATAATTGCGATTGTCCTGATCGCAAGATTTGCATATGTGAACTGATAACTGAACTGATACATGACCATTACAAGCCATAAAAACTGGAGAATAATGGAAACTGCAACGATTGAAAATCTTCCTAATAATAAATGTGCTATTTTTTTCATCTGTATTCTTCGCCCCTTTCCGATTATTCTAATATCAGAAAATGAAAATGTCAAACTACAAGATTGTTCACATGTAGCATTCCCCAGCATTTTCTGCCAATCTGCTCCCCTCTCGGATATACACTTTCATAGAGTTTAAGTTTCATCTCTGTCGGCGTATAATCCGGGTATTTCTGATATGCAAGTGCGATCGCTCCGGAAACTACCGGTGCAGCCATTGAGGTTCCGCTTTTCACAATATATCCCTTTGCATCTTTACTGCAGCTTTTCACATTTGTTCCAGGTGCAAGGACTTCCGGTTTCACGATACAGCATTCCGTCGGCCCGAATCCGCTGTAATTTTTTGTCAGTCTCCCACTGTTTCCTGTTTCTGTCACATTATCATCCCAGCTTCCGACCGTCAGCACTTTTCTGGAAATTCCCGGAATTGTGACAGAGTTTTCCTTTGGGCCATTATTTCCCGCCGCTGTCACCACCATGATTCCCTGATTCCACGCCTCGTCCACAGCGTGAAGCAGCTGCTCCTGCTCATTTTTTCCTGCACTTGCCATCATCCCGACTGAAATATTTAAAATTTTCACCTGATATTTCTCCCTGTTTTGTAAAAGCCAGTCCATTCCCTCTAACACATGGCTGGTAACTCCGTTCCCCTTCCGGTCCAATACTTTTAGTACCACAAAACGAACCCTTGGCGCCACCCCGCTTAACAGCCGCACGCCACGCTTATCCTTAGACATCAGTCCACTGCCGCCAATGATTCCTGCGACATGTGTTCCATGCCCATTATCATCATACGCCGCAAGTTTCTTCTGGCAGAAATCCTCAAAATGTAAAATTCTCTGGTCAAAGTCCAGATGTGGGGCAATCCCGGTATCCATGACCGCCACAGTGATATTTTTGCCGTTCAAGCCCATTTTATATGCACGGTCACAATGAATGACACGTTTCACTCGGTCCATAAATGTTATCCTTTTTTCTATCAGTATATGAAAATCAGAAACTTCCAGTGACAAAGCCAAAACAATAGCATGCACGCTCCGCGGACATTCTATTGTCAAACAAAATGAGGTATTCCCCGAAAGTAACACTTTTGGAAAACACCTCACATATTATTTTTTCTATTTTATTCGTTTATTAGTTGTTCTCTGGAACATCTTTCATGGAGAAGCTGATTCTTCCCATCTTATCTTTTCCAAGGCAGACAACTGTTACTTTATCACCTAATGTAAGAACATCTTCTACACGATTGATTCTCTCTTTGGAAATCTTGGAAATGTGTACCATTCCTTCTTTTCCAGGAGCGAACTCGATAAATGCACCAAACTCTTTGATGCTTACAACTGTTCCGGTGAAGATCTGGCCTTCCTCAAAATCAGTTGTGATCGTCTTGATCATGTCGATTGCTTCCGCCATCTTCTCTTTGTCTGTTCCACATACAGATACTGCACCCTCATCTGTAATGTCGATCTTGACATCTGTGCGGGCAATGATCTCGTTGATGGTCTTACCTTTCTGACCAACCACATCACCGATCTTATTTGGATCGATCTGAATCTGGATGATCTTAGGAGCGTATGCACCAACTTCTTTACGAGGTTTTGAAATTGCTTTGGACATTACTTCATCCATAATGTAAAGTCTTGCCTCACGTGTTCTTGCAATTGCCTCCTCTACGATTGGTCTTGTCAGACCATGGATCTTAATATCCATCTGGATTGCTGTGATACCTTTATGGGTACCGGTTACTTTAAAGTCCATGTCTCCGAAGAAGTCCTCAAGTCCCTGGATATCCGTAAGTACGATATAATCATCATCTGTATCACCTGTTACAAGACCACAGGAGATACCTGCTACCATGGATTTGATTGGTACACCTGCAGCCATAAGTGCCATACAGGATGCACAGGTAGATGCCATGGAAGTAGAACCGTTAGACTCAAATGTCTCGGATACCGCACGGATTGCATATGGGAATTCCTCCTCAGAAGGAAGTACTGCAACAAGTGCTTTCTCAGCAAGTGCTCCGTGTCCAATCTCACGACGTCCCGGGCCACGGGATACTTTTGTCTCACCTACAGAGTATGCAGGGAAATTATACTGATGAATATATCTCTTTGTTGTAATATTTGCATCAAGTCCATCAATCTTCTGTACTTCAGATAATGGAGCCAATGTAACAACATCACAGATCTGTGTCTGTCCACGGGTAAACATTGCAGAACCATGTACTCTAGGAATCAGATCAACTTCTGCTGCCAATGGACGGATCTGGTTGATTGCACGGCCATCTGGACGTTTGTGATCTTTTAAGATCATCTTACGTACTGTCTTTTTCTGATACTGGTAAACGGCCTCACCTAAAACAGCAAGCCATTCTTCCTTATCGGCAAATGCCTCTGCCAATTTATCTGTGATCTCACGGATGTTCTCTTCACGTTTCTGTTTTTCATCCGTGAAAACTGCGTTCTCCATATCTTCCGGAGTTACGATCTCTTTCATTGCAGCAAACATCTCATCCGGGATTGCACAGCTTGTGTATTCATGTTTTGGTTTGCCACATTCCGCAACGATCTTATCCATAAACTGGATAATTGTCTGGTTTACATCATGGCATTTGTAGATTGCTTCGATCATTTTCTCTTCCGGGATTTCATTTGCTCCGGCTTCGATCATGATAACTTTTGTTCTGGTAGAAGCGACTGTTAACTGTAAATCGCCTTCATCCCATACTTTCTGGGATGGGTTTACGATGAACTCACCGTCTACCATACCCATCTGAGTCATGGCACATGGTCCATCGAATGGGATATCTGACATGGTTGTTACAAGTGCAGAACCGATCATACCAACCACCTCAGGGCGGCACTCTGGATCTACGGACATTACCATGTTATTCAAAGTAACATCGTTACGATAATCCTTAGGGAATAATGGTCTCATTGGACGGTCGATAACGCGGGAAGTAAGGATCGCATTCTCAGATGCTTTTCCCTCTCTCTTATTGAAACCGCCTGGAATCTTTCCTACTGCGTACATTTTCTCCTCGAACTCTACGCTTAATGGGAAGAAATCTACTCCATCTCTTGGCTTGTCTGATGCTACTACAGTAGATAATACAGTTGTCTCACCATATTTGATCAATGCAGCGCCGTTTGCCTGTGCACACACTCTTCCGATATCTACCGTAAGAGTTCTGCCGGCAAGTTCCATTGAAAAACTTTTATACATGTTTTCTCTCCTTTAAATTTTGTATACGCCACAGCATACTGTGTGACTAAAACAGAAGTACCGAAACTACTGAACCATACATGCCTGTCCGCCATGTACCCTTCAGTGGTCTCGGGTATTTAGACTTCTGCCTCGTTTTATTGTACTAGAAATATTCGGAATATACAAGCAAAAAAATAGAGCGGTGAAAACTCCGCTCTATTCTGCTTATACCTACTATTACTTTCTTAAGCCTAAGCTGTCGATCAATGCACGGTATCTCTCGATATCGATTTTCTTTAAGTAAGCAAGTAAACCACGTCTCTGACCTACCATTTTCAGAAGACCTCTTCTGGAATGATGATCATTTGGGTTCTCTTTTAAGTGATCTGTTAACTCTGTGATACGGGCTGTTAAAAGAGCTACCTGTACCTCTGGAGATCCAGTATCATTTGCTGTTCTACCGTATTTAGCGATAATTTCCTGTTTCTTTTCTTTTGCGATCATGTTATGATCCTCCTTCTTATTCTTAATCGCCCAATAAAACATGATACTCAGCGAAAGGTCGGAGTGTCCATTCACCGAATATGGGCTAAACTCATGCTTGCATAGTATAACACAGTCTTTCTGTATTTGTAAACAAAAATTTTGTAATTAAGCCAGATTAATCCTGCAATACACGGACTACTTTTACCGGATTACGGTAGCATGCACCGGAGATTTTGATTCCGGTACGAGGGGAACTTGCATGTACCACCTGTCCGTTTCCAATATAGATCGCCACATGATTGATCCTGCTTCCATTACCATAGAAGAACAAATCTCCCGGCTGTGCTTCCGATGCAGAGATGCTTGTTCCGCAGCCTGCCTGCGAACCAGAAGAATGTGGCAGTGAAACACCATAGTTTGCAAATACACTCATGACAAAACCGGAACAGTCAGCGCCTCTTGTCAGGCTTGTACCACCCCACACATAAGGATTTCCTACGAACTGGCATGCATAAGATACCAGATCCACACGGACATCCGAGACTCCCTGTCCATATCTTACTTCCGTCATAGTCATAGCTGTCGGAAGTTCCGTATTGATCTCGATATAGTCTGCGGATACATATCCCTCATCACTGTCGATACTTACTTTTACCCAGCCATCTAACTGCTCTACAACCTCTAACTCCTCACCCATTGGCATAGAAGTCACGATACTGCAGTCTGTATTGGGCTCTTCCCTCACGTAAAGAGTTGTCGTTGTTACTTTGGCAACCGTCTCTTTTACCTGCTCTGCCAGAGCGGCCGCCTCATTTCCGATGACCAGATACTCAGTCTTTACATATCCGGTGACTTCCCCGGACTGGATCTGTGTCCATTCCCCATCCACACCTAACACTTCGCAGGCTGCATGGTTTGGCATCTTACCGACAAGCGCTGCATCGGTTCCCGGTGTCTCACGGACATTTAAGTTACCGGAATCTACCACTGCAATTCCAAGATTCGTATATCCATATACGGATGTCACTTCCTCCTGTGCTGCTGCTGTAAGTTCTGTATCTGTATCAGAAACAGTTGCCACGTCTTCATCACTGGCAAGTGCCTGTGCTGTCACGCTTGCAATACCGGCTGTCACACCTGCGTCGACCGTCTCTGCACTTTCTTCTATTACAGAAGCTGTGGCAACTGCCTTAGCTGTCACATCTTCACTCTGTTTATGATTGTTGATCGCTGCAGTGGAAATAACTAGTAATCCTGCTGCTCCAAGACATATTGCTCTGATATATTTGGATTTCATAATGCCTCCTGAACATCTGCATGTCTTTCTGCTTCTTTTTCATCTTACAAAATATATTTTTCAAACTTTTTACAGTATAACAGTCACTTATTACAATGTCAATCATATTTGTAACATTTTTGTAATATTTGTAGATCCAGATTTTACAAAGTGGCATTTACCTGTCCATTCATCCTATTTCATTTTTGCGAAAAAAGCTCTTGTAAATGCAATGTCATTCATCATCTGTTCCTGAAGTTTTTCAATACTTTCAAACTTGCGTTCTTCCCGGATCATTGTCCGAAATTCAACCGTTACCACTTTCTCATACACATCTTCCCTAAAATCCAGAAGATGTGTCTCCACCCCGACCGGATTATTTCCCTTTATCGTAGGTTTGCACCCTACATTTGTGACACCGTAATACCTTTTATCATCGATAAACACTTCTGTCACATAGACGCCAAAAGGCGGCAGAAGTTTTTCCTCCGGTGGGATCAGATTGATCGTCGGAATCCCGATCGTCCTTCCGATCTGATTCCCGTGTTTTACCATTCCGGTCACAAAATAGCGGTAGCCTAAGAGATGATTGGCTTTTTCAATGTTTCCAGCCATGATCTCTTCGCGGACAAAAGTACTGCTGATATCCCGCTCATCCTCTTTCATTTTCGAGAGAATAAGTGCCTCATAACCATAGACCGGTGCATATCTTTTCAACATCTGATAATCACCGCGTCTGTTGTGTCCAAAATGAAAATCTTCCCCTGCCACGATACATTTTACATTTAATTTTTCTACGAGCATACGGATAAAATCTTCCGGTTCCATGCACATCACTTCTCTCGTAAAGGGACATTCGATGAGATAGTCTATCCCGATCCCTTCAAAAATATGCATTTTCTCCTCGTTCGTGGTAAGCACCTTTGCCTCGATATGCTCCACATTTTTTTTCGGTGGAATATCAAAGGTAAAAATAGCTGCCTTTAATCCTTCCTCCTTTTTCTGCGCAAGTTTTTCCATTAAGAGTTCATGTCCGCGATGGATACCATCAAACTTTCCAAGAGAAATGACAGTCGGTTCTTCGACATGAAAATCCAGTGTATTTTTTATATATTTCATTCTTCCATAAACACTTTCACAGGTTTGAAGTTTCCCCTCTCCTGCTGGAACTCATAAATTCCGATAAAGTGATCCTTTTCATCATAAATTCTGATCGGTTTTTGCTGCATAGATGCCTCAAACGAGCGGATCATCTCCGGCTCGATCCGGTTTCCATTATACAGTACTTTTGCAAACTGCTCCGGCACGACTACTTTCTGATACTGTAAAAAAACAGAATCCACAGACCGCACAAACGGAAAGTGCGCTCTGCTCCATGCTTCCGGCGGAAGTTCCTTTGTGCACTCCTTCACAAGCTGCCCGATCTCCCCGATTTTTAAGGCATCCTTTAACAAGAACTCAGACACCTGCGTGCGGAGCAGCGATTCCATACAACCGCCGCAGCCAAGTTTTTCTCCGATATCCTGACATAAAGTGCGGATATACGTTCCTTTGGAACAGTGTACACGCATGCGCACCCTCGGAAGCGTAACATCCAGAATGTCAATCGTTAAAATCTTCACAGGTCTTGCCTGACGCTCTACGGTTTTGCCCTCCCTTGCGAGATCACAGAGTTTTTTTCCATTGACTTTCAGCGCAGAGTACATCGGTGGGATCTGCATATAGTCCCCCACAAAAGAAAGGACTGTCTCCCTCACGGCTTCCTCTGTCACCTTCACATCTTTTTCCTCCAGCACTGTACCGGTGATATCCTGGGTATCTGTCACCTTTCCCAATAAGAGCACTGCCTCATATTCTTTGCTTTTATCAGTGAGCAGATCACAGACTTTTGTGGCTTTACCAAGACACACAGGCAACACCCCTTCCGCATCCGGATCGAGTGTCCCTGTGTGTCCGATTTTTTTCTGTTTAAAGATACCACGGAGTTTTGCCACTACATCAAAAGATGTATACCCTTTTTCTTTATATACATTAATGATTCCGTTGACCATAGTGTATCCTTTTTCTTCATTATTTTCTAAAGCTGTTTTTTCACTTCTTGCAAAATAGCTTCGATGATCTGCTCCGGTTCTCCCTTCATGGAAAAACCTGCAGCTCTCACATGACCGCCGCCGTCAAACTTCACTGCGATCTCTGACAGGTCAACAAGTTCTTTTGATCTTGTGCTGACCTTAAATTCTCCATCCTCTAACTCATACAAAAAGATGGCAACTTCCACATCCTTTGTCACCCTGAGCTGGCTGACGATCCCATCTAAGTGCTTTGGAAGCACATCATACTCTTGCATCTCCTGCTTCGTGATGACACTGGAAATGCACTTTCCGTCCAGATGCAGAACACTTTTCATCAGGGCAAGTCCCATAATACGGTTCTGGTTATACGTTTTTGTAAAGAATGTCTCGTCGACTATCTTTGGGAAGTTAATTCCTTTTTCGATAAGCTTTCCTGCGATCTCCATCGTTTTTCTGGAAGTGCAGGAATACTGGAAAACACCGGTATCATGCACCATTCCGGTGTAGATACATTCTGCGATCTCCCGGTCAATGCGCTCGTCTGGAAGCAGTTCAAAGATCAGTTCACAGGTGGAGCTTGCATCTGGAAAAATATAGTTATGTTCTGCAAAGTTCTGATTGCTCACATGATGATCCACACAGATCGTATGTTCTGCCGATTCAAAATACTTTGCAGCATTGCCAAGACGCTTTGCATCACCGCAGTCCTGTGCGATAAACAGATCATATTTCCTGTCATCCGGCCACTCACTCAAAATCTCTTCCGAACGCTTCATAAACTTGAAAATATTCGGGATCGGCTCTAAGTAAAGATCGACCTTCACATGTGGAAAATAGTTTTTAATATAATTGTATGTAGCGAGGCAGGAGCCTGCGCAGTCGCCATCCGGTCTGACATGACCTGCAATGGCAACTGTTTTTGCATCTGCCAGATAAACATCAAAATTTGTCATCTCTATTCCTCTGTCTTATCTGCGATATCTTTTGTTACATCATCGATCATTTTTGACATTTTGACACCATATTCAATGGACTGGTCTAAGATAAAGGTGATCTGTGGTGTGTTTCTCAGGTTAATGCTCTTTGCAAGCATGGTTCTGATATAACCCTCTGCACTCTTTAAGCCTTTGATCGTATCCTGCTGGGATTTTTCATCTCCTAAGACACTGATATATGCCTTACAGGTTTTCAGATCCGGAGCCACCTCCACGGCAACTACACTTGTCAGTTGATTAATGCGTGGGTCTTTGATCTCACCACGGATAATGTTACTTAATTCTTTCTGAACCTCTCCATTGATCCTGGTATTTTTAATACTGTTTTTTCTCATATTTTATGCCTCTTTTTTATCTAGGAACCTCTACCATGGTATATGCTTCCACAATATCAAGCTCAGCAATATCATTAAATCCTTCAAATACAAGACCGCACTCGTATCCGGCTTTTACCTCTTTTACGTCGTCTTTGAATCTCTTTAAGGAAGCAAGATTTCCTTCAAAGATCTGTGTTCCTTCACGTGAAATACGGACTTTGCAGCCTCTCTGGAACACACCGTCAAGCACATAGGAACCTGCGATGTTACCAACACCGGATGCTTTGAAGATCTGTCTCACTTCTGCATGACCAAGTACTTTCTCCTCATATACAGGATCTAACATACCCTTCATAGCTGCTTCCACATCTTCAATTGCATTGTAAATGACTTTGTAGAGACGTACGTCAACGTTCTCTCTGTCTGCTGTCACTTTTGCAGTTGGATCCGGACGAACGTTAAATCCAATGATAATTGCATTGGAAGCGGATGCTAAGATGATATCGGACTCATTGATTGCACCTACACCGCCATGGATGACTTTTACAACTACTTCTTCGTTGGACAGTTTTACAAGACTCTGTTTTACTGCTTCTACAGAACCCTGTACGTCTGCTTTTACAATAATATTCAATTCTTTTACATTTCCAGACTGGATCTGTGAGAACAGATCGTCTAAGGACATCTTTGCCTTCGTATCTTCGATCAGCTTATTCTTGCTCTCGGAAATATAAGTGTCAGCAAATGCTCTTGCCTCTTTCTCAGAATCAGTAGAAACGAATGTCTCACCTGCTTCCGGGACAGCGGACAGACCAAGAATCTCAACCGGAGTAGATGGACCTGCCTCTTTTACTCTTCTTCCCTGATCGTCGATCATCGCACGGACTTTACCAAAGCAGCTTCCGCAGGCGATTGGATCACCGACTCTTAACGTACCTTTCTGTACTAATACAGTGGCAACTGCTCCGCGGCCTTTATCAAGCTGTGCCTCGATGACAAGACCTCTTGCTTTACGGTTTGGATTTGCTTTTAACTCAAGCACTTCTGCTGTTAAAAGGATCATCTCCAGCAAGTTGTCAATACCTTCTTTTGTATGAGCAGATACCGGACAGAAAATAGTACTTCCACCCCAGTCTTCCGGAATAAGTTCATACTCGGACAACTCCTGTTTTACTCTCTCGATGTTTGCACTTGGTTTATCAATCTTGTTGATTGCAACAATAATTTCAACTCCGGCTGCTTTTGCATGGTTGATTGCCTCTACCGTCTGTGGCATAACACCGTCATCAGCCGCAACTACAAGGATTGCGATATCTGTAGAATTTGCACCACGCATACGCATTGCTGTGAAGGCTTCATGTCCAGGTGTATCAAGGAATGTGATCTTCTGTCCGTTGATGGATACCACAGAAGCACCAATATGCTGTGTGATACCGCCTGCCTCTCTGTCTGTCACACGGGTAGAACGGATTGCATCCAGAAGGGATGTTTTACCGTGGTCAACGTGACCCATAACACATACAACCGGTGGACGTGCAACTAATGTCTCTTCTGCATCATCTTCCTCTTTTAAGAGTTCTGCGATCACATCAACCTTCTCTTCCGGCTCACAGATGCAGTTAAACTCTAAAGCAATCTCCTCGGCCTGATCGTAATCGATCTCCTGATTGACTGTTACCATCGTTCCTTTTAAGAATAATTTCTTTACGATCACTGACGGCTGTACTTTCATCTTGTCAGCAAGATCTTTGATGGTAAGTTTCTCCGGAAGGACCAGTGTCTTGATTGTCTCTTCTTCCTGTTTTGGCTGTGGCTGCTGCTGTGGTTTCTTTTTACCGCCGTTCTTCTCTAAGTTTACGAAACGCTCCTGCTTCCTGCTTCCTAAAACATCGTAATCGCCGCGCTGTTTTCCGTTGCGGTTCTTGTTGTCACGTTCTCTCTCCCGTGTCTCTTTTCCGCGCATCTCCTCTGCCAATGGTGCAGAATCCTTATTGAACTTGTCGATCTCACGGTCTAATCTTCCACCGTTATCTCTTCCGCGGAAGTTATTATTGCGTCCTCCGCTACGGTCTCCCTGATTGAATCCCTGTCCCGGTCTTCCGTTGTTGAACGGTCTCTGGTTTCCGCCGTTTGGTCTCTGGCCTCTGTTATCTCCCTGACGGGCTGGTCTGTCACCATTGTTACGGTTATTATATCCACCTTCGCCATTATTATTTCTGTATGGACGGTCTCCCTGCGGACGGGCTGGTCTGTCGCCGTTTGCGCGGTTATTGTATCCGCCATTCTGTCCGTTTCTTGCCGGACGGTCTCCCTGTGGGCGTCTGTTGTCCTGATTTGGTCTGGAGGTCTTCTCCTGCTGACGCATCTGCTCATAAACATTCTCAGTTGGTTTTTTGAAAACTCTCTCCTGTGCTGCCGGTGCAGTCTGTGCAGTTTCAGTCTTAACTTCCTCTGCTTTTGGAGCTTTGTTTTCTGTCTCTTTTCCTGCATTTGGATTGATCAGACTGTCAAAATATTTTCTCATATCATTGCCGGACATCGCTGGTTTTGCCTGACCGGCCGGTCTGTCACCACGGTCATTTGCCGGGCGTCTGCCATCCTGTGATCTTCCGCCTTTTGCTCCCTGGTTCGGTCTTCTGTTATTTCCATGTCCTGCGCCCTGTTTGCTGTACTGTGCGTTAAACACGGCTGTGATGCTGGACTTTTTCTTTGGTCTGTCATGCTCAGCATCTGCTGGTTTCTTCTCCTCTGGTCTCGCTTTCTCCTCTGCCTTTGGTGCAGCTGGTTTTTCTGCTTTCTCTGCGGCAGGTTTTTCTTCTGCCTTTGGTGCGGATTTTTTGTACTTTTTACGGATGATCTCCTGCGCAGCATCATCAATGTTGTTGCTTGCGGACTTGATCTCGTACTCTGTACCGCTTAAACTATCTATAATTTCCTGTGATTTTATCTCTAACTCTTTTGCAAGTTCATGAACTCTCATTTTTGCCATATATTCTGACTCCTCCATTATTCAGTTGTTATTGTCTGTTTCAATTTGTCTTCCACGGAATGGGCAAGCCCTTCATTTACAATTGCAAGTGATGCACGAAATTCTTTTCCAATACAGTGTCCCAATGTCTCTTTGTCAGAATAAATATACATTGGAACCTCATAAAAATCGGTCATATTGGAAAACATCTTTTTCGTGTTATCGGAGGAATCTCCTGCCACGATCACAAGATAAGCCCTGCCTTCCTTGACTGCTTTCTCCGTTGAAAACTCACCACTTACGACACTACCGGATTTTGCTGCAATTCCCAACATGGATAAAACTTTATCTGGTCTCAAATTCTTCCATCTCCTTTGTCAGCATTTCGTATACATCTTTTGGAATCGGCATTTTAAATGAGCGTTCTAATCCCTTACACTTAATTGCTTTCTGCAGACATTCGCTTTCCGGGCAAATGTATGCACCTCTGCCATTTTTCCGACCGGTTGTATCTAATATTATCTCATCTTCCGCTGTCTTAATGACTCTTATCATTTCTTTCTTAGGCTTCATCTCTCCACAGCCTATGCATTGACGCATCGGAATCTTTTTATTTGCCATAATCTGCTATCCTCGATCAATTCTCCTCGGAATACTCTGTGTCATCCTGATAGTCTGCATCATTGTAGCCACCATCTTCGTCATAGTATTCATCATCTTCGTACTCGTTCTCATAATCAAAGAAATCGCCGGCTTCTCTTGCCTGTGTCTCACTCTTGATATCGATCTTAAATCCTGTCAGTCTTGCTGCCAGTCTTGCATTCTGTCCTTCTTTGCCGATTGCAAGGGATAACTGATAATCAGGAACGACTACTTTTGCTGCTTTCTCTTCTGCATCTGCGATAACAGAAATAACTTTTGCAGGACTTAATGCATTTTCGATGAGCATTGCAGGATTTTCATTCCAGGTGATGATATCGATCTTCTCACCACGGAGTTCATTGACGATGGCATTGACACGCGCGCCGTTCATACCGACACATGCTCCAACCGGATCTACATCCGGATCATTAGACCATACTGCGATCTTTGTTCTGCTTCCTGCCTCACGTGCGATTGCCTTGATCTCAACTGTTCCGTCTTTTACTTCGGCAACTTCAGATTCGAACAGGCGTTTTACCAGTTCCGGATGTGTTCTGGAAACAAGCACTCTCGGTCCTTTGGAGGTAGATTTTACTTCCAGGATATAAACTTTGATTCGCTCTGTTGGCTGGAATACCTCGCCTTTTACCTGCTCATTCTCTGTGAGGATGGCATCCACTTTACCGAGGTTGATGCTCACATTCTTTCCAACATAACGCTGAACGATACCTGTTACGATATCTTTCTCTTTGCTGTAGTACTCATCAAAAAGAACTTTTCTTTCTTCCTCACGGATTTTCTGTAAGATCACGTTCTTGGCATTCTGTGTTGCGATACGTCCGAACTCTTTGGATTTCACTTCTACATTTACAATGTCATCCAGTTCGTATTTGGAGTCGATCATCTTCGCATTGACGAGGCTGATCTCCTCAACCGGATCTTCCACTTTCTCTACAACTTTTTTCTCCTGAAATACATGATATTCACATGTTTCCGGATCAATGTTAACTTTTACGTTTTCAGACTTTCCAAAATGGTTCTTGCATGCAGTGATCAGTGAGTTCTCGATTGCCTCAAGTAAAGTCTCTTTGCTGATATTTTTTTCCTGTTCTAATATATTTAACGCTTCTAACAATTCATTATTCTTAGCCATTATTTTATCCTCCATTATTTTTTCTGTTATTTTACGCTAAAAATCAAAAGCCAGGCGGATCAGTGCGATATTGGATTTTTCAAATACCATCTCTTTTCCGTCTTCCTGCTCAATTGTCACTGTATCGGCATCGCATGCTTTTAAAATGCCGTAAAATTCTTTTTCCCGGTCAATCGCACGGTAGGTTCTGATCTCCAGTTCCTTCCCCATGCTTCTTATATAGTCTTTTTCTTTTTTCAGTGGTCTTCCAAGACCCGGAGAGCTCACTTCAAAGGTATAGGAACCTTCTACATAATCCTCTCTGTCAAGAATCTCATTCATTTCCCTGGATACATCTGCGCAATCGTCGGAAGTGATTCCGCCTTCTTTGTCAATGTAAACCCGTAAATACCAGGTACTACCCTCTTTGACATATTCCACATCCACAAGTTCAAAGTTTCTTCGGTCTAAAATCGGGGTGATGAGTTCTTCGGTGCGTGCTTCATACATCTCTTTTTTCGACATGTGTACACCTCTTCCTTCCATATTCAGTTTTTTCGTGTTCCATCACGCTGCTGTCTCCTAAACATAAATTGAGAGAGGGTTCTGCCCTCTCTCAATCAAGTCAACGTGTTAACATAAATAAGGTAACACTCTTTCTTCTATTTTGCAAGCTTTTTATTAAAAAAAGCATTTAAAAATGCCAGAAACATTGTTTCTGGCATTCCGGGTTGGGCTGTTATAAAAATAACAGAGCAGTTCGTAGGGGAATCGAACCCCTGATTCCGCCGTGAGAGGGCGGCGTCTTAACCGCTTGACCAACGAACCATAGTTACAAATAACAGATATAAAATTGCTGAGCAGTTCGTAGGGGAATCGAACCCCTGATTCCGCCGTGAGAGGGCGGCGTCTTAACCGCTTGACCAACGAACCGTGCTTGTCTAATATAACACGGTAAAAAGAAAAATGCAAGCACTTTTTTATAATTTTTTTAATTTTTTGTATTTTTTATAAATAATATGCAATTTCAACAACAATAGAATGCACGCTCCGCGAACATTCTATTGTCATGAATTAAGAGAGCCCGCAACAACCGCTGCGAGCCCTGTAAAATCAACATTATTCACGATGCATAGAGAAACTGTCCATATCATAATTCTTTAAGTTTTCGTGGATTCCGCGTCCATCCGCATTGCTGATCAATGCATCCCTGTTCTTCTTGGAAGAAATCTGATCGTTGAATGCACTTGGTCCGCCGACACATCCGCCTTCACATACCATACCTTCGATGAAGTCTTCCGGCAATCTTCCGGCTTTCATTAATAACAGCGCTTTCTTACACTCTGCAGCACCATTACACTTGCATACCTTTGCATCGATCTCATCTTCAGATTCTTTTAAGCTCTGAAGAACTGCTGCAGTCACACCGCCTGCATTGGCAAATCTCTTACCGTATACAGAAGATTCCTGATAGCTGTTCTCATCCGGTTCTAATGCCACACTCTTCGCTTTCATGATGGCACGGATCTCAGAATAAGTTAATACATAATCTGCATTGCCTTCGATCTTCTGGTCTACCACCTCGGATTTCTTAGCGATACATGGTCCGATAAATACGGTAACTGCCTCCGGATCTTTTGCTTTGATCAGACGGGATACTGCTGCCATCGGGGAAATCGTGGTAGAAATATTGTCTGCAAGCTCCGGAAAATGATGTCTTACCATATTGACAAATGCAGGACAACAGGAAGTTACTTTCTTCTTGCCTTCTTTGTAAGCTTCTGCCCACTCTTCTGCCTCATAAGCAGCTGTCATATCTCCGCCGAGACCGACTTCAAAGAAACCATCAAAACCAACTGCCTCCATTGCTTTCTTCCAGCTGTTCATCGTGATATCATCACCGAACTGTCCCTCTGTTGCAGGAGCTGCCATTGCATAAACTTTTTTATTGGATTTTAATGCTTCAATTACATTTACAATATAGGTCTTAGATCCGATCGCACCGAATGGACAGCTGTGGATACATTTTCCACAACGGATACATTTCTTCTCGTCGATAACGGAGATTCCGTACTCGTCATATGTAATTGCATTGACCGGACAACTGAATTTACATGGTCTCTTTAAATGTGCGATCGCATTGTACGGACAGGCCTGAGCACATTTGCCACACTCTTTACATTTCTGTGGATCAATGTGGGAACGAAGTCTTCCCGGCTCGATTGCACCAAATTTACATGCATTGATACATGCCTTTCCAAGACAGTTCTGGCAGTTTTCTGTCACTGTATAACTGGAAATCGGACAATCTTCACAGGCAGAACTGATCACCTGGATCACATTACCGTCATCTACTGGTCCAGGAGCTTTTCCTTCTGCCAGTCTGACTCTCTGTCTGATAATCTCTCGCTCTTTATAGATGCAGCAGCGGAACTGTGCTGCTGGTCCTGGGATTAATTGGTTTGCAATGTAGTCTTTCTTCTCCTCAAGCTCACCTGCAAATGCAAGTTTTGCCACTTCATAAAGTACATCGTGTTTAATTTTGATCACATTTTCATCAGCGTACATTGTAAATACCTCACTCGTTTTTGTTCGTTAATTTTTTAACCATCTAAGACATTATATCGAAAATGTATGGAATTACAAGTACCTCTGATGTTTTTATTATAATACATAAGCTTTTTGTGCAAAGTAACAATTTCACTTATCCTTTTTTGTGCAATTATTCCGTGACCGTCTGAAACAGTCTGTCCCCTATTTTCGTCTGTAATAAACATCGCGGTCAACCGCCTTATTCCAGGAGGCAACGATCGTCGTGCAGACAGCGTCCCCTGTGATGTTGACAGCGGTACGTGTCATATCCAGGATCCGGTCAATTCCCATGATCAGCGCGATTCCCTCGATCGGAAGTCCAACGGAATTAAATACCATGGTCAATGTGATCAGACCCACACTCGGCACTCCGGCGGTTCCGATGGAGGCAAGCGTTGCGGTTCCAATGACAGTGAGGTAATCCATCATGTCAAGCGGGATTCCAAACGCCTGTGCGGTGAACACAACCGCCACACCCTGCATAATCGATGTTCCATCCATGTTAATGGTCGCTCCGAGCGGGATCGTGAAAGATGAAATCTTTTTCGAAACACCCATTTTTTCCGCAAGCGTATCAATATTCATTGGAATGGTTGCATTCGAAGTTGAGGTTGAGAATGCAAACGCCATAACCGGGAAGAAATTCTTGATGAAAATAAACGGGTTGAGCCCTGAAAATATTTTCAGCAATCCGAGGTACACCACAAAACACTGCACTGCGAGTGCAAGCAGAACGCAGAACATATATTTTAACAATGGGATGAACACCTCAAAACCGATCTCTGCAAATGTTTTTGCGATCAGGCAGAACACTCCGATCGGTGCAAGCTTCATGACAGCCATCGTCATTTCCATCATAATATCATTGAACTGTCCAAAGAAGTTCTTCACAATGTCAACACGGTCTCCCATGTTCGCGAGAATCACACCGAGGATCAATGCAAACACAATGATCTGCAGCATATTTCCCTCGCTTAAGGAATTAAAAATATTGACCGGGATAATGTCTAACAGTGTTTCTGTCATGCTCATGGACTGTGTTGTCTCACTCACGGTGGAAGTCACCTGGATCTGTGACATATCAAGTCCTTTTCCCGGATTAAAAATATTGGCGATCGTCAGCGCAACGGTAATCGCAAGCGCTGTCGTACACAGATAAAAAATTAGTGTCTTCACACCGACGCTTCCAAGCTTTTTCGTATCTCCCACTGCCATGCTTCCGCAGACGATGGAGCAGAATACAAGCGGAACGACGAGCATACGCATCAGACGGATAAATCCCTGTCCGACAATATAAAAGACACCCTGCACAATGATATCATCCACCACGTAGTTCGATGGAATCAGATAGTTGATGATCACACCGGCCAAAGCTCCTGCAAGAAGCGCAATAAAGATCATCGTGGTAAGGCTTATCTTTTTCTTCTTTTGAACTCTATTCTGCATGATATAATCCCCTCTCTTCCAGATATTCTCTCAGGGAATCCTGCCAGTCTGGGAAATCATAAATCGGAACCATGCTCATAATAAAATTATCGAGCACCGCATACGCCGGTCTCACCTTGGAAAAATCCGACATGACAGTTGGAACCGGCTGCATGGAAGCCGTCTTTCCTGTCATTTTCAAAATCTCCTGTGCAAACGCATAACGGCTGCACACGCCCTTGTTTGTCGCATGATAAGTTCCGTACTCGCTTGTATGCACCAGATGTAATAAAAATCTTGCCAGTTCGTTTGCACTTGTCGGTGATCCAAACTGGTCAGAGGCGATCGATAACTGCTCGCCTGCGTCCACTTTTTTTAAGAAACCATTGATAAAATTCTGTCCCTTTCCATACACCCAGGTGCTCCGCACGATAAAATGTTTTGTTGTGAATTCTTTCACATAGTTTTCCCCCGCAAGCTTGGACTTTCCATAAACCGTTCCCGGATTTGTAATGTCAAATTCTGTGTAAGGCTCTGTGCTTTTGCCGTCAAACACATCATCCGTGGAAAGCTGTACCATTTTTGCCTGCATTTTTGCTGCAACGATCGCCAGATTTCTGGCTCCCAGTGCATTTACTTTAAACGCCTGCGAAGGATTTTCCTCACAGGAACTGATATCCGTCATACCGGAACAATTGATGATAATGTCCGGGCGGTTCATCTCGCCAAAACGAAGTACTTCATCTGTATCCGTCACATCAAGGTCATCCACATCTGTATCTAACATTTCAAATTCCAATTTATCCACAACATCATTCACTGCCTGTCCGATCTGACCGCGGGCACCACATACCCAGATTTTCTGCATCACTGTTCCTCCATTTTCTCTTCTAGTATTTCTCAAAGCATAGAAAAAGATGTGAGTTTATGATTCACATTACATCTCACATCTTTTTACCGTTCTTTATTATATTGATCCACGCATTTGATGTCAAATATTTTTTTCCATGCAGGACAGATGATTTTTTATACAAAACATGCGACCACTACGCCATGTCATGATATTTTCCAAGGAACTCCCTCGTTCTCTGATTTGTCGAAGTAAATAATAACTCCGGTGTCGTCTCCTCCACGATCACACCTTTATCCATAAAGATCATACGGTTTGACACATCTTTTGCAAAGTTCATCTCATGCGTGACAATGACCATCGTCATTTTTTCCTCCGCAAGCTCCCGGATGACTTTTAGGATCTCAAGCGTCAGTTCCGGGTCGAGCGCGGAAGTCGGTTCATCAAAAAATAATATTTCCGGCCGCATGGCAAGTGCCCGCGCAATGGATACCCTCTGCTGCTGTCCGCCGGAAAGCTGACATGGATAGGCATCTTCCCTGCCGCTTAATCCCATCTTCTCCAGTAATACCTTTGCTTCTGCAACAACCTCTTCTTTTTTCCGCTTCTGAACACTGACCGGGGCATCAATGATATTTTTTAAGACAGAATAATGTGGAAACAGGTTAAAATTCTGGAATACCAATCCAAAATGTCTCTGTATCTTTTTCAAATCTGCCGGTTTCGCATAAACCGTTTTTCCATTGATACTCTCTGCCGCCTTTTCCCCCATATACGTTAAGCTTCCGTCATCCATCTGCTCTAACAGTGTCGCACATCGCAGCAGGGTGGATTTTCCGGAACCAGAAGGTCCGATGATGGAGACAACCTCGCCCTCTGCAACGCTTAAACTGATATCTTTTAAAACTTCGTTTTCGCCGAAGCCCTTTTTTACATGCTGCATTTCCAGTAAATTCATATCATTTCCTCTTTGCCTTAATTTTACTACGATTGTATCTCTAATGATAATAACTCATCTTTTTCTCAAAAAATTCCATGATAAATGCCACCACATAGTTAAAGACATAATAGAATATCGCGGCTGCCACAAACGGGATCATGCTCTTCTGTGAAGCTGCCAGTGCCTTTGCCTGTGAAAACATCTCTGCATAAGCAATGGAAAACGCAAGCGACGTGTCTTTTACCAGCGTGATCACCTCATTGGTCACGGACGGAAGAATACGCTTGATCACCTGTGGAAGGATGATCTTTACAAATGTCTGTGTTTTTCCATAGCCTAATACTTTTGCCGCCTCATACTGTCCAACCGGCATGGACTCAATACCACCACGGTATATCTCTGCAAAATATGCAGCATAGTTGATTGCAAATGCGATCACAACCGCATATGCGCGGTAGCTTGACGAAATATTCACGCCGAAAATATAGTATGGTCCAAAATATACCACCAAAAGCTGTAGCATTAAGGGTGTTCCACGCATAATGGAAATATATATTTTGGTGATCGTTCTTATCACAGCATTTTTTGACATTCTTCCGAAGGCTACCAGAAGTCCAAGCGGCAGTGAAAAAATAAGTGTTAATAAGAAAATCTGAATTGTTGTCATCATCCCGGAACCAAGCTGGGAAATCATTACCTGAAAGCTCATATAAAAAGAACCCCTATCTTTTTCTACTGTAAAACCAATGCGCTGTTATTTGCCGAGCGTGCAGACATCATAACCGAAATATTGGTTGGATATTTCTGCGAATGTGCCGTCCTCTACCATCTCTAATAAAGTGCTCTGCACCTCATCGCGAAGTGCTGTGTTCCCAAGGAAAAATCCAACCGCATACTGTTCTGAGGAAATCGTCTCATCTAAAATCTGATACTGATCTTCTTTTCCCTCAATCTGGAACTGTGCGACACCGATATCTATCGCAACAGCATCGACTGCGCCAGACTCAAGATCCATAAATGCGGTGTTGTATTCGCCTACCGATAAGAGCTGTGCAAAGGAAGCCATCAGATCTGCATGTTCTTCATCGTTTAATGCGGTCTCTGCGGCAGACTCTTTCTGTACCTCCACCACTTTTCCTGCAAGATCCGCAAGTGTGTTAATTCCGGAATCTTTCTTTACCACAACCACCTGGCTGTTGTCCATATATGGATCTGTCCATGTATACTGATCTTCACGTCCATTCATCGTAAATCCATTCCAGATACAGTCGATCGTACCGGCTTCTAACTCCATATCCTTTGCATCCCAGTCGATCGGCTGTAACACAATCTTTTTGCCCATACGCGCTGCACACTCCGTCGCCATCTCAATGTCAAACCCTGTAAATTCGCCATCATCCCCCACATAACCAAACGGCGGAAAATCCTGGTCAAATCCAACAGTAAATGTATCTTTTCCGTCTGCTTGATCCGTTTTTGCTGTATCAGTGGAACCTCCACACGCTGTCAGCGACAATGTCATCCCTGCAACAAGTAATAATGCCATAAATTTCTTCATAAAATCTCCATCCTTTATTTTTAGTTTATTACCACACTACCACATTAAAGTGTCTGCTTATAACCTATCACAGAAACGGATTCGTTGTCAAGCACAGCTTCTCTCTTTTCAAACATTTCCTATTGCATAAAAAGCAGGAACACGCAATGTGCTCCTGCCCTTTCTTACAGAATATATTTTTCCATTGTCTGATACAACAGCTCTCTCTGTACCGGCTTTGTGATTCTTTCATTCATGCCTGCCTCATGCACTTTCACGATATCCTTTGCCATCGCATTTGCAGTGACTGCCAGAATCGGGATATCCGATGCGTCCGGCTTTTTGCTGCCCCGGATACTCTTTGCTGCCTCATACCCATCCATGATCGGCATATTCAGATCCATAAAAATCATGTCATAATAGTAATCCGGCATATTCTGATAGCGTGAAAGTGCTGCTTCCCCATTGTCGGCACATTCTACTTCTGCGTTGACAGCCTTCAGAAATCCCTGAAAGACCTCTGCGTTGACTGCATTATCCTCCGCCAGCAGTGCCCGCTTTCCGGAAAAATCATAGTCCTCCGTTTTATTTTTCTCTGCCTCCGGCACGCTGCAGATCTCTGAGATCATGCTGTATACCTGAGACTGCAGCACCGGTTTTTTCAGGATATAATCTACACCTGCCCCACGCATCTCTTCCTCATAGTCCTCTGTATCATAGGAAGATGTAACGATTTTTAATGTATCACGGTCAAAGATCTCCCGCATTTCCCTGACCAGTTTTTTGCCATATCCCCCCGGCATCTGCCAGTTGACAAAACAGATGTCGTAGCCTTCCCCTCGTTCATACGCTTCTTTGAGTATCCGGATGATCTCCTTCCCGTCTGTCGAACTGTCATACCGGATCCCGAGTCTCGTCAGCGTCGACATCATATAATGCAGTGCGATCTCATCATTGTTTACCAGAAAAACTTTTAATGATCTGAACTTACGTTTCTCCCGCACAATACTTTTTCCAATTTCAAATGGAATGTCCACGATGAATTTTGAACCCACATTATATTCGGATGCCACATCGATCGTTCCGTGCATCTGTTCGACAATGCTCTTTATGATTGGAAGTCCCAGACCGCTGCCACCGTAATATTTTCCGTTTTCATGCTGTTCCTGCTCAAACGGTTCCCAGATTTTTTCCAAAGCTTTATCCGAAATCCCACATCCGGTATCACGCACTGTAATATGTAAAACCGTCCTGCTGTCATCCACATCCAGCTCAGACATGCACACCTCAATGGTTCCGCCCTTCTCGGTAAACTTAAACGAATTTGAGAGCAGATTCACAAGCACCTGCTTGACACGGATTGCATCTCCGATCAGATATTCATGTGTCACATTGTCAACCCTGAAATAAAAATAGATCCTTTTCATCCTGCACTGGGAATAAAAAAGACCAGAGACCTCCGACACGACCTCATTGAGTGAAAACGCCACATGACGGATCGTCATTTTTCCATTGTCAATGGCTGCCATATCCAGCACATCATTGACCAGTTCCCACAGATACTCCGCCTGGTAACGGATCTTCTTAAAATCCTCCCGGACTTCTGCATCTTTATAATGGGCAAGCTGTGAAATGCCCAGAATTCCATTGATCGGTGTGCGGAGTTCATGGGACATCCTTGCAAGAAACAGTTCTTTTGCCCTGCCCATCTCCTGCTCTTTCTCTAACTGTGCCCTGATCTTCTCCCGTTCCAGAATATATTTTTCCACAAGATTATGAACTCTTTTTTTCACGATGGCCGGATCACACGGAGAAAAAATATACTCATCCGCTCCAGCTTCTAACGCTTTAACCTCTGTTTTCTCATCAATTGCAGTTTTTGCGACGATCGGGATATCCGCATACTTATCCTGCTGTTTCATCTCCCGGATCACTTCAAATCCATCCATCACCGGCATGCAAAGATCAAGAAGAACAATATGTACCTTTTGTTGTTCCAGTTGTTCCATCGCCTGTTTTCCGTTTTCCGCCTCCAGAATCTGATATTCGTCTTTAAAGATTTCTGCAAACGAAATGCGTTCCACTTCCATGTCATCTACAATGAGCATTGTCAGTTGTCTGTTCATATCTGATTAGTACCTTCCTGATTCGATAATGTATCATCTCTTTAGCTATTATACATAATTTTCACATAAAAAAGCGTTTTTTTTGTTTTTTTTCACAAAAATATGCATTATCTGGCATCTTCTAAACATGATACAACATTTTTCGACAAAGATTCTGCCTCGTTTAATGAAACAAAGGACTGATCGCCAGAAGAAAAATCCCCACATAATAAGTGGTAAGGTTAAACAGGTGGACTTTCCGGCTCTTATTTTTATAAAAATAAAGAAACAGAATGGAAATATCTGAGATCATAAACAGAAAACTTCCCACCGCACAGACGATGTGCCGCATGTCAGGGATACTCACTGCAATATGCATGCTTTTTGCAAACAGGTATGCAATAAAAAAAGTGTAGACTAAAATGCATGGCCGGAGTCTTCCGGTATGAAAGCTGCCCATTCCTGTCACTGCAAAAATCCCGATCACTGCTATGACCGGAAACACCATATCTGCAACTGCCGGCGGCTGCATCCGGTCCAGCCACCGGATAAAGAACAGATGCCCCATTAAAAATGTGACAAGTCCCAACAAAAAAAGTCTCTTTTTTTTGATCTTATTATAAAAAGCAAGTATTACATCTCCTGCAAAGCAGCAGACAAACGCCGGAAGCATCAGCCAGAAATCCAGAATATCCCGACTGACAACTGCTGCTGCCAGAAACACAGACACAAACGCTGCACTCTGCAGTGTCTTTACAAGCACATAATTTTTCTTATAATCCGGCTTTTTCACCTGATTTAAAAACCATAGAAACAGCACTCCATAAAAGACTGCCATTCCCAGAAACCATATCCAACGCTCCATAGAAAGCTCCTATTTTTGTTTTCCAAATAATACCGGGTTTCCTGCTGCCGTCACGATCAGTGGGATCACCATGCAGATCCATATGACCGGTTCTGTCCAGATGACTGCCCAATAACCAAACCTACGCACAAAAACCAGCGTGAACACCACTTTTCCCGCCAGCTCTATAAAACTTGAAAAGACGGGCGTCCTCTGATCTCCGATTCCCTGCAGCGAATTGCGCAGGATCACAATAAACACACAGACCACCTGAAAAGACATATCGTACACCAGATACTGTGTGCCCCAGTAAATGACCTCCTTATTCTTTGAACTTGCAATAAAAGAGATCAGATACGGTGATATCGTATGCGATAAAATAAAAATAATCACACTGAACACACAGCCGATTCCAAGCACTGCCTTTAAGCCCTGCCGGATCCTGTCATACTTTCCGGCTCCGTAATTCTGTCCACAGTAAGTTGCCATGGAGGCGCCAAAAACGCTGACCGGAAGACTGAATATCTCAAACACTTTGCGCGCCGCTGTATGTGCCACGATAATGTTCGTTCCAAGTTTATTGATTCCCGTCTGCAAGATCAAAGTACCGCAGTTTACCAGAGATGACATGAGTGCCATCGCCAGTCCGTTCTGATACAGAATTCTCATGCGTTCTCTCTCCCACTCCAGATCATTCTTCGAGATGTGAAGGATTGGGAAACCGGACTTGATACGCAGAAAGCATAATACTGCTGAGACCAGTTGTGACAGCACCGTCGCACAGGCAGCTCCTGACACGCCCATGGAAAAGCCGCCGATAAAGAGATAGTCAAGCACAATATTTGTGACCGCCGCAATGACCAGAAAGATCAGTGGTGTCACGGAATCCCCGATCGCCCGGAGCATATCCGCACACAGATTGTATGCCAGTGTAACAAACATGCCCCACACTAAAATCCTGATATAATCATGTGCCATGCAAAACTGTTCTTCCGGAACATTCATGGCATGAAGAATCGGATTTAAGAAAAGCAGTACTGCAAAAATGATCACAACCGCCGTCATCATTCCCAGCATTATGGAAGACGCCACATTTTTCTTTAAAAGTTTCTCATTCCCACTTCCATAGTTTTGTGCGGTCACAATGGAAAATCCCAATGTAAAGCCGCTGAAAATTCCGGTCAGAAGATTATAAAGGATCGACACGGAGCCAACTGCCGCCAATGCCTCTTCCCCTAAAATACTTCCGACGATCTTGGTATCGATCAGACTGTACATCATCTGGAACAGTCTTCCCAAAAAGACAGGAATTGCAAATAATAAAATCAGTTTTAACGGATTACCCTCTGTTAAATTTAAAGTTTTTCCTGTTTTCCCATCAGCCATTTTTTCGAAGTCCCTTCGGGTAATGATTTTTTAAAATGCCACCGGCTAACTTGCCCCAGCCAATGCTGTAACCATCCACAGTCACTAAATACCAGCCCTTTTCTCCGTCCATATTCAGGGTCTGTCCATTTAAGTATGCTTTGACCTGTGGGCTGTCGCTCTCTAAGCTGCACACGTGCTTTACCTGATCCGGTCTTAACGCTAACGCCAGTGCATGGGACGGCTCGAAACGGTTCTTTTTTAAGGTTCCCAGATGCAGTCCCGGGCGGAGCACTTTCAGATTCCGGATGGACGGCATTCCCTCCGGCATCCGATAAAGCTGGTCGCCGAATTTCAGAAAATTGCCTGTTATATTTTTAACAAGGTTTTCCTCTGCAAATGCAAAAAATTCCCTGCACTCTTTCTCACTGATCCCCTTCTCCACACCGTTTCTGCAATAGCCCTGACAGGTTCTGGATAAAACACCCGCTTTCTGTAAGACAGCGAGGTAATGCCCTTCACCTTTTAAATGGTGCGGCCACAGACGGATGGTGTGTTCTAAACCATCCGCCGGATGCTCTGTCCACGCCGGCACACCCGGCATCATACCGTCTTTTTTCTCCACCGGTAATATTGAAAATTCCGGGTGGCGCTCTAAAAAGCGGCTGATACTGCCTTCATTCTCCGTCGGGGCAAACGTGCAGGTCGAATACACAAGCCGTCCGCCCGGCTTTAACATCTCCGCTGCGCAGTCTAAGATCTCCGCCTGTCTTGCGGCACAGTTCTCTACATTTTCCGGACTCCACTCATCACAGGCATCCTCGTTCTTGCGGAACATTCCCTCACCGGAACACGGTGCATCCACTAAAATACGGTCAAAATATTCGCGGAAATTATCCGAAAGTTTCTGTGGTGTCTCATTTGTCACAAGCGCATTGCACACGCCCATGCGCTCGATGTTCTCAGACAGGATCTTTGCTCTCGCCGGATGAATCTCATTGCAGACGATCAGTCCTTCCCCCTGCATGGAACATGCAATCTGTGAGCTCTTGCCTCCAGGTGCGGCACACAGATCTAAAATGCGCTCTCCCGGTTCCGCCATCAGATACTCCGCCGGAGCCATCGCACTCGGCTCCTGGATATAGTAAACGCCCGCCTCATGATACGGATGTCTGCCGGGCTGATCATTCCCACTGTAATAATAGCCATTCGTTGTCCACGGCACTCTGTTTAAAGAAAACGGCGCCTGCAGCAAAAAAGTATCCCGCTCTGTTTTCAGTGGATTGATCCTGAGTGCCTGATATTTCGGCAGATCATAGCTTGCATAGAATGCTGCGTACTCCTCTCCGAGCATTTCTTTCATACGCACACAAAATTGTTCTGGTAACATAATTTCTCTCCGTCCTGTTTTTCCTGTGATTGATTCATTTTCATAATTCCGTTTTTATGAATTTTACAATTGTATTTTCTCATCGGTTAATTGTTTCAGTGCATCTCCCAGAATGTGATTGGATGATTTTTCCCTCATTCCATCGATCGTTTCCCGAAGCGTCTGGTTTGCTGCCTCTACCTCACGCTCAAACTCTCTTGCAGAGAGCAGATGACAGCCCTGCCCGGTGATGATGATCTGCTCAAGACCATCCGAAGTCGCCACTGTCACATGGTATTTTCTTCCGTTTTCATGTGCAAACTTTTCAATATAAGCATCGGCAGTCTCTGCTTCTTTTGTATACACGACATGAATATTATGGTGATCGAGCATTTCCGTCTGGTGTCCTTTTACGCGGTACGCATCAAACACCACGATCAGATTGCATTTTTTTATGCCCTGATAATTGCACAAAATGTCTAAAAGCTTTCCTCTTGCTCCGTCGATATTGACTGCCGCAAGCTCTTTTAAGCTCTCCCATGCAAAAATGATATTATATCCGTCCACCAGCAGATATTCCTCTTTGGAAACTGCTTTTACAGGTGCATAGCGTGGCGCATTGTCTCCCGAGATCACTTTTTTCGCAGTGCGCCACTGCTTTGTCGCTCCCTTCTCATGTTTATTTGCATGATAGGTACGTGCTAAGATCGCATCAATCTCCTCAATGTCGATCCAGTGATCCGGATCATAGGTTTTTGTCTTTTTACCGGAAGGTGCTTCCTCCTGCTGTTCTTTCTTTTTTAACAGCCTGCCCTCCACATGCATGTGATCCGGCACTTCATTCCATGGAACGATAAATCCTGCTCCGTGCGCACAGAAAACAGAATCCGCCGGGTGCGAAAGATCCCGCTCCGGATCATAACCGGTCTGTGCGACCACCTCTTCCGTGTTGTGACATGGGTAATATCCCGCAAACCGGAACGTTACTTTTCCAAGTCCTTTCGTGTAGGCAGTCACTTCCTTCTGGTAATTTGCCATGCACGCCACCGGAGCAATGCCGCGCAGAACCTGTGCATCGCCCTCCTGATAAGGACCTTCAAACTTTCCATGCATTTTTTCAATATCCGTCATAGCACGTCCTACCATATTCTGCGGAACAGCTATGTGAAATTCATAATACGGCTCCAGCAGCACAGACTGCGCCTGTTTTAAGCCCTGGCGCACTGCCCGGTAAGTCGCCTGTCTGAAATCGCCGCCCTCCGTGTGTTTCGTGTGTGCCCTTCCACCGATCACTGTGATTTTCATATCTGTAATCACCGAACCGGTCAACACTCCGATATGCTCCCGCTCTTTTAAATGTGTCACGATCAACCGCTGCCAGTTTTTATCCAGCACATCCTCACTGCAGTCTGTGTCGATCACAATACCGCTTCCCGGTTCCAGCGGCTCTAACAAAAGATGTACTTCCGCATAATGTCTGAGAGGTTCAAAATGTCCCACGCCCTCCACTGTATCTGCGATTGTTTCCTTGTATACAATCTTGCCCGGGCCAAATGACACATCCACGCCAAAACGCTCTGCAATCATACTTTTTAAAATTTCCGTCTGAACCTCGCCCATAATCTGGATCTGGATCTCCTGAAGCTTTTCGTTCCATACAATATGTAATTCCGGCTCTTCCTCCTCGATCTGGCGCAATTTTGGCAGCATGACTGCCGGCTCCACGCCCTCCGGGAGAATCAGACGGAAATGCAGTACCGGCTCTAATACCGGTGTTTCTCCCTGCGCTTCTATTCCAAATCCCTGTCCCGGATATGTGTGGTCTAATCCGGTCACGGCGCACACCATTCCGGCATCCGCTTCATTGATCAGCTCATATTTGGTTCCGGAATAAATGCGGATCTGGTTCACTTTCTGTTCCCACACTTCCTCACCAAACCGCACATGATCTGCATTCGAAAGCAGCGCTTTCACTTTTAACGTTCCTCCGGTCACTTTCAGATAGGTCAGCCGGCTGCCTGCCTCATCTCTCGCGATTTTAAAAACTTTCATGCCAAATCCATCCGGATATTCCGGTGCCAGCGTATATCGGTCAAACCCCTGTAAAAATGTATCCACGCCGGCATTCCGAAGCGCAGAACCAAAAAAGCACGGAAATATCTTTCGCTGCACGATCATTTCCCTGATTTGTTCACCGGCAATCCTTCCGGTCTCTAAAAAACTTTCCATCGCAGTCTCATCTTCCATGGCAATTTCTTCCATAATAGTACTGCTTTTCTCGTTTTCCTGTGCTTCTTCTTCTGTTCCTGCGCCAAGTTCCGTGAAATCAATGCATCCGTCCGACAACTGTTTTTTTAACTCCAAAAGAATTGCCGCTCTGTCGGTTCCCGGCTGATCCATTTTATTGATAAAAAGAAATACCGGGATCTCATACCGTTTTAAAAGCCGCCAGAGTGTCTGTGTATGAGCCTGCACTCCGTCAGATGCGCTGATGACAAGCACGGCGTAATCAAGCACCATCAGCGTCCGCTCCATCTCTGCCGAAAAATCCACATGTCCCGGTGTGTCCAAAAGTGTCATTTTCGTGTCACCAAATTGTAATTCTGCCTGCTTTGAAAAAATCGTGATGCCACGTTTCTTCTCCATCGCATCCGTGTCTAAAAATGTATCGCCGTTGTCGACGCGCCCTATTTTTTTAATGCTTCCACTGCTATATAAAAGTGCTTCTGACAATGTGGTCTTGCCGGCGTCCACATGTGCCAGGATTCCTGCTATAATTTGTTTCATGATTATTTTTTCCTTAGGTTATGTAGCGAATTGTAAAATTCATCTATACTGTCTTTAAATTGTTCAAAATTAATCCGTGCATAAAGAGACCCGCTTCCGCTACGTGTCGCTCGCAACGGTACTAAGAAACCACCGGCTGCATTTCTTATCTGATAAATCAGAACGAAATACAGCCACTGCTTTCTAAGAACCGGCGGCTCCCCAGTGTCTTTTTTGCGCGGATTAATTTTTCACAATATATTTACACTGTGTTGAGTTTTACAATTCGCAATTTACTGTATGAAAAAATGATTCATGGGTGTGTTGCCCTCTGTTGAATCATTTTGCCTTTTCGGATATTTTAACATATTTTCAGAATCCAGAAAAGGGACAGCACACGGAAATTATCCATGTACTATCCCTTTTGCTGGCTGCGTCATGGCCTGGTACTTTATTAGTAGCAGAAATAATGACAGCAGATTTTTACATCAAGATTCGATGTGAGCGGATAAGTTGAAAAATTCATTGTATCATTTCTTAATAGGTCTGTATTTCCATTTAATACATTATAAATAGACTGGTACTCTGTCTCTGTCGGATGCGCTTTATCCCGTCTTTTCCAGGAAACAAACTGAACCGGATTGTTCTGGCTCAGCACATCATATAATGTATCCGGATACAAATCGGATGCCATGCGGTTTAACACCACCTCGACAACCGCTTCCTGCCCCTCGACAGGTTCGCCGTTTGCTTCCAGCCACACGATTTTGGCCAGCAAATCGATCTCTTCATCGGTCAGGCTGATGTTCCAACGATTGTTGTATGCCGGAGCCTGCGAAGTTCCAGAAACTTCCTCCACCTGACCACTCTCACTTACTTCTGTATTTGTTTCAACTGATCCGTCTGTCTCTTCTTCTAAATTACTTTCTGAATCATTTGAAGTTGTCACTAAAACAACATCTTTCTTTTCAACACCTGTTTTTTCATCTGATTCTGTGGTAAATGAATTTGCGGAAATTGCAGCTGCCACACCGGCGGAAAATTGCATTTCTTCCGGCTCTGCCTCCTGATCCTGAAGCGGTACTGCCTCATTCTCAAGCTCTGCAACATATGCTGCCTCTTCCTGAATGTTGGACGTAACAATCAAGCACAATGCGAAAGCAAAAAGTAATGCTGCGTCCAATATTTTTTTTCTCATTTTTCTCCTTTCCTCAAGAATGATACATAACATAGTAAAACGACAGATAAACCAAAAATTTATCTGCCGCTTCATTACAAAACCCTATCATACTCAATTATTCCCAAAAGTCAAATTTCTCATTCAGGAACTGTGCTGAGAAAATTTCTTTGAATTTTACCATATATTTTTTTCATTTGTGTAAATAATCTACTAACGAGTCAGTTATAACTTTTTCGCGTTAAAGCAGAAACAGTCAGATATTACAATTATTGTGAGCTTTTCTGCTTATTTTTATGCAACTTCCATTAATTTTTCCCCAAAAAATCTGGAAACAGTCTTAATCTCTTGCGATCTCAGACAGAATTTCTGCGCGTTTTGTGCCGATCAGGAGCTGATTTTTATATGTTTCATAACGCTCTATGCGATGCTCACTTAAGAAGACCGCGATCTCCGGTGTGATCGTAAGTTCTGTCACAAAAACTACCATTTCCTGTCCATCCGAAAATGCCTGCTCCATAAATGTAAATGCATGTTCTAAGGTTTCAATCCCTTGATTTTCAAGGCTTTGCAGTTTTTCACACTGTGCGTCAAACGGCTCTTTTGCGAGCGCAAATAAAGCAGTTTCTTCTATATTAATTGTTTCCTCGGCTACAATCTTTTTCGCACATTCCTTCAATTTTTCGTTCAGGCTGCGTGCACGGTCACTCTGTGCTTTTGAGACAAACTGCTGTTTCTCGTTCTGCTCATCTGACGCTGTTTTTTCTGCAAGAATCGTTTCAAAAATTCCTTTTGCCTGCAAAGAATTTTTTAATTTTTGACGGTATTCCTTCAAAAAATCATACCATGCATCCGTGATCTCACGCTCTCTCTGTATCTGATAAAAGACATTTGAGACACCATCCAGCAGCAGATTGACCACCGAAAGCCTCTCATCAAACGCTGCCTGATCGATACGCGCATAGACGGAAGGCTTTACTTTTCCCTCCAAAATCTCTGCAATGCCATAATCGTCCTGATATTTTTTATACAGATCAAAGTAGGCAGACACATCCTCCGCCACATCTTCATGCCGCAGAAACTCATGAATGATCTCCTCGTCCACAGGAATTCCAAGTTCCTCGTAGACATCCATAAGATTGCTTAAATCCTCCCAGCCTCTGGCGGTCACAAACTGTAATCCGTCCACGTCCGCCTCCACGCGGTAAAAATTCTTCGGACGAAGTTCCAGATAGCTTAAAATTGCGCTGTTTAAACGTTTTTCTCTTGCATATTCCTTCCACACGCCAAGATCTGCCTCGATATTCATGCAGCGCACACGGTCTAACGTTACCATATCAAAATCTCTTACCGACTTGTTGTACTCCGGCGGATTTCCGGCTGCAGCAATGATCCATCCCTCCGGGACTGCCTGGTTGCCAAACGTTTTACACTGCAAAAATTGCAGCATGGTCGGCGCCAGCGTCTCAGAAACGCAGTTGATCTCGTCAATAAAAAGGATTCCCTCTTTCCTGCCGCCCTCCTCGATTTTGCGGTAGACACTCGCAATGATCTCGCTCATGGTGTACTCCGTCACAGAATATGTTTTTCCGTCGTACTGCTCCTCCTTAATAAACGGAAGTCCTACTGCGCTCTGCCTTGTGTGGTGGGTGATGGTATACGCCACAAGCCCGATCTCACACTCTCTGGCAATCTGCTCCATGATCTGTGTCTTTCCGATTCCCGGTGGTCCAATCAACAGAACCGGACGCTGTCTGACCGCCGGGATTTTATATTCGCCAAATGCATCTTTGCTCAGATATGCCTGCACGGTATGTTTGATTTCTTCTTTTGCCTGTTTAATGTTCATGGTTTCTCCTTGTCTCCTCTGCCAAAATATCCTCCTGTTCCACCCGGAGTCTCATTGCCCACGGTGGAACGGCACTCTCATCATAATCATCCAGAAACAGAAATGCGGTCTTATATTCCGGCCGTTTCTTCGGATAAATGCCCTTGCCATCCGTAAAATATAACAGCCCGCCAAGATTTTTCAACACGCCCTGCTCTAATAATTCGTTCACATAAGCAAAAGCCGGTCTGAAATCTGTTCCGCCGCCTCCTATAACGGTAAAACGATTTAAAAGCTGTTCGAGTTCGCGGCTGTTTTTTACCTCCTCATCCATGCGCACCTGATCGTCACACTGAATGATGCGTATTCTGCTTTTTGCAAAAAAACTGTTCTGTTCGGTCAGGATCGTATAGGTCTCTTTCAAAAAATTGTGGATGAGTTCTCCGCTGGTTGAATAACTCGTATCGACCACAATGACAAACTCCTGGATTTTTTTGACCTCCCGGCTCTCCACCGGCTCAATGAGCGGCATATTTCCGTAAAGCCGCAATCCATAAGTATAATAATTCAGGTCAAACTCATCGGGATCCGCATGCAGTTCCTCCCGCAGAACGGAAAATTTACGCAGAAAATCTGCATAACTTTGTCTGCTCTTCTCTGCCTTCAGCTGTACAGCAAGAATTTCTTCTCCATCCTCTGTCTCATCCCCTCTGGATTCCTTTTCCATGCGCGTCTGCCTTGCAATTTTATCCCATTGTTTTCTGGCGTCCTCATTTGCGGCATTTTTCTGTTCCTCCTTCGGCCAGTAACGATGGTCGTCCGTGTAAAATTCCTTTTGCAGTGCGATCAGTTCTGCCGGCTTTCTGCCACTTAGATAACGATAAATAACCGCCGCGGAGATCCCGCTCTTTAGCTGTTTTAGCTCTTCATAAACCGTTTGTCTCTGCCAGCTTAAGATCCGCCTCGTACTCGGTTTGTCCATCTGGTCGATCGTGTATTCCACCGCAATATCGCAGGCAAGATTCCATTTTTCCCGGTCTCTCTTTCCACCGATCCAGAGATGAAAAAAGATACAGTGCAGCACGCTGTGCAGGTATGCCCTGTCGAGATATTTCGGGTTGCCCTGAAACACCCTTAACACCTGCTCCGTGGAAAAATAAAGATATGTGCCGTCAGTCGCAAAGCTTCTGATATTCTCATCCGCCCGGTAAACAAGCGTGCCGAGTGCAATATCTAAAAAGCGCAGATCCATATATAGTTCACTTCGCACAAACTCCAGAACTTTCTTCGACATCTCTGCCTCCCACTCGCTCTGTGTCTGCTTATGTTTACTCCTAAACTGCTCCATGTCAACTCCTTTATTAATTGCAAAACTCCTTATAATCTTCTTTAAATTGTGAAAAATCAACAAAATTCTCGAAAACACGCTTTCGCTACGTGTCGCTGGTAACGGTACTAAGAAGCTAGTCACGGCTATCGCCGTGTCTACCTTCTAAGAACCGACCGCTCCCCAGTGTTTTCTCGATCTTTTGTTAATTTTTCACAATTCAATTTACATTTGTAAGAGTTTTGCAATTATATATTAAAATTCTTCAAACACATAGCGGCTCCTGACATCTGCAGTTTCTGTCTGCTCTGCAAATAACTGCCGCTTCCACGCGATGAGGCTTGCCACGCCCTCCATCCATTCCTCATGTGATGCGATTGCAACGGCATCCTCTATCTGCTCCTTCCTGCCGTATCCTTTCTCAAAGAAGAAATGTAACGGTTTTAACTCTCTTTTCTTTAAAAGAATGGTTAAAACCTTCCCGGACTGTTCCCTCACATAAGTCTCATAAGCTGCCCTTGCCTCCGGTGACAGCCCACATGCAGCATATAAACGGTTCCACGCCATCGGAATGAGCACTTCCGCTGACTCCTCCACACACGCCTGTGGGAAAATCTCATCATAGGCATTCAGCAAAATGACACCCTCCTTAAAGCACTGTCTTGCGCGGAAACCCTCTCCGGTAAGATTCAGTTCAAAAATATGCGCCGGTCCGATCTCATCATAGCTCTCATAATATTCCGGATACATAAGAACTGCCTCTCTCTCTCCGTCCTCCTGTTCAAACGATACTTCCACCTGCCATTTGATCTGCGCGAGAAGCTGTTTTAGTCCGGTCGGCTCCTCTACCCCTGCACACATCCGTAAGCTTCGCAGATTCAGGCAATTCATAAACGCATCGCTTCCCACTTCCACAAGTTTTGGATAAACACTGATCCTTTCCATTTTCGTACAGTTATAAAACGCACAGCTTCCTATTTTCACAATGTCTGCCGGAAGTTGTACCTCTTTGATATATTTTTCCGATAATTCGTGCAGTTTTCCATCCCGTTCTATTGTTTCCAAAGAAATAATATTTTCTTCCTGTTCTGAGGAAATACGATCCTTTTTCTCTTTGTCTTTCAACACAGACAGACCGCTCTCCCACATACCTCCGCAGTACCTTGAATACCGGATCTCATTCTCCGGAAGCTTTCTTCTTGAAAAGCAATAATCGCCCAGTTCCCGCACGCATCTTCCATCGATAAATCCCGGCACTGTCACGACCGGCTGTTCTCCGAATACCCGAAGCAGACGGATTTCTCCTTCTGAAATTTTTTCCCATAAAAAAAACAATTGTTCTGCCCTGTTCTCTTCCATCATTTTTCCCTGTCATTCATGTCCAATATCCTGTATATCCGTCTTAGATCACAGCATTCTCTCCGCGCTTCAGACGCCCATAACTGCGCACTAAAAGAGGCCCTTCCGTAATCAGCATGGCAATCCATCCTGCCAGACACGCAAACGGGAATGTCTCTACCTTCATTGCAAAGCCAAACACAAATACAAATGCTGCGAGCACACGCACTCCCATATTCACCATACTACTGATCAAAGTGATCTTCAGATCTCCGATTCCCCGGAAATATCCCTGTATGCCATTCGTAACTGCCGGGAGCAGATACATAAATGAGATCAGTTTCAGATAAGTGACGCCCTCTTTTACAACATCTGTGTCTCTGACGAACAAACGCACAACCGGCTCTGCAAAAAAGAAGCACACCAGAAAAATGACCATTCCATAAACCAGTTCGATCTTCATACCGCCCCAGAATCCCTTTCGCACACGTTCTTTTTTTCCTGCTCCGCTGTTCTGAGCCATAAAAGACGTCATAGAGTGCGCAATATTCTGTTCCGGAAGGCACGCAAAATCATCAATGCGGTTCACGATCGTATACGCCGCCATCACGGAAACTCCCATTGTGTTGGCAATTGCCTGCACACCGATTTTTCCAAGCTGCACGGTTCCCTGCTGCATCGCACTCGTCCATCCATAGAGGATCGTCTGTTTCAGCAGCGTTCCATCGAATACAAACCATGCTTTTCCAAGATTTAACTCCGGCACCTTTCTCTTAATGTAAATGATGCAAAGCATACAACACACCGCCTCGCTGACGACCGTTGCGACCGCGCAGCCCATGCTGCCCCATCTGAGCACTGCCACGAAAAACAAATCCCCGATGATATTGAGCACCGAGCTTGCCACAAGAAAATAGAGCGGTGTCGTGCTGTCTCCCAGCGCCCGCAGTGTGCATGCAAAAAAATTATAGATAAATGTAAAAATAAATCCCAAAAACACGATTCTCAGATAAGGAACTGCAAGCGGAAGCACTTCCTCCTGCACCCGAATCAGTAATAATAACGGTCTGGCAAAAAGAATGCAAAACAACGTGACCGTAATGGAGAACACAATTCCTGCGATCATCGTCGTGCTGATCTGCCGCTTTAAAACATCCATTTTCTTTGCGCCGTACTGGGTTCCCATCAAAATAGAAGCCCCGATACACATACCGTTCACAAACAAAATTGCAAGTGTCATTAATGGATTGCTTGTGCCGACCGCCGCCAATGCCTCTTTTCCCACAAGCTGACCGACGATAATGCTGTCCACTGAGTTATACATCAACTGAAAAATGTTTCCAAATAAAAGTGGTATCGTAAATTTTACAAGTAATGGAGTAATTTTCCCCTGTGTCAGATCTTTTGTCATATTCTTACGCCTTTGCCAGAATCTTTTTTATATTACATAAAAACAGTGTGGAAGCCACTGCAACCGAAATAAAGTCCGAAACAGGCTCTGCTAAAAACACTGCAAACACTTTGTTCTCAATGAACATCGGCATCAGATAGATCAGTGGGAGCAACAAGATGATTTTTCTTAAACATGCAATGAATAAGGAAAGTTTTGCCTGTCCAAGCGACATAAACGTCTGCTGGATTGCCATCTGGATTCCAAAGATACCGGTCATGCCCATATAAATCCGGGCAGCCCACGTCGTCATCTCATACAATTCCGGGGAACTGCTGTTGAACAGCTGTACAAAAACCCCCGGGAAACACTCTACAAACAGCCAGAATGCCATCGTGTAAATGAGACTTACCACGATCAAAATGCGAATCGTCTTTTTCACACGGTCAACCTTTGCCGCGCCATAGTTATAGCTGATAAGCGGTTGTGCGCCCTGTCCAAGCCCCTGCACCGGCATGAACTGTAACTGCATAATACTTGCAAGGATCGTCATCGCTCCCACTGCCACATCTCCGCCGTATTTCGACAGGGACGCATTAAATGCAATGTTTATAAGGCTCTCCGTAATATTCATGACAAATGATGCCAGACCAAGTCCCATGACCGGAAGAATGATCTGCGGCTGTACTTTTAAATATTCTTTTCGGATACGAAGTTTTGTCTGTTTTCCATTCAAAAAAGAAAACACCCACACGGCGGAAACTGCCTGTGAGAGAATCGTTGCAACGGCCGCGCCCTTTACGCCCATATGAAATGCAAAAATAAATAAAGGATCAAGAATGATATTGCAAATTGCTCCGATCAGAACTGTCTTCATACTGATCTTTGCAAATCCCTGTGTTGTGATAAACATATTCAATCCCAGCGTCATCATGACAAAAATACTCCCCGCCACATAGATCCGCATATATCCCAATGCAAATGGCAAGGTTTTCTCACTCGCGCCAAACATCCACAGAATCGGCTCCGCGACTGCTTCCAGAAAGATGGTCAGCACAACCGAGATTACGATTAGGCTTGTCACACTGTTTCCAAGAATACGCTCCGCTGTCTCATTGTCCCCTTTTCCCATATAAATTGCGGCTCTCGGTGCGCCACCGGAACCGATGAGCATTGCAAATGCCGTAACCATCATAAGTACCGGAAAACATAACCCGAGTCCGGTCAGTGCAATATCCCCCACCTCGCGGATATGTCCGATATAAATACGGTCAACCAAATTATATAGAAGGTTTACAAGCTGTGCGATAATTGTAGGCACCGCCAGTTTTATCATTAAACCGGGAATGCTGCCACTCCCAAGATTCTGTTTTTCTGTCTCTTTTTCCATAAAAATCTCCTCTTGTACTGTCAAATAAAACTTCCGCCTTATCTCTTTTGTGCAAAATCTGCCATCAGACACACGCAGAATAAGGCTGACACACTTTTCACAGTGCAACAGCCTTATTCTAGCACACTCTATGTTCGAATACAAATGGCAGACTTCAATCAGCCAAGTATTTTTTTCAGATCTTCCTCCGGGGTGCTGATCGGAGAAATCTGATAATTTTCTACCAGATAATTCAAAATATTCGGTGAAAGAAACGCCGGCAGAGTTGGTCCAAGATAAATATTTTTAATACCAAGGTGTAACAACGTCAGTAAAATGCAGACTGCTTTCTGCTCATACCAGGACAATACCATGGAAAGTGGAAGTTCGTTCACGTTGCAGTCAAACGCTTCTGCGAGCGCAATTGCAACCTTGATTGCACTATAAGCATCGTTACACTGTCCCATATCCATAATTCTTGGAAGTCCGCCGATGGTTCCAAGATCAAGGTCATTAAAACGGTATTTTCCACAGGCAAGCGTGAGAATGACAGAATCCTCTGGTGTCTGTTTTACAAATTCCGTATAGTAGTTTCTTCCAACTCTTGCTCCATCACAGCCACCCACTAAGAAAAAGTGGCTGATTGCTCCGGATTTCACAGCATCGATCACCTGATCTGCAACTCCTAACACGGTTCCATGTCCAAAACCGGTCATGACCGTCTTACCGCCATTGATCCCTGTCATCTCACGGTCAGCTTCATAGCCGCCAAGTTCTAATGCTTTCTCAATGACCGGGGTAAAGTCTTTTTCTTCCCCTATGTGAACCATCTCAGGATAAGAAACCACCTCTGTCGTAAATACACGGTCTGCATAGCTTGGTTTTACCGGCATCAGACAGTTTGTTGTATAAAGGATTGGTGCCGGAAGATGATCAAATTCCTTCTGCTGGTTCTGCCATGCAGTTCCAAAATTTCCTTTTAAATGCGGATATTTCTTCAATTCCGGATAAGCATGTGCCGGGAGCATCTCTCCGTGGGTGTAAATATTGATTCCTTTATCCTTTGTCTGCTCTAATAACAGTTTCAGGTCATAAAGATCATGTCCAGTGATCACAATAAATGGGCCTTTTTCTACGGACAATGGAACTGTGGTTGGTGTCGGTGTCCCAAATGTCTCCGTGTTTGCCTTATCTAAAAGTTCCATACAGATCAGATTTTTCTCTCCCACTTCGAGTACGACCGGAAGCAGAAGATCCATATCCATGTCATAACCGATCACGGATAATGCGCGGTAAAAGAAGCTGTTCACTTCGTCCGAAGTGTAGCCCAACACCATCGCATGGTAAGCGTAAGCTGCCATACCACGGATTCCAAATAAAATCAGTGATTTTAAAGAGCGGATATCCTCATTGTCATTCCACAGATTGTTCATGTCATAATCGTCTGTGTTGCCACATGGATTCTGACAGGCACTGCAATCCGGTACAATTTTATTTTTCTCTGCTTTGACTTTTGCGATCATCTCTTTTAAAGTCTCATCATTGAAATTCACATTCGTGATCGTTGTAAATAAACCTTCGATGATAATACGGTCGGTATTTTCTGTTTTGGGATTATTTCCACAGGATTTTGCAAGACCGATCAATGCTCCGGTCAGTTCATCCTGTAATTTTGCTGTATTTGCAGATTTGCCACACACACCTGCATTTCCTGTACATCCACTGCATCCCGCAGTCTGTTCACACTGAAAACAAAACATTTTCTGTTCCATATTGTGTAATCTCCTTTTTATGAAATGTTGTAATGTAAAACGCTGATATACAGGGGGCTACCCCTGCACACCAGCGCTTGTTACGAGGTATGTACAGATTGTAATAAAAACATCGTTATTTTTCTGTTGTATTTACAACGCAATATTCATTTTATGCATTATTTGATTGGTAATATTTTCTTTCTGTCCTCTGTCTCATGCACATAACCGATCAGCTTATCAGATACTCCAACCACACGTTCTGTAGCTGCATTGCACTTGCTGACTGTGCTGTCTAACTCATTCATATGCTCGATCGTGATCTGTGCACTCTCCGCATTCTGAGCTGCAAATTCTTTCAGGGAAACCGTCTCTGTCTCAATGATATCACTGTGGCTCTTTAATTCTTCCACCTCAGAACTGATGCCTTCGATTGCACTTCCGACCTGACCAATCTCACTGTTTAATGTTGTAAAGATTTCCTTTGTCTGATCGATCTTCTCATTCTGGAGGCTCACTGCCTCAGATACCTTCTCAGTGATCTCCACGCTCACATTTGCCTTATCCATAAGATCTGCAACAAGCTGGTTGATGCGTTCGGTTGACTCTCTTGACTGATCTGCCAAGGTGCGGATCTGCTCTGCAACAACGGCAAACCCTCTTCCGTGTTCCCCCGCTCTGGCTGCCTCAATACTTGCATTTAATGCAAGCAGGTTGGTCTGATTGGAAATATCTGCAATAATATCGGTAACTGTCTGGATCTGCTGGGCAGAATCATTGGTAAGCTTAGACTGCTCTCTTACATTCTCAATCGCTTCCCCATTCTTCTTACTGATGTCGATCAGTTCTCCCATAATATTTTCAGCAGACTCATTACATTCCTGCATCTTATCTGCACTTGCATTCAAGGCATCGACATTCTCGGAAATCATAGCGATCAGATCGCCGATCGCATCGATCTTCTCTTTCATATCTGCCGTCTGTGCTGCCTGCGTCACAGTGTTATCTGCGATCGTATGCGTTGAATCCTGTGTGATCTTCAAGGAATCTTCCATATCATGAAAGATATTATTAAAATCATCGGATACAGATTTTAATTCTTCTGTTGCTGTTTTGATACCGGAAATCACAGTTGCAAATGAACTGATGGAATCATGTACGGAACGCATCATCAATCCGATGTCGTCCTCACGCTCCATCAGCTTTTTCGCTTTTTCTCCGATCTTCGTCTGCTCCTGTTCATCTTCTGTTTTTCCCTGGGCTATTGTAAGAAACTGGTTCAGCAGTGATTTCACAACCCAGAATACGATCCCAAAAATCACAACACTGACCGCACTTACCAGCACAACTGCAATCAACGTGCTGATGATTCCATTCTTTAACATTTCCAATACAAGCACCTGCCATAAAACAATGACAAGCAACAATGCAAATATCGGTTTTAAGGCTTTCCCCCAGGCCACTTTACTGTTATCCTGCTCCATAATTATCCGAAACCTCCGTGTTCATCAAAGTTATACATATTTTACCATATTTTTCATGCTTATGGTATCCGAATTTACTGATTTTTCATATTTTCTTTGACTATTTCCAAGAAATACTATACAATGCAATCGTTTGAAATACGATGGAAAAGGAGAATCCCAAATGAAAAAAATAGCTTTTTTTGATATAGACGGAACTTTAACTTCCGAAATCGATGGTTCCATACCACAAAGTGCCATCACTGCGATACGAAAAGCCAGAGCAAACGGAAACCTGATGTTTTTAAATACCGGAAGATGTATCCAGAACGTGGAACCACGCTTTCAGGAAGTCGGCTTTGACGGATTTGTCTGCGGATGCGGCACTGATATTTACTGCGGCGGAAAGAATCTTTTACATGTCACACAGTCCCATGAAATTACAATGGAACTGTTAAAAGCAGCAAGAGACACCAATGTGGACATTATTTTCGAATCATCCACTGCGGTTGCTTACGATCCGGTCCGTCCGGTCATTCATCCGGATGCCGTGGCACAATATGACGCTTTCGTGAAACGCGGTTATACAATGCCAACGGATCTGGAGTCACCGGATTTTACCTGTGATAAATTTGTTATCTGGTTTCAGGACAAAGAGCAGCTGCAGGCTTTCCGAAAGGTCAGCGACGTACATTTCAGCTGCATTGACCGGGGCAGCGCATTCCGGGAATTTGTCCCTCACGGCTACAGCAAAGCAACCGGAATCCAGTTTGTCCTTGATCATTACAATCTGTCAAAAGAGGATGCCTATGCATTCGGAGACAGCAACAATGATCTTCCGATGCTCTCCTATCTCCCAAACAGTGTTGCGATGGGAAACGCAGACCCGGCTTCTCTTTTTGACCGGGTGTCCTTTGTCACAAAAAAAGCGAGCGAAGACGGTATCGCCTTCGCTCTGGAACATTTTTCCTTTCTTTAGGGCTGCATCCTGCAGCTCTTTTCTTATAAATACTTTTTCAGATCATCTGCCGTTGCACGCATCTTATCTACTGCCTGCTGTACCTGCTCTGCAAACTGGAGATTCTGTTCACTCATGCCATGTACCTGTTCTGCACTTGCGGTCACTTCCTCTGTTGCAGCAGACAACTGGGATATATTTTCCACGATCTTATTATTAGACTCAGAAAGTCCATCCACCTGCCGGTTTACTTCCTCGATATGATCGATCAGATCTGTCATATTACGGTTCAATATCTCAAATGTCTCAGATGCTGCAACGATCTTCTGATTCTGGCTCTCAACGGCCTCTACAGATTCTTCCACAGAAGAAACTACTTCATTGGCATTCTCATTCAGCTCATTGACGATCCTCGTGATCTGCTCCGTAGAATTCTTTGTCTGCTCTGCAAGCTGTCTGATCTGTTCTGCCACGACAGCAAATCCGCGGCCTGCCTCACCGGCTCTTGCACTTTCGATCGATGCATTCAGTGCAAGAAGATTCGTCTGGCTGGAAATATTTAAGATCATTCCTGCAATCTCTTCCACTTCTTTTGTTTTGTTCTGAAGCTTTGTCATTGCGGTCGTCACTTCGTGGTTTGTATTCGTGATCAGTTCTGACTGTGTCCTTAATTCTTCCATTACACGGATATTTTCCTGAATACTCTCGTTGGAATTCATTGCAATATCCACCATCTGCTTTGAACTCTCTCCGGTTACACCAATTGCATCCTGAATGGAATTGGTCATTGTACTCTGTTCTTCAATGCTGCCTGCAGTTGTATTGGCAGAAGCTGAAATCTCCTGCATGCTGTTTGTTACAGATTCTGTCACGCCAACCAGCTTTTCGATCAGTTCACCGCTCTTTACAGATTCTGTCTGGATAGATTGTGAAATGCCAAGCACCCCTTCCAGTACCCGTTTTTCCTTCTCATGTTCTTCTGCGATAGAGCCAAGTGCATCATCATTAAACATAATCGTGATATCACCGATTTTTGCGATGATAAAGAGAATTCCAAGCACACCCCAGATACCACAGATGGTATCCACATCTATCACATTAATTCCCTTGACAGACTGTACAACAGTCACAAGGATATATAAAATTCCAAGTCCAATTGAGGTTCTCCTTAATCCCTTTTTATCATAATAAGGAATCTGTAATGCAAGAGAAGCAATCAGTATATAGGTAATAAAATGCGCATCTGTCTGCATACCAATCAGCAAATACTCAATTCCCATCTCCATGGTTACCGCCACTTTTAACTTGCTTGTTGCCTTATTCCTGCAATAAATAACCGCGTTCACCACGGTAAATGCAAGTAAAACAACCGTATTTCCATAGACGGTCACCGTCTTGATGTTATGATTCATCTGTTTCATCCACAGATACAACAAAATCAGTGCCGCCATAAAGATCGTGGCTCCCATATATATTCTATTCATTCTCCGCAATCGTTCCGAAATGTCATTATAACGATATTTATTTTCTTCCATTGTTTTTCGTTAACTCCTCTCTTGTTATCATGTAAGCCTTTTCACAATATAGCATATTATACCTTATTTTTCCAAAAAATTCCATAGTATTTTCTGCATAATATGCATATTTTTTTCAGATACGCCACCTGCTTCAATAAACGATCTTATCGCGTCCGGTCTCTTTTCCCTGATATAACTTCTCATCTGCCCTGCGGATCGCCATTTCCATACCATCGTTCTTATCGTACTCTTCCAGTCCAAACGTCATGGTAATGCGGATCTCCTCATTTTCATACGACACCGTCAGCCTGTGGATCTCGTCATAAATCTCCTGCAACACATCATATGCCGCATCGCCGTTTCTGCCATAAAATACAAACAGGAACTCCTCGCCTCCCCAGCGGCACACCCTTCCATATGTTTTCATTTTGTCCATGAAAAGTTCAGCCACTGCCTTTAACACTTCATCACCTGCATCATGCCCATAGGTATCATTGATCCTTTTAAAGAAATCAATATCTGCAATGGCGATCGATACAAAGCCTGCATTTCCTATTTCATAATCATACTCCACTGCACGGATATATTCCCACATGCTCCGGCGGTTCCAAAGACCGGTAAGTGCGTCAACAGAAGCGATCTTTTGCAATTTTGTATTATACCGTACAAGCTTCTGTTCCATTTTCTGGGCATCCTTCGTAAATATGATCATAATAGCGGTGATCTGCGCAAAAATAAAAATGGTATTTAAAATCTGTATCAGAACACTTATGCCGGGATCCAGCGGGCTGTATGGTTCAAAATTCCGGGCGTAGGCATACAAAGCCAGACGGAGTGCACATGCTCCGACAGCATTCAGCACTTTTCTCCGCTCTCCTGCAGTACTCACCGTAAAGTTCAGCGCAAGAAATGCAAACAGATAATGCTGTACTCCGCAATCCCAGCCAAACATCACAATAAACAGGATGATCCACACGATCATAAGTATCTGTGAGATCCACGCTGACTCTCTTGTGTGATTCCAGTACGTTGTGTAAAAAGATAACACATAGCATACTCCGCACACCAGACAGCCACCCACATTCATCCAGTCGCCCATGCTACAGAAAACTGCCATAAGGCAGAGAAAATATCCAATGAAGATCAGCGCACTGATACGCAGCGTCACCGCTGTTTTCTTTGTTTCATTCTCATTCTTTACATCTTCAAAAATCAAATCAAGGATTTTGTTCATTTTCCCTTTCTCCGTTGCTATTTTAGGACTGTCTCATTTATGTCATCCTTTCTCCTACAAAAATAGTACTTTTTTACAGATATAAAGTCAACTTATTTCTGACAATTTTTGACTGAGAATCCGAATTTTTATTTTGACTACTATGAATATTTCTTTTTACTTTTCATTTAAAGTACGCATGGAATTTAAGATTGCGATGACAGAAACTCCTACATCCGCAAATACGGCCTCCCACATATTCGCCATACCAAGTGCGCCGAGGATCAGAACAAGTGCTTTTATTGCAAGTGCAAACACAATGTTCTGTTTTACAATGCGGAGTGTCTTTCTTGCAATCTTAACAACCGATGCAATCTTTGTCACATCATCATCCATCAGGACAATATCCGCTGCTTCGATCGCCGCATCGGAACCCATGCTTCCCATTGCGATTCCGATGTCCGCTCTGGTGAGTACCGGAGCATCATTGATTCCATCTCCAACAAATGCAAGACGCTCTTTTTCTTTTTCAGCTTTTAAGAGTGCTTCCACCTGCTCTACTTTACCACCCGGTAACAGTTCTGCATGTACCTCATCGATACCAAGTGTCTGTGCCACTGTCTCTGCAGCCTCTTTGCGGTCTCCAGTCAGCATAACCGTATGTCTGACGCCCACCTGTTTCATGTCGTGGATTGCCTCTTTTGCTCCATCTTTAATGGTATCGGAGATGACAACCGCTCCTTCAAACACACCATTGCATGCCACATAAACAACGGTTCCCATGCTCTTGCAAGATGTATAGAAAATACTCTCTGACTTCATAAGTTTTTCGTTTCCGAGTAATACGGTCTTTCCGTCGATCACAGCTTTGATTCCGTGTCCTGCGATCTCCTCTGTGTTTGTCACACGGTTTAAATCCAGCTCTTTTCCGTAAGCTTCGCGGATGGAATTTGCAATCGGATGATTGGAATAACCCTCTCCCAATGCAGCAAGTTCGATCAGTTCCTCTTTGGAACCGTTTTCGGTGATGACATCTGTCACTTTAAACTCGCCTTTGGTCAGTGTTCCGGTCTTATCAAAAACAATTGTGGTCATCTCTGCCACTGCCTCTAAATAGTTGCTTCCTTTTACAAGGACACCGATCTTAGACGCTGCACCGATTCCTCCGAAGAATCCTAAAGGAACGGAGATTACCAACGCACATGGGCAGGAAATAACAAGGAAAATACATGCTCTCTGAATCCATTCTGCCCATCCGCCGCCAAGGATCAGTGGTGGCAAAATTGCGAGGATCACTGCACCGATCGTGACAACCGGAGTATAGTATTTTGCAAAACGTGTGATGAAATTCTCAACTTTTGCTTTTTTGCTGCTTGCATTCTCCACAAGTTCCAGAATCTTTGCAACCGTGGAATCGTCAAACTCTTTTGTTGTTTTTACTTTTAATGTTCCGCTTCCGTTCACACAACCACTGATGATCTCATCCCCGGCTTTTGCGCTTCTTGGTACCGACTCGCCGGTCAGTGCTGCGGTATCGATCAGGGATTCACCCTCCACAACAATGCCGTCGAGAGGTATACGCTCCCCCGGTTTCACTACGATAATGCTTCCAACTTCCACATCATCCGGATCAACCTGTTTTAAAACTCCGTCTTCCTCGATATTGGCATATTCCGGACAAATGTCCATCATATCAGAAATGGACTGGCGGGATTTTCCAACCGCATAGCCCTGGAACAGTTCGCCTACCTGATAAAACAACATAACAGCGACAGCCTCGGAATATTCACCTACGCCAAACGCTCCGAATGTGGCGATCATCATAAGGAAATTCTCATCAAACACCTGTCCGTGGCTGATGTTTCGTGCCGCCTTGTATACAATATCATAACCAATGACCAGATACGGAACCAGATAAATCACAAATAACACAATTTTGTTCCATCCGTCCATCCCTCCCGTGTGTTCACAGACCATCAGGACTGCAAACAGCAGAAATGTGACAATGATGCGGTAAAGCATCTTTTTCTGTTTCTTTGTCATATTATTTACCATGCCTTTCTGTAACCTGCAGACTTTATGCCGCAGGCACAAATTACTCTCCTTGGGATAGAAATGGCTGCTGCATCACGCAGCAGCCATTGATTCATTAAAATAAGATTTTGCAGTCCGGCTCAACCTTTGCACAAACAGCAACGACTTCTTTCATAATCTCGTCGAATTTTGCATCCTCTGCATCAATGCTCATTTTCTGTGTCATAAAGCTTACGCTTGCATCGTTGACACCCGGGATTTTTTTGATCGCATCTTCCATTTTTGCTGCGCAGTTTGCACAGTCAAGGTCTTCTAATTTAAATTTTTTCTTCATGATCCATTCCTCCATTTTCTTATTCTTCAATATGTTCTCTTCCCTGATCGATGATCGTGCGCACATGTTCATCTGCCAGCGAATAAATCACGGATTTGCCTTCTCTTCTGCCGGTTACAAGCTTCGCCTGCTTTAATATTTTAAGCTGATGGGAAATCGCTGACTGGTTCATATGAAGCATTTCCGCAAGATCACAGACACACACTTCTGACTCAAACAACACATACAAAATCCGGATTCTGGTTGAATCACCGAATATTTTAAACAGTTCTGCCAGATCGTACAGTTCATCTTCGTCCGGCATGTGCTCACTCACCTGTTTGATCTTATCCTCGTGGATCTCGCACGTTTCACAGTGTTCTACATCATTAATTGCCAATCATTTCACCTCCGTGTTATATGAATATCTGTTCATATGTTTATATTATCAGTCATTTATATATCTGTCAATAGAATTCTTGTATCTTTTTCATTTTGGGGGCGAAACTCTTCTCATGCTATGTCAAATTGTGAAAAATCAACAAAATTTTCGAAAACACGCTTTCGCTACGTGTCGCTGGTAACGGTACTAAGAAGCCAGTCACGACTATTGTCGCACCTGCCTTCTAAGAACCGACCGCTCTCCAGTGTTTTCTCAAGCTTTTGTCGATTTTTCACAATTTAATTTACATTTTATGAGTTTCGCAATAAATGAGAAAAGAAACCTGTTCATTATCAAAATAAATAATAAATAGGTTTCTCTTATATATTCACGTATTTTAGTGGCTATCTTGCCTGAAATATTTTTCTCTGCTTGTAAATGTAATAGATGCTCATCGCAAGCGCACCTGCCGCCCATGTGATCGGATAGCAGATGATGACCTGCTCTAAGGTTCCGTGAGCTGCCACAAGTGTCACCCAGATCATACGGAGCACACAGATGCCAACCATCGTGATCAGCGTGGAGACTACCACTGCTCCCTGTGCACGCAGTGCCCCGGAAAACACTTCGATAAAGGCAAATAATAAGTACGCCGGTGCGATCACATTCATCATGCGGATACCGATCTCTACCACGCCCGCATCATTGACAAAGATTCCAAACAGAAATCTCTCTGCAGACATTAAGATGATACTCACAGAAACCGCCGATATCAGTGCCATGCCAAGACAGATTTTTGTACCTCTCCGGATGCGGTCCCATTTCCCTGCTCCATAGTTTTGTCCTACAAATGTCATAACAGAGATTCCGAATGCGCTGTTGATCATCCAGAAAATAAAATCAATTTTGGAATAAGCCGTCCATGCCGCCATCGTGTCCACGCCAAAATTATTGATGGACACCTGCACGATAATATTCGAAATACTGTACATGATTGCCTCAAATCCCGCCGGAAGACCTATTTTTAAAATACTCTGCAGCATTCTTTTGTACATGCGGATCTGTGAGAGACACAGTTTCATGCCCTCCGTGCGGTACATCAGTGTAACTGTCACCAAAACAGCACTGACCGCCTGAGCGATCAGGGTGGCAATGGCCGCACCTAAAACGCCTAATGGAATAACCAGAATGAGTAAAAGATCCAATATAATATTTACCACACTGCAGACGATCAGATAATATAATGGTCTTTTCGAATCCCCGACTGCCCTTAAAATCGCAGCACCCATATTGTAAATGAAAATAAAAATCAGTCCTGAAAAATACACCCGCACGTACAGTACCGATTCTGCGATCAGTTCCTCCGGTGTGTTCATCCAGCGTAACATCTGCGGTGCAAACACGATCCCGGCAATTCCGAGCACAAGTCCTCCCACAAGTGCAAATGCGTAAGCGGTGTGAAGAGACTCTTCTATCTCCTCTTTTTTTCCGGCACCAAAATACTGTGAGATAATAACGGTAGCTCCCGTGGACACGCCTGTGAAAAACCCTACCACAAGGCTTATGATCTGCCCGGCAGAGCCGCCGACACTCGACAGTGCTTCTTTTCCGACAAACTGTCCCACAATGACAGAATCCACCGTATTATATAACTGCTGAAAAAAACTTCCCACCAGAATCGGAAAGAAGAAAATCAACAGCTGTTTCCAGATCACTCCCTCTGTGATCCCGTTCTTTTCCTGTGTTGTCATGATATCTTCTCCTGTGCAGCTTCCATCCGGTCACGGATAGCTTCCATTCTCTGATCCAGGGATGCACTGATGCCGGCACACTCCACCAGTTCTTTTGCCAGATACTCTGCCTCGCTTTCCGGAATGTTCTTCTTATAACGTAATTTATGCTCCAGACTTGCCCAGAAATCCATTGCGATCGTCCGAAGCTGGACTTCCACCTTCATCGGACGTTTTTCTTTTTCAAGGAAAATCGGCACTTCGATGATCAGATGCAGACTGCGGTATCCACCCGGCTTCGGGTTTTTAATATAATCTTTCCGCTCGATCAGTCTGACATCGTCCTGCTGCAGCAGACAATCCGCCAGCATATAAATATCTTCCTGAAATGAACAGATCACGCGGACTCCTGCGATATCGTTGATATTTTCCTCTATGGATTCCAGTGAAAACGGAATCTGTTTCCGCTTCACTTTCTTTAAAATACTGTCAAACGATTTCACTCTCGCCTTAATGGACTCGATCGGATTTCTGTCATATTGCAGGGAAAACTGCTCATTCAAAACATTGAACTTTGTCTCCACTTCCATGATCGCACACCGGTAGTATGCCATCAGACTCTCGATCGGTGCAAAATTGTCCTGCACTTTATCCATAAACTCATCGGATAACACGGTATCCATGATAATCTCTTCTTTTGCCTGTTTTAAAAATTTCTCGATCAGCATATGTAAAACCTTCTTCTCTCACGTGTTCCGTGGATATACCACAGCCTACTTATTATAGATGGTTTTCTCCATTTTTACAAGCCATTGGGAAGCGTAGATATTCAAGTTTTTGGCAAAAAGAAAAGTCACACAGACAACTGTGATGTTCCTGCTCGCAGAGCTCACAAAGGAAATCACTGTTGTCTGTGCGACTTTTCTTTCTACAATTTACTTTTTTATTATCTACGCTTCTTCTTTAGCTTCTTCTTTGGCTTCTTCCTTCACATCTTTCCTGACACGTCCGTACATTTGCATGTATTTATAAAGGCGTTTTGTAAGTTTGTTGTCAATCTGGTCTGCGGTTGCTCTCCACTCCCAGTTGCCGCCTAAGGTGGATGGCGTATTCATACGTCCCTCAGAACCGACACCGATGATATCCTGCATCGGAACGATTGCGAGATCACCGACGGAAGCCCATGCACCGCGCATCATGCCCCAGTTATAACCTTCCTCTTTTGTGAGGTTTAAGTACTCTTTTGCAAATTTTACACTTGCCTTCGGTGCTGTTTTCATCCAGCCAAGGATCGTATCATTGTCGTGTGTTCCTGTGTATACAACACAATGTGTCGGGTAGTTATGTGGCAAATAATCGCTTCCCTCCCTGGAATCAAATGCAAACTGTACCACTTTCATACCAGGGAAACCGGAATCTTTTACAAGCTTCAATACAGAAGGTGTCAGGAATCCAAGATCCTCCACAATGATATTTAACTTGCCAAGTTTCTTCTCCAATGTATGAAACAGATCCATTCCAGGCCCCTCTCTCCACTCACCATTACGTGCAGTGTCGTCTGTTCCAGGGATCGCATAGTAAGAATCAAATCCACGGAAATGATCGATACGTACAATATCATATAATTTTGACATTGCTTTGATCCGTTTTGTCCACCAGCTATAACCGTCTTTTTTCATCTCATCCCAGCGGAACAGTGGATTTCCCCAAAGCTGTCCATCTGCGGAGAATGCATCCGGCGGACATCCTGCAACATCGATCGGATCTAAGTTCTCATCCAAGTAGAACTGAGCCGGATTAGCCCATACATCCGCAGAATCTCCTGCAACATAAATTGGAACATCTCCGATGATCTCAATGCCTTTTTCATTTACATATTCCTTCAATGCCCACCACTGTTTGAAGAACAGATACTGGAGCATTTTGTAAAACAGAATGTCATCTGCATAAGTTTCTTTTGCTTCTGACAATGCTTTCTGTTCTCTTGTCTTTAATTCTTTTTCCCATTCAAACCATGCAATTCCGCCATGAGCATCTTTTAATGCCATAAACAGTGCATAATCCTCGAGCCATTCTGCTTCTTTCTCACAAAAAGATGCAAAATCCTCCGGCTGTTTTTTCATGAAACGTACATAGGCTTTTTTCAGTAATGCATAGCGGGAATTGTACATAACCCCATAGTCTACATAATGAGGATTGCTGCCCCATGGAAAAGATTCGCACTCTGCTTTTTTTAACAGTTTTTCCCTGCATAAAATCTCAAGATCGATAAAATAAGGATTTCCTGCAAAACTGGAAAATGACTGATATGGTGAATCACCATAGCTGGTCGGACAGATTGGAAGGATCTGCCAGTATTTCTGACCTGATTTATCAAGAAAATCTACGAACTTTCTTGCCTCTTTTCCCATTGTACCAATTCCATAAGGGGACGGCAGGGATGAAATGTGCATTAAAACACCGCTGCTTCTCATAACAATAATTCCTCCTATTTGAGTTCAAAAACTCCTATTTCAAATTCTTTATACTCTCCCCACTTGCGAACTCAAACGGAACCACCTCATAAATCGGCTCTTTCTTCAGTTCGATCTGCCCAAACAGTATCTCCACACTTCTCACTGCAAGTGTCTGATACTGCTGTCTGATCGTGGCGAGTTTCGGATTATAATATTCTGCTAATACGGTGCCATCAAAACCAATCACAGAAATATCTTCCGGTACACGATAATCCATATCGCGCAGCGCACGGATCGCGCCGATAGCCATCACATCTGACATTGCAAATACTGCTGTCAGATCAGGATACTTTTCCACCAGACGTTTCATCGCCCGGTAAGCACTGTCAAATGAGAATCTTGCTTTCTCATAGCAGACTTCAAGATCCATCTCCTTATTATGTTCTGCAAAGCTTTCCTTACATCCTAAATATCTCTGGTGGCTGGTGTATGATTTTACCGGATCACCACCGATAATACCAATCTTGTCATGTCCTGCTTCAAACAAAGCATCCACAGCACACTTTCCTGCGGCAATATCATCTGTCGCAACACTGGAAAGGTTCTCAAATGAAAGATCATTTGCCCGGTTTGTCACAAGCACACTCGGCACACCCACCTTTGCAAATCCCTGTTTAAAAAATTCCGGGTTACCACCTAAAAACAGAAGTCCTAACGGCTTTCGCTCCCTGCAGAGCTGTAATGCCTGTTCCACCTCATTGTCGTCCTCGTCAATGTAGGAAACAACCAGTGTATAGTCGGTTCTTCCGATCATCTGCTGGATCTCCTCCACAATGTTGGAGAACAGCATATTGGAAATACCTTTGACTAATACACCAATTGTTTTCGTATTGCTCTGCTTCAAATGCTTCGCATTGTTATTCGGAACAAAATGAAATTTTTCAACTACTTCTTCGATTTTTTTCTTTGCATCGGGACTGACATCATTTCTATGATTCAGGACTCTGGAAACCGTGCTGATGGAATATCCTGATTCCCTGGCTATATCCTTTATCGTAACCATATTTTTCTTTCCTGTCTACTGTTTTTTCGTTTTTTTTCGTAAAATATGTATTTTTTTACAATCTTCTACTGTAATATCAGCCTTTGACCGCTCCTGCAACTACTCCTTCAATAATATATTTCTGACAAGCCACATAGAAAACTACAATTGGAACAATTGCAAGTACAAGCATTGCCATCATCGTACCCCAGTCTACTGCTCCATAACCACCTTTTAAGTACTGAATGACGATTGGAATCGTCTTGTATTTTTTGATATCCAATACCAGATAAGGAAGTAAATAATCGTTCCAGATCCACATTGCCTGTAAAATTGCTACGGTGATCGCCGTTGGTTTCATAATTGGAAATACCACCTGAAAGAATGTCTGGATCGGAGTACATCCATCGATCATCGCCGCCTCTTCTATCTCGATCGGAATACTTTTTACAAAGCCGCAGAACATAAACACCGCAAGTCCTGCACCGAATCCAAGGTATACTAAAATGATACCAACCGGGTTGCTCAGATGCATCATATTTGCCAGTTTTGACAAGGTGAACATTACCATCTGGAATGGTACGATCATGGAAAACAGACATAACATATAAATGGTTGCATTCACTTTATTATGTACTCTTGTAATATACCATGCACACATGGAGGTGCATAAGATGATCACTGCAACAGAGCCAACGGTGATGAGCACCGAGTAGCCAAACGCCTGAAAAAAGTTTGTTTTTTCAATACCCCGGATGAAATTTGACAATCCGGTAAAGGATCTCTCATCCGGCAGTGCAAATGCATTTTTTGTGATAAATCCTTTTTTCTTGAAGGAATTGATCAGCACCAGAAAAATCGGATACAGATAAAAAACGGTCAGCAGACTGAAAAATACGGTCAGCACTCCTCCGTGTTTTGATCTTCTTACAGTACTTACCTCATTATTTTCTTTTACTTTCTTTGCCATTACTGCTGTACCTCCTTTGTTCTGGTCAGTCTGTTCTGTGCCAGTGCGATAACTGCTACTATAATAAAGAAGATAACTGCTTTCGCCTGACCGACACCTTCCCAACCGGTTCTTCCATAGAATGTCTCAAAGATGTTAAGCGCAAGCATCTGCGAATTATTGGACGGCTCTCCTGCTGTCAATGCCAGGTTCTGATCGAACAGTTTGAAAGAGTTCGTCAGTGTTAAGAATGTACAGATCGTGATGGATGGCATTACCATTGGAATCGTAACACTCTTCAATAACTGCCAGTTGGACGCCCCGTCCATTTTTGCCGCCTCGATCAGCTCGCCTGGAATATTCTGGATACCGGCGATATAAATGATCATCATATAACCGACCTGCTGCCAGTTCATTAAAATGATCAATCCCCAGAATCCATAGGAAGAAGAATAAGTAAGTGTTCTTCCAAAATGACCTAAGATTCCATTCAGCAGGATCTGCCAGATATAACCTAAAACGATACCACCAATAAGGTTTGGCATAAAAAATACTGTACGGAAGAAATTCGTACCTTTAATTCCCTTTGTTAAAAGCATCGCAATTACAAATGCAAAAACATTGATCGTCAGCACTGATACAATGGTGAATAATGCAGTGAACCATAATGCATGCATAAATGTCGGATCACTGAACACGCGCAGATAATTTTTTAATCCTACAAATTTTGCATCTGTAACGGTTGTAAATTCACAGAATGATAAGTAGATACCCATAATAAAAGGAACTATAAAACCTATTGTAAATGCCACTAATGTAGGGAGTGCAAAAACAGGAAAATATTTTTTAATTGCTTTCTCCATAATTTCCATCCTCTCATAAAACCTTAATAATCTGAAAGGGTGAGTGGCAGACCACACACCCTTTCCATGTTACTTCATCATTACTTTTTATTTGTTTGCAGCTGCTGCATACTCAGTAGCCCATCCGTCAACGAATGCACTGACAACGCCGTCCCAGTCACCTGTTCCCTGTGCGTACTCTAATAATGCAGAACCTACACCGTCTTTCCATGTCTCAGATGGAATAGTAGAGAAGTTCCATGTTACAGAGTATTTACCATCAGCGATGTACTGGTTAGAAGCCTGGATAAATACATTGTCTGCTTCATATTCGCCTGTGAATGTATCAAATGGTGTTGTAAATCCCATTTCATGAGCCATGGATTCACGTCCTGCGTCAGATGTGATAACCCAGTTCAGGAAATCAAGTGTTGCCTGCTGATCTTCTGCAGAAGCTTTGCTGTTTACACACCAGTAGTTCTCAGAACCTGTGCAGAGTCCCTGATTCTCTTCTCCCTCAACACCAATATAGATTGGCATCATGCTCATATCATCAGCGGTTACAAGATAACCATTCTCTTCATTTGTGAGGTTACCATACTCCCATGTACCATTCTGGTAGAATACTGCCTCTTCCATACCGAATTCAGATTCTGCTTCATCACCTGTCTTAGATGAGAGCATTCCCGGATCACAGGTGGAATCTGTAATGTATAAATCCCAGATCTGTTTGTAATTGTCAAGGTATGTTCCTTCTATTGCATCTGTAGAATCAATTCCTTTGTCTTTGTATTCATAGTAAATTGGAAGATTTGCCAAATGAGTTTTGAATCTCCAGTCAGATGATCCATCCATACCTGCGGAAGTAAATGCTCCCTGAAGATCGTATCCAAACTTATCATTAATCTCATCTAATCTGGACTGGATATCATCTGCAACTGCTTTTAATGTCGCAAAGTTGTTGATCTCATCAACAGAAGAAATCACTGCGTTGTCCATTGTGCAGTAGTCATTTAAGATCGTCTTATTGTAAATGATACCGTAAGTCTCGATAACATAAGCGATACCCTGTACTGCGTTTCCATCTTTTAATACAAAATCATCACTTGTCAGATGTGAATATAACTCACTGCCTGAAAGATCCATGCAATAATCTTTCCAGTTTGCAAGTCCTACAGGTCCGTTTACCTGGAATAAGGTTGGTGCTTCTGATTTTGCCATCTCTGATTTTAATGTCTGCTCATATGTACCATCTGCAGCCGTGATAACTGTAACCTCTGTTCCGGTCTCTGCTGTGTATTTTGCTGCCAGATCCTGCCACTGCTGATCCTGTTCCGGTTTAAAGTTCAGATAATAAACGGAACCACTTCCTGATGCTGCTGCATCTGTTTTCACATCTCCTGCTTCTGTTGTACTTGCTGATGCATCTGCACTGTTTGCATTGGAAGCATCACTGCCGCATCCTGCAAATAAAGTTGCTGTCATTGCTGTCGCAAGCATTACTGATAAAACTTTTCTCTTCATGTTGTTTCCTCCCGTATACTTTCTGCACATCTGTATTGTGCAATGATTGTTCTGGCACTCTGCCACTTCGCTGAAATGTTCCCGGTAACATTTTCGGTATTGTTTTCGGTAACGTTTTCAGTTGATAATTGAATTATATTCTTTTTTGATAAAAAAGCAATACTGTATCGTTATCTTCTCTATATTTCATAATTTTTGTTTTTGTTTTTTGTGCAAATTGTATATTGCCGAGATATTTTTTTCTTATTTTCCATTTTTCTGGTGGAAATTTGCTCAAAGTATTACTTTCTGCCATGCTGCTTTTATTTCATGAAATTAGAATGCAATGATGTTTTACATTGAAAAAGATTTTTTGAAATGCTACTATAATATTATGGAAATGAAATCCGGGCACTGCCGTTTCATTCTGATCAAAAGGGAAAGTGGAAAGAACATATGAAAGAACTGATCCGTCATAAATTACAACATGATTTCAAACGAATAAAAACCTCTGCCAAATGGGTGCTTTTCTCCATCGTCTCCGGACTGCTTGTCGGGGGTGTTGGCACACTCTTCTATTTCGGCATGTATGTGGTCACACTGACCAGAACCAAAAACCCGTGGCTTATTTTTCTGCTCCCGGTGAGTGGTATCCTGATCGTCGGATGTTACCGCCTGCTTCATGATGAAAAAGATACCGGAACCAACCTTGTATTATCTGCGATACATTCCGATGAAGATCTGCCGCTTCGCATGGCTCCGCTGATTTTTATCTCCACACTCATCACCCACCTGTTTGGTGGTTCTGCCGGACGTGAAGGTGCTGCGTTACAGCTCGGTGGAAGTATCGGAAACGGTCTTGGAAAACTGTTCCGCTTTGATGAAAAAGACAAACACATTATGATCATGTGCGGCATGAGCGCCGCATTCTCTGCATTGTTTGGCACACCGATGGCTGCGGCTGTCTTTTCCATGGAAGTTGTCAGTGTCGGCGTTATGTATTATGCGGCGTTAGTCCCGTGCGTGATCTCCTCACTGGTCGCACATGCTGTTGCAGAATTCTTTGGTGTCTCACAGGAAATGTTCCTGATCGGCCAGATTCCTGCTTTTAAGATCACAAGTGCTGTAAAAATCTCTGTCCTTGCGATTCTATGTGCCGGTGTCAGCATTATTTTCTGTGTCATGCTGCATCAGTCAGAACACCTTTATAAGAAGTTTTTCAAAAATCCTTATGTGCGCATTTTCGCCGGTGGATGTTTCGTACTCATTTTAACGCTGCTTGTGGGCAACCAGAATTATAACGGTACGGGAATCAATATCATTGAACAGTGTATTGACGGCACAGTCCGCCCGGAAGCCTTTTTTATGAAAATGCTCTTTACTGCTTTAACATTAGGTGCCGGATTTAAAGGTGGCGAGATTGTTCCATCGTTTTTTACCGGGGCGGCATTTGGCTGTCTGTTTGGAAACCTGTCAGGCTTTTCACCGACACTCTGTACGGCAGTCGGCATGGCCGCAGTTTTCTGTGGAGTGACAAACTGCCCGATCACTGCCCTGCTCATCAGCTTTGAGTTGTTCGGCTATGACGGCATGCCTTACTTTTTGCTTGCCGTTGCATTCAGCTACATGCTTTCCGGATACTATGGCCTATACAGCAGCCAGAAAATTATTTACTCCAAATATAAGACCAATTATATCAACCGCAAAACACATTAAAAAACTTCCCACATATCCGGTTTTCCTGCGATATGTGGGAAGTTTTTTAATGTTCTTCCCTGGCGGCTTTCAGAAGATCAAGCAGTCCTTTTTCCTTGATCAGCGCAATGCCCTGCCCCTCATCACCAAGCACAATGAGATTATCTCCGGGCTTGATATCGAATATCTTTCTAGCTTTTGCCGGGATCACGATTTGACCTTTCTCACCTACTTTTACCATGCCAAAAATGTGTTTTCCCTTCGGTGGAACTTCTAAGCCAAGAGAATCCTTTTTTTCATAATTGATCAGGTCATCCACCGTCACGCCAAAGATATCTGCGAGCCTTTTGCACCTTTCGATATCCGGCAGGGATTCCCCTGTCTCATATTTCGAGAGTGTCTGTCTCGACACACCGATCTGATCTGCCAGTTCATCCTGTGACATATGATTTAGTTTTCGAAGCTGAATGAGATTTTCTGCAAACATTATTTTTTCTTTCCTCAAATTCCACAGACGGTCCACCGGAGCACCGGAATACGGCGGATGATCTCATAAGCCAGATATGCACCGGCAAATCCCGCTGCTGCCACAAAAAGATAAAGAAGCACTGCCGGCAATTTTGTATACATGGTCAGATAATATGCTGTCATCGCAATGAAAAGGTAATGGAATAAATAAAGTCCCCATGATTTCGCTGCCATCCATCTTGTCAATGTGTTGGAAATATCCCCCCATTTTTTCATGAAAGCCAAAGCTGCAATAACCGCGATCCATGCAAACAGGCTGCATAGCGATGTGTCTAAAACTGAATGCTCGGCGTATGGTCTGCCCCAGTATAACACTGTAAATGCAGCCGCTAAAATTACGGCACACACCGCAAGCGGCAGCCAACATTTTTCCAGACGATCCATCACTTCATCATGAGACAAAACAAAATATCCCACAAAAAATCCAGCCCCATAGATACCGAAACGGTATACCACAACCACTGGTGTGTTCAAAATCTGAGCTGCGCCCCAGATCACAATTGCAAACAGCACAAGAAATGGAATGTCCGCTTTCTCTCCCAGCTTCCACCATCTGTCTTTTTCCACTCTGCGGATCCATACGAGTAATACCGAAAAAATCCATAACATCTGGATATACCATAGCGGTCCTATGCCGCTGACTGCCATGATGATAAATATAACCTGTTTTGGAACTGCTGCCATCTGCTCTAATCCACCGCCGATCAGCAGATTGTAGTATCCTAAAATCCACCAGAACACCCAAAGCCCAAGGGTGGATGGAACCAATAATTTTCCCGTCCTTTTTTTTATAAATTCTTTTTCTGAGCGATGTTCCAGCTCATACCTTGCGCTCATTCCTGATATTACAAACAACAACAGCATAAACCATGGGTATACGATATACTGAAATGCATCCTGATATTGCACATCCGAAAATGGTCCGATCACTCCAAATGTTTCAATTCCATTGAACATATAAATAATATGATACAAAACCACAAGCACAACTGTGATCCATCTGATATTGTCTATGTATAACTTTCTCATATTTTTACCACCTTTGCAATTATTTTTAACATTATTATAAATTGCAGAAAATGGAAAATCCACCAGGTATCCTTAACAATACCGGATGGATTTTGTTAAAAACGAGGGCAGTTTTCAGATTCAGAAAATCTTTTCCATTTCTATATCTGCTTTTTTCGGAATACATCATTTTTATGTTTTTTGATATTTTTGCTATCAACAGAGATCTTTGTGATCCTGATAGTACTGGACTGCATCAAGTTTAAATTGTTTGTCATGTTGCTTTGCCATATGAGATCCTCCTTCAGCATGTCTCTATTGTATCATGCTTATGTATATTTGGAATTTCTCATTTTGGCTTGTACTATTTATATTCTAGCACCATAACTTGTCTTGCATAATGTCATACTTTTCCTGATCCTGTATATATTTCTTTATTGTAGCTTCATTCAATCCTACAGTAGATACGTAATATCCCTCCGACCAGAAATGTCTGTTTCCAAATTTATATTTCAAATTTGCATGTCTATCAAAAATCATAAGTGCAGATTTTCCTTTTAGATATCCCATAAATGATGAAATGCTATATTTTGGCGGAATACTTACCAACATATGAATATGATCTGGCATAAGATGTCCTTCTATTATTTCCACACCTTTATACGAACATAACTGTTTCAGAATATCCCTAATTTTTTTGCTATAAGCAAATTGACTCCACCCGCATAGCAGGTGGGTTTTGTGTTTCGGGCATCTCCATTTTTCGGAACACGAAAAACTCCAATGCCCTCAACTGGCTAAAGCCATACAGCAAAATCGCTACACCCTGGTTTCCCAGAATGTAGCGATTTCTTTTTAACACTGATACCGGATCCAGACCGCTCCACTGTCAAATTTCTGTACATCCATAAGCTTTAACGCTGTAGCATCATGGCTCATGGAAAGACCATCGAAAACTGCCGGCATACCGCCTCTTCCATCAATCCCTGCACCGATCAGAAGGCTGATCTCATCAAGAAGTCCTGCTTCCAAATAAGCGGTATTGATCTTGGAACCACCGACGATTCCCATCCGCTTTACATGAAACTGTTCGAAAAGAATCTCTGATGCACGCACAAGATCCACATGCTCATCTCCACATGCAATCCATGAGATATGCTGTTCGTCCAGATATTGCAGATATTCCTTGGTCACCTTTTTGCTTGTCAGAATCAGATACGGTTTACTCATACCTGAAGCATCCGGCCAGCGCAGTTTTCCATTCGAATCCACAACGACTTCATAACCTTCTGTCTCTGCTTGTTTCGAAAAACCTTCCTGTCCGTAACTTTCGTTATTTTTCGAGACAAAAGTTCCCGATTCTGCCATTTCCAGTTCTGCCGTCACTCTTCCACTCACGGTCGTAGGTACATTGATTTCATCCAGTGTTGTGTAATAATCATTCACACCACGAAGTTTGGATGTCATGGCACAGTCAATTCTTCCGTCAATGGAAATCATCATATGACAGATTGTGTATGGCTTCTTCATCTTACATTTTTCCTCCATATACTGGGAACGCACTGCTATCACCATAGTTTTCTATTTTTTTGAAATGTTTTAATACTTCCATATCCTCGGCACTGATTTCAAAATCAACCTCAGCATTTGTCTTCATATGTGCAGGATTTGCTGTCTTAGGAAGTGCAATTGCTCCTAACTGCAATGTGAAACGGATACAAAGCTGTGGAACGGATACACCATATTTATCTGCCATTGCTTTGATCTCTGGCTGATTCAAAATAACACCATGAGCGATTGGGGAATATGCCTCAACCACAATGTCATGTTTCTGACAGTAATCAATTAATTCAGCTGGTGTGTTGCTGATATGGCAGAGCACCTGATTTACCATTGGTTTGATCTCTGCAGTTTCCATCAGGCTTTCAAGATCACCAATCTGGAAATTGGATACACCAATTGCTTTTAATTTTCCAGCTTTGTATGCATCTTCTAATGCCTTCCATGCTGCTCTGTTTCCTTCTACATAACGGTTTTCACTCTGGTTTACTTCCACCCATGGCTGTGGAGAGTGAATGATCATCATATCAAGGTAATCGAGTCCCATTATCTCTAATGTTTTATTGATTCCTGCCATGGCCTCCTCGTAGGTTTTGTGTTCGGCTGCTACTTTGGATACCACAAATAATTCTTCTCTTGGTACGCCACAGGTTCTGACACCCTCTCCGACACCACGCTCATTTCCATAAGCCTGTGCGGTGTCAATGTGTCTGTAACCAAGTTCTACGGCTACTTTCACAGCTTCTGCTACTTTGTCGTCATCAATAAACCATGTTCCCAGTCCTAACTGTGGGATTTTTACTCCATTATTTAATGTTAATGTATTCTGATACATTTTAAATCTCCTTTTAAAGTTCTATTTCAATTTTGCATACTCTTCATCCGATACCGGCTCACACCACTCGTTGGATGTCTCCTCACCCGGTACTTCCACTGCAAGATGTGAGAACCAGCTGTCTGGTGCTGCTCCATGCCAGTGTTTTACTTCTGCTGGAATGTTAATACAGTCGCCCGGTTTCATCTCGATTGCTTCCTTGCCCTCCTCCTGATAATAGCCACGTCCGGCAACGCATACGAGGATCTGTCCACCGCCATTTTTTGCATGATGAATATGCCAGTTATTGCGGCAGCCCGGCTCAAATGTCACATTAAAAATGCCAACCTGACTCTTAGATACCGGAGCAACGAAGCTCTTTCCACTGAAATACTGTGCAAAACCATCGTTTGGTGCACCGACTGGGAATACCATCTCTTTGGCATGTGCTCTCATTGCTTCATCTTCGTATGGAAGATCGCCCTCGTTTACATCCCATACTTCTTTTGCCAGGTTAAAAACTGCCCAGCCCTTTGGCCAGCCTGCGTAAAAAGCTACATGTGTGATGATTGCAGCGATCTCTTTCTGTGTCACGCCATGTGCTTTTGCGTTCTGTAAATGGAATTTCAGGGAAGAATCTGTGATACCGGAAGCCATTAACGCTACGACCGTAATAATGCTTCTTGTCTTTACATCAATGTCCTGATTGTTCCAGTTCTCTCCAAATAATACATCATCGTTAAAATGCGCAAACTCCGGAGCAAATTCTCCGAGTGCATTTCTTCCTGCTGTCTGTGTGATCTTTGCCATAGTTTTGTACACTCCTTTTTCTATGTTTTGAATGAAATCTGTTTATGTCTTATCATTCCTGCTAATATCCGCGTTTTGCGATCGCCGGATTATAACTCTTTCACCCAGTTCTCGATTTCCTGCTTATTCGCTCTGTTTAAAAGTTTTCCTTCCACAATCTCCGCGCCCGGTGCTGACGGCTGTAATTCTTTCACTGTATTTCCAAAACCGCTTCCGCCTGAAGTTGCAAACAAAACAATTTTCCTGCCTGTGAGATCATACTTTTCCAGAAATGTATTGATGATGGTCGGTGCAACATACCACCAGATTGGAAAACCTGCATCTGTCAAGACTGGGACAAAAAAAATTTTATTTTTTTCTGTACATATTCTATCAAACCCTTACTGATTTTTAAAGTACAGAATAGTTTATTACTATTAACCTTTTCGTTATTACCCATAGAAGAAGCCAGCAGCTTTTTCACTACTGGCTTTCTGTATTACTCATTTTGTTTACTACACTGCATTTCGGATAAAGTTCTCACCCTTAAACACAATCTCTATATCTTTATCGTTGTAAATGAACACCTTATCAATTATGTTTGAAAGTACATCTCCGTCATACTGCTCCAGCATACTATACTGGGTTAGCTGTTCTATCTTCTCCTCTGCGTCAGGCTCCTGATTTGCAACTTTCTCCTGCAAATCTGATATCTGATTCTCCAGATCAGCTAACAGCTCTTGGTTTTTTTTTCTTAGCTGCACATATTCTTCTTTTGTGTACTTTCCCTCTCTGTATGACTGATAACAAGAAACTGTGCTGTTTGATATTCTGTCATACTCCGCTTTAAGCTCACTAATCAAATACTCATCGCTTGTCACCTTCCTTTTATCCTTTGATGCCTTTTTAAGTTCTTCTTCCTGTATAAGTGTTCTACAGATTTCCTTTGTGATTTCCAGCACCTTGTCCTGTGCTTCTGACTTCAGCATAAAAATCTGCTGACATTCGCCAGTCCTTACCATCCTGCGTTTTGGACAGAGGAGCTTCGGTGTACATACTGCACTGGAATTCATCAGCTTTCTTCCACAATAGGGACAGATAAAAAGATTTTTCTTACGTTTCTTTGTACTCTTTTCAATCCCTCTGGCTTCAACCCGTAGCATTTTATTGACTTCATCAAACATTTCATCGCTTACTATTCTTGGTATTGCACCTTCTACAACAGACCAGTCCTCTTTATTTCGTTTGCGAACCTTCTTATTATCTCCAAAACCAACAGTTTCACATTTATTCTGGATCATTATTCCTTTGTACTGCTCATTCTGGACAATCGCTATAACTTCTGAATTATCCCACATATAATCCCCTTTATTATGAACCGGAACATAATTGATTCCATTCTTCCACTGGTTTTGAACTCTTGTCGGGATTTTTCTCTCATTTAACATGCGGGCAACCTCACTTGCATTATATCCTGCAATGATCAGTGAAAATATCTCCACAACAACCTTTGCAGCTTCTTCATCTATTATCAGCTTATGCTTATCGTCTGGATCTTTCTTGTATCCATAGCAGACAAATGATGCCGTGTATTCGCCACTCAGATTTCTTGTCCTTCTGGCACTCTTTACCTTTCTTGATAAATCCATACTGTAAAGCTGGTAAATCAGATTCTTATAAGCTACATCCATTCCTCCAGTAACACCAAAGTTTCTGTCACTGTCATAATTATCGTTGACAGAAATAAACCTCATTCCCATTGCAGGGAATACAAACTCCAGATAGTTGCCTACTTCAAGGTAATCCCTTCCAAATCGTGAAAAGTCTTTTACTATGATACATTCAAATCTTCCAAGCTCTGCGTCCTGTATGAGCCTTTGGAATTCTGCTCTGTTATTGAACATTGTTCCCGAATATCCGTCATCAAAGTATTCCAGTACCTCAAAACCTGCAAATTCCTCTGTTTTCTTGATATACGCATACAAGAGTTTTCTCTGTCCTGTAATACTGTTACTTTCGTCTTTTGTTCCTGCTTTTACCTCCTCATCCGCATCAGAGAGACGGATATAAAAGGCTAATTTTCTTTTCTCAGCCATTATCCTGCCTCTCTTTCCATATTCAGTTCTGCGAATTTTTTCAGTTCATCTTCATAGTTCAGAACGATCTCAAGATTCTTGTTTTCGTATATGCGTACCTGAGCTACAAACAAATCGACCATTTCCTGCGTCAACTTGCGTTTTCCTTTAAAACGGAGCATTTCAGCTTTTAACTGGGCAACAGTCTTTTCAGCACTTTCATACTGACTTGCCGCCTGCCTGTATTCATCAGCCTGTATCTTCAATTTCTCAATACGCTGCGAATACTCCCTGTTCAGTTGCAGGTATTCCTTTTCATCAAGCAGTTCTTCTGTGTAATCTGCATACAAGCCGCTCTTTAATTCCATAAGTCTGTCCATTTCCTTGACACACTTATTCACGGCTTCCGTATATACCTGTTCCTGTCTGATTACCCTGCTGTCATTGTGGTGTTCCTTTAATATCATTTCCCTGTCAACAAAGACCTGTATCTGCTCTTTTATAACGGCAAGCACCGCTGCATATACATCGTCTACCTTTACAGGCAGGCAGTTACAACTATCCTTTCCATATCTTTTTCTATGCGTACACAGATAAACCTTTGCGTGTTTCTCTGGGTGAATATGGATACTGCTTCCACAACAGCCGCAGATGATTTTGCCTTTCAGCATATTCACTGTCTGATTTTTTGCTGGCTTTATTACCTTTCTTTTGTTCTTCTGTACCGCATAGAACTGTTCCTTTGCAATAAGTGCAATATGATGATTTTCAAAAACATACCACTCATCTTTATTGGTAGTATGCCTCTTTTCGTGTCTGTACAGGCATACCCTGTCTTTACCTGTCACATATCTTCCAATATAGACTTCATTCTTTAAAATGCGTGATATTGTATCAACAGTCCACTTAACTCCACGCAGCTTTTCAAGTTTCTCTATATTATGCCTTACTTTGTACTGGGCAGGTGTAAGGATATGCTTCGCATTCAGTTCTGCCGCTATCACAGAATGCAGTGTACCTTTTTCTGCCTCATTAAAAATCCACCTTACAACATCTGCGGCTTCCTTATCCTCAACCATTACCTTGACTTTATTTTCATTAAAGACTACCTTATAGCCATAAGCCACATTTCCAGTCGGAATACCTTTTTCCATCGCTTCCTGCTTACTGGAAGATATTTTCTTTGAAATATCCTTAGCATACAGGTCATTGGCTATATTCGTGACCGCAACCATAAGGTCTGCGTCTTTCTTTGAGGAATCATAATTATCCGTAATCGCTACAAAGCGGATATTCATCATCGGGAATACACGCTCTACCAGATTGCCCGTTTCAATGTAATCTCTACCCAAGCGGGACAAATCCTTTACGACAATGCAGTTGATCCTTCCTGCCCTCATATCCGACATCATGCGTTCAAATTCCGGTCTGTCGAATGTTGTACCGGAAATTTCATCGTCCATATAGATGTCATAAACTTCCATGTCCATCTGCTGATCCACAAAGTTCTTAATGAGATTTCTCTGATTGATCAGGGTTTTTCTGTCTCTCGTTTCATCTTTTTCCGCAGATAACCTCACATATATGGCAGTCTTATACACTTTGGATAAAGCCTTCAGCGTATCCGTGGACTGTTTCGGCTGTGTTCTTGACTTCCTTGCCATTTAAACCACCAGCCTTTCCGCATCATACTGTCTTTCCAGCTCCCCGGCTCTTGCAACGATTTTTCTGTATTCATCGTCACAGTCCAGTACGATTTCTATATCACCGCCCTCATATACCTTTACAGACTGTATAAGGCTTACTACCACATTACGGGTAAGAGAAGGCATTGTTTTCCATTTCCTGTGTTCTTCCAGCCACTCGGTATCCCTTTCAATCCCGGCAGCAATGTTTTCCGCTTCCTTCTGCAACCTGTCGATTGCCTTTTCCGCCTCTGCTCTTTTTACCTCAAAACTCTCCTTGATAATCGCAAAATCTGATTTATCAACAATTCCATCTCGGTAATCCTCATAAAGCGAAACAAGCATCTGGTTGTATTTGGTTATCTCTTTCTCTTTTGCACTGACCCTCTCTTTTGTCTTTTTCTGGTCTATTCTGAAATTGGCACTATTGCCAGCTTCCTTTATTACCTCATCTGCATCCAGAAGTATTGCTGTCATATCCCTCAAGGTATCAAATACACGGCTTTCCAAGTCTGCCTCTTTTATCCTGTGGGAGCTGCACTTCTTATTCTTCTTGTTATTGGAACACATATAGTAAACATACTTTTTTCCATTTACTGTAGACACCTTTCGTGTCATAAGTGCCCCACAGTCGGCACATACTGCTATTCCGGATAAAAGATAAATAGAATCTTTTCCCGGTGCCATTCTCATATCCACTGACAACAGACGCTGTACAATCTGGAAAGTCCTTAAAGATACCAGTGCCTCGTGATTGTTGTGGCTTACTGCCCATTTCTCCTGTGGCTTTAATATCTTTGTTTTAACCTTATGGTTTGGTGTTGTGATTTTTCCCTGTACAAGCGTTCCTGTATAAATAATATTCGTTGCGATACGCCTTACCGCAACAGGAGTCCACAGCAGCTCGTCTTTCTTCTGAAATGCTGTCTTATAATTTTCGCCATTGCTGAGTTTGTATGCCATAGGTGACAGGATACCAAGAACATTCAGCTTATCGCTTATGGCATCAAGGCTCATTCCGTTCTTTATCCAGCAGAAAATGTCCTGTACCACATGACCTGCATATTCGTCCGGGACAATCACATTATGGTCAATCTCAGATTTCTTGTAGCCATAGACACAGTAATTTCCTACAAATTCTCCGTTCTGTCTCTTTGTTTCAAGGTGGCTTCGGATTTTTATGGAAATATCCCTGCAATAAGCGTCATTGATAAGATTCTTAAACGGAATGATTATCTCGTTTCCCTGTGCTTGTGTATCTGCACTGTCATAGGCATCATTGATCGCTATAAATCGTATCCCCATTGCTGGAAACATCCGCTCAATGTATCGCCCTGCGTCGATATACTCTCTTGCAAACCTCGAAAGGTCTTTTACAACGATACAGTCTATAATACCGTCTTTCACATCCTGCATCATAAGTTTAAACGCCGGACGATCAAAAGTTGCCCCTGAATAGCCGTCATCCTCACGGATTGATACTATTTCAATATCTTCTTTGTCTTTTAAATAATTAAGTATCAGGGATTTCTGATTTGAGATACTGTTACTTTCAGCTTTTCTCACATCATCAAGATCGCCATCTTCCTTAGATAATCTAACATAGATGGCTGCTCTGTAAATTCTTTTAGAATTGTTCATGTCCACCACTCCTTCGATTTTCTAAGTTAGAAGTCCCAAATCAAGAGGAATGGAAACATAAATATGAAATTGATACCCTTTCGGGTTAGATGTCCTTATTTGTCTGTAATGATATCACAAATCCATCTGAATTTCCACCCCTAATTTTGGCTGACTGCTCTATACATTGGCAAGCATAGCAATATAATTGTCTTTCAGGCTTTCCCCATTATCGGAAAATGAAATCTTAATCTTGCTCTTTCCTGACCTGCGGAAATACGGATTACCTGTCTTTGCAATCATTCCCGCAACCTTCTTTTCCACAGGCATTCCGTCAGCGTACTTTATGCTGTTTACTTCCACCAATGTATCAATATCCACATCTTCTAATCTCTGTGCCGATATTTTGTCCAACTGTTCAACTGTCATCCTATCCCTCCAATCAAATTAAGCCACCAGATATGCTGACGGCTATGTAACACCGGAGCTTTCGCCCCGGTTGGAATTTATGCGATTGGATTATTATGTTTTGTACTCATACCCAACTGGATCTGCATACCTTTTGTTATCTGTCTTAACTGGTTTTTGCTTACTTTCCCAATTTTTTCTATCAGGTCCGTATCTTTCACATCACATAACTGCTCACACTGAGCGATACTGTTCGTTCTTAATCCAACAGCCTTAAACGAACTGATAAAAATATGTGTTGGCAGATATGTCTTTTTATGAATCTTACTTGTAAGCGGTACTGCATGGAATACCGTGCTGTGTCTGTTTGCACTGTCATTACTCACAATCACTACTGGTCTGATACCGTGCAGCTTGTGATCATTCTCATCTTCCGGTACTCCAAAATCAACCATCCAGATATCGCCCCGTCTTATTTCACTCATAATATTCACTTCCTTGTCTGTCAACTGGTATTTCCTGCCCACGGATATATTCGACAGCTTCCTGTTCCGTAGGGCAGGCAACAACTCTGTCTCCTTTCCCATCAAACACCACGGTTTCTGATGAAAATGTCACTATGCTTAATTCCTTTTTATCCGGCATTATCCCCCTCAAATGAGATGAGAGCGGGTTCATAGCCCCTGCTCTCGTCGTTAATGCTGATCCCGTGCTCCGCTGCAAGTTCCATGATACCTTTCACCACATCTTTATCCGATGAGACATCATAGATACTGCTTACCAGAATACTGATAATGGAATCTCTTTCGATATAAAATTTAAGTCTTTCCACAGACTTCGTATCTTTAAAGATTGTTTCTACAATCTCAAAATCCGCTTTCTTAGCATATGCTTCTATCCTGTCTGCGGCTCTGTCGGCATTCCTGCCTACACAGATAACACAACACTTACTCATAAAACCTCCTATCTGTTGGCTCTGAGACGTCTGAAAAATACTGCCATAAAATCAGCAAGTGAAACAATGCCGTTATCTTCCTTTTGCCCTGCCTGCTCCATCTTCTGATAATATCCAGCCATATCATCGTTTGCTGTCTCAACCGTAATGCCATGCTCTCCAAGCATAATGATGTTATCCATAATTGTTTCTTCACAATCGCCCACCATATCACTCATAAAAGTAACAACCACATCAACATCTTCTACTTCTGCCATACCGACAAAGGCAAACTTCATAGGAAATGTCATTCCCTCCGGTCTTGCATTCTCTGAAATGACTGCAACCACCTCATATCCATTCACAGTGCAATACTCCTCAAGAACCTGCATTACCATCTGATCTGCTGCCTCATTTCCTGTTGCTCCAAAATATATAACTGCTTTATTCATTTTAAAATCTCCATTCCTGTTTTTATTTTGATTTGATATCCTGTGCACACTTTATCTCCTCACATAAACTGACCTGCCAATGCTCTCTGCACTTATAAGCCCCGTTGTTGTCTGCTGGTTACTGCAAATCAGTTTGTGTGGGAAGATAAAATACTATCTTCCCGATTTCTTAACCATCCCCGTATCGGGTAACATATCCTTTGCCAGCCACAAACACTTCGTAGTTTCCTGCCCATCTGGACTTACGAAAGTAGCCACTCTCTGAAAATGCATTTCGCTGAAATTCAGGTGCACTTATTATCTCATTACCTCCGGCTGCTAACCCGGTAGGCACAACCCTCTGCTCTTATCCTTAAAGGCTCCTGCTGTTACGTTTCTCATAATCGGCTACAGTTCTGAGGATAGTCATCGCACGAAATGGGATTCTGCCACCCTGTCATAGACAAGGCGATATAAGCTCGTGGGATATGCGTGTCCTATTCTGTTTTCAATATTCAACGGTTCTTTTCTCAGAACCTGAACAAAGTATAACTGACACCACACATCTTCTACAGTAACCGACACTCTTTTGAACTAAGAGTAACACTCCCACCTGTTCCAAATCCTTATAAAAAAAGCCGGACTGCATTATCAAAAATGCAATCCGACTTTTTTATTCTGTCATGATTATTCCGGAGCTCTCTGAGCCACCTGTCCGGACTTTGGGAGCCACCATTCC